>Ga0224501_10000044_pt1 | contig 135455 bp, 98 predicted proteins | sample SF_Oct11_sed_USG_4_FD_169105 | JGI IMG/M metagenome (GOLD analysis project Ga0224501, IMG submission 169105) | Sediment microbial communities from San Francisco Bay, California, United States - SF_Oct11_sed_USGS_8_1 | ecosystem: Environmental > Aquatic > Marine > Sediment | place: USA...
ACCATGCCGTTGCCGCCGGAGGTGCCGTAGCTCAGGGATAGGGAGGGCTGGACGCCGGCGCGGCCGGGGGGTAGGGCGATGGGGACGCTGAAGGTGCCGGTGCCGGCCGAGAGGTTGGGCGTGAAGGATTCGCCCATGCCTTCGATGGAGCCTTCGGCCTTGGGCAGGGAGATGGCCTGGGGGGTGACGGCGCTTTTGGGGGCGCCGTCGGGCAGGGCCTGGACGCTGCGGGCGGCGTCGGTGGCGTCGGGGTCTTCTTCGGCTTCGGCGTCGTCGCCGGTGAGTTCGGCGTCGGTGGGGGCGTCGGGGTCGTGGCTTTGCTTTTCCTCGGCTTCGAAGTCCGAGGAGTCGCTGTCGTAGGATGAATCTTGGCCGCCGACCTGGCGGCTTTCGGCGGCGCGGTCGTCGCCCTGGGTGACGGTTTCGACGCTCAGGGGCTCGCTGTCGGCTTCCTGCGCTTGCACGCGGCTGGCCAGGGGCGTGCCGAGGGTGAAGTAGAAGACCAGGGCCTGCAGGGCGCAGATCAGGCGTTGGGCAGGGCCGGGCCGGCGGGACTTGGGGCTTTGGGTGCTGTGTTGCACGGGGTCGCTGCCTCGGGGCTATTGGGGGGGGAGGACCACGGTGGGGGGCTGGCCGTTGTAGACGTAGCCGCGGCCGAGCTGGCCGTAGCCGTTGTCGGGGCCCCAGCAGGAGACCTGGCCACTGGCGTGCAGGGCGCAGGCGTAGCCCCAGCCCGCGATGACGTCGACGGCGTCCGTGATGCCGGGCATGTCCACAGGCACGGTGGGCAGGCCAGCGGTGCCGTTCGAGGACCAGCAGGCGACGGCGCCGGTGCTGCGCACGGCGCAGGCGTGGCGGTAGCCAACGCCGATGGACACCGCGTCGGAGATCAACGCCACATCGGCGACTACGGGCGTGCTGCTATCTGTGGATCCGGTGCCCAGTCCGTTATTGCCGTACCAACCCCAGCACGCGACGCGGCCGTCGCTGAGCACGGCGCAGGTCTTGCTATAGTCGACATCCACATCGACGACCGGCGCCGGCAGTGTCACGGCTGTGGGAGTCGCTGTGTCGACCGTGGTGCCGATGCCGACCTGCCCGCGGTGGTTCTTGCCCCAGCAGCTGAGCCCGCCCGTGGAGTCGATGGCACAGCTGTGTGCGCTGCCGGTGGTCGCGACGGCGTTGCTCATGCCGATGGCGTCCACGGGGGGATAGCCGGAAGATCCGATGAGGCCATTGCCGAGCTGACCGTCGGAGTTGTCGCCGAAACAGCGCACGGGACCGGCGCCCGTGTACACGTCGCTGCTGATGTCTTCGATGGCGCAGCCGTGCCTATGACCGCCGGAAATTGCGATGGCGTCGCTGATACCGCTGAGCTGGATGGCTTCGGGGCCGCGGCCCGCCGCGTGCAGTCCCCAGGCGTGGACGGTGCCGTCAGGCAGCGCCGCGTAGGTTCCTTTGTCCGTTGTCGCGATGTCCGAAACTGGCGATGTCGCCACCGCTGCACGCACTGGCACGCTTCGGCTCGCAGAGGAGCCATCGCCGAGCTGCCCTTCGTCATTTCTTCCCCAACAGACGACTTCTCCGCTGCTGAGCCGTGCGCAGATGTGCTCACGAATGCCGTCAATGGCGACGGCGTCGCTCAAGCCGTTAACCGGTTCGGGAGTCGAGTCCGGAGGTTTGGCACCGTTGCCAAGCTGTTCTGACCAGTCGGTGCCCCAGCACAACACCTGGCCATTTTCGCGCCGCGCGCAGCTATGCCATGTGGCTGCCGTAACCTCGACCGCGTCTGCCAGCCCGGGCACATTGAGGGCGGGGTAGTACAAGTCGTTCCAGTCGACGCCTGTCGCCCCATACTGGGGCAAGCCCCAGCAGGCCACCTGCCCGTGCTCGTGAACCGCACAGGTGTGCCCTAGGCCAGCTGCGAGCTGGGTTGCGCCCACGAGATTGAGAACTTGGACGGGGGAGGGCGACGCAGCGTTGGTTCCGGAGCCCAGCTTGGAAGCTCCGCCCCAGCACAACACCCTCTGGTCGTTCATCAAGGCGCAGGAGTGAGCGACTCCCACTGTGAGTTGCACCGCGCCGGCGAGGGTGCCAACGCCGCTCTCGCCCGGCACCATGACCGGTTCAGGGCTTGAGGAGACCAAGTCGTTGCCCAGCTGACCCGAGTCGTTGCTGCCCCAGCAGGCGACCTCGCCGTTGGGCGCCAGCAGCGCGCAGAAGTGTCGATCGCCGCCTGCCAGGTCCACCACCCCCGTGAGTTCTGGTGCACCACCGACACCGACGACCGCCGTGGGAGCACTCCGGCCACTATAGTCTCCAACGCCGAGTTTGCCGTCAGTGTTGCTACCCCAGCACTGCGCCCCATCCGCGATCATTACGCAGCGGCTCGTGCCACCTGCGCTGATGCCGCTCGCCCCGCTGAGCACCAGTGCGGGCGTCGAACTCCAGTCCCAGTAGTACACGTCGCCGTTGGCCTGGAGGGCGAGCAAATCATATTTTCCCTTCGAGATCGCGGTGGCCGGCGGCAGCCCGCCTACCGTGTAGGGGGTTGCTCCACTGCTTCCCCAACAGGCCACGCTACCGTCGACACGCAGCGCGCAGGTGTTGGTGCTTCCGGCGGTGAGTTGAGTCGCGCCATTGCAAACCTGCCGGCCGGCCACGTCGATACAGCCCCAGGGGCAGTCGACGGGACAGGGAAGGGTGCAGTCGGCCTGGCAGCCCGTACCTCCGTCGCACTGCTCGGGGCCGGACCAGGCACCCGCTTCGCCGCAGCCCTGTCCGCGTACGCAGCGGTAGTCGTAGACGGCGCCGACTGCGGATGGACCGGCGGCGTCGGCCAGCGGTGCGCCCGCCAGGATGTCGCCACCGGCGACGTCGAGGGCAGCGCCCAGGCCGTCGACGCCGGTCGCGTCAGACGCCTCGAGGGTTGGACCCGACTCGTAGCGGCCCGCCGTGGCGTTCCAGCGGTAGGCGTACAGCTTGCCAGCCGTTGCCGCGATCGGGCTGATCGGAGCCGGAACGGTCACGGCCGCCTGGGGCGCGCCGACCACCAGCAGCTCCTGGTCCAGGCCTAGCGAGGCTCCGAACTGGCTACTCCATACGGTGTCGGCCACAATCAGCCGTTGAACCTCCGCGTAGCTGCTGCCGTTGTGTACGAAGACGTAGGCGGCGCCCTCGTTGGGCTCGCCGGTGACATGGGCCGCCTGCACGCTGAGGTCGCTCTTGTCGGCCACGACGTCGGTATTCGGCGCGCCGACGATGATGTGCGTGCCCTGGACGGCGATGGCGGCGCCGAAGTCGTCGTCGGCTAGGGCGTCGGCGCTGGACAGGCTTTGCTCTCGGAGGAAGTAGCCGCCCGTCAGTCGGTAGACGTGCACGGCGTCGGCGACGCCGGTGTCGGCGGACTGCGCCGAGATGACGGCGAGGTCGCCTTGCAGCTCGATGGCGGCGCCGAAGCCGCGGTGGTTGAGCAGGACCTCGTCTTCAAGGGTTTGCAGCCAGCCCCAGACGCTGCCGTTGTACTGGTAGACGTGGACGACGCCGACGGTGGTGCCGGCGCGGTCTTCGAAGCTCTGCACCAGGGCGTAGTTGCCGTCGATGGCCACGTGGTTGCCAAAGCTGCCGTTCAGCTCGGCGGTGGGGGCCCCGAAGGCGGTTTCCTGCTTCCAGATTGCACCGTTGTAGCGGTAGAGGTAGACCCGGCCCTGATTGGCGAGGCTGGCCGAGTAGGCGGGGGCGCCGGCGATGGCCACGTTGCCCGAGAGGTCGACGCTCGAGCCGAGCTTGCGGTCACCGCTACCGAGGCCGTCGCCGCGTAGCTTCTGGATCTCGGTCCATCCGCTGGCGTCACGGTCGAAGAAGTAGACTGCACCTTCGGTGACGCCGCTGACGAGGTCGTGGGGGGCGCCGACGATCATGCGGTCGGCGTCGGCGGCGAGGCTCGAGCCGAAGCGGTCGTCGGCAAGGCTGGTGGGTTCGAGCTTGAGTTCGCTGGCGTCGTCCAGCAGGCCCGGCTGCACGATGCCGTCGCCGCAGCTGCCGCCGGTGACGAGCTGGCAGTCGGCGCCGCAGGTCTGGCAGCCGGCGGTGCCGCAGTATTCGACGAGGTTATTGCCGTCGTCGCAGGCTTCGCCGGACTCGACGATGCCGTTGCCGCAGCTGCCGCAGGCGCCCGTGTACCAGATGCCGCTGCTTGGGGGATCTTGGTGGAGGGTTGCGCTGAGGTTTTGGTCGGTGCCGAGCAGTTCGCCGCTGCCGGTGGCGTACCAGGTGGGCTGGACGCAGCCGCTGCCGGCGGTGATGCGCACGTCGTCGAGCATGACGTGCTCGATGGTGCTGCTCTGCATGGTGCTGAAGCGGATCTGGAAGTTGTTGACTCCCACATAGGGCGTGAGGTCGTAGCTTTCGGCGAACCAGCTCGAGGTGTTGCCCTGGCCGTTGGTCCAGTAGGCCAGCTGATCCCAGCCGACGCCATTGAACGCTTCGATCCGAAGGTATTCGCCCGCATCCAAGTAGGAGCCCACGAAGCGTAGAAGCTCGAGGTTTGCGGTGGTGTAGGCCGTGAGGTCGAGGGGGGTCGCGAGCGTGAGCACGCACCCACTGCTGCAGGCGTCGGAGTTGGCGATGGGATTGCCGGAGGCGCCGGTGCTTGGATAGTCGGTGGTCGTGACGGCGGATTCGGTGACCCAGTTGCCGCCTCCGGTTTCGACCCACTGCACGAGGCCGGCGCTGAAATTGTCGAAGAAGAGGTCACCGCCAGCGCCGCCACCACCGCAGCTTTCGTCGACGCGGGTGGCGCGGCCGGCCGCTTCGTGCTCGGCCAGGGTGGCGGTGACGGCCTGGCAGCAGTCCTCGTCGATCATGCCGTCGCAGTCCTGGTCGATGCCGTCGCAGATGGAGTCGTCGTTGGCCAGGGGCGCTCCGGGTACGCACTGGTTCTGCTCGGTGCCGGCGACGCAGAGCATTTCGCCGCTGCGCTGGCAGGCGCCGAGGCCGCAGGTGCTGGGCGTGTAAGGGTAGGCCTCGTCGTAGAGGCCGTCGCAGTCCTCGTCGATGAGGTTGCACAGGGAGTCGTCGCCGGTGGCGGTGCCCGGCGTGCAAGCGACGGTTTCAACGCCACCCGTGCAGCTGCTGGTGCCGCTGCGCTGGCAGACGCCGACGCCACAGGTGGTGGCGCCGGTCGGGTAGTCCTCGTCGGTGGCCAGGTCGCAGTCGCTGTTGATGCCGTCGCAGATGGCGTCGTCGGTGGCCGTCGGGGCCGACTCGACGCAGGTGTCGGTTACGGTGCCGGCGATGCATTGGGTGCTGCCGTTCGAGGCACAGACTCCGGAGCCGCAGGCGGTGGTTACTGGGAGGTAGCCGTCGTCGACAATGCCGTTGCAGTCGTCGTCGATGCCGTCACAGGTGGTGTCGGTGGCGGCCAGGACGGTGCAGGGGGTGGTGCAGTCGCTGTCGCAGCCGTCGCCGTTGATGGCGTTGCCGTCGTCGCATTGCTCGACGAAGGGCTCGACCACGCCGTCGCCGCAGTAGGGGCTTTGGGCGAGCTGGCAGTCGCTGCCGCAGACTTGGATGGGGCAGCCGACGGTGCAGTATTCGGTGACGGTGTTGCCGTCGTCGCAGCCTTCGCCAGGATCGGGCATGTTGTTGCCACACAGGGGCCGCACGAGATTACAGCTGGCGTCGCAGACTTCGCACTGCCCATCTGTGCCCATACCCTCGCAGCCGCCGGTTATGCGATCGCCGTCGTCGCATTGCTCGCCAGCGACGAGAAAGCCGTCGCCGCAGCCTTCGCTGGGCTGGCAGTCGAAGGAGAAGATGGCCCCGGGCACGATGTTGTAGCCTTCCTCCGGCGTGAAGGGGGCGCCGAGGAGGAGTTCGTCCGCGGTGATCTTGGGTACGGCGACCATGCCGGCCCGATCGCCGCCGTAGCCGCGTAGGTCTTCGACCAGCGTCCAGCGTCCAGTGTCGGGCGCGCGGCGGTAGATCGCGACCGGAGTCGAGGTGGGGACGTCTACCCACTCGCCGACGCTTGCGATCACCGCCAGGTCGCCGCGCAGGTCGGCGCCGAAGCCGAAGACGCGGTAGTCCGGGGGCGAGAGCAGGGAATCGACGAGCTGCCAGCTGGTGCCGTCGTGCTCGTAGAAGTGGGCCTGTCCGAGGCCGATGTTTGCGGTTGAGGGCCAGGAGGGGTCGCCGCTGCCCCACAGCGAGGGGTCCGCATCTTCCGGTCCCGTTTCGGTGACGAGCAGGCGGTCGCCGTCGAGGCGCACGGAGAAGCCGAAGGTGTCCTTGGTGCTGCCGACGTCCGGCGATTGCAGGGTTTCGCGAAGGGTCCAGAGACCCCCAGCGTCCTGCTCGTAGATGTAGATGATGCCAGGGCTCGAGAGGCGGCCGGCATATTCGTTGAGAATGCCGGTGGCCGAGACCAGCAGCTGTCCGCGCGCGGGATCGAGCACGACCTGTTCGCCGAAACGGACCTGGGTCAGCGGGGCGGGATTGTCGAGGCGTTGCGACAGGACCCAGGAGCTGCCGTCATGGCGATAGGTGTAGACCGAGCCGGATTCGGCGTCTCCCCCATCGGATTCGGTGAAGGAGCTGGCCACCAGGGTGTCGCCTCGCAAGTCGACGGCAGCTCCGAATAGGTTGGGCGCTTTTAGGGGATCGGGGGGGATTACGTCGGTTTCGACCCACTGGTTGCCGTCGTGGGTGAGCACATGGAGCGTGCCGCCGAGGTTTGACATCGGCGCGCCGACCACGGCGCGGTCGCCGTCGATGGCGATGCCAGTGCCGATGATGTAGGACTGCGCACCCTCGAACGTCAGCTTCTGGGTCTGCACCCACTGTCTGCCGTCGTGCTCGTAGGCCAGTACCCAGCCGGGCTCGCCAGTGGAAGAAACGACGTCACCCGGCACGCCGACCAGCAGCCGCGTGCCATCGAGGGCCATGCTCATGCCCGTGAAAGCTTGGTTGCTCACCTCCGGCACCAGGTCGGCTTCCGGCGGTACGATCTTTTCTTGGCTGGCGTAGCAGCTCGGACCCCACACCACGTCGCAGTCGGGGCAGCCGAGCAGATAGGCCCGCAGGCCGTTGGGCAGGGCCTCGGGGTTTTGTGGCGACATGCCGTCGTCGGCCCAGCTCAGCCACACGCCGCGGTCGACGGTCAGGGTGTGCACGTCGCGCTGGTTCGAGGGGCCGGTGAGCAGGCTGTGCAGCTTTTCTTCGTCGGGCTGGCCGCTGTAGAGGCGGCCGTCGCGCGATAGCACGCGGAAGTCGGCGTCGCGGTAGCCGTCGGCCATGCCGTAGGCGACCAGGATGGCGTCGTCGCCGAAGGCGGCGATGCTGGGGCGGACTTCGGGGATGTCTTCGGCGTCGGTGCCGGTGACGCTGAAGGCCTGGAGCGGATCGGGGATGTCGGCGCCGAAGAGCTCCATGGCGTGCACGCTGCGGCTTGGGCGGTCGATCCAGGCGAGGGCGTGGTCGGGCGGCGAGGCCGGGGTGGGTAGCACGCTCACCGAGGGTGAATGGCCGTCGCTCGCGATCAGCTGCTCGCCTTCCACGGGCGAAGCGCCTTCAAAGCGGCGGCCGCGCACGCTGCCGTCGTCCAGGCGCGCCCAAAGGGCGTACCAGAAGGGGCCCGCGGCGGAGACGGTCGGTTGGAGCGTTCCGCTCGAGGCGTCTTGGGTGACGGCGAAGGGCTGACCCAGGGCGATGCCCGCGGAGTCGAAGAGACGCGCCCGCAGGCTGTGCTCGTTTTCGCCGCTGAGCACCTGGCGCTCGTCGACCCACAGCAGCACGAAGCCGCCGCGCATGGCGGTCAGGCGCGGGCTGCTTTGGTGGATTGCCTCGTCGTCCGCGTCGAAGGCGGTCTGGATGGGGCCGAGGCTGCCGTCTGCGGCGACCAGTCGGTAGAGCACGCGGGCCGGCTCGCGGTCGAGGCGGTGGTCGGTCCAGCTTACGACCCAGCCTCCGGCGTCGAGGCCGGCGACTTGCGGGTCGCTGGGGTAGCCCAGGACCAGGTCGGAGTTGCCGTCTTCGAGCACAGCCAGATCCAGGGGCGACTGCTCGCTGTCGGGGAAGACGCCGCTGGCGGTGGCGCGGCGGCCCAGTAACCGGGAGTTGCCACCCTCCATCGATTGCCAGGCGAAGAGCAGGCGGCCGGCGCCGTCGGCGCCCAGGGCGTGGACGCTGAAGTCGGGCTCGATCAGGGCCAGGTCGGCGCTGGTGATGGAGACGGCCTCGGTGGTGCAGCTGGCCGAGCAGCCGTCGCCGTCGAAGTTGTTGCCGTCGTCGCAGGCTTCGATGGGCGCGGCGATGCCGTCCCGATCGACGTTGCCGTCGCCGCACTTGGCCGAGAGCATGCACTGGCCGACTTCACATGCAGAGGCGCCTTGTCCGCAGGGGCTGCCGTCGGGGTAGCTGCGCAGGCTGCAGCTGAGGGGCAGGGCGACGCTGCGATGGGGTTGGCCGAGCCAGGCGAAGGCGGCGTGGGCCTGGTCGCCGGTGCCGCGGGCGCCGACGCTGACGGTGCTGCGCGGCAGCTCGAAGCTCGCGGAGGTGGTGGAGGTTGCGTCGACCGCCAGGCGGCCTGCCGGGCCGTCGAGCTCGAAGCGCAGCGACTGCTCGCGGCCGAAGGACGGCAGTACCACGCTCCACTCTTGGGCCCCCAGGTGCAGGCTGGCGCGCACGGCGCCCAGGCCGTTGCTCTCGAGGCCGAGCCAGTGGTCGGCGTTGCCCAGCTCGAAGAAGACGAAGCGCTCTGCCACGTCGGCGACGTCGGCGCTCGAGAAGATGGGCGCGAACTCGAAGGCGAAGCGGCCCTCGAAGAACCAGGCGGGCAGGGCGGCGGGGTCGAGCACGACGCGGTCGAGGTCGCGGGTGGCCGGGGTGCCCAGGGTGGGCACGTAGCTGCTGGGGAAGGCGCCGAGTTCGACCTGGGGCATGGCGAGGTCGAGGTCGTAGCCCTTCAGGGTCGAGGTCGTGTTCCACTCGCCGAGCGCGAAGTAGACCTCGACGTTGGAGTCGATGCCCGGGGCCGCGCGATGCTCGAAGCGTTGGTAGCCGTCCAGGGGCAGGAAGGTGCCGAAGTCGTCGCGTGGAATGCCGCCGCTGTCGGTCAGCTTTAGTACGATCGAGCCGGTCTGGCTGGCGGAGGAGGCGCGGGCCAGCCAGGCGGTGGCGATGAGCGGTTGCGAGTCGGCGCCCGGGACGACAAGTTGCCGCTGCAGGTATTGGTTGGGCGGGGTACCGGCGGATTCGAGGCGCCTGGAGTCCAGCAGCAGATCCAGGCCAGTCGAGTTCAAGAAGGGCGGCAGGGCCGGGTTGCTGCTGGCTGTTTGCAGGTTGGTGGCGGGCCAGGTGCTGGGCTGGCTGCTCAGGGTGGCGTAGTTGGTGCGGGCGCCTTCGAAGAGCGATAGCGGGCCGTCGCTGCCGGCGCGCGTGCGCAGCACGTGGGGGGCGACCAGTTCGACGAGGCCGCCCGTGTTGACGAAGCTGGCCACGCTGTCGCGCATGGAGGCCGAGCCAAAGGATAGGCGCTCCACTTTCACGCCGCCGGTGGCGTCGCATTCGGTGACCTGGTAGACGCAGTCCGCGCAGGGGCCGCAGGCCTGGCTGCCGCAGAAGTCGGGCTCGCAGGTGCCGGGCCAGCAGAGGTTTGGGGTCTCGGGCTGGCCGAAGCGGGCGCCGATGTCCTGGCCGCAGGTCGACGTGCCCTGGCAGTCTTCGTCGCGCGTGCAGGGGCCCTCGTAGTTTTCGCAGGGGCAGCTGGGGCTGCAGCCAACTTCCAGCGCGCAGTCGGGGCAGGCGCCGCAATTGCCTCCGCCGCAGTCAATGCCCGTTTCGCTTTCGTCCTTCACACCGTTGTCGCAGTGGGCCGGCACGCAGACGGAGAAGTCGGAGAGCGCGTAGCCGAAGGCGCTGCCACGGGGCAAGCAGACCAGGCCCCGCTTGCAGTCGGAGTCCTGACCGCAGCCGCCCATGCCGATGTCGCAGCGACAGCCCTCGGTGCAGAAGTCGCGGGATAGGGCGCTGGAGTCGAAGGGCTGGCAGGCCAGGCAGTCGGATTGGGTGTCGTGGTGGCCGATGGCTTCCCAGTGGAAGTCGAGGCGGATCTGGTCGTTGAGGGCGTTCTTGCTCGCGTGGGTGACGGTCAGACGCAGGCGATCGAGGCGCGCGCGGTTCATGTCGGCCTGGAGGAGGTCGCGCACCGGGAGTTCGGCGCTGGTCACGGCGAGACCGGTGTCGACGACCATGCGCACGGTGGCCAGGGCGGCGCTGCTGGGGTCGGAGTTTTCCCAGAGCGTCAGCAGGCAGTCGATGAAGGGCGCGTAGGCCGGGTCGCTGGCATCGAAGTCGTAGCTGCTGATGGGGCCGCCGATCGCGAAGTTGTAGGGGCCGGCCGCGTCGGCGCAGGCGCTGCTGTCGAGGCTGATGTTGAGCGATGTGGCGGTGGCGTCGGCGGCGCCGTTTTCGTCGAAGGGCCAGTCGATGCGGCCGAGCCGGCGCGCTTCGCAGCGATCGCACTGGCCGGCTTCGATGCAGTCGATGTCGGCGCAGTCGATGAAGCCGTCGCCGTCTTCATCGAGGCCATCGGTGCATAGCGACTCGGTGCAGGGGGTGGGGCAGAAGCCGCCGCAGTCGCGACCGTCTTCGTTGTCTTGCTTCTTGTTGTCGGTGCACTGGTCGACGCACACGCCCATGTCGAGGCCGCCCTGCATGTTGCAGCTCTGGCCAGCCGGGCAGCGATCGGTGCAGTCGATGGTGCCCGTGCCGCAGATGGTGTCGGTGAACTCGCCGCACTGGACACCGGTCTGCTCGCAGGTCATGGGCTGGCAGACGCAGGCGTTGTTGATGCACTTGTCGGGGCTGACGCAATGGGTGTCGTCGATGCATTCCACGCACTGGGCCTGGGAGTCGCAGTAGCCGCCTGCGGCGCAGGCTTTGCCGAAGGCGACGCTGTGCTTACAGTCCGTCGCGACGTTGCAGACGTCGTTGGTGCACTCCAGGCCGTCGTCGCAGGCCATGTCGTCTGGGATGTGCTCGATGGTGTCGGTCGCTTCGATGCACTCGTCCTTGGTGCACGGGACGCCGTCGTCGACGTCCGGGGCGATGCCGGCCAGGCAGCCGCGCGCGGAGTCACAGGTCTCGGCCCCGTTGCAGAATTGGCCGTCGTCGCAGTTCGGCGGCGGGCCGAAGCCGCAGACGTTGCCGCTGCAGACCGGAGGGCCGGTGCAGAGGTTGTTGTCGTTGGGACACTGGGCTGCGTCGGTGCACTGCACGCAGCTGCCCAGGCCGTCGCAGTAGCCGCCGGTGACGCCCCCGCCGGTGACGGGGCGATCGCTGCAGACGATGCCGGCCATGTGGTTGGGGTTTGCGCAGGTGCCGGCGTTGCACTGGTCGGCGGTGCAGTCCTTGCCGTCGTTGCAGTCGGCGGCGGTGGTGCAGCCGATGGTCTGCTCGACTTCGACCACCACGTCGTCGACCATGACGTGCTCGAGGGTGCTGCTCTGCTTGGTCCGAAAGCGGATTTGGAAGTTCGTGACTCCGAGATAGGGCGTGAGGCTGAAGTTCTCGGCGAGCCAGCCTCCGGTGTCACCCATGCCGTCGGTCCAGTAGGCCAACTGGACCCAGCCGACGCCGTCGAATACCTCGACTTGCAGGAATTCACCGGCGTCCAGCAACGAGCCCACGAAGCGCAAGAAACGCAGGTTGGCTGTGGTGTAGGGGGTCAAGTCGATGGGGGCCGCGAGGGTGAGCACACACTCGCCCGCGCAGCCGTCGGAGTTGGCGACGGGATCGCCCGAGGCACCGGTGGCAGGATAGTCGGTGGTATAGGCTGCGGGTTCGGTGACCCAGCTGCCGTCTCCGGTCTCGGTCCAGTTAATCAGGCCCGCGCCGAATTCGTCTCGGAAGACCTCCACCAGCGCTGCGCGGCTGGTGGCGATTTTGGGCTCTTCGCTGGTGCAGCTTGCGCTCAGGCCTACCGCCAGAATCGCGAGCGAAATCAGAGCCCACGGTTGCCACCGAGGCTCGAACGGACGTGGCTTCGGCGAGAGAGAGCGGTGGTTCACCATCGACGGACTCCGAACTACGCAATAACGCAGCTGGGCCGACGGAAACACTGCGACGATTGTCCCCGGGGCGTGCAGTGCCCTGCGACGATTGTCGCAGGGTGCGCCTCGAAACCGATGCGATCGCCCTGGTTGGGGACCCTATTCGGCGCTCAAGCTGAGGGCGAAGAGGCCGATGCCGCGCTGGTCCGGCGACTCGTAGCTGGTGGCCAGCACCACGACCGTTTTGCCCGGCTCGAGCGAGAGGTCGGCGATGCGCGCCGAGTTGGCGGCGAAGCCGTCGAAGAGTCCGTCGTCGTTGACGGCCAGGCAGTCGAAGGGTGAATCGAAGGCGTTCTGCTCGTCGGCATAGACCACCAACATGGGGTCGGCCACGGTGGCGCGCGGCGGCATCGGCAGCCGATCGTCGCCTTCCATGGTGATGGTGAGGCTGCGGCTGACCTGCGAGTCGCAGATCTTGTAGGCCCTATAGGCGACTTCGCGGGCGGTGACGAGCATGGCGGGGCAGCCGTCGTCGGGCGCGATGCGCAGCCAGGTGTGCTCGGCGTCGAGCATGTCTTCGAAACGCAGGCTTTCGCCCGGCTCGAGTTGCAGGCAGTCGGTGCGCGGCGGGGGCGCGATGACCGTGGCGTCGACCGCCGCGTCCGGAGGTTCGTTTTCGTTGTAGGCCTCGATGGGAGCGACCGCGTCCGGAGGCGAGAAGTCGGGGATGGCGGAGTCGTGGGGCGTCAGCTTCGGGGGTAGGGGTAGGCTGGCGTCGAAGGGGGCGAAGGCAATGCCGGCCTCGGGTTCGGGCACGGGGGAGCTGTCGTCGCCGCAGGCTGCGAGCAGCGTCAGCACGAGACAAAAAAGTGCCGGAGCGGTTTGGGTGGGCCTGCTGCCGAAGCGGTTCATGACGTCGACCGAGGGGGCTGCGCTCGTGCGCTCAACCCGGAGGTTGTGCGCTGCCTTGGCGAGCTGTGCCATATTTGGAACCCCTTGGCCAGCCGGCGAAGTGGCCGGTTTTTGCCCTCCACGCGAGCGTGCTACATGCGACGGCGGTCGAGGCGATGGAACTGCACAGCCGAGTGGGACGAGCTTTCAGGTGCGGTGGCGCGCTTTTGCCGCTGGCGCTTGTGCTGCTGCCAGCGCGGGCGCCGTTGAACGGCGGGAGTGCAGCGGGGGCCAAGCAGCGCGCCGAGGCCGCCCGTTCCGATTGGAGTTCCGGGCCGCGCAAGGCGCATAATGCGGTGGCTGCGAGCAGTTCCGGACTCGATGCGCTGGGGCCTGGCGGAGCGCTCGGGCTCGCGCTGCAGGGCTCCGGCGTGCTGATGGCGCAGTGGGATCGGAGCGCCGCGCGTCAGACCCACGGCGACCTGCGCGGTCGCGTGCGCGTGCTCGATGGGGCAGGCGCAGGCGAGCACGCCACGCATGTGGCCGGTACGTTGATCGGCGACGGATCGGGCCAGGCGGCTGCCAGGGGCATGGCGCCGGCGGCGTCGGTGCTGGCCCTGGACTGGATGCTCGATGGCGCGGAGATGGCGGCGCTGGCGGCCCATGTTTCGGTCTCGACCCATGCCTATGGTCACGTCATGGGCTGGGCCCAGGACGCGCGCTGTCCCGACCGGCCCGTCTGGCACGGCCGCGAGGGCGAGTTCGAGGATTTTCGCTTCGGGCGCTATGGACCCGAGGCCGCGGCGCTCGATGGGTTGATCCGGCGTGGCGATTTGGTGAGCGTGTGGGCCGCTGGCAATGAACGCCAGGATGTCGGTGCGGCGGCCGGTCAGGCCCACTATCATCATCCCGATTGCAGCAGCGTCTTCAGCGACGAGCACGCTTCGGAACTCGCGCTGCAGTACGACACCATTGGGCTTCAACAGACAGCCAAAAACGCGATCGTGGTGGGTGCGGTGGCGGCTCCCGCGGCCTATCCGAGCAGTGGTGCCGAGATCGTGCCCACGGGCTTTTCCGGTTATGGACCCATGGATGATGGTCGCGTCAAGCCCGACCTGGTGGCTGCCGGCGAGCTGGTTTACTCGACGGCCGTGGCTTCCGATGTGTCCTATCGGAGTTATTCGGGCAGCTCTTCGAGCGCCGCGGTGGTCAGCGGTGGCATTGCGCTGCTGACGGAGCACTATCGCGCCTTGCACGCGGGGCGCGATGCCTGGGCCGAGGAGATCAAGGCGCTTTTGCTGCATCGCGCGCGCGATGCCCAGGCGCCGGGGCCGGACTACCAGAGTGGCTTCGGGCTCTTCGATGCGCGGGCTGTGACCGAGTTGCTTTCCGCCGACGCCCTGGCCGATGCGGACGGCAAGCTGCTGCGCCTGGGGGAGGTGCGGGCGGAGGGTGCGGCCGTTACGCTGGAGACGGTCGCGGTCAGCGCGGGACAAGCCCTGCGCGTGACGCTCGTCTGGATGGACCCGCCGGCGAGCCCGGGCGGCGGTGGGGTGGATGAGATGACGCCAGCGTTGGTCAATGACCTTGACTTGGCGTTAGTCGCGCCCGATGGCAGCACGGTCTTTTGGCCGTGGTCGCTCGATGCCGGCGCTCCCGAAGCCGAGGCCACGCGCGCGGGCGAAAACCGCGTCGACAATGTGGAGCAGGTATGGGTTTCGGCAGATGAAAACGTGTTCGAGGGGCGCTGGACGGTGAGGGTGGACTCGAGCAAGCCCCTCTATCGATTGGCGCCGCAGCGCTTTGCCCTGGTGAGCGATGTGGGCCTGGGCCCGTCGCCGACGCCCGTGCTCGGCAGCGCCGCGCGCGTGCTTGTCGAGGCTTCCGTGGGCGATGGCCCGATCACGCGCTCGCTTCCCATCGAAAACCTCGGAGCCGGTGCGCTGAACTGGAAGCTCTCCGGGGCCGAGGCGGTCGACTGGCTGGCGCTCGATGCGTCCTCGGGGAGCGCTCCGGCCACGCTGCGGTTGACGGTGGATCCGTCGGGCGTCGCGGGCGCGGGTGACCACTTTGCCACGCTCGAACTCGAAAGCGACGGGGGCAGCCGTCGCATGGGCGTGGTTCTGCGCGTGCGCTGCGAAGCGGCATGCGACGGGCTCGGGTGCGGTGTCGATCCGGTCTGCGGTGAGAGCTGTGGCGCCTGCGCCTTCGGTCAGGCCTGCACGGCCGAGGGCAGCTGCGCGGGCTTGTCCGATGGTTGTCCAGGAGTTGAGTTGGGGTCCCAGGCGCAGATGGTGGTGGCTGCCGGCAGCACCGAGGGCGCGAGCGATGGGGATTGGGCCAGCTGCGGCGGAGCGGGCTTTGCCGAGCGCAGTCTGCATTGGGTGGCGCCGGCGGCTGGGTTCTGGCGGGCAGCGCTGACGCTGGAGCGCGGCGATGGCGTGCTCTACATGCGCGACGGCTGCGGCGGCCAGGAGCTTGCGTGCAGCGTCGGCGGGGCCGAGGGCGGGCCGGCCATCACGCGCTACTTCGAAGCCGGTGAAGCGGCGGTGATCGTGGTCGATGGTGCGAGCGATGTGGTCGACTTTAGTCTCGCGCTGCAGCCGTCGCCCTGTCCGCAGGCGGAGCTGGCTTCGGCGCTGGGTGACCCCGTGTATGCCGACCGCACGGCCGGCGCGGGCGACGGTGACGAGGGCAGCTGCGGAGGCGCGGGCCAACAAGAGGTCAGCTTTGGTTGGACGGCGCCGGCCAGCGACGTCTACAGCTTCGAGGTTTCGTCGGCCGATGGGACCGCCTCGCTGTATCTGCGCGACGGCGACTGCCGGGGGCCGGAGCTAGGGTGCGCGTCGCAGGCCGAGGGCAGCCGCATCGAGCGCATGTTGGAAGCGGGACAGCGGGTGGTGGTGGTCGTCGATGGCCTGTCGGGCGCGGGGCGTTTCGAGCTTGCGATTGTGGCGGCGGCGGGGCTGTGCAGCGGTCGCTGCGAAGGAACGCCCAATGGGGGCGGTTGCTACTGCGATGCGGCCTGCGTGGAATTGGGCGATTGCTGCGAGAGCGCCTGCTCGCTGTGCGGCGCCTGCTGCGAGCCGCAGTGCGAGGGCAAGGTGTGCGGGCCCGACGGCTGCGGCGGCAGCTGTGGGGAGTGCGGTGGCGGTGAGCTGTGCGACGGCTGGAGCTGCATCGAAGACCCTTGCGTGGAGCTGGCCGAGGGCGCCGAGTGCAATGACGCCGACCCTTGCACGGTGGCCGACCGCTGCATCGGCGGCCGCTGCGCGGGCGAAGTGGCTTCGTGCGATGACGACAACGGGTGCACGGTCGACAGCTGCGATGGGGCCCAAGGGGGCTGCGTGCATCGGTGGCGCGAGGGCTGCTGCCGCCATGACGCTGACTGTGAGGGCGGCGATGGCTGCACCATGGCGCGCTGCGAAGGGCAGCGCTGCGTACAGGAGGCTGTCGCCGACTGCGGCGATGCTTCCGTCGATGACGCGGATGCCGGCAGCGGCGCGGGCAATGGGAGCGGGGGCTGCGGCTGCGCGGTGCTGGGCGGTGGGGACTGGGTGGGATCCAGGCGGCGTTTCGGGGTCTTCGCGCTGGGGCTCGCGTGCGCCCTGGTCGGCCTGCGACGGCGTCGCGCGCGGTCACGAACTGGGAGTCAGGACGCGCATAGGCCGACGCCATCGCCGTAGGGGGCGCCTTCCACCGTGCGGCAAGTCTCGTCTGTCTCGCAGTTGGGAGCTGCCAGGTCGCAGGTCTGCATGCAGCGGGCCTGCGCATCGACACCGACGCAGACCGAGCCGCTGGCGCAGTCGTTGGCGAAGCCGCAGCTGTCGCCCGCTGTAGCCTGCCCCGCCGGCAGGCACGCCATGCAGGGCGGATCGATGGCGAGGGGATAGCAGCCGAGGCCGTCGCCGCAGTCGTCGCCCAGCAGGTCGCAGCCGTCGCAGCGATCGCAGAGGGCGGCGCCGGTGGTTTCGTCGGTGGCGTCGAGCAGCTCGATGCGGCAGAACTGGCCGGCCGGGCAGCCCGAGGTGCGATTCAGATCACAGCAGTATCTGCGGCATAGCCCCTGGTTTCCAGAAGCCGTGCAGTCCAGGCCCGTCGCGCATTGCCGCTGCGAGCTGCAGGGCTCGCCGTCGAGACCCGTGCCCGCTTCGAGGCAGGCGGTCGCGACGTCGGCCACGCCGGCGTCTTCGTCGGGGCTGGAGGAGGCGAGCGTCAGGACGCAGCTGCTGCCGGTCTCGCAGGAGTCCGGATCCCGGAGGTCGCAGCTGCCTTCGGGGCCGCAGCTCTTGGTGGGAGTGGGGGCGGAGGCGGTGGCGTCCGGTTGGGACGCGTCTTGAGCCGGCATGGCGGCGTCGACGTCGACGCTGGCGTCGGGCAAAGCCGTTTCTGATGGCGTCTTCTTGCCGGTGGTCGCCGGCTGGCTGCTGTCGTTATGGGATGAATCGCAGGCGAGCGTGAGCAGCGATAGCAGCAGCGGCAGAGCCCATCGCGAGGGCGCTCCGGCGCGACCATCAAGCTCGGGTGAAGTCGAATCGGGCCGGCGTCGAGACACTGCGCTGAGTTGGCACAGTCTTCGCCAGCGCGCAAGCGCATGGGGCCGGGGCCTTTCCCTGCTAGGATTTCGAGTGATGGCTCTGGATCCGAAATTCTTGAAGGCCGAAGAACTCGGAATCCGCCTGGAGATCGTGGCGGGGCTTCCGATCTGGGAGGCGCATCCGGTGTGGAAGCACCAGAAGGCCATCGACCGGATTCGAGCTTCGATCACCCGCTCTGGTGAGAACTGTGAGTGTGTGCACGCCTCGGACGTCTACGTGCTCTTCGGTTTTTGATCCGTCGACGCTGCTCGTGCTGCACACCCGCAAGGACGGGACGACCCGCAACATCGCTCCCTACACGGTTGACCTGGAGTGCGGTTGTTCGGTGGTCGTGTGATGGATGCGGGCCCGATGACCCCGACGCGGCCTGCCTCAGTCTCGGTAGCGAAAGCTCGCTTCGCGCGTGGGGCCCACCGAGATCCAACCCAGTGGCACGCCCACGAGCGCTTCGATGCGCTCGAGGTAGGCGCGGGCTTCACCCGGTAGCTGGCCGCGGCTGCGCACCTCGCTGGTGTCGCAGCGCCAGCCCGGTAGGGTCTCGTAGACGGGGCGCGCGCGTTGGAGCTTGAAGGCGGGCAGGAAACGTTCGCTGGCTGCGCCGTCGAGTTCGTAGGCGTGGCAGATCTTCAGCGATGGTTCCGGGTCGAGTATGTCGAGCATGGTCACGGCCAGCTCGGTGGCGCCCTGGGCGCGTGCGCCGTGGCGGGTGGCGACCGCATCGAAGTGGCCGATGCGACGAGGGCGACCGGTGGTGCGGCCGTATTCGCCGCCGCGGTCGCGCAACAGGGCTGCTTCGCGCGCATCGAGCTCGCTGACGAAGGGGCCGGCGCCGACGCAGGTGCTGTAGGCCTTGGTGACGGCGATCACGCGCTCGATGGCCCAGGGCGGTAGGCCGGCGCCGACGCAGGCGTAGCCCGCGAGGGTGGAGCTCGAAGTGCTATAGGGGTAGATGCCGTGGTCGGGATCGCGTAGGGCGCCGAGCTGGGCTTCGAGCAGGATGCCTTTGTCCTGGGTCAGCGCCTGATGCAATAGTTCACTGCTGTCGCAGACGCGGGGCTCGAGCCAGCGTGCCCAGCGTTCCATGGCGTGCTCGAGTCCGGCCCGATCGACCGGCGCTGCGCCGTGGCGCGCCGATAGCCAAAGGTCTGTGTGTTGGAGGACTTCGGCCGTGCGCTCGCGGCGGCGTTCGCTGTCGAGTAGTTCACCCACGGTCAGGCCGAGCTTGCGATACTTGTCGCCGTAGCAGGGCGCGATGCCACTTCGGGTTGAACCGAAGCTCCTGTCGCCGAGCCGCTCTTCTTCGAGGGCGTCGAGCTGGGCGTGATGGGGCAGGAGCACCTGGGCGCGGTCGGAGACCCGGACGTCGGGTGTTGGCAGTCCCATGTGTGCCAGCGCTTCGAACTCGCCGCGCAGGGCGTCGCGGTCGAGTGCCATGCCCGGGCCGAGCAGGCTCTGCACCCCGGGCCACAGCACGCCGCAGGGCAGCTGGTGCAACACGAAGCTGCGCCCGCCATCGACGACGGTATGCCCCGCGTTCTTGCCGCCCTGAAAGCGCACCACGAGATCGGCGTTCCGGGCCAGCATGTGCGTCAACTTGCCCTTGCCCTCGTCACCCCAATTGGCTCCCACGATAGCTGTCACCGGCATTTGGACCTCCTCGGTTGCGTGCCGCGTGGCCGATCATTGGAGGTGCCGCTAAATAAGTCCAATGGATGTTAACGATACCCAGGATAATGAAACCCTATGGGATGCGGGCTGGCGCCGACCATGGGTATCCCACGTCTGCTCTCGGGTGGCCGTGAAGGCCGTGGGGGGGATGGCAGGCCCTAACCTGGCACAGTCGTGCTAACCGCCAGCGAGCCCTTGGAGACGGCCGTGTGGATGCTTCTGGTGCACGCGGTATGACACGGCAGCTTTTGCCCTGCTCACTACCTGCCAGCTTTGCGCCGCACGATCAGGTACTCGTAGGAAAGCGTCATCAGTCGGGTCAGGGCGTCGAGGGCGCCGAAGCTGGTGACGGCGAGGGGGGCGTCGCCAGCGTCGGCGTAGATCAGGTTGACCAGGCGGTCCTTGATGGTCACCGGGAAGACTGCGGCGGCGCCGGCCCGGGCGCCCGGGACCTCGACCAGGACGTTGGCGTCGGCGAGCGAGTCGCCGGTCTGGACGCGCGCGCCGCTGCGCTGTTCGAGCATTCGCGTGAGGAAGCAGGCTTCGCCCAGGTCGATGGGGCGGCCGTGCATCAGGCGTACGCCACCGGTATCGACGACGCCGTGGCACTGCAGGTAGTTCGGGTGCAGCACGAAGAGGGCGGCGCGTTCGGCGAAGAGGCCGGCCAGCTCCAGCGAAAGCTCGAGCAGCCGGTCGCGCTCGTTGACTTCAAGTAGTTCGCGCTCGAGGGCGGCGATGCGCAGCGGCGTGGGCGGCTCGGGCGACTCGGCTCGGGGGGCTCGCACTTCGAGCGCACCCATGGGGATCGGCGGCGGCGGGATGCTGGCGGCGAGGTTGGTCAAGGGACGCAACTCGGGTAGCGGAGCGTCGGCGATGGGCGAAAACGGCGGCGGCGGCACGCTCGCGGCCGGTCTCAGGGTGTCGCGGATGTTGATGCGGTTCGCGTCCGTGGTCTCGCGCTGGGTGTGAGCCGCCAGTTGACCGCCGATGCTGCGCAACTGCAGCTGGCGCACCGCGCCCAGCTGGGTTCCAAGGGCAGGCGTCAGGTCGGCTTGGCTGTCGGTGGTCGGTTCGCCAGCGCCGGGAGCTTCGTCGGGCGCCGGGTCCGAGCCCCTGGGCACCGCGGTCGAGGCATCGGCGTGGACAGGGCGGATGCCGATGGGCACTTTCCACAGCCGGTACAAGAGATCGTGCATGGCGGCTTCGGGCAGCACGTAGGGCTCGATGCGGCAGCCGGTGGCGAAGCGTAGCTCGTCGATCACGACCGGGTCGCGCGGATCGAGCACCGCCGCGTGCAGTAGCGCCCCTTCCAGCTGCAGCGGCACGAAGCGAATGGTTTCGACGGCACTGCGGCTGGCGCGATTGATGGCCGCGCGCTGTGGCTGCATCAGCCATTTGCGCGGTGGCAAGGCCACGCCATGGTAGGCCGAAAGCAGCCGCGAGAGCTGGGGCAGCTGGACGATGCCCTGGTCCAGGAGGTTGGTGCCCAGCCGCGCGCCGTAGAGGCCCTGATGCTTGAGGGTTTCGTCGAGCTGGGCGCGCGTGATCACGCCCTGTTGGCAGAGGTATTCCCCGAAGCGCTCGCCCGAGGCCGGCGTCGGCGAAGGTGGCTCGTCCCCGCTCGGCATCTCAAGGCACCTCGCCCTTGGCGGCGTCGGCGATTTGTCCCGCGATGCGCTTGATGCGACGGGCTTGGGGGCCCTCTACCATGACGCGCAGCTTAGGCTCGGTGCCGCTCCAGCGCACCAGCACGCGGCCGTCATTGCCGAGGTCGGCCTCGGCGGCCGCCATCGCCTCGCGCGTCCTGGGCATGTCCTCGAGCGGTCTGCGCTCGGGTAACTCGACGTTGACCAGGACCTGCGGCACCGGCTCGATGACCTCGGCGACCAGCTCCGACAGCGGCCGCTGCTCGCGCAAGAGGATCGCCAGCACCTGCAGTGCCGCCACCATGCCGTCGCCCGTGGTCTGGCAGTCGAGGAAGACCAGGTGCCCCGATTGCTCACCGCCGAAGTTCAGGCCGTGCTTGCGCATGGCCTCGACCACGTAGCGGTCGCCCACGCCCACGCGCATCAACTTGCCGCGCTCGCGGGTCAGGGCGTGCTCGAGGCCGATGCTCGACATCACGGTGGTGACCACCGTGCGCTTGCGCAGGGTGCGGCTGCGCAACATGCGCGTGGCGCACAGGGCGATGATGGCGTCGCCGTTGACCTCCTGGCCCTTTTCGTCGATCAGGATCACGCGGTCGGCGTCGCCGTCGAGGGCGATGCCGACGTCGGCCTTGCGACGGCGCACCTGGTTTTCGCAGTTCTGCGGGTGCACCGCGCCGCAGTCGTCGTTGATGTTCTTGCCGTTGGGGCGCACGCCGATGGCATGCACGTCGGCGCCCAGCTCGGTCAGCACGTTGGGCGCCACGCGGTAGGCGGCGCCGTGGGCGGCGTCGACCACGATGCGCAGGCCGTCGAGGGTGAGGTCCGACGGAAAGGTCGACTTGACGAATTGCACGTAGCGGCCCCAGGCGCTGTCGATGCGCTCGGCGGTGCCCACCTTCATGCCCGTGGGGCGCGCTTCGACCAAGGAGTCGTCCTGCATCAGACGCTCGAGTTCGAGTTCGCTGGAGTCGGGTAGCTTGAAGCCGTCGGGGCCGAAGACCTTGAGGCCGTTGTCGTAATAGGGGTTGTGGGAGGCGCTGATGACGATGCCGGCCTCGGCGCGCATGCTGTGGGTGAGCTGGGCGATGGCCGGCGTGGGCAGGGGGCCGGTGAGCATGACGCGCCCGCCCATGGCGCAGATGCCCGCGCACAGGGCGTGCTCGAAGACGTAGCCCGAGACGCGCGTGTCCTTGCCGATGACCACCCGCGGCGGGTGCGAGACCCGCGAGCGCGCCTGGTAGGTCAGGGCGCTGCCCAGGCGAAAAGCCACCTCGGGGGTCATGTTGCCGCGGTTGGCGCGGCCGCGCACGCCGTCGGTGCCGAAGAGCTGTCGGGTCATGGTCGGGGCTTTTCCAGGTCGTTTTGGAACGCGGTGCGTCGCCGGGGAATGGGGGCGACGCGAGCCTAGAGCACCGGTCGGTTTGAAACCACCATAACTTCGCCAGGGAGAGCGGGCTCAGGGTGCCGGCAGGGCGCCGAAGTCGTAGCCCAGCTGCATCGAGGCGCCCCGCCGGCACCCTGAGCCCGCTCCCCCTGGCGAATTCCCCGCTGGTTTCAAACCTGCCAGAAGGCGGTCGTTGGTCAGGGCTCCCAGGTCACGTCCAGGCCCCAGTTGTTCTGGCCGAACTTGCCCGAGCCCACGATGTTGTGTGGGAAGTAAAGTTCGATCAGGAAGTCCAGGCGATTGGAGGTTTCTTCGCCGGCGATCTGGTCGGTACCGTCGTCATCGGGCTGGTCGCCGCGGGTGTAGGCGCCCTCCAGGTACACGCGTTCGACCAGCGAGCGCATGAATTTGGGCACGAGCGCGGAGCTGTACATGCCGGCCTTGATGCGCGTGGCGCTGCGGTCGCCGCGGCGCTCGATGCCGATTTGGGGCGCCGCTTCTCCCAGGCCCTCGCGGCTGATCAGGGTGAGCACGCCGCCGGCCATGCCCGCGACGCCGGTGACCAGGGCGTCGGCCGCCTCGTCGGCCTGCTGCTGGGCCATGGGGTCGTCGGTGACGCAGCGACCGGCCACCAGGTACATGGCGCCGCCGCTGTCGCCGGGGCAGGCGTCGGTCGTGAAGTGGACTTCGGGCTCGAGCAGGGTGCCGCCGACGTTGACGGTGATGGGGCTGGCTCCGGCCAGCAGCGGCTCGTGCACCGCCGTGAGATTGACCTCGGGGTTCCAGTCGGTGCCGCCGTCGAAGCGCAGGCGCCCGTGTTGCACCACGAAGCGCTTGCCCATGACCTCGAACTCGCCGTGCTCGAACAGGACGTAGCCGCCCACGTGCAGGTTCGGGTTGATGTACTTGACCGCCAGCTCCGTGCGAACCCAGACGTCGAAGTCGTTGCGCTCCACGTGGATCAGGTTGCGCCCGTCGAGCATCAGCTCCACCGGGTAGGGTTCGATCAGCTCGGGGAGCTTGTCGCTGACGATGTGGATGTCGGGGTGGGCTTCCAGTGGCTGCAGGGTGCGCTTGCTGGCGTCGGGCAGATCCACCGCCAGGTCGTGGATCTTGACCACGGCCCGGGTGCGCTCGGGTTCGATGTCGGCGTCGACCGCGGCGCTGCCGGTCATCCAGGCCAGGTCGGCGCCTTCGCGCTGGATCGGCAGCTGCTTCATCGACACGGCCATGCGGGCCCGTCGCGGCCACAGGCCGTCGAAGCCGAGACCACCGGCGCTGTTGAGGTGGCCGTCACCGGCGCGCGCATGCAGGTGCTCGACCTTGGCCCAGTTGCCGCGGAAGTCGACGCGGGCCTCGAGCTGTTCGAGGCGCTGGCCGGTGGCGAGCATGTAGAGCTGGCCGTCGTGCACGTGCACCTTGCCCTCGGCGCGCACGCGCTCGAGGGGCCCGGCGAGGTGGACCTTGCCGTGGGCCCGGGCGCGGGCGTCGATGATGCCGGGGATGCGGTCGAGCAGGGGCTTGAGCTCGGAGTCGTCGAGGGTGAGATCGGCTTCGATCTGGGAGTCGGGCTGCAGTGTCGGCAGCACCGCAAGCGGGCCCCAGTCGAGCTCGGCGGTGCCCTTGAGGCGCCCGTCGCCGCCGTGGCAGCCGGAAAGGCCGGCGCCGAATTTCATGCGCTCGCGGTCGGCGTCGACGCGGATGCGCATGCGAATCGGGTCCGAGCGGCAGCTCTTGACGGTCCTGCGATCGCGTTCGGTGATGCCGAAGCCGCGCCCGGCGCCCGGCGTGCGTTGGACGCGCGGTACGAAGCGGCTGTTGGCGGCGAAGACCAGCAGCGGTTCGGCGCCGCGTCCGCCGTCGACCTCGAGTTCGCCGCGCAGCTGGCCCGAGCCCAGCTCGCAGAGGTAGGGCACGTCCTGCAGGCGCTCGAGCTCGATGCGGGCACTGGCGCGAAAGCGGTCGGGCATCTCCACGGCTTCGCCTTCGAGCCAGCGGTCGATGGGAGTGTCCACCGTGCCCTCGATGGTGGCCACTTGGTTGTCCGCCAGCGCAAGGGCGGCCAGCAGCTCGGTGCGCGCCTGCTGCAGGTCCAGGGTGCCCTCGAGCTTCACGCTGGAGTCGCGGCCGCAGCCGTGGCCGATGTCGGCTTGCTCGAGGGCGGCGAAGAAGCGCACGAAGCCGGTGGAGATGCCGTCCTGCTTGCTCAGCTCGAAGTGGGTGGCGACCTCGATGGGGTAGGGCACCAGAAGCGGCACGGTGCCGGGCATGCGGTCGAGGCGGCGCCTGAGCGTCTGTCCGGAGAAGGACCAGGGGCCCTTGCGCAGCTGCTCTTCGGCGATGCTGAAGTCCTCCAGGGCGGCGGCCAGATCCAGCGGCAGCGAGCCCGAGACGATCGCCAGGGCGCCGCCGTCGTCGCCGATGGCCAGGTTGGCGCGCAGCTCATGCTCGTCCTGGATGATGTCGGCCACGATGGTCAGCTCGCCCCAGCCCGGAATCGCGATCGGCGCCAGGCTGAGCTGGCCGTCGATGCGCGGTTTGTGGCGTGTGCCGCCCAGGTGCAGCTGGCCGTCGATGGCGCCTTCGATCTCGGCCTCGCGAAATTGCGGAATCATGGAGAGCGCGAGACCGTCGGTGCTTAGCTCCAGGTCATATTCCGCTTCTTGTAGGGCCAACAGCGGGTCCTCGAGGCTCCTATCCACCTGGCCGCGTCCAGCCACGCGCAGCACACCGCGTTCGCCCAGGTCGACCTCGCCGTCCAACTCCATCGCGCCTTCACGGTAAGTCAACATGTAGAGGGCGTTGACGTCTTCGATGGTGGAAATCGCGCCCTGTCGCAGCGCGCCCTGCACCAGCAGCTCGGGATCCTCGATATTGCCGCTGAGCTGCAGCATGGTGTCGGCCCGGCCCTCGCGCAACGGGAACGACTCGCCCCACAGCGCGCGCACCACCTTCAAGTCGAAATCCTGTAGCTGGGCTTGCACGCTGTCCTCGCCGTCGGCATACAGCCGTCCTCCCAGCTCCAGGCGCTGGGAGCGGTTGGCCAGGCGCAGAAGGTCGAGTTCCACCGCGTCCTTGCCCACCACGCGCAGTCCGCGCAGGCTGCCGCGCCAGGTGCCGTCGCCGACCACGACCTCGATGGGATCGGCGTCGATGCTGAAGCCCGTGGGCTCGGCGGCGATATTGGCTTCCAGGTTGAAGGTGCGGCGGCCGGCCTGGATGAACTGGCCCCCGGCCTTGTAATTCTTGGGGCCGCCCTTGAGGGTCAGCGCGGCGTCGCCCATGGCGTAGGGGCCCAGGTAGACCTGGCGGCCGTCGACGTCGAGGTCCAGGGCTGGGCGCTCGGGGTCGCCGCGGGCGCTGCCCTCGAGGGTGAGGCGTTTGGCGCGCAGCACGCCGTACTCCACGTCGCGCAGCACGATGCGGCCGCGGAAGTCGAGGCGGCCGCGCAGGTAGTTCTTGCTGCTGACGCGCACGTCGGCTTCGAGCGAGGCGCGCGCGCCGGGCAGCAGGCGCGCAAGGTTCGGTTCGCGTTCGATGCGGGCGATGCGCCCCCGTACGCGCACCGAGAGGCTCCCATCCTCGGCGATGTTGCCGTCGACGCGCACGTTGCCGCCAGCGGGGCTGCCGCGCAGGCGCTTGACCTCGACGCCGTCGTCGCCGATCACGCCCTCGATGGTGATGGCCGGCAGCCGCAGGCGTTTGTAGAGCATGGGCGCGAGCGTGGCCTTGAATTCGGGCGGCTGGTCGTCGGGGCGAGTCTGGATCTCGAAGGCGCCCTCCACCTCCAGGTTGGGCATGTCGGGCAAGGCGCGTTTTAGTTTTAGCGCGGGGCTCGCGATTGCCACGCGCACGCCGTCGCGCTCGCTGATGGCGCCTTCGACGCGCACAGGACCCGCCTCCGATTGCAGATCGGCCTCGATGGTCAGGTTTTCGAAGGGACCGTGCAGGCGGAAGTCGCCGCTGAGGGGCATGTCGAGCTTGGGCATCCAGTCGTAGCCCAATCCGACCAGGGTCTCCGAGCGGATCTCGTGCACCTTGACTCGCAGGTCGAGTTCGTCCGCGGTGTCTTCAGGACCCGGTGGCCGCTTGAGCGAGATGTGGGCGTCGGCCACCTCGAGCCCGGTCGCGCCCTCGCGCGTGGCGCGGGCCTCGAGCTCTACGCCTTCATTCGGCGCGGTGGAGATGGTGCCGCGCAAGGACTCGACGCGGCCCGGGAAGTCGAAGGGCGCGACCACGTCGCCGCTGGCCTGGTCCAGCTGCACGCGCACTTCGTCTTCGATGGTGAGCCGACCGCGCGCATGTACGTCGCGGGCGTCGAGGCCCTCGAGCCCCAGAAGGTCGCCGCGCAGCCGCAGGCCGCGCACCTCGATGCCGTCGACGATCACGCGCGTGGGCTCGGAGCCAGGAGCGCCGGGCACGGCGGCGTCGAAGCTCTCGATCAGGCTCGGCAGGCCGCTGCCGTCGTCGATCAGGATGGCCTCGGCGCCATCGAGGCGCGCGCTGCGGATGCGGATGGGAGCGCCGCGCAGCACCGCCGGATCCAGCTCGGGCACGATGGTCAGGCGCTCGGCGCCGATCACGCGTCGGCCCTTGGGGTCGTAGACCGTCACGTTGCGAAACTCGAGCGCGCGCGGGTCCAGGGAGTCGATGGCGCCGATGGTCAGGGTGCCCGTGATCTCGCCGGAGGCCGCGCTGCCGAGCCAGGCGGCGATCACCCGGCGCGCAAGCGGCAGCTGCAGATGCAGCACCGTGCTGAGTACCAGCGCCAAACTCAGCACGACGATGGCCAGCAGGTTCTTGCCGATGAAGCGGGCCGTGCGGCGCAGCAGCCGGCGCATCAAAAAGCCTCACCGATGGAGAAGTGCAGGGTGACGTCCTTGAAGCCCAGCAACTGGGGGCGGGGGAGACCTTCGGGGCGCACTTCTTCTTTGCCCAGCGTCTGTAGGCCCTGCGGTGCGGTGGCCACGTCCACGCGCAGGGGCCCGACCAGGGTGCGCAGGCGCAGGCCCAGGCCGAAGCTCGTGTGTGGGTGGTCGAGGCGGTATTGCTCGCTGCGGCTGACGTCGCCCACGTCGATGAAGGCGGCGCCCCAGAGTTCGCTGACCAGGGGCACGCGCAGCTCCAGCGAGGCCTCCCATTGCCTGAGGCCACCCGAGAGCAAGCGCCCGTCGACCATGCTCACATCGCCCAGGGTATTGGGCTCGTAGCCGCGCACGCTGTTTTGGCCGCCGCCGCGTAGGCGGTGGCGCAGGGGGCCGAAGCGGGCCAGGTCGTCGCTGTAGGCGTATTGGTTGCACTCGGTTTCCAGCGCGCCGCCGAGGGGGGTCGCGTCGCAGCCGCCGGGCTCGTCGGCAACCGCGATGTCGGTGTCGCCGATGTTCAGCCAGCCCACGCGCACGCGTCCGGCCAGCACCATCGAGGCCGGCAGCGGCAGGTAGCCGCGGGCATCGCCGGAGGCGCGCAGGTACTCCCAGTCGCTGCTGAGCAGATAGCCGCTGTGCTGCAGGCCCAGGGCGAAGTAGGTGCCGCGGGTGGTATTGCGCGGGTCATCACGACGGTCGATGCGTGCCCGGTGCTGAAAGTAGGGGAATTCGAAGTCGGGGTAGGGGTACTGCTGGTCGGGGCGGAAGACGTCGACGTTGATGCTGGTCGATAGGTGCAGAAGGCCGCCGAAGAAGGCGCGCTCGGGGCCGATGCCGGCGACGATGTCGTGGCGCAAATAGCGCCCGCCGTAGGGGTCGGGGCCGCGGTCCCACTGGGCGCGGCCGACGAGCGTGGTGCGGGCCTCGAGAAAGGACGGTTGGCGCAGCTCGAGGGTGAGACGATTGCCGATCTCGGCCCGGGCGGTCGAGGGAAAGGGATCGTCGAAGATCAGGCGCGGGCGCTCTTCGATGCGCAGCCTTCGCATGCCGCCGAGGAAGTTCTTGTGCTCGATCTTGCCCAGCAGGTGGACGTCCCATTGGTTGAAGCTGTCGCCGACGCCCTCGCCGTCCTGGGAGTAGATGCCGCCCACCTCCATGCCGACGCCCACGCCATAGCGCAGGCGCCGGGCCGGCACCACGCGCACGATCACGTCGACCACGGCGTCGTCTTCGTGCACCTGTTCGTCCACCTCCACCGAGGCAAAGGGCCCCAGGGCGAAGACCGCGCGCCGGGCGTCGGTCATGGCGCTGAGCGAAAAGGGGGCGTCGCGGCGGATGTCGGCGGCGGCGACAATGGGCTTGTCCGGCAGGTCGTCGTTGCCCTCGACGCGCACCTCGCCGAAGCGGCAGCGGGGGCCGGGGCTGACGTCGAAGCGCACGCGCGCCATGCGCTTGGCCGGGTCGACTTCGATGTCACCGCGGATGTCGGCGCGGGCGTAGGAATTTTCGCGCAGCACCGCCAGCATGGCGCGGCGGCTGCCCTCGTAATAGGCCTCGTCGAAGGGCTCGCCCCGCTCGAGCTGCAGCGCCTCGAGCAATGCGCGCTGGGTGGCGGTGTCGAGCTCGGCGATGCCTTCGATGTCGAGGCGCACGATCAGCACCGGATCGCCCTCCTCGACGGTCATCGAGAGGTGCACCTCGCGCTCCTCGGGCAGGCGCTGCACGCTGACATGGGTCACCCGCGCGTCGTAGTGACCGCGGGCCCGGTAAAAGCGCTCCACCCGCTCCACGTCGCGCTCGAAGGCGGTGGCGTTGAAGATCGGCCATTCGGTCCAGGGCCAGACCCAGAGCTCAACGCCCGGAGGGGCTTCGTCGAAGGGCGGCACCCCGCATTCGGGTGGGTTTTCGCCCACGTGCTCGCGGGCGTGGGTGGCCAGACAGGCGGCGATGGCGCTGGCTTCGACTTTCTGAGTGCCTTGAAACTCCAGGGCGGCGACTCCGTAGCTCCCCTCGGGAACGCGGCTGGCGCAGGCGCTCACGATCAAGGCTAGCGCAGCCGGCAGCCAGGCGCCGCGACCGTGTGGGCGCTGCTTTGCGCTTCTGGAGCGATTGTGGGCCGTGGCGATCGGGGGCCTCCCTGGAGCGCGGGCGCAAGGGGCCGCGCACACCGCCGAATCGGGGCGGTGCTCAAACGCTCCATTGTCGCGTTTCGCCATGGATTGTCGCCACTTACGTACATGTGGGCCGGCGCGCCAGGTGCCGGCGGCGCGACGGGCGGGATTTGCGTCTCTGGTGCACGATTCCTGCGCTGACGAAACCACCGCGCCGGCCTCCAGAACCTTGCTGATGCCGCCCGCGGACTTGCCAACCGCGCGAAATCATGATCATTTGCCGCCTCGTTCGGCCCTGGTGCGCGGATTTTCTCGCGTGATGCTAGTAACCGGCCTGACACCGGGTCCGTACGGTGCGAGTGAGGTGGTGCGATGACAGACGAGAGCCAGCAAGGGCGCCGTAATTTTCTGCGGGCTGCCGCCGGTCTGGGCAGTGCAGCCCTGGGGCTGCTTTTGGCGTTGCCGGGCGCCTCCTACGTGGTCGATCCCCTGCTGCGGGCCAGCGGCAAGAAGGGGCGTTGGTTGCCGGTGGCCGAACTCGAGGGGCTCGAGGAGGAGCATCCGGTGTCGGTCTCGGTGGTGGGCGAGCAACGGGACGCCTGGACGCGGGCACCCCAGCGCAAGCTGGGCATGGTGTGGCTGCGCAAGAAGGGCGAGCAGGTGGTGGCCTTCAACGCCGAGTGCCCGCACCTGGGCTGCAAGGTCGGCTATGACCGCGACCAAAAGCACTTCGCCTGTCCCTGCCACGAAAGCGCCTTCAACCAGGACGGCGACGTCCAGGGTGGGCCGGCGCCGCGCTCGCTCGATCCGCTCGAGACGCGTGTGGTCGACGGCAAGGTCGAGGTGCGTTTCGTGCGCTTTCGCGCCCAGACCGCCGAGCGGGTGGAGATCGGCTGAGGTGCCATGTTGAGCAAGATCGCCGATTTTTTGGACGACCGCACCGGCTACCGGGCCCTGCTGCACGAGGCGCTGGACGAGGATATCGCCGGCGGCGCGCGCTGGGCCTACGTCTTCGGCAGCGGCCTGCTCACCATCTTCGCCTGCCAGGTGGTCACCGGGCTGTTGTTGATGGCGACCTACACGCCGTCCATGGACGACGCCTGGTCGAGCGTCTTCTACATTCAGCACAAGGTCACCGCCGGTTGGTTCATCCGCGGGCTGCACCACTACGGCAGCCAGGCGATGATGATCGTGCTGGGCTTTCACCTTTTGCAGGTCGCCCTCTACGGCGCCTACAAAAAGCCGCGCGAGGTGACCTGGTGGGTGGGCCTGGGGCTGATGGGCGTGGTGCAGGCCCTGGGCCTGACCGGCTACCTCTTGCCCTGGGACCAGAAGGGCTATTGGGCCACCAAAGTGGCTACCAACATCGCTGGCACCGTGCCCCTCATGGGCCCGGCCCTACAGACGCTGATCGTCGGTGGCGCCGAATACGGCCAGGCCACCATCACGCGCTTCTACGTGCTGCACGTGGGCGTCTTGCCGGCCACGCTGGTGCTGCTGGTCAGCGCGCACGTGGCGCTGTTTCGCCGCAACGGGGGTGCCACGCCGCCGGCCTCGGCTGACCTCAGCAAGAAGGGCGTCTTCTATCCGGACCAGGTGGTTCGCGATCTGGTCTTCGCGCTGCTCGTGGTGGGCGTGATGGCGCTTTTGACGGTGGCTGGCGGTGGCGCCCACATCGACGCACCCGCCGACCCCTCCATCGACTACCACCCGCGCCCCGAGTGGTACTTCCTCTTTCTCTTCCAGCTGCTCAAGTACCTGCCGGGTTCCATGGAGCTGTTGGGCACGGTGATCCTGCCCGGGCTGGCCGGCGCCTTCCTCTTCGTGCTGCCCTTCCTCGACCGCGGCGAGAGCACGGCCGTGCGCGGGCGGCTGCCGTGGCTGGCGCCGATCCTGCTGGGCGCCCTGGGTGTGATCGGCCTGACCTACCAGGCCTTCGCCGACGACGCGGCCGACGAGGAATTCCAGGCCGGCCTGGTCGACTCCCAGAAGCGCGCCGACCGCGCCATCGCCCTGGCCCAGGACGGCATCCCGCCGGGCGGCCCGCTCGAGATGCTGAAAAACGATCCGATGACGCGCGGCGCCGACGTCTACGCCAAGGAATGCACGAGCTGCCACGTGCTCGACGGCGAAGGCGAGCGCTCCGCCCCCGACCACAGCGGCTATGGCTCGCGCAAGTGGCTGATGGGCCTGTTGCTCGATCCCGACGCCGAGCACTACTTCGGCACCACCGAGCTGAGCGACATGAAACCCATGGGCAAGCTCGGTGACGCGAAGTTAAAGGCGGTGATCGAGTACCTGATCTCGCTCGGCCACGAGACGGGCGACCCGGCCTACGATTTGGCGTTGGCCAAGCGCGGCAAGAGGGTCTTCGAAGAGTCTTGCTTCGACTGCCACGCCATCGGTGAAAACGGCGCAGACATCTTCGACGGACCGAACATGACCGGCTACGGCAGCAGCGAGTGGATCTTCAACCAGATCAAGCAGCCCGACGCCGAGACCCAGTACGGCGAGCTCAACGAGATGCCGGTTTTCGCTGGCGAGCTCGACGACCACGACATCCGCATGGTCACCGCCTACCTGCGCCGCCAGCGTTTGAAAGAGCCGCCCTTCGAACCCAAGGCTCCGGCGCCCAAGGCCGACGCTGGCGTGGAGAGCCCCGAAGATTGACGGACGGTTGCATCCACGGCGACCTCTGATAGGTTGCCCGTGAGTTCCTCGACGGTGGAGGATTGCGGTGCAACGCGTGGGCATATTCATGGTGTTGCTTGCGTGGGCCCAGGCCTGTGCCAGCGGCGCGCCTGGTGACGAAAAAGATGCCCTTGGCCTGGGGGTTGACGGCTCGATCCCCCAAGTCTCCGGGGAAAACCCTGGTGCTCAGGACGTGACGGGCGGCTCTGGCGGCGGCATGAGCACCAGCGGGATGGATGCGGCTGTGTCCAGGATGCCCTCGGGACCCGTGGCGGATGCCGCGCTGGGCACCGTGGATGCGGGCGCCGACAGCGCCGCCGACGAGTCGACCTCCAAGTGCGGCGACGGCCAGAAGAACGGCTTCGAGAGCGGCACCGATTGCGGCGGCCCGGACTGCGGGCCGTGCCCGGCCGGGCAGGGCTGCGTGCAGGACGCCGACTGTGAGAGTGGCGTCTGCGCCACTGGCTTCATTTGCTCCGCGGCTGGGTGCGATGACGGCGTGCAGAACAGCGACGAGAGCGATACCGACTGCGGCGGCGGCTGCGACCCATGCCCCACGGGTGGCAAGTGCAAGGCCGACGGCGACTGCGTCGAGGGCTTCTGCCGCGACGACGGCACCTGCGGCTGCGCCGCCCGCACCGCCGCCGATTGCACAGCCGACAACTGCGGCACCATCGACGACGGCTGCGGCGGCACGGTCAACTGCCCCGATCAGTGCCAGGCGCCGGCGGTGTGTTTCGACGGCAGCTGTTGCACGGCGCTTGCCGCCACCGACTGCACGTCCGACAACTGCGGCACGATTGACGACGGCTGTGGCGGGACTGTCGACTGCCCCGATCAGTGCGCGGCGCCGGCCTCGTGCTTCAGTGGAAGTTGCTGCACGCCGCTGACGGTGGACGACTGCAGCGCCACCGACTGCGGCAGCAAGAGTGATGGTTGCGGCGGGACCATCGCCTGTCCGGACGTGTGCGCCGAGGGCACGACCTGCGATGGCTCGAGCTGTCAGCCCGATTGCGATCCCGCCGCGTGTCCGGCTTGCTTGGGGGGCAATACACTGAGGCCCGCCTGTTGCCTGGACGACGGCAGCTGCGGCTGTAGTCTCATCGTCGGCATCGGCTGCGGCTGAATCGCCGCCGCGCTACTCGATGGTCGAGTTACTCACGTCGATCGGCGTGTCGTCGTGGTTCGAGATCTGCGGGTAGGTGGGATACCAGGAGCCGCCCAGATTGTCGGTGATGATCGAGTCGTCGATCACCACGTTGCCGCTGTGGTCATTGCTCACGAAGAAGATGGCGCTGCCGTGGGCGTTGACCTCGTTGTGCTGGATCTTCGTGCCGCAGAGCGACAAGGTCATCGTATTGCCGTCGTTGTAGATGGCGCCGCCGCTGCCGCCGCCGGGGGTGCCCTCCTGGGCCGGGTTGGCGCCGTTGCCGATGGCGCGATTGTGGCTGAAGAGGCTGTTGAGGACCGTCCAGGAGACGCCGATGCTGCTGATGCCACCGCCGTTGGAGCACACGTTTCCGTAGCCCTCGGCGCCGCCGAAGCTGCTGTTGACCACGTAGACGGGCAGCCCCTGATACTGACTGAAAACGCGGATGCCGGCGCCCCCCACGTCCGGGCCCACGTCGGCGCAGACATTGTTGAAAAAGCGCGAGTTGACCACCTTGAAGCGACCGCCGCGCACCCAGATGGCGCCGCCGCCGTCGTATTCGTCCTCGCCGCGTGAGTCGGCATCGATGAAGGTGAGGTTTTGGACGCTGAGCTGGGGGTGATCCTGATCCTGGCAGTGGCTGGTGGTCCACACCTGGGCCTCGTCACAGGTGTTCATGTAGAGGATGCGCGTCGTGCCGCCTCCACTCAGAGTTATCAGTCCGCCGCCGTCGATTACGATCTTCGGGCCCGTGTCGTTGACCACCTTGGCCGGACGATCGAGGGTGATGGTCACGGGGTCGGGGCCGCAGTCGAAGGTGATCACGCCACCGCCCGCCACCGCATCGATGAAGGCCTCGGCGCTGCAGCTTTCGGGGGTACCGCTGCCGACGACGGTGGTGGGATTGGAGACGTCTTCGAGGCCCGCTTCCGCGGGCACCGCGCAGGTACCGTCGGGATTGCCCGCGGGCGGTCCGTCGAGCGGATCGGTGAGCGGGTTGTCCACCACGGCGGATCCGGAGCCACCCGCGCCACCCGCGTCGCTTCCGCTGCCACCGGGGTTCGCGCTGGAGCCGGCGGTGCCGCTCGAATCGCTGCCATTGCTGCTGTTACCCGTTGAGCCGCCGTTGGTGGTGCCCACGGCGCCGCCGTCGCCGCCGTTCGGGCTCGAGCCACCCGCGCCGCTCGCGCCCACCTGCGCGCTTTGGCCGCCCGTACCGCCCGAGTCCTCGCCACCACAGCCGGCGACAAGGCTCAGGCACAGCCACCACGCCAAAGCAAGATTCACCCGTCGACCCATCATGTCCGTGCCTCACTGCTTCGACGGAGACTACGGCACTCGGCCAGTGAGGTGCAAAGCGGACGCCCTACGCCAGCAGTGTACTCGCCGCCTCGGCCAGCCACTTCATGCCCAGCGCATCGGCTTCGGCCGCCGCCACCACCGCCTGCTCGTGGCCGCGGGCGCGGCGGGTGGGGTCGTCGCTTTCGCACAGCCACTGGGCGTGGGCCCAGCGGGTACGTGCAACCCGCGGTTTGGAACCCATGGCGGTCTCGAAGGCGAGCGCCGCTTCGAAGTGGCGTTCGGCGTCGGTGTCGCGCTGGAGGCAGGCGGCCAGAAGGGCCAGGTAGTGGTCGACCGAGCCCACGCACAGCAGCATGCCGCTGGGCGTGTTGAAGCCGGCGTAGGGCAACAGCAGGTCGTAGAGCCTCTGGCTGTAGTCGCGGTCGCCGATCTGGGCGGCGGCGGCGGCCAGGTTGACCATGGTGTTGAGGTAGCTCAGGTCGCGCGGTACTTCCTGGAAGTCGCGGGCGGCCAGGTCTTCGAGGGCCCGCTCGACCTGTTCCCGATTGCCGAGCTCGGCCAGCATGCGCGCCAGTTGTGCGCGGTAGCCGCCCCAGATGACGTTGCTGCGACCTGGCATCACCACGTCGGCGTTGGCGAAGCGCGCCATCGCACGTGTGCCCTGTCGCTCAAGCTCCAGCTGTCCGAGCGCCAGCTGCATGAAGCGTTCGCCGTAGCTCAGGCGCATGCGTTTGCTGCGCTCGATCAACTCCAGGTAGAGCCGTTCGGCGCGGGCGAAGTCGCCGTCCATGGCCACGCGTTGGGCCGCCAGCCGGTCGTGGTACCAGACGACTTCGGGCCAGCGCAGGGCCCGTGTCACCCGCTCGAGGTCCGCAAGCGCCGCATCCGCTTCCTCGACGCGGCCGCGTAGCAGCAGTGCCCCATAGCGCGCGGCCAGGGCCTCGCCGCGGCCCCAGCTGGAATCCGAGGTCTCCGCTTCCAGCATCTCGTCGCATAACGAAAGCAGGGCGTCGATGTCGTCGACGCCGCTGAGCGAGTACAGGCGGGCTCGCATGGCTTCCAGCAGGCTCGAGCGCTGTCCCAGCTCGCGCGCCAGCTGCAAGGCCCGGCCGCTGAGTTCCTTGGCTCGCTTCATGTCGTAGGCGTAGGGCGGCAGGCAGGACAGAAGGCTCAGGGCGCCGATGCGCTCGGGGTTGGCGTTGTCGGGCACCAACCTGAGCACCTCTTCCATGGCATCGCGCACCAGGGGGTCGGGTACGCCGCTCATGGCCTGGGTCGGCCTGAGCACACGGGCGGCCCGTAGCAGCAGATCGGCGTGGCCGTGCTGGCGCGCCACTTCGATCATGCGCGAGAGGGTGATGCGTGCGTCGCGCGTGCGTCCGGCGCGGCGCTGGGTTTCACCTGTGGTCAACAAAAGTTCAACACGCTCGCGGGCGGTGGCCCCGGAGTCCAGGGCTTGGGCCTCGAGCGCCCATTCGTAGTAGCGCACGGCGTCGGCGTAGGCGTAGGCGGCGCTGGCGGCGGCGGCGGCCTGCCGCGCGTGTTCGACGACGCGGGCGTGTTCGCCGGCGGCCAAGGAGCGGTGAAAGTGCAGCGCGATCTCGCCATGGCGCGGCTCGCCGGCGGAGATCGCCAACAGGGCGTTGGCTGCCTTGCGGTGCAGGGCCACGGCGCGCGCGGTGGGCAGGTCGGCGTAGAGCAGCGAGCGCAACAGCTCGTGGGCGAAGCGGTAGCTGTGGGGGGCTTCGGCGATCACCAGGTCGGCCCGGGAGGGACCCTCGAGCCACTCGAGCAGCTGGTGGGGCTCGGCGTCTGCGAGGGCCTGCAGCAGCGAAAGCTCGAAGCGCTCGCCCAGCACGCTGGCGGCCGACAGCAGCCGTCGCTCCTCGGCCGGTAACGCCTGCAGGCGCGTGCGCAGCACGTCGCGCGCGACCTGCGGCGGCTGGATGTCGTCCGGCTGCAGCTCGCAGACGGCGTCGCGGCCGTGGGCTGCGATGAGCCCGCGTAGGGTCTCCTGCACGAATAGCGGCGTGCCGGCGGTGGCGCGGTGCACCGACAGGGCAAGCTCGCGGGAGGGGCTTTGGCCGGTGAGGTCCGCGATGTAGCGGGCCACTTCGTCGACGCCCAGGCGCGATAGGGGCACCCGTTCGGCGTGACGCGCCACGCGCCGAAGGCCCTGGTCGGCCCGCTCGTCGAGTTCCTCGCGCAGCGTGCCCAGCAGCAGAAGCGGAGCGGTGGCGATGTCGGGGGCCAGGAAGGCGAGCAACTCCAGGCTGGCCTCGTCGGCCCAGTGCAGGTCCTCGAGCAAAAGCAGCAGCGGGCGCTCGCTGGCGGCATCGCGGATCAGGCGGCTGATGCCCTCCAGCAACCAGAAGCGCCGGGCGCTCTGCTGCTCCTGTTCGGCGTCCGAGTCCAGGGGCGCCACCGCCTGCAGCGACGTCAATAGCTCACGGCAGCGCTCGGCCAGGCGCGCCTGCTGCTGGCCGATGGCGCGCAGGGCTTGCACGAAGGGCCAGAAGACCGGCGCGCCGCTGGCTTCGACGCAGCGCCCGGTCGCCACGCACATGCCGTGCTCGGCGGCGACCTGCGCCAGCTCTTCGGCGCAGCGCGTCTTGCCGATGCCGGCCTCGCCGGTCAGCAGCAGAAGCCGACCGCTGCCGGCGCGGGCCTCGTCCAGGCGGTTGCCCAGGCGCTGCATGAGTTCTTCACGGCCGACCAGCGGTTCCCGCGGTGGCTGGGAACCGACGCCGGGGTTCGGCAAAGGCTGTGCCAGGGCCTCGGAATCGGCCGCGGTCGCCGGCGGTGGCACGGAGCTGGGCTCTGGATCGTGCTGCACCTCGCCGACGAAGCGATAGCCGCGTCCGTGCACGGTCTCGATGGGGCCCTTGTCGCCGCGCTGCTGGCCGATGGCCCTGCGGGCGTGGCTGATGCTCCAGGCGATGGCCGACTCGTTGACGTGCTCCTCGGGCCACAGGGCGTCGAGCAACTCGGTCTTGCCCACGACCCGCTCGCGGTGCTTGAGCAGGTAGACCAGCACGTCGAAGACCTTCGGCTGCATCGGAACGACTTGCCCGCCGCGCCGCAGCTCGAAGAGGTCGAGATCGACCGCATGCTCACCGAATCGAATCACGTGCTCTTTCCACCATGTGTCAAGTCGTCGGTCAAGCGGGCCTTTCGCAGGGCCGAACGCCGCACTTTGCCGGCGTCGTCGCGCACCGGCTCGCGCACGAACTCGAAGCTCCGCGGGATCTTGTAGCGCGCCAGTCGGTCCCCCAGGAAGGCGGCCAGGCTGGCATCGTCGACGGCGCCCTCGGGGCTGTCGGCGATGTCGACGATCGCGTGCACGCGCTGGCCCAGGTCGTCGTCGGGCAGGCCGATGGCCGCGCTGGAGCGAACCGTCGGGTGCGCGTCGATGGCGGCCTCCACCTCGGCCGGGTAGACGTTGGCGCCGCCGCTGAGAATCATGTCGGTCTGGCGGTCGGCCAGGTAGAGGTAGCCGTCTTGATCCAGGTAGCCCATGTCGCCCAGGGACTCCCAGCCGTCGCGGCTCTTGGCCTGGGCGCCGATATAACTGTATGTTGATCCCTGGCCCTTTGCCGGAAGCATGAAGACCTCGCCCACTTCACCGGGGGGCAGCTCCTTGCCGTCGGCGTCGAAGATCTTGATCTGGCCGCCGCCGCGCACCTTGCCCACCGAGCCGCGGTGCTCGAGCCACTCGCTGCCGCTGATGACGGTGGCGACCTGGGCCTCGGTGCCGGCGTAGAGCTCGTTGATCTTCTCGGGGCCGAGCCACTCGATCCAGACTTCCTTGAGCCAGGGCGGACAGGGCGCGCCCAGGTGCAGGATGCGCTTGATGGAGGAGACGTCGTAGCGCTCGCGCACGCTCTGACCCAGGCGCCAGATGCGATGCATCATGGTCGGCACCAAGAGCACGTATTCCACGCGATGCTTTTCGATCAGCTGCAGGGCTTCCTCGGCGTCGAAGCGGCGCATCACGATCAGCTCGCCGCCTGCAAAGAGGCTCTGCATCGAGAACATGAAGGGCGCGTTGTGATAGAGCGGCCCGGGCACCAATTGGGTCAGGGCCATGGCCGTGCGTTCCGGATCGGTCACGCCCTTCTGCTTGGCCACGATGATCTTGGGCCGGCCCGTGCTGCCGCCCGAGGTGGGCGCCTTCCAGCTGTTGGCGGCCGGGTAGGGCATGTCGCTGTCGTCCAGGGCCGGGTCGGGCTCGAAATCGGCCGCCAGTGCGCGCGTGGGGGCCTCGCCCACGTCTTCGGAGCCGACCACCAGTTTGGGGCGCGCCAGCTCGATGATGGCGTGGCGCTCGACGGCCGGCAGCTTGGCCGAGATCGGCTGTGGCGTGGCGCCGAGCTTCCAGGTCGCGATGCAGGCCTCGTAGAAGCCGATGCCGTTGGGCAGGGCCACGGTCACGAAGTCGTCCTGGCCCACGCCCAGCTCCCTGTAGGCGCGTGCCAGGCGATTGGTGCGAAGGTGCAGCTCCTGTCGCGTCACGCTGCGACGCGGGTCCGTGATCGCCGTGCGCTCGGGGGCCTGCTGGGCGAGCCAGGCGATGGCTTCACCGATCGACATTGTGCTCATTGGGAATCTCCCTTCGTATCCGCGGGGTGCTGGGGGGCAAGCTGGGGGTTGAGCGCGTCGGCGTCTTGGGGTTTGGACGCGTCGGCGTCTTGGACCGGCGCATCTGGAGCCTCGAGCGGCAGCTGACCCGGTGCATCGAGCACAATCGGGCCCTTCGCCGCCTGAGGCAGACGCATCACACCGTTGAGATCGCTGTAACCGATGAAAGCGGTCCCGTCAGCCATGCGCAGCGCCAAAAGCTTGCCCGCCAGCAGGGTTTCGGCGTCTCGGTCGTAGGCGTAGACCAATGCCGGCTCCCGCAGCTCGGGACTTCGGGGCTCGGCGCAGATCGCCCGCACCGACGGCTCGATGTCGCGCTGGGCGCAGCGTTCGAGCAGGGCCTCGACCTCCGCTTCGCTGTGTGAGCCCAGCGCGCCGTGCCCGGCGGCGCGGCTGAGCCACAGGGCCGCCGACGTGCGCACCATCGGGTCGCCACCGTGGGCCAACCAGCGCGCCGGGTCGGGGCCGCGCTCGCAGGGGGCGGCCCCCAGGCTGGCCATGGCGGCCGCCACGTTGGCCCGCACGAAGGGCTCGCGCGAGCCGCCGAGTTCGCACAGGGCCCGGCGCGCGGAGTGCTTCTTGACGACGCCGCGCTGGGCCAGGCGTGCCATGGCGTAGGCGATGGCGCCGGGCACCGGCCAGTGGCGGCGCCGGGCCATGCGCTGCAGGGCGGCCAGATCGCGCCCGTCGCCGACCTCGCCGAGTGCCGCCGCCGCCGCCGTTGCCACGCGCGTGACGCCGTGCTCCATGGCGTAGCGCAGCACCTCCCGGGCCTGGGGGTCTGCGAAGTGTGACAGCAGCCAGGTGGCCGTCGCGCGCCGGCGCGAGGAGGGGCTGCGCAGCTGCAGCACCAGCTGCTCCATGGCCGGCCGCGTGCCCCAGAGCGCCAGCGCGTGCAGCGCCCGGTCGCCCAGCTGGGCGTCGTCGTCGGCCACGCGCCGCGCGAGCGCTTCGAGCGCGCGCTGGGCGATCGGTGCGTCCAGGGCTTTTCGCTTTTGGAGGCGCGCCAGGGCACCGCCGAGCGCCACCACGATGGCGTGGCGGTCGCTGGCGTCGTCGCCCTCGAGCAACCCGGTCAGGTCGCCGACGCGCGCCGCGTCGGCTGCGGCCTCCAGGGCGCGGGCGGCGGCAAGGCGCAACTCCGCGCTGGGATCGTCCTGCAGGATCGCCATCAGGGCTGCCCGGGTCGCGTCCGAGGCTTCGGCCCCGGAACTCTGCAGCATGGCGCCCAGGGCGCCCAGCGTGGCCAGGCGCAGGGCGTTCTGCTCGTGATCGAGCAGGGGCAGGAGCGTGGCCACGGCGCGCGGGGCACCGACGCGTCCCAGGAGCCCCACGATGCGCACGCGCTCGGCCGCGCTCGCCTGCTCCAGGCGCGACAGCAGCGGGTCGGCGGCCAGGCCCAGGCTCGGGTGCTGGGCAGCGGGCCTGGGGAAGTCTGCGTTCAGCAGCGCTTCGAGCGCATCGAGGGTGGGGTCGAGGGCGCCGGCAGGAGCTTCGGCCAGGCGCACCAGCAGCGGCATCAGCGCCTGCTCGGAGCCGCTTCGACCCAGGGTGAGCATCAGCGCCCGTGCCAGCTTGGGGTTCTGCTCGGCCTGCAAAAGTTCCAATAGTCGCGGCACGACCGCTTCGAGCGGCAGCGCGCCGGCGAGCTGTGCGAGCGCCCGGGCGTGACCCAGTCGCACGCTGTCTTCGCGGCCTGCCTGAAGTCCTGCCATCAGCTCTGCGAGCAGCGCTTGCAGGGCTTGCTGAGCGGGTGGCTCGGCGGCGGGGGAGGGCGGGGCTGCTCGCTGGCGTCGGCCGCCCTTGGTCTTTGGAGCCTTGCTCGGTCCGCGGGCTTCGTCTGGCGGCGGTGTCTGTGTCCTTGGGCTGCGAGCTTCGGTGCGCGCGCGCCGCCGCAGCTGTCGCAGCTGGCTGCGCAGGGCGGAGATGGCATCGGCGGCGGTGGCCTCCGAGCTGACCAGGCCCGCGAGCAGGGTGCGGGCGCGGTTGTCGCGCAGGGATCCGAGGGCGGCGATGGCGGCCCGCACCAGCGTCGGCTCCGAGGATGCAAGCGTTCGCTCCAGTGAACGCACGCCGCCGCCGTCGCCGATGCGTCCCAGGGCCGCTGCCGCCGCAAGCCGCAGGGGCAGGGGGCCGTCGTCGTCGAGGGCCTGGGTCAGGGCCGGCAGCGCGCGCGCGTCGCCCAGCCGCCCCAGGGCCTCCAGGGTCACCACCCGCAACTCGGTGGAGGGATCGCGCAGCTGGCCCAGGAGCGGCACCACCGCGCGCGGGTCGCCGAGCTCGCCCAGGGAGACCACCGCCTCCATGCGGATCGAGAGGTCGGCGTCGTCGAGCACGCCGAGGATGGCCGTGATGGCGCGGCCGCCCCCGAGCGTCGAAAGCGCGCCCACGGCGCTGCGGCGCACGCTGGCGTCGCTGTCGCCAAGGGCCCGCACCAGCGGCTCCAGGGCGCGCCCATCACCCAATTTGCCCAGGGCCCGAGCGGCGGCCCGTTGCTGCTCGGGTTGGGGCTTTCCGAGCCAGTCGAGCAGGATCGGAAGCGCCTTGCGAAGGCCCACGCGTCCGGCGGCCGCGGCCGCCTCGAGCCGCACCATGGGCTCGTCATCCTCCAGCGCCCCGAGCAGCGCGCCCTCCACCTGGGGCAGGGGATAGCCGCCCAACTGGCGCACCACCTCGCGCCGCCGCTCGGGCTCGGCCTTGCGGAGCTCGTAGCGCAGGCGCTCAACCCTTCCGGGCCATTCGAAGCCCAGGCACGGTAGGACCAGCAGGATCAGCAGCGCGCGCGACAGCCTCGTCACGGCGCCGAGGCTAGCCTTAAACAGCCGCCAATTGACACGCCCGGGCCCCGCCGCGCTGGCGTTCCCAGTACGGGACGGGGCGCGCCTTGGCCGCCGTCGTGGCTCTCTGCTACAACCCCCGCGACCGCCGGGAGCGGCCCATGAAGCGCGTTTTGATCCATACCTTTGGCTGTCAGATGAACGCCCACGATTCCCAGCGCATCGAGCAGGTGCTGGGGGAGGCGGGCTACGCCACGACGGCCGAGGCCGAGCGCGCTGATTTGATCGTCTTCAATACCTGCAGCGTGCGCGAGAAAGCCGAGCACAAGCTGATGAGCGCGGTGGGCACCCTGCGACCGCTGAAGCAGGCGCGCCCCGAGCTGCAGATCGCCGTGGCCGGCTGCGTGGCCCAGCAGCACGGACCGGCCTTGCTCCAGCGGCTGAAGCTGGTGGATGTGCTGGTGGGGCCCGACAACATTCGCGCGCTGCCGGGGCTTCTGGGAGAGGCGCGCGACAGTGGACGCGCCCAGGCCCAGACCGTGCACGACCTGGCCGAGCCCGACTTTCTGGCCACTGGGCCGACTGGGCCAGCTGGGGGCGCCGTGGTCAGCGCCGCCCCCGTCAGCGCTTACGTGACGGTTATGAAGGGCTGTGACGAGCGTTGCAGCTTCTGCATCGTGCCCCATACGCGCGGTTCGGAGCGCTACCGCCCGGCCGGCGCCATCGTGGACGAAGTGCGCACCTTCGTGCAGCGGGGCGCGCGTGAGGTCACCCTGCTCGGACAGACGGTCAACTCCTGGCATGAGCCGGGCGAAGGTGAAAGCTCGCGCTCGGACGACTCGCGTTTCGCCGAGCTGCTCAGGCGCATCGCCGAGGTGCCCGATCTCGCGCGACTGCGCTACACCTCGCCCCATCCGCGTCACGTCACACCCGCGCTGGTGGCCGCCCACGCCGAGCTCGAGGTGCTGCCCGCCCACGTTCATCTGCCGGTGCAGAGCGGTTCCGACCGCGTGCTCAAGCGCATGATCCGGCGCTACCGGCGCGCGGACTACATCGAGCGGGCCCGTCGGTTGATGGCCGCGCGCGAGGGCCTGACGCTGTCGACCGACTTGATCGTGGGCTTCCCCGGCGAGACCGAGGAAGACTTCGCCGAGACGCTCTCGCTGGTGCGCGAAGTGGGCTTTGTGGCCGCCTTCGCCTTCAAGTACTCGCCGCGCCCGTACACACCGGCGTTGGCCCTGGGCGACGACGTGCCCGAGGAGGTCAAGGGCGAGCGCCTTTCGCGTCTGTTCGAAGTGGTGGAGAGCCAACAATACGCGCACCTGCAGACGCTGGTCGGCAGCCGCACGCGTGTGCTCTTCGAAGGGCCGAGCAAGGGCGGCGATGGTGCCCATGTGGGTCGTAGCGAGCGCCATGAAATCGTGCATGTGCGTTGCCCGCCCGGCATCGACCCCACAGGTCAGCTGCTCGAGGTCGAGATCGTCGAAGCCCATCGCCACTCGGTGTCTGCCGAGCTGCGGCAGCAGCCGGCGCCGGCCGCTGCGCGCCGTGGTGGGCGTTCGCTGCCCCTGGTCGTCGCGTGAACGCCCGTTGGCGTTAGGCTCCGGGACCATGCTTGGAGCCCTGCGCCATTGGTGGCCGCCGATCGCCTACATGGTTCTGATCTGGATCGGTTCGTCGCTGAGCAATCCGGTGTCGGTCGAGAGCCTGCCCTTCCGGGACAAGGGCGTGCACGCACTGGAGTACGCGATCCTCGCGGTCTTGTTGGCGCGCGCATTGGCCGGCGGGCCCGCGCGCAGGAGCCCCTTGAAGTGCGCTCTGCTTGCGCTGGTGCTCGCCGTCGGCTGGGGCTACCTGGACGAGCTGCACCAGGCCTTTGTGCCCAGTCGCGACGCCAGCTTGTTGGATGTGCTCGCCGATGCCCTGGGTGCGAGCCTTGGAAGCACCGCCTTTTGGATCCACGCGCTCTGGCGTTCGCGCGCGCGCTAGCATGTGCGGCGATGGCTTACACCGAGTGTGGCCCCATCGATCGCAACCCGACGGATCGCCCTTCTGGATGTCCTTTGGCGCGCGTTTTACGGGCTTTTTCGCGCGATGCCGGAGAAAAATGAAAGCCAGCAGCCGAAGCGTTCACGTGAAAGTCGCTTCCGCGCGCGGCTTCTGATCTGATGGCGACGCGAAGCGCCCATGCTGCCGTCTGGACCCCATCACAGCGCCGCCGCGAGTCGGCTCTACAATCACGAACTCGACGACGAACTCGAGTCCTGGAGCGAGCCGGCCGAGCGGGCGCGCCTGGTGCGGCCCGTGCTGAAGGTCTTTCACGGGCCCCTGTGTGTCGATCGCGGCTTTGGATTGGGCTCCGAGTTCCACGAAGTCGAAGCGCCGCTGTTGGCCCTGAGCTTCGAGTACGACGCCTTTACCATCGCCGCTTCCGATCCCCGAACGCGGGTCTTTTCCTCCCACGGGGTCGGCATGGCCGCCCTCGAGCGCGATCCCGAAGGCGAGCATCGCGCGCGCATGGTGCTCGAGAGTCTGGGCGCCATCGAACTCGAGGCGCTCGAGGACCATGCCGTGCCGCCCGGCTGTGCGGCCGACTACCTCTTGCACGTCGACAGCGATCGCCACAGCCGCTGCGCCTTCACGGCCCATGGCCTGCCGCAGCTGGAAGCCCTCGGCTGGCGGGTCGAGGTGGACGCTTCCTATCCCTACCAGGTGCTCGGTGAAGCGCCGCCCTGGTATGCCGTGCTCGAACCGGCCGCGGGCTTCGAACCGGAAGCCGGCGCCGATGCCACGCCCGACTGGTTCAGCCTGGAGCTCGGGGTCGAGGTTGGCGGCCATCGCATCAACCTGCTGCCGGCCTTGCTCGAGATGCTCGACGACGACGGGCGTGAGCGTGACCTCTTGAGCCTGCACGGCCGCGCTCCGCGCTACGTCGAGCTACCCGGAGGTGGGCGCTACGTGGAGGTTCCGCCCGAGCGCTTCCGCACGCTGCTGCGCGTGGTGGCCGAACTCTACCAGGGCGAGGATGGCCCCGAAGCGCACTTTCCGCTGCCGCGGCTTTCGGCCCTGGCCGAGCTGGACGAAACCTTCCAGCTGCCGGGACCGCCGCTTCGCATCGAAGGCGCCGAGGGCGCACGGCGTCGCGCCCGCGCGCTGTTGACCGACGACGGGGCGGAACCGGCTTCGAGCGAAAACTCTCAGTTACAGGCAACCCTCAGGCCCTACCAGGAAGAGGCCCTGCGTTGGCTCGCACGGCTGCGGGGCGCCGACTGTGGCGGCGTGCTTGCCGACGACATGGGTCTTGGCAAGACCCTGCAGACCATCGCGCACCTGTGCAACGAGCACGCGGCGGGCCGGCTGCTTCGGCCTTCGCTCATCGTTTGCCCGACCAGCCTGGTCGGCAACTGGGCGCGCGAACTCGAGCGCTTCGCGCCCCACCTGCGCGTCATGCGCTATGCCGGCCGTGAGCGCAAGGCCCTGCGCGATCGCATGGACGGCGCCCAGGTCGTGATCACCAGCTACCCGGTGCTGGTGCGCGACGAGGACTTCCTGCTGTTGCAGTCCTTCTACTACGTCATCCTCGACGAGGCGCAGACCATCAAGAATCCGCGCAGCCGCGCCACGCGTCTGTGCAAGGCATTGACGAGCGAGCAGCGCCTGTGCCTGTCGGGCACGCCCATCGAAAATAACCTGCTCGAGTTGTGGTCGCTCTTTGATTTCATCAACCCCGGGTTACTGGGCAGTGAGCAGCAGTTTCGGCACTTCTTCGCCTCTCCCATCGAGCAGGGGCGCGACGAGCTGCGCCTTGCGGCCCTGCGCGCGCAGATCACGCCCTACGTGCTGCGGCGCATGAAAGAAGAAGTGGCCCGCGAGTTGCCGCCCAAGACCGAGCTGCGGCGGCCGGTGGAGTTGGAGGGCCCACAGCGTGAGCTCTACGAGAGCATCCGTGTCGCGGCCCACTCCCAGGTGCGCAGCGCCATCCGCAAGCGCGGCATTGGCGCCTCGGCCATCACCATCGTCGACGCCCTGATGCGCCTGCGCCAGCTATGCTGCGACCCGCGCCTGGTGCGTGGCCAGGCCGCGCGCGGCGTCAGTCGCTCGGCCAAGTATGAGATGCTCTTCGAGTTGCTCGAAGATCAGCTGCCCCGGGGCCGCCGCGTGCTGATCTTCTCCCAGTTTACGAGCATGCTCGCGTTGATCGCGCAGGGGCTCGAGCAGCGCGGCCTCGGCTACGTCTCGCTGACCGGCAGCAGCAACCACCGCGACCGCATCGTCGCGAGCTTCGAGGGCGGCGACGTCGACGTGTTCCTGATCAGCCTCAAGGCCGGCGGTACCGGTTTGAACCTGGTCAGCGCCGACACCGTCGTCCACTATGACCCCTGGTGGAATCCGGCGGCCCAGGATCAGGCCACCGACCGCGCCTACCGCATCGGCCAGAAAAAGCCCGTCTTCGTGCACAACCTGATCGTCGCCGGCAGCGTCGAGGAGCGCATGCTCGCGCTGCAGCAGCGCAAGCGGCATTTGGCCCGCAGCCTGATCGGCGGTGGCAGCCAGGTCATGGGTGCGCTCGAGGAGGCGGAGATCGAGCACCTGTTGGCGCCGCTGGATCCCTGAACCCGCGGGCAATACACTTGGGCCATGTGCCAAAGGTGGGTTTGGGTCGTGGTGCTGGCCGCGGTCGTCGGCTGTTCGCTCGATACCGACCCGACTGCAACCGAGTCGGACACGGCTGACGGCGGCATTGGCTCCGGGGGGCGGGGCGCGTCGCGCGTGGATGGCGGTCCGGCTTCGGCGGCGGTGGCTGACGGCGGTGCTGTGGGCACCATGGCCTCGTCGGAGGGGGCGGATGGCGGCTTCGACGGCGGTCGCGCAGGCATCGGGGGTGGCACGATCGACAGCGGAAGTGCGGCTTTGCCAGCTGCGGATGCCGCTGCGAACGGGGTCGACACCGATGCGTCACCCCCCGGCCCGGTGGTCGCCCTCGATTGCACCAACGCGCCCTGCACCTGTGATGGCAACCAGAGCTGCACCCTGGGCTGCTTCACGGGCGCCTGCGAGGGCGCCTGCTCCGGCGGCGCCAGCTGCACCATCGACTGCTTTGCCGGAAACTGCAGCTACACCTGCAGCGGTGCCCGCTGCACCGCGGCCTGTCTCGGCGGTTCCTGCAGCATGGATTGCAGCGCCGGGTCCAGCTGTGAACTCGACTGCTTGGGCGGTGGCTGTGAGTTGCAGTGCGATGCGAACTCCCAATGTGCGATCACCGGATGCTTGGGGGGTAACTGCAGCTGCAGCGGCTGTTGAATGCGGGGCGACAACGGCACGAGTCGTGCGCCCGAGAAGGTCTGAACGGGACGATTCCGATAGCCAATCGCGATTTTGTGGCATATCTTACAGGTGCGTTGCTGGTCGTGTCTCCCCCCCTCCCGACCAGCGGCGTAGGCCGGCCCCTTGTCGAGTGATTCCCCCCCGCTCGACGGCCGGCCACTTTTTTTCTTCCCCGTTGCTTGGCGGCCCACGGCCCCTGCAGAATCCAAAGCATGGACGCGCGGCAGTGGGATCAGCGCTACGCGGGCGCCGAGCTGCTCTGGTCGGCGGGGCCCAACGCCTTCGTCGAGGCGGAGCTCAGCGGTGTCAGCGGGGGGCGGGCGCTGGATCTGGCGGCGGGGGAGGGGCGCAATGCGATCTGGCTCGCCGAGCGTGGGCTCGAGGTGACGGCGGTGGATTTCTCCCAGGTCGCGCTCGATCGGGGCGGCGAGATCGCCGCGCGCCGCGGCGTGCAGGTGCATTTTGAGCGGGCCGATGTGCTTTCCTACGCGCCCCAGATCGGTGCGTACGACGTGGTATTGCTGTCCTACCTTCACCTGCCCTGGGATGGGATGGAGCGCGTCTTCGAGATCGCCTGCCGCGCGCTTTCGCCGGGCGGGGTGCTGCTCGTCATCGGCCATGACGTGGACAACCTGGAGCGGGGCCACGGGGGGCCGCCGGATGCGGCGGTGCTCTACCGTCCGGGGCAGGTTGCCCAGGCGCTCGAACGGCGGGCTTTGACGGTCGAGCGCGCCGAACAAGTCGAGCGAAAGGTGCAAACCTCCACGGGCGTGGCGCGTGCACTCGACGCCCTGGTACGCGCGCGCAGGGCGGCATAGGGGGGCTGGCATCGCGCGAGTGCGCGGGGCCAGGCCCTGTGCCAAACTTGGGGCCATGACTCGCCCCACGCTATCTGCCAAGCCACCCGAAGACGGAGGCCGTGTCAGCGCCGCCATCGAAGCCGTCTACAACTGGAACTACAGCAGCGAGGTCGAAGAGCTGCGCACGCTCTACGCCAAGGGTCTAAACTTGCAGTGGATCGCCATGCGCGACCTGCCCTGGGAGCGCGGTATCGATCGCGAGGCATTCGCCGCTTCGTTCACGCTCGGTGGTGTTCCGATCCAGAAGACGCGTTTTTGGGGCAAGCTCGCCGAGGACACGCGCTGGGACGTGGCGCGCCGGGGCGCGGCCTTCATGCTCTCGAACTTCCTCCACGGCGAGCAGGGTGCCCTGATGGTCGCCTCCCAGTTGGTCAACGCCGTGCCGCACATGGACGGCAAGTTCTACGCCGCCACCCAGACGCTCGACGAGGCGCGCCACGTGGAAGTCTTCAACGCCTACATCGAGCAGCTCGACTGCGTGCAGCCCATCGCGCCCTCGCTCAAGACGCTGCTGGACAGCACGCTGGGCGTCGAAAACTGGCTGATGAAATGCGTGGGCATGCAAATCGTGGTCGAAGGCCTCGCCCTCTACACCTTCCGCGACATGCGCGAGACCACCGAGGAGCCGCTGCTGAAGGAGCTGCTGACCTACGTCGCGCGCGACGAGGCGCGGCACACGGGTTTCGGCGTGCAATACCTGTCGGCCGTGCTGCCTTCGCTGGCGGCGAGCGAACTCGCCGAACTCGAGGACTTCGCCTTCGAGGCCACGCGGATGCTGCTGGACTCGCGCCAGGGAGCCACCCTCAACGACGCCTTCCTTCAGGTTTGGCGCGACGCCGGCATCGACCCGGCCGACGTGGCCAGGGGCATCGCCGACGACCGCGACCAAGTGCGCGCCGCCATCGAGGCGCGCGGCGGCCGCATGGGTGCCATGAGTGGCTTCGTCATCCCCACCCTCAAACGCATCGGACTCTTCGGCGACCGCATCGAAGGCCACTTCCGGGAGATGTTCGAGGCCATGAACATCGTACTGCCCAATGGGGAGAGCCCCCTGGACCGCACCGCCGAGCTGCCCGAGGACCTGGAGGCGTGGGTCATGGCAGGGGCGCCGGTCTGAGCTGTGCAGCGGCTCGCGCCTCGCGGGCTGCGAGGTGCTGTGGGGCCCGCGGCGGAGTCTGCCTCGGCTCGATGAAAGCGGCGCCCTGAGCCACGCCCTGAGCCGCGTCGCCGGTGGCAGGGTAGCGACCAGATCGGTGTAAAATCCGGCCATAAGGACTCCCGTTTTTCCAGGGGTGAGAGGGCCCTCGACCCCGGCTGTCATGCGCCTCGCCCGCTGGCGTACTCGGTTGCGGTTGAGCGCGGGTTGGCCATAGAGCACGACCTTGTTCCACTCGATGGGGCTGACGTGCTGCAGGAGCTGCAAGTCGATGCCTTCCGTCTCCGGGTTGCCGGCGCGCGCCGGGATCCGCGCGATCGGCAACCCCGTGCCTGCCCGTACGCGATGCACGGGAGCTTGCAGGCGGTCCGCGACCCAGCTCTTGAACTCGAGCCGTGCGCGGGTTGCACTGACGCTCGCCTCGCCGCCCCGGAGCTCCCACGTTCGAACGCGCTGGCGACCAGGGCCGCGGTCGCGCCCAGCCCGGATTGTTCATGAATGAGCGACTGCGGGAGCGGAACTACCCGTGGTGGACCCGGGTCGCTGCGTCCGACTGAAGACACCGCAAATGGGGCCCAATCGCGCAATCCCCGACCTGTGGGCGTCGAGCGCCGGGGCGTCGAGGCGGAAAATTTCGAAGAAACCGTAATATCTCCCACCAAAGCGCGGCAATTTTTCCTTCCGGAAACATTCGCGAAACATAAACTGCCGCACATTTCCGCCGTCAACCCTCCACTAGAGGCCCTCCGCAATGCAGAGCAATCAAGGCCGGCTACAGGCCATCCAACACATTCTGAGCCGACAGCTTCCGCCCCCCTCCACCCCCGCGCCCCTGGAGGAGATCTGGGCGCAGGACGTGTTCACCCTCAGCAAGATGAAGACGATGCTGCCCAAGGCGGTCCACAAGTCGCTGAAGGCTACGATCGAGGGCGGCGGCAAGCTCGACGTGACGGTCGCGGACGTGGTCGCCGCGGCCATGAAGGAGTGGGCTGTCGCCAAGGGCGCCCTCTACTACGCGCACGTTTTCTATCCCCTGACCAACGCCACGGCCGAGAAGCATGACGGCTTCATCTCGTTGCAGCCGGACGGTTCGGCGATCGCCGAGTTCTCCGGCAAGATGCTGGTGCAGGGCGAGCCCGATGGCTCCTCCTTTCCGAGCGGCGGCATCCGCGCCACCTTCGAGGCCCGCGGCTACACGGCCTGGGATGTGACGAGCCCCGCCTACATCATGCCGACGCCCAACGGCGCCACCCTGTGCATCCCGACCGTCTTCGTCTCCTGGACCGGTGAGGCGCTCGACAAAAAGACACCGCTGCTGCGCTCCAACGCTGCCCTTGACCGCGCTGCGCGCCAGGTGCTGCAGCTGCTCGGCCACACCGACATCGCGCCCATCAGCTCGAGCTGCGGTGCCGAGCAGGAGTACTTCCTGGTCGACGCGGCGCTGGCGTCGGTGCGCCCCGACCTGCTGCTGTCGGGCCGCACCCTCTTCGGCAAGGCGCCCGCCAAGGGTCAGCAATTCGACGACCACTACTTCGGCGCCATCCCCGAGCGCGTGCAGGTCTTCATGCAGGACGTGGAGCAGAAGCTCTACCGCCTCGGCATCCCCGCCAAGACCCGCCACAACGAGGTCGCGCCCGGCCAGTTCGAGATCGCGCCTTTCCACGAGGCGGCCAACGTGGCCACCGATCACCAGCAGATGATCATGACCACCCTGCGCAACACGGCCAAGGAACACGGCTTCCTTTGCCTGCTGCACGAAAAGCCCTTCGCCGGCATCAACGGCTCGGGCAAGCACGTCAACTGGTCGGTGGGCAACGCCACCCAGGGCAACCTGCTCGACCCCGGCGAGACCCCCCACGACAACGCCCAATTTCTGGTCTTCTGTGCGGCTGTCATCCGCGGCGTGCACAAGTTCGGCCCGCTGATGCGCGCTGTGATCGCCAGCGCCAGCAACGACCACCGTCTGGGTGCCAACGAGGCGCCGCCGGCAATCATGTCGGTCTACCTCGGCGACCAGCTCGAGGACGTCTTCAACCAGATCAAGAGCGGCCGCGCCGGCGACTCCAAGGCCCGGGGCGTGATGACGCTCGGGGTAGATTCCCTGCCCGACCTGCCCAAGGACGCAGGCGACCGCAACCGCACCTCGCCATTCGCATTTACCGGCAACCGCTTCGAGTTCCGCGCCGTCGGTTCGGGCATGAGCGTGGCCGGTCCGCTGGTGGCCCTCAACACCATCCTGGCCGACTCGCTCACCTGGATCGCCGGGCGTCTCGAGGCCGAGATCAACGGCGGCGCCGACCTCAACTCGGCGATTCTCTCGGTGCTCAAGGGCGTGATGGGCGAGCACGGCGCGGTCGTCTTCGGTGGCGATGGCTACTCCGAGCAGTGGCACGCGGAAGCGGAGAAGCGCGGTCTTGCGAACCTGCGCACCACGGCTGACGCCCTGCCGGTGCTCAAGGAAAAGGAAATCGAAGAACTCTTCCAGCGCCACCGCGTCCTGACGCCGGTCGAGCTGGCGAGCCGCTTCGAGGTCTACGCGGAGCAATACGTCCTATCCATCGAGGTGGAGTCGCGTCTGGTCATCGACCTGGCCAAGACCCAGCTCTACCCGTCGGCCATGAACTACTTGGCGGAGCTCGGCGACTCCCTCGGCAAGCTCGAGGCCCTTGGCATCAAGGCCGACAAGCAGGTCGCGGTGAAGGTCTCCGAGCAAGCTGGCGCGCTGCTCAGCTCGGCCGACAAGCTGGCGCAGGCGCTGGCCAAGCACGACTTCGCCGACACCACCGCCCACCTCAAGCACTGTGCGGAAGTGCTGCGCCCGCTGATGGACGAGATTCGCGACCACGCCGACGCCCTCGAGGCCGAGGTCGCCGATCAGCACTGGCCGCTGCCGACCTACGAAGAGATGCTCTTCCTCAGGTGAAGGGCTCGCCGTGACTGCGCTCGGTGATGGCCCGCCGGAACACTTCGGCGGGCCGCACCAGCTCTTCCAGGCGCGAAAGCGCCTCGCGCGCCAGCGTACCGCGCTGCTGTCCCAGGCCGCACTGCAGATACACCGCGAGCTTGAGCAGCAGGTCGCGGTCCTGTTGACAGCGCTGCTCCCAGTGGGACAGCTCCACCTCGTCGCGCACGATGGCGCGCTCGAAGTCCACCGGAAGCACCTCTAGCGGCGAGGGGCAGACGATGAAGTTGTGGGGGTAGGCATCACCGTGGGTGAGACCGCCTTCTTGCATCGTGGTCAGCACATCGTAGGCCTGCTGCAGCAGCGACCACAGACCGGTCGCGGTCGCCAGCGACATCTGCTGGGCGTGGACCACATTGCTCTCGTCGGGCTCGGTGCCCAGGGGTGAGAGCCGATCGAGGGCGCTACCCGGCAGAAAGCAGCTGCGGAAAGTGTTGCGGGTGCAGCCGATGGGCGGTGGCACCGGCACCAGCTGGCTGGCCAGCGTGTGGCGCTCGAGTTCGAGGCAGGGATCGCCGTGCAGGCGGCCGGGATAATAGGTCTTGCGGAAGTGCAGGGGGTACTTCTGCGCCAGCGGATAGGCCTGCCGCGTGGCTGCGCCTGCGACCACCAACTCGCCCATCATCATCGGCCGTCCGCTGATGACCCGCTTGGCCAGGGTACGGACCACGAAGTCCTCGCGCGGTGCGCGATCGATCATGGGCAGGTAGTCTTCGCCGATCACGATGCGGTGACGGGGGGAGACCTCAATGGGGCGGGACTCTTCCACGCTATGGGATCCATACACGCGGCGGCCCGGTGGCGCAAAATCAGTGGGTGAGACGCCCTGGGGCCACCAGACCTTCGAATCCGGTGCGCCTTTCAGCTCGCAGACGCTCTACCCTCCTAGACCCTAAACAAGCGCATGTTGCAGGCGATCTCCACAAATCTCTTGCGTTCAGGTGCTCGCGAAAATGCTCAACGCTCCTCCTGGTGCGCCTGCGCTTTTCGCAAACCCCTGATTCACAACATCTTTGCGCAGCTCATCCTCCACATGCGCTTGTTTAGGTGACTAGATGTGCTCGGCGGGAGTCATGATCCGCTCTCGGGACCGCTACGGCGCCAGCTGCGGCGTCCGGTCCCCTTGAAATACACGGAGTATTCCGGCGGAGGCCGTCCTTGCATCTGGCATCGTATCGACCCCGATCATCGGCTCAGCACTCCCGCCGAGCACATCTAGGGCGATGCACGCGATTGCTCGCGGCCAGTTCTCTCCAGCTTGCGGTAGAAGGTTAGCTGGGCGCTCGGGCCGAGGCACTCCTTGCTCTGTTTTCGGTGCAGCGGCTTGCCGTTGTCGCCGCCAACCTGCCAGCGCTCGAACAGCTCCTGCGACGTCCACTGTCGCTTTGTCGGCCTCCTCGTTCGTAGGCGGTCTCGAGCTGAAGGATCCCGCCGGGCTCCGCCCGTGGATAGCCACGCTGGTCGAACTGAGGTTGGCGGAGCGAACCGGGCGCTCGCGAGCTACGCGGTGTTTCGTTGCCCCCGCGCCCGCGCCCGCGCCCGCGCCCGCGCCTGCGCCTGCGCCTGCGCCTGCGTTCGGTCACCGCCGCCGCCAGAACGGATTTACCTGGACTTGCTGGTCGCTGCCGGGTAGCCCATGGATATGGTCCATCTTGCGCTTTCCTGGCTGATGCACTCGGCGGCCGTCTGGGTCACGGCCGAACTCTTGCCCGGCTTCAGCGTCAAGGGCTTCAAGGGGGCGATGATCACCGCGGCCGTGCTCGGGCTGCTCCAGGTGGTGCTGGGCTGGGTGCTGACGCTGGTCATCGGCATCGGCAGCCTGGGGCTGGGCTTCGTTTTCATGTTCGCGACGCGCTGGCTGGTGACGGCTATCCTGCTCGTCTTGACCGACAAGCTCAGCGAGAGCCTGAAGATTCGCAACTTCAGCACGGCGCTGGTCGGCGCCATCGTGATCAGTGTGCTGACGACCCTGGGCAGCAAGCTGCTGTAGGGATCAGGTCGTGTAGTCGGCGTTGATGCGCACGTATTGCTCGGTCAGGTCGCAGCCCCAGGCGCGGGCCGAGGCATCTCCTTGGCCGAGGTCGACGCGGATGTGCACCTCTTCGCGCTCCATGGCGGCGCTGAGCTGCTCGAGGCTGGCGGAGCCGGGCGCGCCGCGCTCGAAGGCGCAGTGCTCGCCCAGGTATACCGAGATGCGCTCGAGCTGGAGTTCGGCGCCCGAGCGACCCAGGGCCATCAACACGCGGCCCAGGTTGGCGTCGCGGCCGGTCACCATGGTTTTGACCAGGGGTGAAGAAACGACGGTGCGGGCGGCGCGGCGGGCGTCGTCGAGGTTTCGCGCACCGTCCACGGTGACCACGATTAGATGCTCGGCACCCTCGGCGTCGCGCGCCAGGTCGCGGGTCAGCGCCACCGAGAGCTCGAGCAGGGCCGCTTCGAAGGCCTGGGCGCGCGTGCCGCTGCCGTCGATGGGCTCGCCGCCAGCGGCGCCGCTGGCGAGGATCAACATGGAGTCGCTGGTGGAGGTGTCCATGTCCACGTCGAGCATGTTCAGGGAGGCGTCGGCGACGCGCTTGAGGCACGGCTGCAGGAAGTCGGCCCCGACGGGGGCGTCGGTGGTCAGAAAGCAGAGTACGGTGGCCATGTTGGGGTGGGCCATGCCGGCGCCCTTGGCCGCGCCGCCGATGTGGAAGTCGCTGCCAGCGCCGCACACGCGCAGGGCGCGGGACTTGCTGTGCATGTCGGTGGTCATGATGGCACGGGCGAAGTCTCCAGCGCCTTCGCGTCGCGGCTGCAGCTGCGCCAGGCCGGCCTCGATCTTCGCCATCGGCAGCGGCCGTCCGATGACGCCGGTGGAAGCCACGAAGAACTCCTCTTCGGGCACACCGCAGCGGGCTGCGGCCAGAGCCGCCATGCGTCGGGCGTCGGCCAGGCCCGTGGCTCCGGTTGCCACGTTGGAGTTGCCGGAGTTGACGATGAGCCCGCGGGCGCTGCCACCGGCCAGGCGCTCGCGGCATAGCTGCACCGGCGCACCACAGACGCGGCTCTGGGTGAAGACCCCGGCCACCGTGCAGGGCTGCTCGGCATAGAGAAGTCCCAGGTCCAGACGCGGCTCAGGTCCGTAGGTCTTGATTCCCGTGTAGGTACCGGCGGCGGCGAAGCCGGCGGCTGTCGTGACGCCACCGGCGTCGATCCATTCGATTTTCATGTGGCTCAACTCGAGCTTCTTGGGCGGTCAGGCCACCCGGTATCAAACCGGCGCCTCGTCGTCGAGGGCGCGGCGCCAGCTGTCATCATGCAGCTCGGTATAACGCGGCGCACGCGTCGAATAGGCGGTGAGTCCGCCCTGCAGGAAGCGGGTGGCCAGCCGGGCTGCGTCGGCGGGGCTGGGCTTGCCGGAGTGGATCATGGCGTAGCGCAACTCGGAGATGGCCCCCATGACCATACGCGCCAGGCTCTGCAGGTCGTCGGTATCCCGCGGGCCGGCCGCGCCGAGCTGTTCGGCCAGCGCGCAGACCGCTTTTTCCTTCATCGCCCAGGCGTGGTCGCGGCCGCGGTCGACCACGCCGCTGTTCATCAGGGCCCGGTAGAGGGGCGCCCGGTCGACCACGCGCTCGAAGTGACGCTCCAGGTAGTGCACCATCGTGCGCACCGCGGCGGGGAAGTCGGCGGCCTCCAGTACCATCTGGCGGGCTTTTCGGGCTTCTTCCACCTCATGACAGCTCAGCTCCTCGGCAATGGCGAAGAAGATGCCCTGCTTGTCATCGAAGTAGCGGTAGAAGGTGCCAGCGCTGACGCGCGCACGGTTGACGATGTCCATCACCTGGGTGCGATGGTAGCCGTGCTCGCTGAAGAGCAGCACCGCAGCCTCCAACAATCGACCCTTGGTGCGATCGCGACGTTCAGCCTGGGTGTGGCGCGTGCGCGTGGGCCGGTGGGTGGCGTCGGCGTCGGCGTCGGGCTGCCTCATCTACAGCCCTTCGTGCGCGTCCCTGAACCGGGGCGTTCGCCAAGTTTCCCGGTTCGACCGTCTCCACACAGCAAGAAGCGCTCCCTCTCGATCCGGACCCTGACCTGGATGCACTAACACCACAATCGCGCCGGGGTCAACAGCCCCACAGGCGTGGGGGTTGGGAGGGGTCAGGCGGGTGCGCCGGCGCCCATCGCCTGCAGGATGTTGGCGCGGTAGCCGAGGCTGTGGGCGATGCCGGAGAGCAGGGCAAAGACGCGTCCGACCAGCACGAAGTCGCTGGGCACCGAGACCACCGGGTCTTCGCGGATGGCGTCAAACAGCTCGTCGGTCATCTCTTCGGTGAACTCGCCCTCGAAGCGACCGGTGTCGCTGCGGCGCATCATGCGCCGGGCGATGGCGATGAAGGTGGTGGAGTCGCCCGTTTTGGTCTCGAAGCCCAGTTCGCGGAAGGCCCGGATCATGGCGGCTTCGTTGAGCGTCATCATCGAGAACATCAGCTCGAACAGGCCGAGGCCAAAGCCCTCGGGTAGCTCCTTGCTCAGCCCGAAGTCGAGCACGATGATCTGGCCGTCCTCGGTGACCATCAGGTTGCCCGGATGGGGGTCGGCCTGGAAGAAGCCGTCGGCCATGATCATGTGCACGAAGATGTGCATCAGATCCTGCAGCACCTGCTTGGGGTGCAGTCCGGCCGCTTCGATTTGCTCGCGCTCGGTGATCTTGATGCCCCGCACCATCTCCATGGTCAGCACGCGCTTGCTGGACAGCTCGCGGTGAATGCCGGGCACCTTGACCCGCGGATTGTCCGCAAAGAGTTCGCGCACGCGGTCGGCGCTGTTGGCTTCGCGTTCGAAGTCGAGCTCGTAGCTCAGGTGTGTGGCCAGCTCTTCGAGCAGGGGCATCAGCTCGAGCGGCTGACTGTCGATTTTCTCGTAGAGCCAGCAGGCCCGCCGCATGTTTTGCAGATCGGTGGTGACGATCTCTTCGATGTCCGGATACTGGACCTTGACCGCCACCTCGGTGCCGTCGTGCAACCGCGCCGCGTGCACCTGGGCCAGCGAGGCCGAGGCGATAGGCTCTTCGGAGAACTCGGCGAAGGCTTCCGAGAGGGGCTTGCCAAGCTCGGCTTCCACGCGCGCCTTGATCAGGTCGAAGCTTCTTGCGGGAACCGCGTCGTGGCATTGCTTCAGGCGTTCGATGAACGAAGGCGGAAAGCGATCGGAGCGCGTGGCGATGGCCTGGCACATCTTGATGATCACGCCGCGCAGGTCGAAGGCCAGGCCCAGCAGGATCTCGGAGGCCCGTTCATTGACCGGGTCGAGCGCCTCGCCGGCACGTGGCTCGCGGCCCACGGCCCGTCGCGCCAGGTCGGGCACCTTGTACATGGACCACAGACGCAGGGCAGCGCTGCCCACGCGGTAGCTGCGATAGAGGCGCGTCAACGAATTCATGGGTGGACTCGCTCAGGCGGCGCTGGGTTCGAAGCCGGTCTGGGCGGGGGGCTGCCAGATGGGCGTCAGGGCTTCGAAGTCTTCGAGCAGGGAGCGCTGGGCTTGGCCCTTGTCGACCGCCTGCTTCAGCGCGACGAGCGCGTCGTCGCGCTGCTCGCGGGGGCGGTTTTTGCCCATCTGGCCGAGGATGTGATGCAGGATGCCGTCGACGATGGTGCGGCCGGGGAGGGTCTTGCCGTCTTCGGTGCGTACGGTCTTTTGACGAAACTCCGAAAGCGCCGTGCGCAGGTACTCGACGTGGGGGCTTTCGTCGGCGCGGATGTACTCGACCATGGTGCCGGCGGCTTCGGGGGCGGCTGAGACCTCGGGATCGGAGAGCAGCTCGACACCCCAGTCGAAGGTGCCGCGCGCGAAGACCTCGATCACCAGCACCTGCGACATGGTCATCAACATGCGGTAGAGGTTTTTGTCGAGTTGCGGGAAGAGCGGCTCGCCGCGGCGGCTCTGGCCGCGGTTGCCCATCAGGCGCATGAAGACATCCGGCGGCACCCGCGGATTTTCCAGGGCCAGGTCGCGCGCCGCCTCCCACATCTGCTTGTGGCCGCCCTGGTCGCGGTAGCCGGCTTCGTCGCGGGCATGGGCCTCGAACAGGCCCTTATCCAGGTGTGAAAGGGCGGTGCCATCGAAGTCCTCGACCAGCAGGGCTTTCAAGTCCGGCATGCGAACGTCGCGGATGATGGCGCCGAAACCCTCCAGGATCGAAATCACCGTGAGTGCGCGCACGATGGGCTCGCGCACGCCATTTTGAAGCAGCAACTTCGACTGGGCCACGCTGGGGTACTGCGGGGGTACCTGGGCGTCGCCGATCTCGAGGAGCTGTCCGCCCTGGTGCAGCAGTTGGGCCTGCCAGGCGGCGACCGCCGGATTGCGCACGCGGGTGCGCGGCGGGATGTATTTGCCGTCGGCGTCGAAGCCGCCGTGGCAGCGCACTTCGCCGGCGATCAGGGGTTCGGCGTAGTCGACGTCCGAGAGCAACTCGGCGCTGGTGAAGTGGACCTGGTCGTCTTCGGCTTGCATGTTCGGGCTCGCTGCACTGCCAACGCCTGCCGCGCAAAAAGAGCGCTGATGAGCCGGCGAAAGCAGGGCATCATAGCCCCGTTTGTATGGGGTTCAAATGGGGGCGCGCAGCTCACTGGGAGCGCTGCCGGTCCACTTGCGGAAGGCCCGGCGGAAGGCCCGGCCGGAGCTGAAACCCAGCTCCTGGGCGATCGCCTCGAAGGGCAAACCCGAGCCGGTGATCAGGGCCTTGGCCCGCTCTTCGCGCACGCCATCGAGGATGGTCTGGAAGGTCGTGCCCTGCTGTTGCAGCGAGCGCGCGAGCGAGCGTTTACTCATGCCCATCAGACGCGCGGTCTGGTCGGCGTCGGGGGGATTGTCCAGGCGGGCACGCAGGGCGCTGGCGACGCGGGCGGCCAGATCACCGGTGCCCTCGCTGTGGGCCAGCAGGCGCTCGCATTGCTCGGCGGCCATGCGGGCGGCCGGGGCGCAGGCGAAGCGCAGGTTACCTTCGAGCTGGGTGGCGTCGAAGACCAACTCGCAGACAGGCGCGCCAAACTCGGGCTCGACACCGAAAATCGCGGCATAGCGCGCGGCGTGGGGCGGCCGCGGATAGTCGAAGCGGGCGGCCAGCAGCTCGATCGGTTCGCCGCGCACGAAGCGCGCCTGTTCCAGCAGGCAGCTGGCGGTGGCCTCCTTGCCGAAGCGCATGCACGCGGCGTCGGAGCCGGCCGGCGCACTCGCGCCCCGCGCGCGGTCGCCAGCGCCCAGGCGTGAGCGCAGCACGAGCGCCTGGGCACGCACGCCCCATTCGTCCCGGGGCTCGCACAGCTGGGCGCTGCAGAACGGGGACAGCAGCTGGTCGTAACGGTCGGCCAGCTCGAGCGCGTCGCGCAGGGTGGCGCTGCTCATCATGGCGTAGCCGAGGAAGCCCAGCTGTGAGACCTGCAGCCGCGGACCCAGCATCAGCCCCAGGGCGGGCTCGCCGGTCAGCTCGAGGGCGGCGATCGAGAGGTTGCGCACTTCGCGGGCCCGCGGAGGGGAGGGCGCTACGGCGGGCGGGCCTGGGTTGTGAACGGCTTGGATTGGCTTTGGGTCGGCGGCTGCCAGCAGCCGTTCCTCGGCGACTCCCAGGGAGGCGGCGAGGCGCAGCAGTTCCGCGCTGAAGCCTGGAGCTGTGGGGCGGTCATCGATACTGAATAGAGGCACAATCCTTCAACACCTTCACCCACACGTCACACCTTTGGAATAGCGCAGTGCAGCATTTTGCGCAATCGGATTGTGCAAACTTCGTTCACGGCCCTGCTGGAGGCGGAGGGAGCCGGAGCCTGAGCGCGCGCGATCGCCCGGCTTTATGGTTGTGCGCTCGGGCTCCGGGTGTCGCGGGCGAACTCGGCAACGTTGCGGTAGAGCGCGTACAGGCACAGCAAGTTGCCGCAAACGGGCGGCACCGACGCCAGCTGGGGCCATGGGGAACTCCCCAGGGTGGCCAGGGCGGCCACCGCAAGCAACAGCCACAGCCCGCGGTCACGGCCGTCGTAGGCGCGGCCGACGGCGCTGGCCAGGGCGTAGCTGCCGCAGATGCGGAAGGAGCAGAAGGTGAGGGTGATGGCGAAGCCGATGCGGTCGATGGCGCCGGCCAAGTAGAGCGCTCCCAGGCTGAGCCCCAGGGCCACGAAACCCAGGTGTGGTCGCAGCCAGGCCTCGAGTTTGCGGTAGTAGAAGAGATTGCAGCGCAGCTGGATCACCACCGCCGCCAGGGCCACCAGTGAAAACGCCAGCTGCAGCCAACGGGCGCTGGCATCGACCCACAGCAGCAGCACTGCGACGGCGGCAAAGCCCAGGGAAATGCCGAAGCGGGCCTCGATGCCCGTGGCCGGCTCGGGGGCCACGAAGCGACCGCTCTGGTGCTCGAGCAGCAGCTGGCCGTGGTAGATCATGGTGGCGGTCAAGCCCACCAGGACCACCCAGGGGGCGGCCAGGTCCAGGGCCACTGTGACGGTCAGGGCGGTCAGCGGCACGATCACGGCGTCGAGCCAGCGCCCCAGCAGCACAGAGCGTCGGTCGCGCCGGCCGCTGCGTTGGCCCTGGAAGACCTCCAGGCAGTCGCCGATCATGGACAGTAGCGTGCCGGCGGCGGCGCCCAGCAGGGTCAGGGAGCGGGCTGGGCCCTCGAGTTCCAATGAGAGCACGGCCAGCCCGGCGGTCAGCCAGGCGATGACATGGGTGGTCAGGGAGATCGCGTTGGGGTGCACGCGCTCGGGCACGTGGGCCAGCAGCGGCAGGCAGATCGTCTCCACGATGCGCTGCTCGAAGCGCGGGCCGTGACCGCCAGCGGCCACTTCGCGCTCGCCGGCCGTCGAACTCGCGCCGGGGGCGAGCATGCGCAGCTGGCTGGGGATGGGAAACTCGGGTTGAGGCATGGTGGAAACGGTGGCCCGCGCGTCGCGCGAGCACTTCCCGCTGGGCTTCAGCATAGCCAACGGGTCCAGGGGGGGGAAGCGGGGCGGAGATCGCCTGCCTCGGGCGAAGACGCTTGACGGGCCCGGCTGCGGCTACGCCATAATGACTTCCCCCTCTCGCGAGCGCGGGCTGCGACTCGGCGTTCGAGAAAAGGCAGGTTGCCCATGGACATCGTTTTGGCTCCCGACGTCTTCGTGAATGCTTCCGTGGCGGTGGGGACGCCGCCGGAGGCGGTGGTCCAGCGGGTGCTGGGCAAGCACAAGGGCGAGAGTCGCTGCTCCCAGTGGGTGCTGGACCGGGTAGGTCAGATGCTGACGGCGCTGCCCGAGTTCAAGCCCGACGCCGTCGAGGCCCAGATCCAGCTGATCCGCGGCCTGGTCCAAATGGTGGAGCTGCCCGAGGACTTCGGAGCCGGCGCCTGGGAGGCGGCCATGGTCGCCACCGCGAAGAAGGCAGGGGTCAAGCGCGTGGTCACCGACCACCCCGATCTGCTCGAAAAAGAAACCTCCGACGGCGTCGAGTTCGTGGCCTCGGAGGCCTGGTTGATCGAGGTCACCACGCCGCCTCCACCTCCAGGAGGTTGAGGTCTCGGGGGGGGTATAATAAGGGGACAGGGCGTGCGTTGCGGGGAGTTGCCTCAGCCCTCGCCGGCCCTGCGCTCCTCGCGCACCGGATCGGTGGGATAGTCGTGGAAGGGCTCCGGCGTCTTGAAGCTGGTGCCGCTCTCCCAGGTGCCCGAGGCGAGCTGGATGTGGTTGCGGCCGGCGGCCTTGGCCGCGTACATGGCCTCGTCGGCGGAGCGCAGCAGGGTGGGGGCGTCTGATTTGCCCAGATCGTGGGCCACGCCGATGCTCGCGGTGACGCAGAGTTCGGAGTCGCCCACGGGGATGCGCAGGATCTCGATGCCGCGGCGAATGCGCTCGGCCAGGGCCATGGCGCCGACCTTGTCGATGTTGCGGGCGAGCACCAGGAATTCCTCGCCGCCCCAGCGGCCCAGCACGTCCTCGCCGCGCAACATGCGCTCGAGAGCCCGCGAGACCACGCGCAGCACGGCGTCGCCGCCTTCGTGGCCGGCGCTGTCGTTGATGTCCTTGAAGTGATCCAGATCGACCATCAGGAGCGCCAGCGGCGTGTGGTGGCGCTGGGCGAAGGCGACTTCGCTGCGCAGGCGGGCCTCCATGTGGCGGCGGTTGAACAGCCGGGTCAGCGGGTCGCGCACCATCATGTCGTGGGTGCGGCGGGCCGCTTCGATCTCGACCTCGTCGTAGAGGGCGAAGCCCAGCACGGCGCTGCCGCCCACTTCGATGCGCGAGCCGTTGCTGAGGCGCACGCGGCCGCTGACGGCCATGCCGTCCAAGCGCGTGCCGTTGGTGCTGCCCAGGTCCTCGAGCCAGTACTCATCGCCCTCGCGGGCGATGCACGCGTGGCGGCGCGACAGGCCGCGGTCGTCGAGCTGGATTTGGGCCTCGCCCGAGCGGCCGATCAGGATGCGCGGCGCGTCCAAGGTGAAGAGGGAGCCGGCTTCCATGCCACAGAGCACGGTCAGCACGCCCTCGGTCCGGGGCCCCGCCTGGCCCGCGTCGTAATCCCTGAAGGTTGGCCGCAGGCGGCCGGTGTCGTCGCGGTTTTCGTGCAAAGTCGTGCCTCGTACTACCCCTTCAGGATGCACTGAAATGTAGGATGTTGCCATAGGGGTCGCCGTTCCACACAGAAATCGGCCGAGTGGCTTGGCATTGAAATTCCCATATTACAGGAAATATCCTTTTGTGTCGAAATTCGGCTGTGCCCCCCTTCGGGCCGATTGGGAGACCGCTTTGTCGGGGCAGCGGGAAGGTGCCGCAGATGCCCCATGCCCGCAGCTGACCGCCGTTGTGAGGTTGGAGCGGTCATAACTTTGAGTTTTTGCGTGTGAGTTGAGTGTGCGCGTTTCGTTCACTCGAGCGCAAGAAAACCACTTCAACCGTCCGCTGAACCGCGCACACAGTAGTAGCGAGCGCTGCCGCAAGCGCAAACTCGGGCCGCATCATCTGTCCATGTACGGCCTGTCGGCGCGATGTCGTCTGCGTTCCCACCGAATTTCGCGATTTACTCGACAAGGCCTGTACGGGTTCTTTTTTGGTGACCTACGATCGCATCGCAACGGAAAGGCTTGATTCAATGCTCGTGACTTCATCGACTGAGATCGCCGGCAGCGCATGGTGGCGCCGGAGCTGGGTTTTGGGGGCATGTCTTGTCCTGTGCGGCGCCTGCTCACACGAGGTGGAAAGCCCGAAGGTGGACATCGCCGACGACACGGCGTTTTCGCCGGATCTGGTGTGTAACGCTCAGTTGGATACGCCGGTGGTGATCGTGGGCACGGGCTTTCGTCCCGCGCCCAACGAGACGCTTTCCAAGCCGGCGGTGTTGATCACGCCCGAGATTTCCCTGCAGCACGCCAGCGCGATCACCGGTGGCGCTGGTGGTGGTGGCGACGCGGGTGCTGGCGCTGCGAGTGCAGGCGGCGGCGAGCCCGTGGTCCTGTCCGGCGATCCCCGCGAGATGAACGCGGACGGCAACGCCGAGAACAACACCTGGCAGAGCGAAGAGCAGATGACGCTCATCGTCGACGAAGATTTGAAGCTCGCCGAGGGCATCTACGACGTCACCATCACCAACCCCGATGGCAAGCGCGAAGACACCAGGGAGGGGGCGCTGGCGGTGATGTCGCCGCCGACCATCAGCGAAGTGATCCCGCCCTCGATCTGCGTCGATCAGAGCGACCAGGAGATGCAGTTGGTGGGCACCAACTTCCTGCGCTACGGCGAGGGTAAGCCCACGGTCACGATCATGGGCGCGGGCGATCCGCTGGTCCTGGACGTGCACACGCTGGACGGCTGCGCGGCCGTTCCGGGTCGTGCCCAAACGGCCGAGCTTTGCACCGACGCCTTCTTCACCGTGCCCATGATGGCGCTCGAGCCGGGCACCTACAGCCTGATGCTGACCAATCCGGAGCCGGCGGCGTGCAGCTCCACGGAGATGATCGAGATCGAGGTCAACCCGCCACCCCAGGTCGACGCCGTGGCGCCGCCCCAGGTCTGCTCGGGCGGCTCGATCCTGGTGGCGACCGGTCTGGACTTCCAGGACGGCGCCCGCGGCGAGCTGCGTTGCGATGGCACCGTGATCGACAGCCAGGGAACCGAGGTCAACGCGGCTGGCACCGAGATCACCATGACCTTCGGTCCCGGCGCGATTCCCGGCGTCGATTGCGACGTGGTCGTGATCAACCCGGACGGCTGCGAGGACCGGCCGCTGCCGCACGAGCAGGTGGTCGGCACCGAGGGGCCGATTCTGTTCAACGTGGCACCGCCGGTGGTCTACAACGGCATCAACACGCAGATAAAGCTCTATGTGACCGCTCTCTTGCCGCCGTTCACCGTGACCATCGCGCCGACGGGGACGTTGGACGAGACCGAGCTGACCGCGATCGTCGATCCCGCCAACGACAGACGGCTGCAGGCGACGGTGCCGGAGGGCACGGCCGTGGGCGAGTACGATGTCATCGTGGCCGACGGCACCGGCTGCCGGGCGGTTCTACCCGAAGGGTTGACGGTGACCGACGAGGACACCATCGACGTGACCGACGTGGAGCCCGAATTCGGGCACGTGCTGGTCTCCAACGCGGTGACCATCACCGGCGCAGCCGCCGATACCTTCTCGCCGACGCCGCTGGTCTTTCTCAGCCCGGTGGGTAGCACCGACGAGCCGGCGGTGCAGCTCTTCGGCGTCAGCGTCTCGGCCGATGGCAGCTCGCTGACCGCGGTGGTGCCCGAGGGCATCAACGCGGGCAGCTACAATCTGGTGGTCGTCGACCCGGTAGGCAAGGTGGTCGGCGTGCTCGACTCGGCGTATACGGCGACGGCCGATGCGCCGCCGGTGATCGACCGGGTCACCCCACAGTCGGTTCGTAATGGCACCGACGGGCCGTTGGGCACCCAGGTGATCACCGTGGTCGGCACGGGCTTTTCCGGGGTCACCATCGAGGCGCGCTGTCTGGCGCCGGATGGCACATCGGAGTCCCCGGCTTCCATCGGCACTTCGACCGAGACCTGCGATGCGACGAGTGGCGAGTGCGACATCACCGTCACCTTCGACGGCAGCGGTCTGTCGCAGGGTGCGGTATGCGTGATCCGAGCCGTCAACGGCGACGGCAGCTACGGTGATTTTTCCGCCATCGGAGTGGTCAACAGTTCCGACAACCTTGCCGACTCGCGTCCTGGCACCAACCTGATCACGGGGCGTCGTGCGCTCAACTCGGTGGCCGTGCGCGCCACGGCGGCCTCGCGTTTCGTCTATGCCCTTGGCGGTGACACCGGGCCGGCCGATCGGGCCAGTCCGCTCGACAGCGTCGAGTACGCGCCGGTCGACATCTTCGGCAACATGCAGGCCTTCCAGGAGAGTCGGCATCCGCTGCCGGAAGCACGCTCCTTCGCGGGCAGCGCGAGGGTGGGCCGCTACATCTACATCTACGGCGGATCCGACGGTGCCGATGCGCTGAGCACTGGATACCGGGCCCTGGTGTTGTCGCCGGAGGAGGCCCCCGAGATCGCCGATCTCGACCTCTGCCTCAGCGGTGGCGACAGCGACTGCTTCGAAACCGCCGATCTCGGTGATGGCATCCCGGCAGGCACCTACGCCTACCGCGTGGCTGCGGTCATCGACCCGGCCGATCCCCAGAACCTGGGCGGCGAAACGCTGGCGGCCGACCCCATTTCGCTACGACTGCCCAACGTCATGGACCGCGGCATCCTGGTCAAGTTGATCTGGACCGCGCCGGTGGATTCGGAGGGCGATGTGCTCACCGGCATCACCGGCTACCGCATCTACCGCACCGCCGAGGGTGGCGCTGCGGGTGTCGACGAGGTGCTGATCGCCGAGGTCGGCGCCGACGCGACGACCTGGATCGACGACGGCAGCGCCGCGCTGGGAAGCGCTACGCCGACGCCGCCGGGATCGACCAGCAGCTGGCAGGCCCTGCCGGAGCTCGCGACGCCGCGCAGTTCGCTGCAGGGTGTGGCGTCGGTCAACCCGACCAACGAAAGCATCTTCTACCTCTATGCCCTGGCGGGGATGGACGCAGGGATACCTGATACTTCGAATGGCACCGCCCTGGACGACTACGAGTACCTGCCCATCGACGTGGCGGCCAACGGGCGTCAAACCCTGCCCGGGGGCTGGCTACAGCCGCTCTTCGGGACCGACCCGGTGTTCACCTATGCGCGTTTCGACCACGGCGGGTGGCGGGGTGACAGCAGCGTTTCGGTGCCGACCTTCGGCGACGAGTCCTGGGTCTACGTGGGCGGCGGGCGCATCGGGTCTGCCAATGCCGACGGGCAGTCCAATACCGAGGCGGCGCGCGTCTCTTCGACAGGATTGCTCGAGGCATTTGCAGTGGCCCACGACACGGCGCCGAGCCGCAGCGGTTTCGGCACTGCTGCTGCGGCCGACCGCCTCTTCGTCTTCGGCGGATCCGACCCGATGCCTCAGAGCAACGGTGGATCGTTCGGCTTCGACGGGGCGCCCAACCTCTTGCTCTCGAGCTTCAACAGCGAAGGAGGACTCGGAGTTGGAACCGCGCGCTACCAGATGGGCAGCACGCTCGAGAGCGCCTTCATCTTCATCGTGGGCGGCATGGACAGCATCAACCGTGAAGGCGGCACCGGCAATATCACCGGTGGCACCGTCACCAACACCACCGCCCTTATCGTGCAGTGAGGACAGCAGCCATGAACAACTTCCAAGCTTCAAAGGCAATCCGCTTCAATCTGTCCATGGCGCTCGTGCTCTTCAGCGCGATGCTGCTGCTCGCCTCCGGCGTCAGCGCCCAGGAGAGCGCCTCGATGGAGGCCGACCTCTCCAGCGCCGAGCTGGAGCCGAGCGGCGGGGAGGACAACAGCTCCGCCTTCCTGCTCGCGGGCAAGGTCGGCGGCATCGCCTCCTTCAACGGCCTCGATCCCTTCGTGCACGGCGGCATCGAGCTGGGTTGGGTCTTCGGTGGCACCGGGCGCAGCATGGCCGCCTTGCTGCAGGTCGAATACGCCGTGCCGCCGGCCGCGGGTTCGGTGACCGAGGAAGGGCTCGGGGGCGATGCCGATGCGGGCCTGCCACCGCGCGTACCCGACGAGACCTACAAGTGGAAGATCGTTCAGAAGGAGCTCGTCTTCCAGCCCACGTTCATGTATCGACTGACCGGCATCAGCGGGTCGATCACGCCCTACGCCGGCATCGGTCCGCGCATCTACCTGCTGGAGAGCGTGGTTTGGGGCACGGCGGGCGACAAGGACGGGTCCGGCACCCAGCCCATCGGTGACACCTACGAGCGCTCCACCAAGTGGGGCCTGGGCGTGCCGCTGGGTGCTGAGCTGGCCCTGGGCCCCGGCGGTCTTTTTGCCGAGCTGCTCTTCCAGTGGGGTCCCTTCGAGCACGAAACCACCGGCAAGACCCACCTGGGTGGCGGCAGCCTCTTCCTGGGCTACCGCGCGCTGCTCTGAAGCCGCACGGCCGCGGCGACGCGGCCGAAGCTTCGGCGACTTGTAAAAGGAACTTCGTCATCGGTCGCGCCGCGGCCGATGACGAACGCGCGAAGGCGCGCGCGCGTCGCATGGCGAGTCTGGGTCACATCGGGTCGGGTCCTTCAGGCCGCGCTCACCGAGCTGGCGCTCGTTCGCACCGCTGTTCGTCCATGCGATGTGGTCAGGGCGGTCGGGCGCCGCGCCCGCGTGCTGGGCATGGGGGGGTACGCTGCGGCAGCACTTGCGGAGCTACCCAGGCTCGACTAGATGTGCTCGGCGGGAGTCATGATCCGCTCTCGGGTCCGCTACGGCGCCAGCTGCGGCGTCCGGCCCCCTTGAAATACGCGGAGTATTCCGGCGCAGGCCGTCCTTGCATCTGCCATCGTATCGACCCCGATCATCGGCTCAGCACTCCCGCCGAGCACATCGAGTCATCTTTGTCCATGGCTGACAAACCGCGCGTGACAATTCGTGAGAACGTGGTCTTTGCCCGGGCCGGCGAGCGCGAGCTGCTGTGCGACGTCTTCACTCCGCCAGCCGAGCCGGACGGCGCCGGCGCCCCGCGCCCCGGCGTGCTCCTGGTGCACGGTGGCGGTTGGCGCGGCGGCGACAAGCTGCAGATGCGCGCCTATGGCATCCAGCTCGCGCTTGAGGGCTTCGTCTGCATCTCCTCGAGCTATCGTCTGACCCCGCAGGCGCCCTGGCCGGCGCAGATCCACGATGTGAAGGCGGCCCTTCGCTATGTGCATAGCCACGCGGAGGAACTCGGTATCGACCCCCGGAAGCTCGCCGCGATGGGCGCCTCGGCGGGCGCGCACCTGATCCTGCTCGCGGCGGGCACGGTGGGCCACCCCGAGTTCGAGGGCGACGGTGACCACGCGGGCGCGGCCACGGCGGTGGCGGCCGCTGTGGGCATCGTCTCGCCGACCGTGCTGGCGCCGCGCGGCACGCGCCTCAGCGGCAGCGTGCCTGCCCGGGCGTTGATGGAAGACGACGACGAGGCCGCGGCCGCCCTCGCCAGCCCCATCACCCACGTGCGTGCTGGCTATCCGCCCACCTTCCTGATCACGGGTAGCGCCGACAAGCTCGTACCGCCCAGCTCGAGCATGCGCATGTACGAGGCGCTGGCCGCGGCGGGCGTGCCCACCGAGCTGCACATCTACCCCGATCAGCCCCACACCTTTGTGGCCCAGAAGCGCTTCCACCGCCTGACCTGCAAAGAGATCTCGCTTTTCCTTCAGCGCTACCTGGGCCTCATGCCCCACGTGGACCCGTCCCTCGCCCGCGCCACCGACTGACGACCATGGGGCCGGGTGCGACAGCCCAGAAGGGGCGTGCGAGGGGGGGCCAGCGCGTCTTGCGCCGTGACCAGCCTGTACGCGGGTCCCGGCCGATTCCGGACGGGACCCGCGTACAGGCTGGTCACGGTGAAACTTCACGTTCTCGATAACCTTGGCCAAAAGGTCGTGGCCGTTGAGGCGACGCCACTTCTTCTCGGCCTCGAGGGCGAGCCTGAAGACCATCGTAGCCGCCGACATGGCGGCTTTCGGCGGTACGGTCGTCGCCCTGGGTGATGGTCTCGACGCTCAGTGGGTCACTGTCGGCTTGCTACGCTTGGAGGCGGCGGGGCAGGAGCGTGCCGAGGATGATTTATTTCACATTGCGCGTCGGTGGGAGCGCTCGGTCTGCTCCATAGGGTGGCGGCCGCCACCCCTGCGCCGGCGGCCGCCGCTTGGGAGGCGTGGTGTTGCGTCGTAAGTGCTTGAAATGACTGGTGCCCGATTCCGGCATGGCGCTTGCTCTGCCCGCCGGGCATGACACTCGCTCGCCCAGTCCTCCCCGGCAAGACCTACATGCTGACCCGGCGCGTCACCCGTCGGCACTGGCTCTTGAGGCCCGATGCCGACGGCACCTCGCAGCAGATCTACCTCTACACGCTCGGCTACAACGCCAACCAGCACGGCATCCTGGTGCACAACCTCTGCCAGATGTCCTCGCACGATCACGAGACCATCACCGACGTCCTGGGCACGCTACCGCTCTTTCTCGAGGGCTTCCATCGCGACTTGGCCAACGCCATGAAGTGCCACCGCGGCTGGCCGGGGGAGTTTTACGATAAGCATCAGACCTCGAGGGTAGAACTCACCTGCCCAGCGGCCATCAGGGAGAAGATGGCCTATGTCGCCGTCAATCCCACGGACTGCGGTGGTGTCTTCGACTACGAGGCTTGGCCTGGCGTGACGGTCAAGTGCAATGAAATCGGAGAGAAGGTCTTCGTGGTCAAGAGGCCCGAGGTCTACTTCGACCCGAACAACAAGGTGAAGAACTGGCCCGACGAGATCGAGCTGCGCATCGTGATGCCCCAGGTGTTGCTGCTCGAGTACGGCGGGCTCGAGGAAGCGCAGCGGGCGCTGAAATCGCGCTGCGAAGAGCTGGCCAAGGAGGCCCGCGCCAAGCGCCACCAGCTCGGGCTCGCCTATGGCACTCCGGCCAGCGCCGTACAGTCAAAGTTCACGCGTCGGTCGAGCAGCCATGAGGTCTTCGGCGCGTTGAACCCGACCTTCGCCACCGGCGGTGATCCCGAGGCCGCCGAACAGGCACGCGAAGCTCGCGCGCAGTTCTTGAGCGAATATGCCCGATGCAAGGCGCTGTGGCGCGCCGGCGATCGAGACGTCATCTGGCCAGCTGGAACGTGGGAGATGAGGGTGCTCCATCGGTGTCGCTGTCACCCTCCTCCATAACTCTGGCGCAGCTTCGGTCAATCGCGTGCCTGGTTCGAGCCCGGGCACGCATTGGTGCGTCCGGCGGCTGGTTGGGGGTGTAAACTTGTAGTCTGGGTGCGTGTTGGAGCGCCGTTTTTCTGCTCCGCGCGCCGCTTCAGCCCCCGCGCTCACCTCGCCGGCAGCGCCAGCAGCCGCCGCGACCTCTGATCCTGCCCCGACGCCCATGGACGGATCTTCCAGATGCACACCTCGCCGGCAGCGCCAGCAGCCGCCGCGACCTCTGATCCTGCCCCGACGCCCATGGACGGATCTTCCACGGATCTTCCAAATCGGATCTTCCGGACGGATCTTCCCCGTCTCCGGATCTTCCGTCTCTCGACGCTCGCCTTGGAGCCTGCCGCTTCTCGACCTTCGTGCATGGCGACGCCAAGGTCGCCAATTTCTGCTTCGGCGATGGCGGGGTGGCCGCCGTCGACTTCCAGTACGTGGGCTGCGGCTGCGGCATGAAGGACGTGGCCTACTTCCTCGGTAGCTGCCTCGAGGAAGACGACGGCGAGCAACACGCCGCGCGCCTGCTCGACCGCTACTTCGTCCATCTGAGCGCGGCCATCGCCGATGATCCAAGGGCGCGCGCCGTCGAAGCCGAGTGGCGCCCGCTCTACCCCGTCGCCTGGGCCGACTTCCACCGCTTCCTCGCCGGCTGGGCCCCCACCCACCACAAGATCCACCGCTACACCGAGCAGCTCACCCGCCTGGCCCTGGCTCAGGTGGGCAGGTAGCCCGACGATCGGTTTGAAACCACCGTAATTTCGCCGGTTTCGCGGGTGCGGCGCACCGCGACGGCGCCTCGAAGTCGCTGGAGTATTTGCGCTGCGTCGCGCCTGGCTGGGCGGGCGCCTCGAAGTTCAAATGATCAGTCTATTTCGACCGGGGGCCTCAGGGGCCTCAGCTTCCAGCCCGTTCGCTCTGCAGCCGTTCCAGCGTGGTCAGCATCAGCTCGTGCAGGATGCGGGCCCTGCCGCCGTGGAAGTCTTTGGCGGTGATGCGGTCGAGTCGGGCCTGGAAGGGGTCTTGGGCATCGTGGAGCACGGGCAGCTGGGGGCCGCGGCGGTCTTCCCGCGTGACCGAGCGGAAGCCGGCGCATTGGCGGCAGATGCCTTCTTTGCTGACCAGTGAGCAAAGCCCCTCGAAGGCTTCTTCCATGCTGCGCCGTCCTGCGCTCAGATGATGGCGCAGCACCGACTCGGTGACTTCGAGTGCGTGGGCCGCTTCGCGATTCGAGAGGCCCAGGACCTCCCGTAGCATCAGGGCCGCGGCCTGTTCGGGGGCCAGCGAGCGCCCCACGCAGGTGAAGCAGAAGGCGAGGTGCTCCTCGACGTCGTAGGCGAACTCCGGATCGCGCGTGGCGTCGACGACTTGCTGTCGCAGTTCGTCGTCCTCGGCGCAGCGCTGTTCGTAGTGGAACTGGGCATGGGGGTGCCAGCGCTTTTTGCGCCGCAGGTGGTCGATGCAGGTGGTGGTGGCCAGGCGCATCAGCCAGCCCCGGAAGGCGGCGTCGTCGCGCAGGCTCTCGAGGCGCTCGAGGGCCTTGAGCGCGATGTCCTGGACCAGGTCTTCGGCGTCGACTGGCACGCCGACCATGCGGTGCACGTAGCCGCGCAGCAGTGTCCAGTGGGGCTGCATCAGCTGCTCGAAGCGGGCTTCGCGGCTTGCTTGGAGATCCGAGGGCATGGGCGAAAACGCTAACACATTCCAGGGCTTGGCGGATTTTGGAGGGCTGCGCGTCCTATTTGCCAGGAGGACTGATCATGAACGCAAATCAATACGCCATCCGTCATCGCATCGAGGTCGAGGCTTCCCCCGCCGAGCTCTACCGGGCCGTGGCCACCCGCGAGGGCATCGCGGCCTGGTGGACGCCGCGGGTCACTGGGCGGGACGCCGAGGGGGAGACCCTGTCCGTGCGCTTCGGCAGCGGTGACGTGGGCCCCGACATGCGCATCGAGTGCCTGCGCGAACACGAGCGCGTGCAATGGCGCTGCGTGAAGGGGCCGTGGCCGGGCATGCGCTTGCGCTTCGATGTGGCGGAGCACGAGCGCGGATCGGTGCTGGTCTTCGAGCATGGTGGCTGGTCCGAGCCCTCGGACTTCTTCATGCACTGCAACTCCAAGTGGGGCTACTTCCTGGTCGTGAGCCTGAAGTCCTACCTGGAGACCGGGGTCGGTCATCCCCATCCGGAGGATCCCGCGATTTGAGGGCGCGACCACGCGCGCATCTTCGACCCTCCGACGGGCTTGCCCGCTGCCCTGGGACAGGTGGATGCCTGGCTCGAGTCGCCCAGTCTGGTGCTGATCGGCGAGTCGCGTGAGTACTGGGCGCTGCTGCGCGCCTCTCTCGAGGATGGGCGCGTGGTGGGTGCGCGCGTGCAGGACGGGCGCATCGCCGCCATCTGCGAGTTGCATGGGGTGCGTGAGCTGTGGACGCAGGACCGGGCCTTCAGTCGTTTTCCACGGCTGCGCACGTATGACCCATTGGTCGCTTGACCTTGGGGTGCCGCCGAGACTACCGGCGCAGCCCGATGCTGCTGAAGAGGGTGGGCGAGACCAGGGCCAGCGAGCGTGCGGCGATGCGCTCGTGCAGCTCGCGCACTTCGGTCTCGTGCAGGGCGCCTGCGGCCAGGCCGTGGCTTGCGATCAGCTCCAGTGACTGCAGCATCAGGGCCATCACCTCGGGGCGCTCGGTTTCCATGATCCAACAGCTGCCCTCGCAGTCGCTGGCATCCAGCCCCGCGTGCTGCATCAACGCCGGCACCCGCGGGCCGATGGCGTTTTGCCAGACACCGGCCGCTTCCACAGCGCGCAGCGCCGTGCCGAGCACGTGGCTGGCCAGGGCAGATCCGTCAGCATTGGGGTCGGCGGGACGCCAGCCCAGCATGTCGGGCTCTTCGACGACCAGCGCTCCGCCGGGCGAAAGGCGGGCGGCCAGGGTTTCGATCACCGCTGCCGGATCTGGTAGGTGCATCAGCAAAAACCGGCAGTGAATCAGGTCGAAGCGTTCGGACCCTAGCGCGTCGGCTCCCGTGACGTCGAGTTGCCGCACTTCGTAGGCGGCATGGTCGTGCTCGAGGAAGCGCGGGTCCATGTCGACGGCCACGGCGCGAACGCCGCTGTGCTCGCCCATGGCGCGCGCGATGCTGCCGCCGCCGGCTCCGATTTCCAGGCAGCGGCAGCCGGGGCCGAGCCCCGCCGCCAGCAGGCGCCTGAGCGTGAAGGCGTCGTAGACCGCTTCGAGACCGGCGATGCGCTGCCGCTCTTCGTCTCCGGTTTTGGCTGCGAAGTAGTCCTGGGGCATGGTGGGTTTTGCAGCCGCTGGAGCGGCTTTTTTTGCGCGATTACGCTGCCGCTCGCTGGCGCAGGAGCAGGGCCTCGGCGCAAGGCAAGACCACTTGCCTCAGCGTGTCGTCCATGAGCCGGGCGGTTTCGGCGTCGGTGAAGCGGCCGGCGGCGTGCAAGGCGCGTCGCTCGGCGTGGCCTTCGCGTTGGGGTGGTAACTCTCGGCCATCGGCGGCGCCAAGCTCGGTCACCAGCGCGGCCAGCTGTGCGCCGAGGGCGGGCTCCTGCTCGAGCGCCCAGGCGACAAAGCGAAAGGCCAGCTCGGCGTGACGCGCTTCGTCTTCGGCGATCTTCGTGAGTACGCGCACGACCTCCGGGTCTTCGGCCAGCGCGACCGCTTCGGCGGCCAGGGCGGCTGCTTGGGTTTCGCCCAGGCAGCCTTCGAGGAAAGCTGCGCGCACCGATTCACCGAGACTTGCGGCGAGCGCGACCTCCGCCATCGGCAGCGGCGAAGGTCCTAACTCCGAGCCGCCGAAGCGCGCCGCCAGGGCGAAGCAGTCGCGCGCGTGCTGGACCTCGTCGAGGCCGGCCCGCTGGGCGTCGGCGACCAGGTCTGCCGGGGCTCCGAAGGACAATAACTCCAAGCTAAAACGCGCGAAGGAGGCGATCGAGGCGTGCTCCATGCGGGCGTCGTCGAGCCAGCCCCGGGCGATGCGCTGTCGAAGCTCGGCGCCGGCCAGGGGAGTGGGCGCGGGCGTCGCAGCTGGCGCCTGCAGCCAGTCGTAGCGCCGGGAGACGCCAGCGACCCGGGCCTCGCCGTCGACGGTGAAGGGGCGGCCGCAGCAGGCGCCGCTGCAATAGGTGTAGCAGCAGGAGCCGTCGCCCATGGGCACGCCGGGGGCGGCGGCCGGGTTGCAGCAGCCGTCGCAGGCCAGGTTCATCGGCAGACAGCCGTCGTCGAGGAAGGCCGCGGCCACCTCTTCGTCGGTGGGCACGGGATCGTTGGGGATCATGCCGCAGCCGAAGCGCACCTTGCTCTCCATCTCCGCCCGCGACGCGCATTCGGTGGTCACCGGCCCGCCGAATTCGCAGCTGACGACGCTGGTGCTGGCGTCGGCGCTGGGGGTGGCCATCGCGGCGTCCGCGGGCGGTGTGCCGGCGTCCACAGGCGCAACCACTTCGCTGCCGCCGCTGCCGCCGACGCCCCCTGTGCCCGCTGTGCTACCGGCGCTGCCAACGCTCGCCATGGCGCCGCCACTACCCGCAGTGCCGCTCTGGGTCGTACCGCCGCCGCCCGCGCCCCCTCCGGCACCGGCCGTCACGCCTGTGACCGCGCCCTGACCCTCGCCGCCCGGGTCGTGGGTGGCAGAGCCGCAGCCCAGGGCCGCCAGGCCGCTGGCACCGATGGCCATCAGGATCCGCTGCTTGAGCGCATCGCCATGGGAAATGAAGGGAAATGCCACTGCGACCTCCTGTCGGCGCCTCGATGAAGCGCGTAGAGAGAGGGTCCCAGAGGCCCCGGGCCCGTGCAAGGCGCCCGTCAGTCGTTGGCCTGCAGGCGCTGTCGTAGCCCCTCGGCCTCGTCCCGCATCAGGCCGAGGTCGCGGCGCCGGGCGAAGTCGAGCGCTTCGGCGATCAGGGCGCCGGCCTCGCTCCGCTCCGCTCCGCTGCCGCGCTCGAGCAGAATGCGCGCCAAAGAGAGCCGACCACGGTTGGCCCAGAGATTGATGCCCAGCGCGCGATCGGCCTCGATGCCGGCGCGCAGCTCCTGTTCAGCGCGTTCGAGTTCACCGCTGGCCAGGCTAAGCTCTCCGAGCACCCGCTGCACCACGCCGCCGCTGTAGCCTCCGAGGCCGAAGATGATCACGCGACCGGCGTAGGGAGCGAGCAGCTCGCGCAGTTTGGCGGCGTGTGCGGGCGTGCCCACCTCACAGGCCACGTAGGCGAGCAGGCCGTGGGCGCCGAGGTAGTTGTGGTCGTTGCGCACGGTGCGAAAGTCGTTGGCGGCGTAGCGCTCGAGCTCGCGGCGCGCGGCCTGCTCTTGTCCGGTGGCGGCGTAGGCCGCCAGAAGGCCGCAGTGCCAGACGATGGGCAGCGGGAACTTTTGCGCCATCGCTTCCAGGGGCGGCACGATTTCGCCGACGCGACCGCGCATGAAACGCATCCAGAACACGCGGATCATCGCTCCCTGGTTGATGCGGCCGCTGCCGGGGCTGCGCACGGCGTTGCGCCGGTCGCCCGGGAACGCCGCGGGCTCTTCGAAGATGCCGTCGCAGGCGTCGAGCATGGTGCCGAAGCCGCCGGCTGCGCTGACGGCCCGCGGATGATTCAACTCACCGGCGATGCGCGTGCTGATGTCGATGTCGCCCTGGGCCGCGCCCAGTCGGCCCGCTTCCCAGTGCGCCCATCCGCGTGCGCGGTGGGCGCCCAGCAGCGCGGTCTTGAGTTCGAGGGCGGAGGCTTCCGCGATCAGCTCGTCGAGCAGCTCGATGCGGGCTGGCAGCTCGCCGGGACCCCGAATGGCGCCGCCCACGACGATCAGCACTTCGCACAAAAGCCGCCTGTCGCCGAGCCTGCGCGCCATGGCCAGCGCTTCGTCGACCAGTGAGCGGATGCGTTCGGGTTGGGCGCCGTTGTACAGGGCGGTGGCCAGGTACGACAGCAACAGCGCCGCCTTGCGGCTGTCTGCGCCGCGGTGGGCATCGAGGGCCAGCTCCAGCAGTGCGATCTCTTCGGCGTCGATGGTGCCGGGCTCGCGAAATATGGGCAGCCGTGTCGGCCCGTAGCCGGCGCGGGCAAGGGCGGCATCGGCTAGCAACTCGCGTTCGCCGATGTCGCGGGCGCGGCGCGCCACCTCGGCCAGGCGTGTTCGGGCGACCTTTGCGCTGGTGCCTTCGGCGCGGGCCAGGCCCAGCTCGAGCTCGAGCCGCGTTCGCGGGGAGACCGACTCGATGCGTTGGGCCGCTTGCAGGGCGCGCCGGTAGTGGGCCTGCGCTTCTTCGTAGGCCGAAGCCTCCAGCGCGCGTTCGGCGGCCAGGCGTCCGTAGTTCACCGCCAGCTGAGCCAGTTCGGGCGTGGTGGCGGCGGCGTGGTAGTGAAAGGCGAGGGTGGAGAGGCGTGGCGTGGGGTCGTCGCCCAGGGATTGAGCTACGGCGTCGGCAAAGCGCCGGTGGTATTGCAGGCGTCGGCCCTGGGGCAGCTGCTGCAGGATGGCCTCGCGCACGATGGGGTGGGCAAAGCGGTAACAGCCCGGTTCGTGTTCGACGGCTGCGATCAGCCCTGCCGCCAGCGCAGGTTCGAGGGCGCGGAGAAGCTCCGGTTGCGACACTGCCTCGAGCTTGACCAGGTCGGCCACGTGCACTTCATCGTCGAGGACCGACGCCATCTCGACCGCGGTGCGGGCTGCGGCCGGCAGTTGGGCCAGGCGCTGGCGCATGATGCGGCCGGCGCGACCGTCGCCGACTTCGGAGCTGCCGTCGGCGCGCCAGTCGATGCGCTGCAGCTGAAGCGCGAAGAAGGGATTGCCGCCGCTCAACTGTCGCGCACGGCGCAGCTCCTCGGCTGTCAGTTGGGCGCCGTCGTCGCCGCGCAGCAGGGTCTCGAGGTCGGCGTCTCCTAGGGGGCCGAGCTCCAACTCGCGGGCGATGGAGCTGCGGCACAGCACCTGGCGCAGGCCGCTGTCGTCGTCGGCCTCGGCCTCGCCGCCGGGAAGCGTGCGAAAACTCACAGCCAACAGCACGCGCGCGTCGGCCAGGGGTTCGGCCAGGTAGCGCAGCAGGCGGTCGGAGGAGGCGTCGCACCAGTGCAGGTCCTCCAGCAACAACAGCAGCGGTCGCTCGTCGGCCAGGCGTTGCAGAAAGCCTTCGAAGGCTGCGAAGAGGGCGTAGCGATCGTCCTCGGGGGCGTCGTCGCGGGAGCGTTCGCGCAGCGGCGGCAGGCATTCGTCGAGTTCGGGGATCAGGCGCGAAAGCTCGGCTGCGTCGGGGCCCGCCCAGCGCGCGATCTCGTCGCTGCCGTGGCCGCGCATCAGCCCGCGCAGACATTGCTGCAATGGCCAGAAGGGGGGCATCGCGGCGTCCTGGTGGCAGCGTCCTTCGGCGACCACCAGCTCCGGCAGGGCCGCGGCCCGGGAGCGCAGCTCGCGCAACAGGCGCGTCTTGCCGCTTCCCGCCTCGCCGTGCACCACCAGCAGCTGGGGCTGGCCGGCCCCGTGCAAACGCCCGAGGGCGTTTTGCAGTGCCTCGAGTTCGGCGTCCCGACCCAACAGCGGTTGTGCCAAGCGACCGGGCGCTGGCGGCGGGCTCGCGGTTTGCGGCCTGGATGCTTCGGGCGGTTTCGTATCGAGCTGCAGGTCGGCGACGAATTGGTAGCCGCGCCCGCGCAGGCTGCGGATCACGCGCTGGGCGCCGCCGGTGTCGTGCACCGCGCGCCGCGCGCTCCATACGGCTTGCGACAGGGAGTTGTCGCTCACGTGCACGGCGCCCCACAGCGCCTCGAGCAACTCATCCTTGGGCACCACCCGCCGCCGGTGGCGTGCCAGATAGAGCAACAGCTCGATGGCCCGCGGTGGCGCCTCCACCTGCGACTCCGGGGTCGAAAGGCGCAACGCGGCCCCATCCAGCTCAAAACCGTAGAAGCGGTAGCGCTCGACGGTCTGGTCGAGGGTGTCCTGCATGTCCCTGTCTCCGCTGCAGGTTTTGCATGCCCGGCGGTTCGAGACCAGTGTCTTGTCGCACCGTGTCGGCTGTTGCGCAGTCGGGTCGAGTCGGCTGGCAGCCTCAGGTGGGCGGGGCGCTCAGCTCCCGCGAGCGTTCGGTGGCGCGCGCGATGGCCCGCGCCACGATGCCCTGGAAGTCGAGTTCTGCCAGCACGCCGAGGCCGGCCTCGGTGGTGCCTCCGGGGCTGGTGACCTGGCGCCGGAGTTCTGCCGGATCGCGGCCGCTTTCGATGAGCAACTTGGCGGCGCCGAAGAGGGTCTGGGCCGACAGCCGCGCGGCCTGTTCTGGCGGCAGACCCACGGCGGCGCCAGCGGCGGCCATGGCTTCGGCCAGCAAAAACACGTAGGCGGGACCCGAACCGCTGAGGCCCGTCACCGCGTCGAGCGCCGCCTCTTCGACGCGCTCCACGATGCCGACGCTGCGGAAGATGGCTTCGGCGGTCTGCAGGTCGGCGTCGGTGGCCCGGCTGCCGGCCGCGATCGCGGTGGCCCCGGCGCAGACCAGGGCCGGCGTATTGGGCATGGCCCGCACCACGCGGGCTGCGCCGTCGCCGAGGCCGGCTTCGATCACCGACAGCCGTACGCCCGCGGCGATCGAGACCACCAGGGCATCGCCGACCGGCGCTCCCAGCTCCGGTAGCAGCGCAGGTAGCACCTGGGGTTTGACCGAAAGCACGACCACGCTGGCAGTCGAGGCGGCCTCGCCGTTGTCGGAAGTGGTCACGATGCCGAAGCGCTCGGCCAGCGCCGAAAGCGCCTGCGGCCGCGGATCGCTTGCGACCAGGGCTTCTGGGGCCAGCGTGCCCGATTCGATGAGTCCGCCGATTAGAGCGCCGGCCATGTTGCCTGCGCCGATGAATGCAACCGTTCCGTCGATGGCCATGCTGGCGCGCAATAGAACAGAGAACGGGCCGCAATGGCAGTCAATTCGGAGCCCATCTGCGTAGCTTTCGGGCGCGGCGCAGCTGGTAGCCGCAGGCCAGCAACAGGGGCAGTCCCACGCCGAGCATGGGGCCACCGCTTCGGCGCCGGCGCCGGGGGGCCACTTCGCAGGACTCGGGCGCGTCCGAGGTGTCGCCTTCGCAACCGCCGGAGTCGGAGCTGCTGCTGGAGTCACTCTCGCAGCCGCCGGAGTCGGAGCTGCTGCTGGAGCCTGCGCTGGAGCCGCCCTCGCAGCTGCCCGAGTCGGCACTGGACTCGGAGTCGCCAGCGCAGCCGTCGGCGATGATCACGTGACAGCCCACCGAGTCGTCGCTGTGCACGGCTTGTGGCTCGGTCGTCGGCTCATCGCGGAGCACGGGTTGCTCGTTGGCAATGACGCGCGAGGGTGTTGCGGGGGCGACCGTCGTTGTCGGCGTGGCCGGTGCGACTGCGGATGGCGGTGGTGGTAGCGGGCAGCTTTCCACCTCGACCGTCAGAGTCGCTTCGGCTTCGGCCGCGATTCGAGGAGGCGTGCGGCAGGGGTTGGCCTGGACCCAGACGGTACCCCGCGATAGCAGGCGCGTGCGATCGTCGCCCCCGCCCTCGAGGCCGTCTTCGCCGTGGTCGACGAAGCGCAGGTCGAAGCCGATGTCGTCGCAGCCGCAGGCGGGGCCGCCGCCGAGGGCACTCGGCAGCACGATGGCGCCTTCGGCATGGCTCGATTCGAAGACCACGCGCTGATCTTCGATTTCCCGGTAGCGCAGCAGTTGGCGGTCGCCGGTCGGGGCTTCGCCGGCCGTGGAGAGGTCCAGCTCGACCAGGCCCGTGGCGCCATCGCCAGCGGGCATCTCGAAGTAGATGTAGGCGCCGTCGGGGGCGTTGCGGCTCACCTGGCGGTCGACAAAGGCTTCGCCTTCCCGGTGGTCCAGGTCGTCGAACTCAGCGGAATCGCTCGCTGTGCACGGAGCGTCCCTATCGTCGCAGCGGGTCAGCCATAGCTCGAAGCCCGCGGGCGGTTCCGTGGCTGCGCAACTCGTAGTCAAAGCAAAGAGCAGCGGCATGCATCGCTTCAAAAGTGCCACGTCACCCCCGCGCTGATGCTGGGCCGGGCCGCGTCGCGCGTGCCGGCGTCGCGTTGGCTTGCGACCAGGCCTTTTTCGTTGAAGGCGAGTCCTAGACGTGTGCCCACTGAAAGTTCATGGATCCAGCGGTACTGCAAGCCGATAGCCACGCTGGCAAAATTCAGCCAGCGCTCCTCTTCGATAGGGGAAAGCCCCAGCTGCTGGTAGCGGCCCTGCACGTGGCTGCGACCCAGGAGCCCATCGGCCAGCAGGCGCAGCTCTCCTGCAACGGGCAGATAGACGCGCAAGCCTCCGCCGAGGTCGACGAAGCGTCCCCATTCGTCGGCCGGATCGAGCGCCTGCACTCCCGCGACGCGGCTCTCGTAGTGGCTGTATGCGGCCATGAGGATTCCATAGAAGCGCGGTGGGAAAAGGCGCAGCTTTCCGCCGATTCCGGCGAAGGCGGCCACCGAGGGGCCGGCGTCGCCGGTGATGGTGGCGCCGGCATCGAACTCCAGCAGGAAGTGGGTGCCGGGGGCCCAGCGTGCGTGGCCGTGAACCTGGGCCTCGGCCGGTGCGACCGGGAGCAGGGTTGCGGCCCAGAACATCGTGGCGGCGAGCCCCAAGTTGTGGCCAGGCGTCATGGCTGTAGGTCAAGCCAGAAGCGTGCCAGGGGAGATCACCGCCCATGGGCGTATGCCAACTGACATTTACGACTGCGCCTGTGGCAGCGCCGTCACGCCCCTGTGCCTGCGCGACCACAGGCGACCGCGTGCGTCAGCTGAGCTATCATGGCCCCTTCGAACACACCCCGGCGCTCGGCCTGCGTCCCGGGGCAGCTTCCGCCGCCATGTCCCGAGCCGCCCGAGCCCTTCGCGAAGCCCTGGAGCACCACCTCCAGGGGGAGGCCAGGGCGCGCCTTCAGCGCATGCGCGACGCCGACGACTTCGGCGAGCCGACCTCGCGGCGACAGGGGCGCTGGTTGATGAGCGAGGGCGCCGCCGAAGCGCTGGCCGAGGCGCGCGCGCAGGGAGAGCTGGGACAGCAGGGGAGCGTGCTGATGGAGCAGCAACTGCGCTTCGTCGAGTACGGCTTTGGTCGGCGCAGTGCCGAGCGTGTGCTGCGTCGGGGGCTCGGCGGGCTCGAGGACGCCATCGGCGCGCCGCTGCGGCTCGAGGATTTGCTGCCCCAGATCGCCTCGGCGGACGACGAAAAGCGCCGCGGAGAAGAAGCCCAGCGGGTTGAACGGGCCCTGCGACCCCTGGCCGAGCAATACGCCGAGGCCTCGGCGCGGGCCGAGCGGCCGTTCCTGGAGCGTGTCGAACAGGCGCCTTCGCCTCCCGTCTACGAGCCGCCGCGCAGCGCCGGTGGTTTGCTGTTGGCCAGCTCCATGGACGAGGCCATCGGCGCGGCCGCGGCCCTCGACCTGCCCGGCCTGCGGGCGCTGGCGCCACAGGCCTCTGCGGCAAAGGATTCGGCGCGGTCCGGCGACAAGTCATCGGCGGGGCGCCGCTTCGCCCTCGACGATACCGAGATGGACGCGGTCAGGCACTTCCTGCACGAGACCCAGGCCGCCCTCGAGGATGCGGTGCGCTTCTGCGCCCGTGGCTTCAGCGCCGAGTTTCCGCTGCCCTGGGATGTGCTTTTGCGGGCGCTGCGCGGGCCCGAGCTCGACTCCGACAGCGGCGCTCGCCAGCGCTGGCGCCGGGTCGCCCGCTGGCTACGGGGGCTCGGCTTCGAGCGCGAGATGGGTGCCCGGCTGCGCGCCGAGGTCGACCGCGGGGGGCTCTTGCCGGTCGCGACCCATGCCCTGTGCCAGCTGCCGCGCGAGGTTCGCGTCGCTCAAATGACGGGCGACCTGGGCGTCGCCTCCGACCTGTTCGCCGCTGGCGGCGTCGGTTCGGCCCTGGGCTGGGCCTTGGTGACGCCATCGCTGCCGGCCGAGCGGCGTTGGCCCCTGCTGGGCGGCTGCGCGCGGGCGCTGGGTGGCCTGGCCGTGGAGCTGTGGGCCGACCGACAGCACCTGGAGCGCATCCAGGGCATGTCGGGGCCTGCGGCCGAGCGCGTCGGAAGGCTGGCGGCGACGATCCTGTTGGTCTCGGTGCGTTTTGACTGCGCGCTCAGTCTGGTCGAGCTCGACCCCGAGGCGCGCGTGCGCGATCGCCTCGGGGTGCTGGCCGATGCGCTCTCGAAGGCGGTGGGAGCGAGCCTGCCGCCGTCCATCGCAGGGCTCCTGGCCGGCGATCGGGTGGCCGCCAGGGCGCGCGCGCGCGCGGCGCTTTCGGGGCTCGCGCTGCACGTGGTTCTGCGCGAGCGTTTTGACGAAGACTTCTTTCGCAATCCGCGGGTGGCCGAGCCCCTGCGCGTGGCCTGTGGGAGGGGCAATGGCCTCGACGGCGGCGCCTTCTGCGCCGAGCTGGGCGGAACCCTGGAGGCGGCCGCCGATCGCATCCACGAGCTGCTGTAGGTTCGCGCGGCGGACTTGACGCTCCCGCCCGATCGCTACCAAATTCGAGCGATGGATTCCAAAGTCTACAGCGAGCGCCGGGCGCGCTATCTGCAGGAGATGGGCGGGGGTGTGGCGATCCTGCCGGCGGCCGAGGTCATGGTGCGCAACAACGACGTCGATCACGACTACCGCCAGGACAGCGACTTCTATTATCTCACGGGTTTCGACGAGCCCAGCAGCGTACTGCTCTTGAGCAGCGAGCACCCCGAGCACCGCGCCGTGATCTTTTTGCGCAAGCGCGACCCGGAGCGCGAGACCTGGGATGGTCCGCTGCTCGGCGTCGAGCGCGCCAAGGAAGTGCTGGGCGTCGATGCCGCCTTTCCCATTGATGAAATCGAAAAGCACCTGCCCGACTACCTCGGTGACGTGCGGCGCCTACACTATCGACTCGCAGTCAATCCGCGTTTCGACCAGGTAGTCTTCCGCGCGATGTCCGCGGTGCGTCGCAAGGCGCGCACGGGGATATCGGCGCCCAGCGAGATCATCGACCTGACGCGCGACCTGCACGAAATGCGACTGCACAAGTCCGTGCACGAACTCGAAGTCATGGGGCAGGCGGCGGAAATCAGCCGCGAGGCCCATCATCGGGCCATGCTCGTGGCCAAACCTGGAGTTTATGAATACGAGGTGGAGGCCGAGATCATGGGCGTCTTTCGTGCGCGCGGGGCCGAGCGCCCGGCCTATGGCTCGATCGTCGGCTCCGGCCCCAACGCCACCATCCTGCACCACCGCAGAAACGATCGTCTGATGCAGGAGGGTGATCTGCTGCTCATCGACGCTGGCGTGGAACTCGACTATTACGCCAGCGACGTCACCCGGACCTTCCCCGTCAGCGGTACGTTCAGCGACGCCCAGCGGGCCATCTACGAGTTGGTGCTGGAGGCCGAGGAGGCGGCGGTGGCTGCGGTGCGCCCCGGGGTCGAGTACACCCACGTCCACCAGGTCGCGCTTGAAATCCTGGTGCGTGGCATGGTCGAACTTGGCCTGATCGAGGGGCCCGTCGACAAGGCCCTCGAGGAAGAGCGCTACAAGCCCTACTACATGCACAAGACTTCACACTGGCTGGGCATGGACGTCCATGACGTGGGCGACTACTTCGTCGACAAAAAGCCGCGGTTGCTCCAGCAGGGCATGGTGCTGACGGTCGAGCCGGGCATCTACATCCGCGCCGACGCCGAGGTCGACCCCAAGTACCGCGGCATCGGCGTGCGCATCGAGGACGACGTGGCCGTCACCGCCGATGGATACCTGAACCTCACGGCGCAGATACCCAAATCGGTAGCAGCGCTCGAGGCCATCCTGGCCGAGCGCTGAGGGCGCCGGGCGGCCGCGCGTGCGGTCGAGCCGATGGCGCGTGATGGCTTGTTTTGGGGGGCGTCGGGAACGTACACTGCCGCGCCATCGTCGCCGAAAGAGGCTCCCGGCTTTCTTTCGAGGTCGGCGGCCGCGGTACCGGAACCCATGAAGCTCGCCTTGCGCATGTCCGCCCTTTGCACGGTGGCCTTTTGGGCCCTGCTGCTCGGCAGCTGTGGTTTTCTGGTCGACCCCGAAAACCTGGTCGTGCGCTGCGAGGTTGCCGTCGGTCAGCACGACCCCTGTCGCGATGTTACCGGTGAAAACGGCGAGCACTTCGCGTGCATCGGGGGCACCTGCCAGATCTGCGACTCCGACAATGAAATCTGCGACGGGCGCGACAACGACTGCGACGGCAACGTCGACGAGGGGCACGATCCCGACGGCGACGGCTTCACCTGGTGCGGGGGCGGCCGACCCGAGCTGATCGACTGCGTGCCGACCGACCCGGACGTGCATCCGCCGGCGCCGGACGCGCTCGACGACAGCGACACGGCCGCCGAGGCCTGCGACGGCAAGGACAACGACTGCGACGGCCAGATCGACGAGAGCCCCGAGTGCAGCGGTCGGCTGACCTGCGAGGACGGCTGCCCCGGGGACCTGGTGTGCGATACCGAGCGCAACCGCTGCGTCACGACACGCGACGAGGGCAGCACCTGCGGCAGCGATGTCGACTGCGGCGACGGCTTCTGCGTGCGCACCGAGGCGCTCGGGCTCACGGACGTGCTGGCCGACCGCCTGTGCGGCAGCGCCTGTTGTCGCGATGCCGACTGCGGCGCGGGAGACGTCTGTGTGCACTCGGGCAGTGGCGCGCGCGTCTGCCTGCCGGTAGAGCAAACCGGCCGCGAGACGCGCGAAGAGGGCGAAAGCTGCAACCGGTCTTCCCAGTGTGCCTCCGGCGTTTGCGACGGCGACCGCTGCGTGGCGACCTGCAGCCGCGACGAGGACTGCGGGGGCTCGACCTGCCGGCTCGCCAGTCGCGGCGTGAGCCTGCTCCTGGGCGCGGGGGCCTGGGTTTGCGGAGATGCTGCCGGGCGCGGCGAAGCCGGCGATCTCTGCACCGGATTCGACCCCACGGCCTGCCGCTCGGGCTTTTGCTATGGCGTGGCCTGCACGGCGCCCTGTGGGGCGGACGCCGACTGCCCCGACGGCCAGCGCTGCGACTACGTCTCCGTCACCGGGCTATTTGACGCTGGGCGCGTCACCGCCTGCGTGGCTGCCGACGCACCCGCCAGCTTCTCGGGCGCGGCCTGCTGCACCAACGCCGATTGCCCCGACGGAGCCCGTTGCCGTCCGGTTCAGGAGGGGCAGGACTGGGTCATGGTTTGCGACAGCGGACCGCAATGATCCCTGCGAGATGTGTCCCCGTCTAAGGACGCATGGGGCGATCTTACGCGGATTCCGCGAAGTCCGGGTATTTCCCGGCTATTCCATCAATGATGGGGGTGTGAAGCGGGCCTGCCCCCATGTAGAGTACGAAAGATGCGCACATTTTCGTCGGGTTCCCACCTGGTCGCAGCGTGTGCGTGGGAGTCGCCATGAGACCCCTCTTCTTCGCCCTCGGCCTGCTAATTGTCTGCCTACCGGCGCAACCGCGCGGTGTGGCCCAGCTCAGCCTGCGGCCCTCGTCGGGAGGCTTCGGCATCCAGCGCGCGGCCGAAGTCTGCATGGACATGAGCGAAGAGGAGTGCTGCGGCGAAATGCTCTCGATCGCAGCGTTCAACGCCCAGGGCGACCATCTTCCACGCCTGGTCAAGTCCATGGTGCGGCTGACGTGCATGGACGAATCGCGCGTCGTGCGTCCCCAGGTATGCAAAAGCATCCTCACCAGCCGTGGCTTTGACCGCAAGAACGCCGAATCCATCTGCCGCCCGGCCAAGGTGCGCGGGCAGTGCAAAAAGAACGGCGACTGCCAGCAGTGCACCCGCGAGCTCGACCGCCTCAAGTACGAAAGCCCACAAAACGTCTGCTACGCGGTGACCTACACGGAACCGAAGGCGGGCACGCGCGTGGTCAAGGTTGGTGCCGACGGCGAAGCCGACTCCGACACCCGCTTCGAAATCACCAAGCGCCGCGTGCACATGCGGTAGAGCCGGCCGAAAGCCGCGTGAACGGGGTGCTCGTGGAGGGTCCGAAGTTGTACCCACATCTTTAGTTCTAGACCCTAAACAAGCGCATGTTGCAGGCGATCTCCACAAATCTCTTGCGTTCAGGCGCTCGTGAAAATGCTCAACGCTCCTCCTGGTGCGTCTGCGCTTTTCGCAAACCCCTGATTCACAACATCTTTGCGCAGCTCATCCTCCACATGCGCTTGTTCAAGGGCTAGACGTGCGCTGCGGCGGCGTGCCATGGAACTCTCCGGCACCATGGGCGATTTGCGAGACCACCTTCGACGCGGCTGGGCCCAGCGGGTCGTCTCCACCGGTCGGGTTGCGGGATCGGCAGCGACGCTGGCAGCACGGCAGCTGGCGGGCCTCGGCGACCGGGAGGGAGTGCTGGGCGAGCGCATGGCCCGCGAACTCGATCAGATGAAGGGCGTCGCCATGAAGGTGGGGCAGATCCTGTCCTATCTGGATGGCGTGCTGCCCGACGAGACCCACCAGGCCCTACGCGCGCTTCAGTGCGGCGCCGAGCCGGCCGCTTACGAAGTGATCGCGGGGGTGGTGGAGCAGGCCTTCGGCTCGCCGCCGGAGAAGGTATTCGAGCGCTTCGACCGCGCTCCCATCGCGGCTGCGTCGATCGGGCAGGTTCATCGCGGGCGCCACGACGGGCGCGAGGTCGCGGTCAAGGTGCAGTACCCGGGCGCCCACGACACCATGGTGGCCGACGTGGGTCGGCTACGCGGCCTTTCGCGACTGGCGAGCCTGGGCTGTGCCGTAGACGGTCCCGCGGTCGTGGCCGAACTCGCCGCGCGCTTTGCCCAGGAATGCGACTACGCCCTCGAGGCGAAACATCAGGCCGCGTTCCAGAGGGCATTCGCGTCGGAGCCGGAGATCATGGTTGCCGAAGTGATCCCAGATCGCAGCACGGAAACGGTACTCACTTCCGAGTTCTGCGAGGGTCAGGGCTTTTACGAGTTCGCGGACGGCGCCGACCCGCAACAGCGCGACCGCGCGGGCCTGCTGCTCGTTCGCTTTGCCCTGCGCAGCCTCTTCGGCGCTGGAATGATCAACGCCGACCCCCATCCGGGCAACTACCTCTTCAGTGACGCGGGCGCGGTGGTATTTCTGGACTTCGGGTGCGTGCGGCGCTTCGATGCGGCCTTCATCGATGCCGAGCGCAAGCTTGCACGGGCGGTCGTCGATGGGCGCCGAGAAGTCTTCCGTGAGGTTGTGGAAGCCACGGGGATGGTGGCCGATGGGCGCCGCTTCGACTTCGATCTTCACTGGGACATGTTCTGCCACCAGTACGAGCCCTTCGCCACTCCGCGTTTTCGGTTCACTTCGAACTTCGTACGACGCGTTTTTGAGTTCGCCCGTCCCAGCAACACCAATTTGCGTCGACTGGCCTTCCCTCCCCAGTGGATCTGGATGCAGCGCCTGCTCTGGGGGCTGTACGCTGTGCTCGCCCATTTGCAGGCTGAGGGACGGTTTGCCGAGGAGCTGCGGGTTGCGCTCGAGCAGCCCTTCGCGGTCGACTGAATCCAACGCAACCACACGCGTCCGAAGCCGTCAACCACCGAATCTGCGCTCCTGCAAAACCGAGCCGTTGCTTGGCGCGTTGGTCCCGACTAGACCCATCAATCTCCAGGCATCGAGCATTTAGCCAGCGCAGCTGCTCGACTCATGCAGCTCGCCACAGTCACCGCGGACCGCGACGCTCAAGTAGGCCTGCGCGGCGTCGGCGGTGCGGTCGGCATTCGCCAGCGCTTCGCTGAGATGCCGCTCGAGGTCGGGGCGTTCCGTGGAGCCCTCCGGGAGCAGTTCGATGGCGCGGCGGTAGAGTCGGGCGGCGCGGTTGAAGGCGAGTTTTTCCGCGGCGGCATGGGCGGCCTGAACGGCGCTTTCGCCTGCGCGTACGCCGTCGCCAGCGCCGCTGTAGTGGTCCACAAGGCGTTCGGGGGTGTCGACTTGCCAGGCTTCGATGGCTTCGGCCAACTTGCGATGGCTGAGGCGAATTTGAGCCTCGTTCATGTGTGCCACGACGGTTTCACGGACGCGGTCGTGGTAGGTCTCGGCGGTGTCGCTGTGGCGCGTGCCGCGGGTGCGAATCAGGCGTGCTGCGCGCAGGCTGAGCATTGCCGAGCGGTCGCCCTTGGGCAGCTGGGCAGCCTGCAATGCCACGCCCTGCTCGATCGGTCCGGCCGCCACGCTGAGAATCTCGAGCAGGCGCTGGGCGCCGTCTGGAAGGCCGCGGGCGCGTTCCATCAGCACGTCGTCGAGGTGCACGGCGTCCAGGGCAGCCGCTGGGGTGCCCAGGTCGATGCGCGCCCTGAGGTGTTCGGCGAACTCGGTGATGAAGAAGGGGATGCCGGCGGCTTCGGTGGCCACGGTGTCGACCAGGTCGCCGCCGAGCGTCGGCAGCTCCCCCAGCAGCGAACGCGCCAGGTGCTTGGCTTCGCGTGGCTCCAGGGCTTCGATGGCGATTTCGCGAAATTCGGCATGCTTCCGAAAGCATTGGGAGTCGGTGAGAATGTCCTGCAGGAAGGGGCTGTTTTCGGCTTCCTCGCGGCGGTAGGTGCCTACCAACAGTAAGGGCGGGGGCTCGGGAGGCTGAAAAAGGAAGCACAACAATCGCGCGCTGTCGGTGTCCGCCCACTGCAGGTCGTCGATGTTGATGACGATCGGGCGATAGTCGGAGATGCGAAGTAGTAGTTCCTTGAGTGCAGCGAAGGCTTCGTTTCGCAGCCCCTGGGCGTCGCGGGTTGGAAACTTCGGGCGTCGTGCGCGCGCGACGGCTTTGACGCTGCACAGTACCGGGAATAGGCGCGTCAGCGAGTGGATGTTGCGGGGCAATAGGCTCGCCGCTTCGTCGCGGGGTAGTCGCATCAAGAAGCGACTGAGGGCGTCGATGACGTTATCGAAGGCTTTGTAGGGGACGGCTTCGCGTTCGTGGCAGCGCCCGCGCAGCACGATGGCCTCGTCGGCGTTGAGCAGCTGCTCGGCGAAGCACCGGACGAGGGCGGTCTTGCCCATGCCCGACAGGCCGTGCACGAAGAGCACTGCGGGGCGGCCTCGCTTGGTGGCCTCAAAGGCCGTGCGCAGCTCGTCCAACTGCGCCCTTCGACCCACGAAGAGCTGGTCGTGGTGCTGGGCGTGGGCCGTGCCCTGGGCGTCGAAGATGGGGCGAGAGCTGCTGTGGCCGGTGAGGTAGCGCAGGATTTCGGCGCCGCTGGGGCGCAGCTTGGGGTCGCGCTGCAAGAGGTCGCGGCAGAGTTGGTCGAGGTCGTCGGGTACGCCGTCGACGAGCTCCGAGGGAGGCTCCGGATCCATTTGCTGCTTTTTAGTCAGGACGGAGTAGAGCGAGCCTTCGAAGGGAAGACGGCCTGTCAGGGCCTCGTAGAGCATCACGCCCACGCTGTACCAGTCGCTGGCCTCGGCGACGGTTTCCCCCTCTGCCTGTTCGGGCGACATGTACGCGGGCGTGCCGAAGACGTCGCCGCCGACCGTGCCCGGGGCTTCCGGGTTACGCGGTTCGACGACGGTTGCGTTGCTGACCAGGCCGAAGTCCAGCACCACGACGCGACCCGCGTGGGTCACAAGCACGTTGCTCGGTTTGATGTCGCGATGGAGCTTTCCCGAGGTGTGCAAGGAGGCGATGGCCTCGACGAGCTGACGAAAGGCCACGCGCAGGCGCCGCAAGTTGGCTTCCATTCTGGGGCGTGGTTCTGCGCGCCGGGGCCTTTGACTGAGAGTTCCGGTCAGCCAGTTCGACATGTGCACGGTGGGAACCGTATCGGCGCTGATGGCCTCGGGGGTGATGGAAGGGCTGCTGGATAGGCGTGAGACGTATTCATCGAAGGTGCATCCCTCCACCAGATCCATGGTGAAGTACCAACGCTCCCCGTCGCGCACCAGCTCGTGCAGGGATACGAGGTTCGGATGACTCAGGTCGGCGAGCTGGCGGAACTCCTTCTTGAAGCGATAGATGTGCGAGGCGTCGCGCTTGCCCAGGGTCTTGAGCGCCAGGCGCGTGCCGCGCTCTTCATCGTAGACCTGGTAGACGATGCCCATCCCGCCGTGTCCGAGCTCGCGCTCGACCAGGTAGCGGTCTCCAATGCGAAGCGATTGTGTGGCGATCTCGTGCATCCGCAGCTCTTGCGGCTCGAAAACGGACGCCCATTGTTGAGCTTCTCGCGCATCGGGATCCACTACCGTGAGGTCGGTTTTTTACGGCGAGTCCGTATAAGCGCGGGGGGTATCCGACAAAAGACCTTATATTTCAGTAATTTGAGGAGGCCACGACCGATGTGAATTTCTTGTGCTGAAGCTCACAGGGCGTGTGGATAGGGTGTGGATAACTTCTGCGGATTGGCCTGGATCGGCTAGCGTCTGCGTCTCCAAACGGGGAGTGACCCAATCCTGCCCCCGCTGTCGCCCGCCGCTGGTCGCATCCCATTCGCTGAACTCGTAGTCGAGGTCGGCGGGACCGTCGTCGGAGACTTCGTCGCCGTCACGCAGGCTGTCGCCGTCGGAGTCGCTGCCCGGGACACAGCAGGCGTCGGCACAGCCGCCGCAGTTGTCGAGGGAGGTCAGCGAGGTTTCGCGGCCGGTGATGTCATCGCCGTCGCAGTCTTCGTAGCCGCTGTCAAACGGCGATCTCGGCCTGCCCGGCGGTGAAACGAGACCTCCGTGGAGCGTGGGGCATCGGCAACGCCGGCAACCGTGACCGGGTGATTATGTCATGCCAAAGAGAATGCTTTTATCCCGCCCGAGGCGATGCGGTATGCGAAAATGTATCGAAAGCGGCCGTTGCTCCGGTGGGGAACCTCCGGTGGGGAACCGGCCTTCGAAGGAACGCCTCAGAAATCGTCCAGATCGGCGAGCGGGGGCTCTTCGTCCTTTGCGGCCGCCTGGGTCTGCTTCGAGTCCTTGGCTCGCTTCGGCAAAGGCTTGCGCTTGGCCAGGGCGTTGGCCGCGGCGACGCGCTCATCTTCGGCAGAGTTTCGCGCGTTGGCGACATCCTTGCCCAGGGCAGTCGGCAGCTCGCCACCGGTCGCAGCGTCGAGCCTAGCGATTTGCTCTGTGACCCCGGCCTGCGCTTTTTCGACCCGCGTGAGCAGGCGATCGAGGGCGCGCTCCCACTTATTCAACTGCTTGTCATGAGCCTTTTTCGCCTCGGGGCTACCGCCCTGGGCCGGCGGCCGCTGCCCGGCGAGAGAGCGATACTGGGTCATCAGGTCGCGCAGCTTGCCCGTGTGGCGCTCCAGCTCGTGCACGATCGACCGGATCTCCGACAGCGGCGCATGGGATTTTGCGCCCGAATTCGCCCGCTTGGCTCCTGGTTTTCCCTGCGCCGAGCCGGTCGCGGCGAGTCCAAGACAAAGCGAAAACGTAATGATGGCAGCTTTCATGATCACCTCCCGATGCGGCACCCTACCACCTTGGAGGCGGGGTGGAAGGGCGCCCGGCTCGATTGCTTTCGTGGTGAGGGTCCGAGTTCGGGCGGGCGCCGCATTCGGTCTTCGGTGTTGCTTCGGAACTGCAAGTGCGTCAACGGCGGCGCGTTGAGGCTGGCGAGGCTGGCAGTTTCCGGGGGCAGGACCCCGGATGCAGGCATTTGTGCCTCGTCGACCAGCAGCGAATGACGGCGCTGTTCGAGCTCGCCTGCCGGTCTGCAACTCCATGGGGACCCAGTCCTCGGTGGCATCGATGCGTCTGCGCCTGAAGGGACAACCGCCTCGAGTGCTTAGCACTACTGTGTCAGGGTAGCGGAGGAAGATCGCGCTGGGCAGGGGATCTGTAGGGTTTGGCGGACGTCGACGGCACGGTGGGGCCCTTTCGAGACGGCCGACGAAGCCTACAAATCCCCTGAACAAGCGAGGGCCGCCGCTACCCTGACACAGTAGTGTTAGGAGCGCCCGCCGCGCAGTCGTTGACGCTGCGCGTCGTACCAGCGCATCAGGCGCACGGCCTTGCGGCGTTCGAGGCCGTCGAGTTCGAGCTGCACGCTCTGCCATCGGCTGCTCTGGCGCTCAAGCAGAAGCTGCCTTTCGGTAAGCTCGAGGCACGCCTCTATCAGGCGCTCGCGCTCCTCGTCCGGATCGCTCTTTTGGCCTTCGAGGTCGGCTTCGCGCAAGCGCCGGTACAGTTCGGCCTGGGCGGGCGATAACGGTGGGCCCGAGCCCGTGCCCGCCACCTGGTGGCGAAGCTCGGGAGCGATGCGATGAGCGGCCAGTTCCGGGTCGCCACCAAAGCCTTCGATGTGGCCGCAGAGACCATTGGCCACATCGGAGAGGGTGGCGAGCGGTGCGCCCAGCAGCTGCTCGTAGTCGACGACCAGGTGCGGCAAATGGCGCATATGTTCGAGCAGGGCGCGGGCGTAGGCCTCCCACATCACCAGCCCAACCTGTGGTTTGATACCGTCCCGGGTCGCGAGCGAAGCGGCCACCTCGCGCGGGTCGCGCACGGCGACGATCAAAAGCGTGATCTCTACCGCCGAAGCCCAATAGGGCAGCGTGAGGCTCAAACGAGGGTCCTTCCACAGCCAGGCTTTGCCCCGCTTTCGCCAGCGCAGCCCATAGTCCTCCATGGCGGCGCGCAGGGCCGGGGGTAGGTCGCTCGCTTTCCGGGGACGGTGCCGCCAGCGCGGGTTGCACCAGGAGGCTTGCCAGCAGCTGAGGATGCGATCGTCGAGCTCGACCAGCTCGCGCGGTTCCCAGTAACCGCGGGGGTTGCCTGCGTTGGCTTCGAGCAGGTCGTGGTCGTCGCCCGCCCACAGTCCGAGTGCTTCGAGCGCGGCGCCCAGGGCGGAGGTGCCGCTGCGGTGCATGCCGGCGATGACCACGCAGGGGGGGGGGCTTTGGGGTAGGGCGCTGCCAACGTGTGCGGAGTCGCTCATTGCGCCGGGGGCTCCCTCGACCAACGGGCGGGAACGTAACACACGCCCGCGACCGAAGCGCCGCCCTCCACGACCAAGGGCCAGGCCTGCTCCTTGCACGCGAGCAGCACGCCAGCGTGCCCGCCGGACCACACCCGTAAGCTAAATCGGTACAGCCCTGGCTGTAGGTTGAGCTGCTCGATGTGCAGCGAGAGGGCGCCTGCGCCGGGGGTCACCGCGACGGTTCGCTCGCCGAAGCTCGCGTCGGTGCGGAAGGCGCAAACCTGGTTGCCGGAGGCTTCGTGCAGTGCCAGGTTGAAGACCAGATCTTCGAAGGGGGCCTTGGCTTCGTAGTTGGCGGTGACGGTGAGAGGGTGGCCGGGTTTGAGCCCTTGCGTGGATTCGGCGTTGTGGTGCCGGAAGGCAAGTTCCCCGATGGTGAAGTCGGGATGCTCGATTTCGTTCTTCAGTGCGTGGTCGGGCGTTGCCAGTGAGCGACGGTAGCCCTCGATCACCTCTGCGGCTCGGCCTTCGGCTACGATGCGCCCCCGTGCCAGGTGGACCACGCGACCGCAGTGGGCATGGATGGCGACCAGGTCGTGTGAGACCAGGATCGCCGCTCCGCCGCCGCGAAGGTAGTTCCGCAGGAAGGCCAGGCACTTCATGGAAAAGGCCAGGTCGCCGACGGCGAGTACCTCGTCGATGAGCAGTATCGCCGGTTGCACGTGGGCCGCGATGGCGAAGCCCAGACGCACATGCATGCCGCTGGAGTAAAAGCGCACTGGGCTGTCGATGTGATCGCCGATGGCTGCGAAGTCCACGATGGAGTCGAAGCGCTCGCGCACCTCGCGGGTCGACAGGCCGAGGATGGCGCCGTTGAGATAGATGTTGTCGCGTCCGGTGAGGTCTGGGTGGAAGCCGGCGCCGACTTCGATCAGCGAGCCGACGCGTCCCCGAACCGTCGCTGTTCCCCGCGACGGTTCGATGATGCCGGCGAGGATCTTGAGCAGCGTCGACTTGCCGGCGCCGTTTTCACCGATCAGGCCCAGGCACTCACCGGCTCTGAGTTCGAGCGATACGTCGTCGAGGCCGAGGTATTCCTGAGCGCGTAGGCCGTCGTGGCTGGCGAGCCCCACGGCGTTGCGGGCCAGATCGATGCCCGTGTAGAGCACGCTGCGTTTGAAGGAGCGGCAGAACTTGCGGCTGAGGTGCTCGACGCTCGCCAGGGGCTCCGGGGCGGTCATCGTTATGCGTGCTCCGCGACCCGTGGCATCACGAGGAAAAACAGGCGCCAGGCGAGCAGCAAAATTGCGCAGGCGCCCGCCGCGTGTGCGAGCAGCAAGCCGGCCTCGGGGGCCGGGCCGCCGTAGAGCGCGTGCCGAATCGCCGCGAGCCACGGGACCATCGGGTTGAGGGCATCGATACGCTGCCAGCTTTCGCTGGAGGCGTTGGGAAAGACCACCGCGGAGATGAACATCAGCGGGGTCAGCAGCAGCGGCAGCGCCTGGCTGACGTCGCCCATGGGCAGCGCCGCCACCGCGGCGATCAACGCGAGCCCCAGCGCCAGCGCAAGCAGGGGGATGAGCACGAGTGGCAGCATCCATAGCTGGGGCGAAGCGGCCACGCCCTGCCACCACATCAGTGCGGCCATGAGCGGCAGCGCGAAGAGCCAGTTCACGACGGCGTCGATGGCGGCGGCGAGCACCAGGGCCTCGCGCGGGAAGTGCACCTTGGCGATCAAGCTCTTGGCGGCCACCAGGCTGCGGCCTCCGCCGATGATGATGCCAGCGAAGAGATGCCAGTGGATCAAACCGACGAAGGCGAAGACCGGATACGGCACCGAAAGGCCTGCGGTCGAAAAGACCCGCGAGCGATGCAGGTAGCTGAAGAGCACGAGCCATAGAAGCGGTTGGGCCAGGCTCCAGGCGAGGCCCAGCATCGAGCTTTCCGAGCGCAGCAGCAGATCGCGCCGGGCGAGCTGGGCGACGATATGGCGACCGGCCCAGGCGTCGGTCAGCATTTCGCGGTAGCTCCCGAGGCCCAGATGTTGCTGGCGGTCTCGACGATAGACCCGGATCACGAGGCGCGAGTATGGCATCGGCGGGGGCGGGAAGGCAAAAGCTGCACGAGCGCCGACGGGGTAGTCATGCCAGAGTTGCCATCTTTGGTGGCGCGTCGTGAGCGGCGCCCTGGGGGGCTCGAGCCAGCGGCTGCCGGGAGCGGGTCAATGTTTGTGGCGCACGCCGATGGCTACTCAGAGAAGCCCACGACGAAAGTTGCGGCCAGTCGATGGCGGTTTGAGCGCCGAGATGGGCAGCGACCAGCGCTGTCCGTGAAAGATGCCGAACTTCAGGTCGCTCTCATCGTGAACGCGGATGTCGACGAAGCCCGCGTTTTCGAGATGACGCAGGAGGGCATCTTTGGAGAAAACGCGCAGCTCCAGGTTTTGTCCCGGGCCGCCGTGGAACACCAGGTTAGAGAAGCGCTGCTCTTCGCCGTCGCGGCTCTGGTTGATGAGCACGGGGCCGGGCGCACCATGCTCGATGCGAAAGTCGTGGAGGTCGGGGTAGTGCTCGTGGGTGTCGGCCTCGAGGGTGTAGGGCACCGTGAGGATCAGGCAGCCTCCCGGTTTGAGCAGACGGAAGCTGTTTTCGAAGGCGACGGCTACAGGTGGCCGCACGTGCTCGAAGACGTCGGAGCTGATCAAGTAATCCAGGCTGCTTTCACGCTCGCTTGGGATCGCGACGATGTCGAGGCGTGGCTCCTGGTGCAGAAAGCTGTTTTGGTAGTCGTGCACCGAGGCCAGACGCACGGCGTAACCGTGCCAGTCGCTGAGGCCAAGGCCCGCAAAATGCGGCTCGCGCGGGAAACGGGGCAGCGCCATGCTCTGGCCGTAGAGGCGCAGCGACAGCACGCGCAACAGGGATCGAAAGCGCAGGTTGGAGCGGCAGCACCAACAGGAGCTTTGTTCGCGGTCGAAGCGGCGAATCCGGCCCATGCAAGGCGCGCCGCAGATGTTGCACAGGAAGGGCAGCGGGGCGTTGGCGGAGGCCAGGGAGCGCTCCAGGGTACGGTGGATGGGCCCCGCGTCGATGCAGTGCAAGGGGATGCCGCAGCCGATGGCGCGCCGACTGAGCTGGTGTTCCGCGAGCACGCATCGGGCTTTGGCCTTCAGCATTGGGTAGGTCTCGTCGCTGAGCGGCACCTTGGAGTGCCACCGATGGGGGAAGTCGGCGTCCGGCGGCGTTGCTTCGAAGAGCCAGGTGCGCAGGTAGCGCTGGTAGGTTTCGTCCAGTGCACCCTGGTGCTTGAAGAAGCGCCGAGGGTCCTCCGAGAAGAGTTCGTCGTCGCCGTGCGCGAGGGTCAGGGGTCGAAGCTTTTCGAGGGTGCCGTGGTCGAGCAGGAAGAAGCTACTGCGGATCCAATGCTGAAATGGCTCGTTGTTGAAGGCCACGGACTTCGGGTAGCGATCGATGTGGCCTAGGATGGCGTGATCATCGAGCGCCCTGCGCGCGCGAGCGCGGCTGAAGCCGAGCAAGTAGCTCAGGCCGTAGGAGCGGTGAAAGGTGTCGTTGGCGATCAGGACGGCATCGCCGGGCGAGCCGAGACCGTCGCGCGTCTCGAGAAAACGGAGGCCCTTTTCGTAGCCCGAAAATTCGCGCTCGCGGTTGTCGCCGGCGATCAGGTCAGAGCCGTCCGGCAGGCGCTGCTCGAACGCGCCATCGATGGCGTTGTCGACGGCGACGATGTGGGTGCGTGCTCGAGGAAAGGCGCGGCGCAGCAGGGCGCGCAGCAGTTGCAAGCCCCGGTCTCGATGCTCGGTGCCGTAGACCAGGTAGACCGCGAAGACGTTTTCAGCGCCAGCCATAGAGTTCCGCGAGTACCTGGAGCTGGGCGTTCCAGCTGAAGTGCTCGAGCGCGATGCGCTCGGCGGCCTTGGCGATGCGTGCGTAGAGCTCGTCGTCGGTGAGCAGCTCCACGACCGCGTCGGCGAAGTCCTGGGGCCCGTCGGCGACCCGGATGGACTCGCCGTCGACGTAGGGCAGGCCGCTATTGCCGATGGAAGTGGTCACGGTGGGCCGGCCCACGGCGGAGTATTGGTTGACCTTGCCGCGGATGCCGGAGCCGGAGATCAGCGGCGCGATGCCGATGCGCGCCATGCGCAGGGCGCCCACGAGGTCATCGACGGGGCCGTGGAAGATCACCGAGGAGTCGCTGGCGGCCAGGGCTTTCACTTCTTCCATCGCTCCGGCTCCCACCACATGCACGCGATAGTCGGCCAGGCGCGCGCGGATGCGCGGGTGGATCGCCCGCAGGTAGAAGAGCATGGCTTCGACATTGGGCGGGTGGCGGTAGGAGCCGATGAAGACGGCGCTGGGACCGCGCTCGAGGCCATCCGAAACGCCTGCGCCGAGCATGGACATGGGCTCGAGGATCTCGCTGTCGGAGACGCAGGTGGGGACCACCTTGGGTAGCAGCCCGCCGAAGACGTGGTGGGCGAAGTGGGCGTCGTCCGGGGTGACCGCGATGGTGTCGTCGGAGTCGCGCAAGCCCTGGGCTTCCAGCATGAAGCGGTCGAGCAGCACGTACATGGCCTTGCCGATGTGCTCGGGGGCATTTTGCGTGGCCCGCAGGAGGTCAATGGCGGCGCTTCGGGTCACGCCTTCGATGAGCTCGAAGAGGGTGCGGGCGCAAAAGCCCCGCGCGGTTCGAATCAGTGCCGATGTTCGAGGCCAGACGAAATGCGCAGCGTCGAAGGGACCGAGGCTCGCTCCCCAGCGGGCGAAGTCGGCGATCGAGTGCTGGGGCTGCTCGATCACGCGCACGGCATGCAGGTGCGGTCGCAGGCGCTCGAGTGAGCCCCGTTCGTGGCGGCTGAAGAGGGAGTAGAGCGAGACTTCGTGCTCGCGCGAGAGGGCCCGAATCAGGTCGAAGATACGAAGGCCCCCGCCGTGATCGACCGCGGGGAACAGATCGGTGACAAATAGAATCTTCAGCCGCCGCCCGTGGGTAGGGCTCCGGGGCGGGCCTGGGATTCGAACGCGCGGTGGGAGCTTTGGCGGAACTTCAACCAAACGCTCCAGGCTTCGCCAGTGCCAGTGGGGCCTGAGCCCGCTGCCGCGTTCGAGGCCCAGGGCGATCGCGTCGAGGGAGTCGACGAGGGGCGTCCGAAACTCCTCGGGCAGCCGCGCAAAGAGCGACTCCAGCCGCGCGTGGGCATCGCGCGGCATGTGCAGGCGCGAGATGCCGATGCCGATGGCGTTGCGCAGGCCGAAGTTGACCTCCGAAAAGTAGAGTTCGTCGAGTGTGCGCACCACCCTGCCTCGCTCGAGCCAGAGCATATCGACGCCGGCGCCCAGGGTTGAGCGAAGCCTTTGCTCGGTCCGGCGAGCGAGCTGCGAAAGGGGCCGCGACATCATCGCCGGGCAGGGTAGCATCGGGCGCTTTCGATGTGCCGCTTTGATGTGGCTGCGACGCCGACCTTCTCAAAGGCACGGCAGCTGCGCGGGGCAGCCGCTTGCCTTCACGAACCTGCGGCACCTGCAAGAAGATCGGTGCGCTGCTTGCTATGGTCCGACCGTCTGCACCGTGCCGTTGATGAAGTCGGCGGTGAACTGGGCGATGGTCTTGCCTCCTGAAGGCGCCTCGTAGAAGCGTGGCCGGAAGAGGTGCTGGTGGAAGGTGAGGTTGATGCCGCCCATATAATAGGTGGCGAAGCGGCCGGTGCTCTCGTAGGTCGTGCGCAGGGTCTTGAGGCCGTTTTCGTACTGTCCCGGCGGGAAGTAGATATTCGGATCGCCCTGGAAGAGCACGACGGCCACCGGATCGGCGGTGTCGTAGTTTTGGCAGTCGAGTAGGCCGACCGAGTAAAAGAGACGGATCACCTCGTCCTGCATGCTGGAGATGATGGCGATGCGCGCGGTCGGGTGCTTGTCCATCAGGAAGTCCGACAGCCGCAGCATGTTGCCGCCCTGGGGATCGCGGCAGTCGTCACAGTCGGGGGGCATGGCTTCGTTTAGACCCCAGGTCGCGCGCCACTTCTTTTGCATGCACACGGGCATGAAATCGTTTTCAAAGGGCGGGCCCGAGTCGTCGACCACCATCACCGGAACGTCGCCGAAGGCGTCCTGCACCATGCTGAAGTTAAGGGCGGCGCCGAAGCCGCCGGCGCTGGAGCCGGCCACGACCACCTTGCTTACCGAGTCCTTGAAGGTCGGCACGATGCGGCCGATGAACTTGCGCGTGTTGTAATAGCCGACGAATTTCTGGGTCGTCGGGAGGTTCGGCACCATGCCGGCGGGGTTGGTGCCGAAGTGCACGTCCCCGGTGCAGTAGGGGATGTAGACCTGGCTCCAGTCCCTGAAGGGGTTTTGGCTGTTGTTTACGTCGAAGACGCCAGCGGGGGCGCCCAGGTGTGAACCATCCGTATAGACTCCGGGTTGTTGGCGTCCGGCGCCAGCGCCCAGGGCGGAGCCGAGCACGACCTGGCCATCGCCGGCGAGGACCTGGTTGGCGTTGGCAGGATTGAAGGCGCAGTAGTGGTCGTTGCTGCAGGCGCCGCCGCCCTCGAAGTAAATCAGCAGGCCATCGCCCGTGCCGCGGTGCAGGTAGAAGCCTGTGTCGGAGCCATCGCGGCAGACGGCGCCTTCGATGTTGTGCCAGGTCCAGCCGGCCGGCGGCGCCGGCGTGACCGAGTCGCCCGTCATGGGAATCGGGTCGCCCATGGGAGGTGAGAGGTCCACGAAGCCCGGGGCCCGATTGGCGTTGCCGACGGGGTCGACGGTGGCGTTGTCGTGGCCCTCGGGGCCGCCTACGCCGCCGCCACCGGCGTTGCTCCCGGAGTCGCTGGTTTCGCTACCGCTACCGCTACCGCTGCCGTCGCTACCCGAGCCGATGCCGGCAGCGCCCGCCTGGCTGCCGGCTCCGGTACCCGCAGCGCCGCCGCCGGAGTATCCGCCGGCACTGACGCTGCCGGTGCCGCTGGCCGTCGAGCTGCCATCGCCGCTACCCGCCGGATCGCCGCTGGCACCGCTGCCGTCGCCGTTGGCGGCGTTCACGCCACTGGGCCCGCCCACATCGATGCCGCCGGGGCTACCGGCGGCTGCGGCACAGCCGAGTAGTGCGAACGCGAGGCTCAGGGGTACGCCCCAAAGCGCTTCCGAGGCATCTCGAATCAGGCGCTTTAGGGCCTGCGGGCTCGAATCGCTGCAGCTTCTGGGGCGTATCACTGCCAACCTCCCAATCCATGGGGAATCCGGCGAAACATGCCGATCTCCGAGCCGGTGCCTGGTCTTCCAGGTGCCTCGGAGCCGAGACTCACATATGGGAGACCAGAACGCGTGCCGGCGACGCGCGGAGGTTCATGATTGCTGCGTTGGGGTACACTCCCACCATGACCCAGACGGGACCCATGGCGACGGTTTCCACGGAGCTGTTGTTGCCCAGCATCCACGCGCTCGAGCAGCTCGAGCCCGAGGTGGCGCTGGAGGCCTATGACGGCGGCCTGCAGATCCTGGCGGAGGCCGGCTACGTCCGCCCTCCGCGCTCCGGCGACGACCCCATGCGCGTCTCCTACCAGAGCATCATCGACGTGCTCGAAAACTCCCGCCGCGTCTCGGGCGATCCGGCCTTTGGCCTCAGCGGCGGGCGCGGGCTGCGGCGCGGGGACCTGGGCGTCTTTCAATTCGTGACGGGCACGGCGGCGACGCTGGGGGAGTCGATGCTGTTGGCGGTGCGCTATCTTCCACTCCTGCACGACGGAGCCCGCATCACCCTGCGTGAAAGCGGCGATCTGGTGGCCCTCGAGTACCGTGACCTGCCCGGGCTGCCGCGCTCGGTGGCGGCCAACGAGTACGTACTGTCGGCGTTGCTGGTGGGCTCCCAGCAGGCGCTGGGCTTCGCCGCGCCGCCGAACGAGGTGCGTTTCGCGCACGCCCGGCCCGCGCACGTCGAGGCCTACGTGCCACTCTTTGGCTCAGAGTTACGGTTCGACTGCGACCACAATGCCATCGTGCTGCCGCGCGCGGCCATGGATCTGCCGCTGGCGACGTCGGATCCGCCGCTGCAAATCGTGATGCGGCGTCACGCTGACGACCTGTTGCGCCGCCTGCCCCACGCCGATCCCTTCGTGCAGCGGGTGCGGACCTGGGCGCGCGCGAACCTGCAGCATGGCGCGCGGTTGGGCGCCCTGGCCGATGCTTTTCATCTCAGCGAGAGCACCGTGCAGCGCAAGCTGCAGGCCGCCTGCACCAGCCACTCGGAGATCGTCGACGAGGTGCGTCGCGAGCGGGCGCCGGAGCTTCTGGCGGATCCGGCGCTGAACGTCAGTGAGGTGGCCTTTCAGCTGGGCTTTGCCCATCGCCCGGCGTTTCACCGGGCGTTTGTGCGTTGGTTCGGGCGCTCCCCGCGGGAGTACCGGGAAAACCGTCCGCGAACCCAGTTCGACGAATTCTTCGAGCGCATGCGCGAGGAGTCGTAGTCCGAGGGCCAGGGGACTCGGTTCAGCGTCTGCAGATGTTGCCGACGGAAATGCCGGGGGCGATGTCGTAGCTGCCGCAGCCGAGGCCACAAGGACAGCCTCCTGAGCAGCCACAGGCGTAGCGAGTTCTCGAGCCGACGCTGATGGTGTCGCAGTCGCCCGAGGCGCAGGTGCTGCAATCCGAAAAGAAGCCGTCGGAGTCGACCGCGTCACAGCTGGGGTCCGGCCCGGCTCGGCCCGTGGCACCAGCGTCCGCGGGCACGCTGCCGATCGTGGTTCCGGCGTCGAGCGGGCCATCCGCCGGCGCCGTAGCCGCGTCGCTGAGTAATGGCTGCGTATTTGGGGAAATGGTGGGAGAACCGGCGTCGGCGTCGGCATTGTCCTCCATCGCCCCGGACACGCGGCCATCGTCGCTGCCAGTCCCCGCGCCGTCACCCAGGCAAGCTCCAATGGCCACGCCCGCAAAGATCAATGTCGCTGCAGGCAGGGGGGCCGCACACACGGGGAGGGGAAATCGCCAGAGGCTCGCAATCACCACTTCGAGTCTACACCTTCGCGCCGAAACAGAGCGCTTCGAGCCGTGCCTTGAGCACCAGTCAACTCGATCGCTGCCGAATCCGTACCGCACCAGGCACTGCGCGGCAGCCGACTATCATTTTTGCGTCCGCGGGGAATGTGGGGTGACAGGCGTCGAGGTCATGACTTTCGAGACTGACGCACTTTGGCCAGGCATGATTGATTGGTTCACGTGCGGTCGATCAAGCCCGGGTCCAAATGGTTGAAGATCTTGGCGCCGGAGTGCTTCTGGAAATGCCCGCCCTTGGTACGATCTCCGGGGAGCGCGCCGAAGTTTGCACGTGCTGGACTTTGCGTAGCTGCAATGAACGCTGGATCTGTAATGCACCTTGCGGTTGAATCTGAAGTCTTCGGCTTGCCGAACGGGGAGCGTGGTTGCGTGGACGCCGGGTTGGGGATCTGCCCGACAAGCACTCGTGTCTCAATCAGGTCCGGTCGAAATGGTTTGCTGCGGCCACGGGTGCATAATTTCCATATGACGTTGTGTGAGCAGCTTGCCGAAGCAACTGAGCTAGAGCCCCGTCGCAGCCGGCTGCGACCCGAGTCTTGCATCTGCGGTGCCGTGAGGGCGGTGCTCGTGCCTGCGCTCCCTGACGCCGTTGATGCGTTGGCCTGCCTCCCGGTGGCGGCACGGGAACCGGTCGAAGAGGCCGATAACGGCTTCGTCTGCGAACAGGTCCACGCGATGGTCAGCGAGGTGCGGCGCACGAAGCCCGACTTCGATGGTATCGGAACGCTTGACCGGACGCCTCGGGCCGATGTTCCTTCGGCCGTTGACCACGCAATCGGGCAGGTCTGCCGCGTCTTCGAGGTGCGCACGCCCAGCGCAGGGTCGAACGCTGCAGTGTTCACCAAGCCAAGCGGCAGTGGCCCGGTCCCGATAGAGCGCGTGGTTGAGGCTGGCGGTGGTCACATGGAGACCCGTTCGGTGATGGGTTTCGCCCTGCCCATGGGGTTCTGCGCTCCGTTCGCCTGCGCGGCGGCAACGTCGGCATCTTCGACAACTCATCGCTAGATTCAATGAGGTAAGGATCCAATATGTCCAGAACCGAAGAACTCAATACGGTGTTGCGGGCCCTGCAGTCGGGTACGCCCGACATCGAAGCCAGTGCGCTGATCTCCGAGGACGGCTTGATGATCGCCAGCGCGTTGCCCCAGCACCTGGAGGAGGTACGTGTCGCGGGCATGAGCTCCACGCTGCTGAGCCTGGGCACCCGCGCAGCCAACGAGCTCGAGCGCGGCGAGATGCAGCAGGTGCTGATCCGTGGCCAACACGGCTACGTCGTGATGGTGCGCGCGTCCGAGGGAACCATGCTGTTGGCGCTGACCACGTCGGAAGCGAAACTGGGGCTGATCTTTCTCGACATGTCACGGGCGGTCAGAGACATCAAGAAGGTTCTCTAAGGAGTTCTACCATGGCATCGCTTACGATTTTCGACGACGGAAACCACAGGAATATCCTACTCGAGGACTTCGCCAGCGGCGGCGCGGCCGTGCAGGCCAATCAACACGTCATCGTTCACGGCAACGCTGGCATGATTCTCGACCCGGGTGGACACAAGGTCTACAACAGGGTCTTTTCCGAGACCCATGGCTTACTCGGCACGGCTAAGTTGAAGTGCATCTTTCTGTCGCATCAGGATCCTGACATCGTCGCTGCCGCCAACGGCTGGTTGATGACCACCGATGCCGATGCCTATGCTTCGGAGCTATGGTTGCGCTTCATTCCGCATTTCGGCCTCGATCACCTGGTGGAGGACCGGCTTCACGGCATTCCCGACGAGGGGATGTACCTGGATCTGGGCGGGGGTGAGCTGGCGGTGCTGCCCGCCCACTTCCTGCATTCCTGCGGAAATTTTCAAATCTACGATGGCACATCCAAGGTGCTTTACACGGGCGACCTTGGCGCCTCGGTGGGCCAGGACTACCGCGAGGTCAGCGACTTTGACGCCCACCTTGCATACATGGAAGGGTTCCATCGCCGTTACATGACCAGCAATCGGGCCATGCGGGCCTGGGCGAACATGGTGCGTCCACTGGACATCGAGGTTGTCGCTCCGCAGCACGGTGCCATTTTTAAGGGCAAGGAAATGGTCGAGCGCTTCGTGAACTGGGTCGAGCAGCTCAATTGCGGCATAGACCTGATGCAGGACTCGTTCGTGATGCCGCCTCGATAGGCGCCAAGGGAAAACGAGAGATGCTCCACGTGCTCACGGTTGGCGACGGGCCCGTTCTTCGCGCGTCAATGGCGCGCGGCTTCTTCCTGGTTGAGGGCATGACGATGTTGGCAGGCGAGTCGCTCGGCGATGCGACCGGCCATCTCGACAGGGGGGCTCCTGAAATCGTCATCTCTGACATCGACATGCCGCCCGGCGACCCCAAGGTCGAAGTGAGTCAGACGCACTTGCGCGAAATGGGGCATGGCGAGCAAGGGAGCCTTAAGGCATGACGGTTCGACTCACGATCGCGAGCCAAAAGGGCGGTTCGGGCAAGACCACTGCTGCCCTCAACTTGTCGTTGGCGTTTTCCGAAAAAGGGCATCGCACGCTTCTGGTCGACCTCGATCCCCAGGGTGGAATCGGTCACGCCTTGCGCAAGGGCGAAACCGAGATGCCGGGCGTGGCCGATGCGCTGATGCAAGCGTGCACGCCTGAGCAGGCCCTGGTCCACACAAAGCTACCGGGCCTGACGCTGCTGCCGCGCGGCCGACTCGATCCGGTGGACGCCTGCGAGTTCGAGCGAGCGCTTCTGGGCCCAGGTGTGTTGGAGGGGCTAGTTCGCAGCGTAGAGGGTGACTTCGATCTGGTTGTGTTGGACACGCCATCGGGGGTCGGCATGCCGACGCGGGCGGCGCTGGCTGTAAGTCAGTTCGCGCTGGTTCCGGTACAGGCAGAACCGCTGGCCTTGCGAGGCGTGCAGCAGATTCTCCGTGTGATCGAGCACGTTCGGTACCATGAAAACCCACGCTTGCAGCTTCTTGGGCTCTTGCCGTCGATGGTGGACCGCGACTCGGATGTGTCCATGGGCGTGCTCGTCGCGGCCTGGCGAGACTTGTGCGGCGTACTGGAAACCACGATTCCTCGCGCTGCGGTCTTCGCCAAGGCCAGCGAGGCCGGTGTCCCGGTTGGATATCTCGCGGGACCGCCGTCACCGGAGGCCCGACGTTTCGGCATTCTTGCGACCGAGGTCTATGGTCTGATTCGAGACCGCTATCAGGAGGCGACAGAAGATGTCGAACGGCCCGCCCGACAACTCCTATGATCTGCGGGAGGCGTCTACCCTCAGTGCACGGCTGCGGCGTGCGACGTCTGAGTCGGGCGCGGCGCCGGCCGACGGGCCACCGGACGCCGGGAAAGCCTACGTGCGTTTTTCGGCGGCGGGGTTGGCTCCTGCGACAGCCCCAGCTGCGGCACCTGCCGAGGCCGCTGTCACCGCCGAGGCACCCAAGCTCGGGGTCCACAACGGCACTGCGTCAGAGCCGCAGGAGCAGGGGGGGGCTTTCCTGTGGGAGGAAGCCATGCGCGGCCCCTCTGGCTGGGCCTATCTTCTGGAACGGGTCCGAAGCAAGTTCGAACTTCGTGCGGCCTTTGTGGTCGATCCCCAGGGGCTTTTGGTCGCTTGCAAGGGCAGTCTCCCTGGAGAGGGGGCCGAGTCGGCCGGTGCACGCCTCGCAATCGCCTTTGAACACGCCGATCGCATTGCGCCCGAGGGCTCGCTGTCCCAGTCGCTCGCCATCGAACTCGGAGGTACGTGGCTCACCGGGCTTCGGGTGACGGTCGTGGAAGTTCCACGCTTGGTGGTGGGCTTGTACGGCGAGACGCCCCTGAGCAAATCGGCCCTGCACACGTTGTCGAAGATTTTCGTGCGCAAGGCCGCGGGCGCGTGACCCGCGGTGATCGACTCGACTCCAGCAGACCGCTGAAAATCAGCTCCGCGTTGTCGGCACGGGGCAGAGGTCGCGCAGGTGCGCGGGCGGACAAGCTCGCGGTGGCATGACACATCGGGCCATTTTCATGCGATGCTTTGGGCGGCTGGATGCGAGTTCTGTTTACGAAGATTGCTGATGCGCGCCATCGCGTGCAGGTGCTGCGCGAGGACGGTTTCAGTGAAACCGTGGAACTCGAGACGCGAAGCTTCTTGCTTCATGACCTGGCCCACTACGCGGTCGAGGCCGAGGCCCGACTCGAGCGCGGGTTCTACGGCCTATTGGCTGCCGGCGTTTCGCTCGAGCGCCTCAATGATCGTGATCAGGAGCCCGTTGATGAGCAGCTGATGCTCGCCGAGAGGCTGGCCGCTCCGATGCAGTCGGTATTCAGGCAGCGTCTGAGCCGGGAGCGCTACCTGCAGCAAGCCCAGGGCCTGGGCGTGGATTTCGTCTGTGAAGCCTTCGTGGACGCCGTGCTCGAGCGCCTGCGGCATCTGACCGGACATTGGAAAGCCACGCCCTATCGGGCCCCCATGCAGCTCGACTGGCCGCCCGACAGCTGATGCGTCAGGGTGGGACGCGGACGGGATTGAGGGCTCGCACCGCGTCGAGGATGACATCCATGGACCGGGCGAGACGATGGTCGTCGCCGACTTCAATCAGCTTGGCCCCGGTGCGCGCGGCGAAGCGACGGCTCACGTCGATGGCAATGACCCCGTCGTGCAGACCGTGGACGATGGTGGTGGGGCAGGGGAGCTGCGATCGCAAGGTCGCGTCGTTGGGTGGTTCGTCAACCTCGAGCGCCGGGGCGCACAGCACCATGCCGGGTAGATCGAGCGCGGCACGCGCGGCCGCGAGCACGGCAGTGATACCGCCGTAGGAGGAACCCACGATCAGCGGTCGGTCGCCTTGGATAAAAGGCGTGATCACCTCGACGCGCTGGGCCAGGCACATGCCGCGGCAGTCCGGAGCGTGCACCTCGAAGCCGGCCGCGGTCAGGGCCTGGTACTTGCGGCCGTGGGGGCCGGACTCCAGCCCGTGGCAGAATAGAAGCGTCGTCACAGTTTGAGTATAGCTCGTAGTTATATGGGCGCTAACGGACCATCCTTGATGCGATCTAGGTTTCCACTGCCGGGGATGAAAACCGCTTCGATGCGAATGCCGTCAGGATCCTCGAAAAGCGTCGAATAATAACCCGGCGCCCATGCACCCTCTTCGGGCGGGCGCACGAACGTTGCACCGAAGTCGCGCATGGACGCGTGCAATGCGTCGACGTCCTCCCGCGAGCGCAGACGTAAGCAGAAGTGATGCAGGCCAATGCGCTGCTGGTCGAAGGGCGTGTCGCGATGCTCGGGGGCGGCGCTGCGGATGAGCACGCCGGTGCGGCCGCCGATGCAGTAGAAGACCTCCGAATGGTCGTACTGGATGCCCATGCCGAGGGTTTCGTGGAGGAGCCGGTGGTAGAAGGGGCGGCTGTTCGTCACGTCTCGGACCGTGAGCTGAATGTGTGCGATGCCGTTGGCCGAAATCATGACACGGGCGTAGCGGATCTTTCCGCGGCCGTCTATGGTGGGGAAGGGGCGGTCGAATAAGCATGGCGCCGCGCGCTCAGCGCTCGGGGCGCGGCAGGTCGAGCGTCAAACGAATTGCCACCCGGTGACGGATCAGGTGGTCGGGTCGTTTGGGCGCGATTTCGAAGTCGATGCGGTTGATGCTGAATTCGGCGCGGACTCGAAGCTCGGAGTCCAGCGCGATGTGGGCGGGGAAGGCGATGCGATGGGTCTGCCCATGCAGGGTGAGTTCGCCGCCGATCCGGTGGGTCGCGTCTTTGACGTCCGTAGACGGCCTGATTGACAAGGATCGAAAGCGGGCCTCGGGGAAGCGCTTCGCATCCAGGAAGTCCACGTCGCGCAAGTGGTCGGCGAGCCTGTCGGGCTCGGCCTGGAGTGACGCGGTCTGAATTCTCACCTCCACCTCACTGCCCTCAAGCTGTGTAGGGTCGAGGCGCACCTCGCCGTCGAAGCGCGCGAAGGCACCCTCTTCCTTCACATGCAGCTTCGCGGCGGCCCACTCGATGCGCGCGTTATCCGGAGTGATTGCCAGACGCTCGAGTCGGTCCTTTCGCGATGATGGTGCGGGATTCGCCGCCTGTGCCGTCGGTTCGCCCAGCGCCGCAGCAGGCACATTGGCGCCCGGGTCGGAGCAAGCCCAGAGGGTCAGCAGCGCCCAGCAAAGGGGCCGCGGGCGTCGGTGTTGCGGCACGCGCGGCATCATAGGTGGTTGTTGTCGGCGGCAGTAGTAGTAGTAGTATCGTGGATGCCAGCGGCATTGGGCCAAGCCGTCGCGAGACCCCAGTCGGCGAGCCGTTCATACTCCCCAGCGCGCGCAGTCTCGGCACGAGCGGGCGCAAACCGGTGACCCGCAAGCAACCCGTCTCTCCGTGACCCCATTACGATTTCTGGCCTCTCACGGAAGCCAAGCCACCCATGACGCAACTCGAGCCCACCGCGTTCACCATCGCAGTTCCGGAGACCGAGCTGCAGAATTTAAAGCAGCGTCTGCGCGCGACCCGCTTTCCCGACGCCGAGACCGTCGGCGATTGGTCCCAGGGCATTCCCCTCGGCTACGTGCGGGAACTCTGCGCTTACTGGGCTGAGCAGTACGACTGGCGCGCGCGCGAGGCGGCTCTCAATCGCTTCGGGCACTTCAAGCTCGAGGTCGACGGCTGCGAGGTCCACTTTCAGCATTTGCGCTCGCCGAACCCCGATGCGCTGCCGCTAATTATGACCCACGGTTGGCCCGGGTCGATCGTGGAGTTTCAGAAAGTCATCGCTCCCCTCACAGACCCCGAGTCCCATGGCGGTTCCGCGTCGGACGCCTTTCACCTGGTTTGCCCCTCGCTGCCGGGTTTCGCCTTTTCCGGCAAGCCTGGAGCAGCGACCGGTTGGGGCGTCGAGAGGATTGCCGATGCCTGGAACACCCTAATGCTGCGCCTGGGCTACGATCGCTATGTGGCCCAGGGCGGCGACTGGGGCTCGATGGTGTCCACTACCATCGGCGCCCGCCACCCGGACCATTGCGCCGCCATCCACCTCACGATGCCCATCGTGGCGCCCGATCCGGCGACTCTGAGCGAACTCAGAGACGTCGAACTCGCTGCTCTCGCCAGCCTTGATCACTACCGAAAGCACGACTCGGGATATTCCAAACAGCAAAGCACGCGCCCCCAAACCCTGGGCTATGCTCTCGCCGATTCTCCGGCCGGCCAGGCCGCATGGATCCTGGAGAAGTTCTGGGCCTGGACCGACTGCGATGGCCATCCCGAGAACGTGCTCAGCCGTGATGAGCTGCTCGACAATGTGATGCTCTACTGGCTTACCAATAGCGCCACCTCATCGGCGCGCCTGTACTGGGAGAGTTTCGGCAGTTTCGCCACCGGCAAACCTCGGGTTCCCGTGGGCATCAGCATCTTCCCCAAGGAAATTTTTCGGACCTCCGAGCGTTGGGCGCGCAAGCACTTCGGCGAGCTGCTGCACTACAACGCGCTCGATCGGGGTGGTCACTTTGCCGCTTTTGAGCAGCCGGAACTTTTTATTGAGGAGATGCGAAATTGCTTCCGCAGCGTTCGCTGAGGCTGCATTGCTCTGGGGTCCCGTGAGGCTTTCGGGCGGAGGGCAGGGAATCGAATGGGCAAAGGCGTGCGTTGGGCAGAGTTTCGAACCCCAGTGGTTCTCGCGGTCGTATTGGTCTTGGTGTCGAGTGGCATTGTCTTCTTGAGGGTGGCCGATAGTGTGGTCGAGGCGGGGCGCCCGGGGCTCGACGAGCGAATCTTGCTCGAGCTGCGCCGGTCCGACCTACCCTCCATGCCACGTGGACCCGTGTGGCTGATCGACGCGGCTCGCGATATCACCGCACTGGGAAGCTTGAGCGTGCTGGTCCTGCTCGTTTCTGGAGTGATCGGTTACTTCGCGCTCGCACGGCGCGGGGACGTGGTGGCGCTAGTGCTCGCATCCGCCGCCGGGGGCGCCATCATCAATTGGCTGATGAAGCTCTTCTTCGCGCGGCCGCGCCCCGCCATCGTGCCGCACCTGACCGAGGTGGCGAGCCTGAGTTTTCCCAGCGGCCACGCCATGCTCTCTACCATTGTCTACCTGACTCTGGGCGCGGTGCTGGCGGAGCTCTCCCCTCGCAAGCGCCTGAAGTCTTTTGTCCTCGGAGTTGCGTTGATCCTCGCCGTGTTGGTTGGCCTCAGTCGCGTGTACCTGGGCGTACACTATCCGAGCGACGTGCTGGCCGGCTGGTCGGCGGGACTGTCGTGGGCCCTGGGCTGTTGGCTGCTGGTACACGCGCTCCGCGTTCATGGACTGTTGCGCGATGCTCGCAGCAGTGCCGAATAGGACGGAAATCGGAGCGTCGCTTTGTATTGCGAACGCGACGGCAGCGCCTGGTCGCCGCTCGAGAATGCCGGGTCACCCAAACGGAGCGCCCCAAGTGGTCACACGGCTTGTGTTCAGTAGCGACGCGCGCGCAGAGATCGCAGTATGGCTCGCAGGAGGTCGGGATGATGAAGCTTTGGGCTCGCAACGTGGCCGTGCTGGCGCTGCTCTGTGCTTGCACCTCAAGCACCCCAGCTGGGCCTGCACCCACGACTCCCACCCAAGGCAGCGCATTCGAAGGCACGGGTGAGACCGTCGCAGGGCGCCTCGGCCCCGCGGGCGCTCGCTTTGTGCATTCAGACAGCGGTGCAGAGCTGCTGATCCCAGGTGGAGCGGTCGAAGGTGCGATGGACGCGGCATTTCGCATGGCTCCGAGTGCCGACGGTGCCCTGGAAGCGTCGGCCGGTCTGCAGCCCGTGGGGCCGGTGATGACGTTCGCGCCGCCCCTCGAGACGCCCGCAGCGCGTCCGATGGTGCTCTCGATTCCTCTGGCCTCCGCCTCGGTCCCGGAGGGCTTCGATGTCCGCGAGCTGAAGCTGGCTATCGAGAAAACTGGAAACGTGGGCGCCGCCGATGGGGAAGGAACCGCCGCGACCCAGTGGGACTACATGGATGCTGAGCACGCGGAAGAGCGGGCCTCCGCCCAACTTCGACAGGTTGCCGGCATGCGCATGCAGTTCGTTTTCCGCAAGGCCGCCCAGGTGCATTGAGGGTGGCGCGCGAGCCGTCCCACAAGGAGAATACGATGGCGAGTTTCAGGCCGACCGTTGGACTGCGTTTCAATGAGGGCATGTCGGGCTACGTGGCGCGAGGCGCGACGAAGCCAGAGACCGGGGCTCGCCTCGGCAAGCAGCGCAAGGAGCGCTTCGAGTTCGATCTGCGGCTCTCCATTCCGCGGCTTTCGGACTTCATTCGCGCCGGAACGCACGTGGCCAAGGTCACCGGGGGAACGGTCTACTGGAAGGGAGTGGCCAAGCGAACCAAAGTGGGCCGAGGCGGAACGGTCGTGATGTACACGAATCGACAACCCGACGGCCGCCGCAAGAGCTTCGATTTTACCTTCAGCTTTCGCGACAATCGGGGCCGAACCATCACCTGTCACGGCGAGAAGCGGCTCTTCGACGACCGAGGTTTCGACGCTGCGGCGGATCTGTCGTCGCTCTTCGTCACGTTGCATCGCGATGGTCAACAGGTGGCTGCGGGCGTCACCACGGTCCATATCGACGAGCTTTTGGACCAGGTCTTCTCCATGAAGGCGACAGGGGCGAGCGGTGCCGAGGCCCGGGCCGCGACACAGGCGTTTTTCACGTTCATGAACCGCCAGCTCGGCCGCGTGTATAAGAGTTTACCGCCTCTATTCAGCCGCCACGACGACATGTACCTGCGGCGCACGGAGTGGCGGGCGCTCAGCCTTGTGACCCGTGCGCTTCTGCCCAAGGACCTGCCGGCCGATGGGCCGAAGATCAAGCAGGTGGTGGCCAATCTCGAGAACTTTATTCGATACGCCGACACCGAACAGCTGGAGGAAATTCGCGATCAGCTCAGGATCCTGGGCACGTTCTCTTTCCTGTTGAAGGGCTTTATTCCCGCCCTGCGCAGGTGGGTTCAAAAGACGCTGGCTTCCACCAGTCCGAGTTCGCTGCGGAGCATCTTCGAACAGATGCACCAAATCGCGGTGCTGCCCTACTTCAGTCATCCGAAGGCTGATGCGCTGGTCGGCTACCAGAGGCCCTCTTTCGAACCAAAGTACCACACAAAGCTTCCCATTCGACGCACTCCGAGCAAGCGAACCTTCGACGTTTGCATCGTGGGCGCGGGCGTCGCGGGCTCTCTTCTTGCAGAGCGCCTAACGGCCAAGGGGCAATCGGTGCTCATCCTAGAGGCCGGTCCCTACGTGGCCGAGAAAGACATCAGCACCGACGAGTTGCGCTGGACCGCTCAGCTCTACAAGGGATCGGGGCTTCAAATCGCGAACCAAAGCGGCGTGCAGGCGAGGCGGAGTGGACCGTTGACCGTACTGCAGGGGGCCTGCGTCGGTGGCGGTGCGACCATCAACAATGCTGTCTGCTTTCAGCTGCCCAATCTGCAGCTCAAGAAGTGGCTGGGGCTCGGTTTTCCCGTCGACCCAGCGGACCTGGGTGATGCGTACCGTGAGACCGCACGGGAACTCGACATCGGGGCGGTCTCCAATGCAGCCAAGCATTTGAACCCGGCCGGTCGCTTTCTCACCAATGCCTTCGGGCTCCCCAGGATCTCGAGCGTCCACCAGCCACCCACGCAGGGGTTCTATGAATGTCTCGTCAACCTTGACCGAACCCACGGCTGCGAAGGCCTCGGCCTGTGCAACTCGGGCTGTGGTTCCGAGCGCAAACGCAACGCGCTGCAGGTGCATCTGCCGGCGGCGCTCGCGCGCGATTGCGAGCTGGTGCCGAATGCGAAGGTGATGCAGGTGAAGCTCAGCCGCCGACAGCCGGGCAAGTCACAGCGCGTCGAGTCGCTGATAGTCGACGTGGAAGGCACGAGCCATCGCGTCGAGGCCAAAGAGTTCATAATCAGCGCGGGCGCCATCTCGTCGTCGGCCCTCCTGCTGGGCTCGCCGGACGTTGACGAACTTCGAAAGCGTCGGCGCATCCCCATCGGTGCGCGGCTCTCGGCGAACATCGGATGCCCGCTCTTTGGCTTCTTTGACGAGGTCGTCCACACGCGGCCGAGTGTCCAGATCGCCCACTATTACATGCCTCCGAGTGGCTCGGGTTTTATTATCGAGTCGTGGTTCGCGCCGCCCGGAACCCTCGCCTTGACGATGCCGGGATTCGGGGACCTTCACTGGAGGCGGATGATGAGTTACCAGAAGACCGTCACGGTCGCCCCCCTGGTCGGCAGTCAGGCCAGCGGCAGCGTGGCGGTCAAGTCGGGGCGTACGAAGATCACCCTGCCAATCACGGATTTTGAGTTAAGGCGGATTCGTCAGGGCATCGCGACCCTGGCGGGCGCGCTGCTTCAGGGGGGCGCGAGCGCAGCTCCCTACGCGGTGATCGCGGGAACGCGGCTCGGCTACCGCATCAAGGCACCTGAGGACATCAAGCGCTTCGAACGCTTCGTGCGCGAACCCACGCAGCTGCGCATGGGCACTGGCCATCCCCAAGGTGGCAACGCGATGAGCCGCGACCCATCGATCTCGGTGGTCGACGAAAACTTCAGGCTGCGGGGGGTCTCGAACCTCAGGATATGCGATTCGAGCGTCTTTCCAATGGTGGCGGGCGTGAACCCGCAGTGGACGGTGATGGCTCTCGCCCAGCACTGTGCAAAGCAAATGGAAGGGTAGAAAGTGTCACCAGTGTCAAGGGACGGGCAATCTGAACGGGCCCGGGACGGCGGGCTGGGCGTGCCGCTGCGGTGGACCGGGCAAACCAGCGAAATGGCGGCGGCTTCAAAACCGCCGCCGCTCTGCGGCCACCGCGCTCGCAGGCGGGAAATGTCGGTGCAAGGGACGCCTCCGAGGGTAGCGTGCCGTCGGAGGCGACCGAATCGAGATGACGCCGGGTCAGCTGTCTGAGAAAAAGCGCCTACCTGGCTGAGGCAGTGCGCGCCTACTTGCGGCGGCCGCGCGCCTTGCGCCTGTGCGGTCGGATGGTCGGTTTTGGCATGCGGTGGGGGTCGGTTGCAGGCCCAGATGAGGTTCGAGCGGCGAACAGGGGTGCGCCAAATACGTTTGTGTGGATTTCGAAAGCGAGTATCGCTGTCAGGCAGAGGAAGAGATAGATGTTGACCAGGGTGTAGAATACGATCGGTGATGGCCGAAAGGCGTCGGTCACGAGGACGCCGAGGTTGAGCACTAGCAGCAGAGCGAGGGGGACAAAGGCATCCAGCGAGTTGTGGCGCCTGAAGAAGAGCAGGACTAGCAAGCAGAGAAAGGCGTAGTAGTAGTGGGCCGGATGGCTCATGGTGTAGACCAGCAGCAACGGCCACAACAGCTTCTCCACATCCCCGCGCTTCCGGATGACGGCGGTCACGCCGGACAACACCAGCAGCGATGCGATGATCAGTAGCGGCTTCTTCTGCGTGAACTCGTACTCCTTGATGTCCTGCCAGTGGCGCACAATGTCATTCGTTCGGCTGGACCGGAAGGCCTCGACAAACGCCTCCAGCGATAGGTGGCTCGGCTCGAAAAGGAGGATGCTCCGCAGGCCGAGATGATTGACGTACACGCCCTGGTTATGAAGGTCGGTGTTGGAGGCGAAATCCAGCCACGGTTGTAGAACCGAACCCAGGGACGCCGCCGGCAGCAAGAATAGTGCAAGGCACGTGAAGGCCGCCGCGACGATGAACCTCAGGTACGTTCGGTTGACGGTGCGCGTTGCCCTCAGACCCAGCAAGATGGCGACCGCAATGCCGTAGAAAAGCATCGCCGGGAACACCCTCGTCATCGTCGACAGTGTGAGCAAGCACGCCGATGCAGCGTATCGTTTTCTCTCGAGCAGGCATATGGCGGCCACGAGGTAGAAGAGCCAGTCGTAGCGAAGCAGGCCCCCCGAGACGAAGTCGTAAGCGTTGAGCACGTTGACGCAGAAGTAGACGGCGAAGAGGGCCCCCATCTCGAAGCCGAAGGTGCGAAAGACGAGCGCGCCCATGGCGATCACCAGGAACACGTCGAGGAGCGCTAGCCACATCAACCGGGTCACGGGAACAGCGTTGGTCAGCGTGCCCAAGATCAAGGTGGACAATGGGCTCCCGTTGTAACCGTGATCCATCAATAGAAACATGAGGCCGGGAGCGTTTGGGGTCTGCGTGGCCTGCTTGAAGAACGCGACATCGTGCTTGAACTCGCTCCACCGCTCGTTCGTGAACAAGCCCCTCAGCCGATCAGCGTCCAGCAGGGCGGTGGCGCGTTGGGCGTTCTGATACGTCCGTAAATCGGTGAAGAACGGCATGCGAACGAACGTATTGCCCTGTTCGCTATCGGCCACGATTACAGCCTTGTAGAGGTCGTAGTAGCCGAGCTCCTTGAAATATTTGGGGCCGAGATAGTAGTGAAACATCTCGCCGTAGTGGATGAAGGAGCCGCCGCGAAAGTTGCCGAGGTTGTGAAAGACACCGAAGGAAAAAAGAACCGCGAGCAGCACGAAAACCTTTGTTCGGACCGAAAGCGCCTGGGCGGCAGCTCCGGATGCTGGCGTTCTTCTGAAGCGGGCGTATAGCGCTGCCAGTGTTGCGGCGGAAAGGGCGGCCTTTAGCCACAGGATGGTGTCATTGACGCTTAGAATTGGGGCTTGATCCATTGCGTGTCGACTCAGCAGTGGCCGGATAACCGGGCGGCGGATGCATCGGGCAGCTTCGTCCCCAGAGACAACCATGCACGAGCGACGATGCAAAGCGCTCGCGGGGGGCGGAAACGTCCGGCCCCTGCCGAAGGTCTTCGGTCGAGAGGGGCAACACCGCAGAGGACCCCTGGTCGGAAGACAGCCGAGCCCCAATTACGGGACCTTTGCGCCGGACGCGATGTGTAGACACGGGCCCCCTTGGGGCTTGTGTCTACACATCGCGGTGCTCATGTTTGCTCGGGCGCGTCCTTCTTGGCAGGTCAGTGTAGTTCGCGCTTGCTCGGCGCCGGGTTTCGCTCAAGGCGGAGCGGCACCGCCGGTCGGCGAAATGCGCTCGAGCCGGTCGGCCCGTGACCGCGGCAGCCGTTCGTGCGTGAGCGCGTCTTATAGCTCGAGGCTCTTCTGCGAGAGGCCGCTGCGCCACGGCCACCGCCGCCTCCGTGCTCTGGCGCGTTGGCTTTGCGAGGGGCCGGTGCGGCGACATCGACGGCGGTGACGACGCCGAGGGCGCTACTGGTCTTCATGCTCGAGCCGCCGGGCGTCGACCCCGGAGTGTAGCTGGAGCGCCGGTGCAGGGCACCCTTCCTGGCTGAGTGTGCGGTCGGCCGGCGCCCGCGCGGCCACGTGCACAGGGGGAGGTCCTGCGGCGCCCGCTCGGAGTAGTCCTCGGATGGCGCCGGTCGTGTAGAATGGATTGGTCACCTGGGCCAGGAGCCCTGGGTGACAATCAGCGTGCGGTTGGTGCTTTTGATGACGGGCATGCAGAGTATGTGCGAGGAGATAACCCGAAGGGCGATGGATGCCGCGAGGGCCGGCGACGTTTGCCCAAAACCTTTGGGATAGGTGACTGAAGTGGGCGCGTCGTTTGCAGGCTTTCAGCGCATCTTCGTCGCCAATCGGGGCGAAGTCGCTGCACGGGTGCGCAGGACCTGTGAGCGCTTGGGCATCACGCCCGTCTTCGGGGTGTCCGAAGCCGACCGCGACGCGCCCTGGTGTCGCGGCATGGAGCAGGTGGTGCTGGGGCCCGCGCGTGCGACCGAGAGTTACCTGAACCTCGAGCGCGTAGCTCTGGCCGCCCGAGAAAGCCGCTGCAGCGCCTTGCATCCGGGCTGGGGCTTTCTGTCCGAGAACCCCCGCTTTGTCAGCCTGTGCGAGGCCCATGGCGTGACCTTTCTCGGGCCGCCGGCCCACGTGATGCACCTGATGGGCAAGAAGACCCCCGCCAAGCAGGCCATGGCCCGTGCGGGATTGACGCTCATCCCGGGAAGCGACGGCATCCTCATGGATGCCGCCCACGCTCGCGAAGTCGCCGATGGCGTGGGCTATCCGGTGCTGCTCAAGGCCGAGAGCGGTGGCGGCGGCCGCGGTATGCGCATCGCGCGCGCGACCACCGAGGTCGAGCAGGCCTACGAGGAGGCCTGCGCCGAGGCAGTGGCAGCCTTCGGTGACGGGCGCCTGTATCTCGAAAAGTTGATCGAGGGCGGGCGCCACGTGGAGCTACAGCTGCTGGCCGACCGCTACGGCGCCGTCGTGCACCTGGGTGCCCGCGACTGCACGGTGCAGCGCAACCACCAGAAATTGATCGAGGAATCACCCGCCGGCGAGGTGCCGCCGGAGGAACTGGCGCGAACGCTCGAGGCGGCCTGTCAGGCCACTGCGCAGATCGGCTATACCGGGGCCGGCACCATGGAGTTCCTACTTGACGACGCTGGCGTCATGCGCTTCATGGAGATGAATACGCGCCTGCAAGTGGAGCATACGGTCAGCGAGATGCGCAGCGGCATCGACCTGGTGGAGCAGCAGATCCGCGTTGCCGCGGGGCATCGTTTACCCTTCGAGCAAGGGCAGATCGCTCTGCAGGGGCATGCCATCGAGCTGCGCATCAACGCCGAGGATCCGAGCGATGGCTTCCGGCCCGCGCCGGGCCTGTTGCAGCAGTGGCAGCCGCCGACCCAGAGTGTCCAGCTGCGTATCGACACCCACGTCGAGCAGGGCTACGCGGTGCCGCCGTTTTACGACAGCCTGTTGTGCAAGTTGATCGCGCAAGGCAAAACGCGAGATGAGGCCATCGAGCGCGCTATCGAGGCGCTCACCGCCTTCCGCTGTGAGGGGCCGGCGACCACGATTCCCATGCACCTTTCCATCCTGCGCTCCGAGGCTTTCCGTAGCGGTCGCTACACCACGCGCGCGATCCCCGGGTGGCCGCCTGAGGGGGAGGAAAGTTAGCGTGGCGCACGTACCGCTGAAACCCATCGGCAAAGCCCGCAAGCGCGTCCTCGATGACCGCGCCTACGAGGATCACCTTCGCGACCTAACCCAGCGTGAGGCGCGCCTACAGGCAGCATTTGCGGAGGCGCGGGCTGGCTGGGGCGAAAAATACGTCGATCGTGTCCATGCCAAGGGCAAGCTTACGGCGCGCGAGCGCGTCGATCGCCTGAGCGACCCGGGCACCGCCACCTTTGAGGTGGGCACGCTGGTCAACCACGGCGAGCGTTTCGGTGAGCTTCGTTCGCCTGCGGCCGGCGTCGTCACCGCCTTTGTACGCATCGCTGGCCGGCTCTGCATGGTGATCGCCAACGACAATACCGTGGCTTCCGGCGCCTGGTGGCCTCGGACGCCGGAGAAAATCGAGCGTGCACAGGCCATGGCACTGCGCCTGAAGGTGCCGACGATCTACCTGGTCGACTGCAGCGGGCTATTTCTGCCCGAGCAGCGTCGCAGCTTCAGCGGGGCCACGGGCGCGGGGCACATTTTCAAGATGAATAGCCTCCTATCTGATGCTGGCGTGCCCCAGATCGCCGGCGTCTTCGGGGACTGCATCGCCGGCGGCGGCTACATGCCGATCATCAGCGATCGCGTCTACATGACCGAGCAGGCCTATATGGTGATTGCCGGTGCGGCCCTGATCAAGGGCGCCAAGAGCACGAAGATTACCTCGCTCGATATCGGTGGCGCCGAGGTTCACGTTCACGAGAGCGGCTGCGCCGACGTGCGCGTGCCCGATGACGAGACGCTGCTGGCTTCCATTCGCATGGAGGTGGAGCGCCTGCCCAGCTCGGGAGCCGACTACTACCGCGGTGGCGTCGGCAGCATCGAGCCCGCCTTCGCGCCCTCCGAGCTGCGCGGACTCATCCCACCCGATCATCGTCAGGCCTACGAGGCGGAAGAGGTGCTGGCCCGCCTGTGCGATCAGAGCCTTTTCTGGGAGCTGTTGCCCGACGTGGGGCGCGAGATGATCTGCGGCGTTGGACGCGTCGGTGGGCTCTATGCGGGCTTCGTCGTCAACCGCCAGGGCCTGTTGTCCGACCCTGATGCACCGGGCAAGGTTCGCCCCGCGGGTATTCTCTACCGCGACGGTATTGCCAAGATCAGCGCCTTCAGTCGCGCTTGCAACGCCGACGGTATTCCGCTGATCTGGCTTCAGGACATCGGAGGTTTCGACATCGGCAGGGAAGCCGAGCGTCACGGCTTGCTCGGGCTCGGCTCCAGCCTGATTTACACCAACAGCACCAACAGCGTACCGATGTTCACGGTCCTGCTGCGCAAAGCTTCAGGAGCCGGCTACTACGCCATGGCGGGCCTGCCCTACGACCCGGTCGTGCAGCTCTCGACGCCGATTTCGAGGCTCAGCGTGATGGAGGGGCGGACGCTCGCCATCGCCACCTACAACACCAAGTTGGACGACGATTTTCGCATCGCGACCGAGGATCCACAGCAACGCGCGAAGATCGAGCAGGGCATGGCCGAGGTGGAGGCGCGTATCGAGGGCGACATGGACCCGGTGATTGCCGCCAGCCGCATGGACACCGACGAGATCGTAGAGCTACACGCCCTGCGCGACTGGCTCGCCGCGCTGGTCGAAATGACCTACCAGGGCGTAGGCCAGCGGCGCATCAAGAACTCGCGCATCTGGTCGCTGCACGATCTGGCGTTGCTCGGCGGTCGCGTTGACCAGTCTGAGGCTGGCGCGGTGTCTACAGAGCAGACCGGCGAGGCCAAGGCTGCGGCACCCGCGCAGAACGTGGACGGGCTTGTCTTTCGCGCGCCGACGGCGGGCCGCATCTACTTCCGGCCGGCGCCTGACAAGGAAAGTTTCGTGCAAGTGGGTGGTCTGATCGAACGGGGCATGACCCTGTGCCTGCTCGAGGTGATGAAGATGTTTAACCGCGTCAGCTACGGCGGCGACGGCCTGCCCGAGCGGGCGCGTATCGTTCGTTTGCTCGTGACAGACGGTGCGGATGTCGAACAGGGCACGCCGATCGCCGAAGTCGAATCAGCTTGATCCAGGCTGCAAGCGTCGTGGCGGCGCCGGCTGCAGGCGAGCGCTACGCCGCCAGCAAGGGCGCGATTTTCACGGCCATGGATCGCGACACCGGTGACGTGGTCTGGGAGCGCGTGCTGGGGCCGAGCAGCACTTTGGGCGGCGTCATGACCTCGCTGGCGACCGATGGCGAGCGGGTCTTCCTCGCGAACACCAACTGGGTGGTCTTCGGTTTCTTCGGCGGCATTCGCCACCCCCTCGACAACTCCACCGTCATGGCGATCGATCCCGCGACGGGCGCCGAAGCGTGGAGCGTTCAGATGCCCACTCCCATGTTCGGCGCCATGACAGTGGCCGACGGGGTGGTCTTCTTCGGCTTGATTCACGGTGAGGTCTCCGGACTCGAGACCGAGACCGGAGACGAGGTCTTCTACGCCGCGGTGAACGGTCCCATCGGAGGTGGAATCTCGGTCGCCCGCGGTCAAGTCTATGTGCCCTACGGCTTCAACTTTGCCACGGCTTTGACGCTCGACGCTGGCGTCGTGGGCTTCAAGTACGCGGGGACGAAGGTTCGAAGAGCGCAGCGGCGCGGGACGGGGTTTGCGCAGCGTCCCGCGCCGCTGGCGTTTGTGCGCGGCTTTTCGCAGCGCCATGACGCCCCGATCAGAGCGGCAGGCATTTGGGCGGTGACACTCTTGGGGTGCTTCGGTGATGGAGGAGTATCCCCTGACAAGGAGGAGCCCATGGGCTCGAGATCCGTGCTTGCTCTCGCCTTCGCCATTTCGGCGATTCCCGCTTCCCTCGCCGCCCAGGTCCCTGAGGTGGAAGACCAAGTCGGCGACAAGGTTGATTCGGATGAACCGGTCGGGCCGGCCGCAGAACCGGTGGCCGACACCGATCCTACGGAGGCGGAGCCGCCTGCCGCTGAAGCAGCTACGTCACCCGCGGTCCCGAGTTCGGCGCCAGTGACCGAACCCGGGACCGCCTCCGGCGCACCGAGTCAGCCCGAGCATCACGTTTGGGCCCGCAGGCGGCTGCCGGTCTACGTGCAACTCGGTCCCGCTGGCGGGGTGCTCTACGAGGACGAGGGCAATCGTCTGACCGCCCGGGAAAGCCGTCGTCTGGCTGCGGGGGGCCTGCTGCTGCGCGCGGGTGCCGTGCTGCGCGAACACCACCTTTTGGGAATGCGCCTCGCTATGTCAGGCCGGCCCAGTCGCGCCGTTGTCATCGACGGTCAGGCTTCGAATCAGTGGGGTGGCGTCGGCCAGGTGAGCTTCGGTCCCGAATATCGCTATCTTACGGGCGCCGGCTTCTACTTCGGTGGCTCCCTCGGCCTGCACGCCATCGGCGCCGGACTCGAGCTGAGTGCTGACCCGCCCGACCCGGACTGCCGCGGGGTCGAATGCAATGACGTGGAAGGACGCGGCGCGCTCGGCGCCGCGCTGACCGCGAGCGTGGGTTATGAGCTGCGCGTGACCCCGTGGTTTGCCATGACCATGGAACTTTACGGCGGCATGCAGGCAGCGGTGGATGACGAGGACCGCGACATGGACACGGCGACTCTCGGCGTGGCCTTCGGTGCGGGCCTGTGAGCGCGTGGGGGGAGGCCAGGAGCTTGATGGACTGTGTTCATGGGTAGTGCGCAGCGCAGCCTGGTTTCTGTGCCCGCGCCGAGGGCCCGTCGGCGTGAAGTCGCCGTTGGTTCTGCGACCAATTGCGCAAGTTACGGAAGCAGCGAGTCCCAGTGCTTTTTGTCAGCGTCCAGGTGTTCGGTCTGCAGATGCTGCGGACGTTGATCGACTCGAGCGCCGCCGCGGCCCCTGGGATGCCGTAGAGCGTCAGGTCCATCCAGTGGAGCGCGATTTCGGCGTCTTCGATTGGCACCGTCGCGTCGGTGGAGACCAGAAAGTGGTCGCTCGTGGCGTGATTGACGAGCATGGCCGCGATGCTATCGCCTAGATGTGCTCGGCGGGAGTCATGATCCGCTCTCGGGACCGCTACGGCGCCAGCTGCGGCGTCCGGTCCCCTTGAAATACACGGAGTATTCCGGCGGAGGCCGTCCTTGCATCTGGCATCGTATCGACCCCGATCTTCGGCTCAGCACTCCCGCCGAGCACATCTAGGGCATGCCCGCGCCGGCTGCGCCCAGCGTGAACGCGGCCTCGGTGTTTTCGTCCAGCAAGCCCTCTTCGAACAGGGGAGCCAGGCCCTGGGTGGCGTAGGGCTCGGTGCGTGAGCCGGTCGCCACGTTCGGCAACGGATCCTGCATCTGCAGCAGCTGCGTGTACGTCTACCCGACGAACGAGGCCGGCAAGGCCACATCCATCAGGGCGCGGAAGCCGTCGAGCACGGCCTGCAGGTAGGGGTTTTGGGAGTTGCCCTGTGGGTCGACCGGCTCGAGGTAGATCGGATTGTGGCCGGAAGAGAACCCGGTCTTCATCAACGTCGGGTTGATGGTGGAGACCTTGATCGGGCTTCCGGAGACCCTCAGGAAGCCACGCAGGTTGTTGGCGTAGGTGAGCAGCGCGCGCTTGCCCGCGACGTACGTGCTGAAGAAGCTGCCCCCGGCGGCCTCGCCTGCTTCGCTGCCGCCAACCGAGTAGTCGATCGTCGAGACGGTGTAGAGCAGCCGAGAGTAGCTGCTCTGGCTCATCATGGGCAAGAGCCGGTTGGTCACGCGCATCTGTCCGATGTAGAGGGTCTCCATCGCGAGCTGCGTCTGGGACTCCATGTAGGGCACCAGGCTAGTGGCCACGGGGACGGCCGTGCCGAACACGCCACGGCCGGCGTTGTTGATGAGGATGTCGATCGGCTGGCCGTTCAGCGTTCCGGCAAGCTCGCTGGCGAACGCCTCGACACTCGCCAGGTCCGCGACGTCCAGGGTCAGCATCGGAAACGGATGCCTTGGGTAGTAGGCGGGGACGCGCGAGGTGCCGATCACGGTCACGCCTTCGGCCTGCAGGGCCAGGCCCGTGGCGAGGCCGAGCCCGCGCGACGCGCCCGTGATCACCGCCACCTTGCCCGCGAGCGACACCTCAGGCGCGAACTCGCCGAGCGGGAAGTACTTCGGCGTGACCGCGGTCTGCAGCGGCGGGGCGGCCTCCACCTGGGCCAACGCCCGGGTGGCACCGCTCGCCCCCACGGCCGCGAGCAACCCGCCCGCCTTCAAGAGTTCACGGCGGGTGCCGCGCTGGGCGAGCACCCGCTGTGCCGAGGGCCCATGTTGCTGATTGGTCCTTTTCGTGATCTCAGTCCCTCCTGTCGACCGCCGAGCCGTGTTGCTCGGGCGTCGATGGAGAGGGGCGGGCGGCGCGCGTTTGTGACGGGGAAAAGCGCCGCTACTTGAAGCCGATGCAGCTTCTGATGAGGGAAAGGGGCGCGACCGCGCGCGATGTGACGCCCGATCCTCGGCGACTCTGGAGCGGGTCTGGCCAGTCACCCTTCGAGGCGCGTCGCCCACAGCTGGCGACCGCGGGGGGGCGAAACCGAGCTCGGCCAGCGCCCGCTGAGCGTGGCGCACAGCTGCGCGCCACGCTCAGCACCCAGCAGGTCGCCCAGGCGCGTTTGGTGGACGAAGCGAGCGTGAGCGAGGGGCGAATTCCCATCGGCTTCCACCGCACGCTCGAAGTGCGAGAGTGCCTCGTCCCGCCGTCCGCGGGCCGCCGCGAGCTGCCCCCTGAGGAAGTCGGCCTGGCCGGCCAGCGAGCGGAACTCGTGCTTCATGCGGTAGATGCCGTCGGCATCCACGCGCGAGAGGGTCTTGAGCGCCACGCGCGTGTCGGTCCGCGTGTCGAGCGCCTCGACCACGACGCCCATGCCTCCCTCACCGATCCGGCGCTGCACGACGAAGCGCCCCTCGCATAGCGTCGTGTCGGGCGCCAGCAGCGACCCCGGCGAGGACACCTTGGCGGCCTCGTGCAGCAGCCGGTCGAAGGCCGAGTCGTCACCCGACGAACTCGGCCCGCCGCCCTGGCCGCCTTTTTGCGAGCCCTCGCCCACCGTGTCCTCCTGACCGACAGGCTAGCCCTAGTGGCCGCCATGGTGAAATGGGCATCCGCTGGCGGCTTTCGCTCCGCCGCCGGCCGGTTTGGCGAAGCTGGTGAGGTCGGCGCGCTGGTCGTTGGCGCCCTCGCCGTGGACGGCCTCGTAGAAGGGCACCTGGTCCCGGCCAAAGCGCGGGTCGCGCAGCATGGCGTGCGTGTCCTGGTAGCGTGTGAGAATCCACGAGTTGGTCGTGGTGCGGTAGCACAGCGGCTGCCGCTCGCGTCGGAGCTTGCAGGTGGCGTAGGGGGCCTGCACGAAGGCTCGCGCCCGCCGTGCTGTAGGCGGCGGAATCGTGGGGGGTGGGGCCTCAGCGGTGTAGGCAGCGTGGCATCCGGTGCCGATATGGCTGAAACTGGGGGGGGCTAAAGATACCTACGGTCGGCCGGAACCGTCATCATCAGCTGCCAGCCATGACAGCCCTCGGCCAGCAGCAAGTCGCAGAGCGCATCGAGCTCGCCGAGGTTTCTGCGATTGACCTGGGTGTTGAGGGCGATGGCAAGCCCCGCCTCGCGGCAGTTTGCGAGGGCGGCTCGCGCGGCGCGGTACGAGCCGTCGACGCCGCGCAGGGCGTCGTGGGTGGCTTCGGTGCCGTCGATGGAGACCGACACGCTCTGGACGCCGGCCTCCAGGGCTTGCCGCGCGACGCGGGGCGTCAGTCCGCGACCACCGCTGACGAGAGCGCAGCTGAGACCACGGGCGGCGATGGCTTCGGCCACGCGCTGCCAGCCGCGGTAGAGGTAGACCTCGCCGCCTATGAGGGTCACCTCCTGCACGCCGAGGTCGGCGAGCTGGTCCACGAGATCGAGGGCCTCGTGCAGAGACAGCTCGTCCGGTCGCGCGCGCCCAGCCCGCGAGCCGCAGTGGCGACAGCGCAGGTCGCAGGCAAGGGTCAACTCCCAGACAGCATGGACCGGACGGCAGGCGCGGTCGACGGGGCGTGCTTGCCGGCTCGACTCGATGCCGCGCACCTGTGAGCGAGTGCTCGAGTGTAGCGGCAAGCGTCGAGCGGGTCGTTTCTGCGCTACCGCTGCCCCGGCTCCCCGCTGCTGCACGCGGGCAGTGTAGCCGCAAGGCACGCGCGGCGCGAGTCCGCGATTGACTCATCGCGCCGCAACGCGAGTCATGGCTTGGCGTAGGGCCTTCACACTTGGCCACAGGCCGTAGGCGAGCGCCGCGCTGAAGAGCACGATGGCCAGGCCGTGGGGGCCGGCAAAGAGCGTCGCAGCGCTGGCGGTGACGGCGAGGATCACCAGCAGGGGGCGCCGCTTGCGGACGCCGAGCACGCGGCTCAAGTGCGAGTAGCGCATCGGAAATGCGACCATCAGCGTGCAGGCAGCACCGACTGCGGCGCCTACGTAGACGGGCTCCTTGCCGAAGAGCAGTAGCGCCGAGGCCACAAGCACCGCGGCCACCGCAGAGGGTACGCCACCGAAGCTGCCAGCTTCGGCCGCGTCCTTGGTGAGCGTGAAGTAGAGCAGGCGACTCCAAGTGAACAGCGCGTAGCTGCCGCCGAGCAGAAGACCCGCGCCGCCGCCGAGCAGCAGCGCGATGGCGACTCCGGGTGCCAAACCGTAGGTGATGGCATCGGCGACGTCGTCGGCGTAGACGCCGAAGCGCGTGCCACCCCAGCGGCGGGCCGCCAGGCCGTCAAGACCGTCGAAGGCCCAGCCGAGCAGAATGAGCGCCAGCATGGTGTCGAGGCGGCCGGCGACGGCAGCCGCCATGGCGGAAAGACCGCACAGCAGATTGCCGAATGAAAGCGCATCGGCCACATGGCGGCGGCGCGAACGGCGCGCGATGGCGGTTGTATGTACTTGGTCGTGGTTCATGACTTTTTCTCCAGAGCGTGCAGGTCGGCACCGAGTTCCTGTTCCAAGAAGAGGTCGACCCGTTCGCCGTCGACCGCGCGCGTCAGACGCCGGTAGGCCAGGCCCAGGCCCGCGCTGATGAGGACGAAGAGGCCACCGATGAAGAGCAGCGCCTGGCCGTGGTGGGTCTTGCTGCTCTCGAGCGTGCCCTTCAGAGCGCCGCCTCGAACGTAGATGGCGCCGAGGCGGCGGTGGGCGTGGCGGCCGTCGAGGAGCCGGTCGGCCTGGCGTCGCGCGGCTTGCTCAATGTCGTCGGCCACCAGGATGCCCATGCGGTGGCGCAGACCTGCGCCGGCTGTGGGCTCGAAGCGCAGGGAACGCTCAAGGCGCACGCGGTTGACGCACGGTGAATGGGGCATCGGCAGCTGCGTGCGGGCCTGCGCCAGCGGCGTCGACAGCTGCAGGCGATGGACGCCGGCCGCCAGGGCGTGTCTGGCGGACAGGGCCACGATTGCGCCCCGGGCGTCTTTCATCGGCTGGAAACCTTCGGAGTGCAGGGCGCTGCCGACCAAGAGCGGTCGGGCCAACTCCACGCGCTCGCCGGCGGCGAGGGGCTGCGAGAGCACCCAGGTGCTTTCGACGCGGACGCGCGCGCCGCTCAGCTCGAGGAGGTGGTCGGCGGCTGCGACCGCCGGGGCTCGACTGGATGGGGACGATTCGATCGCCTGAGCGACCGATCCTGCAAGCAGCGTCAAAAGCGCCACCGCCGCCGTGGTCGTGTTTCGCTTCATCACTCGACCACGACCTGATCGATGCCGCCGGTGAAGAGCGCCGAGTCGGTGAGGATCGGCGCCGCCAGCGCGATCAGCTGCATCATCACCGCCAGTTGCATGGCCATGAACGAAAGGGCCGCGACCAGCGTGCCGGCCTTGGAGACGCCCTCGGGAATGCGTGCGAGCGAGCCGCGGATGAAGACGACGACCGCCACCAGCAAGGCCAGCACCACCGAGCCCACGCCCAGCATGGGGCCGGCCCAGGCGCTGCTGTGGAAGTAGAGCGCCAGAAGCGGCGAGACCACCGCCAGCACCAGCGTGCCGCTGAAGGTCGCCACGGCAAAGGACAGCAGCATCGAGCGGCCCTCGTAGCCCGGCGCCCAGAGCTTGAGCGTGAGCAGTCCCGCGGGCGCGGCCACCAGGCTGCTGAGCAGCACGACCAGAGGCACCTTGTAGACGTTCTGCAGCGCCAGGCTAACCTGGCCGGCGCCGGCGGCCAGGCCCCAAACGGCAGCGAAAGCGAGCGAGGCCAGGGCGGCACCCACCGCCAGCTGGGCCGGTCGCGAGCGCAGCTTCTCGCTCGGCCGGTGGCGGCCCCCCATCATCTCGACCAACTCGCCCAAGAGGTTCATCGTATGTGTCATCGCGTCTTCTCCCGCTTCGGTTGAGAGTTCCTGATTCGAAGCCAGTCCACCGTGACAGAGGGCGATGAAGACGGCGGCGCGATGCCCTGAAGCGCGCGTCAATTGGTTGTGAATCTGGTGTGAAGAGCGGCGGGCGAGGCCTCAGGCCCGCGGTAGCGGCAGCTCCAGGCTGAAGCTGGCGCCGTGGCCCGGCTCGGAGCGGGCGTTGACCTGACCGCCATGGGCCTCGACGACGGCGCGCACCAACGCAAGACCGAGGCCGGTGCCGCCTTGACGGCGTGTAAAGAAGCGGTCGAAGACGTGGGGCAAGTCTTCGGCTGCGACGCCAGGGCCGCTGTCCTCGACCTCGAGCCGCACGCGCCCATCGACCGTGTCGAGCTGCACCCGCACGTGCCCTTCGCCTTCACCGCGGGAGGCGAAGTCGGCGGCGTTTTCGAGCAGGTTGCGAATCGCCGACGTGATGCGGCTCTCGACGATCGCGGGCGCCGCGTCGCTGTCGAGCCGTAGCTCGAAGCGCAGCGCCTGATAGCGCTCGTCGGCGCGCAGCTGGACCACCAGGTTTTCGACGATGACCGACAGCGGCTGGCAGCTGCGCTCCTCGCCGCGCATGCCGGCGTCGGCGCTCGCCAGTTCCAGGAACTGCGTCAGCAGTGTGTCGAGCTGACGACTGCTTTGATCGAGCACGCGGGCGATGCGCTGCAGGCGAGCCGCGTCGAGCTCACCACTTTCGAGGCGTTCGGCGGCAGCGCGGATGGCGGCCACGGGATTTTTGAACTCGTGGGCCAGGTCGGCGACGAAGGCCTCGTTTTCCTCGCTGCGGGCGCGCAGCCGGGCCAGCAACTCGTTGAAGGCCGTGGCGAGTTCGCCGAATTCGTCGGAGCGTTCCACCGGCAGGTCGGCCGAGGGCAGCGCTCTTTTGGCGCGCTCGCGCACCTGGTGGCGCAGGCGCTCGATGGGGCGGATCATGCGCCAGCTGAGCCAGGCCGCCAGCAGCAGTGCGCCGGGCAGCACGAAAAGCGAAATCTTCAGCACCTGGTAGCGCTGCTCGTAGAGCGCGCGGGTGCCGCGGCGCCGTGCCAGCTCGACGTACAGGAAGCGACCGTCGAGCAGCCGCTGCACGGCGAAGCAGCGCAGCACACGACGGCCATCGAGCACGTCGCAGCCGTGGGCCGCGGCGTCGCGGGCGGCACGGGAGAACTCGGGGCGCTCGGACAGGGGCGCGAGCTCGGCGTCGAGTTCCGAAAGCGACCGCCGATCTTTGAGGCCCAGGATGCGATCGGCGAGGCCGCGCCAGCTACGCTCCTCGGCGCTGTCGTCGTGAAGGGCGAGGACTTCGAAGTGCTCGGAAAGCAGACGCACGCGGGCGCCGGCGTCTTCGGCCAGCGCCCGAACCCGCGCTGCCGCTTCGGCGGGCGGCCCCACTTCACGGGCGGCGCTGGCTTGGGCCTCGGCCAGCAAGCGCGCCTCCAGCGATTGTTCGTATTCGTTGCCGAGCAGCACGAGCACGACCGGCGCCAGCGTCACAAGCACCACGACCAGGAAAGCCCGGTAGCGCAGAGGCACGAGCGTGGAGAAGTCCGCGTCGAGTGCTCGGCCGCGGGCAGGCCCCGGCTCAGCCATCGCGCTCAACCATCGCGCCACCTGTAGCCGGCGCCGATCACGGTCTCGATGCGATCGAAGTCCGCTTCGACCGCTTCGATTTTGCGGCGGATGGCGCGCACGTAGGTGTCGATGATGCGCTCGGCCACGACCGAGTCGTCGCCGCGTACCTCCTCGAGCAGATGGGCGCGCGTGCACACCACGCCGGGGCGTCGCGTCAGGGCGTCGATCAGCCGGTATTCGCTGACGGTCAAGCGCACGGTGACTTGGGCGTAGTGGGCCTCCAGGCGCTCGGCATGGAGCACGAGCGAACCGATGCGACGCACCTGACTCTCGGTCACAGCGACGCCCACAGCGTCACCTCGTCGCAAGAGCGCCTTGATGCGCGACAGCAGCACGCGCGAGCTGAAGGGCTTGCTGACGTAGTCGTCAGCGCCGAGGTCCAGACCCAGCGCCTCGTCGATCTCGTTGTCGCGGGAGGTCAACAAGATGAGCGGCAACCCGTCGCCGGCCTCGCGCAGGCTCCGGCACAGGGCAAAGCCGTCGAGCTCCGGCATGTTCACATCACTGACCACCAGATCCGGGCGCTGGGCGCGAATCGCAGCCAGCCCCTCGCGGCCGTCGCGCGCCGTCTGCACCGCGAAGCCCGCGTCCTCGCAGACCAGCGCCAGCACGTCGAGCACGGCCTCGTCGTCATCGATGAGCAGCACTACGGGCACGGGGGGAGTGTAGGGCCGCGACCGCTCCGAAACCACCGAATCTTCGCGGGCTGGGCGGGCAGGAGCAGAGGCCGCGTCGGATGCGGTCACTGCTGCATGTGATCCCACTTGGGCCGCTGCCAGGTGCGACGAAACTCGGCCTCGTCACGGCGAAAAGCGCGTCCCGCTTCTTCGTTTCCGTCGAAGAAGAGCACGAATTCGAGCGGGCTCGCCTCGACCTCGGCGCCGCGCTCGCGATCGAAGAAGTGGGCGATTTCGTTGGGGGGTAGCACCCAGCGACCGCCCGCCTTGCTCAGCTCGAAGGCGATGCCGGGCTTGGCGTCTGCGGGTTCGTAGGCCTTGTAGACCAGCTCGGAGCACACCAGAGCCTGATCGGTGACGAAATCGAAGTTGAAGTCGTAGGGGCGGCCGTGGAAACCGAAGGCGCGCACCAGCGAGGCGAGCCTGACGCTGCGCGCAAGGCGCGGGCGCAGGACCGCAAGGTAGTCGGCGTTGCCGCTGTGCTCGAGGGAGGTGAGCGTGACACCCTCCCCGATGGCTTCGATCACCCGCGGCTTGTGGCCCTCGGCATCGGCCTTCGCAAAGGCCGCGTGCAGCGCCGGAAGCTCTTTCTGCAGGTACTGGCTGGGGGCGAGGCCGGCGGTCACGGCGCGCTCGGCTTCGCTTTCGAAGAATGCATCCATCTCGGCGAGCGTGCCGACGTAGAGCGCGGCGTGGGGCCAGAAGCCGGGTAGCCCAATGTTGGTGGCGTACCAGTTGCGGCGCTCGAGCAGGATGTCACCGGGCTCCAGTTCGCCGATGACGCCCTGCAGGAGTTCGGGGGTGACGAAATTTGCCCGGTCGGTGACCCGCAGCTTGCCCATGCCTTCGGCCACGCCCTTTTGCACCGGGAACCAGGCTTTGAAGGCCTGGCTTTCGAGGTACTCGAGGGGGTTGTCTCCGAAGAGTTCCGGCTCGCGGCCGAGGATCTTCCACAGCCGCTCGTAGCCCTTCCGCGCGTGATCGAGCAGGACATTTTCGTCTTTGACCTCCAGAGCGCGCGTGGTCTGCAGGAGCTTCAGGTGAAGCCGCCCGGCGTTGAGCCGCAGCAGCGTACTCGGCGACGTGAGACGCCATTTGAGCTGAGCATAGCCTCCTTTGGGGATGCCGAGTTCCGGGCGCGGATCATTGAGCAGGCTCTCGATGGCGCGATTGTCGCCGATGCTGCGCTCGAGCCGCGCCAGGGCCTCGGTCTGGATCACCAGGGCGCTGTAGCCGATCAGGAAGGAGCGCGCGTTGAGCTTGCGATGGGCGATCGGGTTGATCTGCCAGAAGTACTTGTGCAAGTCGACGATGCGATCGAGGGCCACGGCATGGTCCAGGTACTCGAGCCAGGCGCCCAGCAGCGCCCCGCGTTGCTCGACCGTGATGACTTCGCCCTGGCGGCCGAAGAGGGCGGCGTGTTCTTCGGACAAGCGCTGCAGGCGTTGGGCGATGCGTTCGGTCTCGCCGCTGTCGTTCGTGATGCGTTCGCGCAGCCGCTCTGCCGGAACGTTGACGAAGCGCACGTGGTCGGCCGGCATGAGCGTGAAGAGGATGGCGCCGACCGCGACCAAGACGAGCGCGTGGGCAGCGGTGCGGCCGTACCTCTGCCAAAAGCCCACCGCCTTGCCGCGCGCGCGCTGTAGGCCCTCGGCGGCAGGTTGGTGCGAGCGCACGGCGTAAAGGAGCGACAGCCATCCGAGCCCCCACAGGGCAAAGCCCGTCGGCCGCGACCAGCCCTCGAGGACGCGCGTGAGCACCACGACGACGCCGAAGAGGGGCAAGAGCCCACTGAGAAGAAAGCCGAGCCCCGCGCGCTTCTTCATGGCGGCGAGGGTAGCACGGGGGCGCCGCGGCCCCTACCCGACCACGGTGCGAAGGTCCCGGCGTTCGCACCCGCACTGTGAGGCCTATCGTTGATGGAGGCGTCCCGCCCCGTGTGTCGGCCCATGGGGCGCTCAAGGCGCAGGATTTGCGCTCTGCGGCACTGCATCCAACCCGTACGCGCGGCCACTGCAGCGAACGGTTTCGCCGCCGCTGGCTTGCCCCCATTGCGGCTGCGTCACGCTACACTCCCCCCCATGGCGCCAAAGCTGCTGCTGGGATTCGCTTTCGCAGGCATGCTCGCGACCATCGCCTGGCTTGGCGGGCAGCTCAGCGATCAGCGCGACCAACTTTCGCGCATGGAAAAGCGGGTGGCGAACTTGGAGACCGAGATCGAAGAGGTCTGGGATGCTCCGGCGCCGACCCCTCCAGCGCCTTTGCCTCGGCTCGCGCGCGCGGCCGCGCCGGCAGCCAGTCCCACGGTGGAAGGTGCGACGGAGGAAGACGCTCCTTCCGCTTTTCGCCAGCGCACGCCGGGCACGGCGCTCGATGACGAGGCAGCGGGCGGCTCCGTGCACGTGGTCCGCGAGGCTCTACTCGATGTGCTCTCGACCGAGGATCCCCAGGTGCGGGAGGGTTTTCGGCAACTGATGCGCGAAGAGCAGGCGGTGATGCGCGACGAGCTTCGCGAGCAGCGAAAGACCCGCTGGGAGCAACGCACCGGCGAACGGCTGGCCAGCTTCGGCAGTGAGCACGGCTTGACCCAGGCGCAACAGGACGCGCTCTTCGCTCTGCTCACCGCCGCGCGCGACCGCTCGAGCGAGCTCTTCCGCCAGGCGCGCGAGGGCGAGGAGCCGCCGTCGCGCGGCCAGCTGCGCGAGCAGATGCAAGCGCTGCGCCGCGAAGCCGAGAACGAGGCGCGCGAGGTTCTCGACGACAAGCAGTTCGAGGCCTATCAGCAGATGATCCAGGAGGAGAGACTGCTCGGCCCAGGCGGCGGCAGACGCGGTCCCCCCGGCGAGCGGGGTGCGCAGTAGCGCTCTGGACGGTGCGAGGCGCCGGCACTAACCTCGCGCATCCATGGTAGCGCTACGCATCAACGGTCAATCACGCGAGGTCGACGTCCCCCCGGACACGCCTCTACTCTTCATCCTACGCGACGTGCTAGGCCTGACAGCCACCAAGTTGGGCTGCTCGCTGGAGCAGTGCGGCGCGTGCACGGTGATGATCGACGGCGAGGCCTGCCGCTCGCGTCGGAGCTTGCAGGTGGCGTAGGGGGCCTGCACGAAGGCTCGCGCCCGCCGTGCTGTAGGGCGGCGGAATCGTGGGGGGGTTGGGGCCTCAGCGGTGTAGGCAGCGTGGCATCCGGTGCCGATATGGCTGAAACTGGGGGGGGGGCTAAAGATACCTACGGTCGCCCGACGGCTGCCTGCTGGTGTGGCCACGCGGATCGGGCAACCCGGGCAACAGCACCAGCACGAGCGTCGAGAGCCCTGCGCCGAGCCCAAAGTAGATGGTGAAGTTGCCGATGTCGACGCCCGGCTGGGCGCCGCCGGTGCGCAGAGCCAGGCCCCAGAGCATCGGGGCGACGCCGGAGACCACCCCCGTGACGGCGCCGAACACGGCCAGCGCGACCGGACGTTTTTCCATGGGCGAGATCTCGGGCAGGAAGGTCATGTGTGCGGCCTGGCCGACCCCCGCAGCGACGCCGAACGCGAAGTAGGAGGCCCCGAGCGTCGTGAGCGCGAACACCTCGCCGCGCACGACGGCGAGCCAAAACAGGAAGACCCCGACGAACACGAGGTGAGCACTCTGGAAGAAACAGCGGATGACAACGCGGTCGATCCAGTGCCGGATCGCCAGCGAGCCGAGGATGCGGCCCGCGAAGGTGGCCGCGGTGAAGGACATGATCGCGCTCGACGCGAGCCCGACCTCAGCCTTCAGGTAGTAGCTCGTGAACGCACCGAATGAAAAGATCGCGACGGAGGACAGCAGCTCGAACATCAGGTAGTGGCGAAACAAGCCCGGTCGGAGACTCAGTCCGACGGCTTCGGCCATCATGTGGCGAATCGGCGAGGGGGCAGGACGCGGCCCGGCCGGCAGACGCAGCAAGCAGAGCACCGCCGCGGCCGAGCCGAAGATCGCGATCCCGTAGACCCAGCGGAAGGCGACGTAGGTGGGCAGCGCCGCGAACAGTCCCGTGCAGGTGAGCAGCGCGAGCACGCCGACGGCGCTCGTGATGGCACCCTCTGTGGCGAAGAAGCGACCGCGCAGGGGCTCTGGCAGGATGGCCGCCAGCCAGGGGATGTGGGCCGCCCCGCCAAAGGCCCGGCAGACGCAGAACAGGAAGACGCTCAGGACCAGCGCGTTTGCCATCCAGCGGTCTGGCGCGCCGGGTGCGAGCCAGGCCAGGCCGAGGGGTACGAGCAGGAAGAACGCCCGCGCGCCCCACCCGAGCACCATCTGGTGCCGAAAGCCCAGGCGCTCGAGCATGGCCGTCGCCAATACCTGGATCGGGTAGAGCAGGTACACAAATGAGCTCGCTAGGCCGACCTGGAAGCTCGATCCGCCGAGCTGCTCGAGCAGGAGCACCATCGGCGTGCCGAGGCTCATCATCCAGGTCAGCCCGTTGAAGCCACCGAACCAGTAGCCAGCACGAAACGGACGCAGGGACTGGATCTGGGGCTTCACGGCCGTGGCGTAGCACGCGCTTGCGCTTGTGCCAGGCCCGTAGCTCCCCGGCAGGATCTGCCTTGGAAGCGTCGATGGCATTGATGGCCAGCGTTCTGTGGGTACGACTTCCTCGGTGCGGCGAGTCGAAGAGGCCATCGCCAATGCTTGGAACGACCAGCTCGCTGCAGGGCCGTGGCTGTGGAAGCTGTACCTACTCTACGGGTTTCATCGTCGCAGCCGCGGCACGATGACTTCGCGGCTGAAGCCCGCCTCGAACTGCTGCAGTGAGGGATCGAGAAGGTCCCAGGCGGGCGCGTGCTTGGTCCAGATCTCGAACTCGGGGCTGAAACTGGAGGTGCCTAACACTACTGTGTCAGGGTAGCGGAGGAAGATCGCGCCGGGCAGGGGATTTGTAGGGTTTGGCGGACGTCGACGGCAGGGTGGGCCCCTTTCGAGACGGCCGACGAAGCCTGCAAATCCCCTGAACAAGCGAGGGCCGCCGCTACCCTGACACAGTAGTGCGAAAGATTCCTACGGTCTGGCACCTGCAGGCCCGTGTGATCACCGTGCAAAGTCATGGGAGTGCGTTTGCCTTTCGGTGGCGGACCCAAGCCGGTTACGCCGCCGCCTCAGAACAGCGCTCGCAGCCGCAGCCCGCCCGGGTCCCAGCGACTTGGACGCCCCCACAGCCCTGCCACCGCTCCGGCGCGCAACAGCGCCTCGACGCCGCCGCCGCTCAGCACCTGGAGCACCACTCCCATCACGACTTTCGCCCGCGACCTCCACGTCTTGGCCATGCCGTACGCGCTTGCCGCTTCATGCAAACCCAGCGCCGCGAGGCCCAGCGCCGAAGCCACCGCCTCGCGTTGCCGCGGAGGGCTGCTGAGGCCCAGCAGCAGCAAAGCCCACAGCAAGCGCCGCCCCCGGGGTCCGGCGGCTGCCGTAACCCTCGTCCTGCTACAGCCAGCGCTGGGCGGCGGTCGCGTCGGCAACCGCTGCCCACATCGTCGAGTCCAGCGACGGCTCGGCCTGCTGCTCGCTCGGCCGCACCCGCCACCCCTACGGGTCCACCGGCGCCAAAAGCGCCCGGCCATAGGGCACAAAACCCGCTGGATACAGCGTGAACGATAACCCATGGCGGTGACAGCGCGCGACCCAAAGCTCGAATCCGGGGCCACTCTTGCGGGCG
>Ga0224501_10000045_pt1 | contig 134620 bp, 104 predicted proteins | sample SF_Oct11_sed_USG_4_FD_169105 | JGI IMG/M metagenome (GOLD analysis project Ga0224501, IMG submission 169105) | Sediment microbial communities from San Francisco Bay, California, United States - SF_Oct11_sed_USGS_8_1 | ecosystem: Environmental > Aquatic > Marine > Sediment | place: USA...
GCAAAAACAGACCTCACGTCTCGACCGCACGACTGCTGGCCGAATGATTTCACCCGATGTCATGTTGACGTCACCCAGGTCGCCTATGACGCACCTTGAAAGGGCTGGTTGGTGAAGGCCAAGGCGGGGACGGTCATCGTTCGTTACTGGAATACTCAACTCGAAATCGCCGAGCGGCTGCAGTACGCCTTGACGTGAAGAGAGTGGCTGGTTGTGCCTCTGGGAAGCGGTGGTGACATGACGACCCGCGTACACTACACGAAACCTTCAAATGCTGAGCTAAAAGTGGCCTACTCTACTGAGGCCGCGCGCACTGGCTGGGTGAGGATACTATGAGTATATCGGAAGATTTGAGGACGCCTTCAAGGACCATCTGGGTGTGCCTCACGCCCTGGCCACGTCAAGCTGCAGCGGTGACTGCATCGACGTCACGAAGCTTGAGGTTCAGCGGACCGGGTCTGCTGCATTCATCGACGACGGTCTTTTCGTGAGTTCGAAGATTCCGCAGCCAAAATAGCAGGAGAAATTTTGCAACGCCGCAGGTGAGCAGAGGTCTGCATTTTCGTGCAAAGTGCCTCGATCGTCGACATAGGCGAAGCTATCGATTTCGTAGTTCTCGGAAAGGAGATCCGATAGGTAACGCAGTGCGAATACGCGATGCGCATTGAATTCGACACGCTGCGGGCCTATGGGGACGGACAAGTAGAATTTGCCGCCCGGCGTCAATGCGCGATGAATATTGGTCAACCCGACTAGGTGACCGTCTGGACGTATAGGATCACCGTAGCGCCCGAGTCCGAAATGCTCAATCGCGTGCAGGGACGAGATGGAGTCACAATACTCCGATAGCCGGAGACTCTCTGACATGAAATCCATGCGCCTGAAGCTCACGTGGGGCACGGTTGGCGGCTCCTCGCGGATGTCGAAAACCTCGATTTCGCGAAAGCTCGCAACGTGGGCAATGAAGCCATCCAAGCGGGAGCCAACGTCAACGTGATGTGTCGGGTTCGCTTCGTATATCTTTCGCGCAACCAGCAGGTCTTGGTGAAAGTAGTGTCCGTTCGCCTGGCCACTCTGCTGATTTCGGTCGTTGAGGCACGGATAGAGCCCGGTGAGCGGGAAGCCGAAATCGTCGTGAGCGATCATTTGCTTGAAGTCCTTCAATGATCGTACGAAAAAAGGGCCGCCGCGCAGCGCCCCGAAGGCCCTCTCCGGGTAAAATCCGACGGCCGACAAGGTTCGCCTGCCGGCTGACGCCATCTTGGCGATTGGCCTGAAGTCTGTCTTGTGAATCCACATGGCCTATTCGAATCCCTTGGTGTGTGCGGGAGAGGCGGACTGCAGAGAAATCCGTGCGGCCGACTTGGACGGCTGGAGCGTCGCTGTTGGAGTGAAAAGGGTTGTTGAATGCATGTGAGTCTGTGGCCCGGTGGTCCAATGGCTGCAGCATCAGCTTCTGTCGGGGCTACGGCTGCTTCTCGTCTCGGGTGAGCGCCCGAGTACGAGCATCCACGCCAAGTAGATAGAAGAGAAGAGCACGAGGGCAGCCACGACACCCTGAAGACCCATGAACCGCGCCCCAATGAAGTTGAAGGATACCCCAGCAAGTGCCGTCGCGATCTTCGCCACGGTCATGGTACGTGTTCGCAGTTCGCTCATTAGCTTCAACCCTAGCACCTGACCTGCAGAAAACACTCCCCCTGCAAGAACTATCCATGGCAAAAGATAGGAGCAAGATCTGTAGTCTTCGGCGACGAAGATGCGGAACACCAGATCGTGTAGGAAGAATGCGCTGGTAAACCCGAAGGCCGCAATCGACAAGGTTGCGATAGTCAAAAGCCATCCAATGCGATGCACCTTCGCGGTACGCACGTGGTCTGTCGCATCCCCGGCGCGCTGATAGAGAATCGGCCCCACAAGGGTGGTGCCAACTCCCACGAGCATCAAGGTTGGCGTGTATCCGAGCTGGAAAAGCACCGCATACTGACCAACTGCGTCAAGGGATGCGAAGGTCTCGAGTGCCCAGCGGTCCGACACCTGCTGCATCCAGGTGAATCCCCCCCAAGTTGATATCGGCCAGGAATATTCCCAGATCTTTCTCGCCCAGGACGCGCGGGTGATCGAAGCGGGGGTGGCTTGAGAGATGGTACGGCGGAGTACAAGGATATGCGATGCGGTGGCCAAGGCCATGGTACAGGCATAGCCACCTGCGACAGACGCCCCGGATGGCCCGAGCCAGTGCAGGAATGCAAGCGAAAGCGCGATCCGCAAGCAGGCAACTAGAGCCATATGGAAGGCAACGACGGACCGGTGACGTGCCGCATTTTGGATTCCGTCTAGGGCGCCGACGTACCCGGCGAAAACCGAAAAGACCAGACAAGCTGCCGTCAAATTGAGCCATTGCCCGCGTCCCAGTACATGCAGGGCACCGGACAGTACCCCTCCGATGCCGAGCACCGCGATGCTGGCGAGCTGCAGCAGCAGGCGAGAGTCACGGAGATAGTTGTGCAGATCCCGCGCGTCGCTCGCGATTGTGTAGTGGCGAGCGATCCCTGCAGAGATACCACCCATAACGACTTGATTGACGAGCCCCGCAGCGGTGAGCCCGAGAGCTAGCTCTCCGTACTGCACTGGACTGAGGTGCGCCGTAAGAATGCGCACTAGCACCAGTCCACTGGTGACCGACAGAGCTTGTGCCACTAGAATCCAACCACCTTCGGCGAGGATTCGGCGGTTCTTTGCCAGAATTTTTAGGGGCCTTAGGCGTTCGTGTAGAGCCAGCATCCGGCGGTACTCCGTTGACAGTCCTGTAGCACGCATGTCGCTCGGAATCGTCGGCCGGTCAGTTGCCGGTACAGAGTCCATGCTGATGGTGGTGTCTGGTGGCGATCCGTCAAGGCGGCTGAAGGTGCGGCCCAGCGCCTTGGTTTGACGGAATGCGACCACACCCTCCTGGCTCGCTGTCGCGGCCGCTGCTCCGACCGGCGCGGCACCTGCAGAGGTGAAATGGTAGCGGTAGGCGACAGCGGTACCAGCCAGCACCTTGCATCTGCGGGACGATCGTGCCTCGCTGAGCTGTCCGGTGCCACTTTTCTCTGCCGATACAATTTCACCTCAGCAAATACCGGGCCACTCGTGTCCACGAGCCGCACCTGCCGGTGCGTGATGTCTACGCAGCATCCGTGAAGGCCGCCGAAGGCGCCGCGAAGCGGCCTAGCCTTGACGGATGCTGACTAGACCCCACCACCATCTCAGGCTCGGTGCCGGTAGCCGATCGTGAGATAGTAGCGTGCGAATTGCGTAGTGCAGGACACTGAGTCCTCAGGATGGGCGGAACGATGTTACCACCGGCCCCCGAGGGTACCACTACCACCGATTCTACCGGGACCCGGACCCACTCCCCGTAGCTGCACGTTTCGGAGACGCGCGCAGCTCGGGTCGAGGGCGCGAAGCGATGAGCGTAGCGAACGAACCCTTGACGCGGGCGAGCACGTCGCAATCATGTGCGCATGCGGTGGAAGCCCCGCTCCCGCCCTACCCGGAGGGAACCAGTAGCCCGGGTACATGCCACGTACGGATGGTCGGGGTCGTGCGCCCAATCCACCACCGGTGGGGCCCTGGTGACCGGTGATAGCGGTGGTATCACTAGCCTCCGAACTCGACGGTAACACGGAACGAACCGGAATTCCATGCCGAGAACGGGCGGCGGGGTTACAGTGGTTGCTGATAGGTGTTACCCGGCGGCGCAGTTGCTGTGCTGAGAATCAACTTCAACCATCCATCCCTGCCGGCACTGTCGCGTTCGCGAGGGGAGGGGCCGGGATTCGACGTGAACACGAAGGCACTTCTCCTGGCGTTCTGATCTTTAGACTCGGCCAACGCTTGGCTTGTCTCCTGGGGGGGCTTGAATCCTGGGCAGCGGACGAGTAAACAATCAGTAACTGCCTCGGCGTCAGCCCGGCAACGGCTCCCGGGTCACTTTCGAGGCGCAAGCGCGGTCCGGCGTTTCCGAAAACGTTGCCTTCCCGTGAAAAAATGTTTGTACGGGCAATCCTAGGAGCCGCTCGGCGCTCGCTTGAGGGAACGGTTGCGGCTGCCGTGTGGCGTAGCGCGCGCGACGAGTGGTTCGCAAGGCGTGTTCCCGTCCGTCGCACGCCCTGGGGCTTTGATTTTGCAGGCGCAGAGGATATGCAGCTGGGCGAGTTCGAGACGGCTGAATTGGCATTCGTCGCGAGTACTCTGCGGTCGATGGATTTACTAGTCGATGTGGGTGCCAATTTTGGAATCTATACCTGCCTCGCGCGGCATTTGGGCAGAGAGGCGATTGCCGCGGAGCCTTTGCCGACGAACTTGGCGCTGCTCTATCGTAATCTCGAGATAAACGGTTGGGGAGATACCGAAGTCTGGCCGGTGGCTCTTGGTGTGGAGCGGGGGACACTGGCGATCTATGGGGGCAGGACAGGGGCTTCACTCGTCCCAGGGTGGAGCGGAACCTCCCGTGGCTACAGGACAATTGTGTCGGCAACGACACTAGATCGTGTGCTCCTGGAACGGTCGGGACAGCGAATGCTAATCAAAGTCGATGTCGAGGGCGCTGAGTACTCGTTGTTGAAAGGTGCTGTGGAAACATTGAGGCTCCAACCGTCGCCAGTTTGGTTGATGGAGATCTGCCTACGGGAACATTCCCCGGATGGACAAAATCCGCGATTTCTAGAGACGTTCGAAACGTTTTGGAAGGCTGGATACGCCGCCTTTCAGTTGAACGATCTTGAAACTGCGATTAGTCCAAAGGCTGTCGCGTCCTGGGTTTCCGGCGGGGCGCCACCGGCATACAACTTTGTTTTCAGGCGCACTTGAACATTTTCGGAAGGTGATAGGTGGGCGAGACAAAGGGAACTGGAGTGGAGGACGATTGCGCGTTAGTAATTGGGCTCGCGCATGCTGGAACTGCTCATTTTTCTCAACTTGGGTGTCGCGTGCCTTGCGTTGATCCGCGCTCGGCCGGCGGCGGTCATCCTTGGACTGAGTCAAGTCGTAGTTCTGCGCGGGCTGTCATCAGTTCGCGACTTCGGTCAGACGGCCGCTTTCCTGCCTGGAGCAATCTTTAGCGACGGGAATATAGAGACTGCTACTTTCATATTCGCGGGTTCGACCGTTGCTTTCGCCGTGGCCGCGCTCGTGGGTCCAAGGAGCAAGTCGTCTCAGCAAGTGCCGGGAATGTCGCTGCCTAGGGTACCGGCCGTCGTGCTGGCGCTCATCGGTATTTACTTTCTAGCTTATTCGTTTGCTGCGGGGACTATTCTCGAACACTCCTACGGTACGGAGGATCTCAATCGTAGCGCATTGAATATCGGGGGGGCTCGCGTTCTCATGTACGCGATACTGATCTACGAAGCGTACCGCCGAGTTCTGATGCAGGAGATGTCGCCGGTCACCGGCATTGTCGGGATCTTTTTTCTCTGTGCTATCGCTGAACTAATTAGGGGATCGACCGGTATTCCGATTGGAATTCTATTTACCTCGTCGGTGATGCTGTTCCTTGGGATCGGCACGAGTTCGGGGCTTTCAGTTCTCGCAAGGGGATTTCCGCTGGTGATGACCAGCCTCTTGGCCACAGCACTCGTTGTGGTCGTCGTGCGAATTGCGAGGCAGGATGTCTCTACCGAGGGCATCAATGTCGTTTTCGAGGCATTGGAGAAAGTTGGCGCTCAGGAGAGTGAACGAGCCAAGACGGGTAGAGGGCTGGAAAAGTTCGCCAATGGAATCCAAGGCGCAGAGCACGTACTTGAATGCATTACCTTGCACGACTCGGGGTATTCACGTAGCTGGCGCTCAGCTTATGCGCCGATTGAGTACACGTTCAAGCCCGCGTTCTTGCTCAAGCCCCTTGGGCTGGAGCGCTCAAAGGAGGCGCCCTGGGAACTCGGCGACTACTACATCCACGGTGGGGGGATTAATGTCATCGGTGAGTTCTATTGGAACGGTGGGTATCTCTGCGTAATTACGCTGTCCGCCCTGCTCGCGTGGTTCGCCTTTCTATGCGATACGCGATATCGAGGGAGTGCAGCCTGGCTGATGATGCTTTGTAACTTTGGGCCGGGCCTGCTTATGGGTTACGAGTACGGATGGGCCCAGATTTGCCGGGGGGCGATCAACGGTTGTATTGTAATCGGGGCGTACGTTGTCTGGCGCAAGTTTTTTGGTAGGCGGAGCGGTGCGCTGACTCCGATGGTGTCTCCAGAAAGGCCGCTTGTCGATTAGTGGCTACGGGGGGCGTTCCTTGTATCCAAGAGGGGCGGTAGGAGCAGCTCTCGGAGCCTCGGCCTCAGGAATGTAGCTGCGTGGGCGTGGCCCTTAGCGTTCCAGTGGCTATCGCGGCGGAAGTGGAGGTCGGGGCAGTCGGCTTCGCAAAGGGGGTCGATCTCGAGTGTCCTGAGTGTGGCGGGGCGCGAGATGTCGTCGCGGACGGCACCGAGGGCGCGCGAGTGTCCGACTACCAGGAAGCCAGCGTCTGTGGCGGCTACGCGCGTCGCAAAGCTCTGCATGATGGCGGCCGTCAGTCGGCGCTGGTGAGAACCGGTGCCGGCCTGTAAGGATTTGTGGATGGCCTTCTTTTCGTCCGGTGCACCGGTGTCATAGAGTCGCTGCATCAGTCGGGGATTTTGCCGGATAACGTTGGCGGCGAAGGTGAAAAACGCCGAATGATCGGCCAGGTTCATCTGCAGCCAGCAGACCGCTCGGGCGCGGGGAGTGTCTTGCCGCGTGATTTCGAAGCGGGCATCGAGCGCATATGCGGAGCAGAGGGGATAGGGCTCGACAGGGGTGCCCACGAGTTCAATTTCTCCGCCGTCACCCAGCTTGAACGCAGCCTTGCCAAAGGGACGGCGCATTCGATGCAGCGTGACGTTGTCGACTGGATCGTTGTGCGAAGCGACAAAGACAACGACGTCCGGCTTCAACTTGTGGCCATATTCCCTGTAGTACAGGTAGCTTTGGTCGGTTCCGTACCCCCGCACTCCGGCGTTGATGGTCTGAACCGGAACGCCGAGGTCTTCGCTGAGCTGTTTGCCGAGTAGCGCGACGAAGGTCTCCTCGTATTCGACTTCGAAACCGGCGACGACGGAGTCGCCCGTGAAGAGGATGCGTTTGCCTCCCGGCGCCAGGGGCTCGATCTCCGGGCCCCGTAAACCGAGGGAGTTGATGTGGATCTCGGTGGAGAATTCGATGGGCCAGGGGCGGGGGCCGACGTAGGTGCCGGTGGAGTTGGGGGTGTGGACCCAGCCCAGCAGGGGATGGTGCTGCCAGAAGAGGGAGGATTTGGAGTAGGTGTCGAAGATCGCTTGGTAGCCGAGGAGCCGGAAGCCGATTTCGATGAGCAGGAGCATGATCCCAAGGCTGGCGCTGGCGAGCGCGAGCTTGAGGACGAGGGCGCGCCAGCGGGGGCGCGAGGTGCTGCGGGGCTTGGTTTCAGGCATCGGGGCTGCGAAAATACGCTTTGGCTGAGGACACGAAGCGGCGGTTCGGAGGGTCGCAAACTTCGAGCGCGGCGCAAAGCGCGGGCTGCTGGCGCGTTACCGGAGGCCCGCCTTCCGTGCTACCCAGGCGCCGATGCACGTCGTCGTGAATGCAACCTCGGCCCGGCTCGGCGGGGGGATTACGGTGCTGCGAAATCTCCTGCCGGCGATGTTGGAGGTGGATGAGGGGCGCCATCGCTATACGGTGCTTGCGAGCTCGGAGATCGCCGAGGCGCTGGACTCGCCCGAGGACCGGCTTCGCTTCGTGCCGCTGCCGCTGGAGCGCTTCGGATTGCCGGCGCGCTTGGCCTGGGAGCAGCTGGCCGGGCCCTTGCTCTCGCTGCGCGAGAAGGCGGATGTCTTGCTTTCTCCCGCGAATCTGGCGCTGGGGCTTTCGCCCGTGCCCCAGGTGCTCGTGATTCAGAATGTGGCGCCCTTCGATGCCGAGGTGGTCGCCCGGGCCAATCGCATGCAGAAGGCGCGCTTTGAGGCGCTGCGCTTGCTCGGGATCGCGTCGGCGCGTCGCTGCCAGCGGGTGGTTTTTCTGTCGGATTATTCGCAGCGTGCGGTGGCGCCGCAGCTGGGGGTGCCGGACTCGCGCTGCCGGCGCATCTATTTGGGGCGCGATGAGCGTTTTGCGCCGGAGGCGTCGGCGCAACCGGGGCCGGAGCGGGCGCGGCGGCCGTATTTGCTGTCGGTGTCGCAGTTCTATCACTACAAGAATTTCGTCGAGCTGGTGGAGGGCTTTGCGCTGGCGGCTGAGGACTTGCCCCAGGAGCTGTCGCTGGTGTTGGCTGGGGCCGAGCACGAGCCGGACTATGTGGCGCGGGTGCGGGCCGCCGTGGCGCGTCACGGGCTCGGCGAGCGGGTGGTCTTCGCCGGGCATGTGCCCTACGAGGAGCTGCCGGCGCTCTATGCCGGTGCCGAGGTCTTTCTCTTTCCCTCGACCTGCGAGAACTTTCCCAACATCCTGGTCGAGGGGCTGGCTTCTGGTACGCCGACGCTGGCGGCCGCGCTGGGGCCGATGCCGGAGATCGCCGGGGAGGGCGCGCGCTATTTCAATCCGCACTCGCCGCGGTCGATCGCCGACGCGATCCTGGAGCTGTGGCGCGATCCGGAGGCGCGGGCCGCGCTGTCGAGGCGCGGCGTGGAGCAAGCGCGGCGCTATCACTGGGAGCGCTGTGCGCGCGAGCTGCTGGCGGTGCTGGTCGAGGCGCGGGACGCAGGTTGAAACCGCCGTCCCCGCCCTCAAGGCGCCACGCCGCCACCATCCACGAAGATGCGACACCACAGCTCCACGCACAGCAATGCGAAGATCGTATACGCACCATCCACGCGCCCCCCGCGGTCCAGGTCCAGCAGCCCCTGCACCGCCCTGGGGTCGAAGAGCCCGCGGCGGTTGAGCGAGGCCGGCGAAAGCAGCTCGTCGACCATCGGGCGCAGTTCCTGCCCCAGCCAGCGGCGCAGGGGGACGCCGAAGCCGGTCTTGGGGCGGTAGATGATGTCGTGGGGGAGCCAGGGCTCCATGGCGCTTTTGAAGGCGGCTTTTGCGCGTCCGTGGCGCAGCTTGGCCTCGGGCGGCAGGGAGGTGGCGTAGGCTACGAGGTCGCGATCGAGTAGCGGGACGCGGACTTCGACGCCCGTGGCCATGCTGGTTTTGTCGGTGTAGTTGAGGTTGTGGTCGGCCAGGAAGTGGCGCGCTTCGAGGTAGAGCATGCGGTCTAGGGGCCCGCGCTTTCGGCCGGCGGCTTCGAGCGAGCCGCGCAGGGGGGCGTCCAGGTCGCGCCCGCGCAGGGCCTCCCGCAGCTCGGCGCTGTAGAGGCCGCCCCGCAGCCTGGGGCTCTGCCACTCGAAGTGGGCGAGCAGGCGCTGGTCGGCCGGGCGGTCGGCGTGGGCGGCGACGCGGGCCAGGGAGCGCATGAGCGGCGCGCCGGCGCCAGGCAGGGGGCTCTGGCCTTCGAGGACGGCGCGGCCGGGGCGGGCCAGGAGCGTTCGCGCCGGCCGCGGTAGCCAGCTCCACAGGGCTTCGTATTGCAGGGCCTGGTGGCGGCGGTAGCCGGAGAAGATGTCGTCGCCGCCAGCGCCGCTCATGAGCACAGGCACGCCGTCGGCACGGGCGCGCCGGGCGATGCGCAGGGCGTTGAGCGGCGCCGGGTCGCCCTGGGGTTCGTCGAGGTGGTAGAGCAGGGTCCCTAGCTCGTCGATCATGTCGGGGCCGACTTCGATGACTTCCAGGTCGACGCCGAGGTGTTCGGCGACGCGGCGGGCGTAGGGGAGGTCCGGGCTGTGGCCGTCGAGGCCGCCGCCGCCTTCAAACGCGATGGTGTAGCAGCGGATTGGTTGCTGGGGGCGCAGGCGGCGCATGGCCGCGACGATGGCGCTGGAGTCGAGGCCGCCCGAGAGGAAGGCGCCCACGGGGACGTCGGCCACGAGTTGGCGTTCGACGGCGCTGAGCAGGTGTTGGCGGATGCTTTCCGAGCTGCGGGCGCGCGATTCGCGGCGCACAGGAAGGTCGTAGGGCAGGTGGTAGAAGTCGAAGCGGCGGGCGATGCGGCCGTCGCGCACGATGAGCGCTTCGCCCGGGCGCAGCTTGCGCACGCCGCGCAGGGGGGTCTCGGGGGCCGGCGCCCACATGAAGGTGAGGTAGTGGGCGATGGCGGCCGGGTCGAGGTCGCGGTCGAGTTCAGGCCAGCAGAGTAGGGCTTTGAGCTCGGAGGCGAAGAGTAGGCCGCGGTCGGTTTCGGCGGTGTAGAGGGGTTTGACGCCCAGGCCGTCGCGCGCGAGTAGCATTTCGCCGCGCCGCAGGTCGCTGGGACCGTCGGCGCGCTTGTGGCTGCGGCCGTCATAGAGGGCGAAGGCGAAGATGCCTTCGAGGCGCTCGAGCATGGCGGTGCCGTGCTCGGCGTAGAGGTGGAGGATGACTTCGGTGTCGCTGTGGCTGCTGAAGCGGTGGCCGCGGGCTTCGAGTTCGGCGCGCAGCTCGCGGTAGTTGTAGAGTTCGCCGTTGTAGACGAGCCAGAGGCGCTCGGCTTCGGGGGCGTCGGGCGGCTGGCAGCGGGTGCAGCAGACGCTCATCGGTTGGTGGCCGGCCGGCGAGAGGTCGATGATGGAGAGGCGGCGGTGGGTCAGGCCGACGCGCGGGGCCTGGGGATGGGTCCGCAGCAGGAGTTCGCCGGCGTCGTCGGGGCCGCGGTGGGCGATGCGCGCGCCCATGGCGCCGAGTAGCTCGTCGGGGAAGTCGCCCGCGAAGCCGGCGATGCCGCACATGGTCCTAGGCCTCCCGCCCAGGCGCGCCCATGCGCAGGTAGCGCACCTCGCCCAGCTCGCGCCCGCTCCACAGGCCGCGCGTGTCGAGCACCCAGCGGCCGCTGAAGCCGTGGGCCGCCAGGTCGAGGTCGCGGTAGGCGCTGTGGTCGGTGACGAGAACCGCGCCGGCGGCGCCGCGCAGGGCGCTTTCGAGGTCGTGCTCGACGCCCGGACGGCGTACGTGGGGGTCGTGGAGGCGTACGCTGTGGCCGCGGGTCTGTAGCGCTGCTGCGATGGCGTGGGTGGGGCTTTCGCGTTCGTCGTCGACGTCGGCTTTGTAGGCGACGCCGAGTAGGACGATGGGGCCATCTTCGGGTTTTGCGTGCTGGCAGACGCGTTCGGCGACGCGTTCAGGACGGCCGTCGTTGATGCCGCGGGCGGTGCGGATGAGCGCGCCGGCTTCGGTGTCCTGCACCAGAAACCAGGGGTCGATGGCGATGCAGTGGCCGCCGACGCCGGGGCCCGGCGAGAGGAGCTGGACGCGCGGGTGGCGGTTGGCCAGGGCGATGGTTTCGTGCACGTCGATGCCGTGGTGCTCAGCCAGTTCGCTGAGCTCGTTGGCCAGGGCGATGTTGACGTCGCGGTAGGTGTTTTCGAAGAGTTTGGCGGCTTCGGCGGTGGCGCTTGTGGTCGTGACCAGTTGGCCGCGCACGAAGCCCTGGTAGAGGTCGATGACGCGCGCGGCGATGGCCGGGTCGTCGGCGCCGATGATGCGGTCGTTGTGGACCATTTCGTGGAGCGTTTTGCCGGGGATGGCTTTTTCCGAGACGTAGGCGAGGTCGACGCGCTTGCCGCTGTGCTCGCGCAAGCGCACGCCCAGCGCAGCGGTGGTGCCCGGGGTGACGGTGGACTCGACGATGACCAGGTCGCCGTCGCGCACGATGGGCGCCAGCGCGTCGGTGGCGGCGTGCAGGGCGCCAAGGTCGCAGCGGCGGTCGGCGCCCAGGGGCGTGGGCAGCGCCAGGATGAAGGCGTCGGAGGGGGCGGCGCTGGTGCTGACGCTGAAGCGTTGGCGGACTTCGGCGAAGAGTTCTGGCAGGCCTGCCTCGTCGAAGGGTAGCTCGCCGCGCTGCAGGGCCTCGATGCGGGCGCCCGAGATGTCGCAGCCGGCGACTTCGAGGCGCTGGTCGCGGGCCAAGAGCAGCGCCGTGGGCAGGCCCATGTAGCCCAGGCCGATGACGGTTACCCGCGGCATAGGACCCCGTGGATGCGCTCGGCGGCTTGGCCGTCGCCGAAGGGGTTGGGCCAGTCGCGCGCGGCGCCCTGGAAATGCGCGTAGGCTTCGCGCACGCGCGCGGCGTCGAGGCCGACGAGGCGGTTTGCGCCGACGTCGAGGGTCTCGGGGCGTTCGGTGTTTTCGCGAATGGTGAGGCAGGGAACTTGCAGGATGCAGGCTTCTTCTTGCACGCCGCCGGAGTCGGTGACGATCAGGTGTGCGCCCGATTGCAGCGCCAGGAAATCGCGGTAGCCCAGGGGCGGTAGCAGGCGGGCGCCTTCGACGGGCAGGCCGAAGGCTTCGAGCTTGGCGGCGGTGCGCGGGTGGATGGGGTAGACGACTTCGCGGCCGGAGATTTCACCCAGGGTTTTGATGAGTGCGAGCAGGGCCTCGAGTGACTCGCGGCGGTCGGCGGTGGAGGCGCGGTGGGCGGTGAGCAGCACGTAGCCGCCGGGCTCGAGGCCGTGGCGGGCGAGGGCGTCGCTTTGATCGGCCAGGGCGCGGTTTTGCAGCACGGCGTCGACGATGGTGTTGCCGGTGACGTGGATGCGCTCGGGGGGTACGGCTTCGCCGAGCAGGATTTGGCGCTGGACTTCGGTGGGGCAGAAGAGGTGGTCGGCGATGGCGTCGCAGATGACCCGGTTTTTTTCCTCGGGCATGGTGCGGTCGTAGCTGCGAAGCCCGGCTTCGATGTGGCCGCAGGGGATGGCCTGCTTGGAGGCGGCGAGGATGGCGGCGAGGACGGTGTTGGTGTCGCCCTGGGCCAGCACCCAGCCCGGTTTGCGCGCCAGGAGGATTTCTTCGATGGCTACGAGCATGCGCCCGGTCTGGTTGCCGTGCTCGGCCGAGCCGATGCCCAGGTTGTGCTCCGGGCGGCGCAGCTGCAGCTCTTCGAAGAAGATGGCGTCGAGGGCTTCGGAGTAGTGCTGGTTGCTGTGGATGACGAAGTGCTCGACGCCCTCGCGCTCGAAGAGTCGCAGCACCGGGCTCATTTTGATGATCTCGGGGCGGGTCCCGAGCACGATGGCGACGCTTTGCGTGGTCACGGGCCGTAGACCCCCCGATACCATTCCCAAACCCGCCCCATGCCCTCCGCCACACTCGTGCTCGGCGCGTACCCGAGCAACTCCCGCGCCCGGTCGATGTTCGCAAACGTCGCTTCCACGTCCGCCGCCGGTCGCGCGGTGTTCCTCACGCTGGCCCTGCCGCCCGCGAGCTTTTCAGCGATCTCCACGAAGTCGGCCAGCAGCACCGGTTCGCCGCGGCCGAGGTTGATGGTCTGGTAACCAAGGCGCCGGTCCACGGCCGCCACCACGCCTTGCACGATGTCGTCGACGTAGGTCCAGTCGCGTTTGAGCTGGCCGCCTGCGAATAGCTCCAGTTCCCGGCCCTTGGTGACGCTGTCGAGCAGCATGTGGGCCATCATGTCGGGGCGGTTTCGGGGGCCGTAGACGGTGAAGAATCTCAAGGCCGTGAAGTCGAGGCCGTGGGCGTTGTGGCTGGCGTAGCCCAGGAGTTCGACGGCGCGCTTGCTGGCCGGGTAGGGGGCCAGGGGGCGGTCGCAGGGGTCGTTTTCGAGGAAGGGGATGCGCTCGGTGTCGCCGTAGACGGAGCTGGTGGAGGCGAAGATGAAGTTGGGGCTTTTGCCGGTCTCGCCTTGCTTTATGGCGGCGTCGAGCAAATGGATGCTGCCACCCACGTTGACGTCGTTGTAGCGGGCCGCCCGGCCGATGGAGTAACGGACGCTGGCCAGGCCCGCCAGGTGTACGATGGCGTCGAAGCGCTGGCGGGCGAAGAGCGCTTCGACTAACTCTCGGTTGCGAATGTCGCCCTGGACTACGGTGAAGCTCGCACCGGTAGGCAGCGCCGCGCGCACTTCGGCGAGGTTTCTGCGCTTGATGGCCGGGTCGTAGTAGGGGTCGAGGTTGTCGAGGCCGACGACGCGGTCGCCGCGGCCGGTCAGGGCCTGGCTGACGTGGCTGCCGATGAAGCCGGCGGCTCCCGTGACGAGGATGGTTTTGGCCATCGGGCCCAAGCTAGTCACCTGTGTCGGTAGTTTTGGGTAAAACTCGGCGAGCAATCGGCGGCCCTCGGCGTGGCGAATCGACGAAGGACATACAGAGTATATTCGAGGAGATAGCCCGAAGGGCGGTCGACGCGGCGAGGGCCGGCGAGGGCCGGCGAGTTTTGCCCAAGACTACCGACACAGGTGACTAGCCCTGGACGCCGATGCCGCGGTAGGTGAAGCCCTGCCCAGAGAGGCCGTAGCTGCTCCAGATGTTGCGCGCGTCGAGCAAGACAGGCGTGCGCATGGCGGCTTTGATGCGCTCGAAGTCGGGGTTTTGGTATTCGCGCCATTCGGTGACGAGCACCAGGGCGTCGGCGTCGCTCACGGCGTCGTAGGGCCTGTCCGGGATTTCGATGCTGTCGCCGAAGCGAGCCCGGGCGTGCGCGCGCGCTTCGGGGTCGTGGGCGCTGACCTGGGCGCCTTCGGCCAGTAGGCTGTCGATGAGGGTGAGCGCCGGCGATTCACGCACGTCGTCGGTGCGCGGTTTGAAGGCGATGCCCCAGATGGCGATTTTTTTGCCCCGCAGGTCGCCCTCGAAGCATTGCTTGAGCTTGCGCAGCATGACGCCTTTTTGGCGCTGGTTGACGTTGTCGGTGGCCAGGGCGAGTTCGAGGGGGACGCCGTATTCGCGCGCCACGTGGATCAATGCCTGCACGTCTTTGGGAAAGCAGGAGCCGCCGTAGCCGGGGCCGGCGTAGAGGAATTTGGGGCCGATGCGGTTGTCGAGGCCGACGCCCACGCGCACGTCGTTGACGTCGGCGCCCACCTGTTCGCACAGGGCGGCGATTTCGTTCATGAAGCTGATGCGCATGGCCAGCATGGTGTTGGCCACGTATTTGGTGAGCTCGGCGCTGGCCGGCTCCATCCAGACGATTTTGTCGTGGCTGAGCGAGAGCGGGTGGTAGAGCCGCCGCATGAGCTCACGGGCGAAGTCGTCGTCGGGCTCGCAGCCGATGACGATGCGGTCGGGGCGCATGAAGTCGTTGACGGCGTCGCCTTCCTTGAGAAACTCCGGGTTACTGACGACGTGGATTTTGTCGGCACCGGCGCTGGCGATGATTTTGCGCACGCGGGCGTTGGCGCCCACCGGTACGGTGCTCTTGAGCACCAGTACGCATTCGCGCTTGGAGGCCTTGGCGACGGTTTCGGCCACGGCGTCGACGGCCGAGAGGTTGGCCGCGCCGTCGGAGCGCTGGGGGGTGCCGACGGCGACGAAGATGATTTCGGCGTCGGCCAAGGCGCCTTCGACGTCGGTGGTGAAGCGCAGGCGGCCGGCCTGGGCGTTGCGTTCGATCATGGGCAATAGGCCGGGCTCGAAGATCGGGGTCTCGCCCGCCTCGAGCTGGGCGATTTTCGCCGCGTCCAGGTCGGCGCAGACCACGTCGTTGCCGGTCTCGGCAAAGCCGGTTCCGGTGACCAGGCCCACGTATCCGGCCCCGATGACACACACTTTCATTCGCCTGGCTCCCTTTCGCGGCGCTCAGCGGCCGCCGTTGTCCGTCGCGCGGTATAGCAGATTCCCATTCGGGGTACCTCCGGGGGGGGCACCGTGCCGACCGGGCGCCTCGGGCTGGTCGCTTCCGGCGTTGTGCGCTACATCGGCGGCTCGAATCCTTCCGAGGTGCCCAAAATATGACGCGAGCCCAGGACCTGAAGGCGAAGATCGAGGCCGGTGAGGCGACGGTGGCGGTGATCGGGCTCGGCTACGTGGGGCTGCCGCTGGCCCTGGCTTTTGCCGAGCGCGGGATGCGCGCCCTGGGGCTCGACGTGGATGGCCGCAAGGTCGAGACCCTACGCGCCGGTCGCTGCTACATCGAGCACATCGCCGATGCGCGCGTGGCGGCGGCTTTGGGCGGCGGGGCTTCGGGCCGCTTCGAGGCCAGCGAAGACTTCGACCGCCTGGCCGAGGCCGATGCCATCGCCATTTGCGTGCCGACGCCCCTGTCGCGGCAGCGCGAGCCGGACTTGAGCTACGTGGAGAGCACCGGACGCGAGGTGGCCGCGCGCCTGCGCCCCGGGCAGCTGGTGGTGCTGGAGTCGACGACCTATCCGGGCACCACCGACGAGCTGCTGCGTTCGGTGCTCGAAGCCTCCGGCCTCAAGTTGGGCGAGGACTTTTTCCTGGCTTTCTCGCCGGAGCGCGAGGATCCGGGCAATCCCCAGTTCCACACCACCAACATTCCCAAGCTCGTGGGCGGTGTAGATGAAGCTTCCGGCGATCTGGCCGAGGCGCTCTACCGCATGGTGATCGGCGAGGTGGTGCGCGTCTCCAGCGCGCGCACGGCCGAGGCCGCCAAACTTACCGAGAATATTTTTCGCGCCGTCAACATCGCCTTGGTCAATGAGCTGAAGGTGATCTACGAGCCCATGGGCATCGATGTCTGGGAGGTGCTCGACGCCGCCGCCACCAAGCCCTTCGGCTTCATGCGCTTCAACCCCGGCCCCGGCTGGGGCGGTCACTGCATTCCGCTCGATCCGTTCTATCTCACCTGGAAGGCCCGCGAGCACGGCATCGACACCAAGTTCATCGAGCTGGCGGGCGAGGTCAATCGCGGCATGCCCGACTACGTGGTGGCGCGCCTGCAGCACGCGCTCAACGCCGCCGGCAAGGCGGTGCGCGGCAGCACGCTGATGCTGCTGGGCATGGCCTATAAGAAGAATGTGGGCGATACGCGCGAGAGCCCGGCGTTTCAGATTCTGCGCAAGCTTCACGATCTGGGCGCCGAACTCAGCTACCACGATCCCCACGTGCCCGAGGTGCCCGAGACGCGCACCTGGCCCGGTCGCCCCGATCTGCGCTCCCAGGCGCTTTCGCCCGCGCAGCTCGCCGCCCAGGACGCGGTGGTGGTGGTGACCGACCACGACGCCGTGGACTACAGCGCGGTGCTGGAGCATGCGCCTCTGATCATCGACACCCGGGGCGTTTATCGCGGCGCCCACGCCAAGGTGGTCAAGGCCTAGGATACTGCCCATGCGCGCGATGCTGGTGGCGGCGGGCTTCGGCACGCGCCTCGATCCGCTGACCCAGGAGCTGCCCAAGCCGGCGGTGCCGGTGGCCAATCAGCCGGTCGCGGCCTTTGCGCTGCAGCACCTGCACCGCTTCGGTATCCGCGACTTCGTGGTCAACACCCACCACTTGGCTGCGGCGTTGCGCGCTGCCCTGGAGCCGCGGGTGCCGGCCGACGCGCGACTGCGCTTCGTGCACGAGCCGACGATCTTGGGTACCGGCGGCGGCGTGCGCAATGCGGCGTCACAGGGCGCGGGGGGGCTCGAGCAGGAGCTGCTGGTCTTCAGCGCCAAGCTGGTCTTTGCGCCAGATCTGGAGCGGCTGCTCCGGGTGCACCGCGACAGCGGTGCCATCGCCACCATGTGCCTGCGCCCGCTGCCGCCGGACGCGGGTTTTGCGCCGGTCGAGCTCGCTGCCGATGGGCGTATCCGGCGCATTCGCGGGCTGCCTACCGGTGCTGGCGACGGGTCGCTGCGGGCCGCGATGTACACGGGCGTGCAGGTGCTGAGCCCGCGGGCGCTGGCCCAACTGCCGGCCGAAGGGGACATCATCGAGCGGGCCTACCTGCCGTGGTTGGAGCGCGGCGAGGTGGTCATGGGCGTGCTCGACGGGGGCGACTGGCGCGATGTGGGCGTCGGCCCGCAGGGCTACCTGGAGGCCAACCTGGCCTTCGCACAGGGGCAGCTGCGCTGGCCCGGACTACCAGAGCCGGTGGCGGGCTCGTTCGTGGCCCCAGACGCCCGCGTGGGGGCGGCAACGCGGCTGCAGGCTGTCGTGGCGGGGGCCGGCGCGAAAATCGCTTCCGGGGCCGTTCTGGAGCGCGTGGTGCTGTGGCCGGGCGCGCGCGCGGAGGGGGAACTGCGCGATGCGATCGTGACCACCGGCGGCAGGGTGCTGCGGCTCGGCGAAACGTAACGGGCTGGATGTGCTCGGCGGGAGTCATGATCCGCTCTCGGGACCGCTACGGCGCCAGCTGCGGCGTCCGGTCCCCTTGAAATACACGGAGTATTCCGGCGGAGGCCGTCCTTGCATCTGGCATCGTATCGACCCCGATCATCGGCTCAGCACTCCCGCCGAGCACATCTAGATGTGCTCGGCGGGAGTCATGATCCGCTCTCGGGACCGCTACGGCGCCAGCTGCGGCGTCCGGTCCCCTTGAAATACACGGAGTATTCCGGCGGAGGCCGTCCTTGCATCTGGCATCGTACCGACCCCGATCATCGGCTCAGCACTCCCGCCGAGCACATCTAGGTGCTCGACCGAATCGACAGAAGCCGGCGCCAGATTCTGCTGTACGAGGTCGAGGTCTCTGGATTTTACCGACGGCCCGGGACTGGTCGCACTATGAACGAAGTACTCAAGCGCAGTGGGGGCGAACTCGATGCCTGGTGGCGCGAGAATCGGCCCGCGGCGCCTGAACCGTTCGCCGAAGCAATCGCGCACGTCCCCGTCACCATCGCTGACGCTCCGGACGCCGGCACGCGGTATCCGCACCCGAGTGCAGGGGGGGGGGCGCAGGATCCATCGGCGAGCTACGAAAAATCACGTGTACTACGTTAAGGGTCGAGCTGCCGTGATCGTCGTGGCCGTGTGGGGAGCCATCAAGGGTTCTGGGCCTGACCTGTCAGCGCTCAATCGATGACATCCGCGATGCGAGCCCAGACGCGGCGTGAGGCTGACGGCGTACCGAGCCTTGCACTCTCAAGCGTTTGCCACGCCATCGAGGGACGCGAGGTTCTCCAGCGCTTCGTCGGTGACGCGGTGGGTCGTCCACGCGTCCATCGGCAGCGCGCCCAGGGCGCGATAGAAGTCCAGCGCCGGCTGATTCCAGTCCAGCACGCTCCATTCCAGGCGCGCACAACCGCGGGCGTGGGCGATGGCGGCCACCCGCGCGAGCAGGGTCCTGCCGGCGCCGCGGCCGCGCGCTTCAGGGAGCACGAAGAGGTCTTCGAGCCAAATGCCGCGGCGCCCGCGCCAGGTGGAATAGGTGTGGAAGAAGAGGGCGAAGCCGATCGGAGCGTGCTCATCCTCGGCGATCAGGCATTCGAAGGGCGGCACGCTCGACTGCAGCTGGCTGCGCAGGGTCGCCTCGTCGGTTTGCACCGCGTCGGGCTCGCGCTCGTACTCGGCCAGGGCCTTGATGAAGCCGAGGATGGTCGGGGCGTCCACGTGGGTGGCGATTCGTAGCTGGATCATGGCGTTCAGGTTTCGGGCTAGCAGCGGATCATGGGGTGAGGTCCCGGCTGCGGGCGCGCTCTGGCGACCTGTGATATCACGAACTGCGGAGGGTCCATGTCTCACACCGAAATCGTGGCTGGTCGAAGTGCACTTTGCCTACTGGCTTGCCGGGCCGCCGCCAGCTGCGCTGACACCCACCCGCTACGTGTATGCGCTGGCGAGCCCACCGCGCGCGCTGGAGGGCGGGTCGTTCAGCCTCCTGGGCATGATCAACGCTTGCTGGTAGCTGCCAGCGCCCGCTCACAAGCGCGCGCTGCAGAGCGCCTGGATCAGCACCATGTCCACATCGCGGCCGGTGACAAAGTCGGCGTCGATGCTGAAGTCGATGTCGGCAGTCGGCATCAATCGCAGGCCGGTGCCGAGGCCGTGTTCGATGAAGTAGCCGACGTCGGCCGTGTAGCGCGCGATGGCGGGGCGGTAGCGCAGGCTCAGCTCCGTCGTTGCACCCAGGGAGAGACTCGGCGCCAGCGTGAATGCCGCACTGCGCATGAGGGAGCCTTCGCTTACGACGAGGCTGGCATCGAGGCCAGTGGCGCGCAGGGGCTCGAGCCAGCGCAGGTGCAGCAGTGCGCCCAGCTGCTCCGAGGGTAGGAACTTGGTTTGGCTGCCGGTGAACGCGAGCCGCAGGGCCACGCGCTCGAAGTGCAGGCCGATGTCGGCCTGGGCCAGGTAGCGCGCCTCGTCGCCGTGGCAGCTTTCCGCGATGTCGCTCGGCGGGGCCGGCAGTGCGATGCACAGGGCGTCTTGCGGAAAGAAGGAGGCCAGCCAGCGCGAGCGTTCAGGGCGCTGCATGTCGAAGCGCGCGCCCAGGCGCACTGGGCCCAGGCGCGCACCGCCGCGGGCACCGGCGGCGCTGAGCTCTTGCGGCGCGGCGTTCCAGGGGTTGTCTTCGTCGAAGAGCGAGGCCTGGGCGTAGCCGCCCACGTGGAAGGCGCCCGGCTCCAGGTCGAGCCGTAGCTGCAGGCGCCGCTCGTCGAGTCGATCCTCGAAGTGCGAGCCGTGGGCCGTTAGCGAAACCCGCGGGCGCAGCTCGGACTCGACGTTGTCGTAGAGTAGCTCGGCGCCGAAGCGTTGGGTGGAGAAGTCCGGCGAGCCGTCCAGGGGCTGGGGCACGCCGCCGCCAAAGGCCGACAGCGACAGCCCTGCCCCCAGGGGCGCAGACAGCCGTGCGCCGTCCATGGGTCCCAGGCTCTGCGCCGCGTAGCGCAGGCGTCCGGCTGCGCCGTAGGTTCCGGCTGCGGCGCCGTAGCGCGCATGTAGCGAGTAAACCCACAGTGGAGGTCGCGAGTCGCTGCCGTCGCGGGCGTCGAGGTTTTCGGCGAACCATTTCTGGGCGGCCGCGTCGACCTCGAAGAAGAGCGGAAGCGCGGCGATGGGCTCCGAGCGCAGTCGAGCGCGCAGGCGGCCGCTGCCGATGGCTTCGGCCGGGCCCGACAGCGGCGCACGGGCGGCGCCGCCGAGCCACAGGGTCAGCTCGCTCTGGCCCTGGTCGACCAGGGCTTGACCCAGAGGTATGGGGCGCGGCTTTTGGTCCCTGGCGGGCAGGCGAGCCCGCGGCCATTGCCCGGAGAAGCGCGCGAGTGCTTCCGGCTTGGGCAGCCGCTTGACCTCGTCGTCCGATGCGGGACGCACACGGGCGAGCCCGCGCTGGCCCACCCGCAGCTTCGCCGCGCCGACTTCGATCAGGGCCGACTGGGCGCTGGCCGCCACCACGCGGAGGCTGCGCTTGCCGAAGCGCACCCGATCGTGACGCCGCAGGCCGGCCTCTTCGCCGGGGGTGACGTAGGCGCGGCCACCGGCGAGCTCGACGACGCGCACTTCGAGCCGCTGCGTCCCAGCTTCGCCCTCCTGGGCCACCGCAGGGCTGCCCAGGGAAGCCCACGCCCAGGCCAAGGCGAGGCTCGCGAGGTGCCATGGCGGATGACGCAGGGTTGTTTGCGCCGTCATCGCGCGCTGCCTCCCGGATGGCACCCCAGGCAAGTGCGCCCGGCCTGGGGAGGCGCCGTGCCGCGGTGGTCAGTGCGCAGGCGGCTCGGCCGGTGGGCGTGGCAGCCGATACAGCGCAGGGGACCGCTGCCGTTTTCGCTGGCGTGGCAGCTGCCGCAGGGCGCTCCGCGGTGTGGTCCCACGCGCAGGGGGAAACTCAACTCGTGGTCATGTCTCTGCGCCTTGCTTTGCGCCAGGGCCAACGGTAGCGCTTCGACGGGCAAGAGTGCCGGTGACCAGCCGCTGGCGCGGTGGCATTGGGCGCAGTCGCGTTTGAAGGGCGGGCTCGAGCCGTCAGCGGAGCCGGCGTGGGGCGGGTGGACGTCGCTTCTGCGGTAGTCGTCGGCGTGGCAGGCGAAGCATTCGGCGGAGACGGGCGCGAATTCACGTTCGCCGCCGCGCCGGTGGCAGTCCTTGCAGTCGGTGAGCGCGTGCATGCCCGACAGCGGCAGCCGCGTCATGCGGTGGCGCTCGATGGCGCTGGTGCGCAGAAAGCCCGCGGCGCTGTGGCACTCGGAACAGTCCGTCGACAGCCGTCCCTGGTGGGCGTCTTGATGGCAGAGGTTGCACTCGCGGCCGATCTGCTGTCCCGGCACGTGGCAGCGGGTGCAGGCGGTTTGCTTGTGGCGCGCGCGCAGGGGAAAGCCGGTGCGATCATGGTCGAAGCCGCTGCCGTCTGCGTCCTGGCTGAGCCCGCGAAAGCCCCGCGGCGTGTGACAGGCCGAGCAATCGAGCTCGGCGGTGAGCGAGGTGTGACGCGAGCCGTCCCCGGAGCGACCGGAGGCGGTCGGGGGAGCGGCGGCCGATAGGTAGCCAAACAGGGCTGCGATCCCAAGGCACAGCAGGCTTCCCAGATGCGTCGGGGAGCGCTGACGTCTTACGGTCGTGACGCGGCTCATCGCCCGGCCTCCGTGTGTGGGTCGGCGTGGCAGTCCTTGCAATTGCGGTAGCCCAGCCGATGGCGCGTGGTCTCCATGCCGTTGCGCAGCGTCTGTTGCCGGTGGCAGGCCGCGCACTCGAGTTCGGCGTGCTTGCCCTCGAGTCCGTAGCCGGCCTTGCCCGTGTGGTCGAAGCGCTCGATGGCGAAGTGCGTATTGCCGTGGCAGAAGTCGCAGCGGCGCAGGGGCTCGCTCAGGCGGAATTGACCCAGGTGCGGGTCGCGGTGACAGCCCTCGCACTCGCGGGGCACGCCGCGGTAACTCGCGCCCGAGCCGGCGCGGCGGTCGTCTTCACTGGGGGTGTGGCAGGAGGCGCAGGCGACCAGCCCGTGGGCGCCCTGCAGCGGCCAGGTGCTGTGGTCGATATTGGGCAGGTTCCAGGCGACCGGATTGTGGCAACTCCCGCAGCCGCCCTCGCGCAGCTCGCGCTCGAATTGCCGGCCGTGGGGATTTTCGTGGCAGTCGGCGCAGCGCTGGTGCTCAAGGGTGAAGTCCAGGCGCGGCGGCTCGATGCGGTGGCAGGAGGCGCAGGGCACTGCCACGTGGCGGCCGATCAGCGGGAAGTCAGCGTGGGCGTGTTGCTCGACGCTGAAGCGGGTGGGGCGGAAGCCGCTCACGTCATGGCAGCTCTTGCAGTCGCCGTCGCCGTAGCGCGAGAGCTTGCCGCCGTGGGCGTCTTCGTGGCAGTCGCGGCAGTGCTGGAATTGCAGCTGCCGGAAGCGCTCGGGGCGCGGGTGCCCGGGGTCGTGGCATTGATCGCAGGCGACGCCCTGGTGGCGGCCTTCGAGGGCGAAGGCGGTCAACCCGTGGGCGGAGCGGCCGATGCGCTCGGGCAGCCCCAGCCAGCGGATGCTGTGGTGGCAGCTTTTGCAGTCGTTGCCGAAGGGGGCCTCGTGCACCGGCTCGTGGCAGGAGACGCAGCGGTTACCTCGGCTGGGCGCGCTCCTGACGCCGCGGTCGTGGCAGCGCGCGCAGTCGACCCTGGTGTGGCCCCCGCCCAGCGACAGCCCCGGATGGGAGCCTCGCTGCATCCTCACGTCGTCGAAGCGGCTTTCGTTGTGGCAGCTCTTGCAGTCGTCGCCGAGGCGGCCCCGGTGGGGATCGCGGTGGCAGCTCTGGCAGCTTTCGAAGGGGATGTTGCGGTAGCGCGGCGGATCGTGGTGGCAGGCGCTGCAGACGAGGTCGCTGTGCTTGCCCTTGAGCTTGAAGCGGGCCCTGTCGTGGTCGAAGTGGTCGAGCTTGGCGGAAGTCCAGCTGCGCGCATTGTGGCAGCTGCCACAGTCGTCGCCCATGCGCCCCCGGTGCACGTCGCGCTCGGCGTGGCAGGCTTTGCACTCCGAGCGCAGCCCCAGCAAAGTCTGCGCGCCGCGGCGATTTTTCTTCGTGTGGCAGTCGCCGCAGGCGGTGCCGGCGTGCATTCCGCGCAGGGCGAAGCCGGTGATGTCGTGCTCGAAGCGGGCCTTGGCGCCACCCGGCCATCGAATCAACTTGTGGTTTTTGCCCCGGTGTTCCACGTGGCAGTGGCCGCAGTCCTGCTTGCGAAAGCGACCGCCGTGCAGACCGTCGCCGCCGCTGCGCTGCCTGCCGATGTCGTCGTGGCACTCGGTGCACAGGGCCGTCTCGACCCGATGCCCACTCTTGTGGCATTTGCCACAGGCGTCGTCGTGGTCGAGCTTGCCGTGGGCGCGGGCCAGCTCGCCCGGTGACATCCACTGGGCGCGAGCCTGGCTCGCCGCAGCCAGGGCCAGCGCGACGACCAGCAGCGGTGCCGCGCCCGGGTGGCTGTGGCGCCAGGCGCGTGCTTTGGAGGTGGATGCGACCACGCGGCGGCCCTTGGTTTTATTCCGAAAGCACCCAGCGAAAGCCGAAGTGCCAGGCGACGCCGATGTGCACCGTGACCGCGACGATCATCAGGAGCGCCATGAAGCGGTGCAACCCGCGCCAGCTGCGCAGAAGGTGACTGCCGGCGACGCTACCCACCTCGGCCGCGCTGAGCGCCGCGATGCGCTCGATGGGCGCGCGCAGCTGCTTGCGCTGGGGCGCGCGGGCCGCAAGCCCCGCGAAGTCCATGGCGTGCGCCGCCACCGCGCGCACGTGCCTGCGGCGTGCGCGGGCCTCCCGCAGCCAGGTGGGGCAGGTCATCAGTGCCCGTAGCAGCGACGGATGGGAGAGCCCTGTGGGCGGCGGCATCTCCGCCAGGGCCCGGGTCAGGTGGTTGGCCAGATCGGGCCAGTGCGTGCGCACCTCCGACAGCGCCTGAAGTTGGGCGTGGCGATCGGGCTCGGGGCTGATGGCGTAGAAGTAGCGCCCCACCAGGCCGCTGAGGACCACGATGCCCAGGCTCCAGGCGGTCATCGACGCCACGCCCGAGCGCAGCTGAAAGGCCGAGTGAAAGAGGATCAGGAGCGAGCCGAAGAGGCCGGTGAAGACGTGCACGTCGAGCCAGGTCCGCATCGATCCCAGCCGTGCGCGGGCAAAGCGGCGGCGCAGCAAATAGCTCAAATTGGTGATGATCAGTAGGGTGCCGAAGATGCCGTAGCCGTGGCCGATCGGAGCGCTCGGGCTCAGTGTCCGAAAGTCGGGATGGTCGACACGGGCCTGCACATCCAGGTCGTAGAAACCCGCGCCGCGCACCCATAGCAGGATGGTGAGCAGCACAAGGCCCGTGACCAGGACGATCGCGTGCAGCGGCGGGCGTGGGGAGGCAAGGGGGAGATCGCTGGGAGCGGTGCGGGAGTGCATCGGGAGCAGGGGAACCTTCGGTGGGCCGGCCCGAGGCTCGTACCCAAGCCCCGATCGACGGCGATGTAGGTGTGTCTATGGCCACGTCGGCGCGAATTCGGAGGCGCTTGCGAAAAAATCTGCACGCGGCCGCCAGAAAAAACGCGCCGGTCTCGGGAAAGTTGCGGCGGTCGGCCATTGCATCGGGCATGAAACGCACACCTGCGACTTCCAGCGCTGAGGTGATCGGTGTCGGTGTTTTGCACGCACTGGCACCATTTGCGGTCATGGCAGGAGCGGCCGGGTGGGGGACGGCTTGCGAGCTGAGCGACGATCATCCGCTCACCCAGGTCGGCACAGACGACTGTGTCCTGTGCCACCGCGCCGACTTCGAACGCGCGCTCGAGCCGCTGCACGTTCAACAGCTGCCCCTGAGCTGCGCCGATTGTCACGATCAGCAGAGCTGGGCGCCCGCCGCCGGCTCCGATCACGACAGCGTCTTTGTGTTGCGGGGTGCCCACCGGCAAGCGGGCTGCGGTGACTGCCATCAGAGCTTCGAGAGCGGTGAGACGCCCAGCGAGTGCATCGGCTGTCACCTGGCCGACTACCAGGGCGCCAGCCAGCCGCCCCACGACGAGCTGCCCATCACATGCGGCGACTGTCACGACGAGACCGCGTTTTCGCCGGCGCGTTTTGACCATTGGTGGCCCCTGGAAGGCGCGCACGCGGCCACGTCCTGCAGCAGCTGCCACGTGGGCGATCCGCCCGTCTACGCAGGCACGCCCAGCGAGTGCATCGACTGTCACCGCGCCGACTACGAGGGCGCGACCAACCCTTCACACGAGGGGTTTTCGACCGACTGCGCCAGCTGCCACCAGCCCACCGCCTGGAGCGGCGCGTCGGTGGGCCCCGGTCTCCAGCACGCCTGGCCCCTGCGCGGAGCCCACCAGGCGGCGGCTTGCACGGGCTGTCACCTGGGCGACCCGCCGGTCTACGCCGGCACGCCCACCCAGTGCATCGATTGCCACAAGAGCGATCGCGACGTCGCCCAGCCGCCCCACGCGGGGCTTTCGACCGACTGCGCCAGCTGCCACTCCGAGACGAGCTTCACTCCCAGTTCGTTCAGGCATCCCTGGACCCTGACCGGCGCGCACACCCGCGTCCAGTGCACCGCCTGCCATACGGGCACTACGCCCGACTACGCGGGCGCATCCAATCAATGCGTGAGCTGTCACCGGGCCGACTACGATCGGAGCCCCTATCCCGGCCACAGCGGCTTCTCCACCGACTGCACTTCCTGTCACACCACCACGGCATGGAAGCCCGCCACCGGCGGTGGCCACCCCGACAGCAGCTTCCCGATCACGGGACGCCACAACTACGCCTGCATGGACTGCCACAACGCCGCCCTCGGCCCCAACAGCGGCGACAACACCGACTGCGTGGGCTGCCACGAGGGCGAACACAGCCGCTCGCGCATGGATGCCGAGCACGGCGACGTAAGCGGTTATCCGAGCGGATCGGCGCCGGCGAACTTCTGCCTCGATTGCCACCCGCGCGGATAGGTTGCAGCGTCGTGGAGTCAAACCTCGTCCTGGTGGCCATCGTGGCCGTCTCGATCATCGGCTACCTGCTGTGGGAGCGCGCCGATCGCGCCCGCGAAAAAACCGCCGCGGCCGTGGTCGAGGACCTGGCGGAGATGGGTGAGCTGGTGGCCAGCAGCCTGAATCCCCGGGTCGATCCCGATCGCTGCATCGGCTCCGGTGCCTGCGTGCAGGGCTGTCCCGAAAAGATCGTGATCGCTCTGCTCGGCGGGCAAGCCAAGTTGGTCAATCCCCTCGGCTGCGTCGGCCACGGCGCCTGCGAGGCGGCCTGTCCCGTGGGCGCCATCGAGCTGGTCTACGGCACGCTCACGCGAGGCGTGGAACTGCCGCGGGTGGACCCGAACTTTCAGTGCAACCAAAAGGGCGTCTACATCATCGGCGAGCTGGGCGGCATGGGCCTGATCCGCAACGCCATCGAGCAGGGACAGAAGGCCGCCGAGCACGTAGTCAGCGGCAGTCCCGAGCTGGAGCAACCGCCGCGGCGCGGTACCGGCGACGCCCACGATGCCATCGTCGTGGGCGCGGGGCCGGCCGGCATCGCCGCGACCCTGCGTTTGATGGAAGCGGGGCTCGACGTGCTTCTACTGGAGCGCGAGGGCTTCGGCGGCACCATCCTGCACTATCCGCGCGCCAAGCTCGTGATGACCGGCACCCTGGACATCCCGCTCTACGGCAAGGTCCGCAGGCGCACCATGCGCAAGGAAGAGCTGGTGGCATTGTGGCGGGACATCGGCGAGCGCACGCGGCCGCCGATGGTCCTGGGCGAACTGGTCGAGGCGCTCTCGCTCGAGCCCGACGGCATGTGGCGCGTGTACAGCAGCGGTGGCGAGCGGCGCGCGGCCAACGTGATGTTGGCGCTCGGCGTGCGCGGCTCACCGCGCAAGCTCGAGGTGCCCGGCGAAGAGCAAGGCAAGGTGGTCTACGGCCTGCTCGAGCCCCAGGAATTCGCAGGGCGCCACGCGCTGGTGGTCGGCGGCGGCAACAGCGCCGTCGAGAGTGCGCTCGCCCTGGCCGACGCCGGCTGTTGCGCGAGCGTGACCTTGAGTTATCGCAAGGGGGCCTTTGCCCGCTGCCGCGGCGACAACCGCATGCGCATCGAGCAGGCCATCGACGCCGGGCGCGTGCGGGTCAGGCTCTCGACCGAAGTCGAAGAGATCGCCGAGGACACGGTACTGCTGCGCCACGCCGCCGACGGCCGCCACGAACGCATCGCGAACGACGCCGTCATCGTGCAGATCGGCGGCACCCCGCCCGCGGCCCTGCTGCGCAGCTTCGGCGTCGAGATCGTGACCAAATTCGGCGAGGCTTGAGCGCGTTTTGGCGCGTTTCTTGCAATATCTCTCGCTGCCCAGGCTCCTGTGCCAAGCTGTGCCAGGAAGACCTGTGAATCGGGAGACGACACCATGAACAGCCTTCGGATGCTTTTCCTGAGCTGGCTACTTTTTCCCCTGGTGGCCTGCATCGGCGACGACTCCCACGCCACGTTGTCGGGCAGCGATGGGGGCGAGCCAGGGAGCGGCGGGCTTTCGGGTACCGCTGCGATGCCGGGCCAGCCCCAGCCAGGTGAAGCGCCCCAGGGAGGTGAGCCGGTCGCACTCACCCCCAGCAATGCCGACAGCGACGAACTGGCGCGCCTGGAGGGGCTTCTGGAGGAGGCTGAAAGCATCAGCGCCGCGGAGTTCCAGAGCCTCTACGCCGTGCCCCACGTCACCGATCTGGGCTACAGCCCGGCTGAGGCCCAAAACCTGGAGCTGATCCAGGCCTCGCCCCTTTCGCTCGAGCAAGCCGAACTCGACGGGCTCGAGCGCGATGGTTTCGTCATCAGCGCCCGCCAAAGCTTCCCCCACTTCGCCTACGGCTACCGCAGCATCTACGCCCAGGACCTGCCGGTCTACATCTCGGCCGACTCGATCCTCGACGCTGTCCACCGCAGCTACGACGACATCCTCAAGGCGGTCGAGGAAGAGGCCCTGATGGCCATCATCGGCGACATGCTCGCCGCCATGCACACAAACCTCGAGTCCGCTTCCCTCGATGCCAGCGTGGCTGCCGACCTGGACTTCTTCATCAGTGTCGCGCGCAACCTGCTGTCGGAGACGCCGTTGGCATCGACGGGATTTGCCGACGCCAGCGACGTCCGCACGTTCGTCGATGGGGCGCTCGCCGCCGACGGCTGGCAGGAGATCAGCCTTTTCGGGGTCCAGCGCGACGTGGACTTCTCGCAATTCAAGCCGCGGGGCCACTACACCGACTCCGTCGCCCTCGAGCGCTACTTCCGCGCCATGATGTGGCTCGGTCGCATCGACTTCCGGCTGCTCGAAACCCAGTCGGACGGTTCCCAGATCTTCCACCGCCGCCAATTCGACGCGGTCATCGGCCTGCATTCGCTGATGGCCGGCGAGCCCATGGCCAACTGGAAGCTGGCCGACTCCGTCGTCGAAGCCTTCGTCGGTGAGAGCGACTACATGCGCCTCGACCACGTCGATGCCCTGCTCACCGACCTGGGCGTCGCGTCGCTCGAGCAAGCCGGAAGCCTCTCCGACGCCGAGATTTCGCAAACCCTCATCGACGGCGGCTACGGCGCCCAGCGCATCTCCAGCCACATCATGATCAACGACCTGCGCGAGCCCGGCACGCTGCCCCTGAGCCGCAGCTTCGCCCTCTTCGGGCAGCGCTACGTGGTCGACTCCCACGTCTTTTCCAACCTCGTCTTCGACCGTGTCCAGGAGGGCAAGGTCAAGCGCATGATGCCCAACCCCCTCGACGTCGCCTTCGCCGCCCTGGGCAATGACCAGGCCGCGGCCTTGCTGGGCGAGGAGTTCGCGACTTACGGTTACGAGAGCGACCTGCACAGCATGCGCCTGCTGGTCGACGAGCACGGAAGCGACTACTTCCAGCAAAACCTCTACAACATCTGGCTCGACTCCCTGCGCGCGCTGTCGCCGGATGCCGGCGTGGCCGACCCCGCTGCCGCCGGCATGCCCCGGGTCACGGCAACCGAGCCCTGGGGCCGGCGCATCCTCAACACCCAGCTGGCCTCCTGGGCCCAGCTGCGCCACGACACGGTTCTCTACGTCAAGCAGAGCTACAGCGGCGGCATCGCCTGCGAGTTCCCCGACGCCTATGTCGACCCCTATCCGCGCTTCTACGCTTCCCTCGGGGCCTATGCGGACAAGGGGCTCGAGGTGGCCGAGCTGCTGCAGCCTTTGGCCTCGGACACGGCCCCGCGGGTGCGCGACTACTTCATGGAAATGCAGGCCGTGGTCGCCATCCTCGCCGAGATGGCGGAGTACCAGCGCGCCGGCACGCCCTTCACCGACGCCCACATGGCCTTCATCAACGACGCCGTCGTCGATGCAGCACAGGGCTGCGGTTGGCCCGTCGTCTACTCGGGGTGGTATGCGCGTCTGCTCTTCGACCTGGCGCCCGAGTACGACCCCACCATCGCCGACGTTCACTCCCAGCCCACCGACGAAGCGGGCAACGAAGTCGGCCGCGTGCTCCACGTGGGCACTGGCATGGCGCGCCTGATGGTGGTCACCGCCGACACCTGCAACGGTCCACGCGCCTATGCGGGCCTGGCCTCCTCGTACTACGAGAAGGTCACCGAAGACTGGCAGCGGTTGACGGACGAGGAGTGGGCCACGGAGGTCGACAGCATGGCGGGGGTGCCGTGGATGGCCGACCTGGTGGTGCCGTAATCAAGGCCAGCGCCGCACCACCCCCGACCAGCTCCTGAGTTCCATCCCGCGCCCGTCGCTGCGCCACTCGACGCCCCCGCTGTCAGCCAGGTTCAGCACCTCGGGCACCTTGGCGAGCAGCCGCTCGTGCACCTGGGCATGCGGATGGCCGAAGCGGTTGCCGGCGCCGGCGCTGATGATGGCGATGCGCGGATGCACCGCTGCGAGAAACGGAGCGGTGGTCGAGGTGCGCGAGCCGTGGTGACCGACTTTGAGCAGGTCGGCGGCGAGTGGCAGGCCGCGCTCGAGCATCACCGCCTCGGCGTGTCGCTCGGCGTCGCCGGCGAAGAGCATGCTGCGTTTGCCGTACACGACGCGCAGCACCAGGGAGTTGTCGTTGGCATCATGGCCCGAGTCGTAGCCCGGGCACGGCGCCAGCACCTCGACGCGGGCGCCGCCGGCTTTCAGCGGGCGGTCGCAGAGGGTGTCGGGTTTGCGAATGCGCACCCCGAGCCCGCGCGCGCGGGCTAGCAGCTCGCTGGCTTCGGCGGCGGTGGGGCTGAGGTCGACTTCGTTTTCCGCCTGGCCGCTGTCCCAGAGTTCGCCGATGGCGATGCCGGCGTCCATCAGAGCCGCGAGGCCGCCGTAGTGGTCGGGGTGGGGGTGGCTGAGCACGGCGATGTCCACGCGCTCGCGCCGGCGGGCCTCGAGCAGGGGTAAGAGCGCCCGGGCGCCGGGGTCGGGGCCGCCGCCCGGATTGCCGCCAGCGTCGACCAGCATCAGGCGACCGTCGGGCAGGTCGACCAGGGCCGCATCGCCCTGACCCACGTCGACGAAGGTGGCGCGCAGGATTCCCTCGGGCCGCTCGCGGGCGCGCAACCACAGCTCGAGGCCGCCCAGCGCCAGGCAGGCCAAAAGCAGCAGCGCAAGCCGCGCCCGCAGTCCGCGCACCCACAGAAGCGTCGCCACCGCCACGACCAGTGTCAGCCCCTGGGCGAGATCCGGCACCGGCCAGGTGATCGCGGGCAAGAGCTCGGCGAAGAGCGCGCAGGCGTTGATGAAGGCGTCCGAGAGCAGCGAAAGGGGGAGGGCGGTGGGCGGTGTCCAGGGCAGCACGGTTGCCAGCAGGGCGTGCAGGGCCGCCAGCGGTAGCAGCAAAAGCGAGCCGATGGGCAAGAGCACGACATTGGCCAGCACGCCCACAACCGGCAGTTGACCGAAGCACCACAGCACGATGGGCGCCGTCGCCAGCGTGGTTTGCAGGCTGACGCGCAGGGCGCTCTGTAACCAACTACCCAGGTCGTCGCCGCTGTCGCGCACGGCGGCGATCACGGCCGCGGTGGCCACGATCGACAGGAGAAAGCCCGGCTCGGTGGCCCGCTGGGGCTCGACTGCGCTGAGCGTGAGCACGGCGGCGCAGGCCACCGAGGCGGCGTGGGGGCGGCGCCCGCCGGCGTGCAGGCCGAAGGCGATGGCGGCGGTGATGGCGGCGCGATAGGCGCTCGAGGCGCCGCCGGCGAAGTTCGCGAAGAGCAGGGCCGCGGCGATGCCCAGGGCGCTGGCCACCCGCGCCACGTCCACGCGCAAGGCGAGCGCTGGCCACAGCGCGAGTGCCTGGCGCAGCAGCATCACGAAAAGCCCCACCAGGATCGCCACGTGCAGCCCCGAGACCGCCAGCACATGGCTCAGGCCCGCCTCGCGCACCCGGGCCCGGTCCTCGGCGGCCACCGCGTCGCCGTCGCCCACCACAAGTGCGCGTGCCAGGCCGGCGGCCCGCGGCGGCAGGCTGCGGGAAAGGGCGCGGCGCACCCGGCGCCTGAGGGCATCGGTCAGGCCCGTGACCGGTGCCGCCTGCAGCACGCGGGCGGCTTCGGGCCCGGCCAGATAGGCGCGACCGGTCACGGGGCGCACCTCCGGCAGCGGCGGATGGGGCGTGGGGTTGCGGAAGGGCAGCTCGGGGCGAATTCGGGCCAGAAGCCGCAGACGGGCGCCGGCCTGCAGCGGCACGGGGCCCGCGCGCAAGCGGGTGCCGCGGGGGATCTCGGCACCGTCGCTGAGGCGCCTGCCGTTCAGCACGCGCACCACGGCACTGCCGCCGTGGACGCCGACCCGGGCTCGCTCGACCTCCACTTCCATGCGCGCCATGCCGGCAGGGGGCAGGGGCGGCCCGCTGGGAGTCCGGGGCCCGGCGGCGAAGCCGGCCACCACCGAAAGCCCCGCGGCGACCACTCCGGGCCACGACTGTCGCAGCGGGCGCGCCGGGTCGGCGCTGCGCGCGAAGCCCCAGACCGCCAGCGCGATACCCCCCGCCAGCGAGGCCAAGGCCAGACTCGGCTGCCAGGGCAGGGCATCCGCCGACGACGGGAGGGCGCTCGCCCCCGCGCAAAATAGCCCCAGGAGCCAGCCCACGGTCGCGGGCAAGAGGGTCGGTATCTGCGGTCCCATGTTGGAAGGCCGTCTTGCATCCGCCGTGCCAGGATCGATGCCTCGAAATCATTGAGAAATTCGGGCGCACGGGGTGGCGGCCGCCGGCGGCGCGCTTGACACCGCCAGGGTCGGGGCCTAGAGTTTCAAAGTATGACCCTCACGTGAACGTAAGGGTTTGGGTTTTCGAGACCCACTGCAAAACACCATGCCCACCCAGCTCCCGATCCTCCAGGATGGCCCCCACGGCGCGGCTCCTACCCGCGAGGAGCGGGTGCGCCTGTCGCCCCTGGTCGACAACAGGCCCCTGGTGGACAAGCCCCTGAAGGTGGGCGAGTTGGCCAAGATCTCGGGCAAGACCGTGCGCGCCCTGCACCTCTACGAGGAGATGGGGCTTTTGGTGCCGGCCGAACGCAGCAAGGGTCGCTATCGCCTCTACGACGCCGACTCGGTCACCCGCGTGCGCTGGATCGGCAAGCTGCAGGAGATGGGCTTTTCGCTGCAGGAGATCCGCACCATGTCCGAGCAGTGGGAGGGCAGCGGCTCGGCGCCCCATGCGATGGCGAAGGTGCAGGCCCTCTTCGACCAAAAGCTGCGCGAGACCCGCGAGCAAATCGCGCGCCTGCGCACGCTGGAGGGCGAGCTGCAGGCGAGCCTTCGTTATCTGTGCACCTGCCCCACCTGCGACCCCAACCAGTTGATCGAAGCTTGTTCGAGCTGCGACCAGCACGACGGCAAGCAACAGCCGCCCGAGCTGGTGGCCGGCTTCACGGCCCACTGACGGGCCCCTGCGACCCGCCCCGACGAAGACCACCCAACCATGGCCATCGAACTCCCCATCTACATGGATAACGCCGCCACCACGCCGGTCGACCCGCGCGTGCTCGAGGCGATGCTGCCCTATTTCACCCAGAAGTTCGGCAACGCCGCCAGCCGCAGCCATCGCTTCGGTTGGGAAGCCGAAGAAGCGGTCGACTACGCTCGCGTGCAAGTCGCCAAGCTGATCGGCGCCGCCAGCGAAAAGGAAATCGTCTTCACCTCGGGCGCCACCGAGAGCGATAACCTGGCCATTAAGGGCGTGGCGCACTTCTATCAAAAGAAGGGCAACCACATCATTACCTGCAAGACCGAGCACAAGGCCGTGCTCGACCCCTGCAAGCGGCTCGAGCGCCAGGGCTTCGAGGTCACCTATCTCACGCCCGCCAAGGACGGCCGGGTCAGCGCCGAAGACGTGCGCGCCGCCATCACCGACAAGACCATCCTGGTCAGCCTGATGCTGGTCAACAACGAGATCGGCTCCATGCACCCCATCGCCGAAATCGGCGAGGTCACGCGCGAGGCCGGTGTGTTGCTTCACTGCGACGCGGTCCAGGGCGTGGGCAAGGTCGACTTCGATGTCGAACGCTTCAAGGTCGACCTCTGCAGCATTTCGGCCCACAAGATGTACGGCCCCAAGGGCGTCGGTGCCCTTTACGTGCGGCGCAGTAAGCCCCGCGTGCGTCTGGTGGCCGAGATGGACGGAGGCGGCCACGAACGCGGCATGCGTTCGGGCACCCTCAACGTTCCCGGCATCGTCGGCTTCGGCAAGGCCTGCGAAATCGCGGTATCCGAGTGGCGCGCTGACGCCGAACGCCTGCACGCCCTGCGTGAGCGCCTGCTCGGGCGCATCCGCGGCAGCCTCGAAGAGGTGCACCTCAATGGCGCCGAGCTACCCCACGCCGTCCCGGGCATCGTCAACCTCAGCTTCGCCTTCGTGGAGGGCGAGGCCATGATGATGGCGATCAAGGACGTGGCGGTCTCGTCGGGCAGCGCCTGCACCAGCGCCAGCCTGGAGCCGAGCTACGTACTGCGCGCCCTGGGCGTGAACGAAGAAATGGCCCACAGCTCGATCCGTTTCGGGCTGGGCCGCTTCACCACCGAGGAAGAAGTGGATTACGTCGGGGACCTGGTGGTCTCCGAGGTGGAGCGACTGCGCGAAATGTCGCCCCTGTACGAGATGTACAAGGAGGGCGTGGACCTGTCGTCCATCGAGTGGCAGGCCCACTGAGCCCGATCCCCAACCGACGTTCGCCGCGAGTGAGAAACAGCCATGGCCTATTCAGAAAAAGTCATCGAACACTACGAGAATCCCCGCAACGTGGGCACGCTCGACAAGGAAGACGCCAGCGTCGGCACGGGCCTGGTGGGTGCACCGGCCTGCGGCGACGTCATGCGCCTGCAGATCAGGGTCAACCCCGAGACCGAGGTGGTCGAGGACGCCAAGTTCAAGACCTTCGGCTGCGGCAGCGCCATCGCCTCCTCGTCGCTGGTGACCGAGTGGGTCAAGGGTAAGACCCTGGACGAGGCCATGGCCCTGAAGAACTCCGAGATCGTCGAAGAACTCAACCTGCCGCCGGTCAAAATTCACTGCTCGGTACTGGCCGAGGACGCCATCAAGAGCGCCATCGCCGACTTCCGTGCCAAGCAGGCCAAGCGCTCCGAGGCGGCCGAGTGAAGTAATCCTAAGCGCACCGAGTACCGATGTTAGCTCCCAGACAAGCCAACCAGCCGGTCGACCCGGCCGAGCACCTGCCCCTCGACCCGCGTAACTTCGACGGCGACGCCGCCAAGGAGATCGTGCGCGTCACGCCCAAGGCCGTGGAAATGGCCAAGAAGGCGCTGCGCAAGCGGGGCACGCCCGACGCCTACCTGCGACTGGGCGTGCGCGGCGGCGGTTGCTCCGGGGTCAGCTACGCCATCGAATTCTCCGACAAGGTGCGGGCGCGCGACAACGTCTACGACTTCGACGGCTTGCAGGTGCTGGTCGACCCCAAGAGCCTGGTCTACCTGCGCGGCGCCGTGCTGGACTACGAGATCCAGCTGATGCAGCACGGCTTCACATTCCAAAATCCCAACGAGAAGAGCAGCTGCGGCTGTGGCGAGAGCTTCACGGTCTGAGCCCAAGCCCCGGTCCTAGCCAGCCATGTCCGCCGCCGATCCCTTCGCCACCCTGGGGCTGCCTCGCAGCTACCGGCTCGACGTCCGAGAGCTGGAGACGCGCTACCGCGAACTCCAGAAAGCGCTGCATCCCGACCGTCACGCCGGCGCGAGCGCATCACAGCGTCGCATGAGCCTGACGCGCGCGGTGGAGGTCAACGACGCCTATCGGGCCCTGCGCGACGACGTGACCCGGGCCGAGGCGCTGCTGTCGGTGGTGGGAGCGGGTAGCCAACGCGAGCAGGCCGACCCGGCCTTTCTGATGGAGATCATGGAGCTGCGCGAAGAACTCGGCGAGGCGCGGGCCCGGGGTGACCTGGACACCGTGGCGGCCCTGGGCAAGCGCGTGGGAGCGCTTCGCGACGACAGCCGGCAGGCCCTCGAGCAGAGCTTCGAGCAGGCGCTGGCCGCGCCCATCGCCGACGCGGCCGCCGTGGCCGACGCCGCGCGCACCCTGGGCAAACTCAAGTACTACCGCCGCTTCCTAGACGAGGTTGCGGCCATCGAAGACGAGGCGCTGGGCTAGGGTATGGGCCTATTGCAGATCGAAGACCCCCTGGGCGCGCCGACTCCGGTTGGCATCGACCTGGGCACCACCCATAGCCTGGTGGCCTACGTGCCGACCGTGGGCCCGGCCACCGTCATTCGCGACTGCGACAACCAGGCGCTCACACCCTCGGTGGTGCACTACCGGCAGGACGGCACGGTGCTCGTCGGGCGCGAGGCGGCGCAGCTTTCGCGGGAGTTTCCCGAGGACACCATCGTCAGCGTCAAGCGCTTCATGGGCCGCGGCGCCGACGATCCCGAGACCCGCAAGCTCGGCTCCTACCGTTTCGCCGTCGACGAAGGCCCGGTGGTGAAATTTGGCGTCGGCGGTGGTCGCGAAGTCACGCCCGTGGAGGTCAGCGCCGAGATCCTGCGCAGCCTACGCCTTTCGGCCAGCGAAGAAATCGGCGACATCGGTGGGGTCGTGATCACGGTGCCGGCCTACTTCGACGACGCCCAGCGCCAGGCCACGCGCGACGCCGGCAAGCTCGCCGGCCTCGAAGTCTTGCGTTTGCTGAACGAACCCACGGCCGCGGCCCTGGCCTACGGCCTCGACAGCAAGCAAAACGGCACCTTCGCCGTCTACGACCTGGGTGGCGGCACCTTCGACATCACCATCCTCTCGCTCGACGACGGCATCTTCCAGGTGCGCTCCACGGGCGGCGACAGCCAGCTCGGCGGCGACGACATGGACCGGGCCCTGGCTGAAACCCTGCTTGCGAGCATGGGCCATCAGGACGCCCAGCAGGCGTCACCGGCCGCGGTGGTGGCGGCGCTCCAGGCCGCCCGTTCGATCAAGCATGCATTGACCGATAGTGAAATTGTCGACGCTGCCATCGAAGCCCCCGACGGCCGCGTCATCGAGCAGCGCGTCACGCGGGAGCAGTTCGATTCCCTCATCGCCGGCCTGCTCGATCGCACCGGGCGCGCCTGTCGTCGTGCCCTGCGCGACGCCGGCCTCGAAGCGCAGGCCATCGACGGCGTAATCCTGGTGGGCGGCTCCACGCGCGTGCCGGCGGTGCGCAGCTACGTGGCGGAACTCTTCGGCCAGGAGCCCCTGCACAGCATCGACCCCGACCTGGTGGTGGCCCTGGGGGCCGCCATCCAGGCCGACATCCTGGCCGGCGAAAACCCGAGCGAGCAGGCGCTTTTACTCGACGTGCTACCGCTATCGCTGGGTGTTGAAGCCATGGGCGGCGTCGTCGAAAAGATCCTACCGCGCAACACCGCCATTCCCTCGGCGGCGGCCCAGGTCTTCACCACCTACGCCGACAACCAGACCGGCTTCGAGCTACACGTCCTGCAGGGCGAGCGCGAAACCGCCGAACACTGCCGCTCGCTGGCGCGCTTCACCCTGCGCGGCATCCCGCCCATGCCTGCGGGCATGGCGCGGCTGGAAGTGCGCTTCGACGTGGACGCCGACGGCCTGTTGCACGTCACGGCGCGCGAGCTCACCACCGGCGTCGAGCAGCAGGTCGAGGTCAAGCCCAGCTACGGCCTGAGCGAAAACGAAGTCGAGCGCATGTTGCTCGACGCCTACGAACACGCCGAAGAAGACCTCCTGACCCGGGGCCTGCGCGAACAGCGGGTCGAAGCGCGTCGCATCCTGCAGGCCACCGAAGAAGCCATCGAGCGCGACGCTGACCTGCTCGAGCCAGGCGAGCGCGAAGCCCTCGAAGTCGCGATGGCGGCCCTGCGCGAGGCTGCTTCCGGCGAAAACCACCCACGCATCCAGCTCCGTATCGAAGACCTGGACCGGATCGGCAAACCCTTTGCGGGCCGGCGCATGGACCGCAGCATCCGCCAGGCGTTGGCGGGCCAGAAGCTCGAAAACGTCGAGCGCGAAACGGCCCACGCCGCCGGCATAGACGCCCACGTGGGCGGCAGGGAACTCTGAAATGCCCATCGTTCGCTTTTTGCGAGAAAAACTCGAAGTCGACGTCCCCGAGGGCACCACCATCCTCGAGGCTGCGCGCCTCTCGGGCGCCCCGGAAGGCGACCGCTGTGGCGGCGTCTGCGCCTGCTCCACCTGCCACGTCTACGTCGTCGAAGGCTTCGACAACACCTCGGAAATCGAAGACGAAGAATTCGACATCCTCGACAAAGCCTTCGACGTGCGCATGGAATCGCGCCTCGGCTGCCAGGCCCGGATCGAGGGTGACATCGACGTCATCATCAGCGACGAAAGCTTCCAGGCCTACCTGGACGAGCACCCGGCCGAGGCTGAAGCCGCCAACGAGCGCCGCAGCCAGATCGAGGCCGAAGACGCGGCCCGGGCGGCGCGAGCGTAGCCCGAAGCTTGCAAGCCCCAGGCGAGTCGGCTACACGCCTTTCACGGAGTCCACGGCCCCGCATCGGGCCACAGGACCTCCGCGACCTCAGGGCGGTTAGCTCAGCTGGATAGAGCGTTGGCCTCCGGAGCCAAAGGTCGGGCGTTCGAATCGCCCACCGCCTGCCGCCGTCTCCGCCCCCGGTGCGAGACGCGCCACCCCTGGAAGAGTGACTGGTGACCAGGGTAGGGACTGCTGCTCAGAGGGGGAGGAGCAATTGACCCGCTCTGGGGTCCAATAGGGGTACGCGATGGAAGCCGGGACCTGCAATCGGGCAGCATTGGCTGGCGAGAAGCACTTGGCTGCGCTTCGGTGGTAAACCCCTGTTTGTGGACGGGTACAGTCCCCTGTGGGCGGCGGGCCACGCGGTTTGGGTGGTGAGCAGGGTGACCGTCGGGTCGTCTGGGCCGCGGTTTCGTGCGCAGCTATGCTCGATGGACGGCTCGGGTGGGCGCGTCCGCACTCGCGCTGCCACGCGATATGGCATTCACCCCACAACCGTTTATCCATGCCCTGAGCCGCCAGATCACGGTGCTGATCGCCCAGCTGGCGGCCTGCGGTGGCCTGCGGGCGGCTCTCGTATCGATCATCGAGGACGCCGCGGCGCGCTAAGGGCTCCCGGGGGGGGGGGTCAGCGCGCCGCGGTGCTCTGCGGTGAGCCCACGAGCGCATACAGCAGGAGCCCACAGCCAAGCGTGGCCAGGGCCGCCAATGCCGAGGCCGGTCGACCCGTCACCGAGTGCACCACCATCCACAGTGTCAGCGCCCCGTAGCAAAGCGGCGTGAGCGGATAACCCCAAGTTTTGTAGGGGCGCGCGAGTCCTGGTTCGCGCTGCCGCAATACGATGACTCCCAGCGCCGTCAGCCCGGCCGACAGCGAGAGCGTGAGCCCGCAGTAGGACAAGAGCGCATCGACGTCGGCCCCCAGGATCATCAGCACGCTGAGCCCACACTGCAGCGCGATCGCAGGACAGGGGCCGCCGCCCGCGACGCGCCGGTCGAGCAGCCGCAGGCGCGCGTGCTGTTGCCCCATGGCCTCGTAGACGCGAGGGCCGGTCATGATTAGGGCGCTGACGGAGGTGAAGAGCCCGAGCCCGATCACAGCCACGATGAAGCCGCGGGCCCCGTTGCCGAGCAGGGCCTGGGCGGCGACGGCGGCCACTTCGACCTTGCCCGCGAGCTCGGCTGCCGGCGCCGAGATCAGGAAGACGAAGTTCAGCGCCAGATACAGGCACGTGGTCAGCACCACGCCCAGGGCCGAGGCGCGCACCAATCGCCGCGCCGGCTCTTCGATCTCGCCGACCAGGTAGACCGCCGCATTCCAGCCGCTGTAGGAAAAGGAGATGTAGATGAGCCCCACTGCGAGTTCCGGGGACATCAGGGCGCTGAAGAAGGGCACTTCGGTGCGGGCCGCCAGCTGGCCGCCGTCGCTGGCGCCCAGGGCCGCGACCACGAAGAGTACGATCAGCGCCACTTGAGCCGCCGTGACTGCGTTTTGCAGGCGGCTGCCGGTACTGACGCGCAGGGCGTGCACGAGCCCCAGGGCGGCGATCAGCGCGATCGCAAAGCCCGTCTGCGGCAGTGCGGGCCACAGCACGGCCAGGTAGCGCCCGCAGGCCATGGCCGCCGCTGCCGCCGGTGCCGCGAAGCCCACCACCAGTGAAACGAAGCCGGCCACGAAGCCCACCGCCGGGTGGTAGATGCGCGATAGCAGCAGAAACTCGCCGCCATTGTCGGGTAGGGCCGTCGATAGCTCCGCGTAGCAGAGGGCGCCGGCCAGGGCGAGCGCGCCGCCCAGCAGCCAGCCAGCGAGGATCGCCCCGGGTGAGGCCAGGTCGCGCACCAGAAAGCCGGTGGTGGTGAAGACGCCCGTGCCGATCATGGAGGCGACGATCACCAGCGTGGCGCTGGCGGTACCGAGGCGGCGCGGCAGGGCAGGGGGCTCGGGCATGGCGGCCCCGCCAGCATGCCCCATTGTGCGGACAGTGCGCGATCGGTGTACATGTGCCATCTGTGAATGACCTCAATGCCAGCGGCCTTTCGCGTCGCTATGCGCTGTCGGCGGAGGCCGTGCTCGCGCAGCTGCGGAGCGCCCCCGCGGGCCTCGATGCCGACGAGGTGGCCCGCCGTCAGCAGCGCTTTGGGCCCAATCGCATCGAGGCCAGCCAGGGCACCCACCCGCTGCGCCTGATGTTTGCGCAGTTCACCGGGGCGCTGGCCTATGTGCTCCTGGCGGCACTCGGAATCTCGCTGGCTATCGGGCACACGGAAGACGCTTTCGTGATCGGGCTGGTGCTCGTGATCAACGCCATCGTCGGCTTCGTCCAGGAGTATCGGGCGGAGAACGCCATCCTGGCCCTGCGCGCCATGGTTTCGCCGCGTGCCCACGTTCGGCGCGGCGGGAGCGTGCAGCAGGTGATGAGCGAGGAGCTGGTGCCCGGTGACGTCGTGCTGCTGTCGGCCGGTGCCCTGATCCCCGCCGACCTGCGCCTCATCGAGGTGGACGGTCTGCGCGTGGACGAGTCCATGCTTACGGGTGAGTCGGTGGCGGTGGGCAAGCTGCGAGAGACGCTGCCGCCGGAGCCGCCGCGGCCGGTGGCCGAGCGCAGCAACATGGTCTTCATGGGCACTTCGGTCAGCACCGGGCGCGGGGAGGGCGTGGTGGTGGGCACCGGGCTCGGCACCGAGCTCGGCTCCATCGCCGAGCACATCCGCGGCGCCCAGCGGGCTCCCACGCCGCTGCAGGTGCGCATGGCCCGCTTCGGAAGTCGTCTGAGCCTGGCGATCGTGGTCATGAGCGGCCTGGCGTTCCTGCTGGGCGTGAGCCGCGGTCTGCCCTGGCAGGACATGTTCTTGACGGCGGTGGCCATCGCGGTCTCGGCGGTGCCCGAAGGCCTGGCCGTGGTGATGACCATCGCGCTGGCCGTGAGCGTGCGCCGCATGGCGCGGCGAAAGGCGCTGGTACGTCGTCTGCCGGCGGTGGAGACCCTGGGCAACTGCAGCGTGATCGTGACCGACAAGACCGGAACGCTGACGCTCAATCAGCTGCGCGTGCAGGAGCTGTGGACGGCTGAAGGCAGCTGGTGTCGGGAACGCCCGGGGGCGGTCGCGGCGGGCTCGGCGCTGGAGCTTTCGATCGTCGCCGGGGCCCTGGCCAATGAAGCCGCATTCGACGGCGAAATGTACGCCGGTGACCCTACGGACGTGGCATTGATGGAGTTTGCGCGTGAGTTAAACGTCGGTGTAGAGGCCTGGCTGCGCGACAGTCCCAGGATCGGGCGCGTGCCCTTTGACGCGGCGAGGCGCTTCGCGGCGTCCCTGCAGCGCACGCCCCAGGGCTCGCGTGTTTTCGTCAAGGGGGCTCCCGAGCACGTGGCGTGCATGTGCGCGGGCGTGAGCGTTGAGCAGCTCGAGGCCGAGGCCCGGCGCATGGCGCGCGCGGGCATGCGTGTGTTGGCGTTGGCGACGGGGCAGGGCGCGGAGGCAGAGGCGTCGCTCGGGGAGAGCGAGCCGCGGGGGCTGGCCCTGCTCGGCCTGGTCGGTATGTTGGACCCGCCACGCCCAGAGGTTCCGCCGGCCATCGCAGCCTGTCGCCGCGCCGGCATTCGCGTGGTGATGGTGACTGGCGACCATCTCGACACGGCCGTGGCCATCGGCGAGCGCGTGGGCATCGCCGGCCACGGAACGCGGCTCGAGGCGACGACCTTCGCCTCGCTTGCGCCGGACGGCCTCGAAGACGCCGTCGCGCGTATCCACGTCTTCGCGCGGGTGGCGCCCGAGGATAAGTTGCGCATCGTCGAGTGCCTGGTGGCCCGCGGCGAGGTGGTGGCAGTGACCGGCGATGGCGTCAATGATGGGCCGGCGCTGAAGGCGGCCCATGTGGGCGCAGCCATGGGGCACTCGGGCACGGATGTGGCCAAGGAGGCCAGCGACATCATCCTGGCCGACGACAACTTCGCCACCATTGCCGCCGCCGTGGAGGAGGGGCGCACGGCCTTTTCGAATCTGCGCAAGGCCACGTTCTTCCTGGTGTCGTCGGGCCTGGGCGAACTGCTGTCGATCCTGGTGGCGCTGCTGATGCGCGTCCCGCTGCCGCTGTTGCCCGCGCAGATCCTGTGGATGAACCTGGTCACAAATGGCATCGAGGATGTGGCTCTGGCCTTCGAGCCGGCCGAGCGTGGCGTCTTCGAGCGACCGCCGCGCAGTCCGCGCGAGGGATTGCTGTCGCCGCTGCTCATGGAGCGGCTCGTGCTCTGTGGTCTGGTGATGGCTGCGGGCATGCTCTGGATCTTCCACGCCGAGTGGCAGGGCGATCCCCGGCGGTTGGCCTACGCGCGCACCGCGGCGCTGACGACCCTGGTGGGCTTTCAGATTTTGCACGTGGGCAACTGCCGCTCGGACGAGCGCTCCGCATTTTCGATCAACCCCTTTTCCAACCTCTTTTTGCTCCTGGGGGTGGCCGGTTCGGCGCTTTTGCACGCGGCGGCTCTCTATCTGGCGCCCACCCAGAAGCTGCTCGGCGTGGTGCCGCTGGAACTCGAGACCTGGGGCGAGATCGGGCTGCTGTCGCTATCGATCGTGGCGGTCGTGGAGCTGCACAAGTGGCTGCGGCGCCCTGGGCGGGAGGGGGGTGTGCATCGGGAGAAATGGCGCTAGAGTTGCTCCGCGCGCTGCCACTCCGGAGTTGCGCTGGGGCCCAAACGGGCCATTTCAGCGCTGTTCTATGTGCTCTGACGAAACTTTGACGACCATGCCAAGAGTCCTCGTCGTCGACGACAACGTCGAGTTGGCTGAAGATCTCGTCGAGATCCTGACGGGGGAAGGGCATCAGGCGCTGGCCGCCTTTGGCGGTCGCGAAGCGCTCAGCCGCGCAGCCGAGTACGACTACGACGCGGCCCTGGTTGATATCCGCATGCCCGACATGGACGGCGTGGCCCTGGTCGGACGGCTGATGCGCGAGCGGCCCGACCGCAGCTACTTCTTCATGACCGGCCACAGCAGCGACCGCAGCATCTCGGAGGCCATGGCGCTCAGCCAGGGTGCGGTGCTGGAAAAGCCGCTGGACATCGACCGCATGCTGCGCCTGATCGCAGCCGCCGGCAGGCACAGCGCGCGGCCGAGCACTTGAAGTCACCGTCGGCGTTCGGCGATCAACTCGTAGGTGGTCTGCGGTCCGTCGCCTTGCAACAGCCGGTCGAGGGCACGCACCAGGTCGCTGCGACCCACGAGGCCCACGACCTTGCCGCCTTCGACGACCGGCAGGCTGCGGTGGCGTCCGTCGGAGAAGCGTTTGGCCAGCGACATCAAGTCATCGCCGGGGGCGGCTGCCTCGGCTTCCGTGGTCATGTGGTCGCGGATGCTGCCCGGCGGCCAACCCTCGTAGACCGCGCTCGATAACACCTTGATGCAGTCGTGCTCCGAAAAGACGCCCAAAAGGGTGCCCTCGCTATCGGTCACCGGGGCTCCCGAGTAGCCACGGCGCAGCAGCGTCTTGACCGCATCGTGCAGTGGCGCATCGGGGTCGAGCGCCTCCACGCGGCGCACCATGATGTCTTCGACGTGTTCGGGCTTTTTCCTCACGGCCGGCTCCAGGTTGGCTATCTGGACGTACACACCGGCGGCCGTCCCGCAAACGCGTCTATCTGGCGCGCAGGCTGATGGTGCCCTGCAGCTCCATCTCGGTGATCTCGAGCTTCAAGGTGTCGCCCTCGCGGCAGTGGTTTGCATCAAGAGCGGCAAATGCGCCGCCGGCCTCGCCGCTGAAGGCGACCACGCAGTCGCAGAGGTCGAAGCCGAGTTTGCAGGTGGCGGAGGTGTTTTCGCCGCTGTTGAAGCTACGCTCCAGGCTGCTGCAGGTCATGCTGTTGATGGGGAACTCCGGATCCCCCTTGAACGCGCGGATGCAGTCGCGGCTCCAGACCGTACTCATGTCGGCTTCGAGCGTGATGTCGCGGCTGCCCGAGCCGTCTTCGTCAAAGACGTAGCTGCCGAAGGCCTGGGTGTCGATGCGCTGGAGCAGGTCGGCGCACTCCGGATGGCCCGCGGCGTCGGGGAAAATCTCCTCCGGATTGGTGAAGCAGACCGCGCGCACGTCCCAGCTGCCCGAAAGCTCGCCGCCGCAGGCCTCGAGCGCGCCGCACTCCCCGGAGCTGCCGCCCAGGCCGCTGTCATCGGCCGGCTGGCAAGCGCTGGCACCGGCCGTCAGCGCCAGGCACAGCGCCCATCGAAGCCCACGCTTGGATTTCATGTGACGCATCCTACGGAGCTTTGCGCCGGTTTCAACGCCGTCGTCAAGCATCTGACGTGGGGCGCGACGATGTGGGTGATGCGTGCAGGAGGGACTCGCAGCTCCTACCTATCTCGCAGCAATCGCCCGTCAGGGGTCCCATGGCGCCGGTGGGTCACCTACGATCGCACTGGCGGGCTCTTAGAATTTCCGCTTCACCAGGGGTTCTGACATGACGAAATTCGCTGTACTCGAGACAGTGACGCGCCGCTCTGGGCGCCCACCGCTTCCGCTTCTGCTGCTCATTTTCGCATCGTTGCTCGGGGGCTGTGACGACGAATGCAAGCGCGGCAAGAGCGTGTGCCTATCCGACAGTCTGATCAGAACCTGCGTACCGGGTGACGACGACAACCGTTGGATGATTCACCAGTGTCGCGCCGAGGAGGCCTGTTCGCCGAATGCGGCCGACGCGCTGCCGGTGTCCGACGGTGGCCCGGCGGTCTCGGGTGCGGCCTGCGTCGGCACCTGTGAGGTGGGACAGAGCGAGTGTGTGAGCGACGAGATCGCCCGCTACTGCGTCAACGGCAAGACCTGGCAGCTCGACGCCTGCTCGGTGGGCGAAAAGTGCGTGGCCGGCGTCTGCCAAGTGGGCAGCGACGGCGGTGTGCGTGCCTGTGTTCCGGGCGCCAAGGCCTGCGCCAGCGATCGCGTCGAAAAGGTCTGCGATCCGGATGGCACCAAGTGGGTCGAAAACGAGTGCCTGGCCAGCGAGGTCTGCCTGGGCGACGAGTGCATACCCGACCCGGGTTCGAGCTGCGACGATGGCAGCCGCTGCCTCGACAGCAAGACGGCCATCCGCTGCCTGGGCGAAGCCCAGGGCTTCGAGCTGGTCGCTTGCGACGGCGATACCTGGTGCGAGGGCGGTCGCTGCCGCGGCGCCGTGTGTGCGCTGGGCAAGAGCTGCGTGGCAGTGAACCAGATTCGCGATTGTGCCGACGGCGTCAACTACGCCGACTCCCAGTGCGGCGATGGCGAGGTCTGCCGGCAGCTCAAGGACAACGCGTCCTGCGAGCCGCGCAAGTGCAACGTGGGCACCACCGTGTGCGGCGACCCCGACGATCCCGCCGTCGATGCGCTGAAGCACTACAGCCAGTGTGTGACCGGCGCCAGCTCCGGCGTGCCCGAGTGGGTACGCGGCCAGTGCACGGGCAACCTGGAGTGCGATCCGGTTTTCGCGGGCACCGGCAATCCCTGTCGCCAGGACTGCACGCCAGGCGCCGAGATGTGCGCATCGGACAATGCGACGGGCATCTGGGATGGCTTCCGCGTGTGCCAGGACGACGGAACCTGGGGACCCGTCCAGTCCTGTAATTCCGGTGCGGATGCGAGGCTGCAGTGCGCGCTCGAGCCCAACCGGGCGGCTGACGAACTGCCGAAACACGTCTGCGCCGAACCGGTCTGCGCCTACGTCTTCAACGATGCCGCCGCGGGTGGCGGCGCCTGCGACGGGGCCCAGCTGCGCGCCTGCAAGGCAGACGGAACCCTGGGCGATGCGGCGGCCTGTGAAATCGGCGTTTGCCAGCCCTTGACCACCTCGGTTCAGGCCGATGGGCGCATTCCCGCGGCCTGTGACAGCGAGTTGAGCTGCGTCGAGGGAACTTCGCGCTGCCTCAGCAGCATCTACGGCACCACTCCTGTCTATCAGGTATGCGACAAGGGTGCCTGGAGCCCGGCCTTCGAGACCTGTGCCAACGACACTCTCTGCCGCGACTACTGGGACGCCGACGGCCTAAACAAGACCCTATGCGACGCCGAGTGCGGCCCCGGCTACCGCCGTTGTAACGGCAGCGGCGAGCTCGAGACCTGCAGTGCGGACGGCAGTTGGGGCGGTGCCACCGCCTGTAGCGTCGGCAACTGCCGCGAAACCGGGCCCACCGATGCCGCCTGCGTGCTCGACTGCGTGCCGAACGAGACCCTGTGCGCCGGCAGCTCGGTGCGCGCGTCCGACAACGTAAGCTTCGGCACCGACATGGAGCTGTCCTGCAACGCCGACGGCACCTTCGGTGAACTCACCGATTGCGCTGCGGGGACCACCTGTCGCACGACGGCGACCGGTTTCGTGCTGGGCTGCATCGAATGCGTGGGCGCCGACGCGCCCGGTGGCAACGACATCGGGTTGATCGATTCGCGCTGCGACCCGGGTACACCCGCTCAGATTCAAGAGTGCGGCGCGGGCAACAGCTGGGATGCCTCGCGGCAGTGTGGCAGCGGCAAGTCCTGCGTGGGGCCGACCGCACCTACCTGCGGCGTGTGTCTTTCCAACAGCGGCGCCGCCGTCGTTTGTACCGAGTCGAACATCGACGACGTGCAGACCTGCGGCAGCTGCAACGCCACCGTGGCCGATGCCGGCGGTGCGACCACGTTTCTATCGGTTTGTAGCGAGACGGGGATCAAGGCCGTCAACCCCGGCGGCTCATGCAACGGCGAGTTCGGCGGCAGCACCACCTCCTGGGGCGGGGTGGCCGATTGCTGTGATGGGCTCGGCGGGGTCTACCTGCAGACCGCCAACGCGACCTGCAGCAACATGGGCTACGGCGTGCCGACTGCCTGGGGTGGTGAACCCGATTGCTGCAGCGTGTTGGTGCAGGCTGCGGCGGGACCAAGCTTCGCCTATTGCTCTGAGTGAGCGCGCCGCGTCAATTACAAACGCCCGCCGGGCTGCTGCTCGGCGGGCGCTCATCGCCTCGGTACCGAAGGCGCGCTACTTCCAGTAGGCCAGCTGCTCCTTGTCGGCGTACTTGAGCGCGATCTTCTCGGCCTTGTCGACCAGCTTCTTGGTGTAGATGCGGCCCACCAGGCGGTGGCGCAGCTGCTTGCCGGCGTTCCACCACTCGGCGGGATCCTGGGCGTCGACTGCCGTGAAGCCGCGCTTGAGCAGGCGCTTGTAGATCTTCTCGTCGGTCATGCGTAGCTCGCGTTGGTCGTTCTTGGCGCGCTCATCGACGATGTCCTGCATGGCCTTCTTGGCGACCTCGGGCATGTTATCCCAGGCCTCACGGCGGAAGAGCACCGCGCCGCTGATGAAGCCCAGGCCCTGGCCGCTGACGTACTTGGCCGTGCGGTGCCACTGCAGCGCCGCGGCCAGCGCCGAGGTCGCCCAGTAGGTGTCGATCATGCCCGTCTGCATGCCGCCGTAGACCTCGGCGATGTCCAGGGGCACGCCCGTGGCGCCGATCTGTTTGTAGAACTCCTTGAGCATTTCGCTCTCGGGGTAGAGCCAGGGGCGCGAAGCCTTGAAGTCGTTGATGCGGCTGATCTTCTTCTTGGAGAAGAGGCGCAGGCGGCCGATGTCACCCCAGACGATGACCTTGAAGCCGTTGCGGTAGGCTTCCTCGTCGAATTGGGGGGTCAGCGCTTTGCGCACGGCGTCGACCTGCTTGTAATTGTTGAACAGGCCCGGCGTCTGAAGCACCAGGCATTCGCGCACGAACTGGCTCATCACGTCCAGGCTCAGCGGGGTGCCGTCGATCTGGCCGGTGCGCATCTTGCGCACCACGTCCTGCTCGCCACCGGCGGCGCCGCCCCAGTAGACCCGCACCTGGACCTGGCCGTCGGTCAGCTCCGCCAGGCGCTTGTTGTACCTCTTCTCCTCCACCGCGAGGGAGGGACTGCGCGGCACCATCACCGCGAATTTCAGCACCTGCTTGGCACCCGCCTGGGCCACCTTGATGGAACCCGGTATGACGAGCAGGGACAGTCCCAGCATGAGGATCATTGCGGCGTGGATACGGCTCGAACGTTTGGACATGGGGCTGTGTTCTCCTCGCGGCCATGTGACGTCCCCACCCCGCATCACATTCACCGCGCTGTGCCGGTAATTTGCACATTGGCGAGGCGAAGTACAGGCGCGTTCCGGGGACACTTTTGAAGCATCTGCTTTGGTCGAGCGACGATGCACGGCTTCCCCGTGGGGCAAAGCGGGTGATTCGGCTCGAATTTCCTTGATGTGGGACGGTCGCGGCGGCAGATCTGCGCTGTGTTGCGTCCATTACCAATCCATCGCCGGCGCGTGGGGGTCGCGCTGCTGGTCTTTTCGTCGGGACTCGCGGGCTGCGGACAGCCGTCGGCGCCGGCCCCAGCGGGGTCTCCTGCGGACAAGGCCGGGGCCCCGCCCGCTGCGGCCAATCCTGCGAGTGCGGCCCCGGCGCAGCCGCTGACGGCGCCGACGGACCTGAAGTCGCCGCCGACCGATGCCGTGCGGAGCCCCAGCGGTTTGGTCAGCAAGGTGCTCAGCGCGGGCAGTGGTCAGGAGCGGCCCGCGGCCCACGATCGAGTGAAGGTCCACTACACGGTCTGGACGCCCGATGGGCAGGTCTTCGCCTCCTCGGCCCAGCGCCGGGCGCCCGCCGCCCTGCACCTGGCGGACGTGATGCCGGGCTGGGCCGAGGGCATGCAGTTGATGGTCGTTGGCGAGCGGCGCCGGCTCTGGGTGCCCGAAAAGCTCGCCTACTCGGGAAAGGACGGCACGCCCGAGGGGCCGGTGGTGGTCGACGTGGAGCTGCTGGGTATCGGCAAGGGCACGCCGCCGCAGCCTCCGCCGCAGGACCTCGCGGCGCCCCCCGCCGACGCCGAGCGCACCGAAAGCGGCCTGCGCCACCGCCTGCTGGGCACTCCCAGGGGCAGCCTACGGCCCGGACCCTACGACCAGGTGCGCGTGGTCTTCAGCGGCTGGGATGCCCAGGGCCGAATGTTCGACAGCACACAGGTTCGCGGAGGCCCCCAGCTGCTGAGCCTCGACCACGGCATCCCCGGCTTCCGGGAGGCCCTGGCGCTGTTGGCCCAGGGCGAGAAGCGACGCTTCTGGATTCCGGAGGAGCTGGCCTACAAGCACTACCCGGGTACCATCCGTGGGCCCCTGGTCTACGACATCGAGTTGCTCGAGGTGATCGACATGCCCGAGCCGCCGCCTGCCCCCAAGGACGTGGCGCGGCCGCCCAAGGGTGCCAAGCGGCTGCCGAGTGGTGTGGCCTACCGCGTGATCCGCAACGGCGAGGGCAAGAACAGGCCCGGTCCCACCACCAAGGTGGAGGCGCACGTCAGCACCTGGACGCCCAAGGGGCGGCTCGTCGATTCGACCATCACGCGGAACGAACCGGCGCGGGTGGGCGTCGATCGCATCGCGCCGGGTCTGGGCCAGGCGCTGCAGCACATGGTCGTCGGCGACAAGTGGCTACTATGGGTGCCCAAGGAGCTGACCAGCGTCGCGTCGTACAAGGAGCCCGAAGGGCCCCTGGTCTACGAGGTGGAGCTGCTGGCGATCTACAAGAAGAAGATCAAAGTCGAATGGATCGAGCCTGAAGTGCTGAAGTGAGCAGTTCTTTGGGGGGAGTGAAGAAGATGAGCGGTATGAACAACGGCCGGGTGGAGCCGGGCTTCGAGGGCGTGCGCGACGCGTTCGAGCAGAACTTTGCCGAGGGGCTGGAGCTGGGAGCGGCCTTTTGCCTCTACGTGGACGGCCGGCCCGTGGTCGACCTCTGGGGTGGAGTGGTCGATGCCGCAAGCGGCCGCGCCTACGCGGAGGACACCCTGCAGCTGGTCTTCTCCACCACCAAGGGGGCCACCGCCGTCTGCGCCAACATGCTGCTGGAGCGCGGTGAACTCGAGCTGGATGCCGAGGTCGCGCACTACTGGCCGGAGTTCGCCCAGGCCGGCAAGGGCCATGTTCCCGTGCGCTGGCTGCTCGATCATCGAAGCGGTCTGGTGGACGTGGACGGGCCTCTGACGCTGGAGCAGACCCTGGCCTGGGATCCGGTGGTGGAAGCGCTGGCGGCCCAAAAGCCCCTGTGGGAGCCGGGGGTGGGTCATGGTTATCATGCCATAACTTACGGTTATTTGGTGGGTGAGCTCGTGCGGCGGGTGAGCGGAAAGAGCCTCGGGCGCTTCTTCGCCGACGAGGTGGCCACGCCCCTGGGCCTGGATTTCCACATCGGCCTGCCGGCCTCGGAGCTGGGCCGAGTGGCAAAGCTGGACTCCGGCGGCTTCGTCAAGCGGCCGCGGCAGCGCGCCCAGGCCGCGTCTGCCGGCGGCGAACCGGGACCGATGCAGCTGCTCAGGCGCGCGCTGGGGGCGCCGGCGGGCGCGCTGCGTGCCACCGACGTCTTCAACCGACCCGAGGTTCTGGCCGCCGAGATTCCGGCCGCCAACGGCGTGACCACGGCGCGTTCGTTGGCTCGCATGTATGCGGCGCTCGCGGGTGAAGTAGACGGCGTGAGGCTGCTTTCGCCAGCGCAGCTGGAGGCCGCGTCAGTCTCGGAAAATCAGGGGCCCGATAGGGTGCTCTACTTTCCGATGCGTTTTGGCCTGGGCTTCATGCAGATGGGAGCGCTCTCGAAGCGCTTCGGGGCGCGCGCGGTGGGGCACTTCGGGGCCGGTGGCTCGGTGGGCTATGTTGACCCCGAGTTCAACATGGCCTTCGGCTACACGATGAATCGCATGCAGGCCGGCCTGGTGGGCGACCCGCGCTCGGTGCGCCTGATCGGCGCGGTCAATCGGGCGGTCGGCAAGACGGGCGGGGCCTGAGTTCAGTCGGCAAGGGCAGCGTGTGCGGCCGGCAATGCCGCGCCGCGCTGGATGTTCGCGCCCAGGCCGCCGAGCGTGGTCTCGAGTGCTGCGAGTAGGGCGCTGACGTTCTTGGCGCGGGCGGTGTGGCCCATCAGACCGATGCGCCAGACTTTGCCCGCAAGTGGGCCCAGACCGCCGCCGATTTCGATGTCGTAGTCGCGCAGCAGCGCGCCCCGCACGGCTGCGTCTTCGACGCCTTCGGGGATGGTGACCACGTTGAGCTGGGGCATGCGCAGGGCGGGCGCCACCGGCAGCGACAGGCCCATGGCCTCGAGCCCGGCGACCAGCGCACGGTGGCTCTTCATGTGGCGCCCGTGCACGGCGCTCAGCCCCTCTTCCAGCACCACGATCAGCGACTCGCGCAGGGCGTAGAGCATGTTGATGGGGGCGGTGTGATGATAGGCGCGCTTGCCGCCCCAGTAGTTGAGCAGCATCGAGGCATCGAGGTACCAGGAGGCCACCTTGCTGCGCCGCGTTTTGAGCACCTCGACGGCGCGTTCGGAGAAGCTCACGGGCGCCAGGCCCGGCGGGCAGCTCAGGCATTTCTGGGTGCCGGCATAGGCCAGGTCGACGCCCCAGGCGTCGAGCTCCACCGGAATGCCGCCGAGCGAGGTCACGCAGTCGACCAGGCACAGGGCGCCGGCTTCCCGTGCCAGCTTCGCAAGCGGCGCCACTTCCTGCAGCACGCCGGTGGAGGTCTCGGCGTGCACGAAGGCCAACAGCTTGGTGTCGCTGGCGGCGAGGGCCGTGGCCACGGCCTCGGGGTCGATGCCTTCGCCAAAGTCGGACTCGACCAGTGCCACGCTGCAGCCCAGGCGCTCGGCGATGTCGGCCATGCGGCCGCCGAAGATGCCGTTCTTTGCCACCACCACGCGGTCGCCGGCCTCGAGCACGTTGGCCATGCAGGCCTCCATGCCGGCCGAGCCGGTGCCCGAGACCGGGAAGGTGAGGGCGTTTGCGGTGCCGAAGACCCTGCGCAGCATCACCTGGATCTCGTCCATGAGTTCCAGAAAGCGCGGATCGAGGTGTCCGATGGTGGGTGCCGCAAGGGCGCCGAGCACCCGCGGCGGCGTGAGACTCGGCCCCGGTCCCATCAGCAGCCGGCTGGGCGGATCCAGGGGTGCAAACGTGACCTGACTCGGAGTTTTGAAGTCGCCGCTCATGCCGAGGGCCCGTTGCTGGCCGCGGGGTCGAAGACCTTGCCGGGATTCATGATGCCGTGGGGGTCGAAGGCGAGCTTGATGCGGCGCAGGAGGGCCAGCTTGGCCGGTGCTTCGCGGGCCTGGAAGTACTTCTTCTTGACCAGGCCGATGCCGTGCTCGGCCGAGACCACGCCGCCCATGCGCGCGCCCACATCGAAGATGCGGTCCATGACGTCGCTGCGCACGGCCTCGTCGCCCTGGTAGACCTGCAGGTGCACGTTGCCGTCGCCGGCGTGGCCGGTGCCGACGATGAGCGAGCCGCTGTCGGCGGCGATGCGTTGGATCTCGGCCATGTACTCGCTGAGCCCGGCCCGCGGCACCACCACGTCCACCTGGTCGTTGGAGCCGCTGTCCTTGGCCGCCCAGAAGCCGGCCTCGCGCGCCTCGATCACCTTGCTGCCCTGGGAGCTGGGCAGGAGGAAGACATCCAGGGCGCCGCACTCGGAACACAGCACGCCCATGCGCTCCACGTCTTCCTGTAGCCGGGTGTCCGATGCGCCCTCGAGCACCACCAGCAGATAGGCCTGGGCCTGGCTGGAGATGGCCTCCGGGATGCCCAGGTCGATCTGCTGGCGCCGGAACATGCCCGCGGTGGAAAGCGCGTCCATGTACTCGACAAAGAGCGGCGAAAGCCCCGAGGTCACCAGGCGCGGCACCGCACGTGTGATGGCTTCGACGCTGGCAAATGGGGCCAGCAGCGTGCTGCGGTGGGCCAGGCGCGGCACAAGCTTGACGATGATGCGCGTGACGACGGCGAGCGTGCCCTCGGAGCCGACGATGAGCTGGGTCAGGTCGTAGCCACTCGAAGACTTCACGAACTTGCCGCCGCACTCGATGACCTCGCCTCCGGGCAGCACCGCCTGCAGGCCGAGCACCTGATGGCGCGTGACGCCGTACTTGACCGCGCGCATGCCGCCAGCGTTGGTGGCCACGTTGCCGCCCAGGCTGGCCGTGCTCTCGCCGGGCTGGATCGGGTAGACCAGGCCGTGGGGCGCGGTGGCGGCGTCGAGCTCGCCCAAGGTTACGCCGGGCTCTACCACGGCCACGTGGTTTTCGGTGTCGATCTCCAGGATGCGCTTCATGCGCTCGGTGGACAGCAGGATGCCACCCGGGCTCGGCACCGCCGCACCCGAGAGCCCGGTGCCGGAACCGCGCGGGGTCACGGGCACGCGATGGGCCTGGGCCAGGGCCAGGATCTTCGAGACCTCCGCGCTGCTCGCCGGGCGCAGCACCACAGCCGGAGGCTGGGGCGTCAGGCCCAGGGTCTCGTCGTGCCCGTAGTCCTCGCTGATGGCCTCACCCGCCAGCACGCCACCTTCGGGCAGCAGCGCGCGCAGCTCGTTGACCAATGCCTCGTCGATGGCGTTGTTCTGCATTCGCAGAAGGCTACCGAAGCGCTGCAGAGGGCGCCAGCGGGGCTCGCGGCTCGGGCGCCGTCGCTGTCAGCGGCTGCCTGTGCTACAGCGCGGCGGTGGATCGAGCACTGTCCATGCAACGTTTCGGCGTCGAGGTGGAGCCCGGCGTCGAACTCTCCGTCATCGATTTCGGCGGCTCGGGGCCGCTTTTGCTGCTGTCCCACGCCAACGGCTTTTGCGCGGCCATGTGGCGCCGGGTGGTTGAGCGCCTGTCGGAGGACTGCCGGGTGCTGGCCATCGACGCCCGCGGTCATGGCGAGTCCAGCGTGCCCGCGGGCCGGGAGGCCTACCACTGGGGCACGCTCGCCGAGGACATCTGCAAGGTTGCCCGCCACGGCCTCGCGCGCACCGGGGCCGAACGCGTGGCGTTGGCGGTGGGCCACTCCTTTGGCGGCACCTGCACCCTGGGGGCCGCAGCCCGCGACACCGCGCTCTTCGGGCGCGTGCTGGTGCTCGACCCGGTGATCCTGCCGCGCTCGATGATGGTCCGACCGGCCAAGGGCGCCGCTTCCGGTTCGCGACGTGCGGGCAATCACATGGCTGCGGGGGCCCGGGCGCGGCGGGCGGTCTTCGCGTCGCGTGCTGTGGCCCGCGAGGGCTGGTCCCAGAAGAGCTTTTTTCAGAGCTGGGATCGGCAGATGCTGGAGGACTATGTGGCCGAGGGCTTGCGCGACCGGGAGGATGGCCAGGTCGAGCTGAAGTGCGCGCCCGAGGTAGAGGCCACGGTCTTTCAGACCGGCGGCACCCTCGATCTCTACAGCGTCGCCGACCGCATCGGCGCGCCCGTGCTCTTCAAGTGGGCCGAGAAGGGCAACTTCTCGCGCGCCGCCTACGAAGAACTGGCTGCGCTGATGGCCGAAGGTCGCGTCGAAAACGCGCCGACGGGCCACCTGATCCCGATGGAAGCCCCGGCCTGGGTGGCTGCGCAGCTCGATGCACTGCTGCAGTCTTGAGCGTTTCGCGTGGATATTTCACGCGTCAGTTGGGATTCGCTGCGCAGTTAAATTCGCGTGTGCTATCGCAACATCACGCACTTGATCGGCCCCGGGTCGGCTCGTAGATTTCACCTTGGCGGAGGGCTGTTGCCTCCGGGTGAGTATGATGCCTGGTGTTTCGGACGAAGCGCGGTTGGTGACGCCGGGGTGCATGCGCTCGGTCCGCGGTGCCGTCGGGCGCGAATCTGGCACACTGGGGCTGCGGCTTGGCCTGGTCGCCCTTGCGCTGATCGTCGGCTGCGTCGATGGCATCGAGCCCAGGCAACCCGATGCTTCGACGCCCGCGCCTTCGAGCGCCGACGACGCCGGAAAGATCATCTCGGTCGATGTGGTCGCCGATGGGGCTCCCATGGACGCGGCCCTCGATGGCGGTGCGGGCGACGACGCCAGCGGCTCGAGTTTGAACCCGCCCTGGTTCGGGCCCTCCGATGCGGCTGCCGCCAGCTGTGCGCTCGAGGTCGCAGCGACCTGCGACGGCCCCGAAGATTGCGGTGCGGGCCAGGCATGTTGCGGCAGTTTCGACTCCGCTTCCTTTCGCTACACGCGCATCGCCTGCCAGGACAGCTGTACGGGCAACGATGAGTTTCCCCTATGCAGCGACGACAGCCAGTGTGGCGCTGGGCTCGTGTGCAGGCCGAGCCTGATCATCCCCCACGGCTTCATCTCGGTGTGTGCGGCGGCGTTGGTCGGTTCGGCTGCTGCGGGCGGTGCGGGCGTCGCGGGTTCCATCGAGTGCGGTGAGCATCGCTGCAAGGCCGGGCTCGAGCAGTGCTGCTTGCGCGCCGAGTACGATTTCACAGCCATGATGTCGATGCCGCTGCCGGCGTTTTGCGACGCGCTGGGCGCGCAGTGCGCTTGTGGCTCGACGCCGCCAGAGCCGCCACCGCCGGTCGAAGACCAAGACGGCGGCGCCTGAAGCTTTGGGCCATTTGGTACGCGCCCGCGGACCCTCACCGCAGGCGCCGGCGGCGTTCGGCCGATTGGCGGCCTCCGATGCGGTCGCACAGCTCGGTGATGGCGGCCGGCGAGCTTGGCTGCAGCGGCAGGCGCGCGAGCGCTTCGCGCAGCTCGCCTCGGTCGGCGAAGCGTGCTTCGGGATGTCGCTCCAGGCAGCGGTGGATGACGTCGGCCAGGCCCCGTGGCAGCGATACCGGGTCGCGCGCGTGGGTCGATAGCGGCGGGATTTCGCGGGCCCACAGGGCCTCGGCGACCTTGTGGGACTGCAGGCCGGAAAAGAGGTGCTGCAGGCAGAGCATCTCCCACATCAGGATGCCGAGCACGAAGATGTCACTGCGGCCGTCGATGCCGCCGCCTGCGAAGCGTTCGGGAGCCTGGTAGCTGGCGCGCACCGGGTCGCGCGCCCATGCCGGGTCGGCCGAGGCCAGCGCCGCCACGCCGGGGTCCAGTAGGCGCGTGTAGCCGTCGCGCGCGATCAGCACGCCGTCGGGGTGCAGCCCGCCGTAGGCGAAGGGGGCCATCTCGGGCTCGTTCTGGACGGCCTGTTCGAGGGCGCTCAGGCCCACGAGCAGGTCGCCGACGATGCGCAGCACGGCCGCTGGCGGAATCGCGGTGCGCTCGCGGTGGGCCCGCCGCAGTAGGGTGCGCAGGGTTTCGCCCTCGATGTAGGGCTCGACCACCGCCAGCTGGCCGTCGGAGGCGATCACGTCGCGCGGGCTGATCAGGGCGCCGTAGCGCAGCTCCATGGCCCAGAAGGCGACGCCCGCGAAGTGTTGCACCGCCTCGGGATCGGTCAGGCGCGCGGTATCGATGCTGCGGATGGCGTAGAGCCCGCCGTCGTCGCCGCCGCGGGCGGCCCAGCGGTCGCCGGGGAAGCCATCGGAGAGCTTCTCGAGCAGCGAGTACCGACCTAGCTGAGACCCCGGGCGCATCGTCTCCAGCGATTATTCATCAAACCGCAGCCCTGCGTACCATGGATTCTGCATCGGTCCGCCATGACCGGGCGTGCGGCGACGTCAGCGGCTGCGACGCGGAATGGCGCGGATGCGCTTGCCTCCGCCGAGGCTGCGGCCGACGCTCGGGCGCGGGTTGACGCGCCGGCGGTCGAAAAGCCGGGGGCTCACGTGGCCGCCCCCACGGGGGCGGTAGCTGCGGCGGGGGTGGTAGTGGTGACGGCGCGTGCCGGGAAAGAGGTGGTGGTGGTGGTAGACGGGATAGAGCACGGGGCTGCCGATGGAGACCGCCCAGCCGCCCGGGCGGAAGTTCCAGTAGCCACCGTAGAGCGTCCAGCGGGCGCCCACGTAGACGTAGCCCTGGCGCGGCGGCATCCACAGCCCGTCGATCCACACGAATCGCGAGCCGTACCAGTACCAGTAGCCCGGCGCCCACACGTAGTAGGGGGCCGGCGCCGGCGGGCGCATCTCGTATTGGGGCGCCGGCGGTCTTCGCGGCGCGTAGACCGGGGCTTCGGCCGGTTCTAGGCGGGCGGCGGGGGCCTGCTCCGGCAGGCCGCGTTCGGGGCGTGGAGGTGGCGCTTTTTCGGGCAGCTCTGGGCGCTCGGGGCGTGGCGGTGGCGCCCTGTCGGGGAGCGCCGGCCGCGGCTCCGGCTGGGCGATGGGATGGGCGCGGGCGGCCTGCTGAGCCTCGGCGTCGCTGCGCGCTTCACCGCCGCTGCTGTGCTGGGCCGGCGGGGCTGTCTCCGCCGCGTCGCCACCACAGGCGGCCAGCCATAGCACCACCAGCGCGCCTACCTTGCCCTTGATGTCGTGCATGCCTCTATTACGACCGCCGAGCGGCTGGGATTCAAGTCGACGTGCGCAAAAGCTAAACGGGTGTACAGGTTTTTTGGATCGTGCTATGAACCGGCTCCCATGGCGCGCAGCGGAGGCTCAGAGGAGGGCAGTGGCAAAGGTGGGCGGTCCGGTGGCAAGGGCGAACGGCCGGCCCGGGCGCGCGAGCTGGGGCAGCTGGAGATCCGCGGGGCGCGCACCCACAACCTGCAGGTCGACAGCCTATCGATCCCCAAACGCAGCTACGTGGTCTTCACGGGCGTCAGCGGCTCGGGCAAGAGCAGCATGGCCTTCGACACGCTCTACGCCGAGGGCCAGCGGCGCTACATCGAGAGTCTCAGTTCCTACGCGCGGCAGTTTTTGGGGCAGCTCGATCGGCCGCCGGTGGAGCACCTGCGCGGCCTGTCGCCCACCATCGCCATCGAGCAAAAGAGCGCTTCGAGCAATCCCCGCTCGACGGTCGGCACCATCACCGAGATCCACGACTACCTGCGCGTGCTCTACGCCCGCGTCGGCGAGCAGCACTGCCATGCCTGCGGCAAGCGCGTGCGCAGCCAATCGCCGCAGGAGGTGGTGCAGGAACTGCTGGCGGAGCTTTCCGGCGCGAAGCTGACACTGCTCGCGCCCATCGTCAGCCACCGCAAGGGCGAGTATCGACAGTTGCTGACCGATTTGCGCGGGCGCGGCTACGTGCGCGTTCGCGTCGATGGTGAGATCCACCGGCTCGAAGACGTTCCGGCCCTGGACAAGCAGCGCAAGCACTCGATCGAGTTGGTGATCGACCGGGTGACGGTCGCAGACGACGATCGGCAGCGCTTGACCGAGAGTGTGGAGCTTGCACTGACCGAGGGCAAGGGCGAGCTGCTGGTGGACGTCGGCACGGGGGCCGAGCCGCTTTGTTTCAGCGAGTCGCGCAGCTGCTGCGGTCACGCCTTTCCCGAGCTGAGCCCCCAGAGCTTTTCCTTCAACAGCCCCCTGGGCATGTGCCAGCAATGCAACGGCCTGGGCCGGCAAAATCAGGTCGACCCGGCGCTCGTGATCCCCGAGCCGCAGCTGTCGATTCGCGAAGGCGCCATCGCGCCCTGGCGTGCGGCCATGGAGCGCGGCGAGGGTTGGACCTTTCGCATCATCGACGCCATCTCCAAGGCCTGCAAGGTCGACCTCGACAAGCCGTGGAAGCGCCTGGGCAAGCGCAAGCAGGAGCAGGTGCTCTACGGCCTGGGCGAGCGGCGCATCCGTGTGGAGTGGGGGCAGGAGGGCACCGAGAGCCACGGTAGCTGGGGCCTGCGCTTCGAGGGCGTGATCCCGCAGTTGGTTCGGCGCTACAAGCAGACCAACTCCCAGTCCATGCGCGATCACTACGCGCGCTTCATGACAGAGCGCGCCTGCGAGGCATGTGGCGGCCATCGCCTGCGGCCCGAGAGCCTCGCGGTGAGGCTGGGGGAGCTGGGCATCGCCGAGCTGAGTGCGAGCACGGTTCGCGAGGCTTCGGACTTTGTGAGCGGGCTCGCCCTCGGCGGCAATCGGGCGGCCATCGCCGAGTCGGCGCTCGCGGAGGTGCAGAACCGGTTGGGTTTCTTGCTCAACGTGGGGCTGAACTATCTAACGCTCGATCGCGCCGGTCCCTCGCTCAGCGGTGGCGAGGCCCAGCGCATTCGCCTGGCGAGCCAGCTCGGCAGTGAACTCAGCGGCGTGATGTACGTGCTCGACGAACCCAGCATTGGGCTGCACCAGCGTGACAACGCCAGGTTGATCTCCACCCTCGAGCACCTGCGCGATCTGGGCAATACCGTGATCGTCGTCGAGCACGACGAAGCCACCATTCGCGCCGCCGACCATGTGGTGGACTTCGGGCCCGGCGCTGGCCATCACGGTGGGCACGTGGTTTTTAGCGGCACGCCCAAGGCGCTTTTGCGCTGCAAGCAGAGCCTGACGGCCCAGTACCTGTCGGGTCGGCGCAGCATCGAGGTGCCGAAATCGCGGCGTCAGCCCGGCGACTGGTTGCGCATCGTGGGGGCGCGTGAAAATAACTTGAAGTCAGTCGATGTGAAGCTGCCGCTGGGGGCACTGGTGGCGGTGACCGGTGTCAGCGGCGCTGGCAAGAGCTCGCTGATCAACACCATCCTGCTGCCGGCGCTTTCGCGGGAGCTGTCGGGAGGGCGCGCCCCGGTTGGCGCCCACGATCGCATCGAGGGGATCGAGGCCATCGAGCGCGTGATCTCCATCGATCAGAAGCCCATCGGCCGCACCCCGCGCAGCAATCCCGCTACCTACACCAAGGCCTTCGACGAAGTGCGTGCGATCTTCGCGGAGCTGCCCGAGGCGCGGGCGCGCGGCTACAAGGGCGGGCGCTTTTCCTTCAACGTCAAGGGCGGGCGTTGCGAGGCCTGCGAGGGCGACGGCGTGGTGCGCGTGGAGATGCACTTCCTGTCGGATGTGTACGTGCCCTGTGAGCTATGCGGCGGCAAGCGCTACAACGCCCAGACCCTGGAGGTGCGCTACCGGGACCACAGCATCGCCGACGTGCTCGAGGCCAGCGTCGACGACTGTCGCGGGCTGTTCGCCGCCCATACGCAGCTCTTGCGCATCCTGGAGACGCTCTCGGAGGTGGGGCTCGGCTATGTCAAGCTCGGGCAGCCGGCGCCCACGCTCAGCGGGGGCGAAGCCCAGCGCGTCAAACTCAGTCGCGAGCTGGGCAAAAAGCAGCGCCGGCGCACGCTCTACGTGCTGGACGAGCCCACCACGGGCCTGCACTTCGACGACATCCACAAGCTGCTGGGCGTGCTGCAGCAGCTCGTGGACGCAGGCCATACGGTGGTGGTGATCGAGCACAACCTGGATGTGATCAAGTGCGCCGATTGGGTCGTGGACCTGGGGCCAGAGGGAGGTGAAGGGGGAGGGCGTGTGGTGGCGGAGGGCACGCCCGAGCAGATCGCGCGGGTGCGGCAGTCGCACACGGGGCAGTTCTTGAAGGAGGTGCTCGGCGGTGCGTCGTCGCGGCCGGTCAGCAACTGAAGCCCACGAAAAGATGACTTGCCCCCGTTTGCAGGCGGCGACGGGCGTGCTCGGGCCAGCCCGGCTTGACAGCCCGGCGTGCGACCTGAAGTCTGCTGCCCGCAATGGAGTTATTGATCATCCGCCACGGCCTTCCCGAGCGTGTCGAGAGCTCGGATGGCACCCCCGCCGACCCGCCACTGAGCGCCGAGGGCGTCCAGCAGGCCGCACGCATGGCCCGCTGGCTCGAGCACGAGGGCATCGATTGCCTCTACACGAGCCCCATGCGCCGCGCGCAGGAGACGGTGATGCCCCTGGCCGAGCAGCTGGGCCTCGAGCCCCGGGTCGATCCGGGGGTGGCCGAATTCGACCAGGGCTCCGACTCCTACGTGCCCATCGAGCAGATGAAGCGCGAAGGCGATCCGCGCTGGCGCGAGCTGGTGGCAAGCGGGTGGTATTCCGAGCTCGACCCGGCCGCCTTTCGCCAGACCGTGGTGGCGTCCATGGAGACCATCATCGAGGAAAACAGCGGCAAGCGGGTCGCCGTCGTATGCCATGGCGGCGTGATCAACGTGTGGGCAGCCCACGTGCTGCGCATCGACAGAAACCTCTTCTTCAACCCCTTCTACACCAGCATCAACCGTTTCATGGCCTCGAGCCGGGGCCATCGCTCGGTCAAGAGCCTGAACGAGACGGGCCACCTGCGCGCGCTCTGAAGCCGGGCGCCGGGTCTCATTCGCTCGGCTGTAGCAGCGCCTGCAGGCCGTGCCAGGCCGCCTGTCCGAGCTGCTGCTTGGCCGTTTCGAGGCCCACGGCCGTGGTGCCCGCCACGTGGCGCCGCGCGTAGTGGGCGGCCGGGCCGTAGAGGATGGCGCGCAGAATCTCGGGCTCCAGATCGGGCAGCTCGCCACGCCCCATGCGCTCCCGGAACCAATTGCCCGCATCCTCGAAGGTGCGTCGATTCATGGCGTCGAGCTGCGGCTCTACCGGCTCGATGAAGTCGGCGTGGCGCATGGCGAAGAGGAAGGACGCGTGCTCGCTGTTTTCAGCGACCCAGTCCAGGTAGGCGGCCACCAGCGCGAAGATGCCCGTGCGCGCGTCCTGCTGTGGGCCCAGGGCTTCGAGGCCGGCTTGCTGGGTGGCGCGCACGCCCTCCAGGTAGAGGCCGGCGGCGATTTGCTCCTTGCTCTTGAAGTGGTGGTAGATGCTGCCGGTGCTGGCGTCGGCCAGCTCCCGGATCTCGGCCATGGTGGTGGCGCCGTAGCCCTTGCGCGCGAAGCAGGAGAGGGCCGCGTCCAGGATGCGCTGCTTGCGGGAGGACACCGTGCCCTGGCGCCCGCGCGCGTTGCTATCGGCGCTTTGCTGCATCAGGGCATCAGATGACCGAGCTTTTCGGCCTTGGTCGCCAGGTAGCGTGCGTTGTGGGGGTTATCGCCGACGCGGATCGGCACGCGCTCGACCACGCGCATGCCATAACCCGTGAGGGCGGCGATCTTGCGCGGGTTGTTGGTCAGAAGTCGCAGGTCGCGCACGCCCAGCTGGCGCAGGATCTGGGCGCCGACGCCGTAGTCGCGCAGGTCGGGGCCGAAGCCGAGGCGCTCGTTGGCTTCGACGGTGTCGGCGCCCTCGTCCTGCAGGGCGTAGGCGCGGATCTTGTTGAGCAGGCCGATGCCGCGGCCCTCCTGGCGCAGGTAGACCAGCACCCCGCGACCCTCGGCGGCGATGCGCTCCAGGGCCGCGTCGCGCTGGGCGCCGCAGTCGCAACGCAGGGAACCGAGGGAGTCACCCGTGAGGCACTCGGAGTGCATGCGCACCAGCACCGGCGCGCCGTCGTCGATCTTGCCCAGGGTCAGCGCCACGTGTTCGTTGCCGCGCAGGGTGTCCTCGAAGCCGTGCAGCTGGAACTCGCCGAGGGCCGTCGGCAGCCGGGCTTCGGCCCGGGGTTGCACGAAAGTGTCGCGATCCAGCCGGTAGGCGATCAGCGAGGCGATGGTGCCGACTTTCATGCCGTGGTCGCTCGCGAACTCGAGGATTGCCGGTAGGCGCATCATGGTGCCGTCGTCGTGCATCAGCTCGCTGACGGCGCCGACCCCGGCCAGGCCCGCCAGACGGCAGATGTCGACGGCGGCCTCGGTGTGGCCCGCCCGTCGCAGCACGCCGCCGTCGCGGGCGCGCAGGGGAAAGACGTGGCCGGGGCGTACCAGGTCGCCGGCCTTGACTCCGGGTTTGACCGTGGTCTGGATCGTGCGTGCGCGATCCTTGGCCGAGATGCCCGTATCGACCCCTTCGCGCGCCTCGATGGAGACGGTGTAGGCGGTGCGCCGGGGCGCGTTGTTGTGCTGCACCATGGGCGGCAGCTCCAGGTGGTCGGCCAGGTCGTTGGGCATGGCCAGGCAGATCACGCCGCCGGTGTAGCGAATCGTGAACGCCAGCACCGCCTCGCTCGCGTGTTCGGCGGCGATGATGATGTCGCCCTCGTTCTCGCGGTCCTCGTCGTCGACCAGGATGACGGGGCGCCCGGCGCGCAGCTCGTCGAGCAGTTGTTCGACCGGGCTCAGGCCGCTGCTGCCCTCGCGCTGGGCGCTGGGCGGGGAGGCGTCGTCGGGGGGAACGGGCATGGGCAAACCTCGCTGCTGGGGAGCGCCGGCGAATGTTGCCTGCGCCCTAGAACAATGTTCTAGAATAGCATTCTGGTCAAGCGATGCTCGGACCTTCAGCAAATCGGTGCGCCTGCCGTTAATCCATGGAATTCACCGGTTTGCGTCCTGTGGCGTGTCCTCGGTGAGGCCTGGTGCGGAGCGCTGGTCCGGACAGCGAGCCAGGGCGGCGATCCGGCGGAACTGCCGCCCCCAAGAAAACATCGAGTCATTTCAAAGCCTTACGCTATGCCTGCCTGTACCCACCAGCGCTCGCGAAGCGGCCTCCCTCGGAGGTGCGGGCTGGTGTTGGCGGTGTTTTGCGCAGCCCTGTCGGCGCGGGAGGGCCGAGCCCAGCAGGCGGAGCGGGCGGTGCCTGCGCCCACCGATCCCGCCCCGGCGAGCCCCGACGTGAGCCCCGTGCCGGGGGCAGATCTGGCCAGTGAGCTGGCGGCGCTGAAGCAGGAACTCGAGCGCCAGCGCGCCCAGACCAGCGAGCAGCAGCGGCGGCTCGACGCCCAGCAGGCCGAGCTGGACGCCCTGGCGGCGCAGGCCGCCGATGCCGAGAGCGCCGAGCTGGCCGCCATCGAAGAATCCGTGGCTGTCGAGGAGCTGGCCCAGCCCGAGCCGCTGCGGCTCTACGGCTTCATGGACGCGGGCTTCAGCAAGATGTGGGTCAGCCGCGAAGCCCTGGTGGGGGCGTTCCTGCCGACGCCCAGCACCACCTTCGTGCTGGGCAACGTCAACCTCTACCTCGACGCGCGACCCACGCGCGACTTCCGGGGCCTGGCCGAGGTTCGCTTCACGAATCTGCCCCACGGCGAAGAGCGGGCCTTCGCCACGCCAATGGGCGGCGAGTACGAGCGCGTGGATCTCGAGGGCATCAACGTGACCAGCCCCGACGGTCGCGACCGGCTGATTTTCGGCTCGACGGTGCTGGAGCGGGCCTTTGTCGAGTGGTCGGGCACGCCGGAGCTGCACTTGCGCGTGGGTCAATGGCTGACGCCTTTTGGCATTTGGAACGTGGACCACGGCACGCCCGTGCTGATCTCACTTTTGCAGCCCGACTTTCAGATCCGACAGATCTTTCCCGGGCGACAGGTTGGCATTCAGGCACTGGGGGAGCTGCCGGTCGGGGGATGGTCCCTGGGCTACCGGTTCTACGTCTCCAACGGTCGGTTGGCAGGTCAGTTCGACATCGACGATGACAAAGCCCTGGGCGGTCGGCTCGTGCTCGAGCGCAGCGCCAGCACGCGCACAGCCATCGGCTTGTCGGCGTACTACGGGAGTTTCGAGGACTACGAGCGCGCGATCACGAGCTTCAATCCCTTCCGCACCGAGCGCCGCATCACCGTTGCCCGCGATGAGCTTGTCGTCGGTACCGATCTATCCATCGACGCCGGCGCCTTTCGCTTCCGCGGCGAGGTGGTGCTCGGTCACCGCGCCTACGAAGAGGGCAAGCGTCTGCCCGTGCGGGCGGCCGGCCCCAATGCGTGGGAGGCCGATGGCTACACCTTCGGCGGCTACATCCTGGGCGCCTACCAGCTGCCCTTCTGGGGGCTCGAGCCCTACCTCTACCTCGAGTCCAACCACCGGGCATCGGTCTCGGGCGACACGAACCTGGGCTATGGGCCGGGGCTGAATGTCTATTTCACTCCGGAAGTCCAGTGGAAGACCATGTTTGCGGTCTACCACTTCCTGGATCTCGAAGGCGAGGCGCTCATGCACCGGGGCGATCCGCGGCTCGCGATATTCACCTCCCGATTCGTATTGGCCTTCTGATGGATCGATTGCGTGCACAGTGTCTCGGCTTTCTTCGCGCCTGCGGCGCCGGGTCGTTTCTAGGCGCGCTGGCGGCCGGGTGCGTGGGTGACGCTTCCTGCGACCCGGGTATGGAGTTGGTTAACTACCACTGTGAGCCCGTCGCTGACGCCGTGGACGCTGGTGACGATGCTGCGACTACCCGGGATGCGGCCGTATCGGATTCGGGGCCGCCGCAGGCACCCGATGGGGGCGCTTCGGAGGATGCTGGGGCCAGGCTCGCCGATCCCGAGTGCGCGTCCGACGGGGCTTACCCGGGTGGCTTCGGCAGGCCCTGCAGCGACGCTCAGACCCACGCCGAGTGCGACTGCGCCACCGACTACTGTGCGATCCAGCTGGGCCAGAGCCAAGGTGTGTGCACGGCCAGCGGTTGCCTGGAGGACCCCTCCGTCTGTCCCGACGGCTATAGCTGTCTCGACCTCTCGAACTTTCAAGCCGGCCTTCCAGCCATCTGCAGCGCCCTGTGAAGACCCTGCTCGCAGGCGCCCTGAGCGCATTGTTTGGAACCTTCGCCTCCATGGCGGGGACGGCGGTGACGGGCCACGCCGACTCTCAGCCGACCCTGGTGGCCATCGTGCACCCGAGCGAAGGGCTCTCCAACATCGACACGGTGGAGCTGCGGCGCATCTTCATGGGGGTGGTGCGCCACGGCAGGAGCGGCCATCGCATGATCCCCTTCAACTACCGGCCGGGCAGCGCCGAACGCGTGTTTTTCGACCAACGCGTGCTACTGTTGCGGCCCGACGAGGTGAGCCGCTACTGGGTGGCCGAGCGCATTCGAGTTCGCCGCTCGCCCCCGCGCATTGTCTCGTCTCCTTTGTTGTTGCGACGCGTCGTCTCGCGCGTGGCCGGAGCCATCGGCTACCTGCCGATCGAGTTGCTCGACAAGAGTGTCAAACCCCTCGCCATCGACGGCAAGAAGCCCGGAGATCCCAGCTATGTCCTCGCGCCCTGAGGCATCGCACTCGGCTGCTGAAGCGCCCCAGCGCAGGGGTGCTGAGCCCACGCCTGTTGTGGGCGCGATTGGGGGCGGAGCTGCGGGCGACAGCGGCGGCGAGGCTCTCGGCGAGGCCCAACGCAAGCGCGTGCTGTCGGGGTTGCGCATGTCGGTGACGCTGGTGGCACTGGTCACCTCGATCGTGTTGGTCTTCGCCGCCAGCAGCGCCTGGCTGGTCGACCGGGCATTCCGCACGCTGACTCCGGCCATCGAGCGCGACTTGCGCTGGAAGGCAGAGCGCGGTGTCGTCGAGCTGAGCAAGACCACCGAACTCGGCGTGGCGGCGGCCGATCGCGAGACGGTGGCGCGTGCCTGCCAGGACTACACGCAGGACGCCGACGTGGAGGGCATCGGCGTTTACGACGCCGACGGCCACGCCCTCTACCGTCATGGGCACGTGGGGCCGCCCGATTCTCTGGTTTCGAGCCAGCCGGCGGGGCGCGCGCGGGAGCACGAGGGCCGCATCATGGCTTGGTCCAGCGTCGAGATCGAGGGCTTGCAGCTAGGGATGGTGGTGATCGCCATCTCCAGCCAGCGGCTGGCAGCCGGTGAGCGCCTGCACGACGACCTGTTGGGCATCGCCATGCTGGTTGCCCTGGGTTCACTCATGTTGGCCCTGGCCTTCGTCGCCCTGCGCATCTCGCCGCTTTTGCGCCTGACGCGGCTGAGTTTCGAGAGGCTCGCCGAGACCACCGAGCTGGCCCTGGAGAGCGCCCGCGTCAAGGGTCAGTTTCTGACTAATATGAGTCATGAGATTCGGACGCCGCTCAATGGCATCATGGGGCTGTCGCGCCTGATGTTGGCGATGCCCCTGGAATCGCGGCTGCGGCGCTACGTCGAGACCATCGACGCCTCGGGGCGCTCCTTGATGACGGTCATCAACGACATCCTCGACTTCTCCAAGCTCGAGGCGGGCCGCTACGCCATCCGGGAGGTCGAATTCGAAGTGCGCACGGCGACCCAGGAGGTGGCCGAGCTATTCGCCGTCCGCGCCCACGCCAAGCAGCTCGAGCTGATCTGCGAGATTGATCCGGCGCTGCCTTCGCGGCTGATCGGCGACCCCGATCGCTACCGTCAGGTGCTATCCAACCTGGTGGGCAACGCGATCAAGTTCACCGAGCGCGGCGAGGTGATCATCGCGCTCGGATGGTCGCCCACCGAGGAGGGCGGGGTAGGGCTGGAGGTGCAGGTGCGCGACACCGGCCCCGGCATCGCCGCCGAGCATCAGGAGACGATCTTCGAGGCCTTCTCCCAGCAGGACGGCTCTGCAGCTCGCAGTTATGGCGGCACTGGCCTGGGATTGGCCATCTCGCGGCGGCTTCTGGAGCTGATGGGCGGCCGGATTCGGGTCCGGAGTACACCGGGAGAGGGCAGTGTCTTCTGCTTCAACTTGCCCCTGCGCGCGGCCAAGGCTGCTGCCTTGAAGCGTGAGCCACTTTCCTACGAAGGGCGCCGCGTCTTGCTGGTCGACGCAAACGATCACGCGCGCAAGGTGACCGCCGAACGGTTGCAGGCCTGGGGCCTGCGCTGCACCCAGGAGAGCCGCGGTGAGGTCGCCGTGGCCCGTCTTCGGGAAGCACCGATGGTGGGAGAACCCTACGACCTGGCGCTGATCGCCGCGCGTTGCACCGACATGGCGGGCGAGGAAGTGGTGCGGCGCATTCGGCAGGAACCTGCCACGCGCGAGCTGCCGCTGATCTTCATGGCCCAGGTCACCACCACCAGCTCCGGCGCCGGACCCATGCCCGGCGGGCCGCTGACGCAGCTGCAGAAGCCGATTCGCATCTCGGAACTCTACAACGCCCTGTTGTTGGCCCTGTCTCCCGAGCACCACGAGGCGCACCGGTCCGGTGACAGCAGTTCGAGTCTACCCGGTGCTGTCATCGATGGACCGCGCATCCTGATCGTCGACGACAACGAGATCAATCAGTTCGTCGCGCTCGAACAGGTTGAAGCTCTCGGTTACAAAACCGAGCTGGCGAGTGACGGACGCCAGGCGGTGGAGGCGGCGCTCAGTGGTCGTGTGGCGGCCGTGTTGATGGACTGCCAGATGCCGGTTATGGATGGCTATGCAGCCACGCGCGAGATCCGGCGACAGGAGGGTACCGACCAGCGCATCCCCATCATCGCCCTGACTGCACATGGTATGCCGAGCGAGCGAGCGAAGGTGCTGGACGCGGGCATGGACGACTACCTGGCCAAGCCGCTGCAAGTCGCGGCCCTGGGCAAAGTGCTGGCGCACCTGCTACCTCAGACAACGCCTTGGCGCGGTTCGCGGCGCCGCAGCGGCCGTAGGCTCAGCGACTCCCTGCCCGAGAGCGAGCCCGAGCTCGACCCCGAGGTGGAGCGTTCGCCGGCACTGATCGAACTCTTCTTTCGGCACGTACCGGGGCAGATGCAGAACCTGGAGCGTGCCCTCCGAGACACCGACCTGGCGCTCGCAGCCCGCCACGCCCACAAGCTCAAGGGCAGCTTCGCGAGCCTGGGTGCAAAGCGCCTGGCCGACCGCGCTGGCGAGCTGCAGCATCGCTGCGCGCAGGGGCAGGGACCCGGATGCGAAGATCCTATCGCCCAGATGCGCCAGGAGGTGATGGCGCTGCGCAACCTGCTGTCTCCGGATGGCCCAGAGGCGCGGCCATGAGCGGGAAGGAAACGTTTGCCTCCCGGCGCTTCCGGGTGCACTCCGTCGTGCCCGGGAGTATTTCAAAGAGAGGAACGCGGTAGTGCGTGTCGTTCTGATCGAAGACAATCCCATCGATGCCCAGGCGCTTCTTGATCGCCTGTCGGGGCAATCCATCGTGGAGGTGGCGCTCACGCGGGTCGAAAGCATTGCCCAGTTCCGCGCGATGGAAGACCGCAGCTGCGACGCGATCTTGCTCGACCTCACCCTCGAAGACAGCCAGGGGCCCGCTACCCTGCACCGTGTTCAAGCGCTCGCCCCCGACGTGCCCGTGGTGGTGCTCACGGCCGATGCAGACGACAGCCGTTCGCTGGAGATGGTGCGCGGAGGTGCCGAGGACTACCTGGTGAAGGGCCGTTTTTCGACCGACTCGCTGGTCCGTGTGTTGCGTTACGCGGTCGAGCGTGCCCAGCTCAAGCGTCGCCTGGTGCACGCCGACCGGCTGGTGATGGTTGGCCAGCTGGCAGCGGGAGTCGCCCATGAGGTGGCGACCCCGGCGGCCTTCGTGCTGGCCAACATGGGCATGCTCGGCGAACAGCTCGAAGAGATTTCGCGCGACCTGGGGGTCCTGGCTGAACCGGGCGCCGACATCGCGCGGCACATCGCCGACCTGCGCGGGCGGCTGGCCGAGTGCGGGCGCTGGATCGTCGACAACGACGCCGGCATGAACCGCATCTGCGCCGTGGTTCGCGACCTGCAGGGCTACTCCAAGCTCGACCGCGACCAGGTCTCGGGTGTGGACCTCAACCAGGTTGTCGTTCGTGCGGTTAAACTCGTCAATCCATCGGTGCGTCACCAGGCCGAAGTGGTGCTCGCCCTGGGCGACCTGCCGACGATCGAAGCCGACGGAAATAAACTCGAACAGGTCATCACCAACCTCGTGGTCAATGCGGCCCAGGCCATCGAAGTGGGCCAGAACTCGGGCGCGGCTACCGGACGCATCACCGTACGTACTGCGGCCGTCGGACGGACCGTGGTGATGAGCGTCGAGGATACCGGCGTGGGTATGAGTGAAGACGTGCGGACTCGCGTCTTCGAGCCCTTCTTTACCACCCGGGCGCGCGAGCATGGCACGGGTCTGGGACTGGCGATCGTGGCTGAGATCGTGGCGCAGCATGGCGGTGAGGTCGACTGCCAGAGCCGGCCGGGGCGTGGCACGCGTTTCGACGTGCGGCTGCCCATCGGCGACACCGTCAGCGTGCCGGCGTCACTGCCCGCGCCTGCGCCGCGCAAGCATTCCGGCACAACGGCGCTGCCCTTTCGCGGCCGCATTCTCTTCGTGGACGACGAGCCGAGCCTGGGCAGGGTCTACGGGCGCCTGGTGCGCAAGGTGCACGACGCCACCATCGTGGAGTCGGCGCGCGAGGCGTTGGAGTTGATCGGAAGCGGAGAAAAATTCGACGTCGTCGTTTGTGACCTGATGATGCCCGAGATGGATGGGGCTCAGTTCTTCGAGCGTGTGCGCGAGCAGTACCCCCAGTGGGTGTCGCGCATTGTCTTCTGCACCGGTGGTGTCGTGACCGAGCGCAGCCGGCGTCTGGTTTCCTCGGTGGACAATCTCTTGCTGCACAAGCCCGTCTCGCGCGAAGAGCTGCTGCAGGCCATCGACTCGGTCATGTTCGGCGGTCAGGTCATTGAGCGCTCGGGTTGAGCTTGCCCTTGTCGGCCCGGCGTGGCACCTAGAGGTCCATGCAGCCGCCATGGGTCGAATGCCCTGAGCATGGAAGGCAGCCGGCCGCCTTCGTGTGCCAGCACATCATCGAGGGCTTGAACGAAGGCCTGGCCCACGGGTTCTACTGGGCCGAGCAACCCGAGTTCGATCGGCCAGACGCCTGGTGTGGCAGCTGCCAGCGGCTGGTGGAGGAGCAGGGCGGGGAGTGGACCGAGAGCGCCCAGGAGCAGGCTTGTATCGGCATGCTCTGCGGCCTCTGCTACGACCAGGCCAAGGCGCACAACCTGGGGTAATTACTCGCGCCGCCGCGGGTGTGGGTGGTGCAACCGCGATGTCGTGACATGTGCAGGGCGACACCCACATGCGGCCTTGCAGGCGCAGTGGAGAACGCTTCAACCTATGCGCTTCGACCATCCACTGAGTGTGATGCGGCCCTGCGCCCTGTCGCTTGGAGAGGTTTCCGATGTCACAGCTTTGCAATTCACACCCGCGGAGCGCCGCGCTACCGCTTTGCCTTGTCGGTATCGCCCTGTTCGCCTGCGGCGGTGATGACGGCTCGGGCGCCGCCGACGATCCCTTTGGCAATGTGACCGATGGTGCGGAGGCATCGGGCGGCGGGCAGGAGGGCAGCGGGGGCGCGTCGGGCGCCGGCAGCGGCGCCGGTGATGGCAGTGGCGCCGGTGACGGCAGCAGCGCTGGTGATGGCAGCGGCGCCGGTGATGGAAGCGGCGCCGGTGATGGCGCACCCATGGTGCAAGGTGGCTTCATCCCCATGTTCCCCGGTGCGGGAAGCGCCAGCGATGCGCAGCCACTCGACAACGCCGGATTGTGCGACTACGTCGAGGGCGATCCGATCCCCACCGCCGGCAATGTCACGCGTTGTTTCTTCGGCCCCGACGACCCTGTCAATCCGGCGGCCACCATCGAACAGGTGCTCGAGTGTGTGGAGGGCGTGGACACGGTGCACGTGCGCCTCACCTTCGACCCGGCCTTCGTCGACAACACCTACGGTGAAACAGGCGTCGGCTGGGAAGGCGAGAAGGGGGGCATGCGCGACTTCTCGAAGCTCGTGGGCAGCGACCACGCCGAAATTCTGATCGTCGACAGCAACGGCGACACCGCCGCCCAATTCGCCATCGATTACATCAGCGCCGACGACAACGCACCGTCCGGCTATTCCAGCCTCGGCGTCGAGGGCGGCGATGGCGAGATGATCGCGGGTGATCCCGCCGTGATCGTCCAGACATCGACCTCCATCGACAAGAACCTCAACGAGCGCGGCTACGATCAGTACACAGACAGTTCACCGGCCACGGACGACAACTACACGCAGAACCCCGACGCGCCCGAGTGGGACTACCGTGTCGTCTACGAGGCGTGGATCGATCTGGCAGCCTTTGGTGATGCCGACTTCGGCGGTGCCTTCATCGAATTCGTGCACGCCTCGCCGGCCAAGGGCGGGGAAAATACCATCGAGGTTCTACCCGGCGAGTGCCCTCCGGATTGGGATCCAGGCTGTGACAACCCAGACGGCTGTGACACGGGCACGGGCGATCCACCGGCCAATGATCCGCCGGCCGATTGCACGCCATCGGGTCCAGATGACACATCATGCGGAGACACCGGCACCGTGCCTGCGGGAACCGAGCCCGCCTTCTGTGAGCGCTTTCCCACCGATCCGGCCTGCCGTGTGGATTGATCGATGCGCGAAGTCAACATGATGACAGGAGAGTGAGCGTGCAAGAAAACGAGCGGAGCTGCCGAACTCGGAGCGCTGTGCCGGTCGCGTCGGGCTGCATTGGGCTGGTTGTCGCAATGACGCTGCTGTGGGCCTGTGGTGGCGGTGGTGATGACGACGGACTGACCAGTGATATGTGCCGCTTCGAACCCGAGAACTGCTCGGAGGGTCGCGCCGGTGCGTTTTGTGAGCGCGACGCCGACTGCCAGGGAATCTGCTGCACCGACGATGGCAACTGCGCCGGCGGCATGTGTACCTTCGGATGCCGCGACGACCGCGATTGTCCCGTCGATATGGCGTGTGAACACGATGTGTGTTTCTACACCTGCAGGGACGACCTCGACTGCGCCCAGGGCATGTCCTGCGAGCACGGCGGTACGATTTGCGAATGGCCCTGAGTTGAGTGGGGAACGAGTTCGCCGGATGTCGTGGTCCGGAGCGCGAAACTCGAACGTGGCGGTCGAGTGTTTCTAACATTTCGATGACGCCGATGGCCGTGGCGAATTCGATGGCATATCCTAAAGTTTATGAAGATTGCGTGGGTCAGGTGGGTCGGGGCGGTGCTGCTGGGGTGTGGGGTGCTCGGGTGCGGAGATGACGGAGGAGGTGGCACGCAGGGAGATGCGGGCCTGGCCTTGAGCGATGCCGACAACGATGGAATCTCCGACTTGCACGAGGGTGTGGACGACGAGGTCAACACCGACGGCGACGAATGGCCCGACTGGTTGGACTTGGATTCCGATGGCGACGGTCTCTCCGACCGCGACGAGGCCGGTGACGACGACCTTTCGACACCGCCCATCGACACCGACATGGACGGCAAGCCGGACTTTCGGGACTTGGACTCCGACGATGACGGGGTGCCCGACAGCGAAAGCGCCGACGCGCAAGGTGTGGCGGTCGATAGCGACGGCGACGGTGTGCCGGACTCGGCGGACCGTGACGACGATGGCGACGGAATTCCCGATCGCGTCGAGGCGCTGGGCGGCGGTGGCGACGCGGATGGTGACGGCATCCCCAACTGGCTCGATCGCGACACCGACGGCGATGGAATCGACGACGTCATCGAGGGCACGACCGACAGTGATGGCGACGGACTTCCCGATTTTCTGGACCTGGACTCCGACGACGACGGCCTGGCCGACGCCGACGAGGATCGCGACGGCGACGGCAAAGTCGCCGTCTGTACCGATCCGACGGCGGGTGGCTGCGAGAGCGACCGTACGCGCTCCGACACCGACGGCGATGGCGTTCCCGACCTGGTCGAAGCGGTGGCCTCCACCGACCCCACCGACGCCACCAGCACCATTTCCGCACGCGACTTCTATTTCGTACTGCCCTACGAGGACCCCGAACAGGACGGCGTGCTCGACTTCTCGACCACCATCCGCCAGGCCGACGTCTTCTTTTCGGTCGATACGACTGGCAGTTTTGGCGAGGAAATCGCTGCCATCCAGTCCAGCATCGAGTCCCTGATCGTGCCCGAGGTCGCGGCCGTGATCGAAAACGCGGCCTTCGGGGTAGGGCGTTTCGAAGATTATCCGAGCGATCCCTACGGCCTTCCCGGTGACCGACCCTTTGAGCTGCTGCAGGCGGTCACGACCGACGTGGCGATGATCAAGGCCGGCGTCGACGCCCTGCCACCGGCGGCAGGCGGCCTGGACACGCCCGAAGCCGGGCTCGAAGCCCTGTATCAATGGGCGACCGGCGTCGGCAGCCCGGAGCTGGGCATCGCGCCCTTCGCCCCTGGCGATATCGGGGGCGCCGGCTTCCGCGAGGACTCCTTGCCCATCCTGGTGCAGATTACCGACGCCCGTTCCCACGACCCGATGGACTACAGCGCCGCCTCCATCGTAAGTCGCGACGCGGCAAGCACGGCCGAGGCGCTGCGTCTGATCGGCGCTCGCGCCATCGGTGTACGCTCCACGGAAAATGTCGGCAACGCCGACGATCCGTTGGCCGAGCTGCAGCAACTCGCACTGGCCACCGGCGCGACCATCCCGCCAACCGGCGGTGAGTGCGCCACGGGCATCGACGGAGCACCGCGCGCGGCGGTCGACGACGGGGGCAGGCAGGTCTGTCCCCTGGTCTTCGACGTGCGCCCGGACGGCACCGGCCTCGGCCAGATCATCGTCGACGCCATCGAGCAGCTGGCCTCGCTCGGTGCCCTCGATATCTCGGCGGTGGCGGTCGGTGTGCTCACGGGCGTAGGCGGCGAGAGCTTACCCGCGGGCACCACCAGCGCCGACTTTATCCAGGCCATCCACGCCGAACCGCCCGCTCCGGACGGCTCCACCCTCGACGGCGATACCTTCCGCCATGTGGTGCCCGGCTCGACGGTTAACTTCCGGCTTGTCGCGCGCAACGACTTCGTGCCCCATCGCGAAAAGCCCCAGGTCTTCACCCTGGAGATCCACGTCCTGGGCGACGGGGTCACCGTGCTCGATGTGCGCACGGTTTACATCGTGGTGCCCAAGGTCCTGCCGACTCTGGTGGTGGAATGATGCAACACTCGACTGTACTCCCCATGCGCGCAGCGCTCAGTGCTCTGCTGCTGCTTCTTCTGGTGGCCCCGACGGTTCACGCCGACAGCGTGGCCCAGATCGCGACGGCCGTCCGCATCAGTCGCAGCACCGCTGTGCTGATCGATCCCCAGGGGCGTCCCGGCGCGCCCGCCGACGGCACCGACACGGCGGCGCGACCGGGTGATGTTTTGACCTTCGTGGCTCACTTCACGCCCGTTCCCAACGGCGGCGTGCGCGGGCTCGGCGGTTACGTCACGGTGTACATTCCGCGCAACACCGAAGTGGTGGGCGTACGTTTCATCGACGCCGAAGGCAATACCGTGGCGCCGCGTCGCGGTGGCTACTGTGCCGATGGCGCCGGGCCTCGCGGCTTCACGGGCTACGTCGACCCGCTGGTCGAGGGCTCCCTGTCGCAGCTCTACGCCGACACCGGCGTCTTCTACGCGACCGACGCACGCACGACGCGCGTGCCCGACGGCAGCGTCGACGGCGAGCAATTCCTCACGCTGTTCAATGGCATCCTGCTGGACCCCGCCCCCACCGCGTCCGCCAAGATCGGCGAGCTTCTCGGTGCGGACCTGCTCTACGCCCACAACCTCTGGGACGTGATCCAGGCCTTGGGTTTCGGCGTTGGCGGTGGCGCCATCAACGATCGCGGCCAGGGCAACACGCCCGACCTCTACGGATCGGCGGTGGCCGGTCCCATGTCGACCACGCACTACCCCTACGAAGCGAGCTACACGGGGGATCTGTCGGCGACGTTGGTGGTCGACAACGTGGTGGCCAGCGATACGGTCGGCCCGTGGCAGCGCATCCAGACCTTCGGCGCCGAAATCGGAGCTCGCGGCCAGCTGCCACCGATGCCCGACCCGGGCGACGCCAAGCGGGTCGGCGTGCCGGCGCTGGACGGCTCCATGCAGCCCCTGGGCGTGCGCGTCGACGGCGCCGCGCCGCTGCCGGCCTATGACGCGGCATCGCCGTCCTCGGCCTACACCCGAGCCCTGCGTTTCGCCGTGGGTGAACTGTTGGTTGGCAGCGAGTACCTCAGTGAGTTCAGCCTGCGCGTGCTCGACACGCCCCTCGATCCGGTGGCGGGCGCCGACGTGGTGTGTGCCGAGGTCTTCGGCGGCGACGCGTCTGCCGAGCTGCCCGACGGCAGCAAGGACGGCAAGGACAACAGCTGGCGCTACTTCCTGCCGGCGCCATCCTGCGTCTCGCTCAGCCTGCTCTTCGACCTCGACGTCGATCGGCTCGCCGTGCTGACGGGCGATCCCATCAACTACACCCTGCGTGGCAAAAATCTCTCCACCCAGGCCCACGACAACGCCGTCATTCGGCATTGCTACGTCGGCGGCGACGTCAGCTTCGTTTCGGCCAGCGATGGCGGCGTGGACCAGGCGGCCACCGGCTGTCCGCCCAGCCACAACCGGGAAGTCATCTGGAATATCGCCGCCTGGCAGCCGGGCGCCGAGTTCGAGTACCAGCTGCAATTCGAGGCCGGCGGTGCCGTCGACACCGTGGGGCGTGCCATCTTCACGTCGGACCAGCTACCCGATCCGGGTTTTTCCACCGTCGCCTATACGGTCATCGATCAGGTCTCGATCATGCGGGTGGAGGCCGAGGCCACGCCCACTTCGCTGGCCGCGGTACCGGGACAGGTCGAGTATCTGGTGCGGCTGCAAAACGACGGTACAGGCACCGCGGACATGCAGCAGGTGATCGTGGAGCTACCGCCGGGCTTCAGCTACGTCGCCGGCAGTGCCAGTGTCGACGGCACGACCGTGGGCGATCCCGCCGCGGCCGGTGGTCTCCTCACCTTCAGCGACGGCTTGGCCTCCATTCCTGCGGGCTCGGCCCTGGAACTCACTTTCAGCGTCGACGTGGCCGACACGGTGGCCGACGGCAGCTACGGTTCGCGCGTCGACGTGTGGTTCACCGACCCCTTCAAGGGCGAAACCGTAAATGACTCGTTGTTAAACGTTGCGGAGGTGCTGGTCGGCGTCGTCCGCTCCGAGCCGCCCAGCCTCGACGCGCCGATCGCCGCCGGTGTCACCGTGGTCTCCGGCAGCACCAGTGCGCCTGCCGGCAGCACGGTGCGCATCTACATCGGTGGCCTCGAGGCGGGCAGTGGCGTTTCCGACGCCAGCGGCGGCTTCGCGGTCAGCGTGCCGGCGCTCTTCGGCGGCCAGCGCGTCAGCGCCACCGTGCAGGCCAGCGGCGAGTTCGAGAGTCTGCGCAGCGTTGAAGTCGCGGTCAGCGCCACCGCTGGCGGCGCCGCCTGCAGCGACGGCATCGACAACGACGGCGACGGCAAGACCGACTTCCCCGACGATCCCGACTGCAGCTCCGCGACCGACCCCGAGGAAGCCTACACGCCGGCCTGCAGCGACGGCGTCGACAACGACAGCGACGGCAAGACCGACTTCGGCAGCGACCCGGGTTGCGCCTCGCTGATCGACGACGACGAGTCAGGCACCGCCGCCTGTGGTGATGGCGTCGACAACGACGGCGACGGCAAGACCGACTTCCCCGATGACCCCGGCTGCGACAGCGCCGACGACGTCAACGAGGTCGACCTGCCGGAGTGCGCCGACGGCGTGGACAACGACGGCGACGGCAAGATCGACTACCCGGCCGATCCGGACTGCGCCTCGGCCCTCGATGACGAAAGCCTCGTCGGTGATGGCAGTGCTGCTACAGGCGGTGGCGGAACCGCCGCCACCGGTGGTGATGGCACCGGTCAGGCGGGCTCGGGCGCGGGTGGCTCCGGGGCTGGAAGCGGTGCAGGCGGCGCCGGCGGCGACGGCACTGTCGGCGACGCGGGAGCCTTCGAACACGGCGGCGTCGACGCCCCCGGTCAGCTCGGCCAAGGTGGTGGCGACGGAGGCTGTGGCTGTGCCGTGGTGGGTGCGCCCAATCCGGCAGCGCGACGGGTCCCGTGGTTGCTGGCGCCGGTCGCAGCCCTGGCCTGGCGCCGTCGCAGGCGGGCGTAGCCGGGGTCTACGAAGCCCTCGGCGCGCCCAAATCGTCCCGCTATTTCAAGTACGCGCCGCAGCGCACGTCGCCGTCGGCCGCATCGCCCGCGCTGGGCTCGCCCGCTGGAAACGCCGTGCGGTCGCACAGCGCCGCGAGGATGTCGAGGATATCGGCGGCGTGGGCGGCGCCGTCCTGTCCCTCGGGCAGTTGGCTGGACATGGAAGTGCCCGGTTGTCCGCCGATGAATTTTAGCCAGTCCTCGTAGGCCTTTTGGCGTGTGTGGCTGCCCAGGGAGTGGCTGTCGTCGATGGGAAAGCGCCTGCCGTCTGTGCCGTGGCAGCGGGCACAGCGTTCGCCGACGAGCTGCCGGCCGCGCTCCACGTTGGCGCCGCTCTTGAGCCGATAGCCCCCGGCCGTGCCCGGTGACAGTTCCCAGATTTGATCGGGGCGGGGCAGGCGTCCTTCCCGCACGTCGAAGACGAAGGCGACCACGTCGGCGATTTGATCGGAGTCCAGAACCTGCCCGAAGGCCGGCACGCCGGCGCCTCCGCGCGTGAAGCGGTCAGCCATCTCCTGGCGCGACCAGTCGACGCTGAGCAGATCGGTTGCCAGCACGTGGGGCTTGCTCAGGTATTGCGCGCCGTAGACGCCGTCCGCACCGCGAAGGTCCCATCCGAAGAGGTTCTTGAAGCGGTAGTCGTGGCCACCATTGAGCATGGCTTTGCCGCCGGCGCCGTTCAGGGTTCCGTCGCCGCGGGGGCCTCCCGCTCCATCGGCCACGTCCGCGCTGGCTGCGTTGTCGGGACGAAAATCGATGCCCAGCGCCGCCCACCAGCGGTCGTAGATGGCGGCTCCGCGGCGCCCATCGGGGGCCCTGGCGTGGTCGCCGCCGCTCTCACGTTCGGGCCGCGGTGTCGCAGGCGGAGGCGCCGAAGCGCTGCAGCCGAGCGAGAGCGCCAGTGCCCCGCTCGCAAGCCGACCCAGTCTGGCTCCAAAAACCGCTCGGCCCCGTGCATCATCTGCCATGGGCGGCAGGATACACGGGGCCTGAGGGGTGTGAAGGGGCGAGTCGTCGTCGCAGTGGGCGACGACTCGGCTGCCGTCGCTAGAAGCTAGGGCAAGTGTCGGAGTCCTGGACGCAGATGGGTGTCGGGTCGGCCGCGGTGGTGGTGCAGCAGACGGGGTTGTCGACCAGGCGGTCGCAGACGGCGTCGCAGGGGCAGCTGTTGCAGGTCGCAGCGGCTTCGAAGCTCGTGCAGCCGCCCTGCACGCAGACTTCATCCCGGTTGCAGGCGTCATTGCAGCCGCCGCAGTGCAGGGGGTTGCTGTCGAAGTCGACACAGGCCAGGCGCCCATCGGTGGCGTCGCACTGGTTCTGTGGGCAGTCGGCGCCGGCGGCGTCCTTGCAGACGCCCGCGTCGCAGATCTGGTCGGCCGTGCACACGTTGTCGCAGGCGCCGCAGAAGTTCACGTCGCTCTGCATGTCGACACAGCTTCCGTCGCACAGGGTTAGCCCGGGTCGGCACAGGCAGTTGCCGTTCTGGCACGACTCGGAGTTTTCGCACTGGATGCCACAGCCGCCGCAGTGGTCGGGATCGGCGAAGGTGTCACGGCAGGTGTCGCCGCAGCGGGTCAGGCCGTCGGCGCACAGGCAGGTGCCACCCAGGCAGGCCGAGTCGAAGATTTGGTCGCAGTCGTCGCCGCAGCCGCCGCAGTGGTTGAAGTCCGAGCTGGGATCGATGCAGCTGCCGTCGCAGGCGATCTCACCTGCATTGGGGCATACGCAGGCACCGCTCTGGCAGGTGGTGCCTGTCGGGCAGCTGTCGCCGCAACCGCCGCAGTGGTTTACGTCGCTGCTGATGTCGACGCAGCTGTCGCCGCATTGAATGGTGCCCGCCGGGCATACGCACACGCCGCCGGCGCAGAGCTGGCCTGCGATGCCGCAGTCGCCGGCGCCCGTGCACTCGACACAGAGGTTCGAGTCGGCGTCGCAGAAGGGCGTGTCGCCGCCGCAGTGGTCGTTGGTGGTGCAGGGTACGCAGCGGTTGTCGCTCACGCGGCAGGCCGGCGTGCCGGGCTTGGTGTCGCAGTTGCCGTCTCCGAGACATTCGACGCAGAAGCTGATGCTGGTCTCGCAGTAGGGAAACTCATTGGGGCAGTCGCCGTTGCCGGTGCAGGGCGGTAGGCAGCGGCCGCCGCGGCAGCTCTCGTCGACGCCGCAGGCGTTGCCGCAGACGCCGCAGTGGTCGACGCTGCTCGAGGTGTCGACGCAGCTGCCGTCGCACAGATCGGTGCCCGGCGCACACACGCACTCGTTGTCGACGCAGGTGTTCTCGACGCCGGTGCAGTTGGTGTTGGTCAGGCAGTCCACGCACTGGTTGCGCGTGGTGTCACAGACGCGCGCGCCACAGGTGGAGTCGTCCAGGCACTGCACGCAGAGGTTGCGACCGGTGTCGCAGACGCTGCGGCTGCCGTTGGTGCAGTTGTCATTGCCCACGCACTGCACGCAGGCGTTTGCGTCGGTGTTGCAGTAGGGGGTGTTGCCGGGGCAGTCGCCGTTGGTGGTGCAGCTGTCGACGCAGCGGTTGGTGCCAGGGTCGCAGGCCTGGTCCGGCGAGCCGCAGTTGGCCGAGCCGATGCACTGCACGCATTCACCCAGGGTGTCGCTGCAGTAGGGCGTGGCGCCGCCGCAGGTGGCCGAACCGGCGCACTCCACGCAGGTATTGGTCACCGGCGAACACACGGGCGTGGCCGCGTCGGTACAGTTGGCGTCGCCCATACACTCGACGCACTTGCCGGCGTCGCTGCAGAAAGGGGTGCTGCCCATGCAGTCGCTGGAGGCGGTGCACTCGGGGGGCGGTCCGGCGTCGACAGTGGTCGTGGCGTCGGCAGCGGCGTCGGGCTGTCCCGTGCTGCTCGCGCCCGAGTCGCCAGCGTCGAGCGTGCTGCTCTGGCCGCCGCCGTCGTCGGTGGCGCCACCGTCATTGTCCTTTTTACCGCCACCATCGTCGCCGCCGCAGCCGGCGAATAACAAGGTTGAGGCGATCAGCGAAGCGAGAAGCAAAGTCGTTCGTTTGCGCACGGGTCCTCCTGCAGAGACGACGCCCCACCGAGACGCAGGGGCGCGATCCAATCCATGGCCGTGGAGACCGGCTTTTGCCGACTTGCACGTCAAAACGCGGGGGGCATGTACGGGAGGGTGCGCAGCCGCTGGAAGCGCCGCAGGTGCAGCCACAGTGTCGTTTGCGGTTGAGAGCACCGATGCGAGAACAGCGGGTCGCAGCACCGGGCCGATTGCCGCTATTGACCATGGTTCAACACACGGCTACAAAAGCTCTTCCACGAACGTAGCCCAGCACGGTACGCGCGGCTGCGTGGGTGGAGAGGCGTCGGCAGCGGAGCACCAGCGTGGCTTCATCGGAAGAAGAGGCGATCGTTCGCGACACCATCCGCGCCTTTCGGGGCAAGGAGATCGAGGCCAGTTGGGAGCGGCTGGATCGGCCCGACGCCGTGCTCTTCGGTTCGCTGTGGGCGACGCTGGACGAGCTCGGGGTGCTCGCGCTCGGTCTACCCGACAGTGATGGCGGCCTCGGACTCGGTCCGCAGGCTCGCTTCGAGGTCTTCAGCGAACTCGGCGCAGGCTCGCCCGCCCTGGCGCTCGCCGTGCTTCTGCACAGCAGTGCGCTGTCGCTGCTGCACGAGCCCGCCGCCGGTCTGAGCGCCGAGTTGATCGAGCGCATCGAGGGCCGCCGATTGACCCTGGTGGGGCCGCTGCTCTCCACCACTCCGTCCGCGGCGTTGGAGCTGCACAGCAACGGCGGTCGTCTGCTCCACGGCCACCAGCGCATCGCCCAGGCCCACGCCGACTTCCTGCTGATCGCGGCCAGCACCCCCGATGGACCGAAGCTCGCGCTGGTGGCGGCCGACGCCGAGGGCCTGGAGTTTCTGCCCGTGCCCTCCAGCCACGGACTGCGCGGGCTGCCCTTTGGCGCGCTGCACGCCGAAGCCGCGGCGGTCGAGCACGTGCTGCCCTGGCCCGAAAGCGGCAGCGTCCAGCGCCAGGCCGACGGCCTGCTGGCGGCGATACTGTGCGGCATGATGGGCGAGATGGCCCAGCGCTCGGCGGCCTACGCCATCGAGCGCTACCAGGGCGGCAAGCTGATCCACGAGCACGATGCCGTGCGCCAGCTGATCGGGCCCATGTGGCTCGCGCAGCGCGCCGCTCGCGCCCTGGCCCTCGAGGTCTTGCAGAGCGAGGCCGGGCCGGCCGATGCCGTCGCCTCGACCTTCGCCGTGGAACAGGCCCGTCGCAGTGGCCTCGACTCGGTGCAGAGCTTTGGCGGCTACGGTTACATGGAGGACTATCGCGTGGAGCGCTACCTCCGGGACGCCCACACCATCGATAACTTCTGGGTGCAGGCTGCGCGCCGCCAGCGCGAGCTGGCAGAGCGACGTTTTTCGGAAATGCTCGGCTGAGGACCATCATGACTGTCGCGCAAGACGATTCGCTGGAGCAATCGGAGGCGGTGGCGTCCTCGCCGCCACAGGCCCCGGAGTCCGCCGAGCCCGAAAAAAGCAAGACCGAACGCAAGCCTTTGGGTCCGGCGGTACACACCACCGCCCGCATCGATCCCATCGAGCTGTCCTACCGGTTGCGCGCCTTCGAGAACTACCCGATCGCCGAGATGCTGCGCCGGGCCGACCGCGCCGTTTACAACCAATGCCTGGAAGAACAGGCCCACGCTCGCCAATTCACCGAGCGTCATATCTGGCCCTTTGTGGAGCAGTGGGATCAGGTCGCGGCCGAGGAGCACGGCTTCGTGCCCTGGCCCGCCATCGATGCGGGCATGGAATACGGTCTTTTGAGCCTGATGGTGCCGGCCAACCTCGGAGGTCGCGGGGTCGGTGCCGTCGCCGGTGCCGTGCACGCCGAGGAAATCGCCGCCGCCGACGCTGGGGTTTTCGTGCTCTTCGGCGCCCACGAGCTTGCCATGGCCGGCATCGCCGCCTCGCTGCATCCGGGGCCGCTCTTTCGCATCATGGGCGAAATCGCCGACGGCGAAAAACGCGGCAAGGCGGTGCTCCTGGCCCTGGCCTACACCGAGCCCACCGCCGGCAGTGACGTGGAAGACGGTGAGGACATCGCACGCGCCAAGCTGGCCTCGCGCTGGGAGCAGGTGCCCGGAGGCTATCGCGTCAACGCGCGCAAGGTCTTCATCAGCAATGGCTCCATCGCGCGTTACTCGATGGTGGCGGCGTGGGGCGACCCCAGCCGCCCCAACGAGACCGCCATGGGCTTTCTGATCCCCAACGATGCGCCCGGGTACTCCGTGGGCCGCGTCGAGCGAAAGATGGGGCAGCGGCTGTGCCCGGCCTCCGAGATCATCTGCGAGGACGTCTTCGTGCCCGAGGAAAACGCCTGGCACCTGACCGACAACGCCCGCATGATCGACACGGTTCTATCGATCACGCGCGGCCCGGTCGGCGCCATGAGCGTTGGCATCGCCCGTGGCTGCATGGAGCGTACCCTGAAATACCTGGCGCAAAAGCGCGTTGGCGGACGTTGGCTCTTCGAGGAGCAATGGGTGCAGCTGCTTTTGGCCGAGATCTTCGGTCGCATCCAGGCTGGCCGCGGCTTGTACATGGACGCGGCCTTCGCCCTCGAACACTGGGGCTTTGGAAAGCTGCAGCGCGCCACCGACACGCCGCTGGTGTCCATGGTGCGCAAGACCCGCGTCTTTCAGCGCATCCTCAACTCGGGGCAGGCCAGCCAGCAGATGGCCGCCGCCTATTCGCGCGCCGTTTCCAAGGAAGCGCTGCAGCGCTGCGTGTCGGTTTCGTCGACGGCCAAGTTCATGTGCAGCGACATGGCGGTCGAAGTTTGCGGCCGCGCCATGGACATCCTGGGCGAAGACGCCAACGACCCCCAGTGGGGTGTCGAGAAGTGCCTGCGCGACGCCAAGCTCGGGCAGATCTTCGAGGGCACCAATCAGCTCAACCGCCTGCACGTCACGCGCGGGCTCTTGCGAAGGCAGTGAGGGGCAAGGCCATGGCATTACTCGACACTCGACTTTGGCGTTCGCGACGGGCCCTGGCCTCGGGGGCGCTTCGGGCAGCGCTGCGCATCGGTGGCGTCGAGAGCAGTGAAGGTACGCTCGCCCGCACCCTGCGCGACTCGCGGGCTTCGGGCAACCTCAGCTTCGCGCGCGACTGGAGCTTCGCGCAGCTGCTCGAGTGGGCCGCGAAACGCTACAAGCATCGACCCTTCGTGGAGTACGGAAACCAGCGCATTTCGTTTTTGGAGATGAACCGCCGCGCCAACCGCGTGGCCCGCAGCCTCGAGCGCGCGGGCCTGCGAACAGGCGAGGGCGTAGCGCTCATGATGGGCAACCATCCGCGGTTTCTCGAGGTCTTCTTCGCCACCCAGAAGCTGGGTGCCTATTGTGTGCCGATTAACGCAGGGTTGATCGGCGAGGGGCTTGCCTATATCCTGGGTCACTCCGAGGTCAAAATCGCCGTCCTCGATCACACCACGGTGGGGGCCGTGGGAGAACTCGCGGGCCAGCTCCAGGGACTCGAGCGCATCTACGTCTCGAGCGACGAGGCAGGGGCGGGCTTTTGCGTGCCCGACGGCATGCGCGGCTATGTGGAGCTCGAGGCCGGCATGGTCGACGACGGGGATAACCTCGGCCGCTGGCCCGACCCCCAGGCGCCCTGTCTCCTGCTTTACACCTCGGGCACCACGGGCTTGCCCAAGGCGGTGGTGACCACCTTTGGCAACACCCGCGTCAAAGCCATGGGCCTGTTGGCCAATGCCCAGTACAACGCTGGCGACAAGCTCTACACCTGCTTGCCCCTTTTCCATGCCAACGCGCTCCTGCTCACGGTGATGCAGGCCCTGTGGGTGGGCATCCCGGTTTACATCGGCAAGCGCTTCAGCGCCTCGCGCTTTTGGGGGGAAGTGGCTGACAGCCAGGCCACGGCCTTCAACACCGTCGGCAGCATGATTCCGATCCTGCTCAAGACCCCGCCGTCGCCGGACGACCGCCGCCATCGCGTCAAGCGCGTGCTCAGCGCCGCCTGCCCCAAGGACGCCTGGGAGCCCTTCGAGGAGCGCTTCGGCCTCGACATCTGGGAGGCCTACGGCGCGGTCGATGGCGCCGGCGTGGCCATTGCAAACCTCGGCAACTGTCCCGTGGGCTCGCTTGGCAAGATGCCCGCGCGCGGCAAGCTGGTCGACGATCAAGGCAACGAGGTGGCCACCGGCGAGGCTGGCGAGCTGATCGTCTTCGTCGGCCGTGGGCGCGAATCGGGCGTCCAATACTTCAAGAACGAAGCGGCCAGCAGCGACAAGGTGCGCGACGGCTGGCTGCACACCGGCGACACCATGCTGGTGGACGACGCCGGCTATCTCTACTTCGTCGGCCGCAACACCGACTCCATGCGCCGCCGCGGCGAAAACGTCTCGGCCTACGAAGTCGAAAAGCAGGTCGATGCTCACCCGGACGTGCTCGAAAGCGCGGCCTTTGGCGTGCCCTCCGAGCTCGGCGAGGAAGACATCATGGTGGTGGTGGTTCCCATCGAGGGCCGCAGCATCGACGCCGCCGGCCTGCTCGACTTCCTGCGCGCACGCTTGCCAAAGTACGCCCTGCCTGCCTACATGGAAGTCGTCGAAGAGATCCCCAAGACCGGCACCCATCGCGTGATCAAGACCGAACTCAAGGCGCGTGGCGTGACCGCAAAGACCGTGAAACTATAGATGCCCGCCGGCGCAGTCCCGGCGAATCGAACGGAGCCCACCATGCGAGATGTCTACGTCGTTGCCGCCGGCATGATCCCCTTTGGTCGCCACGAGGACGCCGGCATCAAGCAGCTGACGGGGCGCGCTCTGGAGGCACTCTTCAAGGACAGCCCCGTGGGCAAGGAAGCCCTGGAAGCAGCCTGGTTCAGCAACTCGGGTTGGGGCATCGGCAGCATGGACCCCGAAGCCCTTCCCAACGTGGCCCAACCCTGCATCCGTGGACAGGTCGCACTCGCCCCCAGCGGCATCGATGGCATCCCCATCATCAACGTCGAAAACGCCTGCGCCAGCGGATCCACGGCTTTCAATAATGCCTACATGGGCGTGGGCTCGGGCATGTTCGACGTGGCCCTCGCCGTCGGCGCCGAAAAGATGAGCGTACCCAAGGACGCCGACGCCGAGACCAAGAAGCGCAGCCTCGGCTCGATGATCGCCGGCACCGACGTGGAGGTAATGACCGCCGCCATGGGCGCCATTCGCGAGGCCGCCGAAAAGAAGCGCAAGGAGGCCGAGGCCCGCGGCGAGGTGAAACAGAAGAAGCAGCGCGAAAATCGCAGCCCCTTCATGGACTTCTACTCGGCCCTGGCGCGCGCCCACATGGAGCAATACGGCACCACAGTCGAGCAAATCGCCGCCATCGCCGCCAAAAATCACAACCAGGGCGCGCTCAATCCATACGCCCAGTACCGCTTCAAGATGACGGTCCAGGAAGTGCTCGACGACGACGAGGTGAGCTTTCCCCTGACGCGCGCCATGTGTTCGCCCACCGGCGACGGCGCTGCGGCCTGCATCCTGGTTTCCGGCGACTATCTCAAGAAGCTCGGCCAGGTGCGGCCGGTCAAAGTGCGGGCCTCGGTGCTTGGTTCGTCCAAGATGAATACCTCTGGCGCCCAGCGTGCCAAGGAGCTGGCCCAGCTGGCCTATGAGAAAGCCGGCGTGGGTCCCGAGGACATCGACATGGCCGAGGTGCACGACGCCACCGCCGTGGGCGAACTGCTGCAATACGAAAACCTGCTACTATGCCCGGAAGGGGAGGGCGGTCGTTTCGCCGAGTCGGGCGCGTCTGCGCTGGGTGGCAAGTGCCCCGTCAATCCCTGTGGCGGCCTCGAGTCCAAAGGCCATCCCATCGGAGCCACCGGCCTCGCCATGGTGGCCGAATGCTTCTGGCAGCTGCGCGGTGACGCCGGCGAGCGTCAGGTCGAGGGTGCGCGCCTGGCGATGATCGAAAACGGCGGAGGCTTCCTGGGCCAGGGCGAAGCCGCCATCGTCATGAATATCCTGGAAGGGCCCTCCAGCTAGGAAAGAAACGACGCCGGCACAGCGACCGACTCCGAGCCCCTGCGCCATCGGGTGGCGTCCACGTGGGGGGCGTTTACGCTTCGCCACGGGCGGGGTGGGTCGGGTTCCATGCGGCCTTGTTGTCTTCGGGTTGATGTTCGTCGTCGCAGTGCTCGGCGCCTGTGCCGGCTCGAGCTCGCAGGCGTCCGCGGATACGCACAGTCCCCGTGCACGCAGGCGGTCGCCACCGCGCAAAGCGCAGGCGGACCCGCGCGATCCAGTCGAGGCGCTCCTCAAGCGCCTGCCGCGCGGTGCTGATCGCTGCGTCGTGGCGCGACCGGCGCGTCTCAGCCCCGCCCACCGCCAGCTCTTCGTGCGCATGAGCCAGGGCGAGCCGATGGCCTGGCTGGCGAGCCTCGAAGTCGAAGCCTACGCGCTGGCCGAGCGCAGCTCCCCGGATGGTCCCGGGGCGCGCATCTCCCTGCTGTGGGTGCGCGGCCCGCGTCGGCAGGTGCGCGAGGCGCTGCAACGGGGCTCCGGTCTCGATTTGCGCTGGGGCGATCTGGATTGTGGCGTCGGGGGCTGTCGCCGCGTGGTGGCGACCTTCGTGGACGAGTCCATCGTGCGCATCGAGCGCGGCCGTTTCCCCTCCCGGCCCCCGCGCGGTGCTGAAGCGCGCTGTGCCGCCCTGGCCCGCGACCATCCCGGGGCGCTGGAGCTGGCAGCCCGTCGCAGCCGCCGGATGGTGCGGGCCGGCAGCCTGGGATTGCCGCTGCGTTCCACCACCGTGGTCGAGCCCTCGGCGCGTGGACTCTTGCTGCAGCGGATCGACATGATGAGCGGTCTGGAAGCGGCCGCCAATGCGCTCTCGGGGGAACTCGGACGGCGCTTGGCCGAACGCCCGCGGGGCCGGCTCGGAACCGAACTCGAGCGCAAGGTGGTGGGCGACGAACTGCGGGTGGTGCGCGAGGTGCGCTGGCAGGATTTGGAGTTGGCTCGCGACGATGAGCTTCGCTTGCGCGACGCGCGCCGGGAGGCCGAAGTCGTCGATCGCCTCACGCCATTGGATGAGGTCGACGTCAATGATCGCGAAGCGCTGTTGTCGGCGGTCGGCCTGCGGCTGGAGCGCGCCGCTGGCGCTGGCGGCATGATTGCCAACACCATGTTCGGCGAAGCGCGCACCTTGCTCGAGCGAGGTCTCACACGCTTCCCCGAGGATCAGGGCCTGGCGCTCTTGCTCACGGAGCTGCTCTTGCAGTCCAAGGACTCGGCGGCGCGAGCGTTGGAACTGGCCGAGCGCTTCGCCGAGCGTCCGGGGGCGGCATCGAGTTGGAAGCTTCGACGCAGGCACGCGGCAGCCCAGCTCGATGAGGCATCCTTGGCAAGGCATTTGGTCAGCGATGGCCTCGTTTCGAGAGGCACCGCGCGCAAAGTAGCCCGAGCGATTCGCGAGGCCATGACCCAGGGTCAGGACTACGAGCGCGCGGAGCGTCGTGCCCTGGTGTTGGCAAAGTAGACTTGCAGTTGGAAGGTGGTGCGGGCAGGATCGCGCGCCGTGGCATCCACTGTACGCATGAAGACCCAGGTGGCGTTCGGGGTCGGCGCCGCCGCCGAAGCGTCCGTCAACATCGTCTTCTACGCCCGCTACCGCATCGACAAAAATCGCCACACGCAAGTGCAGCGCGAACTCGACGACAGGCGCATGGCGATGGCGGCGGAGGGTTGAGTGGGCGCCTAGATGTGCTCGGCGGGAGTCATGATCCGCTCTCGGGACCGCTACGGCGCCAGCTGCGGCGTCCGGTCCCCTTGAAATACACGGAGTATTCCGGCGGCGGGCCAAGGCTTGCGCCGGCAGCCGCAGCTGCTCTACTGCGTGACCTGCAGCACGTGAAGCGTCGTGCCAGGCTGGCCGCTCTGCCAGGTCAGGCCCTCGCCGTAGGCGACGCGGCCGTTGGCGATGCTGATGGTGCCGGCGACCGTCCCGCCGCTGGAGGGGATTTCCTTGAGAATGTCGCCGGTTTCGACGTCGAATACCACGAGGGTGGTGCCCGCGCCGACGAAACCGACGCCGTTGGCCACGCTCATGCGTCCCCAGACCGCGCCGGGCAGTGGCTTCTCCCAGACGATGTCGCCGGTGCCGCCATCGAGGGCGAAGAGGGTGCCGTCGGGGTCTTCGTTGTGCGCGAAGAGCATGTGTTTTCCGGACCAGGTGGAGTTGACGAAGATGCCGACGGTGCCGTTGGTGGAGCCGGCGCCCAGGTTGCGTGACCAGACTTCGCTGCCATCGTCGCGGCGCAGGGCGTGGGCGGTACCGGACTTGGCACCGGCGGAAACCAGCTCCGTCATCGTGCCGTCGACCATGGCCTCGTAGAGCACGGGGTTGGCGCCGAAGTCGAAGTCGGGGCCGTCGCGCATGCCGATGCCACCGCCGAAAGTGTCGTTTTCCTCGCGCTGGTTCTTCCAGATGATTTCGCCGCTCTCGACGTCGAAGGCGATGAGCGCGTCGGAGGTATCGGTCGCCGGGTGGCCGTAGTTGTTGCCCGTCGAGCCATAGATGCGTCCGGTGGCCATGTCCGCCGAGGGAGACGACCAAATGGCGGCACCCTTGGCGTCCATCGGGACCGTGTAGGTGACCCAGCTCACTTCACCGCTGTTGCGGTCGAGGGCGGCCAGGTAGCCGCGGAAGGCGCCGCCGAAGAGTTCGCGCCCGCCGCTCGAACCCCCGATCACAACCAGGTCATCGACGACAAGCGGTGAGGATGAGCCATCGGCGCCCTGACCGTCGGGTGCCTGGGTCCACAGCACCGAGCCATCCTCGGCGTTCAGGGCCACGATCTGACCCTGGGTATCGTTCACGTAGAGCGTTCCGTCGGCGTAGGCCATCGAGGCGGTGCTGGAGGGGCTCGCTGCCCACAGCTCGGTGCCGGTGTCGGCCTCGAAAGCGCGAACGCCCGCCGCGCTCGAGGCGAAGATGCGATCGCCGACCTGCAGCGGCGCGCCGTAAACCGAACTGCCCATGTCGGCCGACCAGATTTCTTCGAGGCTGGCGGCGTTGTCCTTGGTCAGGACGGTCTCGGCGCGATTGAAGTAGCTCGATGCGAGATCGTAGCCAATCATGGTCCATTCGGCGTCGCCGCTGGCGCCCTGGCTGTTGCCGGTGCTCGAGCTGCCGGTGGAAGCGGAAGCTTCCTGCCCACTGCCGCCGTCACCACCCTCGCTCTTCGATCCCGCGTCGGAGCCGGAAGCCGACTTGGAGTGCGCGGCCATCGCAGTGTCCGATTCATCGTCCGAATCGCTACAGCCCACGGCCAGCAAGGCCGCAGAAAAAAGCACCAGGCAACGGGCGAATGTGCCGAACATGCCGAAAGGGTTGTGATTTGGCGCCATCGCTTCTCTCCGCGCTTCAGTCGATGTTCTGGTGACGACCTGCGGCAGGCAACGCTGCCCGCTGCAAAATCCCGCGCTTGAACTCAATCGTCAACACGGGCTCGCTGTAAAATCCGCGGCGGGCCGGTCGTGGCCTTCTGCTGTCGCCCGTGGGAGCGAATCCGCACGACGGTTTCCGAGGTGGTCTCGGTGCTGCGTTCGCGCAACAGTGCTTCGGAGTCGTGGAGGACTTGTCGGGAGCCGTCGGGGGCGATGCGCAGCCTGTGCCCGTACTCGGTCCAGCTCGCAAAGTCGTCGCTGGAGCAGAGCATGGTGCGCATCAGCGTCCAGGCTTCGAGCTTGGAATTGAAGTCGTCGCTCTTGGCCGTGACTTCGACAGGGTTGACGACGCAGCGGTATCGACTGCCCGACGGCATTTGCAGCTCGACGGTTTCCGTCGCTGGCAAGGGCTGCCAGTGGGGTGTCTTCTTTTGATGGGGCCGATGGCGGTTGACCAGGGCGCGCCAGGTTTCTTGCGCCAGATCAGGCGGTGGGATCGCTTCCCCTCGATCGCCGGCGGGCTCGAACGCCAGCGGAGGTACGAACGGCCGCGTGGGCAGCGCCCGTGCCGGTTCGGCTGGAGACGCGCCGATCGCCGGCGCGTCTCCGGTGCGCTGCGGATCTCCGGCGTTGCAGGCGAAGGCACTGACTGTAAGCCAGACTCCCAACACGGGAACTACCACAAAGAGGGACATGCGAGAGGCCACGGGCGCCACAGCATATCGAACGTTTGGCGCCCATGAACGTGGGCAGTTGTTTGGCGGGCGTTTGTTTGGCGGGCGCGTCGGTCGTGCTCGTGGCACGCCCTGCTGCACCTAGCACAGCCGGGCTCGCGCCTTGTTTGCCCTCAAGCACCGCCAGGCACGTGCGGTCTAACGATCAAAGGGATAAGCTGCGGGGGCACACCGCGGCCTGCCTGGCAGCACGGTGGACGCACGGTGCCTGAGGACACGGGGCGGCTCTTGCCCCGCCAGCTTCATCCCTCTGTTGGGCGGTACTGAGCACGACGCTCATCGGCGCCTGCGCCAGACACGAGCGTCGCGCCTCTGATGGACGACGGCAAGAACAACGATGCCCGTTGACTCAGCCCGAAAGTAGTCAGCGTAAGGGAAACGACGCAACAGGGCGCGCCGCGTCTCCTTGTGCACCAGCGGGAACTGCGTGGGTAGCTCCTGAGCACGTGCGAGGACGCTGTCGAGCTCATCTACAAGTTGTGACCCAAGGTCCTCTTCCTGCTCGTCGTACCACTCGACTGCAGCGGCGAGGTCCTTCCGCGCAGACTGACGGAAGCGGATCGGTCCGCTCACTTCGATTGCCGAGGGCGACTGCGGAGTTCGTCGCGAACCTCTTCCCAAGGGGCGGTGTCCTCGGGATGGGCCTCAGCTTCGGCGAGTCTTGCCTCGAGAATCTCGATGTGCCAGTCCGGCACTGGGACTCGCTCTGCCGAGGCGGCGGCTGGCGCTGCCGGCGAGGCGAGCGCGGGAGCTGAAGCGGCACGCGGGGCGGAAAAACGTCGCTCCAATACGCACCAAGACTACAAGTTTACACCCCCGTCCGGCCCCCGGACGTACCAATGCGTGCCCGGGCTCGAACCGGGCACGCGATTGACCGAAGCTGCGCCACAGTTATGGAGGAGGGTGACAGCGACACCGACGGAGCACCCTCATCTTCCACGTTCCAGCTGGCCAGATGACGTCTCGATCGCCGGCGCGCCACAGCGCCTTGCAGCGACTTCCGACCCACCTTGAGCCTACTTCTGCAGGCGACTTCCGACCCGCCTTGAGCCTACTTCTGAGTGAAGTCCGTCCGCGCGGCGGTCGCCGATCGGCCCGAGCCTACTGGCCTTCTGCCCAGGCCCACGCTCAGGCGCCGCGCCGAGGTATTTCACTCAGGAGTAGGCTCAAGGTGGGTCGGAAATTCGCGACAGCTCGCCGAAGATCCAGCGCCGGCCGCGTAGCCCGCGCCCTCGGTGGGGGGGCACGGGCTGGCCACGGACTGCTGCTCCCGACCTTCGGCCGGCTGCGCCGCCCCGCTGGCTCGGGCCCGCGCCTTCGGTCGCGCGGCACGGGCTGGCCGCAGGCTTCCGCGCTCGACCTCCGCCCAGCCTGTACGCGGGTCCCGGCCGATTCCGGACGGGACCCGCGTACAGGCTGGTTACGTTCGATCCCCGGACCGGCTCGCCCGACCGCACACCCATTGGCGCTGTGGTAGCATGGCGCGCGTCGCCCGGACACGACGCCGGCGTTGGACCATGCCAGCAGCCCCAGAGCGTCGTCAGTCGGCATCCACCATCGCGCGTGGTCTGTGGCGGCGCTGGGGTCTGGATGCGCTGGGCATGCTGTGCGCGATCGGCTTTGCGCTGCCGTCGCTGCGCTATCCATTCGGCATGGATCAGCCGATCCACTGGTATGCGGGCAAGGGCTGGCTGGAAGGGTACATGCCCTACGCGACCGCGGTGAGCACCAAGCCGCCCGCGGTGTTCCTGGTGCACACCGCGAGCATCGCGGTGCTTGGCGATCACCAGTGGTCCGTGCGCGTGGTCGACATCCTGAACATGCTCCTCGCCAGCGCGCTCATCGCGACGTTTCGGCCGCGCTGGCCGCTCCAAAACGGCCGCGCGCGCGCCATTCGACCGCGGGCCGCGGGCGAGCTCGGCGCCGCATGCCTGATGATGGCGTGCATTCTCTACGCGTTCTTCGACTGGACCAGCCTCGGGCATCCGGACGCGTGGCAGGGGACGCTCATGATGATGCTCGCGTGGGTGGTCGTGCGCGCGCCGGGCGGCGAGGTCGGGCCGCGCCGCGCGTTCTTCGCCGGCGTGGTGGCGGGCCTGTCGCTGGGCTTCAAGCACGTCGCCATCGTGAGCGCGGTGATCTTCGGCGCGGCCGCGGTGCTGATGGCGCGGCGGGACGAGCCAATCAGCGGCGCGCTGCGCAACGCCATCGCGTACGTCGCCGGGCTGTGCGCCGTGCTCGTCGCGCTCGCCGCGCCGTTCTACCTGACGGGCACCTTCGGGCCTTTGCGCGAGATGATGGTTGACCACATCCAGCGCTACGCGGAGCACGCCACCGGCGACCCGTTGCGCGATCTGGGCTGGCTCGGGCCCGGCCATGGTCTGGCACCGGCGCTGCTGGGCGTCGCGCTCACGGCGCTCGGTATCGCGCGCGCGGTGCGGCGCGGGGATCGACGCGATCGCTGGGTCGGCATCGCCATCCTGGCCGTCGTCGTCAGCGCGCTGGTCACGGTCGCGCTGCAGCGGCGGGGCTTCCAGGCCCACTCCTACGGCTACCAGTTCCTCGTGCTGGCGCCGGCGCTGGCGCTGGGCATCGCCTGGGGCCTGCGTCGCCTGATGCCGGGGCGCGGGGGCCGACAGCTCGCGGTCGCCGCGCTGCTCTCGCTCGTCAGCCTCGCGCTCGAGCCCGAGTGGCTCTCGACGCCGGGGCATCACTATCGCGCGGAGTGGCGCGCCTTCGCCGCTGTTCTCGCCGGTCGACTCGACCATGAGAACGCGCTCGATCCCTACGTGGGGCACCAGCGGACGATCGACAACTACCGCCGCCAGCTCGCGGCCGCGCGCCGCATCGACGCGAGGAAGCGTCCGGGCGACACGCTGTGCGTCGACGGTTTCATCGGCGCGCTCTACCAGCTCACCGGTTTGCGCTGCACCTCACGCTTCATGGTCTCGGTGCCCTTCCTGCGCTCGGCGTCTCCGCGGTGGCGCGCAGAGTACCAGCGGATGTGGGACACGCGGCCGCCGACCTTCTTCGTCAGCTTCTCCGATCGGGTGGTGCTCGCCGAGCAGATGCGGGCGCGCGGCTACCGCGCGGAGGTGATCGACGACGGGCTCGAGCCGAGCTTCGTGCTGTTCGAGCGCCGCCCTCGACCATGAAAGCCCGCTGGCGAGTGTCTATCCTCTGCGCCAGGCGATGGGCGCAGCGGAACAACCGAAAGGCGTTGGGCTTGCGATCTGGGCGTTGGTCTTCGTCGGGCTGCTCCTGAGCGCCGGCCGGCACCCCGTGGTCGGCGACGCCGGTCAGATATGCCTGATCGCGACGCAGCTCGAGCACGGTGCGCTGGGCACCCCGAGGCGCGAGCGGCGCGACCTGACCCAGGGCCCCGACGGATCCTGGTACAGCAAGTACGCGCTCGGTGGTGTGCTGCAGTGCAGCGCCGCACAGCTCCTCCGGCGGATGGGACCGTCCGGCCCGGAGGCGCCAGTCGGTCGATTGCTGATGGCCGCGCCGCCCGCCGCCGTCGCGGCTGCTGTAGGGCAGCGGAATCGTGGGGATTGGGGCCTCAGCGGTAGTAGGCAGCCTGGCATCCGGTGCCGATATGGCTGAAACTGGGGATGCCTAATCTGAAGTTCCATGCCCAAAACAGCGAAACCGCCCGGAATACCAGGCGGTTTCGCTGTTTTGGGCGTGCAGCTTCAGCCTAACTGTGCGGGCGATGCCCGCTGTCATTGCGATGACAGCGAGTGCACTTCGCGCACCTGCACCCTGACGCGGCCTCCGGGTGAGTCCTGTACCGAGGTTGGCGTGTGGTGCTTGGCCGGCTTCTGTGGCAGCGGCCTCTGCGTGGCGCGCGAGAGCCAGCACACGTTCGAGATGGCCTGTCAGTCACGCCGGGAGCGATTCGGGCGTGGCGCTCCCGGAACAACCCCCGCCGATTCGCGGCAAGATAGCAACGTTGCGCCTCATCGCCGGGGCTTGCAAACGACTGGTCGGCCGGCATCAAGCCCTGCACGCGCAGGACCGCGCGACCGCCCCGAGCTGCTCTACAATGGCGAGCCGATCGAGAATGCCGGCGACTTCTGCGTGCCGCCGCGCTGCGCCTACACCGTCCAGGTGCCGCGCCTCTTCAGCGACAGCCTGCGCGACAACGTGCTGATGGGAATGGACCGCAGCGATGGGCAGATCACGGATGCGCTGCAGGCCGCGGTAATGGAATAGGAACTGGCCTAATTTGATCAAGGCATCGACACCGCCATCGGGCCCAAGGGCGAGGGCTGCCGCAGGGGCCGGTCGAGGGCCCGCCCCCGCGGATGCACGCCCGTGATTCGGGTTCATAAATTCTTCGCGCGCGCCCCACCCATAGACCGAGAGTCCAAACCACTGTCGCTCGTTTGCGGCTTGGTCGCGGTCGGGTGGGCAGGCTCGCGGGGCTGCCGGTGGTAGCCGACCTGCGAGCCTGCCGGGGAGAGTGGGGCGAGGCCGTCATCGACGCGGAGAAAACGAAAACGAATCGAAAGACTATCATTGGTATCGCACTCGTCGCATTTGGCTGCTGCATGGCATGTACGGCCAGTGACGCCATCGAGGGGCCCCCAGTGGGAGCGATGTCGCAGGCCCTGGAGGCTCGCGCGTCGAGTTGGAACTGGAACGGTGCCTCCGCCAGCATCTGGAACTGGTCGCCCGAGGCCTCGGTGATGCTCGATGCCTGGGAGTCCGGTACGGGCGCAACTCGAGCCGCCTACCGCTCCGGCAGCGCTGTTGCTTCCGGGCACATCGGTTCCAGGGCGCTGGTTCCGGCCACTGGCTATGGATGGTTGAGCGCGAGTCGGGGTAGCTGCGTGCAGCGGATTCTGACCGGCGGCGGTGCGCGCCCCTGAGTGGTGGCTGCTCGGCAATGCTCGGCTCGGCCCGGTTGGGGGTTGGGGGGGGCGAGGTCGCGGCCGTGGTCCGCACTCGGGGGCTGCGGCCGTGGCCGTGCTGGCGTTTGTTTTCGGCCCCCCACGCCCACCCATCAGGGTGTTTGGGCGTCGGATTCGTCCCGGTGGCGCCCGGGACCGTTGCGAGCGCCGGCGTCAGGACGTACACCTAGCCCGACTCCCAGCCCGGTCCCGACCGAGCAGGCCCGCCGGGGCAGCGGCGCTGGCCGCCGCTGGGCTGGTCGCCGCCCCGCACCTCGAACCGACCTTGTCCGCAGCAGCTCCAGACACCGCCTTGGGTGACCACAACGGCAAGGGCGACGGCGGTGCTCGCTGGACCCTCAGTCGAGCCGGCATCATCAACGTCTACCAGTACGGTGACGAGACGCTGCACTTCGGCGGCGGTCGGCTGCTTCTGCGCGGCGTCAATGGCTCGGGCAAGTCCACGGCCATGAACATGCTGCTGCCGTTCCTGCTCGATGGCGACACGCGCCGCATCGACGCCGCCGGTGAGCAATCCGGTGTTTTGCGCTCGTGGATGCTGTCGGGCCGCGAGGAGCCGCAGCCCCAGGGCTATCTTTGGCTCGAGCTCGCGTGCGGCGAGGAGTTTCTCAGCTTTGGTTGCGGCATCCGGGCCAACCGTTCGACCGATCGGGTGACCACCTGGTGGTTTATTACCTCGCGCCGTCCCGGCATCGATTTGCATCTGGTGGAGGGGAGGGTGCCGCTGTCGGCCGAACAGCTCCGCGGTGCGATCCATCCCGGGGTGGTCTACTCCCACGATCAGCGCGCCGCCTACCGGGCCGAGCTGCGCACGAGGCTCTTCGGCGGTGGCGATCTGGAGCAGCACTTGCGCCTCTTGCGCATCGTGCGCAATCCGCGCGTCGGCGATCGCCTGGACGCCGAGCTGCCCCAGTACCTGCAGGATGCGCTGCCGCAGCTGTCCGAGGCCGCCCTGGACGATGCCGCACAACCGCTTGAGGATCTGGAGGAACACCGTCGCAACGTGACGGATCTGGGCCGCACCGTCGAAGCCCTGGGCGCCATCGAGGAAGTCTACGCTCGCTACGCTCGCACCGAGCTGCATCGAAACGCGGATGCAGCGCTGGAGTCGACCGCGCGTCACGAGCGGCGACGGCGCGCGCAGGCGCGTGCCAGGGCGGCCGAGCAGGAGGCGGCGAAGGGCTTCGAGGCCGCCACACAAGCCAGATTTCGTCACGAACTGGAGCTTTCGCGACTGCAGGAGGAAATCACCTCGCTTCAGGCGAGCGATGCCTATCGCTCCGGTGCCGAGCTCAATGACCTGCGCAACCATGTGGGTAGTCTCGAAGAGGCCGTGCGGCAGGCGCGCGCTGAGGTCGAGCGTCGGCGCGCGGCCACCCTGCGAGCGTCGGCTGCGGTCGCCGAAGCTGTGCGCGAGGCCCGGGAGGTCCAGGGCGCGCTGGGTAGGCGCCTGTCGCAGCTCGCCGAACGCGCCAGCGACTGTGGCCTGGCCGCCCGCCCGCCAGCAAGCCCGGTGGCGGTGGCGGGCGATGCCGATCCACAGAGCACCGAAGTGCCCGCCACGCCCATCGACATCACGCCGCCTGAAAGGCAGCTGGCGGCGCTGCGTGCCGCGGCGCAGCAGCGAGGTCTCGACGTGGACGAGGTCGAACGCGCGCTGGGAGTGGTCGAAACCACCGAGCGAGACCTGCGCGCTGCGGAAGCCGCGGTCGCCGACGCCGAGGAGGCCCATGCCGCAGCCAGGGCCCAGCTGCAAGAGGCGCGCGGCGCATTCGAGACCGAGGTCTCGCGCTGGCAGCTGGCGGCCTCGGGCTGGCTCGAGCAGCTCGTGAAGCACTGCGACGAACACGGTCTCGAGGCGGCGTCCATGCCGGCCGAGCTCGACAACCCGGCCGATCGCGTGGCGCTGGGCCAGTCGCTGACCGCGCCGCTGCGCCAGCTCGTCGATGTTGCGCGCACGCGCCATCAGGAGCGGCGCGCGGCGCTGCAGGCCGCACTCGAAAGCCAAGCGGCGCGCGTCGCCGAGTGCGAAGCCCGGGTGGCGGAGCTGGCTGCACGGCAGCTTGCCGACCCGCCCCAGCAACCATGGCAACGGCGCGAGGGGCGAGCCTGTCTGGCCGAGTGGATCGACTTCGCCGACGACCTCGACGCCGCATCGCGCGCCGGCCTGGAGGCGGCGCTGGAAGCCTCCGGCCTGCTCGCAGCCGAGGTGCACGAGGACGGCGCGCTCGAGCTGGTCAATGGTCAACTGCTGGTCATGGCTTCGGCGGCCGCGGCCACAGCGCCGCTGGGCCGGTTGCTGCGGGTCGAAGCGCCCGGCGGCTCCGCGAGCGCTTCGAGCGTGGCGGCCCTCGAGCGCGTTCTGGACAGCATTTCCACCGAGCTGAGCGCCCAGGGCGAACGCACGGTGATGGCCACGGGCGGCGAGTTTCGCCTGGGCGTGCTGCGTGGACGCCATACCAAGGTCGAGGCCGAGCACATCGGCGTCAGCGCGCGCCGCCGCGCGCTCGAGCGCCAGCGCGCCGAGGCGTTGCAGCAACTGGAGCGCGCCCTCGAGGCGCGAGGCGGGCTGCGCGCCGACCTCGAAGCGGCGACCGGGGCCCTGGCCGAGGCCAACGGCATGGCGACCGCCATCCCGCCCGATCGGGCGGCCATCGGCGCCCACCTGCGCTGGAAGCAAAGCGAGGAGGGCGTCGAGCGCGCCGCCGAGCAGCTGCAGCGCCGGCGCTCTGCCGCGCTTTCGGCCGAGCGGCAGCACGCCACGGCCGCCGAGCATCTGCACGGCCTGGCCCTCCGGCTGGCCTTGCCCTCGACGCAGCGGGCGCTGGCTGCCGTGCGCGGCGAGCTGAGTGCGGCCATCACCGAGTGCACCGAGGCCCAGAGCGAACTCAAGCGGTTGGCGCGGGCGGTCGAGCAATGGCGTGCGCGTGCCGCCGCCCGCGAAGCTGAGCGAAACGACGAACGCGAGAGCAGAACTCACCTCGAGCGCGTCGAGCACGAACTCGATGCCAGGCGGACGCGTTTGGCCACGCTCGAGGAGAGCATCGGTGCCGAGTACGCGCGCGTGGTCGCCGCCGTCGAAGAAGCTCAGGGGCAACTCAAAGTTAGTAAGCGGGGCCTGCAGGAGGCTGACGACGAGCGACTGGCAGCCCAAGCGCAGGTGACCGCCACGCGAGCAGCCCACGAGGCTGCCGCTGTCGAACGCCAGCGGGCCGAGGAGGAATGCCTGCGGCTCTTGCCCACGCTACGCGAAATTCTTGCCGTTCCCGGGCTCTTGGCGGCAGTCGTTCCGAGTGCGCCCGCGGACGACGAAAGCGAGCCAGAAGCGTCCGGCGCGGTCGAAGTCCCCGTCGCCTTCCCCGGCAGTGAAGAAAGCCCCGAGGGCCTGCGCCTGCTGGCCGAGGCCATCCGTACCCAGGTGCCTGCTCCCGGTGATGAAAAGGCGAGCGCCGACAGCGTGCGGCAATCCTTGCGCAAGCGCCGCGACGCGCTCGGTGCCGGCTGGGACGCCGAGGATCACCAGCCCGAGGAGCATTTGCCCTTGCGCATCGACGTCACCGGCCCGCTCGCACCCCAGGTGCCTCTGCCCGAGGCCGGCTTTGCCGTGCGGCGCCAGCTTCTGCATATGAAGGGGCTCTTGTCGGCCAAGCAGGATCAGGCACTTCGAAATCTGCTGCAGGGGCTGGTGGCGCGCGAGGTCGCCGAAAAGCTGCATGCGGCCGGCGAGCTCATTGCGGCGATGAACCGGCGGCTGTCGGCCATCACCACCAGTCACGGCATCGGCGTGACCCTGCGCTGGCGACAGCGGGACGACCTGGAGCTGGACCTCGCAGGCACCGTGCGCCTGCTGGCCAAGCCCCCGGATTTGCGCACCGCCGAGGAAGACGGTGCGCTCAGCGCTTCCCTCGGCCAGCGCATCGACGAGGCTCGCCGCGATGACCCGGAGTTGCCTTACCGCGAGTTGATCGGGCGCGTGCTCGACTACCGGCAATGGTATCGCATGGGGTTGATTCTGCATCGCCCGGGTCGCAGCGACGAACGCCTCAGCCGGCGCACGGCGCTCTCCGAAGGCGAAAAGAAGATCGTCTCCTATTTGCCGCTCTTCGCCGCGGTGGCCGCTTCCTGCGACGGCCTGGCCGTGCGCGCCCCGAGTGCGCCCCGCTTCGTGTTGCTCGACGACGCCTTCGCGAAAGTCTCCGAGGACAATCATGCCAAGCTCTTCGGTCTGCTCGTCGAGCTGGATCTAGACTTCATCGCCACCAGCGAGCGGCTGTGGGGAACCCATGCGAGCGTTCCGGAGCTGGCGATCACGGAGGTGATCCGTGACGCCGACCTGGGAGCCATCGTGCTGGAACACTCGCGCTGGAACGGCAGGCGCCAGGAGTTTCAGTGACTTCGCTGCCGCCGGATTCACCAACGCCCCCCGAGGGCGAGACGCCGACCACGGCTGCCGACGCCGGGCGCTCGCTCTTCCGCTACGTGGTGGGCGAGGAGTGGGCCGACTACCGCGCCATCATGGCGGTCTTTGCCGGCACCTTCTTCTCGGAGTTCACGCCCGAGGAGGTGGCCAGCAGGCTGCAGGAGGGGGGCCGCGGGCTGGATGCGGCGACCGTCGGCGACCGCCTCGAGAGCCTGCGCCGCTGGGGCAATCTCACGATTTCCTCGTCCGTGGGCAACCCGAGCAGCCTCGCCGACTACTACCGGCGCCGCAATCGCTACTTGATCACGCGCGCGGGGCAGGAAGTGCATCAGGTGGTGGAGGGCGTGCTCAGCCGTGTCGACGAAGTGCGCGACGTCTCCACCGGACGCCTGCGCGCCCTGCTCGATGCGCTGGAACGGCTCGAGCAACTCGATCCGCTCGCGGCCGATGCCACGGCCCTGGCCGACGCCGTCGGTGCCGTCTTCGACCCCCACGACGCCTTCACCAGCGAGATCACGCAGTTCTTCGCCGCCATCAATCAATGGCAGAGCCGCTACGATCTGTCGCCCGACGAGCTGCGCTTCTTCGCCGAGATCCTCGTGGGCTACGTGGGTGAACGACTCGACGAGATCGAGCGGGCCGCCCGCCCCATCGGCCGGCGCCTGGCTCGGCTGAGCCCGAGCTTTCGACCGCTGGTCGAGCGCTCAACCGAAAGTTTGGCGTCGCGTGTCGATGAAGCCGGGCTGTCGGCCAGTATCGCCGTGAGCCAGCGTGCCGGCGCGCGCCTCGAGGATTGGGAGCATCTTTGTGCCTGGTTTGTGCCCGCACCCGGCAGGCCTTCGCGCATCGAGACCCTGACCCGCGACGCCATCGCCGCGGTGCGCACCCTGACCTTGAACCTCACGCGCCTGTCGCGGGCGGGGGTGGGCGCCGCCTCGCGCCGGGCCGACTTCCTGCGCCTGGCCCGCTTCTTCTCCGAAGCCGAGCCCGACCAACTCCCCCGTCTGGCGGCGGCCGCCTTTGGCATCGCGCCCAGCAACCACTACGGCATCCCCGCGGCCGACGCCGACGATCCGGTGCCCACGTTCACTTCTTTTTGGGATGCCCCCACGGCGCCGGTTCCGGTCTCCATGCGCGAGCGCGGCGATCGGGTCAATCGTGGCCGCGCAAGCCCCATGCCCGAGCGCCTCCAAGAGCGCGAGCTGATGCAGCGGCGCCGCCAGCAGCAACGCGACGCCCGCGCGCGCGTCGATCGGGAGTTGCTCGACGAGCCGACGCTCGACGGCAGGCTCCTTTCTGCGGGCGCCATGCACAGGCTAGAGCAGTTGCTGGGCCGCGCCCTCAGCCGGCTCGGCACCCGCGCCCGCAGCGCCGAGTTGGTGGAGGGCACGGGCGAGCACGCCCTGGTTTGTCGCGTCGAGCGCAGTCCCGGAACGCACACGCGTGTTCGCTCGCCAGAGGGTACGCTCAAGCTGCTCGACCTGACGGTGTCGATCGGATCCCTCCATGCGCAGCAGCGGGCTGCGCCGGAGGTGCGCGATGGCCTCTGAACACGATCCCCAGGCGGCCCTCGAGCTGCGCGTCGGCGCGCGCCACCTGCTGCAGTGGCCGCTGACGTGCAAGGAAGCCGACACGGAGATGTTTCGCCTGATCCGGCGCCACGAAGCCGATCTTGACCGTTGGTTTACTCAGCGACTGGGCTACCGCCTGCACGTGGACGCCGACACGGCGCGGCTCTTCAAGCTCGGTAGCCTGCCCCATCGGAGGCCGCTGCGGGCGCGCACGGGGAGGCCATTTCATGCGCGCGAGTACGTGCTGCTGTCGCTGGTGCTCGCCTCCACCGCCGCGGGACCGGCCGTGATCAGCCTGCGGGACTTGATCGAGCAGCTTCGATCCTGCGCCGTCGAGGCCGGGATCGAGCTGGACGACGGGCCCTCGGCGCGGCGGGCGCTGGTGGCGGTCCTGCAGTGGATGATCGAGCGCGGCCTGGCCAGCGAGCTGCACGCCGAGGTCAACGCCTACGCGGGCGATGCCCAGGCCGACGCCGTGCTCAAGGTGCGCCCCGATCGCATCGCATTGATGGCCTTGCCCGCCCTGGCCGGCGCCATGGGCGCAGAGGATTTGCTCCTGCGGGCCGAGCGCCGCGACTCGTCGCGCCAGTGGATGCGTCGGCGCCTGGTCGAAGATCCCGTGCTCTACCGCAGCGATCTCAGCGAGGCCCAGTGGTCGGAGCTGCGCCGGCGCCTGGGGGAAGAGGAGCGCTTGCTGCACGAGATGTTCGAGCTGCAACTCGAGGCCCGCGCCGAGGGTGTGGCGGCCATCGACTCCAGCGGCTCGCTCGCCGAGCAGGCCTTCCCGGCCTCCGGCACCGTCGGTCACGCGGCGCTGCTGCTGATCGAAGCGCTGCGCGACGAGGCCGGCGCTGCGGTCCCGTGGTCGAGGTTGCTCGAGGAGTTCGAGCGCCTCAGCCAAAGTCAAAGCAAGGTTTGGTCCCGGGACCTGGTCGCATCGCCGCAGCGGTTGGCGCGTCGCGTGATCGCACTGCTGGTTGATCTTCGTCTGGCCGAGTCCGTGTCGTCGCAGCCTGGCGATGCGGGCGCGTCTGGAAGCGAAGGGGAGGGCGGCGTTCGTCTGCTGCCCGCCGCCGCCCGCTTCGCACCCGAGCGTCCCCCCGAAGTGCCGGCGCCGCCCCGGCAGGGGAGTCTCTTTTGAGCGCGCCCGACTCGCTTCGCTCCGCTGAACTCGAGCCCCTGTGGAACCGCATTCGCGAGCGCCTCGAGCGCTTCGGAAGCGACAACCGCGGGCGCATTCGCGTGCCCGAACTCGGTTCGAGCGGCCGCCTCGCGCTGCAGGCCCTGCTCGGTCGCCGCCCCGGGGCCACCCTGGACCTGGGCGCACTCGAAGCCGCGCTGCTCAGGCTCGATGTGGGCTACGACCTGCCCAGTGCGCTCGCGGTGCTCGGCTTCGCGGTCTCGGGCGAGCCGGCCGCGCGGCGTGCCGAGCGTGCCGAGCGGCGCCGTGCCCAGGCGGAGGCGCGCGAGCTGGCCGCCCGCTGGCCCGAGCCCTGGGCACCCCAGTGGGCCGATGCCGTGATCCGCGCGGGCGTCCTGCGTGGACTCGATGTCGACCAGGCCCGCGAGCTGCTGGGGCGCGTTCGCCTCCTGCTCGACCGGCTCAGCGGCGAGCCAGAGGTCGTTGTCAGCCGCGTCGACCTGGCCGCACATGTGCTGGGCTCGGCCCACGCCCTTGATTCCGGGACCCGGCTCGAAGCGGCGGTGCTGCATGGGCTGCGTCTGCACCTGGGGCCGGCCGAAGCCCGTGAGTTATGGGAGCAGGTCGGCGTTCACCTGAACCTCACCTCGGGACCGGTGCTGACCTGGAATCTGCCCCTCGACGCCGACAACGGCTTGCACGAATTGGTGGCCTCGGCCCGGGAGGCGGGCATCGCCCTGCACCTCAGCCGCATGGCCCTGGAGCGACATCCGGTCGCGGTCGCGCCGGGCACACGGCTTTTGGTGGTGGAAAACCCGCGCATCGTGGAAGCAGCCGCCCAGGAGCACATTGCGAGCCCCGTGCTGTCCACCAACGGGCAGCCCTCATCCACGGTGCTGCTCCTGCTCGATCAGCTGCTCGACAGCGGCGCCGAGCTGCTCTACCACGGCGACTTCGATGCGGCGGGCCTGGCGATCTGCGAGCGCATGCGCGAGTTGGGCTTGCGCCCCTTCCGCATGAACGAAAGCGACTACCTGCAGGCCCTGGCGGTGGCCGACGTCGACGGGGCCCAGCTGCCCATCGACATGCAGCCGGCGGGAGCGACGCCGTGGGATCCGGCGCTGCAGGTGGCCTTCGAGCGCGAGCGCCGCATTGTGCACGAGGAGCGCTTGCTGCCGGACCTGATCCGCGCGCCGCTTTCCTTTGGTGTTCAGTAGGCACGGTGCGCGCACTGTGTTGGCCGAAACTAGCCATTAATAGTGGATGGGGCGCAGTTTGGCTAGTCATCTGTGTCGGTGTCCGGCTTCAAAGAGAGCGAGTGCTGCGTGCCGATCTTGGCCTCCAAACCTTGGCCTTGTGCTCGTGGCTTCCTACATCAAGAGCTTGATTCGTCGTCGACTCGAATGGGCCGTGGACTCGAGAGGGAGAGCGGGCGCTTCGGATTGTCGCATTGCTCGGGAAGCGGCTGGGCACCGGACCGCACGGCAACTCGCTGTTGGCCCTGGGCAAGGCCCGGACCATCGAAGGCATGGAGCCGATCGCGGAGCAGAACGGACTGCCCATCGGGGTCTCCCAGGACCTCGCAAATCCCCGTCGCGGTGCCTTACACGCACTTCATCGAGAAATCCTTCAAGGGCACCCTCGGTGGCGTCGGCGGCTTTCCCGGCTTCAGCCCGGCCGATCTCAACAACCTGCCGCGCCTGGCGAATCAGGGGGTGGAGTTCGAGCGCACGACGGTGCTACCGCTGGACACCGCGGTCGAGACGGGGGATTTCGAACATCCCCTTCGTCGTCCAGCAGGCGGATGCCACGGAGATGAAGGTCACTTTCTGGATCCAGGAGCTGAAGGGCGGTGGTCTGCGTCTTCAGTATTCGCAGCTGATCTTCCTGGACTTCTTTGATCGCGGCGACCGTCAGCCAGGTCGCATTCGCTGGCCCCACGTCAGCATCCATAGGCTGACGAAGGAAGCTTGAGCCACGCGTGTCCCGGCGCTTCGTCATGGAGCGAAGCGCCGGGGCGCGCAGCATCACAAAAACCGGCCCACTTGCGGTGCGTGGCCGGCAGGGTGCACCCTGAGGCGGCAACACGAAGATCCCAGGGTGTGCGATGTCAACAAAGCTTTTCTCCTACGCCGTGCTACTGACATGGCTGACCCAGGCATGCGGCGACGGAAAGCCGAATGATGGCAGCGCCGGCGACGCAGACGCGCCGGCCTCCGTTGCTGCCGGTGCAGCTGCTGGTGGCAGCGGCGGAACCGGTGGCGCAGCATCGCTTGACGGGTCCGCGAGCGATGGCACTCCGAGCACCGCGGATGCCGGCACCGCGAGCGACTCCGACGGTGCCGTGGCGGGTGGCGGCGATGCTACGGCCAGTAACACCGGCGGCGACGCCAGCACCGCGAGCGAGCCCTCCGAAGTCCGCGCCTTCCCGGGCGCCGAAGGCTTCGGTGCCATGGTGACCGGCGGTCGTGGTGGCGCCATCCTGCGGGTCACGACGCTCGAGCCCACCGGTCCGGGCAGCTTGCAGGAGGCCTTGAACACGCCGGGCCCGCGCATCATCGTCTTTACGGTCAGCGGGGTAATCGACGGTCCGCTCTTCGAGATTCCCCACGGCGACCTCACCATCGCCGGCCAGACCGCGCCCGGTGGCGGCATCACCATCGGCGGCCGCCTCTACGGCGCCTACGACTACGACGTCGGCAACATGATCATCCGACACGTGCGGATTCGACCGGAGTACGACGGCTCGGACGTGGCCCAATTCGACGGCATCCAGTTTTCGCGCAACCACCATTTGATCTTCGATCACGTATCCGTCTCTGGCGGTGTCGACGAGACGGTCGACCTCTACGAGAGCAAGGACGTAAGCTTCCAGTGGTCCACGGTGGCGTTTTCGCACCTGGAAAACGGCCATAACTACGGCTTGATCAACGGGCCGGACGGCGCTCGCGTCTCGGTGCACCACAGCCTCTTTGCCCATCATCTCAATCGCACACCGGCCATCGCCAACGGCCCCGCCGAGATGATCAACCTGGTGGATTACAACGTGCGCCATGGTTTCGTGCACCACAACCCGGCCTCGGGTCCCTTCAACCTCGTCGGCAACTACTTCAAGGACGGCGGCGACGACACCATCTTTCCGTTCTTCTTCGACGATACCGACCTGGAGGGCTTGAGCTATTACCTCGAAGATAATTTCGTGGAGGGCGCCGACTCGGACTGTGGCGACGGCTACATCACCGACGCCTGGGCCCAGTGCGAGAACCTGGACGCGCTGGAGAGCCAGCGTGCGCAGGCCCTCCACGACTTCACGGGCCAGGGCGACAGCTACCGCCCCGTGACTGTGGACGACGTGCAGGACGCCTACGCCGCCGTGCTCGCCCGCGCCGGGGCCTTCCCGCGCGATGTGGTCACCACCACCGCCGTGAGCGACGTGGAAGCCGGCAGCGGTAGCTGGGGCCACTTCTATCCGGTGGACCTGATGGCGGGGCTCACGCCGGCAGCGCCACCGACCGACGCTGACGAGGATGGCATGGCCGATGACTGGGAGTTGCAGCAGGGGCTGGACCCTTCAGACGGCTCCGATCACGCCAGCGTCATGCCCTCGGGCTACACCGCCATCGAGGACTACGTCAACGGCCTGGCAGACGCGCTTGTCGCCCCGTAGTCATGGGTATCGTATCGTACGGGCATAACTGCAAGTCAGCGAGAACGGCTGACCACGCGCCCATCCTCGCCGGTGAGCGTTAGCCGCCCCTCGCGCAGGGCGAGGGCGTCTTCGCCAAATATCTCGCGGCGAAAGCCCCGCAGGGCGGCAACGTCCACGTCGCCCTCGGCGGCGATGGCCTCGAGTTCGGTCCGTGTCGCCACCAGTCGCGGGGCCACCCCATGGGCATCGCAGCGCAGCCTGAGCAGGGCTTGCAGCAACGCCACCATGCTCTCGTCGTAGTCGCGTTCGGGCGGGCGTTCGGGCGGCTGTGGACAGTCCTCGTCGGCCAGGGCGCGGCCGCGTTCGATGGCGGCCAGCAGGGCCTTGCCGTCGGCGCCGCGGGCCACCGCGTCCTTGAGACCGCGTACGCGCGCCAGCTGTTGGCGGTCGCGGGCCGGGTTTTGGGCCAACTCGGCCAGGGCGTCGTCGCGCACGACCCATCCGCGGGGCAGGTCGCGCTCGATGGCGGCCCGCTCGCGCCAGGCCGCCAGCTCGCGCAGGATGGCCAGGCTGCGTGGGCTGCCGCGGCGCAGCTTGATACGGCGGTAGGCCTGCTCGGGCTCCACGGCTTGGGTGGCCAGCTCGAGCAAGCCGAGCATCTCCTCCTCGATCCAGCTGCCGCGACCGCTGCGTTCGAGTTCAGCGGCAAGCGCTTCGTAGACGTCGCAGAGGTGGGTGACATCGCCCAGGGCGTACTTAACTTGGCGTTCGGTCAGGGGTCGGCGCGACCAGTCGGTGGCCTGGGAAGCCTTGTCGACGTCGCGACCGAGCAGCTCGCGCACCAGCCGGTCGTAGCCCGGTTGGTCGCCGTGACCGCAGACCGAGGCGGCGATTTGAGTATCGAAGTAGGGGGCTGCCACGACGCCGGTCGCGCGCTCGAGAATCTGCAGATCCTGGCGACCGGCGTGCATCACCTTGAGAACATCGGAGGCGGCCAGCAACTCGGCCAAGGGGGCCAGGTTCAAGCCGGCGGCCAGCGCGTCGATGGCGGCGCTGCGGGTGCCATGTGCGATCTGGATCAGACACAGTTGCGGAAAATACGTGCGGTCGCTCATGAATTCCGTGTCGATGGCGACGTAGGGTGCGCCTCGCAGTGGAGCGCAAAAGGCGGCGAGCTCTTCGGTGGTGCAGATCAACATCGGCCGCGGTGTAACACGACACTTCGCCATAGGTCGGTATCGCGAGCGCGCATCCTGGACGTTTGCCCCGGATTTTAGCCCCCAGTTTTGGGAGGGCGGGAGAGGGAACGGGCTGGCTTCGGAGCTTGAACGGGACCTAACCCGGAATTAGGGCGCCCAAGCGACGACACAGCGACCGAATCGTGGAACGGTACGCTTGAACGTGTCGTCTTCTTCACACCACGCGCCGAGAGAGGAATCCATGACAGATGCGAGGGCTTCACGCGGGCAGCGCCGGCTGCGCGTATCGACGGTTGTGCTGTGCGGCCTGGCCGTACTGTTCGTTGTAGCGGCCTGCGGGGGTGACGACGCCGGCGGCAACGCTTCGGGCAGCGGCGACGATCTCTTCGGCAATGCGGGCTCGAATAATGGCAGCGGCGACGGCAGCGGGAGCGGGGACGGCAGCGGCGATGGCAGCAGCAGCAACGGCGGCGGCGCGGCGGGCGCGGTGGGTGGTGACCTGGTGGGTTCAGAGGCCTGCGAGCGCGTCAACCTGGTCATCTCGGTCGACGGCTCGATGAGCATGACCGAGGAACTCGAAGCCATGCGCGACACCATCTTCCCGGCCTTCTCCCAGCGCCTGAGCCAGATCGGCGCCGGCCTGCAGGACTTCCGGGTCGCCACCCTGGATGCCTGCCCCCAGCCATCCAACTTCCACACGCGCGGCAACGGCGGCGAGTGCAGCTTCCAGGGCGGCAACAACTGGATCGAGAGCAGCTCCGGCGCCATGTCGGCCGAGTTCGCCTGCGTGGGTGACATCTTCCTCGGCGACCAGCAGTGCAGCGGCGACAACGACGACGAGCAGCCGGCCTCGGCGATCGCGGCGGCCCTGGAGGAGCCCAGCGCCAGCGGCGTCAACGCCGGCTTTGCACGCAAGGACGCGCTGCTCATCGCCATCGCCATCACCGACGAGGACGAGCAGCCCACCGGCCAAGCCCAGTCGGCCGAGCAGGTCTACAACCGCCTGGTCGAGACCGTCAGCGACGACCCGCGGCGCATGGTGTTCTTGGGCATCGGCGGCAGCCGCGACTGCCAGGGAGGGGCCTACGGCGACGCCGACCACGCCCAGAAACTGCAGCAGATCACCGGGCTGTTCGAAAACCACGATCGCGGCGTGTTCTGGGATCTCTGCGAAGGGCGTCTGGAGGATGGTCTGGAGCAGGCATTCCAGGTCATCGAGCGCGCCTGCGAAGAGCTTACACCCTGCGGCGACCTGGACGAGTACTGCGGTGGCACCCCGCCAGAGGGGGGGCAGTCGCCTTTCTGCGTGGAGTTTCCCGACGATCCGAGCTGCACGGTTCAGTGAGGGCGCGGCGACGGCGTAGACTCGCGTCGTGAACAGATGGTTGCGCAGCCCGCTGCTGGGCGGGCTCGGATGGCTGCTGGCGCTGGCGCTGGTGGTGGCCCGTCTTGTCGGATCGGAACGGGCCGAGGCCCCGGCCGCGGTCGCCGCTGTCGAAACCCAGTCCGCGATCGGCGCGGCGCAGGCAGCGCCCGCGGAAGCTACGGGCCCGTTGCTCGCCCTGCAGCGATGCGGCGAGCGCCTGCGTCGCGTCGAGGCCCGCTGCGCCGAGGCCGTGGCCGCCGGGGCCACTTCCGGTAGGGCAGCCGCGCTGGACGACGCCCGTCAAGATCCGCCGGCGGGGCAGGGCGTTGCCGGCGCAGGTGCTGACCCGCAGCCGGTGGCAGCCGGAGACACCCGAAACGCTCGAGCCGGCGACGGCACCCCTGCGCAAGCCTCCTCCGCCGGACGGCAGTTGGTCTCCCGCGTTCTGGGCGTGCCCATGGAGGAGGCGCGCTGGCTCGAGCAATACGTGTGCGCCGTCGGCGACCTGCGCGCCGGGGCGCTCGACGAGCTGCGCGAGGTGGTCGAGTCCGGCGGCGACGGGGAAGCGCTCGATCGCGCCCTTTCCGAGGCCCAGGCCCAGCGTCGTGCGGTGCTCGACGACTTACAGCAGCGCCTGGGCGAGGAGCGCTACACGAAGCTGCGTTCGGTGGGCGGGCTGGGGCTTTTGGGCTCGGCCCTATCCTGCGAGCGGGCGGATGACGCTCCAGGCGATCCGGGCTACAACGTGCCGCCATGAAAGACCTCGAAAAGCTGGTGTCGGAGGCCCACGCCGACCGCAGCCGCTTGGCGGACCCGGCCCACCGCGAGGCGGTGCTGCAGACCATCGAGGCGCTCGACAAGGGCCAGCTGCGCGTGGCCACGCCCCCCGACGAGCCCGACGGATCCTGGACCACCCACGCCTGGATCACGCAGGCGGTGCTGCTCTACTTCGGCCTGCGCGGCATGGAAAAGATCGAAGTCGGCCCCTTCGAGTTCCACGACAAACTGCCGCTCAAGCGCGATCTGGACAAGGCCGGGGTGCGCGTGGTGCCGCCGGGCACCGCCCGCTACGGTGCCTTCATGGAAGAGGGCTCGGTCCTGATGCCCGGCTTCGTCAACATCGGCGCCTACGTGGGCCGCGGTGCCATGGTCGACACCTGGGTCACGGTCGGCTCCTGCGCCCAGATCGGGCGCGACGTGCACCTGGCCGGCGGCGTCGGCATTGGCGGCGTGCTCGAGCCGCCCGGGGCGACACCGGTGGTGATCGAGGACGGCTGCTTCATCGGCAGCCGCTCGGTGGTGGTGGACGGCGTGCGCGTTCGGCGCGGGGCCGTGCTCGGCGCCAACGTGGTCCTGACCTCGAGCATGGCGATCATCGACGTGACTGGCAGTGAACCACGCGAATACCGGGGAGAAGTGCCCGAGCGGGCGGTGGTGATCCCCGGCACTCGACCCAAGCGTTTTGCTGCCGGTGAGTACGGCGTGCCGTGCGCGCTGATCATCGGTACGCGCAAGGAAAGCACCGACCGCAAGACCTCGCTCAACGAGGTACTGCGGGACTTCAAGGTTTCTGTCTGAGGTAGAGAGTCAGCAATGGGCGCAGTTCAAGAAGCGAGTGAAATCTCGGAGGCCCTCGAGCGCACCCTGCTCGAGATCACCGCCATCGATAGCCCCATCGGCGAAGAGCGGGCCCTGTGCGACCACCTGGAAGCGCGTTTCGGACACTCCCTGGGCAACGCCAGCCTGATCCGCTTCCACGACAGCCTGATCGTGCGCGTCTGCGAAAAGCCGGGCGCGCCGCGCGTCGCCCTGGTGGGGCATCTGGACACGGTGCGCACCAGCCACGATGGGCCGGCGCGCGTCGAGGGCACGCGGCTCTACGGCGCCGGTGCCGCCGACATGAAATCCGGGCTGGCCGTCATGATCGAGCTGGCCGAGCGCGTCGACCGCAGCAGCCTGCCCTGCGACCTGACGCTGATCTTCTACGAGCGCGAAGAGGGGCCGTTCGAAGAGAACATGCTCGGGCCCCTGATCGACAACTTCGATCTGCTGCGCGAGCTGGACTTCGCCATCTGCCTCGAACCCAGCAGCAACGAGCTGCAGCTGGGCTGCATGGGCTCGGTGCACTGCACCGTGCACTTCGAGGGCCGCACCGCCCACAGCGCACGCCCCTGGCAGGGCGAAAACGCCATCCTCAAGGCCGCGCCCTTCTTGCAGCAGCTGGCCGAGCGCGAGCCCAACGAGGTGCAGGTCGACGGCCACAGCTTCCGGGAAGTGCTGTCGCCGACCCTGGCCCACGCCGGCGGCGGCCGCAACGTCGTTCCCGACCGCTTCGAGCTCAACCTCAACTACCGCTTCGCCCCGCCACGTACGCCGCAGCAAGTGGTCGACGAGTTGCGCAAGCTGGTGGGCGATGCGGCGGTGCTCGAGCCCACCGACCTGTCGCCGGCCTGCCGACCCCATGCCGACCATCCCTTTGTGAAGCACCTCACGGCCTGCGGCGTCAGCGGCGTCAAAATCAAGCAGGCCTGGACCGACGTGGCCCGTTTTGACCAGGTCGGCGTGCCGGCGGTCAACCTGGGACCCGGAACCCAGAGTCAAGCCCACCAACCCAACGAGTACACCGAATTGCCGCTGCTGATCCAGGGCTACGAAATCTTCCGGCGCTTCATCGAAGGGCTACCCGTCGGGCCCTGATGGCGGACCAGAACGAAAGCGGCGGGCGGGCCGGCGCGGAGCCGGAGCCCTTCGGCCTGTTGCCGGCCCAGTGGGACGCACGCCTTTCGCAGTGGGGACAGCCCCGCTACCGCACCGAGCAGATCCTGCGCTGGCTTCACGAGCGGGGCGTCTTCGAGCCCGAAGCCATGAGCGACCTGCCCAAAAGCCTGCGAACGCGGCTTGCGGAAGCGGGACTGCGGGCGCCGTCACGGCTTGCGAGCGAGCATTTGAGCAGCGACGGCACGCGCAAGCTGCTGCTCGAGCTCGGCGACGGACGGCGCGTGGAAAGCGTGCTCATCCCGCGCGAAGCGGTATCGGAGCGCGACATCTACGCCGCGCCCGACGATGCCGAGCCGCCCGACGCCGAGGAGGCAAAGCGCCCCCGGGTCTACACCCAGTGCATCTCCTCGCAAGTGGGCTGCGCCATGGGCTGCGGCTTCTGCGCCTCGGGCATCGCGGGCCTCAAGCGCAACATGAGCGCCGCTGAAATCGCATCCCAGGTCGCGCTCGCCCGCGGCCTGCTCGGGCAAGAGGGGCGCTTGGCGGGGGTCGTGCTCATGGGCATGGGCGAGCCCCTACACAACTACGATGCCGTGTCCCAGGCCCTCGAGTTGCTCGCCGACCCGCGCGCCATGGGCATCTCGCCGCGCCGGGTCACCGTCTCCACCAGCGGCCTCGTCGACGGCATCGACCGCCTGGGCCGCGACTTCCAGGGCAAGGTGGGCCTGGCGGTCAGCGTGCATGCCCCGAGCGACGCCATCCGCGACCGCATCATGCCCATCAACCGGCGCCACCCCCTGGACGAACTCATGGCGGCCCTCAGGCGCTACCCCTTGCCAGCGCGCCGTCGCATCACCATCGAGTACACCCTCATCGACGGCATCAACGACGCCGACGAACACGCGCGCGCGCTATCGGAACGGCTTCGGGAACTGCGAGTCAAGGTAAACCTCATCCCCATGAACGCGGTGCCCGGCAGCCAATGGCGCGCCCCGACAGCCGCCCGGGTCGACCGCTTTCAAAAGCTGCTCAGGGAGCGGGGCCTGGACGTCTTCGTGCGCAAGCGCCGCGGCGACGACATCGCGGCGGCGTGTGGACAGCTCGCACTGCACGGCGAGACGCGCAAGGTGCGCACGGCGCCGGGGGAGGGCCGGTAGCGACCGGAACTACGGCTCCCTGCGGGACGTGGCTGCCGATGAACAAGGCAACCTCGATGTCGTCAGCGCCGGTGATCCTTCCAACCGCGAGAGTCCATCACAGCTCGGGCCTTTCGTCTACAGCGTCTGCGGCTGCGCGGGCGTGGCGGTGCGCAAGCTGCAGATGGACGGCGAGCTGCTGTGCGGGTGTCAGCACCCCGAAGCGCACTCCTACGGGGAGGCGTTCACTGTCGACGGATCGGGGTGATCGCTACGACAGATATGCTCTCGGCGATGCCGAAGGAATGCCTTGCCGTGCTTTGGCTCTAGCCGATCAGGTGCAAGACCGAGCACCACCCCGACCCTGGCCTGACGCGCTTTACAGCACCGCGCACACATGAAAAAATTTGTCCGACTCGCCGGACGGTCATGACTGGATCCAATCCCCCGACAAGACAGTGGCATCCCGGCGTCGTCGCGTTGCTCTACGCAGCTGCAATCGCTTTCGCACACGCGCCGGTGGTCTTTCTTGGCCGCACGCTCGATCCGCTTCTACTGCACCCTCTACCGGGCTCTGAGGTGCCTGAGGGACGAAGCCCCGAGCCAATTTTCAACATCGATCTGGCGACACCGGCGCATTATGAGATGCCTGTCGACGCCATGGTGGGACGGGAACTCAGGGCGGGAAGGATCCCGCTGTGGAGTTCGGAGCTCGGCGTGGGCGCGCCCCTACTGCAGCAGTATTCGAGCCGCGTGCTCTTTCCGCTGCAGTGGTTGTGCAACCTGATGCCACCATGGATGTGGGACTACGGCCTCCTTCTGAGGCCGTGGCTTGCAGCCCTGGGCGTATTCCTGTTGCTGCGCCGCGTGATCGACCCGGCCTGTGCTTTCTTCGGCGGCCTGATGTACTCGCTGTCCGGGGTATTCACGTGGTTTGTGCAGCTGCAGCAGTTCACCAACGTAGCCATGATGGCGCCCTACGCGATCCTGGCCGTCGACTGGCTGTCGCGGCCCAATCCGAGCGTGCAACAGCGACTTTTGGCTGCCGTTTTTATGGCGTTGCTGATGCTGGCCGGCCAGCCGGAGGTGGCCGTACCCGTCCTGGTGTTGGCTGGAATCTGGATCCTTACGCGAAGCTTCGACTCCCACGGCGCACGCCTACATTCCCTGCGTTCGCTGCTCCAGGCATCTGTGGTCGCGGTCGGGCTCTCAGCCCCGCTTCTGCTGCCATTTGCCGAGTTCGCCAATGCGGCGTTCCACCTGCATCCAGCCGGCGGCGTCATGGGCAGCATCGCCGCAACTCCGTTCCAGTACGTCGGTGCGTTGCTGCTGCCGACGATCAGTTACCTCCCGGTCCCCTTCACCGACCACCCTCACAACGGAGTTTGGGATGTGTGCGGCGGGTACATCGGAATCATCGGCGCTCTGAGCGCATTGTTGGCATGGTTCGCTCCGGCCGGTCTCGCCACGCGCCTGGCCCGCGTCACCGGGGTCTTCGCCCTGGTGATCGTGCTCAAGAACATCGGGTGGCCCCCCTTCGTGTGGCTGGGGCGTCTACCGCTCATCGATCAAATTTGGACGCCACGCTGGGCAGGACCGGCCTGGGTTCTCGCCCTCTGTCTGGGTGCGGCCTGTGGCGCCCACGCCTGGTTCGAACGCAGCCCGAGTGTCCGAGAAGGGCGAGGTTTGCGAAGGATCGTGGGCGTCATGGCCGGTGGCCTGTGGATTTGGGCGGCGATTCTCGCTTGGCTATTCGCGACGCGACGACCGATGACGACGGCCGAACACTGGCTGGGTGCCATCGACGCGACGCGGACAATCGGCTTCGAAACCTGGCTGGCCCTCGGCGTTGCCACCGTGCTCGAGCTGTTTTCTGTCGCAGTGCTCCTGCGTGCACCGAACCGCGAGCGTGGAATGGCCGCGCTCGGCTTTCTCTCCCTTGCAGAACTCAGCTACGTGCTTCCGCTCGGCTATGACGACGAGACGATGCTTTGGGCGTTGATGCCCGCGGCCATTCTGGTGGCCTGCGCCCTCGCGCTGCTGGCGGCGCGCACCCGGGTTGCCTATCTGCTATCCGTCCTGGCGCTGTTTTGCCATCTGCTCGTCGACCACAGCGCATCGTCGGGTCTACCCTCGCGTCCGGCCGATCGCGAGCCCCCCTATGCGCGCTACCTGGCCGAACACGCCGGCCTCGACCGCGTCGTCGGCATCGGTGATCTGCTCTACCCCAACGGCCCCTCGCGATTGGGCTTGCACAGCGTGCATTTTGTTGTCGCGCTACAGCCCCAAAGCGTGCACCGAATGGTCCGATCGATGCAGCCGGCCGGCTACCGCTGGTTTCTGCCACTGTGGTTTACGGGTATCCCAATGCTGGAAAAGCAGTTACCCGCGACCGATCGGTTGCGCACTGGAATGGAGACGCTCGCAGCCGCCGCGCAGCAGTATGCATTTCTCGGGGTCCGCTACATCGCTGTACGAAGGCAGTACGAGAGCGAACTGCTGCGACTTGCAGTTCCGGGAACCTTCGCGCGCCGCTGGGGCGACGAGCGCGTGGCCATCTACGAAAACCCGTACGCTCTTCCCCGCGCGTTCATCGCCAGCGCAGTCGAGCTTCGCGCCGACGAGCAGCCCGCCCTCGTCGAAATCGATCGCAGATCGGGCTCGCCCCGTGTCCGCGTTTCCGTCGATCGCGGGATTGCCTTGCCTCCAGCAGCCGCCAACTCGCTGCAGCAAGTGCGAATTGAGACCTACACGTCAGATGAAGTGACGCTTGTGAGCAGGACTGCTGCGCCTGCACTCGTGGTTCTCACAGATGCTTTCGAGGACGGTTGGTTGGCGTGGGTCGATGCTTCCCCGACGCCCGTTGTGAAGGTCGCCGGATCGGTGCGCGGGGTCTTTGTGCCGCCGGGCGAGCACCGCATCCTGATGCAATACAGTCCCAACAGCTGGAACTTGGGAGTCTTTTTGTGCGGCATGGCGGCTGTCGCGGGCCTCGCGTGGCTGGCGCTGGACCTGCGGCGACGCCGACTGGCGCTAGCCGAGCAACCGGTCTGAACCCGCTTCACGGCTCTGGAGGTCCGCGGGAGGATTCGATTCAGCGGGCTTGCTGACCGACGGCGAACGTCGAAGGTGGGTTCTGCTATCCAGGGGCAAGGGAGCCTCGGCCAGACCGGTCACATGGACGGAGTAGAGCAAGCGTGCGTAACCCTGCGAAACCCGCATGAGTCCATTCCAAGACAGCGCCTTTGCCTCCCCCGCATCTCGGGTGCCGAGTCGATACGGTACCTCGGCAAAGAGCACTCCTCGGCGGGAGAGCTGCACGAGAATGTCGGTGGTAAAGAAGAACCCGTCGTCCCTTGTGGGCAACGCGAGCAGCAGCGATCGCCGGCACAGGACGGTGCCGTTGGTGTAGTTGAAGCTCAAGCCAAAGCTGAGATTCACGATGGCGCGATAGGCCGCCGAGATCACGTTGCGCAGCGGGGAACGGACCTCTCGGTTGTAGACGAAGGGCACGATTACATCGACATCGTCCAGGAGGCGCCAGTAGCGAAGGATTTCTCCGGGCTCGTTTTCGTTGTCGCCGGGCAACATGCAGATCGCGTCGCCGCGCGCCGCGTCCACGGCATCCCAGAACGAGGCGCCGATTCCCTGGGGCGTGTCGTGATCGAGCAACCGCACACGGGCATCGGCGGCAGCGACTTCGAGTGCGATCTCCCGTGTCCGATCCCTGCTGCCATCGTTGATGACGATCACTTCACCATCGACGCCGCAGTCGTCGAATGCGTTCAGGGTAGCCCGCAATGCATCGCGAATGTGCTGCTCCTCGTCGAGAGCCGGCATCGCGATGCTGATGTCTATGCGCCCTTGCGTGTCAGGCCGTACGCCGCTCAACGTCGGTCTCCAGGTCCGCGGAGCTGCGAGCACATATCGACACGAAGCATAGCCACGAACTGCCGGATTGGAAACCGCTATGGCGGTGTATCGGCCGCCAGGGCCAACCTGCGAGGTCATGCGACAGAAGCTCACATCCACGCACTCGGGGCCCAGCTCCATCACACCCGCGAGGGCGCAAAAAGGCTTTGAGAAGGTCATCAGCTACATGGCAAGATTCCGCTTGCGCCTATGGTTGCCAGAGACGGCCGAAACTCGAGCGAAAGGGTCGATGAGGGCCGTGCTCGCCGATTGCTGCGTTCCATGATGCGCACGCGCATGACCGAAGAGGCAATCGCGGGTGAGTATCCGGATCAACAGATGCGCTGTCCGGTTCATCTGTGCGTCGGGCAGGAGGCCATCGCAACGGGAGTCAGCGATGTGCTCGAGTCGCGGGATTGGGCGGTCAGCGGTCATCGTTCCCACGGTCACTATCTGGCCCGAGGCGGCGACCTGCCTGCGATGCTCGCCGAACTCTACGGACGTGCCACCGGATGCTGTGAAGGCAAGGGCGGATCGATGCACCTCATCGACCTCGAAGCGGGATTCCTCGGCGCCGTGCCCATCGTCGGTAGCACCGTGCCGATAGGCGTGGGTGCCGCTTTTGGTTGCTCGATGCGGAGTGAGGATCGCGTGGTCGTCGTCTATCTGGGCGACGGTGCGATGGAAGAAGGCGTCGCACACGAAAGCCTGAACTTTGCTCGGTTGAAGCGACTTGGGGTGGTCTTCGTGTGCGAAAATAACCTCTACTCTGTCTACACGCACCTACGGGAACGCCAGCCCCCAGAGCGAAGCCTCTGCGACCTCGTTCGCGGGCATGGAATCGAGGCCCACGAGGGTGACGGCAATGATGTCCTCGAGGTTCGCCGTCTGGCCGCGGATGCCGTTGAGGCCGCCCGTGCTGGCCGCGGGCCGGTCTTCTTGGAACTATCGACCTACCGTTGGCGCGAGCATTGCGGCCCCCATTATGACGATGAGCTCGGATACCGAGAGGAGGGCGAACTGGCTGGCTGGCAACAGCGGTGTCCGATTCAGCGCTTTGAAGCGCTCGTGTTGGAGCAAGGACTGATGGATGACGAGTCCATTGGGGCGATGAGAAACGAGGTCGCAGAGGAGATTGGTCAGGCCTTCGACTTTGCCAGACGCAGCCCGTTTCCCGAGAAGGAACGTCTCTTCGCAGACGTTTTGGCTGATTGAACGCTCAGGTGTCCCGCGAACGAAAGTTCTACGAAGCCGTAAACGAAGCGCTTGACCTGTGCCTCGCGCGGGATGCTGCAGTGTACGTGATGGGACTTGGGGTTCCCGATCCGAAGGGCATCTTCGGGACGACGGTTGGTCTCGCGCAGAAGTACGGGCCCGATCGGGTGAGCGACATGCCGACCTCGGAGAACGGCATGACCGGAATCTGCATCGGCTCGGCATTGGTCGGCATGCGGCCCATCATGATCCACCAGCGCTTCGATTTCGCGCTCCTGGCCATGGACCAAATCGTCAATCAGGCGGCGAAATGGCACTACCTCTTTGCGGGTAAGGCCCGCATCCCACTTACCATACGCCTGATCGTGGGACGCGGATGGGGGCAGGGGCCCCAACACTGTCAGAGCCTGCATGCGTGGTTCGCACACATTCCCGGGCTCAAGGTCGTGTTGCCGGCCTCTCCGCGGGATGCCAAGGGCCTTTTGATCGCGGCGGTTCGGGACGACAACCCGGTGATCGTCGTCGAACACAGGTGGCTGCATCAAACCTACGGCGAGGTTCCCGCGGATGCCTATGAGACGCCAATCGGCGAAGCGGCGATCGTGCGCGAGGGACGAGACGTGAGCCTGGTAGCGGTCTCACACATGGTCCTTGAAGCTCTTAGGGCGGCGGAATTCCTGAGCGCACACGGCATCGAGGCTGAGGTGCTCGATCTGCGCTCGATCGCGCCCCTCGATCGAGACGCGATCGAAGCGACGGTACGCCGGACCGGGCACCTCCTGGTCGCCGACATCGGGTGGACCGGATTCGGGTTGAGCGCAGAGGTCATCACGACCGTGGTGGAGCGGGCGCATCAGGCGCTGAAGGCACCGCCGCGCCGCATCGCTCTACCCGATGTCCCCATCCCCACCACTCCGGCGCTGTCCAAATACTGTTACCCGGATGCCTGGGATCTCGCGCGCGCTGCCGCGGAGATGCTGGGACATCATGATTTACAGCTACCCAATCGCCCCGCGGACGCCAAGTTGGACGTTCCAGACCCGTCCTTTACAGGGCCCTTCTGAGCCGCGCACATGCAGGAGGCGAGAATTCCCTACGTCGATGTCGCGGGTGCTCAGGCACCGCTTCGCGATGAACTCTTGGCGGCGGTTGCGGAGGTCATCGATCATGGACAGTTCATCCTGGGGCCCAAGGTCGAAGAGTTCGAGGCGGCCTTCAGTCGGCTATGCGGGGTGGAACATGCCGTTGGGGTCAACTCGGGTACCGATGCGTTGATGCTGGTGCTGCGCGCGCTCGATATCGGACCCGGGGATGAAGTCATCACGGCACCCAACTCATTCGTGGCCAGCGCCAGTTGTATCGCCGCGCGAGGCGCCCGGCCGGTCTTTGTAGATGTTCGCCCGGACTATAATCTCGATCCGGCGCTGCTCGAAGACGCCATCACTCCGCGCACCCGAGCGATCGTGCCCGTGCACTTAACCGGTCGCCCCGCGGACATGGATGCGATCATGGCCGTCGCCACCAAGCACGGCCTTGCCGTTGTCGAAGACGCTGCGCAGGCGGTGTGCGCACGCTATCGCGACCAGTCCGTCGGCTCGTTCGGAAACGCGGGCTGCTTCAGCCTCCATCCGCTGAAAACCCTCGGTGCCTGCGGAGATGCCGGCATCATCACGACAAATGATGCCGAAATCGCGCGCAAGACGCGACTCTACCGCAACCTGGGCCTCGAGACCCGTGACGACTGCACCGTCTGGTCGAGCAATTCCAGGCTCGATGCTGTTCAGGCCGCCCTGCTGCTCGTCAAGTTGCCGGAACTCGAGGGCTGGACGGAGCGCCGATGCACAAATGCACGGCGCTACTGCGAAGCCCTTTCGAAAATTGAAGGTGTTGATACGCCCGTCGATCTTCCCCACGAGCGCGCCGTCTACCATACCTACATGATCAGTGCTGAGGCTCGCGATCTGCTCAAGGAGTATCTCGCGATGCAGGGCATCGATACCGCAATTCACTACCCGGTACCGATCCACCTTCAGACGGTCGCAAAGAATCTCGGCTATCTGCGCGGCTCCTTTCCAGTCGCCGAGCGGCTGGCTTCGAGAGTTCTCAGCCTGCCCGTCTATCCAAAGCTTACCGAGCAGCAAATCGAGCGAGTTTGCTCATCCATACGCAACTTTTATGCGCAAGGGCTGGGCAGTTCAACAGCTTCGAATGGAGCGCGAGGCTAGTCACCAGTGCCCGATTCAGCGATGTCGGAGGTTCTCGCTCGTCTTGGGGCTCGATCGCTTCTCTGCTCATCCGCGCTCATCCGCGCTCATAGACGGCTCGAACTCAGAAAGGACGTCACAGCGCGATGAAGGTTCCCTTCTCGTATCTCGAACGCCAATTTGCCGACGTGGACGCCTATCTCGAAGAGATTCGAAGCGTCGTGACCCAGGGTGACTTTACTCTCGGGCGGGCCGTGTCCGAGTTCGAGAGTCGCTTTGCGGACATTTCGGGCATCGAGCACGCGGTCAGTGTGGGGAGCGGTACAGATGCCATCGCCCTGTCTTTGCACGCCCTCGGCATCGGACCTGGTGACGAAGTCATTACGGCGGCCAACACGTTCATCGCGACGGTTGGCGCAATCGTGCAACTTCACGCGCGGCCCGTATTCGTCGACAGCGAGGACGGCTTCGTCATCGATTGCAACAAGATCGAGGCGGCCATCACGCCACGCACTCGTGCAATCGTCCCGGTTCACTACACCGGCAATCTCGCCGACATGCCTCGGGTCATGGAACTCGCTCGTCTGCATGACCTCGTCGTGGTGGAGGACGCCTGTCAGGCGATCGGCGGGACCCTCGGCGACAAGCCCGCGGGCACCTGGGGGGCTGCGGCCGCCTTCAGCCTGCACCCTCTGAAGAATCTCAACGTGTGGGGCGATGCGGGCGTCATCGTGACGCGCTCGGTGCAGCTGGCCGCGCGCCTTCGCCTGCTTCGAAATCATGGTCTGGTCAACAGGGACGAGGTCGTGATGTATGGCTGGAACTCGCGCCTCGATACAATTCAGGCGGCTGTGGGCAACCGACTGATCGGAGAGACGGCTTTCATCACATCCAGGCGTATTGATGTCGCTGCACGCTACGACGCCGCCTTTGCGGACGTCACCGGAATCTCCGTTCCGCGTCGGCGTCCCGGCGTGAAACACGTCTATCATCTGTACGTGCTACGCGTAGAGCGCCGAGATGAACTGGTGGCCTACCTGCACGAGGCTGGCATCGAGGCCAAAATCCACTATCCCGTTCCCATGCACCTGCAGCCCGCCGCGCGGGAACTCGGCTATCGAGAGGGTGATTTTCCGGTCGCCGAGGCTGATGCGCGGAGCGTGATCACACTGCCGGCGCACCAGCACCTGAGCGATGAAGAGGTCGACTACACTATCGAGAAAACCCGAGCTTTCTTCAACGAGTTCTAGTCGGAGCTGCGCCCTGTCAACCCACGACATCGACTACGACCGCCTGGCAAGGAGCTACACGAGCGCTCTGAACGACAAGCTGCGTTATTTTCGGCCCGAACCTGACTTTCTGGAAACCTGGGTGCATGACGAAAATGTCACGCGCAGTGTGGCCGGTATTATTGACGCAGCTTCCACCTCCTCGATCGAAGCGCTGAACATTGCGTTCTCGCAGCCTAGCTTTGCCGAGTTGCAGCTGGAAGCACTGCGCCAGGCCCTGGCGCCGGTCGCCACCATAGAGGTCGTCGGTACCCACGAACGCCCTTCGCTCCGAGTCGAGCTGAAGGCGCAAGTCGCTGTCGACAGCGGCGCGCAGGAGCCCCCCCCGAGGCCACAGCCAGTTCACGGCGAGAGCAGACCCGCGGCGAACCCGCGCCCGGAGAAAACGGATGGCCAGGAACCGATACCGCAGGCGCTTGCGCCCCAATATGTCGAAGCGGTCGAGGCCGCTTTGCACTCCATCAAGCACGGAGGCGAACTCTCCCCAACAATCGGTCAGGTGCACTTGGCCGTCGCCGAGGGCGAGGTGAGCCTGCACGTCAACATTGACGCTCAAAGTCACGCGATTTGCGCAGCTCGTCACCAGGGCGCCCGTTCTCGGAACGAGATCGCCTTGGTGGAGACCCTATGCCGTCTCCTCCCCGGGCTGCCCGTGCAAGAGGCCGCCGATCACGGAGCGCTTCGGGTTGAACGTGCTCTGCGAGCCCGTGCCGAGGACCGCCCGGTCCCCGGCGTGGTGATGCCCGAGAACGCGAGCCTGGCCTTCCGGCTGCCGCTGGCCCTGACCCGCAAACTCGTATCCGCCTACACTGAGGCCACCGGTTACTCCGGTCACGCCAACCACTTCGACCCGGCGCCCAGCAAACGGTGGCGTGCCACTGACAGAGCAGATCGCCTGGCCGAACTAGCAGAAGCGACCGGGCGCTGGTGCGTCGAGCACGGGCTGTCAAGCGACGCGGTGTATCCGGTCGAGGTTCTCGATGATCACAGGGTCATCTTCGCTCTCGACGAGGGGCCCGACCGGCGACGCGCCCAATCTCTACTGATGAAACTAGAGCGTTCCCTCCAATCCCAGGTGGAGGGCACGCTCGAGCTTTGTTTGCAGGAGATGAGGGATCGCAACAAACTGCGCCAGCTCGAGGCCCGACCCTCGAACAGGAACGACTCGAGGTAGACCGATGACTGGCATGACTGACCACACGCAACTCATTCTGGATGGAACGAAGATCGCGTGGTACGCCGATCGCATTGAAGCCTGGGAGCGAGGCGAACGCATCGCTCCCATCACGATCGACATGGCGTTGACCCGGGCCTGCAACTATGCCTGCCACTTCTGCTACGCGATGTTGCAGGAAAACGATCGACACAAGATTACTCGCGAGATCATCTACGACTTCCTCGATGACTGCGTCGAAATTGGCGTCAAGGGAATCAGTTTGGTGTCGGACGGCGAGAGCACAATTTCGCCGGTGTTCGTCGACACGGTGCAGCGTGGTCACGAGCTGGGCCTATCGATGGCCTGCGGTACCAACGGCTTCGTACTGACACGCCGTAAGGCGGAATCCGTATTGCCTTGCCTCACCTATCTTCGCGTGAATTTTTCCGCCGGCGAGCCCAGCCGGTACGCCGAGATCATGGGAGTGAAGGAAGGCGCTTTCGAGCGCGTCTGCCAAAATATCCGAGATATGGTGGAACTCAAGCGCCGGCTACGACTCGATGTGACGATCGGCATGCAGATGGTGCTGATGCCGAACGACGCAGACCAGATTCTCCCGCTGGCTCGACTCGGAAAAGAGTTGAGGCCCGACTACCTGGTCATCAAGCATTGCAGTGACGACGAGGAAGGCTCGCTCCAGGTCGATTACTCGCAGTATCACAGGACCTATGATTTGCTTCGGCAGGCCGAGGAGCTGTCGGACTCGGACTACAAGGTAATCGTGAAGTGGTCGAAAATTAAGGCGGCCGGGACTCGAAGTTATCAGCGCTGTTACGGTCCGCCCTTTATGATTCAGCTGTCCGGGTCGGGTCTGGTGGCTCCCTGTGGAATGTTGTTCAACGAACGCTACAAGAAATTTCACATTGGCAACATTTGCGAGCAGCGCTTCCGAGACATCTGGAGCAGCGACCGCTATTGGGAGGTCATGAACTATCTGGCGTCTCCAACTTTCAATGCGCAGAAAATGTGTGGTTCTCTGTGTCTTCAACACAAGGTCAACGAATTTCTCGACGAACGCCGAAAAGGCCGTTTGTCCGTAATTGAACCTCGTGGCCCCGTGCCCCAGCACATTGCATTCGTGTAATTCGATGAAAGACGACCTCGTATTGCTCACCGGTGGCGCCGGCTATGTCGGCGCCGTTCTCGCACCCCTGCTGCTGCGCTCAGGCTTTCGCGTTCGTGTGCTCGACCTGTATCTGTACGGCGATGACGTGCTTGGGAGGGGTGGCGCGCCTGGACTTGAACAGGTCAAGGGAGATATTCGCGATCTTTCCGTCGTGCGCGAAGCCATGCGCGGAGTTAAATCCGTGATCCACTTGGCGTGTATCTCTAACGACCCGAGCTTCGAACTCGATCCGGGCCTCGGCCGGTCGATCAACTTTGACGCCTTCGAGCCGCTTGTGCACGAAGCGATGAACGCTGGTGTTCGCCGCTTCATTTATGCATCGAGTTCGAGTGTGTATGGCGTAAGCGACCAGCCGAACGTCGATGAAGATCATCCGTTGCATCCCCTCACGGACTACAGCAAATTCAAGGCGGACTGCGAACCCATTTTGCTCGATCGCTCGTCACCGGACTTCAACACGCTCGTCATTCGGCCCGCCACGGTGTGTGGCTACTCACCACGACAGCGTTTGGACCTGACGGTGAACATTCTAACGGCTCATGCGATTAACAATGGGCGCATTACCGTTTTTGGAGGTGCTCAGAAGCGGCCCAATATCCATATTGGCGATATATGTCGCTTCTATCTAGAGCTTCTGCGGGCACCGGAAGAGTCGATCAACGGTCGAATCTACAACGCGGGTTACCAAAACCACACCGTCTCCCAAATCGCCGAAATTGTTCGTTCGGTGCTTTTGGGACGCGGAGTGCTCAAAGAGGTCGAGATCGTGACCACGCCCTCCAACGACGACCGCTCCTATCACATTTCGTCCGAACGCATCGCGCGCGACCTCGGGCTGCGTGCCAACCACACGATCGAAGACGCAGTGTCGGATCTGGCCGAAGCGTTTGAGCGCGGGCTGCTTCCGGACGCCATGACAGACGAACGCTATTACAATGTGCGCCTGATGCGGCGCGTGGAACTTCGATGATGGTTGGTCGATCCGGCTCGCCCTACCTGAAGAAATTGAAGAACGCCGGGGAGATTGAGGCGATCTGTGAGCGGCACCGCGAGCAGGGTAATGCCATCGTCCACTGCCACGGTGCGTTCGACAATCTGCACCTCGGTCACCTTCGCCACCTTGCCTGGGCCAAGAGCCAGGGAGACTTACTGATTGCGAGCATCGGAGTCGACCACGTGCTTAGCGACGGCGGCGCCGCCATATTCTCGCCCGCGGAGGTCCGGGCCGAGCAACTCGCGGCGATTGCCGTGGTTGACTACGTTGTGATCGATTCCGGGGAGTGGGTCGGGGAGCTTATCCGGCGCATCCGTCCGCATTACTACGTCAAAGGACGAGAGTTCGAGGATGTCCACGAGGGCGCGTTCGGCCGTGAGCGGCGGCTCGTGGAGGAACTTGGCGGCAGTGTTCGGTTCGGCTCGGGGGACGTCGTCTATTCGGGTACCGACGTACTGCGCGCCAAGCAGCGGCGAGCTAGTCTGGACCACCAGACCATTCGCAAGTACTGCCACAAACATGGATTGACGAGCCAGGGACTGCTCGGCCTGTTAGAAAAGGCTGCGACGAAGAAGCTGGTCGTGATTGGCGAGTCGATCGTGGACGAATATGTACATTGCGATGCTCTCGGTATGAGCGCGGATGCACCGAGCCTCGTGGTCCGGCCTACCTACCAGGATAGGTATCTAGGCGGTGCGGGCATCGTCGCCCAGCACATTCAGAGCCTCGGCGCCGAAAGCCTGTTCATCTCTGTCGTCGGCGACGACTTCGAGGCGGACTTTGTGCGAAACGAACTCTCGAAGCGCGACCTCACGAGCCAAATCATCGTCGACCCCTTGCGCCCGACGATTCACAAGAAGCGCTTTCTCGTCGATGGGCGCAAACTGCTCAACGTCAATACCTTTCGAGACCAGAATGCAAGTCGTGCTCTCGAGGACCAGCTGATCGAGGCAGTGCACAACTTTGGCAGCGACGCTGACCTATTCGTGATCTCTGATTTCTCTTACGGAATCGTGACTGAACGGGTGATCGATGCGGTGGCAAGCTTGGCGCAGGAGCGGAACGTGCCCGTTGTCGGTGATACGCAAGCGAGTTCGCAGATCGGCACCGTGACTCGTTTGAAGAACATCACTGCCACCACACCTTCGGAGAGGGAGGCCCGTCTTGCGGTCTGGGACCGGGAGGCGGGCATTGCCGACGTCGGTGTGAAGCTTCTCAAGGAGACGGGCAATCGAGCCCTGGTCATCACCTTGGGGCACCGAGGTTGCATGATCTTCGATACCGGGGGGCGCAACTGGGGCGATATTGCGCCGACCGACTGGCCTCACGAAATAAAGCGTAATCTAACGATCGAATACCTTCCGTCCTTTGCCACTCATGTCGTGGACGCAATGGGAGCAGGCGATGCACTGTTGTCGGCGCTCGCGGTGAGTCTGTCTGCGAACGCAAGTATGCTGGAGGGCGCACTGCTTGGTAGTTGTGCATCCGCGGTCGCCGTCGCGAACTTGGGCAACGCGCCCGTTCGGCGTGTGGAACTGCTCGATCGACTCGAGGAGGCGTTGAGCGAGGTCTGAAGTTGCGTTCCGTCGCCCGATAGCGCGCTATGGACGCGTCGTGCCGGCGGCGATTCCTACTTTGCCGCTGCGCAAGGCTTGCTCTGCGCTGCGGTAGCGTTCCGGCGAATCAATGGCGCAGCGGTAGCCGCGCACGGGTCTCGCGAAGTAGCGATACTCCGTCAGTGTGTGTGCGTAAACGTCACGCGGCAAGTCCAGCGGGATTCGTTCAGGGAGCTGGCGTACGAAGTCTCGCCGCAGCACCTGGATCCCGCTGTTGACCCAGATATCGCTCGTATCGACGTTGCCCCCCTTCGGTCGCTCTTCGAAACCCGTGATGCGTCCTGTTGGAGCGAGCCGCACACGACTGTTGGAGCGATTGCGCCGGTGCACCAGGAGCGTCCCATCGGCGCGGTGCTGACGATGAAAATCGAGAACATCGGTCAAGTCCTCGTCGAAGAGTAGATCGCCATAGATGACGAGAATATCTTCCGAGTCTTGAAAGTAGTCTAGAAGATTGCGCACGGAACCGGCTGTCCCGAGCAGCTCGGGCTCGTACTGGTAGTGAACCTTTACGCCATAGCGCGAGCCGTCCCCGATTTGCTCGCGGATCATTTCTGCCATGTAGTGAAGATTGATCGCGATTCTGTTGATTCCATGGGTGTGCAGGTGCCGTAACGTATACGATAGCAGTGGCGCACCTTGCAATGGTAGTAGCGGCTTGGGAAGATTACGTGTGAGTTGTCCCAGTCGTGTGCCGTAGCCTGCACACAAAACCAGCGCCTTTGCGATCATCGCTGGAGTTCCTCGAGGATAGTCGGCATCGCTTCCAGCAGCGATGAAAAGGTGAAGTCCGCCTCCGGCGTCACGCCCAATTGGACCCCGACGATCGGGGGATCCAAATGCCGCCCCGAGGTGACGAGGACCGTACGACAGCCCGCACGTTGACCGGCAAGAATGTCCGACGGGCGATCACCCACCAGGAAAGTGCGTTGCAGGTCCAGAGCGAGCGTCTGGGCTGCGTGTAGCAGAAGGCCAGGCTCGGGCTTGCGGCAGTGACAGCGTATTCGGTATTGGCCCACGGTGGCATTTGGGTGGTGCGGGCACACGTAGAAGCCGTCAAGGGCTTTGCACCCCTGCTTGGCCAAAAGGTCCTCGATCCGTCGGTTCACCCGAGTCACTTGCTCCTCGGAGCAGAGACCCCGGCTCACCACAGTCTGGTTGGTGACCACGGCCACGGCCAACCCTGCGATCTGTGCCGATCTAATTGCGTCGGCCGCGCCTGGTTCTAGAATCACATCGGATGGCTCTACCAAGAGGTGAACGTCGGAGATCAGGACGCCATCCCTGTCCAGCAGCAAGCCCGGTCGCAAGACTGTCACGCTTTCCGTGGGTCAGCCCGCCGGGGAAAACGGGGCGTGTTCAGATGATGGAGCATCAAGTGTAGGCCCTCGTTCGGACCGGACTTTGTCGACGGACCTTGGAGGGCCGCGTCGCACAGTGGCCGCGTCTCGCCCCATCACGGCCGCGATGTTGTCGGTGGGCCCTGGGACACGAAAAACAGGCATGAATACCCGGCGCGACGTCGGGCATGAAAACGCTGCCTATGTAGGAAGCCGTATTCGTACTTCCGCCGGTGCCAGTGTAGAAGACCGCGCGTCGCACGTCGTAGGCCGCCGCGATCTCCGCAACGGCCGCATTGAAGTCATCGCTGCGAGACGCAGCCAGAACCCGCACAAACTCTGCGGTGTAGGCTGGCGCAACAGCTGTCCCTTGGTAGTCGCTTTCCAATCAGTCCGCCGCCTTCAGGTGATCGAACCATTTCTTGGTTGCTTGTTCGATGCTTTCCGGATTCCAGACAGGCGCATCGCGCCAGTACTCGATATTCTCGAGCATGATTGCAACCCCCTGTTCAAAGGAAACCCGTGCCTTCCAGCCGAGCAGTCTCTCGATCTTCTGCGTGTCGGCACGCGTGCAATCGGGCTCGCCTGGGCGCTTAGGTACGTGTACCGCGGGACCACCGAGAAGCTCTACAAGTCTCGAGACGCTATAACTACCTCCACTTCCCACGTTCATGATTTCGCCAGAAAACTCCGAATCCGCAGCACACACCAATGCGTCCACGACATCGGTAACGAAGGTAAAATCCCTGGTTTGGCTGCCGTCACCGACCACCGTGAACGGCTGGCCGGCGAGCTTTTGGGCGAGGAAAACCCCGAAAACCGCACCGTAAGTGCCGGACGTCCGCGCGCGTGGACCGTAGACGTTGAAAAGGCGCAACGATACCACCGGCAATCCGTACACCTGACCCCAGTGCACAACCATCTGCTCTCCAAGGTGCTTGGTCAGCGCGTAGGGGTACTGGGGAGAAGCCGGGGACGACTCCGGCGTCGGATAGACGTCGGGGATGCCATAGCAGGAGGAGGAGGCCGCGTAGACAAAGCGACGAACGCCGGCGGCACGTGCGGCCTCCAACACGTGGAACGTGCCATCGACATTTGTCCGATGATAGGCCTCGGGCTGCTCGATAGACGGAACGATGTCAGCCAGGGCAGCAAGGTGGAACACCCGCTCCACCCCCTGGAAGCATGGGGCCAGGTCGCTGTTCGCCACGTCGGCTTCGTGTACCGTCAAGCGCGGGTTTTCGGCGTGTTGCTCGAGATTGCGGAGGCGGCCGTTTGCGAAGTTGTCGACGACCGTCACCCGGTGTCCGTCCCCTAGCAAGCGATCGACGAGATGACTTCCAATGAAGCCAGCACCGCCGGTGACCAATGCCCTGATGGACGCCATGGGACGACTATACACCGTTCTTCGAGCGCCGGGCAGCGTTCCTGGGGACTCATTGGGCCTGCACGGAGTCGGCTCGGAATCTTTTCGGCGGGACACAGAAGCCCGCTGCACAAAGGGTTTTCCTACTGCATATGGGATGGCGTGCGGCGGCCGGTTTGAAATCGCCGCAAGATCGCGATGTAGAGTGGGTTTTGCGAGGGGCCATAACTCCTCAGTCGCAGCCGATCTACCTCGAGACACGGTAGCGGTGCGTTGGAGCCACGAAGTCCGGGAAACTACGCCGGTTTCAGAACGAGCGATGCTCTACGGCGTTGAGCGCCGCGCCGGGATGTGCGTACGAAGTTCGGCGGCCGCACGCCGCACCTCGAGGGGGGCGGCAGCCTGGGATTCAAGGACGTCGAGTGCCCGCCTCGCATCGGCAATGCGCCCGATTCGAAGCAGTGCACGGACGTGACGCAAGCGAAAGACCGGCTGTCGCGGAGCGAGTTCCACGGCCCGAGCGTAGTTCTCAGCTGCGTCGGCGTCGCGCCCGAGATACTCCTCCACGCTGGCGAGGTTAAAGTAGTGTGCCGCCGACGGCTGCGAGGAAGAAGAGGTGCGGGGCCACAGGCCTTGCAGCGCCAACAGCAGGGCCACGCCGACCACGACGGGCGAGGGCGCGAGCGCGGAAATGCGTAGCCGGCGGGCGAACGGCCCAAGGCCCAGCAAGCCGGGACCCGCGACGAAGGCCAGTGGCACAGCCAGCGGCACGCGATTCTGGGCGGAGGTGAAGATCAGCGCGTTTGCCGCAAGCACAGCGAGGACCTGCCCCGACAACATGAGTGCGAGAGTCCGCTGCCGGATAGGGCCGTGTGACGTCGATGCCGGCCGACGCACGAGCACGCCGAGTCCGAGCGTTCCAAGGCCGAGCACGATTGAGAACGGAAGCCCGAGATGGTGAGCTGCGCCCAGGGACTGGCGCTCGCCAGCCATGTCGTAGTCGCGTACGTAGGCGTGGTTTCCCACGGCCATCCAAAGTTTCTTGGTCGACAGTCGCAGCCACGTTCCGGGGTTGTCCAGGATCCATGTTCGCCCTTGCGCAAAAAGTTTGTCCCCGACCTCTCGATCGAGTTGCGCCCGCGATTTGCCGGCCGCTTCGATGCCAAGCCGCGTGAGCAACTCACTGCGCTCCTCGTGAACCTGACCCGAAAGCAGGCCGCCAGCCGTGTTCCACCGCCCGTTGGCGTGGGGGTTGTTGCCTATATAAAAGGGAATGCCACCGCCGTGACTAGGAGTTACATGAGGATCGCCGAGCACGAGTTGATTTCTCAACGCCATCGGTGCCAAGGCCATTGCGACGCCCAACGCAAAGACAACGGTTCCCGGCAACCACGGCCTGGAGGCATGGCGATGGTAGCCGACGAGGGAAAGGGCTGTGAACGGCAACGCCACCAGCATATTCGGTCTCCCGAGCACAGAAAGCCCGGCAAGTAGGCCGACCCACAGCACGCGCCGTGGACTAGGCGCGTCGAGGTAGCGAACGAACGTGTAGACGGCGGCGATGTTCAGCGAAACTCCGAGCGATACAGAGAGGTACTTGTTTTCATAGTAGGAAAGCTCGAAGAACGCGAGCAGGGTGGCCGTTGAGATCGCACCCGCCAGTGCACCGAAGGCGCGTATCGCGGCGCGATGAAAGAGCCACAGACAAGCCCCGGCCACCAACAGCTGTAGCAGCAGGCCACCGATGACATCCGTTCCCAGGGCCATGGGTAGCGCCAGGAGGGCGGCGTAGATGCCCTGCAAATAGAAGGGCTGTTGGCCCAAGGGACCGTGCTCGACGATGTCGCGTGCGGCGCGCTCGTAGAGCTGCCCGTCGGAAAACGTGGCGAGGGCGAACGGGCTCGTGGCGAGGTAGGAGAGGTGGTAGACAACACGTTTGGCCAGTAATATGGCTATCGCAACGCGGACTACCGGCAACGCGCGCGCCGCGGTCGCCGAAGGTTTCCCCCGTCCGCCGCTGCTCAGCTCCGCCCCCCCTTCTCGCTGGACGGCCGTTTCCAGAGGGTGCGTCGGTTTCATGCTCTGCAATAGGGTATCAGCATCGGACCGTGCAGGCTGCTGTTGCGTAGCAATCCCCGAGGTGCGCTGACTCCGAGGACTCGTGGTGCTCTGTTTTCCGTTTACCGCAGTCCACTACCGCTTGTCGTTACGCCGGCCAGGAGCGATCGGCGTGGCAAAACGCTCGCTCGGTGCTACCGTGGGAGCCAGCATGGCTGAAGCCGACCGCGAGCGCTGGGATCGTCGACATGCCGAGGCCGATGTGCCCAGCGCGTCGGGCGGCTGGCTCGAGGCGCTGGGCGATGAATTGCCGCAGGCCGGCAGGGCGCTCGATGTGGCCTCGGGCCGTGGCGGGCTCAGCCTTTGGCTCGCGCAGCGCGGGCTTGCGGTGAGCGCGCTCGATGTCTCTCCGGTCGCGCTCGAGCGTTTGCGCCAGGCGGCGAAGGCGCTGGGAGTGGCGGTGGACGCGCGCCAGCTGGATCTGGAGCGCGACGCGTTGCCGGATGGGGCCTTCGACTTCATCGCCTGCTGGCACTACCGCCAAGCCGGCCTGCACGCGGCCTTGTGTGAGCGGCTTGCACCAGGCGGATTGCTGGCCCTGGAGCAACACACGGTGGATAATTTGCAGCGCCATGCGCGGCCCGGGCGCGACTACCTGGCCGAACGTGGCGAGCTCGCACGCTTCGCCCTTGATGGTGCGCCGGTGCCGCTACAGCTTTGCTACTATCGGGAGGGCTGGCTCGGGGACCGCGCGGTGGCTCGGGTCTTGGCTCGCAGGCTGGACGCCCGGGCCTGAACTCGTTCCGTCGCCAACGCGATCGCTGTTTGCGAGTTCTGACGCGGTGTTTTGACCGGCCTCGCAGACGTTCGCGCGGGGTTTTGCTTCCTTGCCCAGCGCGCCCTTGGCAGGCACGTAATGCTCACCGCGCTGCACGAAGACCTGTGCTTGCTTCGGGTAGGCGCAGCCGAGCAGTGCGCCTTCTTTCCACTCGGCATCCTTGGGGTAGGCGCGGCGAACGTCCACGCTGAAGCGCACGAACTTCTTGCCGCGTGCGTCGGTGAGCAGGGCCTGGTCGAGCACGCGCACGCGTCGCTCCACGGGTACCGGAGCGGCCCTCGAGAACATTTTGCGCTTGGACTCGGCACGCTTCAGCGGTTCGAGCAGCTTCTTCTTTACCAGCGCTTCCGCAGCGTCGTGCGAGCGCGAGTCTGCGGGCGGCTCCGCCAGCGCGACGCTAGCGCACAGCATCGAGAGAAGAAACGGCAGCCAGTACTTCATGACGCGATCCTTTCGGTGAGGGGGTCGATATGCGACCGGTGGTTAATTCGACAAAGAGCGCGCAGGCGACGACGGGAACCCAGAGCGCGGCGACGTAGACCCAGGAGTCGTAGATCTCGGCATATTCGGCTGCGACCAGCGCAAAGCGGGAGAAGACCGCCACGCTCAGTTGTGCCGCCACGTGTCTGCTGTAGTGGCGGTGGGCTTTGAACTCCCCGGTGCGCGCGGCGCGAACCGCCATGACCATCGCGGTCGCAGCGATCGCGCCGGTCAACCAGAAGCCGAGCGTGGTGATCGCCCCGCCCTGGGCGAAAAGAGCCAGGTAGCAGCCGGAGGGGACCGACGCGAAGAGTACCAGCAGCGCGGTGAAGCGCCCGAGGTAGCGGTGCAGGCGCGGAAAGCGCGTTCCGAGGCGTGGCGATGAAAGCCAGAGCGTGGCGGGCAGGGCGAAGAGCGAGCTGGGCACGTGCACATAGAGCGCCGTCAGCCACAGCTGGGGGTTAGCCAGCGGCAACTTCTCGAGAAAAAATGGATGCTCGTCTCCCAGCTCCACATAGGAGAGGCTCGCCGCGAGCATCAGGGACACGCCAGCGGCCATCAGAAGGTAGAAGACGCCGAACTGAAGCACGCGTCGCCAACGTGTCGTTTTTCGCATCGCCTGGAGGTTGGACTCCCAAGAGACGAAAAGGGTCTCGGGCGAACCCTAAAAGTTGGTGCCGCAGGCAGAAAAAGGCTGCGCGGTTGGGGCCCGGACGCGGTGCGCCGTTTACGGCCGCGTTGGCCCTCGGGTAGGGCAGGTGCGTTGGTTCCGCACGGTCTGGGCGCAGGTGGGTGCGCGGAGTTGAGCGCTCCGACAGTCACGCCCGTGGGGGCAGAAACAGGCGTCCGATTTCCAACTCGACCGCCTCAAAGGGGGCACCCGCGCGGTCGACTCTTCACCATAGCTGCCGGTGAGGACCCAGCCACCCGCTTCGAGGCCGAAGGCTTCGACAGTGCGTGCATCGGCATCCACGATCCAGTAGCGGGGAATGCCGCGTTTAGCGTAGAGCTGTCGCTTCTGCACCCTGTCGCGCGCGGCCGTGCTCGGAGACAGTGCATCGCAGACCCAGTCGGGTACGACCGAGATGGGCCGTTGCTCAGCTGGACTCGGCCGTCGCTACCGGCGCCATCCGGCCCTGGCGAGCGCTGGTCGCGCGAGGCGGTTCGCCTCGTAGCAACCATGGGTCACAGGGATGCCACGAACGCATCGAAGTCCAGCGCGCAGTCGATTCCGTTGGTGATCTCAGCCGCGACGGCTTCCACGCGACCGCCGCCGGTATCCAGCACTGCGATGCTGGTGGGCTGCACCGGGCCGCGGGGGTCGTGCCTTTCGTCGCTGCGACTCCATTTGGGCTTGAGGGGGTAAATCAGGCAGGATAGGCCCAGGTAGCACGTCGCTTCCGTGTACAGCGGACCGACCGGCGTGTGGTAGTGGCCGCCCACGTGCCACTTGGGGCGTAGGCGCGCGGAGAGGTCCGTCAGGGTTTTCGAGCCCTGGGGCTCGCCTCTCCAGCTGCGCGTCGCGGCGTAGGGGCTGTCGTGGGTGACCAGGATGTCGGCTCCGTCGTTTCGCGTTCGAAGCGCCCGAAGCGCTGTTTCGTCGAAGCGGTGGGGGGTGAAGTTTCGCTGTAGCTGTGGCGGTAGGCCCTCCGGCACTTCGATGCCGCCCAGCATCGCGATGGGCAGGCCCGCGAGCTCCAGCACGGTGCCGTCGTGCACGTAGGTGAAGAGACCCAATGGGTCCACCGCGGCCAGGCCAGCGGTGGCGTCGAGCGCACGTAGCCAGTCGGCGTCTTCATGGTTTCCGCG
>Ga0224501_10000048_pt1 | contig 130575 bp, 123 predicted proteins | sample SF_Oct11_sed_USG_4_FD_169105 | JGI IMG/M metagenome (GOLD analysis project Ga0224501, IMG submission 169105) | Sediment microbial communities from San Francisco Bay, California, United States - SF_Oct11_sed_USGS_8_1 | ecosystem: Environmental > Aquatic > Marine > Sediment | place: USA...
TGGAAACTCTGGAATTATGATTGTTTCTTGTGTTGAATGATTGTAAGTGAAGTATAGGTAGCTGTGTGTGTTGTTGGAAATGCTTGTTAGTGGAGTGTGTGAAACTTCAGTGCCATTAACAAAGACTCTGTACGTTTCATTCATCAAAGCTGTTGGAATGCATATTCTACAAAAACCATTAGTGCCATTTTCGCCAGAAACGTTGAAAATTATTGCAGTTCCGTTGAAGTGAAAATTCGATATTGTAGAGTTGCAGATAGTTTGAACCTGATGTTCTGAAGTGGCGCTAAAATCAGAAAACATTCCCATCAAAGGGTTGTAGTCTGTGTTGTTTTGGTCAATCACATGCCAACTGTTACCTATTCCATCATGGTCTGGGTCAACTCCGGTGTAGTTGCTCCAATAGTTTCCTTCAAAACCGTTGTCCCAGAAGTTTTTTTGCGAATTATTATTGCATGTGTGGATGTACACGTTCTTGGTGTTATTGACTAAGTTGTTGTGATAGATTGTGTTGTCGTGAGATGGTCCGAAAAGATATATCCCATGTTCTGCGTCAGAGACAGTATTTCCTACAACAATGTTGTTGTTGGAATAGATTAAACTTATTTGACTTTTCTTCATCACGTTATTGAGTAGTTGGTTGTTATGACTTGATGTCAAGCAGATTGCGCCAGAATCTGAGCTTACGTTTTCTATCTTTGAGTTATTTGTGCCTGCAAAGCATACAATGTCATTGGTGACAGTAATATCCTTCACCAATATGTTATTAGAATTGATCGCATAAACAGATCCAGCATCTCTTGGAATTTGTTTATTATGTTGACTTATCCAATAATAGATGGGAAATCCGTCAACTTTGTTGCTTTCGTCGATGTCGTGTAGAAAATGGAAGATACCAAGTGTGGGATTCCATCCGACACCGAAATTTAAAACGTTATTAGTCATATTGTTTTCTCTTAGGGTGTTGTTGTTAGAAGTTTTCAATAGGATCCCTTGACTGTTGTTCGTAATTATATTTCTGGCAAGGTAGTTGTTGTTAGATTCAACTAAGACACCGTAGGCGTTTGGCCATTCTGAAAAATCGCCGCCATTCTGTATTGTGAAACCAGTGATATTCACGTTGTCAGAAATTACGGTGGTAACATTGCCGGTTTTGCTGCCGTCGATAATGGTTGAAACAGGATCCTCTCCAATCAGGATCACTGATTTGTTTATTACAACGTGTTCGTAAAAGATGCCTGAATCAACAAGTATCGTGTGCCCATCAGCTGTTTCTAGGTCATTTATTGCCTCTTGAATTGTGGTAAAGTTCAATTTTGTATCAACATTATGAACTCTACAAATTTGATCAGCTACGGATAACGAGTTAACACACAACCCTCCAATTGCGTCTTGATAGTTGTAGGAGGGATACGTCTCATGTTCCCAAACACTACCCTCTATGATTCCCATAGCTGTCACTAAAAGATTATAAGAACCAGTCTCACTCGCTTGGATTGACCAAGATGTCTGAACAGAATTTCCAGCAAAAATATTCCCTAAGGCGTGCTGTTTTGTTTCTCCCGACCCCAGTTCCAAGCCTTCCTGCAACTCAATAGTTGCGTTGCAAAAAGAGGCTGGATAGTCGGTTGTACTAAATGGCGTAGAGCAAAGATAGGTTATGTTGGCTATTACTTCAAAGTCATCTCCTTTACTTACTATGCTAGGGATTTGTAATTCTATGTCCCAAGGCTTCACCCAAAGCCCCCAATAATTTGAGTATTCCCACAAATCTAGAAACGTTTCATTCGTCATCGAAGTGTTAGCTCCTCCATATTCCCCACCCCAATCTTTGTTCCATGGATCATGCGTGATTACGTGTGTAGTGTTATATCCTATTACAACTCGATAGTGGCCATAAAGCTTTGCAGAGGACCACCACATTAAGACAATTGTGGGTTCTCCCTTGTCTATCAATGTCTCCAAGTCTTCTATGGTTAGAGGCCATTGTTCAAAGGCAGAATAGCCAACCTTACGAGCCGAATATCCCGTGATATTACTATCAGGAATTTCATCACCTTGTGAGATGCTCATATTGCTAAAATGAGCTGCCCTCAACAACTCATCCGTAAACGTTACATAAGGATAGGTTCTTGCTACATCAGCAATTTCCGCTTGAGGAACATCTTCTCCATAATAATCAAAGACCATTTCCAAAGCTGCTGGACCACAGTAGTAGCTCTTATTCTGATAGTGAAACGGCACAGGGAGATATGCAGCAGAGTTACTGACTTCAATGTTGGATTCGTCGAGGCGTTTTCCACATGCAACAAATTGAGAGAAAGTGGCGGAAATAGGTAGCATTACCATTATGGATGAAACGAGAATAAAGAAAACAAGTTTCCTACTCATGAAGCATCATTTATTATATTCTCTGTTTCAGTTTTTATGGTTTATGGACAAATCTTCAACTGAATTCTAAACAACCTATCTAAGATATCTAAAAAAGCAAAAAATTTCATGTGGTGCCCAAGACTTCGATCATAGTATTTCTCAACTTTTCAGCCGCCCCTTCAACTTCCATGCTCAAGCCTTCACCAAAATCAGTCACTTTAGGCTGCACAATTATCAAGGCGATTCTAGCACCTACTGTTTTTTCCAGATACTCACAAAATATTCTAAGTGGAAGAGCATGCGTTGAAATTGCAGTAGTTTGTGAACCTAAAACCTTGCTTGATTCCACAAACTTTGCATCGCCCGGCTCTAGCCCAAGCAGTCCAGCGTCGATGACTAGAATGTGGGTGGGATTAAACTTAGTTATGGGTTCAATGAAGCTTTCTGGAACCGTTTCACTTTCAATAAGCATCACCCGCTTAGAAACTTTACCTTTCAAACCTCTGACTAATTCCACACCTACAAAGTCGTCTCTACGCAGTTCATTGCCAATCCCGACGACAACAATCCTCTTTGCATTCTTCAGCCATTTCCGCAACGCATCCCCGACATCCCCTGACTTGTTCACTAGTAGCCACCTCAGACAATCTGTCTAAGCAACTTCTTCCGAAGCGCCTTCAACGTTCCAGAAACGGCAACGACACGAATTACAGCACGTTTTCCGTTAATCTCTGTAACAGCAGCAACAGCCGCTCTAACCAAGTCCAATGCCTTATGCGAACATCTGACAATCGCAACTTTTTTCTCGTCGTTACACTTTACCAGAGACAAAGCAGTTTGACTGGCACCAAATTCGCCGAAAAGCTGATACACCATACTCCAAATTGCGTTCATCAAATCTCTTTCATCAAAGGGCTGGTCGCTCTCAGCCTTCAAAGCCAAATAGCGCCTTCTTAGCTGCCGCAGTTCCTTCCCCTCCGTACCACACGTATACTCCTCGCTACATAACTCGAGTCAAGCTTCTTTCTGTTACGCTCAACAATACCCAGAGGCGTAATAGAAACCGCATTCAAAGCAGCTACGCTGTCCATCCCAAACAACACAGCAATACTCGCAAAATCGTGAGGTCCACGCAACTGAAAAGAATCAACCGCACCACCACTAATTACGACAGGAACACCAAGCTTCTCAGCAATTGCCGCCTCTCTTCGCAAACAAGAAAGAAGACGCACCCTAGAAAAACCAGCAGACCTAAGAATTAACGCCATGTCAATCTCAAAAGCAGCAGCACCCTGAGAAGCCAGTCTTGCCTCAGCATAATCAAAAAACCGTTCACGCGGATTACGAGAAGGAAAAACAACAAAATCAACTCGATGATCCTTAGCTGCCTGCCTAGCAACCGATTTTGAAAAACAGTTCACAGATACCAGTTCGAATTTTCGCCGAAATTGTCTCAGACTTTTCAATAGTTCACCTGATGATTTCGGCGTTAAGTCAATTCTCATGGCAAAATCAACACGGTAGTTTCTGCAAATTTTCCGTAAGAAACGGATTGTGTCCGGTTTAACTTTTGGAGGCAGAGAAACTCCTACTAAGCTGTAGCCTAGATCTGATGCTTTTGATACTATTTTCTCTATCTGTTCTCTCCTGTCCAGATTTGGTTGTAAGTGGAGGTCGGCAAATTGTTTCATGGCATTATCCCTAACTCTCGGCAGATTTCAACAATGTCCTTCTTTCTGAAGTGGATACGAATATGAATAGGGTCGGCTTTGTGAAGTGTAAATTCGTCCTCAAATGCTGCTTGTTTGTCAAGACGGAGATATAAGTTACTTTTCTCCACAAACATGTCTGACTCTCTAAGCATTGTTTCTTTATCCAACATGCTGAGACAGGTGGCAAGCTTTTCGACAAAAGCCTTTATTATCTCTTCGTCTTTTACCCTTGTTTCAAAGAGAATTATAGGATTGCCATAATGACCCTTCAAAGCGTCTTTTTTGAATATTACTTCTTCGATGCGATTCACTGGAAACAGGTTGTACACTGCTTTTTTTACCTTTTCCGAGTCTTCGGTTGCGTGAACTGAGAAGCGGATATCTATGTATACTATGGGAAGCTTCAACTCTTGCTACCTCAGTATTGTTGTCTTCAAGAGGTTTTTTTCTTTGCCTTGGGATTACTTTTTTTTAACTGCCGCTTAATCAGTTTAACATTTTCACCGTGAACCGTTCGTCTTCTCACGTCAACGGGCAACCCGACGTGTAAAGCTTGCTTAAGACTGATGCCCGCCTTTTTCAGTTCCTCTCTGCTGAAACCTCTTCCTTTACGCTTTTCACCACTCTTTTTACGAACAATCAAACGATTTCGCAAAGCCATTTGTTCACACTCTCAACTGCAAAATTCTTTGCAAGGCTTCCTTAGAAGATTTACTGCAAAGCTAATAAAACTATGTTATTAATGAGTATTCATTCGAATATTCAAAAAGGCTGAGCAAAGATGTATCTCTGGCGCCTGCTAAAACCTGAAACACGTAACGCTTTCGCTAACATGGCAGTTGACGAGGCTATATTGCGAGCGAGAATTGAAGAAAAAGTACCCAACACTTTACGGTTTTTCCGTTGGCATCCCTCAGCTGTGTCTATCGGGCGTTTCCAAAACATTTTCAACGAGGTTAACTTGGGAAACTGCCGAATCCACGGCTTAGATGTGGTTAGGCGTATATCTGGCGGAGGCGCGGTTTATCATGACTCGGAAGACGAAATCACTTATAATGTTGTCGTGAAACAGGAGGATTTAGGAACAGATGACGTTGCAGAGGCTTACAGGTACATTTGCAACGGGCTGATTGAAGCTGCTCACATTCTCGGTGTAGACGCCGAATACAACAAGGGCAAAATTAGACAGTGCCCTAACGTGACCGTTAAAGAGCGAAAGTTTTCAGGAAGCGCTCAGGCTCACAAGAGAGGCGTAATTCTTCAACACGGCACACTTTTGATGAATGTTGACTTGGAGAAAATGTTCACATTCCTCAAAGTTCCTTGGAAAACCCCTTCTGTAGACCTGATAAGCATCGCTGCGAGAAAGATTACGTCGATCGCAGATGAGTTAGACACCTGTGTATCAATTGATCGAGCTTATGAAGCCTTGACTGTAGGATTTGAGAAAGCTCTTGGCATCCAATTTGTAGAAGAAAGCTTAACGAGTTATGAGTTAAATCTTGCGCAAAGGCTGAAAGAACAAAAATTTGCGACTCGCGAATGGAATTTTGAAGGCAAAGCCAGCCTTTAAGCCCCAAACCAGTCAGTTAGCTTCATGTCTTTTTCCAATTTTACATCCATTGATTCGAAGGTTTGTTCAAGAGCGGTTGTTAAGTTACGAACGTAATCCTCCACATTAATCTCAGCCAAACTCTTCACATGACTAACTGGTTTCACCGTGAAGGTTCTGCCTTTGTAGTTGAAGGGCTTAACCTTTATGAAATGAACAATGTCTCGGCGACCCAGCTTTTCGCCAGCGTCAATCTGCTGCAAAGCGCACTGATAAGGCTGAGGCATAATCTTTGTTTTGCCTACTCTTTCATTTGGATCATAATAAAGTTGCACCGAATAAACAAGGTCTTCAAGGTTCACCTCATGTTCCCGCAGTTTCTTTATACCCTCATGAACAACAGCAACAATTTCCTTTTTAGCTAAAACATACTGTTCCATGTTTCTCACGTAGCTAAGCACTTTGACGCAGTCGCGGAAAATCTGTTGAATGAACTTTGGTGCGTTAGATTTTATTGCTGTTAAGCCTTTCAAGTCTGGAGTGCCGTCTTTTGTTATGCCGAAATATGCTTTTTTGGCCTTTGGCAATACGCAGATTGCGTATTGTTTTTCTATGGCTAGATCGAGGTTCAATTGTTTCTTGATAGTGTCGATTAGGGTTTGCACTTGCGATGGTTTGGGGTTGTCTAAGAAAACGGAGTCGGTGTCGCCATAGGTTGGGTGCATTCCGTTCTCTTTTGCGATTTTCCACGTGGTCTGCAGTGCCCACCGACCGTAGCCAGTCATAGATTCTGCGAGGGGTGGGCATGCAACTCCGTGGATGCGGACGGTTACGCCGTAGCTGGAAACGCTTATCAGCTTGAGTAGTTTTGATGCTGCTTTTGCCAAGTGTCTTTCTTCCTCGGAGAGAGAAGCATTGTTAGATAGAGGTTTAAACCAGCGGATTCTTAGGTCTTTCAGTGCCCCTATTAGTAGGGAGTAGAAGCCTTTTCGTTTCGTGCAAATGTGATGTTCTATTTCAGAAATCTTGTTGGTTTTGCATTCTTCGTGCGGGCAGTCTACTGTTTCGTAGGAGAGGTTGTAACTGTCTATGCAGCTTGGATAGAGGCTTTCGAAGTCGCAGACAACCGTGTTGAAGTATACTCCTGCTTCTGGCTCGATTGTGAGGGCGCCTGGAACCCTGTGGGTTTTTTGTCCTCTTCGCAGCTCTGTTGATGTTGGAATGAGGATGTTGTTTTTGTTCAGATAAGTGTAGATCATGGATTTTATCCAGTCGCTCACTCTTCGACTAGCGTGGGCTTCTGGAACAGGGATGTTAGCTATTCTCGCAAGCAAAAAGGCGAGATAGATTTGTTCTGTAGCATTTTCCTGTTTTTCTTTGCCGCCCAACAAGTCTAGGTCAATTTCTGGGACTGGCTGATGGCAAAGGTTGAACCATTCTTTGATCTGCGCGTATTTTTGCGGGGTTGTCTTCCTCTCTTGAGCAAAAGCTTTGTCAAATTGTTGTTTCAAGCCTTGCGGCGCATCTTTAACAGCTACAAAGTTGCTGCCGTGTTGAGTGTAAGGGGCGCCAAAAACTAAGCCGTTATCGTAAATGTAGCTTCGGCCGTACTCGATTTCGCTTTTCCAGACATTCCTAAACTGTCCTTGTATTTTTTTAAGGAATGACGGAGTCCAAGCTTTGACTTTTGCAAGCTGCACCACTTCATCAGTGAATAGGTTTCGTTTTTTAACAAGTTCCACTTCGCCCTGAACGCTTGCTACTGCTTCTTCTTCGTCTTTTGACAGAGGATGGGTCGTCAAGAAGTAGGGTTTATACTGGCTGGTTGTGAAACTTTGGATTTCTTTGCTAGAAGAGTCGTAAAACTCAAGCTTAATTTCACGATTTGCATCCGTGAAGCTTACGTTCCATAGGAATAGCATCTTGCTTCTAATAGATGTCTAAGGATGCTCTCAGTAAAAACTCTTATGAAGAAAAACTTCTGCGGCTATTGAAACGATGGGGTCACTATTATATTTCCAGGGGAACTTTCAATCTAACTCTTTATGGTCTTATGTTCACCTTTTAAGAAATCTTTCTTCGTTTCGTCTCATTATTTGTGCGTACTCGTCTTCTAGGTTCATTTTTAGAGCCATTGAGCCTTGCATGACGAAAACGAAAATGTCGACGAGCTCCTTCTTTAAGGTAGCAACGTCAAGAGGTTGTTTGTCTCTTAGAAACTTTTTCCTAACCCTAGAAATCTCCCCTAACTCGTCAACCATTACAAGAGTAAAGTATTCCATGAAAGCCACGATTTCTTCTGGAGTTTCGCACTTTTCGAAGCTATTCCAGTCCACCTGTCTATCAAAACTTTTTTGAATTTCGAAAATTTGTTTAAGTTCCAAATCTAACTTCTCACACGCTGAAAAGTCGTTTAAGAGGGCATAAAAAATTTCTGCGCAAGTCTTTTAAGTGAACCTGCAACAAAAATGTTTACTAGAAGGAGCCATTTTAGATGAAGAAAAAGCTGATGGATATTCTGGCTTGCCCCATCGACAAATACTACCCCCTTGAGCTTCACGTTTTTGAGGAGAAAGAAGAAATCGTTGAAGGATTAATCATCTGTCCAAAATGTCTGCGTTGGTATCCCATTCGCGATGAGATTCCTGAAATGTTGCCAGACGAACTTCGCGACGAAAAAGACGAACTCCCCTTCTTGAAGAAGTGGAAAGGCAAAATTCCCAAGAAAATCGTTTCTGAAGGCAAACCGTTTAACTTGGAAGCAAAAGCCAAAAAGAAAGGCTAAGTCACGTTTTGTCAAACTTCAGCTTTATGGCACTGCCTTTTTCAGAAGATTTTATGGCTGCTTCAGCGATCACTAAAGCCTTTAACCCATCGACACCCGTGACCTCTGGTTCCTCATTTCTAAGTATGCTTTTCGCAAAGTGTTGCAACTCCAACTTTAACGGTTCTCTCCACTCGTACCGCGGCTTCAACGTTTTCTCTGAAGTTTCCACAGTTATCTCTTGCTTCAGATAATCCAGCGACATAATAGCACCGCTACCCGTAAGCGTTAAATTCCTAATCTTATCGGGTGTTAGCCAGTTTGCTTCAATAAAAGCCGTTTTCCCACGCTTAAAAGTAAGCATTATTTGGGCATAGTCTTCAAATTTTGTGTGCTTCAGATTTCCAACTCTTGCGTAAACCGTTGTTGGGTCATCTTCAAAGATCTTTCGCATAACATCTATCTCGTGGATTGCGTAGTCTTTTACAACTCCTACGTCACCGATTCTTTCAGGCCATTGTGAAACCCGTTTTGCGGTAGCTGAGACGAGCTCGCCGATTTCCCCTTTTTTCAATATGTCTTTAGCTCGCTGGACGCCTGGATTGAATCTCTCTATGAACCCCACCATCAAATGCATGTTCTCTTGTTTTGCGAAATCCACGATTTTCCTTGCTTCTCTGATTGTGCTGGCTAACGGCTTTTCAACCAGCGCATTTTTTCCAGCTTTTAACGCTCTCATGGCTTCAACCGCGTGGGTTGTCGTCCACGTGCAGATGCTAACTGCTTCAATATCTTTTCGTTTCAGCAATTTTCGACTGTCACTGTACGCTTCGACACCATCGTATTGTCCGGCAATGGTTTTCGCTCTTTCTATGTTTACGTCGCAAACCGCCACAAGTTCTGTCTCCGAGAGTTCACTGAATACTCTCACGTGGTTTTTACCCCAGAACCCAACGCCTATAACTGCCACACCAAGCTTACTCATTTTGTCCAAACTCCCCTGCCTAAGCCACGATATACAAACCCATATTCCTCTGCCTTAACTGGGTCTATTACGTGACCAAGGTCTACTATTGCAGGCGACTTTTTCGCCAAGAACTTAATTTTTTTCAAGTTCAATCGTTCGAATTTCGAATGCCCTGCTAGAACAATTATGCAGTCCGTTCCTTCAACTGCCTTTGACAATTTTTCTCCTTTAAAGCCAAGCTCTGTCAACTCTTTCTGGGAAAAGAATGGGTCGTAAACCTGTACTGTCCTCACCTTCTTTTTTAGAAGATTAATAATGTTCTTAATCAAAGCTCTAGGCCGTTCTTTTACGTTTGGGCGTCGAGAAATCCCTAAAACCGAAACTTTTGCTCTCCTCACCGTCTTACCACAAACCTTCAGCGCATCCTTAACCAAGCGAAACGCGTAATCCACAACTTCGTCATTTATCTTTCCAGCTAAAAGCATCAAACGAGGGTTCAAGTTTACGTTTTCAGCCTCTTCTAGAAGCAGATAAAAATCTCTTCGAACCGCACCATCTGTTATGCCGGGCAATGGCAAATAAAATGCAGCGTCTTTGTTGGCAACTTTCAAGATTTCAAGAAAGTCTATTTTAAGTTTTTCACAGAGGAAGGCAAGTTCATTTGCCAAAGCTAGATTGGTCTCGCTGTACACGTTTTGGAAAAGATTTACTGCTTCAGCGGTTTTTATACTGCTGACTTTCAGAATCTCCGACTTAGAAATTCTGTTTAACACTAGGCTTGCTGTTCTTAGGCTTGGTTCATCAATGGCGCCCACGACTCTTAAGGAGTTAGAAAGTTTGCTCAATCTTTTCTGCGAGTTTGCTTTAATGGGACTAGACGCTAAACTAAAATCTAAGCCAGCCTTTAGCCCAGATGTTTTTTCGAAAATCTCACACATAGAGCCTTCGACAGTCCCGGGCCCTGTTGCGCTGACAAAAAGAACTAGAGAGCCTTTTTTTAGGCCTATACCTACCTCTTTACACGTCTTTTCTAAAAGTGAATAGTCTGGTTTTTTCTTTCCGTCAACTGCTATTTGGGTAGCGATAACGATGATGTCGCTTTCAGATGCTGCTTTTCTAGCATCCGAAGATGCTGTGAAGACGCCTTCTTTCATATATTTTTCTAACGTTCGATAGGTTCTCTCTTTAAAAAAAGGAGATTGCCCCTTCTTTAGCGATTTAAGTATGTGCGGATTTGCGTTTACACCTACTACTTTGAATCCCGCGTCTGCAAAAAGACAAGCATGAGGAATACCAATATTGCCACATTCAATAATGCTGACTGTGTAGTTTCTGCATTTTTCGAAGCTGTCGATGTCTTCTTCTTGAACGTTCATTACGCTGGGCATTTTTTTCACTTATACGAGGTATTTATCTGTGCAGTAACGTTTGTAGGTCTGAAGTCTTATCTGAATTTTAGGGGTTTATGATTTGTTGCAGTTTTCGCTTATATTCTTTAACTAGTTTGGACGCTTTTTGTCTTTTTTCTGCTTCGGCGTAAAATCGGTATACGGGTTCGGTTCCGCTTGGTCTTATAAGAATAGAGCTTTTGTCTGGAAACCACAATTTTACGCCATCAATTGTTTCAGGGTTCAAGTGCTTGACCTTTACAACCAGTTTTTTCAGCACCAGCGTTTTCTGTTCATTTGGACATTCCATCCTGTCTTTTTCAAGATGGTAACGGGGTAATTCGTTCAGTAATTGGGAAAGTTTTCTGCCAGTCTTCGCCATTATGTTCAAGATTAGCGCAGTGGTCATTGCAGCGTCTCGCACTGGTTGATGAGGACCATAAAATACGCCTCCGTTTTCTTCTCCTCCAAGCTTTGCTTTCAGCTTCTTCATAGTGTATGAAACGATGGTGCTGCCGACTTTGACCCAAACCAGCTTGCCACCATATTTTTCTGCAACATCCTTGACCACCTGTGAAGAGCTTACCGGTGTAACAATTGTTTCTCCGCGGTTTGTTTGTAGGAAGTCTTTTTCTATGAGGGCGAAGGTGCGGTCTCCCCATTGTATTTCCCCTTTTTCGTCTACGAAGATGGAGCGGTCTGCGTCGCCGTCGAAAGCTACTCCGAAGTCCGCTCCAACTGCCTTCACTGTTATTGCAAGGTCTTGTAGGTTTTCAGGTATGGGTTCTGGTGGTCTATTGGGGAATGCTCCGTCGATGTTTGCGTTTATTGTGGTGACCCGGCATCCTAGTTCTCTAAGCAGGTATGGAGTTACTAAGCCGCCTACGCCATTGGCAGCGTCCACCACAACATGGTAATGCTTTTTCCCTATAGTAGCTGCATCAGCATGCTTTTTTACAGCTTCCTTGTATTCGTCCAAGACTCTAAGTAAAACGTGTCTCTGCCCAACTCTACGCCAGTTAACATGATTCACCTTGTTTTCAAAGAACAGACTTTCGATTTTAACCTCTTGCTGTCTTGAGATTTCTACGCCGTCTTCCGCCATCACCTTTATTCCATTATATTCTGGTGGATTGTGGGAGGCGGTAATCATGACACCGCCCCTAATCTGGTGATTTTTAACTGCATATTGAATGCAGGGCGTGGGGGCCATTCCGGCGTCATAGACGTCACATCCTGTTGAAATCAGCCCACTTGTGACAGCGTTTGCGAGCATGATGTTGCTGATTCTGCCGTCGTATCCTAAGAGGATTTTGCCTTGTTTGAAGAAGGTGCCTATGGCTTCCGCAATTTTTATTGCAAACTCGGGCGTTAACTCTTTGTTAACTACTCCGCGGATGCCGTTTGTTCCGAACAGTCGTCTTGGCTTTTCCATTTCTATTCTTCTCTTTTACATTACGCATCTAGGTGTAAGTATGTTTTCGGAGATTTCTTTCGAGGGGCAGATCTTGACGTCGTGAGTGAGGGTTATATTGTCTCGAATTACGGTGTTGTCCCCTATTAAGCATCCTTTTCCAATTTTCACCTTTCTTCCAACAATGACAGATTCACCTATTATTACTCCCTCGATAGTTGTAAGGTCTGAGATTATAGTGTGAGGGAAAATTATCGAATCTTTTATGTGAACTTCTTTTCCTACAGAAACCTTTTTTCCAAGAGAGACGTTTGGGCCTATAATTGATTTTTCACCAATAGAAACGCCTTCTCCAATTGCCACTGCTTCCTTGATTTCTGTTTTCTTTCCCTTTTTCGCTTTCGCAGAATTGCTGCTCGTTTCCATTCCTGCTTCAAGCCAAAGCCTGTTGGCTTTAATGTAGTCTGCTGGCTTTCCGACGTCAACCCACAAGCCTTTAATCTCGTGACCGAAAAGCTCTCCCTCCTTCGCAAGCTTTGGAAATATTTCCCGCTCTATGGAGCATCGTTTACCTACGGGAATATAATTTAAGATGCTTGGCTCTAGGACATAGATGCCCGCGTTTGCTAGGTTGCTTGGCGCTTTCTTGGACGGTTTTTCTACAAATCTTGTAATTCGATTCTTCTTTGTTAGTTTTACTACTCCGTAATGGCTTGGGTCTTCAACTCTGCGGAGTGCTATGGTTGCTATACCGTTGTTTTTTTTGTGTTCTTTCATGATTTCTGAGTAATTAGAATCAGTTAGGATGTCGCCGTTCAACACGAAGAAAGGCGCTTTTCTTCCCAGTAGCTTTTCAGCCTGTTTTATGGGTCCTCCGGTTCCTAATGCCCCTTGAGACAGGTGGGCGGTTTTAGGTTTTGTTGGGGCGTCTCTGGAGTAGTGGAGCTTTATTCCATGTTTTGACTTTCCGCAGGCCCGTTCAAGGGCATCTGCCATAAAGTTGACAGCTAGTACTGCTTCATTTACGCCGTTTTCTGCTAGTCTTTCAAGCGTTATGTCGAGGAGTGGTTTGTTGGCTATTGGAAAGAGGAGTTTTGGTCTTGTGCAGCTTAGGGGACGTAGTCTTGTTCCGAAGCCCCCTGCCAAGATTAAAGCTTTCAATGTTCTCTTCGTTCTCCGAATAGAGATTTAGATTCTGTAATACTTAACTAAAAACTTTGTCAAAACATTAGACTCATCAACATACTTAATCCGTTGCTTTTAATTCCGTTCCTTTACATGTGCCAGTTGACTCCTAGAATCAGTTAACTCTCACGTCTTAGGTAAAGAAAAGGTTGAAGGTTAATCGTCAAAGCTCTTTCACGAGAATTCATGTATACTAGTCTGTTGCTATGAGCCTTCTTAGGGCATAAGGACAGCACAGAACCTCGGTTTCAACTGTTTCCAAGTATTCCAACAGCTTAGATTTCAGTAGTTCTAGAGCTTGTTTGTTTTGTTGTATTTGTTTTACATGGAAATCTTCGATTTCGAAGATTTTGTCCTGTGGGTGCAGTATCATAGCTGCGATGATTTGTTTGTTGTCGGGTTCAACTACGTAGCAATGTTGAGGCACGATTTCTAGATGATCTAACGTGTGTTGTCTGGCTTCTATGTAACCTTTCTCTTGGTCAGTAACATGGTCTAGAGCCACCATCTCCGCAACCTCATCTACGTCTTTTACTTGCATATTACGAATTCTCATCGTTCAATATCACCCCCTAAAGAAACTATTTAAAAATCTCTCTCAAGGAAATGCTCTATGCAGTGAGCCTAAAAAGCCCAAGCAAACTTCATTACATTGACTGTAAGGATTTCATTCAAATCGCCCCCAACAGGACGACGCAAAATTAATAGTTAAAACCACTATATAAAAACTCAGACAAACATCTTAGCTTACCTAATGAATGACTTTGTTCGTTAATCTCCTTTGTATTCCGGAATAATCTCTTTAATGCTCTGTTCCTCTTCCTTCAATTCTTCATCCAGTTCTCTCCAGAACTTAGCTGCCTTTGCAAAGCCTTCTTCACCGAGTTTTCGCCCAGTCTCTGTGTAGAAATTCTTTCGTGGACCTTTTCTCCCGCTGCCTATTTTCATCATCTTTTTTATTGTAAATTTCTCTTCGGCTATGAAGTAATGGAACACCCGAGCAACTCCAACGTTTCTACACGCACAAGAGAGTACATTCACATCATAAACTACGTTGGCTTCAAGAGTTTTTGGTTCCTCTAATCCTCTTTGTCCATGAGAACGTATGCAATGTATTATCTCTTCAGTTCCTCTTTTCGTGAAACCAGAGTTTTTGAGATATTTTGTCGCAACTTCTACACCCGAGGCATGGTGATCTTTTCCCTTCGCAGAATAGAGTCTACCGATGTCATGTAGTAACACGCTTGCTAGAACAACTTTCATGTTGGCTCCTTCTGTTTCACCTATGATTACACCTCTGGCGAGATCACGAAGTATGTGGTTCCAGTTATGATGCACAAGTCCTCTATTGGAGAAGTCGTTTCTCACAATTTCATATAACGCTTTCAATTCAGCAAACTTTGACAGATAATCGTTAAGCCTCATTTCTTCACTACTCCTGTTGTGAGGTGAACTGGCAGATTAGGTTTTTTATTCCCATTCTATCGTTGCGGGTGGCTTGTGGGTAACGTCATAGACCACTCTGGTCACTTTAGGTATCTCATTCGTTATCCTAGAGGAAATCCTTTCAAGAACCTCGTGTGGAATCTTTGCAAAACTAGCGGTCATGGCTTCTCTACTTTCAACAATCCGCACCGCCACCATGCAGCCATACGCTCTAGAATCTCCTTTAACCCCCGTGCTTTTGGTATCTACAAAAACCGCAAAATACTGCCACAACTCATCCGCTAAACCAGCATCTTCAATTTCTTCGGTAACTATCCTGTCCGCCTTTCTTACAATGTTCAGCTTGTCTTCTGTGACCTCGCCTATTATTCTCACAGCCAAGCCAGGTCCTGGAAAAGGTTGCCTCTTAACAATTTCATCTAGCAATCCCAACTTTCTGGCAACTTTCCGCACCTCATCTTTATATAAATCTCTTAAGGGCTCGACAACTGTTTTGAACTCCATTTTCGTCGGCAACCCTGCAACGTTGTGATGAGTCTTTATCTTGTCTGAGAATTTCCGAAACCCTGATTCAATTCTGTCTGGGTAGATTGTTCCCTGCAAAAGGTACTCTGCGTCAACCTTTCTCGCTTCTTCCTCGAAAACGCGAACAAACTCTTCGCCAATAATCCTACGTTTCTGCTCCGGGTCGATTACGCCTTGGAGTTTTTGTAAAAATCTCTGTCGAGCATCAACGGCTATAAAGTGTATATCAAATTTTTGGAACGTGGTCTTGACAAATTCTGGTTCGTTTTCACGCATAAAACCATGATCTACGAATACGGCTGTCAAGTTTTTGCCTATGGCTTTGGCGGCTAGAGCTGTTGCGGTGCTAGAGTCTATGCCACCACTTAACGCCACTATTACTCTACTATCGCCTATCAATTTTCTTGTCTCGTCTATAGCTTTTCCTATAAAGTCTTCCATTGTCCAGTTTGGCTGGCACTGACATACTTCAAAGAGAAAGTTCTTCAGCATTTTCTCTCCGTTTTCTGTGTGAACTACCTCAGGGTGCCACTGCAACCCGTAAATGGGGCTTTTCTTGTGGCGGAAGGCAGCAACTGGGCAGTTCTCGGTATGAGCTAAGGGTTCATATTCGTTTGGGAGACCATAAACCGTGTCGCTGTGGCTCATCCAAACCTTTTCTTGATTGCTTAAACCTTTCAACATGCCGACAGGTTTGTCTATTGTTGCGTAGGCGATGCCGAATTCTCTTTTCTCTGCAGGCTTGACTGATCCTCCTGTGATGTGGGCTATTAGTTGATGCCCATAGCACAGTGCCAAAACTGGCAGATTCAAATCGAGGATTTTTGGGTCAATTTTGAGGGCATGCGGTTCAAAAACGCTCTGGGGACCGCCAGATAAGACAAGACCTTTAGCGTTGACTTTTTTTTGCCAATTTTCTATTTCAGCAGGCGAGATATCGGGGGAAACTATTTCTGAGTAAACATTGTTTTCTCTTATTCGTCTTGCTATTAAGTGGCAGTATTGACCGCCGAAGTCTAAGACTAAGACTGTGTCAACTCTCATGTCAATTCCTATCTTGATTATTTATGGTAGTGAGGAAAGGCTTAGTTACTTTACTGTTACGGTTTTATGCGAAAAGGTATTTTTCAATCTCCCATGGTGTAATTTCTGCAGTTTCTTCTGACATGTGGTTTTCGTATTCTTTCCATTCTCTCAACTTCAGCTCAGCGTAGGTTTGCGCGTTTTCTTTCCCCAAGGCTTGCATGCATATGTCATCGCTTTCCCATGTCTCTAATGCCTCCTTTAATGAGGCGGGTAGTTTTTCTATACCCAGTTTTTTGCGTTCAGCTTCTGTTAAATGATATGTGTTTGCTTCAACAGGGTCGCCTGGGTCAATTTTCCGCTTTACTCCGTCCATCCCGGCTTTAAACAAGACTAGGTAAGCTAGATAAGGGTTACAAAGTGGGTCTGGACACCTGAACTCTATTCGCACTTCGTTTTCTTTACTTTGAAAGTCTTCTGGTATACGGACGAGTGCAGAACGATTGCTTCTGCTCCAAGCCAGATATACAGGTGCTTCGTATCCTGGCAACAATCGTTTATAGCTGTTAACAGTTGGTGCAACGATTGCAGCTAACGCCTCTGCATGGGTTAGTAGTCCACCTGTGAAGTATCTACACATTTGGCTGGTTTTTGCATAGCCATCCTCATCATAGAACAAGTTTTTGTTCTTGCTGAACAAGCTAAGATGAACATGCATGCCGTTGCCAGCCTTACCTATCCAAGGTTTTGGCATGTATGTCGCTGTCCAACCATATTTTTTGTGGGCGATAGCTTTTGACACATATTTGTGTTTCAAGATGTTGTCTGCGGTGGCAACTGGGCCTGCGTATTTGAAAGTTATTTCGTTTTGGGCCGAGCCAACCTCATGCTGCTGTCGCTCAACCTTAAGTCCCATTTCTGATAGTGCATCACAGAGGTCCATGCGGTATTGCTCTGTTAAATCTCGGCCGGGGAGAATGTCGAAGTAGCGTGGGTTTTCCTTAATGTGGTTTTCAACGGGTTCTACGATGCCGTCATGGGTCTTAACTAGATAGAATTCAAGCTCTGCTGCTGCAGTTGGAGTGTAGCCTTTTTCTTGCAGTTTTTGAGCGTATTTTTGAAGCATATATCGAGAATCGCCAGTGTGCGGACTGCCGTTAGGCCATTTGATTTTGCATATTGTCGTGGCAACGTTGTGGTTGTATATGTAGTGTGGTAGCATGGCGAGGGTTGCTGGGTCTGGCTGCATTACCATGTCGCTTTTTTCTATAGAAGCAAATCCGTAGATGCTTGAGCCATCGAATCCGACACCGTTGGAAAGGGCGTTTTCTATTTCAGTAGCTGAAATTGTTCTTCCTCTGAAGTTTCCTTGTATATCTATGAAGTGGAGGATGACGTATTGCGTTTTGTGTTTTCTCAGATTTTCAACACACTCTTTCACATCTTCCTTGAAAGTCATAGAGTTCTGCTCCACCTGTTTAACAAAGCTTTTATTTCCTGCAAGAATTTAACCCTTTTCAGAGCTTTTCTATACAAATGTCTTATAAAGAACCTATTGCGTTGTGTATTTGTGGAAATTCTGAGAGGTGCACATGTGATGGATGAGACAGATGTCAGAATATTGGAGTTGTTGTTGGCGGATGCAAGACTTTCAAGTCGGCAAATTGCAAGGCGACTCGGCGTCTCTGTGGGGACAGTTCTGGGAAGAATAAAGAGAATGGAGAGGGGAGGAGTAATTAAGGGATATTCTGCGATTTTAGATCATGAGAAACTTGGTTATGAATTGACTGTTGTAACTGAGGTTGTAGTGGCAAAGGGTAAGCTTCTGGAGATGGAGAGAGAAATTGCTAAATGGCCTAACATTTGCTGTGTTTATGACGTAACCGGGCAAACTGATGCTTTCGTTATTGCCAAATTTTATAATCGAGAAGAATTGAGTGCTTTTACTAAACGTTTGCTTTCGTTGCCACTAGTTGAACGAACAAATACACATTTGGTCCTGACAACAGTAAAGGAAAACTTGAACATGATCTAAATCCTTCTGCGTGAGAGGTTTGCACGTTTATACAACCTCTCCGGCCTAGACTAGCCTATGCGTAAAACACGAACAGAACGTTTAAGGAACTCCAATAATTCGGTTGGCTCCTTTAAAAGAGCGATATGCATTTAAGGCTATAAAAGCGATATGTACAGACAAACATAATGGTGACGAAAAAATGAACCTTGGCACATGGGGAACAGTCATAATAGTTGCAGCCATAGCCTCAGTAGCCTCAGTTGGAAGCACCACCCTATACTATAACATGACAACAAGACAAACACTAGTCGTAGCCACAACCACCAGCCTCTTCGACACAGGACTACTGGACGAAGTGGAAATCCAATTCGAAGCAAAACACAACATCGACGTCTACTTCGTTTCAGTCGGAACAGGCATAGCCATCCAATTCGCCCAACGAGGAGACGCAGACATGATACTGGTACACTCACCTTCAAGCGAACTTACATTCCTCGAAGGCGGCTACGGCGTCAACAGAAAAATCATCGCATACAACTTCTTCGAAATAGTAGGTCCTGAAACAGACCCTGCTGGAATTAGTAGCCTACTCCCAATTGAAGCATTTTCAAAAATTGTTTCTGCTGGAAGAAACTCTGCAGCATTGTGGATTTCAAGAGGAGACAATTCCGGGACTCATTCAAAGGAAAAAGCTCTGTGGACGGAGGCTGGTTTTAACTGGACAGAAATAAGAGACGAAACAAGCTGGTTCATAGAAACTGGTTCTGGTATGGGAAACACTCTAAAAACAGCAAACCAAATGTACGCCTACACTTTTGCTGACATTGGAACATTCCTCGCGTACAGCAACGCTGACCCAAACTTAGTACCTAACCTTACTGAACTCGTAATTCAAGGGCAACAACTGCTTAACGTTTACAGTGCAATCGTTGTGAAACAAACATTTCATTCACAAGCAAACTTCGAAGGGGCAATCACGTTTTTAAAATACTTAACATCCGAAGAGGGACAACAACTAATCGAAGAATATGGGATAAACAAATATAGACAAAGCCTGTTCCATCCAGCAGTAAATCTCCTAAAAAACAACACAGATCCAACAATAGTACAGATGATCAAAGACTACGCCTTCTTTGATGATTCAGAGTGTCCGCCTAAATACAGAAATGGGCATCTTGAACTTTACAGCTGAAATTAACTGACTCCATGGGCTGACAAATCATGAGAAAGGCAGATGCTATTCCTATTCTGATTATAGTCTTTTTCTTAACTATCTTCTTAGTGCTCGTATTTTTGGTAGAAGAGTTTACTGAAGGTTTTGGAGAGGCCATTCGGCTTATAGCTTCAAGTGACCCTGAAATCCTTAGCATAACTTTACGGTCCATCTACATCTCAGGAACCGCTACCGTCTTGTCGATTTTGTGGTGTGTTCCAATAGGAGTTGCGCTGGGTCTTAGCAGCTTTGTGGGAAAACGTTTCATAAAAGGTCTGTTCAACGCGCTACTAGGAATACCTACAGTTGCTCTCGGCTTGATTCTGTATCTCCTGTTTTCAAGCTCTGGGCCTCTTGGCTCCCTGAATCTGTTCTTAAATCCTTTAGGAGTCTCCATAGGGCAAGCTATTCTGATTACCCCTATTATAATAAGTTTCATAACAAGCGCCGTAGAAGCGGTTGACCCTGACATAAAAGATTTAGCAAAGACGTTAGGTGCTTCGGAAACTGAAGCGTCCTTTATGGTTCTGAAAGAATCGACTTCGGGAGTTGTATTAGCTGTTGTAGCTGGTTTCAATAGAGCGATTGCCGAGTTAGGAGTTGTTTTAATGATTGGGCAAAACCTTCGTGGACGAACAAGAGTTTTAACTGCTACAATTGCCTTAGAAACTACGCGTGGAAACATTGCAGTGAGTATAGCACTGGCGATAATATTGCTCACTATTGTCTTGTCAATAAGCCTCCTTACAAATTTGGCACAGAGGCGGTTAAAATGAGTGTCTTAGCCGAATTGGAGCATATTTCGAAGAATTATGGAAAGATTAAAGCTCTTGATGACGTGACGTTGAAAGTTCGAAAAGGCGAAATATTCACTCTAGTTGGTCCTAATGGCTCTGGAAAAACTACTTTGCTAAAGATTCTTGCTTGCATCGAAAGACCTGATAGTGGAAATGTGTATATCCATGGCGAGAGAGTGGAAAGCAGGAACAGGGATAGAGTTAAGCTGAGCACTACTTTGGTTTTTCAGAGAACAACGTTGTTCAGTTCGTCTGTTTACGACAATGTTGCTTATGGTTTGAGGTTAAGGGAGATGCCTAAAGTGCAGATTGAAGAAGATGTAAGGAATGCGCTAGAGATGGTGAAACTTGAGGGCTACGAGAATCGACTGGCGAAGAAGCTTTCTGGAGGAGAACAGCAGAGGATTTCGTTGGCTAGGGCATTGGCGCTTAACACCCCTCTACTTCTCTTAGACGAGCCAACGGCAAATCTTGATCCGAGGAGTGTTTCTGTTATTGAAGAGGTCATCAGAATGGCTAATCGGCAAAGAGACACCACCATTTTGATAGCGACTCATAATGTTTTTCAGGCTGAGCGGACTGCTGGAAAGGCTGCCTTGCTTCTAGATGGTAGAATTGTTGAGATGGGTACCGTTGACGAATTACTTTGGGGAAGGTCAAGGAATTTGGCGAAGTTTTCTAGGCTTGAGAACATTTTTTCGGGTGTTTCGGAAGTTTCAGGTGAGGGTATTTCTTGTATAAGGTTGGATGGGGAAGTGGTAATTGAGAGTGCTTTGCAGGAGAGGGGTAGGGTTACTGTTTTTGTGAGGCCTGAGGATATTATTGTTTCGAGGGATAGGTTTGAGTCGAGTGCTAGGAATGTTTTTGTAGGACGGGTTGTGGGAGTGTCTGGGCGTGGTTCTTTGGTGAGGTTGAGGGTCGATGCTGGAGCGGAGTTTGTTGTGCAGGTTACTCGGCGGTCTTTTGTTGAGTTGGGGCTGAATGTGGGTTCGCGGGTTTTTCTTACTTTTAAGGCTTCTTCGGTGCAGCTAGTTTAATCGTTTGTGTTTGGCGGAGTGGGTAGACTATTCTGTTAGGCTTCAAATAGAGTTGTTTGTTTGTTTTGTTGTGTGGTAAGGTTTTTATATTAGTATTGTATCGTATGTCTTACGACGGTAGAGGTTGAAGGATAGGGGAAACGCATATGGTAGTAGAAGAAGAATTTCTTCTCAAAGCCTTCTCCTTTCTCCCTATTGAATTGGTTTTTCCATATGCGCCCTCCCCTTCCAACAAACGATGAAGCCGCCCCAACCCTACAGCAACACCCTAAACACCTAAAACAACTCCTACAACTCAAAAACCTAAGGGTCCACTACGCTAAGATCACCAACGGAAAAACAATCAGAGCAAAACGAAAAATCACTCATCTCGCTAACAGCTACGACGACATCATCTTCGCCCTAGCCTCAGCATTGTATACTATGCGGAACAAGCCAGACGGCGTTCTTCTATCTGTATACTAGTACAACATTTGCAAACGATACAGTTCTACTAGGCTTTGTATTCACAATACGAATAGTTGGGCATTCACTGGGATATTGTTTCTTGATGCACTACGTTTATCTACGATGCACACCATTAATACTTCTTGAAGACATTTGCGGGGGAGAAAACTGAGCCCAATGGTAAAAAAATCTCCTTCAAAAGACGAAGCCTTAGAAGCTTTGGACTTTATAATCAGCGTTCTTAGAGAGCATGAGAAAGACCTTGACCGCTTAATTGGCGAGCTTGGCAACATAACGTCGTCTGTGGGCAAAACTGGCGAAATGGCTGACAAGATTGAAAAGGTTGAAGATCGTCTCTCCACTCTTCAAACTGAGATTACTGGTTTGATAGATATTCTTTCTTCTCCCCGCCAACACCCTGCAGCAGCAGCAGCACTGCCAACCATACCTGCATCCCTCAAGGGTCCACCTGTAATTGTTCGATGTAAACAGTGGGACGATTTCAAAACTTTGGCAAAAGGCGCGGACACCGTGTCCTTCCTATTCAGAGAGACTGAGAAAGGCTTTCAAGCTGACGCTTTGAAGGATGGACGAGTCTTGACTTACAGTGGTGATTTGCCGAAAGATGCGAAGTTGCTGAAATTGTGGTTGGCTAGAGAGTTAGGAGTAGGGGAAGAGAAGATTTTCGAAGGCATACTAGCAATAGGATAAACCTGTACTAGCAAACTAACCTGTGACATGTGTTTGATAAGCATTCACGCATTTCAATTTCCTATAGCTTCAATATTCTTTAAATGTCGGACCCGAATTTCCATGTGCCGCTACTCTGGATGCCCATTTGAATCTGTTAATTACTTATCCTATCTCTATATCGGACAATAAAACAAAAATAAACGATAGTGAAGAAAGCCCTACATTATTTCAATATTGAATGTTGAAATTGCGCTGAGCCCTAATACATGGCGATATTTCCCGACTATCATAAAATGAATGTAACCCCTAAAACTGTGTCAGCTTACGACGGTGGAGTCGCAAGAACTGGTAGTGTTTGTGGGGCAATAAACGTTGCTATCATGGCGCTAAGTCAAAAATATGGAAGAGAAAATCCAAGACAACATTTTATACATACTCAACGCGCAGTGTTCGAATTTCTCAAAAAAATTGTTGACGAATTTGGTTCTATATATTATAGTCGAATTACAGAATGTTAGCTATCTGAACTAGAAGGAATAAGAAAATTCAGGGAGGGGAATGTTAAGGAGAATTCATGTACACCTCTTTTAAGAAAAGTCGTACAAACATTCTTGTGTATAATTAAAGATTGTAAACCTGTTTAGCAGTTTGTCTGGTAATTTTTAGTCACATGCGTCAACATTCTTTTGATTGCCAAAATTCCTTTGGGGAAACATTGACTTTTCCTGCCGATACGACGTTATACGGACAAATTTTTATGCATACCGAGCAGTCTGTACCGTTTTCGCACCAGAAAAGGTAACATTGCTCAACGTTGACATACCATTTCAATGCTCCCGGATTATTCGATTGGCATGCTGTTTCAAAGTTAGGTTCATCATCCACCGAAATTGCACCTGTCTCGCATTGTTCAGCGCATAACTTACATTTTCTGCAGAACTCTCTTACTCCAAACTCTACAGGTTTGTCTGGTTCCAGCGGAAGATCTGTGAAAACCTTGCAGAGTCTAACTCTCGGGCCGTATTGGGGCGTTATCAACAAGCCATTGCGACCCAGCTCCCCAAGTCCAGCATCAATCGCAAGTGGAATGCTTAAAGCAGTATCGTTCCCACATTGAATTGCTTCGTATCCCAGATTCCGAATAAACTCGCCCATGCACGCAAGTATGAAAGCCATTTTCGAATATCCCACTCCTGTAGTAGCTGCCGCGGGAACGGCAGGAGAAGTTGCAATTCCATCTGCGTCCATCTCAACTGCCATGACAATAACGTTTTCAAATTTTTTCGGAATGTCAATGTCAGCGTAGACCCAATCTCTGTTGAGTTTGCAAACCCCAACGAGCGAGGCGCCGAAAAGCTTTGCTGCCCGCTTGACATAACCACTCATTTTTTGCGGGTTAACAACCTCATGCTTTGTTTTTGTCCAGTCAATTCCAACAGTGTCCACAGGCGTTTTGTATGTTTTGATCTTGATCCGTGAAAATGCTCCTTCGAAAGAGTCATGCACTATCCAAGAGGCATAAGCCAAGGCAAAGTCTACCCGCGAGTAGCCAGATTTTCCTTGAGTAATTATATCAAGAACTTTTTCGTCGTACTCTTTCCTATAGCCTTCCCATGACGAGTCCCACATAACTCTCTCAAAAATTATGTTCTTCTGACTGAAACGTTGAAGTTTAGAGCAGTCAACAACGTAGGGGGGTCTTTCAACGGTTCGTACAGAAACTTTCGGGCTATTACTCTTCTGTTTTGAGGCTTTTGTGTCGAGCGAAGCCATAGCATGGTCCTCCAAGATAAGAGACTTGTTGATGTCGCTTATTACATCATAGTGTGCCTTTCTCGCTTTGAGCGCATCCCAACTGTTCACTATGTCCTGCATGAGCTCAGGTTGGATATTGTAGAATTTGTTTATCTTACCTTCTGGAAAGAAGATTCTCCGTCGCCAAGAAATCTTCGAACATACGAGTCTTCTCCTATTATACTAGACTTTACCGTGTTGCATGCGAAATATCTATATCTTTCTGTGGATTACGAAATGTCGTGTCAATTTCACATGAATCATTAATCTTGTCGAGGAAGAAACTATGGAAATTAGAGTGGCAATAGCAGGTGTAGGGAACTGTGCTTCAGCCCTCATTCAAGGCGTTGAATACTACAAAAACGCTAAAGAAGATACTAGAGTGCCTGGCTTGATGCATGTTAACTTCGGAGGCTACCACGTTCAGAGTATAAAGTTTGTAGCTGCTTTCGAGGTTAACAGGCAGAAGATTGGTAGAGACTTGGCTGATGCGATATGGGCTGAGCCAAATGTTTGTGCGAAATTCGCTGGCGTTCCACGGTTGGGGGTCAAGGTGTTGCCGGGGCCTACCCTTGATGGAGTAGCGCCTCACATGAAGATGCCTTTCTATGCTTATGATGATGCGAAAGTGGAGGCTTCTGACGTTGCGCAAGTTCTTACTGAGACTGGGGCGGATATATTAGTTAATTTTCTTCCGGTGGGGAGCCATGAGGCGACGCTGCGTTATGCTCAAGCTTGTCTTAAAGCTAAATGTGCTTTGGTTAATTGTATTCCGGAGTTTGTGGCTTCTGATGTGGCTTGGGCGGGGCGGTTTGAGGATGCGGGTTTGCCTGTTGCAGGTGATGATATTAAGAGCCAGTTGGGAGCTACGATTTTGCATCGGAGTTTGGTGAGGTTGTGTGTTGACCGTGGGATTAAGATTGAGGAGACTTATCAGCTTAACTTGGGTGGGAATACTGATTTTTTGAACATGACGGTTGAGGACAGGTTGAAGACGAAGCGGATTAGTAAAACTGAGGCGGTTACGAGTCTTGTGCCTTACGAAGTGCCGACGCGCATTGGGCCTTCTGATTATGTTCCTTTTCTCGAGGATAAGAAGATATGCTACTTGTATATTAAGGGGCGGAAGTTTGGTGATCAGCCGGTTACGGTGAGGGCAAAGTTGGAGGTTGAGGACTCGCCTAATAGTGCGGGAGTAAGCATAGACGTTATAAGAGCAGTGAAACTGGCGAAAGACAGAGGAATCGCAGGACCTCTGATTAGCATTTCATCGTATGCATTTAAGCATCCACCAGTGCAGGTTCCAGACAGTTTGGCAAGACAGTGGGTAGAAGACTTCATCAAAGGAAAGCGAGAACGATAGAGGTTTGCCATATCAGGAGAGGATGACATATAAGAAGAAAACTCCTGGTTTGAAGTTTGCTTATGATGGGACGCGTGTGAGGCTATAGAGCACGTAAAGTATTTATTTCTTTATGTGGATGCTATCGAGTCTTTAGGCTTTGGTTGATGCCCATTGTCGCTTCTTTCTGGGATTCGACAATATATTCAGCGTATGAGAATGCTTAGTCGTAACGCTAAGCTTTACCTAGTGGCAACTATCCTTCAAGGTTTAAGTTTTGGAATTTGGGGGGTCATATTTTACTTGTATCTTAACCTAAGCGAGGTGGGTTTTCAACCCGATTTTATAAGTAATATGTTCACTGTTGGAGCTATAGCCACTGGTTTTGTAGCGTTACCTGCGGGCTTGATTTGTGAACGTATAGGTCCTAAGAAAGCACTGCTTGTCGGTTTAACGGCTAACCTCATTAGCTTTGTCCAAATTGTTGCTCTACAGCCATCAATTCTTCTCTTCGCCAGCCTTGCTTCAGGTTTAATAGGTACTCTGGGATGGGTAGCCTCATCGCCTTTCATGATGGAGAACAGTAAGCAAGAGGAACGCACATATCTTTTCAGCATTAACTGGAGTTTAATGATAATTATGGGGGTCATAGGCAGCTACGTCGGAGGTATTCTACCAGATCTGTTCAACGGTTTACTGAACTTGAACACGGGCGCAGAAGGGGTAGCCGTTGGGTATCGCATCTCCTTAGTAATTTCGGTTGCTCTATCCCTAGCTGCCGTGGTTCCGATATTGCTGATAAAGGAGAGCAAAATGCTGCAAAGGCAAAATATAGGCGAACTCATGAGCCTTCGAAACATTCAAAGTCACTGGACAATACTCAAATTTATGATACCCACAGCTCTCATAGGCTTTGGAGCGGGGTTCATAGTGCCTCTTTTCACCTTATTCTTCAGTCTAAAATTTTCTGCCACAACAGAACAGATAGGCATAATCTCTGCCTTAAGCAATGTTACACTAGGCGTAGGCACCCTTGTTGCGCCAGCACTTTCAAGTAAATGGGGTAAAGTGAAAAGCATAGTCATATGTCAATACCTATCCATGCCTTTCATCATGCTTATAACTCTCTCACCAAACTTGGCCTTGGCTTCAACCGCCTACATAAGCCGTACCGCCTTAATGAACATGGCAGGACCTATAAACTCCACATTGCAGATGGAATCGGTAACAGAGGGAGAACGTGGCACAACAAACGGTTTGATGGTTATGGCGGACAATATTCCACGCGCGGTAACTGCTTCTATTTCGGGAGAAATGATGACAGGAAGCGACTTTTACACGCCCTTCCTCTTCACGACAGTTACCTATTTCATAGCAAGTTCGCTGTATTTCATATTCTTCAGAAAAGCGGAAGCGAAAATTGCCAGTACATAAGCTGAAGACACAACCTCAATATAATCAAATTATATGTGCAAAATGAAGAAGAAATTAGGAAAATAGGTGGAAACTAGTTTTCTTGACGGAGAAACTCTTCAAACAATTGCGCAGCCTTTTCAAGGGGCACTATTTTGGGCGGGTGTTTGAAGGCATAAGCAGATATGCTCAGTATCGCTCCTGCTTCTTCTCTTTCAAGAGCAACCTTAACCGCCCTTATAATATCTAAAAGGACAGAACCAGCATTCGGGCCGTCAACCGTGCACAGTCGCAGTTCAATTTCCATTGGTGCCTTTCCAAAGTATAATCCTTTGAGCCACATGTAGCTGTCTCTTCTGTTCTGTAGAAAATCTACATAATCCGTCGTCCCAGCCACAACCGAAGCCTCATAAGGCAAAGCCGACTCCACCGTCCTCGTCTTCACAACCCGCTTAGTCTCCCGACTCCTCTCCAATGTATCCAACGACTCCGTCCCCCCACCCACATCAAGCTGATAAGTCTGGGAAATACGAACACCTTGCGCCGAAAGCAACCTCATCAACGTCTTATGCAACGTAGTAGCACCCACCTGATCAATCAAATCATCACCTGCAACAGGCAAACCCGCATCCTCAAACCGCCCCGCCCAAGCCACATCACTGGCAATACCTACAGGAGTTACATTAACAAACGCACAACCCGCCCGAAGCGTCTGCTCCGCATACCACCGCGAAGCCCTCACCGCACCACTTGGAAGAAGATTAACAACAATTTCCGCATCGCTCTCCTTCAACACTTGTGCTACATCTATATCTGGGGAAGAATCGACTTTCACGACGTCTTTCAGATACTTACCCACACCATCCAAGACCTGCCCCTTCTGAACAGAAACGCCTAATTCGGGAACCTGAGCAAACTTCAAAGTGTTGTTCGGCTCAGCAAAAATAGCCTTCGACAAATCTCTTCCAACCTTTCGAGCGTCAATGTCAAAAGCTGAAACAACCTCGATGTCCCGCGGATGATAACCACCAAGAACTAACCGCCTCAGCCCAACAACGTCTTCCGCATTGTCGGAATCTTTATAATAATGTAGACCTTGGACAAACCCTGAAGCACAATTTCCAACACCAGCCAATGCAATTTTAATCTTCGTCATTCAAATGTCACCAGCCACGCTTATGAGATACACTGTTCTATTCAAAACTCTTTCGAACCCCAAAGACATCTCCAAAAGCCCATCCGCCATCTGTACGCGTACTAAGACTTATTAAAACGGCAATTGCACAGTTAATTCCGGGAACAAATCATGCCAAAGAAGAAAAGTTGGTCTGAAAAACTACACGACAGCAAAGACCTGCCAAGAGTAGAAAAAATCACAGACAAAATGAGCAAAAGATGGGGCACGGGAACAGTAGTCATCCCGGCGCCGATAGAAGTCGACGAAATGATGAGAAAAGTACCCAAAGAAAAACTCATAACCATAAACCAAATCCGCACCACTCTGGCCAAGAAACACGGAGCAACTATTGGCTGCTCTTTAACCACAGGAATCTTCGCAAGAATTGCAGCTGAAGCCGCCAAAGAAGAAAGAGAAAAGGGTGGAAAAGATATTACACCTTATTGGCGCACCCTAAAAGCAGGTGGAGTCATAAATCCGAAATATCCTGGCGGAGCAGAAGGACAAAAGACACTGCTAGAAAAAGAAGGACACAAAGTAATCCAGAAAGGTAAAAAACATGTTGTCGTAGACTACGAAAAGGCATTGGCAAAACTATAAGCATTCAAGCTTTCTAGCTATACGCCAATAAACCGAACGTCACCGTACCCTTGAACTGCTACACCCTCACTCTTTCGTGGCAGTATGTTAATTTTTTCGATTTTGCAAGTACCCGCAATGTCTTCAGAAGACTTAGCTAGCGTTTCAGCGTTTTCTTTGGTTCCGGCGTAGACTCTTAATTCTTTAATTGGGGCGTTCAGCGGCATTCTCTTCCTCGCCTTCTCTCTTCTAATTTCACCTATCACTGCCACGAGCAAGTCGCCTTTCTCTATAGTGTTCACATCGATTTTTTCCTTTTTCACATGGGGCCACGGTGACAAGTGTATGCTTTTATGCTTCATGTCTTCGGCGAACATGGTTTGATAAATTTCTTCCGTGATGTGAGGAGCGATTGGGGCAAACAGTTGGAGAAGGCGGTAAAGAGCAGTGTAAAGCGTATATTGGGCAGCTTCGCGTTTTTCTGTGCCGTACACTTCACCCTTGTAAAGCCTATGCTTTGCCGCTTCTAGGTAGTTGTCACAGAGGTCACGCCAAGCAAAGTTTCTAATATCCTCCAAAGCTATGTTGAATTGACACTTCTCCAACGCCTCAGTAATCCTCAACGTGGCCTGATTCATCCTTTCCAGAAGCCACCTGTCTAAAAGAGCCAGTTTTGAAGCATTTGCAGGTTTGTAGTCTTTCAATAGGAGACTGGCGAAGCGAGAGGCATTCCACAATTTTATGAGAAAACGCCATCCATATTCTACGTCTGGCCAACGGAAAGGTATATCTGAACCTGTGGTGCCGCCGCCTGCTGCCCACTGTCTGCTTGTGTCTGCACCATACTTTTTGAACACTTCTGGAGTGGCAATGTAGTTGCCGAGGCTTTTACTCATTTTGCGCCCATCACTGCCGAGAACCATACCGTTGATAAGACAAGCCTTGTAGGGTGTCTTGTTGAAGAGGGCGAGGTGGCGCACCATGAGGTAGTAAGCCCATGTGCGGATAATGTCAGTACCTGAGGCGTGGAGATTTGCTGGAAAAAGTCTTCGCCACTCCTTTTCAGATTTATCTGGCCATCCTGCGTGTACAGCGCAGGTTATTGAAGAGTCCATCCAAGTGTCGAACACGTCTCTTTCAGAAATGAATTTTTCGCAGCCACATTTTGGGCATTTTTTGATTTTTGGATTTTCCTGTTTTGGGTCTATTGGAGGCCAAGTTTCCTCTGCTAATATCATTTCGCCGCATTTTTGGCAGTACCATATAGGAATCGGGGTGCCAAAGACTCGTTGGCGGCTGATGACCCAGTTCCAGTCCAGTGATTTTGCCCAGTCGATGAGGCGAGTTTTCATGTATTCCGGATACCATTTGAGGGTGTCGGCAGTTTTTTCCACGTGGTCTGTTAGTTGTCGGGTTTTCATGAACCACTGCTTCGTTTCTAAGATTTCGATGGGAGTGTCGCAGCGGTCGCAGAGACCTATTTCTTGTTGGATAGGCTCGGTCTTAACCAGCAAGCCTTGTTTTTCAAGGTCTTCAGCTACGGCTTTTTTTGCTTCTTGAACTGTTAAGCCTTCATATTTGCCTGTGTTTTGGTTCATTTTTCCATCTTTGGTTAGGGTTGTGATTCTAGGAAGCTTGTGTTTGGCGACAGTCTTTACGTCTGCTTTGTCGCCATAGGTGCATATCATGACTACGCCTGTGCCGAATTTTGGGTCTACCATGTTGTCTGTGATTATTTTGACGGTGCGATTTGTAGTTGGGACGTGGATGTTCTTGCCTACGTATTGTTTGTAGCGTTTGTCTTTTGGGTTGACGGCGACGGTGACGCAGGCGGGTATGAGTTCGGGGCGTGTGGTGGCGATGGTTAGATAGCAGCTTTTTTCTAGTGAGAATCTGATGTAATAAAGAGTGCCTTGTCGTGCTTCGTAGTTTACTTCAGCGTCTGCTATGGCAGTTTCGCAGCTGGGACACCAATTTACGGGGTGTGTGCCTTGGTAGATGTAGCCCTTCTTGTAGAGCAGTATGAAGCTTAGCTGAGTACGACGCCAGTAGTCCGGGTTCATGGTTTTGTATTCGGTTGTCCAGTCGTTGCTACAGCCAAGCTGTTTTATGGCGGTTTTCATGACGTTTATGTATTTGTCTACGAACTCCTTGCAGAGATTGATGAATTCGGATGTGGGAGTTTCAGACTTTCTAACGCCGTATTCTTTTTCGGCTCTTCTTTCGATTTGCAAGCCGTGGCAGTCCCAGCCTTGAGGAAAGTAAACGTTAAAGCCTTGCATGCGCTTGTAGCGGGCGACAATATCAAAATAAGTCCAGTTGAGAACATTGCCCATGTGGAATTCCCCACTGGGATAAGGCGGTGGGGTGTCGATGCTGAAGGTGGGCTTAGAGTGGTCGTTCCAGTCAAAGTGGTAAATGCCTAGCTCTTCCCATTTACGTTGCCACTTTTCTTCAGTAGCGAGGAAATCGATTTTTTTAGGCAGGGGCTTCATAGTATAAACTTCCAGTAAACGCATAGTCTTTTATGCAGATAGGCAAGGGAGATAAATAACCATTATCATTCTGCCGCGATGTGTACACTAAAAGCATAAAAGGGTATAGTGGCGTCAAAATTGTCGGGGAGTGGCTGTTATGTTTAGAAGCGAAAAGACTCTGGTTTTTTGGCTAGGTTTGATAATTCTTGGTATTGCGATTATTTTGTTATTCTGGGCTCTCTCTGGTATCCGTCTGTGATTTATCATTCCTATTCTTGGGCTACTTCTCCAGCTTAGCAGAATTTTGTGCCAATAATCTTTGGGAGTGTAGTTTTTTGCTCATCGGGTTTTATATTATGATGTCAGGTGTGAAGAAGGAAGAGATGAAGAGTTAGGTTTATTCTTTTGCAATTGTGTATTGACGCCCTCTGGTGTTTATTTTGCCTTTTTCGAAAAGTCTTTTCAGGGTTCTAAAGATGGTTTTTTCTGGTTTATCGAGTTTTTGGGCAATTTCAGCTAAAGTTAGAGGTTCCGGCGAGTTTTGTAAGATTTCTAGGACGGGTCTGTCAAGCTTACCCAACAAACAACACCACACATACAAGAGTTTTTTTATATTTTCCGTCTCAATTTCTATTTATAACTTATCCAATACCCCTTATAATTTTAAGAGAAACCGCTTTGAAATTTTCAATAATTGTGAAACTCTCAGCAAAAGTGTCTCTCACATATTTGGCTTCTATTATCCACCTATTTGGACCTTTTTAGAATCTAAAGAGTCTAGGAGGCACATGAATGCACAGCGCAAACTATTTCTTGAAATTTTTAAGTTTCCTCTTCACTAGCTTACTTACAAACTCAGCTTTTGCTCTTCCTCTCACCCGCCTCATCACCAAACCCATAAGAACACCAAAAGCCTTCTCCCCACGCTCTACCAAAAGACTTCGATTCTCTTCAATTAAGCTGTTAACAATTTTTTCAAGTTTACTTCGCGAAAGCATACCCAAACCAAGAGCATCAACCGCCCCCGCCACATCTGCATCCTCGTGCTTCGACAACCAAACAATTATATCCGAAACCGCCTCCTTCGCAACCTCTCCCAAACCCACCAAACGGAACAACTCCAAAAACTGCTCATCAGACACTTTTCCAATTTCCGCATTTTCACGTCTCAAAGCCTTCAACATCTCAGTCAAAACAACAGCAACCATCGTAGGCGAAACTCTACCATTACTAACAGCCTCTTCGAAAAGTTGGCTAAACTCAGAATCAAGAACTTGCTTCGACAACTTCTCGTTCAACCCATAATCCTGCATCAGACGCTGCATCTTCCTCTCTGGCAACTCAGGCAAACACTTACGCAAACTTTCAACATAGCCCCGTGAAATCTGGATGGGAGGCACATCAGTTTCAGGATACATGCGAGCAGCGCCAGGTCTAGGCCGCATATAACGAGTTGACCCGTCTGGTTTTGCAGCGCGAGTTTCCTGCGGTACCTTCTTCAAAGCTTCTTTTGCCCGTTCGTTCACCGCTTTTAAAGCATCAGACGCATTTCCCAAAACGTCCGCAACAAAAACCACAGCATCGCCCTGCTCTGCATTCATAACGTGCTTCAACGTGTCAACCTCTTCTGCAGTGATTCCGTAGGCAGGCAACTCGTCTGTGTGAAAGATGCCGCCGACACGCCCCCAAAACCGAGCTCTATCCGCCATCTCAGTGCCCAACCTAACATCAGGCGTTAATTCCTTCTTCAAGAGATTTTCAAATTTCTGTAATTTGACAGCGAGAACTTGCTTGCCTCGTTCTAGAGCAGCACGAATAACCTTGCACTTAGTCTTTGCAAAAACATGTGTAACGTTCACAAACACGTTTTTAACGTCTTTTTCTTTAACGCCTCGTTTCGTTAACTCTTCTTTTATTTTTAGGAGATTAAGCTGCCGCTGAACCTCGTTCTCAACAACTAAAGAAACAAGCTCAAGCTCCTGCACTCCCTTAATCTCCACGAGAGCACCATCACGAATTGAAATGTTCAAGTCTTGCCGTATGGTGCCTAAGCCCCTTTTCACCTTGCCTGTTGCTCGCAGAATCCGCCCAATAGCCAAAGCAACCTCTTCTGCTTCTTGTGGCGTATAGATAACTGGAGCGGTTGCAACCTCCACAAGGGGAATGCAAAGGCGATCAATACGATATTTGACAATGATGCTGTTTTTGCCCATTTTTCGAGCTGCGTCTTCTTCGAGACTCATATGTTGAATTGGAACGGTCTTCTCCTTGGTTTCAACTTTACCGTTAAAAGCTACTACACAAGTGCGCTGGAAGCCCGTGGTGTTTGAGCCATCGATGACTGTTTTTCGCATGACATGAATTTCGTCAACAGGCTTAGACTCCAGCATAAGCGAAATGATAAGCGCTGTTTCTAACGCTTCGCGATTTAAATTATGAGGCGGTTCTTCATCCATCTCCACCAAACACGCCGTGTCTTTATTAGCTTCGTATAGTATTTTGACGCCTTTTTGAAACTCGAAAAAAGCAGCGGGGTCAATTTGTCCTAGCTCGCTTTGTGTTGGGCGCAGTCTACGTAAGAAGGTGATTTCTGGTTCTTCCTTGAAAAGCTCTGTCTTGCAACTGCAAAAGAGTTTCTTTTCGGTGTTTAATTGCTGGTGTATTTCTAAGCCTACTTTTAAGCCTATTTTCTTATAATCTATAGTCACCAATCATCTTCCTCCTTTGGCTCTTTTCAAGAACTGTTCGGTCTGAGAATTCGTTGGCAATGTTTTTTGTGAGGAGTTTCTTTGCTTCCTCAACATCCTTTGTTTGCCCCAACACCCACATCATTTTTACAAGCGCCGTTTCAGGCAACATATCTCCAAATGGGATTACGCCGATTTCCTGAAGGTCTCTACCCGTGTCGTAAACGTTCATGTTTACTCGTCCCCAGATGCATTGGGAGGTCATGCCGACTATGATGTTCTGTGAAACTGCTTTTTTTATGGCAGAGAAACAGTAGTTACCTATATGCCCCAAACCTGTTCCTTCTAAAATGATGCCTTTGAAACCGTTGTCAACATACCAGTCGATAATTCCTGCGTCCATGCTGGGATAGAATTTTGCAAGGGCAACTTTTTTGTCGAACAAGGTTTTCACCATCAACTTTCGTTTACTGTCTCGTTCATTGTAAACTTCGGTTAGCATTCTGACTTTGCCATCTTCAAGTTCAGCCAACGGCTCCACGTTTACAGACTTGAAAGCATCACGACGGCTAGTGTGACACTTTCTCACCTTGGTTCCCCGATGAAAGACAATCGCTTTGTCAGAAACTGTATCATGCATGGCGACAGCAACTTCTGCAAAAGGCGCGTTTGCTGCAGCTTTTACGGCTCCAATTAGGTTAGTTGCGGCGTCTGAGCTCGGTCTGTCAGCGGAGCGTTGAGAGCCGACTAGAATTACTGGCACGGGCAAGTCTTGTAGTGCAAAGCTTAGCGCAGCTGCGGTATAGCCCATTGTGTCAGTTCCATGCGCCACAACCACTCCGGCAACGCCGTTTTCAATGTGGTTGGCAACGTGTTTTGCGGTTTTTGTCCAGTGTTTGGGCGTTATGTTTTCGCTGAATACGCTGGAGAGGATTTCTGTTTCTATTATGGCTATGTCGGAAAGTTCTGGGACAACGCTGTAGAGGTCGTTTGCTGTGAGTGCGGGTCTTACTCCGCCTGTTCTGTAGTCTACTCTGCTTGCAATTGTGCCTCCCGTGCTGAGAATGGTTACTCTGGGAAGTTTTGATTTTTGTTTAGGTAGAGGCGGCGTTGAAAACGTAGGTTTTGCTCCCGTTCCGATTTTTTCAATCTTTGTTTCGTGAGTTACTTGGATTCCAACGTTGTAGCCGTTTCTCAGCTTAATCACTATATGTTTGTCATCGCCAGATTCTGACCTTGGAATAAGCACACCTTCATATGTTTCTCCATCCTTCAAAACACGAATAATATCTCCAATTTCCGCTCTGGCTTCTTTCAACATTCCAAGAACTTTGCCTTTGTAACCCGGAAACTTTTCACTCAACTCTTTTGCCTCTTCAACATTTTAGACATGTAGGGACCGTCGTATTTGTAGCCGAAACGCATGTAGTACCTTTTTGTTCCTAAGGCGCTTATAACTACAACTTTTCGCCTACCATACTCTTCCTTTGAGATTCGTTCCGCCTCAGAAAGTAAGACAGCGCCGTAACCCTTGTGCTGCCACGCTCTAGCAATGCGCTTCCCGATCGGAACAAGATAGCCATACACGTGAAGCTCACGCACAATCGAAGAAGGCTCGGACAGTATTTCGGGTCGATGAGGATTTTCGGAAGGTATGCGCAGTCGCAGATACCCTATGAGAACGTCGTTAACAGGGTCTTCGGCAGAAATAAACACGTTAACTCCTTCTGAGGCTTTCTCTCTCACCGAAAGAATTTGCACATTTTCAGGGTCAGGTTTAACTTTGTCTCTGAGCCATCGGTGCCCCACCTCGCGACACCTTATACAACGACACCTCACACCCTCCTGTTCCAGCCTCTTCAAAACAAGTTGCCTAAGGTTACTCTTCTTAACTCCCGCCTCAACCAAATAGGCTGGGATGTCCCGCTGAATCCGCATAATACGAACCCACGGAGGAACAAGCTTCTTTACCTCAGCAATAAGTCTAACAGCTTCTTCTGTGGAGTAGGGAGTGTATTTACCATTCCTCCACCACTCATAAGCCCTGGTGCCTTTCAAAACAAGACATGGATAAATCTTGATCATATCAGGCTTGAAATCCGAGTCAGCAAAAACCGTTTTGAATCCTTCCAAGTCTCTCTCAAAACCTGACCCTGGCAACCCGGGCATGAGGTGATAAAGCACCTTCAAACCCGCGTCTTTTAGCATGCGTGTGGCTTCAACTACGTCTTTGACTGTGTGGCCTCGTTTAACATGGCGATAGATGTCGTCGTAAACGTTCTGCACTCCAACCTCCACACGAGTTACGCCCATGGACAGCATGTGGTCTATTTGCTTTCTTTTAGCCCAGTCGGGGCGGGTTTCGACAGTGATGCCTACATTGCGAATCTTGCTAGTCTCGGCAAGCCTTTTAGTCTCTTCAAGGCTCTCTGTTTCAGTCCCTATTAGTGCGTCTAAGCATCCTTTAACAAAACCTTCCTGATAATCTGTAGGCGTGTTTGGGAACGTGCCGCCCATAACTATCAGTTCCACCTTGTCAACTACGTGGCCAATCGCTTTCAGTTGTTTTATGCGGCTCCTAACCTGCATGTAAGGGTCGTACTGGTTCTGTATTCCTCGCATAGCCGCTGGCTCATAACCCGTATAACTCTGCGGAACTCCTTGAGAAGGGCCTCCTGGACAATAGGCGCACGGAGCATCATGAGGACATGGCCACGGCTTTGTCATTGCTGCAATTATTGTGACGCCGGAGATGGTGCGTGTGGCTTTCCTTTTCAGCACGGACAATAGTTTCCGTTTTTCATGGGGGTTTAGGCATTGTATTAGTTCTGAGTTGGGAGTAACACATGCCAAGCCTTGCTTGCCTGCAACTTTTACCTTGGCTATGTTAACGTCTTCTTTTGTGGGTTTGGGAATCTTCATTAGGGATTCGATGATTTCGCGGCAGACTTCTCGGTTCATGATAGTCTCATCTAACTATGCATCGGTGCTTTAAAATAAGGATGTAGTCGCCGAGTTACTGCTTTCTGGTGTAAACGGTGTTGCCGCCGACTATTGTCATCTCTACCTTTATATTCTTAATTTGTTTGGGTGCAGTTTTGTAAGGGTCTTGGGAGAGCACCACAAAGTCGGCAAGTTTACCTTTCTCTATCGAACCCTTGATGTCTTCTTCGAAGGAGCCGTAGGCAGCATTTATGGTGTAAAGTCGTAAAGCTTCTTCGACGGTTAACTGTTCTTGTGGAAACGTTTTTCTTGCAACCGCAGCGTAAACGCCTAAGATTGGGCTGATGGGTTCTACTGGAGCGTCAGAGCCCCCCATATTCATTATTCCTTCTTTAAAGAGACTTTTGAACGCATAAGCCCATCTAGCTCTAGCTTTTCCCAAACGATCTACTATCCAAAAATCCGAAACCACAAAGTGAGGCTGCACAGACGCAATGACGCCGATTTCTCTCATTTTCTTTATTAGCCGCGGATTAAGAACAGAAACGTGTTCCAGTCTGTGACGGTGATTTTCTTTCGGCACCTTCCCAAGCTCTTTCTCCAAGATTTTCAGCACCACTTCAACTGTTTTGTCGCCTATGGCGTGGATGGCTAGCTGCAAATTGGCTTCATGCGCTTTTTCCACAAATTTCTCCAGCTGTTTTTGTGAATAAAGCATCATTCCTTCAGTTTCTGGCGTGTCATTGTAAGGTTGTTTTAGTGCTGCCGTTCTTGCTCCTAGAGAGCCGTCTGCCAATATTTTGATGCTGCCAACTTTAATTTTGTCGCCTCCAAAGCCTGTTGATAAACCCAACTCGACAAGGTTGTCAAGAAATTCGACTGGTATCAACACGTAGATACGTAGTGGAAGCATGTTGCGACTATTTAATTTTTGAAGCACATGCAATTCACTTGCTGAGCTTATTATCCAATGAGCGGTGGTTATACCTTCTTCAACCATTCTCTGACAAGCCAACAAACATATGCTCGTAAGGTTTTTCTCACTAGACTCAGGTAAAACCTTGTAAATAAGGTTACGAGCGTTCTCTTGCAGAATACCATTCAGCTCACCAGTTTTTGGGTCTTTGTCTATACATCCACCTTCGGGCGGTTCTGTCTGCTCCGTGATTCCAGCGAGTCTCATAGCTTTTGAGTTAACCACACCAAGGTGTCCGCATACGCGTAGCAAAAAAACTGGGTGGCGAGGTGCTGCTTGATCTAGGTCAAAACGTGAAGGATATCGATGTTCAATGAGCTTGTCTTGATCCCATCCTCTGCCAATTATCCACTTACCCACAGCGGTTTTCTTAGTCCATTGCTTGACTTTTCGCTGGATTTCCTTTATTGATTTTACGTTACGTAGATTAATTTGAGATAAGACCCGCCCCAGTGACGCGCCATGCACGTGTGCATCAACGAAGCCTGGAACGACTGTCTTGCCCTTAAGGTCTATTCTCTTGGTGTTTTCCTCAGCATAAGAAAGAATTTGCCTGTTAGTGCCGACTGTGACAAATTTGCCATTTTTTATTGCTACTGCTTGGGCTTTTGGCTGTGCAGAATTCATAGTGACTATATTGCCATTTACAAGAACCAAGTCAGCGTATAGCATAGACGAGAAGTATTAGGCTGCACCGTTAAAAGACTTGTCAGTAACGCCTTTTTCCCCAATTCTGCCCAGCTTTTCGTTGCAGAATTATACGTTTTTCATAGTTTCGTCTTGCTCGCCTTCGGGGAACAGCACTTTTCTTGGGAGTGGGCTGTATTTTAGGGGTTTGACTACGCACTTTACCCGCTTTTGAAAGCGACCCGTGAGTTGGCATTTTCGCTAATCATATCTCCTTTACTGCTGAAAAACTATCGTATAGGCTCTTTTAAGCATTTCCTAGTCTCTTCTGAACCGTCTTTTAACTTCGTTTATTCTCGAGCCAACCACGCTTATTTTTGCTTCATCCATCTCACCGAAGCCCTTTTCGTATGCACGTTTGATGTGATATATTTCGGTGGGGTTTATGCCCATCACTCGACAGGCAGTTGCATCCACTGCTACTACATCCTTGCCAGCGATCAACAAATTCATCTTAACTGGCGTTCCAGAAGTAGGACCAGGCCCTTCAAGGGCATAAAATCCATCGATTATCGTGAATTCTGGTTGTAACACCGCGTTTATGTCTACCACAACTTTATTCATGTTTTTGAGATGATACTTGAACTTCATCTTTTCTGGCAAGAGACCGAATATGTTCTTCATCCCGAGAGACACGCCTGTAACACTGTGGGTTTTCAATTTTGCAGCATTAATTACAGCTGAATCCACAACTATTCGCGGCACTTTAATCTCCTTAAGCGTCTCAGCGTTTGGAATCAGCAACTTAACCCTGTCTTTCTCTCTTCTCAAATTGAGAAATACTACTTCGTTCTTGTCGCACACTTCCTTCACTCCTGTGATTTCACAGGCCTTATTTGCATTTGTCATGCTAGCATCAGATTCTACAACAAAGACTTGGTCGAAAACTTCTAAGGCTTTATGGATTAAACCCTCTACCACTATAGGGTCAGTTGTTACGCCTGTTTCGTAAGTTTTGGTTGAAATAAAATTTACCTTTATCAAAGCTCTACTATAGTCTTCTGCTATTTCCTCGAGTCCGCCAACAAGCTCAACAGCTTCATAAACTGTTTTTGGTTCTCTTGGACCCTTGACGAGAGCTACTTCAACCATAGAGAAATCACATCGGTAAAGTCTTCACTGTATTTCATCAACGTATTCTCGGAAGATCTCTCCAAAAGCTCTACAAAAGTATTTACAAGCATTTAGCATTCCTTTTTCGCCTTTTTTGGTAAGATGATAAGTTGTCTTTCTCCCCTTGATACTTGACCTCACTAAGTCCCGTTTTTCCAGCTCTTTCAGAGCGGGATATATCGTTCCTGGATTAGGTTTGCTGCCCCTTCTCCTACCTATTTCGGCTGCAATTTCTTGTCCATACATGGATTTCTTTGAAAGCAACCAGAGTATGTAAAAAGAAAGCATTCCTCTCATGTCACAGCATTCTGGAGGTTCGACGTTACAACATTTTTCAGGGTTCATTGAGAATATTATTGGGCGTCCAATACATTTAAATATTCCCCCCCGACGCTATTATCGGTCATCCAATAATAAGAGGTTCATAAATTGAAAGCAGATCACAATGAGAAGGAAATCAAAGATTTCGTTAAAAAGCGCTACTCAAAACTAGCAAAAAGAGGGTGCTCCTGTAGCGGAAACGTGCCAACATGTTGTACAGATGTGAAAGGCAGTTATGCTCAAAAGATCGGATATAAAGATGAAGAGCTAAAAGATTTGCCAGACACCGTACTCAGCACTGTGGCAGGCTGCGGAAATCCAACAGCGCTTGCCGATCTTAAGGAAGGGGAAACGGTTTTAGACCTTGGCTCCGGAGGAGGCATCGATGCTTTCCTTGCAGCAAAGAAAGTTGGCGCCGCTGGAAAAGTTATTGGAGTGGACATGACAGAAGACATGATAAAGCTCGCAAACGAAAACAAGAAAAAAATGAACACAAAAAACGTGGAATTCCGCTTAAGCGAAATCGAGGATCTGACAGTTGAAGACAACTCGGTTGACGTTATAATCAGCAACTGTGTAATCAACCTTTCACCAAACAAGGATAAGGTCTTCAAGGAAGTCTTTAGAGTATTAAAGCCGGGGGGACGGATGCTAGTCTCTGATATAGTAACACAAGGCGAATTACCCGATGAAATTCGCAAAGACCCTGAAATGTGGGCGGGATGTATAGCCGGCGCGTTAGAGGAAGAAGAATATCTTCAAAAAATTAGTAATGCCGGTTTCAGGAACATTCACTTAGTGTCAAAACAAGATTTTATGGGCCTTGCCAGTAGCATTAAAGTCAAAGCCAATAAACCGCTCAATTAAGGAGCAGCCTGGAAAAGACAGTTTACGCTTTGAACCATTTAAATATTAAATACTGAATCTTTTCTGTTCCAAGCTCTGGCACTGCAACGATGAATCTTTTTCTCACTGTTGTGGCAAGTCTTCCAGCCTTTACAATGTCAGTCGCCGTCATGTCCTCTTCATTCTTCTTTACTGACACCATATAAGGCGCATGTTCAATTCCAGGTCCATGCTTGTAAACGGCAAAGTCGCATCCATACTTGATGCCGGGAGTAACAATAAAGCCACTTCCTCTTAAGTCGCGGTAAACCGCATATTTTGAGTCAAACTCGTCGTACAGTTTGCGAGCTCTTCGCTTAAGCTCCTTCAACCTCACCTTCTTATTTTTCGGGCCTTCCTCCACCTCTATGATTTTGTTTTCGACTAGATATAGTCCTTCCATGAGGTCTAGGATTAGTGGAACGTTGAACTCGGCTATTTTTGGCTTGGGTATTCCTAAAGGCTTGCCGTAATATCCCATCTTATAAAGTTCTGAACTCTGCGCTGAATCCCAGACAACAAGAAAATTTTCGATAAATTCCACCGTAATATGCTTACTCATTGTGATCTCAGCTTTGTTATATGGCGAAGGACAATATACGTGCAGCGTCCGAGGCATCCTCAGCCTTATCCGCTGCGTTTTCAAGAAGTTGCGTTATGTCTCTTAAAAGCAGCATTGCCTGAATCTCTAGATTGCTATTTATTATTTTGATTTCCAACTCTCGGTAGATATCGTCTACTACACGTTCTGCAGTTTCAACCTCTCTGGCTTTCTCCAAAGTCTTCTCAGAACCGTAAGAAAGTGTTATAGCGGTTTCTCTAAGTTTTATCACAGTGTCCAGTGTGGCTTCTGCAAGCTTTACGAGGTCCCGCTTTATGTCTTTCGGCACCTTCCATCCGCGTTCCATAATGGAAAGCAGCCAGAACGCTAAACCTTCGCAGAAATCTGAGATTTCGCTTGCTAAGTTGGTGAAGCGTAGAAAATCTTCTCTGTTTATAAGTATGGCACCTATTTGGGCAAGTTCTTTAGAAACAATTCGTCTCGCTTTGTCCACTTCTTCTTCGGTTTTTCTTATCTCGGCGAAAACCTGTCTCGCGGTGTCTTTGTCGTCGGCGGCGAAGCAGTCAACCATTTGGGGAACTTTACGTGTAATCTCCAGCACCTTCCGTAGATGATCTTGGCAAACGCTAAGTGCTCTTCGCTTTACACGCTCTTCTGTTTCAACCGGAAGAACCAATTGTCTCGCCCCGGAAAATGCCTTGCAGGCACCACCATAGAATGTGTGAATACACTAAAAAAGCTAACGAAACTTGCCAGCGTTTTTTATAGGCTTTTTCCAATATCTTCAAAATCTTTTTTGTGACTGAAATAAGCGTGTAAACTTTTGGGCAAATTTTCTATTTTTGTGCGAACTTGTTTCCATGAGTCGCGGTCTCGTATAGTTATGGTGTCGTCCTTTAATGTTTGATAGTCAACCGTGACGCAGAGTGGTGTACCAACTTCATCGGCTCGAGCGTAGCGTCTTCCAATGGAACCAGCTTCGTCAAGTTCCACCGTAAAGCCTTCCTTCAGCAACATCTTGTGTAGCCTTCTCGCTTTTTCTGTCAACCCGTCTTTAGTGACTAAAGGATACACTCCAACTTGTACAGGCGCAAGTTCTCTTGGAAGCCTCAGAAGCGTTCTGTCCTCTCGCTTATCATAGGCATATTCTAAAGCCACATATACAAGTCTGTCTATTCCAAAGCTCGGCTCAACAACATGGGGGACGAATCGTCTCCCAGTTTCTTCTATGTCTTTGCGGACAATTTTGACGTGTTCGGGCAAAATTTTAAACGACTCCGCCGTATAGTACCCGTTTTCTTTCAGCGATTTTTCAACTTCTTCAATGTCGGCTTTCGAAAGCAGAGCCACCACTTTTGAAGCTTCTTTTTTGAATGCTGGCCCAATCTTAGCCAAGACAGGTTCGACAACAACCTTTTCTGTTATTGTGGGTTTGTTGTATTCTTTGAAAACTTGCATGTCCATGCCGCTATGTTTCATATGCTGTTTTAAGTCGTAGTCTGTGCGGTAGTTGAAGCCTGAAACTTCTGTCCATCCCCAGCGGTCTAAGTAGATTTCCTGATCATAACCCTGCTCGGAATAGTGAGCTCTTTCCCACTCCAGTTTTTCCGCAAAACGTTGCTTATCATCTGGAATTCCAAGCTCGTTTAGGAAGTGTTTAGCCAAGACCATGAAGTATGCTTGCCACTCTGTTTTAATGTATCCCTTCTGCAGGGCTTCTTTGACCGTTACTTGCACCGCTTTTTTAGCATCCTTCCGTTTCAACACCGTTGGGATAAGATGTAGAGTTTCTTTTTCAACCTCCTTCAGCATGGGGCATTGAGGTTCTTTCGGGTCAAAAAAGAATTCGATGTCGGCAATTGTGAACTCCCTTTGTCTGATGAGACCTTGTCTAGGCGAGATTTCGTTTCTCAAGGCATGGCCAATTTGAACCACACCTAAGGGCAACCTCTCTCTTGCAGTCTCGTAGAGGCGTTTAAACTCAACGAAAACGCCTTGTGCCGCCTCGGGTCTGCAGTAGCCAACAGCGTCGGAGTAAGGTCCAATTGTTGTAGTAAACATGGTCATGAAGTATTTGGGCTCGCCTAACTCGCCACTACATTCGGGGCATATTATGTCGTGCTTTTTTATTTCTGCGGCTATTTCTTGAAGACTAAGTTTTTCGGTTTGTGTGTCGCTCATTTTGGTTTGTTCTTGAAGTAGATGGTCGGCGCGAAACTTTTTCTTACATTTTGAGCATTCTACCATGGGTTCTTGGAAGGCTTTCACGTGGCCAGACGCTTCAAACACTTTCGCCGGCGTTACAATGGACGATTCTATTTCGAGGATGTCGAGGGGTTTGATGAAGAAATCTCTGAATTTCGCTTCAATTCTTTGTTTAAGCAGTGAGCCTAGGGGTCCGTAGGTGTAGAAGCCGCTGACGCCGCCGTAGATTTCGTAGGAAGGCCAAAAGAAGCCTCGGCGCCTAGCAAGTTCGCTGACAATTTCGTACTTGTCGGGTTTCTGCAATAAGCTTCAACTCCCCTTTAGCCGTTATTATCACAGCTTTTAGTGTGTTTCTTTATAATAAAGCAAACGTAAGCTGTTGGAAAACTTCAGGTTATTTTCTCGATTTCTTTTTCAAGCCTAGCTGTCATGTCAAATTCCTTCTTCATTTCCCTCTTCAAATGCGCAATTGTCTTAGTTGGAGTCGGGTCAACGCCTCTCAGCAACGCCAAATATATGCTCACAAAATCACCCATATACATGGCTGAAAGCATTTTCGCCAGCTTCTGCTTGCCAACTGCCCGGATTTCCAGAATCCTGCAAACTTTTTTGGACGCAATTTGCTTTGTTACCTCAATTCTCTGCTTGATTTCCCGTGGCTCTTTCGAGTCTCGGATGACTAGTATAGAGAAGGCTTTTGTGAGGTTTCTCGGCGCCTCCCACCCAACAACTTCATTGTGATTAAGCTCCGAAAACACGTCGAATTTGCTTGGAACCTTGCTGTTTTCGTTGAATTGACATTTTAGGCGTCGCGCTACCGCATTGTATTGTCTAAATCCGTAAACTATCGGAACTGTGTCTCCTATTTCTAAGGCAAGTTTTTTCGCCATGTTGTTTTTCAGAGGGGTTCGAAGCGCATTTTCTTCGCTGATTTTCTGCAAAACACGCAAAGTTTCTTCAATTTCCTCGTTTGCTTTTTTGGCGACACATAATTTTTTCATCAGCACCACAAGTGGAAAGAATAGGTAGGCGATTGCAGCACGTGGAGCAGGGGAATCTGAAGGTATGAGTATATGTGGGATTTTTAGTTTTTGTGAGAATGTTTGAAGGTGGCCGCCAGAGGACACTGTTAAAACCATGCAGCGTCGCTTTATTGCTTCTAGGAAGGCGCTTAGGGTTTCTTCTGTTTCTCCCGAGTAACTCACCGCGACGATAAGGCTGTTTTCGTTGGCGTATGCGGGTAGGACGTAATCTCTGCAAACTTCAATGGGAATTGACGCTCTGTCATACAGCCAGTTTTTTAGTAGTTCTCCGCCTATGGCTGAGCCGCCCATTCCAGCGACAATGACGTTCTTGGGTGATTTGTAGCTGATAGGTATTTCTACTTTTTCAGCTCGTTTGACTGCGTCTCTGCAGAAATCTGGAGTTTTCTCGCACGCTCCAAGCATGTTGCTCTTGTCAATTGCCTTAACCTTATCTGGCTGATCTAAAACTGTGAGTTTTTGCATTCACTCATCAACTTACCGTATTTTCTGCGTTTAAGCTTTTAAAAGCAGGTAGCTTTAAAATATGGCTAACGTAAAAAGGCTACGTTTCTATTCTATAAAAATGGAGAACATAAGAATTGGTCCTTAATCGTGAGATGTCAATAGCAATCCCCGCCTCAATTGTTTCTGACATTCCACACCTCAGAGAAAAAACTTTGAAAATCGGAATGGTAGGGAGAACCTCTGCAATTTTTGACGTAGAAGAAGTTATCGTTTTTCCAGACACTCCGAAGCGAAACCAGAGTCGAGAGATTGACCTCATCGCCACAATTCTTTCTTACATGGAGACGCCGCAGTACTTACGGAAGCGACTGTTCAAAATAAAGCCTGAACTAAGATATGCTGGTGTGCTGCCGCCTCTTCGTACACCGCACCACCCTCTACAAAATCGCGTGAAAGACTTGGAAGATGGCAAATATCGCGAAGGCGCAATTGTATCCCACACTAAAGATGGGGCTCTTGTGGATGTAGGTGTCGAACGACACGCGTTGATAAGAGGCAAGAAAATTCCGATTAATACTCGTGTCACGGTAAAGATAAGGAAGGCTAGAAAGCTGTTGGAGGCAGAGGTTGCGAGCCACAGCGAAATTGTGGAGTATTGGGGGTATCGAGTAACTCGTTCACGCTTGACGTTTGGAAAGCTTTTGAAGAAACGTGGTTTCGATTTAGTTATAGCAACTTCGAAGTATGGAAAGCCTTTCATGGAGACTTCGAAAGAGATAGTAAACTGTTGGAAAACTTCTAAAAAAATTCTTGTGGCTTTCGGTGCGCCCACAAAAGGGTTGTACGAAATTGTCAAGCAAGAAAACTTGAACTTGGATGATGTTGCCGATTTTGTAGTAAACACAATTCCCTGTCAAAGAGTTGAGACGGTGCGCACCGAGGAAGCGTTGGTTGTGACTTTGGGGATTCTTAACTTGATGGTTGCTAAAGGTTAAAATTTCACACATGCCATATAGTGGCGTATGCTGTTCGACATAGTGCTTCCATCGGTCATTAGCGTGGTCACGGTAGCTATAGTTTTGTTGTATGCTAAGTTTGAAGCTAAGATAAAGCTGCTTTTTAAAGAAGAAAAAGAGTTTCAGATTCGTGACGCTGTGTTTCTTGTCATTGGCATGAGTGTTATGGTTACAGCTATCGTGTTTATTCCTCAGCAAGCCATCCTAGTTTTGTTTTTGGCGGCTTACTCCTTCGTCTTATTTCTCTTTACTTACATCGCCCTAGAGAAATGGTACTTTGCAGTTTTACCATCCATCGCTTTTGTGGCACTCTACTTTCTCTCTTGGAACATCATTTTGCTTAACGCATTTGCACTGCTCTTCGCCATATTTATTTCAATTTATTTGGGTGGTCTCTTTTCGTGGAAAACTGTCTTAGTTTTTGCTGGGTTGATTACTGTTATGGATGTTATCCAAGTTTTTGGAACAGGGTTTATGGGCTCTGCTGCAGGCAAATTTGTTGAGCTTGGGCTGCCGGTGCTAATACAAGTTCCCACGTTTCCTGTTGATAGCTGGATTGGCTTGGGGTTGGGAGACATATTTTTGGGTGGTTTACTTGCCATTCAGACTACGCAGAAGTATGATAGGAAAGCAGGAGTTATATCTGCGGTATCGGTAGGCTTTGCTTTTCTTCTCTTCGAAATCATCATGTTGAATTACGAGTTCGCTGGCTATTTTCCCGCCACTCTTGTGGTAGTCGGAGGGTGGCTTCTGGGTTTGGGTGTGTACCGCATTATCAAGTAAAAAAATCGCTTCGTAACCTTTATAACGTGATGCTTGCATTGAAACAGAGACGAGTGGAAAACCATGGGGCATAGAAAGAAAAGTGCTCCAAAACGCGGATCCCTAGCATACCTACCTAGAGGACGCGCCGCTCGACAAACCGGCAGAATACGCTACTGGCCCCCCATATCTGAAGGAGTTAGACTTCTCGGATTCATGGGCTACAAAGCCGGGATGACGCATCTTTTTTACGTGGAAGATCATCCTCGTTCCCCAAATTTTGGAAAAGAAGTCAACCAACCCGTCACAGTCATCGAAACCCCGCCAATCCTAGTATGCGCAATCCGCGCCTACACCCGAACAGATTATGGTTTGAAAACGTTCACCGAAGCTTGGATGAAAAACCCCCCAGAAGATTTGGAACGAGTTTTAACTCTGCCAGAAAATTTCGACCCAGAAAGTGGCTTCAAAAAGATTGAAGAAAACTTAGACGACGTTGTGGAGCTTCGCCTTTTAACGATTACTCAACCACGATTAGCAAACGTTCCGAAGAAGAAGCCTGAGCTTATGGAGATAAAGGTTGACGGCGCACCCATAAACGAGCTGTTCGAGTATGCGAAGGGACTGCTAGGTAAGACGGTTGGGTTTACGGACGTTTTTAAGGAAGGACAGTTTGTAGATGCTGTGGGAGTTTCTAAGGGAAAGGGCTTTCAAGGACCTGTGAAGCGGTGGGGCATCAGAATTTTGTCTCGCAAGTCCAGAAAGATTAAACGAGGCGTGGCGTGTATTGGACCTTGGAAGCCGCCTAGAGTCTTGTACACCGTTCCACGGGCTGGGCAGATGGGTTATCATCATAGAACCGAGTATAACAAGCGTATTTTGAAGATAGGAATCGATGGCAAAGAAGTGACGCCCAGCGGTGGCTTCGTGAAATACGGCGTCGTAAAGGCACCGTATATTTTGCTTAGTGGAAGCGTTCCTGGCGCCAAGAAGCGTTTGATTCGGCTTCGTGTTCCTGCGCGAGCGCCTAAGGTGGTTTCTGCGGAGCCTCCGAAGATTGTGAGTGTTTCTTTGGAGTCACAACAAGGCAGATAGTGGGGTGTCTTTGTGGGTAAGGTGTCGAGTAAGGTTTTTGATTTGAAGGGGAAAGCGGTTGGTAAGGTTAAGCTTCCCAGTGTGTTTAAGACGCCGTTGCGTCCTGATGTTGTTAAGCGGGCTGTTGTGGCTTTGCAGTCGCGGGGTTTTCAGCCGCAGGGGCGGGATCCGATGGCTGGGAAGCGGACTACAGCTGAGTCTCGGGGTGTTGGTTTGGGGATTGCGAGGGTGCCTAGGTTGAAGGGTGGTGGGGGGCGGGCTGCTTTTGGGGTTGGTATTGTTGGTGGTCATAGTGCTCATCCACCGCGTTCTGAGAAGAAGATTGTGAAGAGGGTTCCGCGGAAGGAGATGGGTTTGGCTTTGCATAGTGCGGTTGCTGCTACTGGGGTGAAGGGTGTGGTGGCGAAGAGGGGGCATGTGGTTGAGGATGTTCGGGATTTTCCGTTGGTGGTGGTTGATGAGGTGGAGGGTTTGCGGCGCACGAAGGAGGTTGAGGGTGTTTTGTTGGCGTTGGGTGTTTGGGGTGATGTTTTTCGGGTGAAGGAGAGTCGGCATGTGCGGGCTGGTCGGGGGAAGACGCGTGGGCGGCGGTATAAGCAGGCTGTTGGTCCTTTGATTGTTGTTGGTGAGGATAGGGGTGTTGTTAGTGCTGGGCGGAATTTGCCGGGTGTTGATGTGGTGTTAGTTGATGGGTTGAATGTGGGGTTGTTAGCGCCTGGTACGCATTTTGGGAGGCTTACTGTTTGGTCTAAGAGTGCTATTGAGAGGCTTAATGAGAAGTTTGGGGAGGCTGCTTAGGCGTGGATCCGTATGATGTTGTTTTGTATCCGTTGATGACTGAGGTGGCTAGTAGGCTGTTGGAGACGGAGAATAAGTTGGTTTTGATGGTTAGTTTGAAGGCTGGGAAGGCGGATGTTAGGCGGGCGGTTGAGGAGTTGTATGATGTTCGGGTGGAGAGGGTTAATGTTTTGATTACGCCTCGGGGGGAGAAGAAGGCGTTTGTTAAGCTGCATCCCGACTATAAAGCGGTGGACGTAGCAATAAAACTAGGAATACTATAAACATAGAATGAAGTTATCTCTCGAATTAGCCCTATCTATAGTGTGACTTTCACTTTGTACAATGTACTTCGCAGATATAAGTCGATAAGGAATTGTTCTCTACAATTTGCTTCAAAGATACGTGGTCAAGTCTTAAGTTGAGTTGCTATTTTCTTTCCGAAATCTTTGCATTTGGGGAACTCTCCATCTGTGACTGGCCCTTTCATCCCGTCAACCCTTATTGACAGGCCAGAAGTTATTAGTTTCAATCTGGGAACCTTTTCGCTTATTCTCTTCTCCATTTTCTTCACAGACTTTTCGAAGTCTTCTCCCAGATAGGTGTCAAAAACAGCAACCCATTTCGCCTTCAAGTCAAGTTTGCCAAGTTTATCAATAAACTTATTAATACCCCTAACAGGTCCCCCAAAATGCGTTGGTGACCCTATCAATATTGCATCATAATCGGCTGCCTTTTTAGGATCGGTTTCCTTGACATCACTGATAGCAGTTTCTATTCCCTCGATTTCGCCTATTCCCTCCATGATCTTTTCCGCTACAAGCTTTGTGTTGCCATACTTTGTGTCATAAACGACAATAACCCTTACCATTTCGTTCACCATTCATTATGCCTATTCTCTTAGTTTTTATGACTTGTGGAAGAAACTTCAACCTTAAAAATAAATCCTAACTCTTATATTAATAGACAAAAGCTAATTCCTAAGAGGTCAAATACATGCAAAAGATAATTGCGTTTTGTGGGTTAAACTGCAAAAATTGTCGAGCCTACATCGCGACCCAAGAAAATAGCAACCAAAAAAGGAAAGAAGTAGCCGAAGCTTGGTCTACTCCTAACTACCCTCTAAAGCCTGAAGACATTAACTGCGACGGTTGCCTCTTAATCAAAAACGGACGCACCATCTCTTTCATGAACGCCTGCACCATAAGACAATGCGGACTCGAAAAACAAGTGGAAAACTGCGCCCACTGCGCCGACTACCCCTGCCCGAAACTCGCTCCAAGCCACCAAAGATCACCCGAAGCAAAACAAACCCTAAACAACGTACATAAACAACTAAAATATTAACTTATTACAATACTATACCGATTTCGGAAAATCATCTTTCAGTTCCTTCCAACTATCAACCACTCTAGTAGCACCCCGCTCAATGTACTGTTGCGGTTTATACCGTTTAAGAAGCAGCAAACCAACCCTATCAGGAACACCAAACTGCTTGAAGATAGGGAAATAGCCAGGATAATCATCAATAACTCTGACAACATTATACTGCTCAGCCAACGAGGCGAAAAGCCTCCTCTTCGCTTCAATCAGCGTTATCCCAGAAGGATCGACCCCACGAGCACGTCCGTAATCCTCAACACTAAACATCAACAACTCAATCCCATCAACAGGAAAACCAAATCTCTTCAACTCAGCCAAAGTTAACTCACGCATATTCTCAGTCCTCCCGGTCAAATACACTAACCTACACTCCTTACTCCACTTCTGAAGAACGTCAGCCGCAAAAGGAACCGCCTCATGCAACCCCATCAGCCCGACACCCCCCTCATCCAAGCAAAGCACAACATCCCAAAACCTCTTCTGAAACTCCCTCACATGCGCTTTCTGCTCCGCCGACGCAAACTTCATAAAAATCTGCTCCAAACCAAAAGTCTCCACAGCCTCCAAAGGAACTTCACGACTTAAGACTTGACGCCACACACCCTTCATCCTACGCGTCGTACTTGTCAACGTATCATCAACATCAACAACGACGCAAACCATCACGTTAACCTCATTCAGTTTTTGATTCATGAGCATAATTACTTTTTGGCTCATTTTACTGAAGATCGAGCAACTAAGATTGGAAGGACGATTGAGATTATGTTTGTCAGCAGTATCACATTCAACGCTACACTTGAAAACATTTCAGCATCCGCAAGCCCGTAAGCAAGAGGCAGAGTACTCATAGCCGCCGAAGCAACACCCTTCCCCACAATCAACCCAATAGCTGGAAAATCAGAGGCCAAAGAACTCCTCCAAGTCCCCACCTTAACTATAACCAACCTGCATCCATGAAGCAAAAGGCTAATGATTAATCCAAGAAACAACTCAAACCAGCCCGTCCAAATATACAACAACCCAATAAACACAAAAAAGAAAGTACTCAAGATAAACGTCAACTCTCCATGAAACCGTCCAATCAACCCCTTCAACTCAAACAACTCATCAACATCAACTTTTAACCTCAAAGACTTAGCCAACGACCTACCATTCCCCAAAATCAACCCAAAAACAAAAATCGCAATCCCCCCAGTCCCACCCAACAACTCAGTTCCCGAATACACCAACAACACAGCTGCCAACGTAAACGTATAAGTAAACTCACTTTTGCAGGAGTAATACAAAATATTCAACCACCCTAACCCAAAAACCGCACCCAAAAAAACCGACACACAAGCATTCCTTACCAACAAAACAGAAACTTCACCAACACTCAAACTCCCCAAAGTAATGTAACTCAAAATAGTCAACGTAGAAACCAAAACAATCGGGTCATCAATTAACGAGGACATCGTCAACGTAGTTACAGTCTCCTTTCTAACCCGCAAATGCTTGCAAACCGCACTAACCGTAGCCATACTCACCCCACCCCAAGCCGAAGACAACAAAAAAGCAAAAGCCCACCTCAAACCAAACACAAAACGCAAAAACACTCCCACAACAGTAGTGCTAAACACAAAACCCAAAACCGACAACAACACCGCCCTCCGACTCTGCGCCAACACCTCATGAACATCCATATGCATACCCGCATCAAAACCAATGAAGGCAATCGTAAGCGGAGCAAGAAAAGGAATCACTTCCACCAAAGCAGACCTATCAAACATGCCAAGCACCGGACCACAAACAATCCCCGAAACAATCAATAAAATAACATTAGGCAACAAAACCCTACGAGACACCAAATCCCCAACAAAACTCAAAACCATAATAACCGCAACAGTAAAAAAAATAACCGCAACCTCGATGACGACCAACTCCAAACAAGAAATGAACACCTCAGCTTAAAAGATTACACCCATATCTGAAACCTAACAGAACAATCTAGCCACTGCACCACACACAAACGACAACAAACGGCAAAGCTGATTCAGAATCCAACTCTAAAATATAGAAAATCCATACTTCAAGTTCATACATGTTAAAAGCTACAAGTTCTAGAATGCCCTTCAGTAAACTAAAACTGATGGAGGTATTATAAATTGCTAAAAAAATATGAATTCCTCATCGAAGTAAAAATCGTTTATTCCTCACATCGCTGGTAAGGAGAAGTGACCGGAAAAATGATGCAGACAATAGCGAAACTAAGAGCCACAGTAGAAGAACTAGGCGGCAAAGTTCGCGTCAGATACTAAAGTAACAGTTTAAACATCACTTAAATGTCACTGTACATGCCAATTATCTCTTTATACGTTTCCAAAAATTCTTTGGCAAATGCATCAGCTCGCTTTTCGGTGCCCTTATGTTTTCTGCCTTGGGTTCGTAAGTGGTGATAGAACTCGTGAAGTACGACGTGTGGGCTGTAAAGGGCGTTTTGGTTTGAGAAGTATATTGTCTTCTTTCCAACAACATAGCAGCCCCGATTTTTCACATGACCTCTCGGCATACCAACCTTCACTTTAGGAACTTCAATATTGTAGTACTCACTAAGCTGCTTCAACGCTTCCTCGGGTTTTCTGGACAAAATCAGGTAGACTATTCTGGCTTTAAACGGAAAATCGGCTTTCAATATAAAACCGCCACTGCATAGTCAATGATGTGAAAGGTCTTTGCCGCAGTGGTAGCATTTCTTTCTTAACGCACTAATAGACAAGTGTCTGCCGCAGTAGGAGCAGCGGAATTTTTCCTCTGACTCCTTTAGCCACTCCTCAACTTTGCCAGCCTTAATCCTCGCCAAATTAGCCCTCAAGTCTACTCCGTCTTCTTTCAAGTATGCTTCTGAGAATTTTTCAAACTTTTCGCACGCAGTATGCTCCTTATAGTCGGGGCATTCATAGCAAAATCTGAATCCTTTTGCGTTTAAGCATTGGACGATTTTACAGTCGTTGCCCCAGCATTCTAGAGTTAAAACTTGACAACCTTCACAACGCATTTTCTCGGGTGGACACTTGAAGAAATCTGCCAATCGTTGACGATACTCCCCGCCGTCTTTATAAGCTCTATAAATTTCACATGCGCCACAATAAAGTCCACATCTTCCGACGAGATTTTTATCAACCAAGATAAGCTCCCTTTAACAGTTAAAGACGCTCCTTTTTATTTTATGTTTCGAACCTTGTTTGCATCGTTACCATTATATACTTGAACCGTTATCCATTCTACTTCAACAGGGGAGCCAGGAACATGACCTGGCTGAGAAGATGGTGAAGCCCATCGACCCTTTGAACCTGATCCAGATAATACTGGCGGAGGGAAAAAGTTGAGTGAAAGTAAGACAGTATTTCAAACAAAGGTAATCGCGGAAATCGTTGCTTTTGTGGCTCTTTCAACTGCACTTAGTTATGTAAAAGTTTTTAGTCTACCACAAGGAGGAGCAGTAACAGCTGGGTCAATGGTGCCTGTCATATGGCTCTCGTTGAGAAGAGGACCAAAAATAGGCCTGTTTGCTTGCGTGCTCTATGGGCTTGTTCAGTTGATGCTTGAACCTTTTGTCTATCACCCTGTGCAGGTATTGCTCGATTATCCAATAGCCTTTGGAGCACTCGGACTTGCTAGCTTCTTTCAAAAGCACCCAACTTTAAGGAAGGGGACAACTGTTACCATGGACCGTTTAATCACAGTTTTGCTTTGCGTTATTTCCTTTTTCCTCTTCAGCTACGAGTTGACACAGTTTAGGATAAGCGAGACCCTGTTCTTTTCTTGGATTTTTGCGTTCAGTTTTATCTTTCTACTGTGGCTAGAAAACAGAATAAAAACCAAAAGAACAGAAGAGCAGCAAAGAACTGTTACCCCTGCACTTTTCGGAGCAACCGTAGGTATCTTCGGTAGGTTCTTGGCACATTTTGTTTCTGGAGTGGTCTTTTTTGGCTCTTATGCTCCTGAGGGAATGAATCCTATTGTTTACTCTGCTTTATATAACGGTGCTTACATAGTTCCAGAGCTTCTCGTAAGTGCTTATCTGGTGTATTTGCTCGCCAAAAGCGGCATGATAGGAATATACAAGTGAGAGTGGGAAGCGCAGTGAAACTCAAAACCGGAATCAAAGGGCTTGACGAATTAATAGGTGGCGGAATAGAGTCTGGTTCGCGGAATATTCTTTATGGATCTCCGGGCGCTGGAAAAACCGTTTTTGCCATGCAGTTTCTTTGGCAAGGACTACAAGAAGAAGAAACCGTTGCCTTCGATGTTATGGATAAGCCATTTCCACGCTTAAGAGCCTATTTCAAATCTTTCGGATGGAACATAGAATCCTATGAGAAGACAGGAAAACTGATTGCCATACAAGCCTTTCCCCACTTTGCGCCTTACCCCAAAGACCTGAGAGTTCATTACTTTAGCCTAGACGATTTTGAGGAAATGAAACGCATTGACGCTATGCTTTCAGAAAAAAATGTGACAAGGTTTGCGGCTGGAGATTTCAGCGAACATCTATTCTCCCTATACGAGTTGAAGTATATGGACCCGGTGGAGGACTGGACCATCAACTGGTGCCACTTTGACAACATTGTTAACATTGACATAATGACAGCAGCTACACAAAAAGACATTGCAACTCAGCGGGCAACAGACTTGGACCTAAACAAAGCCCACAACATTTTCTTATTCAGATTTAACGAAGAAAAATGTCGCAGGGAACTGCGCATAATGAAGATAGAAGGCTGTGATCATCCGTTAGGGTGGTTGTCTTTCAAAATAACCAGCAAAGGCATCGAGATGCTGGAAATCTAGCTTTTTTGGACATGATCGAAGTGGGAAAGCTCGCTACTGAAGAGCTCAAAAAACTGCTTAGATGCATAAAGAAACATCCAAAAGTAATAATTCCACCTGCCCCCGGCTTTGATTCAGGAGTTCAGATAACAAACGAAAATGAATGTCTTGTTGTTTCAACAGACCCTTGCATAGGCGTGCCTGAAAAATGGTTTGGATGGTTACTGATACACTACGCAGCATCGGATGTAGCCTTGTTTGGTGCAAAACCAGAATTTTGCACAATCACACTCTTAGGTCCTCCTTCAACGAAAGCCAACACTTTCATAAAAATAATGGAACAAGTCTGCGCTGTAGCAGATGAGCTTAATATGACAGTAGTAACTGGGCACACGGGAACTTACGATGGGCTTTCGACCCTTGTTGGAACTTGCACAGCTTATGGTACAGTTAGCAAAGATAGGCTTATAACTCCTGGAGGCGCCCGGGCTGGAGACCACATAATTTGCACTAAACAAATCGGCCTAGAGACGGTTGTTAACTTCGTCCTCACGCATGAAGCCCTCGCAGAAAGTCTCTTCGATGTTGCTCGGACTTATGTACTTCAAAGCCTAGTAAACATGCAAACGTGCGTTAAAGAAGCATACCTTCTTGCCGAGGTCGGAGGAGTTCATGCCATGCATGATATCACTGAAGGTGGATTGGTGGCGGCTTTAAACGAGATGGCTGAATCTTCAAGCCTCGGGTTTGCGGTGGACTTGGAGAAGCTTCCAATTTTGGAAGAGGCTTTAATTCTCCAAAAATATTTCGGTCTTTCGCAAAGAGAGCTTCTTTCAATTTCTTCTACAGGCACTCTTCTGACAGCGATTGATCCTGAAAGAAAGGACCAAGCGCTCCAAGAACTGCTAAAACATGGTATAGACGCCAGTTTTATAGGTACTTTCACAAAGAATAAAAAACGTCTAATTCAGCATGGAAAAAAGAAAACAGTGTTTCCAAAGACAGCTGAAGATCCTTATGCCAAAATAATGCTGAAGTGACGCATGTTATATTTTGCTAATTCATATTTAGTTTTCATAACTTTTTTCTCTTCAGACTCTGACTAAAGCATGGTAGCCATGAGCATGAAGAGTCTTCTTGCTGTTCTTTGCGTTCTTCTAGCTTTCGTCTTGATGTGTGGTTTTGCTATTGCGTATTCTGAAACTATAGAGCTGCCAGCGGGAGAAAGCGTAACGAGAACTGTAAACTTGAATGAGGGAGACGAAGTTTCGGGACGCATAACTGTAATACCTGCTTCTATAAACTTCTCCATCTCCGACTCTGACGACATAATCATTCTAAACTACACGAATGTCGCTCAAAAAGATTTCCAGTTTACAGCTTTAAAAACAGGCACATATGACTTCCACTTTGAAAACTGGTTTTCAGAAGAGATTAAGGTTTTAACTCTCAACTATAATGTGCAACATTACATTTTCGGTTTTCCACAAGAATACATCCTCGTTTTCGTTATAGTGGGCCTTGCACTTGTTGCAGTTGTAGTTTTCGTTGCGATGTCACCTAGACCTTAGAAAGGGATAATGCCGCAAAAGGTTAAAGGATGCGATGTAATTTTTACTTAGAAGTAAAGTTGAAGGACTATGAAAAAGATAGAAGAGAATAGACAGCAGTTAGACAATGCAGAAGGATACAGTGAAGTGTGGGAAATAGCAAAAGACAACGTGAAGGCTGTTTTGAAGCAGCAACGGCAGGGAATGATGCTTTTTCTCGACGATATGCCTCTCAGGCTTGGAGCTTATCATCCGTTGGGTACAAACAACATAGTTCTAAACCGTGCTCTTGTCCAAATAGTCGAGGCAACCACAAAGTCCAGAAAGTTGCTAAACGCCTTCGTTTATACAATACTACTCCATGAGTACCTTCACGCCTTGGGATACATACCAGAAGCAGAAGTGCGACCGCTCGTGTATAAGGTTTCGAAAACATGCTTTGGCGAAGAACATGTTGCCGCGCGGCTGGCAAAGTCAGGACCTTGGTCTCTACTGCGTGGGCTCCCGTTGGATGCTTTGAAGGCTCCGAAACGTGTGATGGAAATTGTGAAGGATTTCGAAAAGACGAATCAGAGATACATAGTTTAACTGCAATTTCCGTGTTTTGCAGGCTAGATTGTAAGACAAGACTCGCTAAACTGGTTCTTATCTACCCAAAATCTTAAGAATAGATTAGACAATGAAGTGTCTTAGGATGGAGGGAACAGAATTGGTTTACTGCACTAAATGTGGAGCTAAAAACGAGGATGATGCTAAGGTCTGTGCGGAATGTGGCGCGCCACTGCAAGTATCTCGTCCCAAAAAGCGATACCGCTCAAACGATAATTGTTTTGGACCACGTGAACGCCACGTGGAAGATGAATGTTTTGGCCTTCCCCATGGAGGAGCCATAGTAGGCATAATCTTTGGAATCATAATCGTCATCATTGGATTGGCGGTCCTTTCAGGATTAGAAATATGGGATTACTTGGGGCCATTCTTCATAGTCATTGTTGGCCTATTAATCATCGCTGGCGCTCTTTACGGAATGAGACGCAGATAATAACCATTTTTCACGCTTTTTCCCTTGTGAAACTCACATTCCTTCATATGACAAGCAGTGCAAATTATTTTGTGGTCCAGTTGAGAAAGCAGTATTCTTGTGTAAAGCCAAAAGATGCCTAAGGCGATCAGATAAAAATCAGCGATGACATTCTGAGTTATTCCGTCAACTCCAACAAGAAGCAGAAAAACACTGAAGACAAAAAAAGTGTTCACGGAGAAATGAACAGAACTTTTGCCCCAGTTAAACAAGTGATACTGGAGCAACCCACAAGAAACCCCTACGAAACCAATCCAAAAAACCAGAAAATAGTTCAACCAAGAAGATAGGTTAAGAAAGAAATACGGCACAACTCCTAAAAGAGAGAGAGCAGCGCCCAGAATTAATCCCGCGCATCCAGCGCAAAAAACTCTGTCGCCTATTCGGAATGCATGAGCACCAAAGTTTCCACAATCAGGATGATGCCCACGAAACGTTAGAGTTTTTTTCGGCAAACCAGTTGATTCTCGAGTGAATTCTCCTCGCTTTGCCTTTCTGAAATGAAACATGCCTGAACATTTTGAAGGAAATACACCCGCAAGAATTCCTAGAACACAGACAATGCTGAAAACAGTGCCTATTAGGGGTTTTCGCCAAGAAACGTCGCCCTGTATTGCTGGTGGCAAGTTTGCGAACGCGGCGATGAGAATTAACCCTAAGAAAGAAAATGTGAGAAAGAAAATAGAGGCAAAGTTGGGGGGCGTTCTCAAATCAAGTCCCTTAATGCTTTCAAAAGACCTTGGCTTGCTAGGTATCTGTAGGTTCTTCTTTTCAGCTTGTTAGAAGAGAAAAGTCCTTTAAACCGTCTGCCCATGGAGCCGTAGAAGCTGCGGTAGCATTTATACAATTCTTCTTGCACATCTTTTCTCGACAAGGTTTCGGTGGGCATTACTGCATGAGCCATGTCGTAGTTTGTCCAGTTATCATCCTCTATCCACCCGTTCTGTTTGGCCGTTTCATAAAGCTCAGTTCCAGGGAACGGTGTTAAAATCATAAAGATCGCCAAATCTGGGTCAATGTGGTTTACGAAATCTCTAAGCTTGGCTATTGATTCAGCCGAATCTTTTCGTTCTCCTATGATGAGGGTAGCTTGGGCGAAGATGTCGTTTTCTTTTAGCAGTTTCATCGCCTGCTCTGCTTCGTTGGGGCGTATTTTTTTGTGGAATCTTTCCAATGTGGCTTCGCTGCCGCTCTCTATCCCCACGAGCATCCAGCGGTTTCCAGCCTTCCGCATCTTGGGCAAGACATCCTGATGCTTGATAATGTCGTCGCATCTGACTTGCGTGAACCACATTATCTCGTCGGCTATTTCCCGCTTGACGATTTCGTCGCACAAGTCGTTGGTGTGTTTTCCCAGACCAAAATTGTCGTCAGTTAGCCAGAGAAATTTGCTTCCAAACTCGTTGTAACAGTATTCAAATTCGTCTGCGATCCGCTTCGCCGACTTGATCCTCCAAGTGCCTCTCCAATGCTTCCATTGGGAGCAGAAAGAGCATTTGTGGGGGCAACCTCTCGAGCCCTCGATGAGAGCGTAATTTTTTGCGCCAGCCATCATAGTGAAATGATATTTACCCATATGTTCCTCGACAAAGTGATAGCCAGGCAAAGGCAAGTCATCCAAGTTTTCGATTAGAGGCCGCGGAGGATTGTGGACGATTTTACCTTTTTGCCTAAAGGAGACGCCTTTAATCTTTGAAAAGGAAGGGCGCTTTTTCTTTAATTCCTGCACAAGCTCAACGAAAGTCTTTTCACCTTCTCCACGAACGATGAAGTCTATTTCTGGCCAAGCCTCAAGACTTTCCTGCGCTGTGGCTGTGAAATGTTGTCCTCCAATAAACGTTTTGACGTTTGGGTTCACTTTTTTTGCAGTTGCTACTGTGCGGAGAACTGTGTAGGCGTTGCATGTTGCGAGGGCACTTGGTGCTACTATGTCTGGGTTTGATGATTCAATATGTCTTTCTAATTCTTTCCAATCTAATCGTTTTGCTTGGCAGTCTAGCACTTCTATCTCGGCGTCTTTGTCTCGGCTTTCAAGGTAAGTTGCTAGTTCGATTATTCCGAGAGGGGGAGGGAGGTATTCGCCCATGACGAACCAGAAGTCTTTCGGTGGTTCTACGAAAAGAACTTTCATCGTGTTCCCAGCTTATCTGACTCTAAATTTCATGTTCATTACATTTTCCTAAAACCGTAAAGTCTTCACAGTCTAAAAAGACTTTTCGACCTGTGGAAAACATGTTTTCTAGGTTTATAAATGGAGCTTCAAGAATTAGAGACGGTTGGTGTTGTCCAGTTATTGAGGCATTAGTGTTCTGAGTCGTTCAACAAATTCGGTGTTTCTGTTTCCTTCGAGTTCAACACGTTGAAATAAACCTAAACCCGAGTAGAAGCTTTCAAGTATCTCTTTCTCCACAACTGCTGCTCCTGAATTCAAGTATTCTTGCATTGCTTGGCTAAATGATTCAAGGTTTTCGGCGATTTCGTCTTTCTTTATGGAATAGTTTTTTTCCAAGTGTGTATAGATGATGTTGGCTGCTGTGTCGCCGAAAACTCGTTTGAGTGTTTTGTCTACTGCTATGTTGAGCATTTCTTCGTATTTGTCTGTTTTCTTACAAATCTGTATACTCATCTTAGTGGTTCCTTTGGCAGCGGTAAATGAGAATTGTATATTACGATGTAATAAACCTTTGTGTCTAAATGTGCAACACAAATACACACAACAGAACACGCTGCCACTTAAAACAGAGTCAACCTTAAGCTGTGGTTTGTACCTGTTATTCTCTTAGGATCCATAAAAAGGAATAAGCGTTTTTTCAAAAGCCTTTATTCTAACTTCAACAAATCTATTCATAGAGCTGACAGCAATGTCTATAGTGGGTAAGAAAACCCGGCCATACTCAATTGGAATTGTTGGTAAGCCAAATGTGGGCAAATCAACCTTTTTTTCTGCTGCTACGTTGGCGCCCGCGGAAATCGCTAACTACCCGTTTACTACCATAAAGCCGAACCGTGGAATCGGATACATTCGCACACCTTGTGTTCATGAAGAATTTAACGTAAAGGATAACCCTGTCAACTCGCTGTGTTTGGATGGCGTGCGGCTTATCCCAGTGGAGCTTATTGACTGTGCTGGATTGGTGCCTGGGGCATGGCAGGGGCGAGGTTTAGGGAATCAGTTTTTGGACGAGATTCGAAAGTCTGACGCTTTGATTCACATCGTTGACGCGGCTGGAGCCACAGACATTGAAGGCAGACAGTGTAAGCTTGGCATGCATGACCCCTTGGAGGATGTGCGTTTTCTTGAAGTTGAGATTACAATGTGGATAGCTAACATTCTGAAGCGTGATTGGGCTAAGTTGGCGAGGACTGTTGAATCTGGGGGAACAGGAGCCGATTTGCTTGCGCAGCTTGAAGAGAGGTTAAGCGGCTTGTCTATTAAACGTGGGCACATCTTCGAGGCGCTTCATAAGGCTGGGCTGAATGCTGATAAGCCTGCTTCGTGGAGTGAGGAAGTTTTCCTAAAGTTTATAGATACGTTGCGGAGAGTTGCGAAGCCTATGTTGGTTGCTGCGAATAAGATTGACTTGCTTGGGGCTGAGGAAAATGTGGGGCGGTTGAAACAGCAGGATTATTTTGTGATTCCTTGTAGTGCGGAGGCTGAGTTAGCGTTGCGTAGGGCTGCGGAAAAAGGGTGGACGGATTATAAGCCGGGCGACTGCAACTATAACATTCTTAAGCCAGATGCTTTGACTGAAACGCAGCGTGGCGCTCTTCGGACGATTAAGGAAAGAATCTTGACACCTTTTGGCACTACGGGTGTGCAAGAGGCTATTAATGCTGCTTACTTCAAGCTTCTGAATTGCATTGTTGTTTATCCGGTGGAGGATATAGAGAAGCTTAGTAATCATAAGGGTGAGGTGTTGCCTGATGCTTATATTGTTCCTTATGGGACGACTGCTCGGCAGCTTGCTTATCTTATTCATACGGAGCTTGGTGATAATTTTATTTATGCTGTTGAGGCTCGAGAGAAAAAGCGGATTGGCGAAGACCACGTGCTGAAGGATAGAGACGTAGTCTCCATTGTAAGCGCCAAAAAAAGAGCCTAAAGCCACACTTTGAAGCATAGTAGAATTTATTCCCGACAGCCCATTGTTAAGCTTGGTTTGTTTGTGCTCACGTTCTTTTCAGCTTTCTGTTGAAAAAGGTTTAATTTTTGCACTGTTTTATATTACTAATTAGGAGCGTGCGTGAATGCAGGAGCATGAAAAGGAGACAAAGCGTGGACGTTGGGCAAAGCTATTGAAAATGCTAATAAAAGCCGTGATTTCAGGACAAGTTGGGAATATCACATCTGGCGGACTGGGCGATGAAGAAGAAGAGGTCGAAAGGAAACGAAGACAAGAAAGAAACAGAAGTGAAGTTGAAAAAGAACGCGACATGGCTAAGTAAGTAAACCAACACGCGGGCAATCATCAAATCCCATAGTGCCATAAATGTTTTCTAGAATTGAGCAAATTGCAAATGTGATTTATTTGATATGTTATTCTGCTGTTTCTATGACATAGTATTCGTTGCCTGCCGCTGTTTCGATTGTTGCGTAGTAGGTTACTCCATAGCCCCAGGAAAAATTTAGTTCCAGCGCTTGGATCTCATTAGGGAAAAACCATTGTTTCTTTTCAAACTTCCAGTATTTGTCGTCAACGTCGTTGAAAACTGTCGTCCTCCTAACGATGATTGGTATATCTCCAAAGTTCCCAGCTCTAATATCCCAAGACTGATAACCAACCAATATGCCGCTACTGAAGTAGTAATCTATAATCGTCAAGTTCTCCTGTTTTACCATTTCCTCTTCGATTTTGAGTAAGAAGGGGAAATGGTTGCCGCTTGATGTGCCTATTGTAAAGCTGTAGGTTGCATTGCTGATAAACACTGTTTCCTCGGGAGCAACGTAGAGATCTCGAGTATATGTTGGCTCAATTGGACCCCCCCCAATAGCTTCCCCACTCGTCAGAATCCAGCAACGTACCGTTCACCCACACCCTTCTTATAGTGACGTCTTGTGTTCCATTGTTCCATAAAACAAATGTAGTCTGCCTAATCTCTCCCTCAGAGTTAACAGTCCAACCTTCAACCCCTGAAAGCCTTAGACTCTCGTAAGAAATCAGGATGGGGAGGATATAGAACCAGAAGACACCTGCAAATATGATAAACACCACAACAACGATGAATGCTTTAAACCTTAAACTCCTGTGAGGCTTCTCAGACTCCATAAAATCACTAACTAATTATTTACAACACAAATTCTATAAACTTTTCCATGCCATATGACTTAACGGCGAAACTTTTACGAAAATAATGAAAACTATGCGATTTTGATGGCTCTTTGCCTATCTCTTCAAGCATACATATGTTTAGTTCCTATGAGGATGGTCTAGTCTCTGTGTAGAGAAAACGCAAAACAACTACTCACGCTTAACATAACACTGCATAATATTCGGACAAACCGCACACACATCAGGAATTCCAGCACCCTCAGGCAAACCCCGCAAATACCCCAAAAAATGCCTACAACTCTTAGAAGGCCTAGAAGCCCGATGACTCGAAACAGCCTCCCCTAATCCCTTATTCCCCACCTCCAACCGCGACAACAACAAATCATCATCCTCAGCCTCCACATGCACACGCCCCAAGCCACCACCCTCCATAGACAACTCCAACCGCAACAAACAATGCGGACAAGCATAATGCGTCTCCCGAGGAAGCTTAGAACAATCCGTAACCAACACAGGCTGCCTAAACGACCGCCCACACTTAGAATAAGGACAAACCAAGCCCTCGGACTTCAAAGCACCCAACTTCATAGCGTCTAGTGATACTTCAGATACTGATTCCTAATAAACATTACTGTAGAAACGCACAACACAAATACAACAAACAAAATGAAACATAAGTAACGTAAAGACTAAATATCCCCCCATTCCATTGATGGGCGGAATATAAGCGCAAAGTTGAGACAAGTATTATGCAGCCAGAAAGGTATCAAGAAAAGTCTAGTTTGTTGAAAATTGTATCTGAAAAAGCAGAGTTGGAGGAAGGCGAAGAAGGCGTTAGAAAAATACTCCGCGAAGTTTTCAGAAGGCAGAAAATAAGCACAAAGGAACTTGCCTACCTCACTCATCTCCCCGTGCCAGTCACCGCAGCTGTCAGAAGAGAGCTAGAAAATGAAGGTTTGCTAGCCAGAAACGGAGGCGCTTTTTTAACAGAAAAAGGAGAGAAATTCGTCAAAAATCAACTGGGGTTAGTTTATCCACAAAGATTCACATGCCCAACTTGTCAAGGTAGAAGCATCCAAGTTCCAGACGAATTCACACCTGTTTTAGAAAAACTCAGAAAACACTTGAGCACACGACCAAAACCATTGCCATGGCTGGATCAAACCCACGGAACACCCGAAACAGCTTTTCTAAGAGCCCTCTTCATGCTGGAAAATGGCGACGTTGAAGGGGAAAGAATCATATTTTTAGGCGACGACGACTTTACATCAATCGCAGTTGGATTGCTAAGAGCTGCAAAAGAAATAACAGTTGTAGATGTAGACCCAAGAATACTTGAGGCTATTCAACTAATTTCTAAAAAGGAAAACCTCCACGTAGACTGTGTTGAATGCGATCTTAGGAAACCGTTTCTCCAAAATCTACAGCATAGATACGATGTTGTCTTCACCGACCCACCTTACACAGTTGCTGGTCTAACCCTGTTTGTTTCTCGAGGCATAACAGCCCTTAAACGGCGAAAAGGCGCAAGCATATACTTGGCTTTTTCTCATCAATCTCCTAAAAAGATGTTGACGATACAGAAAACTCTGATTGCTATGGGGCTTGCAATTGTTGAACAGATTCCTAGATTTAACATTTATGAAGGCGCGGAGATGTTTGCCAACACAACTTTTCTATCACAACTTAAAACTACTGAAAAAACAAAACCGTTAGTAACAGGAGCTTTCGGTAATAAGCTCTATACTGGTGAAATTACCCAAACTATACGAACATATCAATGTCGATGCGGTGAACAAGTAAAAGTGGGTGCAACTGGAACATTTAGAACAGTTGAAGAACTGAAAGCAAGAGGATGTCCTAAGTGTGGAAAAACGAAAGGCTTCAAGCTGATAAAGAAGCAAAAAATAAAGGATACCTTGGCTGAAAGATTGACGTTGCGAAATTTTAAATGGACTGACTTTCCCGCAATACTTGAGTTCGAAAGAGAAATTGCAAGGAAATCTTTTCCAGAGGCACCGATTTTGGATGAGGAGTATCATAGGCAGAAGTTGGAAAAAGCATCAAAAAGAGAGCCTAATAGGCTTAAAGTTGCGCTTTTAGACAATGATATTGTCGGTTGGCTGTGGCTGAGAACCGAAGAAGACAGAAACACAAACGAAAAATTCGGCTATATCAAGGCTATCATTGTAAAACCCGAGCATCGTCATCAAGGATTCGGAAGAAAACTTATGGAAGCGGCAAAACATTACTTCTTTAACAAGGGAATCCAAAGAATAGATCTTATAGTATCCGCTACTAACCATGATGCTGCCTCGTTCTTTGAAGAGGTTGGCTTCGAAAGAGAACACTCTACGATGAGAATAAGGCTGAAAAATGAAGAGAAGTGAAAAAGTTGAAGCAAATCAGAGAACTGTTAGTAGACCTTTACGGGTGCAAGGCCGACCTTGATAATGTTGAATTCTTAATTTATGTCTTAGAGATTGCAGCTCAAGAGATGGGAAGCAAGATAATAAAAACAACATCTCACAAGTTTTCGCCGGAGGGTACAACTGTCATCATCATACTTGCTGAGACGCACATATCAATTCACACGTGGCCAGAGCACAAATATGCTGCTTTAGACATTTTCATATGCAGCGAAGAAATAGACCCTGAAATGGGATGGCAAGCTGTAAAAGATGCCCTACAACCTTCTTCTTTTGAAATTCGCAGGATTACAAGAAAAATAGAATAATGCTGTCAACGTTACTTTTATAACCCTAAATTGTTGATTAGGCATGCATTGGCGGGTGAGTGGGTGCCTCCCATCCGTTCCGCCATAAAAATCCCGGAGTAGTGGAGGTGAAAACTTGAGAATGGGTACGAAAGACCTTGCTTTGACGGCTGTTTTTGTCAGCTTATACGTTGTTATCAACTTGGTTCAAACTGCCACTGTTGGTAACCCGGCAATTTCTGGGCCTGTCCAGTTGCGTGTTGCAGATTGTCTAATTCCTCTTGCGGCATTGCTTGGGTGGCCTGTTGTGGCTGGAGTGACTGTTGGAGGTGTTTTAACAAACGTCTATGCTTTCATTGATCCGGTTGATGTAGTGCTTGGACCAATTGCTAATCTAATCGCGGCGAGTCTAGTTCTGCTACTTAGAAGACGCCAGTTACCAGCATGCATAGTTGCTGCTTTCCCAATCGGTGTTATTGTAGGTGGTGGTTATCTTTGGTGGTTCTTTGATTCCCCAGACATTTTAGGTTTAAGCTTGCCGACGTGGATGTCTATGATGGTAAGCATTACTATAAGCAGTTTGATAGCTACAGCAGTTATTGGCTATGCATTGCTGAAAATATTAAGCAGACCTGGAATAATTGAGCCGTTGAAGTCTCGTGGATTAAAAGTTTACAAATAATCTAAAAATTGGAAAAAGACGCTAGCTACGACAAAAAGGAAGCTGGGGTCACTTTTTCCTAGCGAAAAGCTCTCTATATTTCTCATCAATACGTTCCATAATCTCCTTACTATCTGCTAGAAAGTCAGTTACTCCTTCGCCTTTAGCCATCGTGACGAGTTTTTCTGAAGCATCAATCCACTTCTTTGAAGCTGCAACCCAAGCCTTCACAATATCAGACTCTTCAGCGACAAAATCTATTGCTTCTTCAGGACACATCTCTTTACATTTGGGATTTCCATCGCAGAGATCGCATATAACAACAGTGTCGGCGTCGCTATCATATCTTATTGCACCATACTCGCACGCTTCTAAACACCACTTGCAGCCATCACATTTCTCGTCGTCAACAAGTATGGCTCCAGTTTCCTTAGATTGAAATAATGCATCCTTAGGACAAGCTCTTATGCACGGTGGGTCTTCGCATTGTTTACAGGTAACTGCTAGATGTATGAAAGGAGGGCCTCGAATAATGCGAATTCGAGACTTGATAGGATTAAGTGTCCCTTCTTTTTCTAATGAGCAAGCAAACTCGCATATGCTACATCCAACACATTTTTCAGGGTTGACAGACAAGAACTTTTTAACGATTTCTTTTTCCTCTGCTTTCATCGTAAGGGATCTCTTAAGTTACCGTATTTATTGCTATTCAGAAGCTTTTTCTACAGCCTCATGGAACAACTTTTCTACTGCAGTTCGCCTAGCTTTTTGAGCAAGAACGTCTGCCGTCACAAAGTCCAAGGCTTCCTCTGGGCACCATTCAACGCATTGGGGTTTGCCCAGTTCCTTGCATGTATCGCACACATAGACCACTTTTTTCTCAGGATGCAGCATGATTGCACCGTAATCGCAAGCTTCGATGCACCATCCACATCCATTGCATTTTTCTTCGTCAACCACAATTATTCCCGTGTTTTCTTCTTGGGATAATGCGTCTCTTGGACAAGCAGCAACACATGGTGGGTCTTCGCAAAGTCTGCATGCTACTGCCAAGTTTACAAGGGGGCCAAGCCTTATGGCACGTATTCGCGACTTTGTCGGGTTGAAAGTTTTTTCTTTAACCATGGAACACGTGTACTCGCAGACACAGCAGCCGATGCATTTTTCTGGGTCTGCTGAGACAAATTTCCTTTCGTGAAGCTTTGGCAAGTTATTTCTCTCCTCTTCCTTTCACTATGTAAGCAAACTCACCTAAGTTCAGTTCGTTGAGTTTCTTGATTGTGGGAATGCCTTCTTTTGTCCATCCGCGTGTTTCGTAATAGTCATCTAATCCCAGCTCAAATTCTTCTTTGTTAACGACGCTTCCCTTCGCAACTCCCTCGTCAGGTATGGGTACAGTCATTATTTTTGGTGGCAAGGCATCGTATTCCCTTGTTCCCATGCCTTCTCGGACGTTGAAAAGCCTTGCTAGATTGTTTATTCTTTCGCCAGCTTTTCTCAATTCTTTAACGGTTATTTTAATACCAGTTGCTAGAGTATAGTACTTAGCCATGTCTTCAAGGCCGTCATAATATGTGCCTCTCGAGAATTTGCATAATATAAGCGAGTCAATGACGTTGTACACGTCTTCGTTGTCCATAACTATTTTTCCCCTTCCTTTCTCAATGACGAAGCGATTTACCTTACCCTTGACGTCAGGTGAGTAGGCACCAGATCGAAGGTGGCAAGCTCCTCGGAAAGAAACCGCAAATCCTATGGCTGCTGTCTTCAAACCTCTTATGTCATAGCCTGGTAGCTCCAAACCTTTAATGTGACAAGCGTATTTTTCAGCGCCTTTGCCGATTTTTTCAGCTGCTCTCTTGGTTCCCTCTGCTAGCACATCACCCAACCAGCCATCCCGAGAACCGATCTTCTTCACCATTTCTATCAAGGCTTCATGATTTCCAAAGCGAAGGTCTAAGTTGTCAGTATTTTCTTTTGTGAGAATTCCATTCTTGTACAAATCCATGGCAAAACTGACGATAACTCCTGTAGAGATGCCGTCTACACCATAATGGTTGCATAGGCGCATTGCTTCAACAATTGCGTCCAACCGATCGACACCGCAGTTTGGTCCAAGCGCCCATAGACATTCGAATTCCATTCTTGAAGTTGATCCTTTGTACGGGCCTTCAGGTACAACCGCTACATGGTCGCAACGCATGGCACATGTTGCGCACCCGATTATTTTCTTTACGTAATGCTCGTTCAAGTATTCTCCGCTAACTTTTTCTGCTCCTTCAAAGGTGGCTTGAGTGAAGTTACGCGTTGGTAAGGCTGCAAGAGCGTTTAAAACAAGAACGTTTTCGGGGGTTCCAAGGGTTCTGTATTTTCTCGTTGCAGGGCCTTTCATGTGTTCATGTATCATCTTTATGAATTCTTTGAATCCTTCAAGGTCTGCTACGTTCACATCTTTTGTTCCGCGAACAGCCACAGCTTTCAGGTTTTTAGAACCCATTACAGCGCCCATGCCAGTTCTTCCGATGGCTCTGAACTCGTCGTTTATGATTGACGCGAAACGAACGAGTTTTTCTCCAGCTTCGCCGATTGCTGAGACACGAATGTAATAGTCACCTAATTCTTCTTTGATATCTACATCCGTTTCATATGGTGACTTTCCTTTCAGGTGCTGGGCATCCAGCAGATGAACCGAGTCATCGTCAATCCATGCATACACAAGTTTTTCAGATTTTCCTGTAAAGATAACTGCGTCATAGCCCGCTCGTTTCAGTTCAGGTCCAAAGAAGCCGTGAGCCTTAGACTCAGCTATTCCTCCAGTTGCAGGTGATTTCGAAACCACTGCATATCCGTTTCCTGCAGTAGGTCCCATAGTGCCGCTGAGAGGGCCTGTTACAAAGATCAAAGGGTTGTCAGGGCTGAAAGGATCAGTACCTGGCTTTGAGTTATCCATGAGCAGGCGAATGCCGAGCCCTATGCCTCCAATGTACTTCTTAGCCATTTCCTCTTTCAATGGTTCTGTTTCGACTTTTCCAGTTGAGAGATCAACGCGTAATATTCGTCCTGCATATGATGACAAGATTTTTCCTCCAATTATACTTCCTGTTTAGAAGACAATATGATAAAAACACTGGTAAATATGCTTTCTTGTTTAATCACAAAAAAGCCTCTAGTTCAGCTCTTTGTAGTAGCAACTGTGTTAAGAAAAATGGGCAGTATTAACAACATTTGCCGCAGATTGCTTTTTTGCTGGGAGAATGCAAGCTTGTGTTAGTAAAAGCTTAATTATAAAATGGAAAATCTATAATTTAGATTGTGATTGGATGATAAACTTCGAAGATCTTGGTGCTTGGGTTTCTCGAAACAGAAGGGATATTTTCATAGTGGTGGCATGGAGTTTAGTGATAGCTTGTGTCATAAGCGAGATTTTTTTGCTTAAATATGTAACGAGTGCAAGGCTTGGGCCTCAGAAAATAGCTTATACTTTGTATGATGCTCCTAGTGCTGGATTGTTGGAAATACTGATTCTTTTTGTGGTAAGCCTAGTGGTCCCTATGTTTATATCTAGTGTTGAAGCCTTGTTCTATAGTTCTGTGGTGTCACTTGCTTCGTCGTTTATTGGCGGGACTATTGTTATATCGTTTTATATTTGGTATGGTCTTGGTATGAATGTGTACTGGCAGTTTGAATGGGGTTGGGAATGGGCGGTTCATTTTGGAATATTGAACGTCTTTAGAATTGTGTTTCCAAACGTACTAGCACCTTGTTTGTTAGCTGTGGTGATTGGTTCTTTTCTTAGAAGTTGGATACGCGAATTCTAGCTTCTTGGTAGCTTGGAAAGGCTGATTTTTCTTCTTTTCAAAAAAAGTGGGGGTGAGGTTGCATTTTTAGATGCTGAGTGGAACATTTTTGGTCTTTGTCGACTTCTTTTTGGCTAATGCAACGGCAATTGTAGCTGCTATGAGAGACAACACTAGAGCGGAAGATCCTGGAAATTCTGGTATAGTCACTTGTGCATTTTCCACGTCGTGTGGAAGAGGTATTGCGGAGTCGCTGTAGTGCCATGGGCAGAGTGCCCTGTCTTGATGTGGGAATCCTGCGACGCCGACTATAATCTCGTTGCAGTAGAACGGGTCATTTGGATCAACGCTGCATATGCACCCGATTTGATCGACTATGATGTCAGTGGCTATTTTGTCTATGATGTATGGTGCTGTTATGCTGTTCCGTGTGTTGTCTTCAAGTGTAATGATGTCGCCAACCGTGAGGTCGCCGCTAGTGTCTTCGTCTGACCAGCCTACGCAGTTGTGGGTTCTGAAGGGCCATGCGTAAGTCTCGGTCCAGTTGGTGTTAGTTGGGTCGCTTAAGGCTAGGAAGTCTGTGTATGTGCCGTCATACTCCACAATGTAAGGTGTTGGGTCGGGTACAGCGTTATAGTCGACTAGGATATCTGCGGGTACAGTGTAGTTTATCCAGTATTGAGTGCCTACAGGCCATGCTTCTGGGTTTTCTGTGATGTTGGCACCGAAGTCTAGTGCCCACCAGCCTTCGATTTCGTTTGGCCAGTCTCCCTCATACCAGTACTCGTTTGGTGGTCCTGTTTCGAATCCCAGGTTTCGCGCCCATCGCGAGGTTCCATTGTTGAAGTCTACCCAGATGCTTTGGAATCCGCTTGCCATATGCTCAATGCCTGGCCATCCTGCTGGTGTTCCGTTGATGCCTGCAATGTAGTATTCGTTGATTACTTGCTCGTCGAGAGGTGTAAGCAGTTCTACATTGGGAGTGCCCGTATGCACGATGAAGTCCGTTCCTTCAACCAAGTCGTAGGGTGCGCTGAATGGCGGGGTCACATGGATAGAGTTCACAGAAGATACATCGTAGCTCAATGAGAAGTTGCCTGTCCAGTACGGGTTGCCGTCTTTGTCGTTGTATGTACCCGTGTCAGCTACCACTGGCTTATCCCATACATCAGGTATACCGTCCACGACAGTGAATTCCTGAGTGAGCTGGAAGGGTTGTTGCGTCATTTCCAAGGTGCCGGCAAGGTCGTTCACCACGTATTCGTGCCAGAAATCGCTGGTTGTATCGTTTAGCATGATTTTGTCTCCTGCGCTTAGCTCTCCATCAAAATCGGCGTCTACCCAACGGGTCAGCTCAACATTTGTGCCATAGTCATCGGGGTTAACCATAGTCCAAAGCTCGCCTACAGGACTCGCGAGGTCAATCAACCCTGAATCAGCATCAGGTGTTGCTTGATGTATGAACAACGTTGGATTCTTCAAAGTTATGTCTACAGAGAGATCGGGGGGGCCTGCATAGGTTGCGTTGAACGTCACAGTGAATATGCGGAAAGTGCCTTCAGGTGGTGTGTGGTTGCTTGTATCTATGTCTGGTATTCCTAGAAAGGCAACATGCACTGTTCCTGCGGTGTTATCGAAGTCTTCGACAAGTTTGATTATGCCGCCTGGCCAAAATGCTGTGAAGGTTCCATCTGGGTCGATGGTGACGTCAATGGCTTCCATGATTATGTAAGGAGCAGCTGAACGGCTGAAGTGCATCCATACGTCAAAGCCTCCGACATCCCAGAATGGGTCTAAATCTGTTTCGTCTTCTGCCATTACGTATACGTCTGAGGTGAATTGGGTGCCTGTCGGTGGCTGGGCAGTTTCGGGCATGATTTTCAGCATAGGTTTCGGTGGATACACGTAGGGTATTTTATGTAAAATGACAGTTCCATCGTAAACATCCCATCCTCCTGGGAGAGGATCGCCGGGTTTATCTGACAAAGCGGTGTATGTAAACCTAAAATCCATAACAGCATCTGGTTCATAAAGCTCCCATGGATGTTTTATTATCATGAATGTCATGTTGAAGGCTTTGCCCGTGCCGTCGAATGATGGCGCTGGATCCATACTGGCGTATGAAACCCAATAAGTGCCCGCTACTTCGTCAACGTCATCTTTAACACTTATTCCAGGTTCCCATAGTACACCGTCTGGGTAGTCGTCAGCTGGGATTGTCATCGTGTGGCTTACATACGCTAGGTACTCAGTGTCCCATGCGAATTGGAGGTCGAGACCATAAAAATTTGTGACGTTTTCAATGTTTACGTCGATAGTGAATTCTTGGCCTGTAGCATTTGCGGGGCCAAACTCTAGAGTGGCAGGAACTACTCTGATAGCTGAATCTGCTGCATAAGTGGACGGGGCCTGCGCCAGTAACGTAATGATAGTGGCTGTTACAAGTGTGATTAAAATCAGCATGGTTTGCGAAGTTCTTCTGCTAATCAATTGACATGAATTCTTTCTCAAATCTTAGTCACCGTAGCTTTTAAGTATTTATAGATGTGTATTTGAATTTTGCTATGTTGCGATTAGTATGCACACTTGACTGAGATGTATTCTAAGAAAAAAAGTATTTTTTTAAAAAAAGGAAAGTGAGTTTTTGATGACTGCTAGCTGTTAGGGGCAGGTTTGTCCGTAGCGCGACGCGATTGTTACAAGGTCATATATCTCGATGATGCCCCATATAGGCGCCAAATCTACTTCTGGATTCCAGTTGGGATCTCCTTCTCGAGACCCGTAAGCTCCACAGGCTGCGGTAAGATCGTAGATGTCAATTATTCCGTCGCCATTTACGTCGCCTATCATCTTGATTTTAACGAAGCCATCGGTGTAAATGTTGTTTTCGATGTTGATCTCGTATGGCACTTGCCAAGCTTCCGCTTTTATTGTGTAGTTATTGCAGGGTTGTAGGCCAGTTGTGTTCCAAGTGAAGGTCAATGTTGTGTTCCGATGTGGTGCCAGATTAAAAACAGTCTGTGTTCCAATCTCGTTGCTGTCATAGTATGCTGTCACGTTAAAGGTTTCTATCATATCTCCTAAGTTTGCGGCGACTACTGTGACGTTTACTAGACGACCAGGGTATGTTGCGTTGCGTGATGTTCTAACGTCGACTATTGCCACATCTCTTATGAGTGTGCAGAAGAAGCCATCTCCAACTTCATGTGACATCGCTCCGCCATATTGATTAATGATTTTTGTGTTGTGTAAGTCAAGTTCTGTGCTTCCATAAGTTTGAACTTGGAAATAGATTGTTGCAATCGTGGTTGGAATAAGAATGGTTTTCGGAGTTGCCGGAGAATGATATGTAACATTGATCCATATATTCCCAGCCTCATCATTTATAGACATCTTTAAGATGAAGTTTGTATCATTGTCTGGTGGAATGGTAATTGCTCCTAGGCAAGTTATGATGTCGGTGTCGTAGGCTAAGCTGAGGTCATAACCGTAGAAGTCAATAGCGTTCTCCACTTTTATATCGATGTGGAATTGGTCGCCTGGTTTTAGAGTTGGATCAATGATTGTCGGGGGGTCGACATATAGCTTTGTTACTAAGATGTTGTTGAAGTATCCGTCTCCTGGGTCTTCGTATGGAACTGTTCCATTCCACGTGTCTATGAGGGTAATGTTGTGCAGGTTGAGTATGGTTCCGCCGACTTCCGTTACGTGGAAAGTGATTGATGATATTATTAGGCTGCCGCTGACGGGGGTTGATGCGGTTGCGGCAACTCGGATTTGCCCTTCGGGTTCTGTTATTTGTATTTCGGTTGGAGGTGAGAATGGTGGGTTTACAGTGACATTGACTGTGTCTAGTATTGTGGTGTTGTAGCTCAGCTGGAATTCGAAGCTTTCTAGTTCTACGATTTCTTCAAGGTTTATATCGATGGTGAAGTTTTTGCAGGGTTCTAGCGTTGAGTCAACGATTTTTTCTGGGTTGACGTATATTCTAGCCTCTGATGGAGCGTAATTGCTGAAGTACCCGTTCTGTTTATTGTGGTTAATTGGATCTCCGGGCTTGTCGGAAAGGTAAGTTAGGTACGCTTCTAGGAGGCATGTGCCTATTCCGATTACTTTGAATGTCATGTTGAAGACTTTGCCCGTGCCGTCGAACACTGGTGCTGGGTCCATAGACGCGTATGCGACCCAGTATGTTCCTGCAGTTGCGTTTACTTCGTCCTTTATTTTTATTCCTGGTTCCCATAGGATACCGCTTGGGTAGTCGTCAGCTGGGATTGTCATTGTGTGGCTTACGTATTCTAGAATTGCGGGGTCCCATCCGAATTGGAGGTCTATTCCGTAGAAGTTGGTGATATTGGCGATTATGACGTCTATGGTGAAGGTTTCTGAGATGGATAAGCCTGTGATAGATGGGGGGTCCACATAGACTAGGGGTGTTTCTTGTGAGAATGAGCTGTCAATGTTAAGCGCAGAAGTTACGGTTAGTATTAGTACGGCGAGAAGTATACCGTATATTCTTTTTGTTTTTAACATATTCTCCTCTCTCTCTAGTCTATAGAAGTTGTCTAACACGATTTAAAGATTCTGGAATCTTCTTCCACGTTTTATGTAGGATGGCAAAGGGAAGTAGTCACCAAAATTAGTACGTTGATCCGTAGATACCTGTTACTCTGACTAAGTCGTAGATGCCTATTTGTCCGTCAGGGTATAAGTCTATTTCTGGGTTCCATTTTGGACCGCTGCTTTTTGCTCCATAGATACCTGTTACTTTGACTACATCGTAGATTTCTATGATGTGGTTTAGATCGAAGTCCTCTGGAACTTGGTATTCAACTGAGAATGTGGTGTTTTGGAGAGCTTTCCAGCCTTGGCTAAAGGCTCCGACATAAACGAAATGCGTGTCTGAGTATGGAGCTTCATGTGGCGGTATTCGGAATGTTAGTTCGTAGTTTCCAGTACTTTGGGTGGGAGGCGGGCTTTGACTTGCATGCTCTTCTATGGCAAAGTTTGCTGTTTTCTCTGGGCAGTATGGATAGCCATTGTTTTTGGGCCAGTCTTCATAAGCGTTCGCAGTTGCTAACGCAGTTCCAGTGGATACCCAATCTTCGATCCACATGCTTGGCATGAAGAAAATTTCTTGATTGCCGGGAATGGTAAGTTTCACCCATGCCATACCAATCGGAGTGAGGTCAATGTCAAAAATGTTGACTACTACTAAGACGGATTCATCAAGTGGAACGTTGTTTCTTACGGTTGCTTTGAAGTAAGCCCTGGCGTTTCTGGCGAAGTTGTCTTTAGGGTGGCCGCTCGCATTGCATGGTATGATTGAAACGGTTTCAATTGTCAAAGGCATTGACGGGGTTGTGTTAGATGGTACAGTTCTGAGCACGATTGTTTGACTCATAGAATCTTCCACTTGTATCGCAACTAAGCCTTCTTCAACCTGTTGTCCTTCGTACGTCACGTTTCCGTAAACGTTGACAGCTTGTCTGTATCGATATGATGATTTGTCGGTTGTGACTGTGGCTTCTAAGGGTTCAAATGGTGAGATGCCTAATTTCGTGAACCACGCTAGGGTTATTAACGTTAAAAGGAAGATCACGCTTAAGCTTTTCATTACAGTGAGTTTCATCTTTCTCCCTTTTATTAAGGGTCAGAGAGGTTTATTAGCATTCTGGAATTGATGTTCATGTGTCTTTGCGGTGAAATAAAAAAGGGGGGAGAGAGTCAGTATTTGGTTGGGCCTTTTTAAGGCGCCCATTCAGCTAGTATGCCGACTTCTGGTATAGGTTCGAACAGTGCGCAAAGCGCACAACCGCCTTCTTGCGGGAAGTCGCTTAGAGCTCCAACGAGTATCTTAGCTACGCCAGCGCGAGCGAATTTCTCCACGTGTACAGTGAGGATGACTTGGTCGTTGTTGTAGGTGCAGTATTCTGCTCCTCCGATTACAACCCAAACGTAAGCGAAGGCGAATGGAACTCCAGTCTCGTCTACAATTGTGACGGTTATTAACACGTTGTAGTACTGCATTGCGTAACTTCCGAAGTCTACTGTTACTTTAATGTCTTCGCAGTGAGCGTACGTGTCTTTGTCAGTTGTAACGTCCCATAGGTTTACGAGGTAGTCGTACTTGAAGGGCATTATGTCTTCAACTACGAGGCAAGCGACGTCAACTGTTCCGACGATAGTCCATTCTCCGAAGTAGGATTCTGGGTTGTCACATGGCCAAGGTAGCCTTATGAATACCCATGCGTAGCCTGTTGAGTTTGTTCTGGCGTATTCTATAGCCCAAACGTTGTGTTGTGGATCTTTTATTTCGAAGGCAACGTCCTTGTTCTGCTCTGGCCAGAAGTTGTATGTTACGTAGGCGTAGAGGTAGAAGCCTTTCTGCGGCCAGTACATGTCGCTTGGCACATTTGGACCTTGTCCTCCGTATGGGGCTGGGTAGTCTGTAAAGATGTCAATCCATGCTCCTGGAGGCTTGAAGAACGATTCGAAGACTCCGTCTTTTACTACGTGTGGGAGGGGTACTGCAGAGTCGCTGTAGTGCCATGGACACCATCCTCTTTCAGGATGTGGGAACCCTGCGATGCCGACTATCGGTATAATTCCGTAGAACGGGTCGTCGGGGTTCGTGTCACATATCACGCCTATTTGGTCTACTATGACGTCAGTGCCCACATGGTCTACTAGGTATGGTGCTGTTATGCCGAAGTTGTCTGCAGTTGTGATGATGTCGCCAACCGTAAGGTCGCCGCTAGTGTCTTCGTCTGACCAGCCTACGCAGTTGTGGGTTCTGAAGGGCCACTCGTAAACTTCGCTCCAGTTGGTGTTGGTTAGGTCGCCTAAGGCTAGGAAGTCTGTGTATGTGCCGTCATACTCAAAAACGTAAGGTGTTGGGTTGGGTACAGCGTTATAGTCGATTACGATCTCTGCGGGTACGGTGTAGTTTATCCAGTATTCGGTGCCTACAGGCCATGCTTCTGGGCTTGGGTAACCCCAGTCTAGTGCCCACCAGCCTTCAATTTCGTTTGGCCAGTCTCCCTCATACCAGTACTCGTTTGGTGGTCCTGTTTCGAATCCAAGGTTTCGCGCCCATCGCGCGGTTCCGTTGCCGAAGTCTACCCAGATGCTTTGGAATCCGCTTGCCATATGCGCAATGGCTGGCCATCCTGGTGGCATTCCGGTGACGCCTGCAATGTAGTATTCGTTGATTACTTGCTCGTCGAGAGGTGTAAGCAGTTCTATATTGGTAGTGCCAGCGTGTACGATGAAGTCCGTTCCTTCAACCAAGTAGTAGGGTGCGCTGAATGGCGGGGTCACATAGATAGAGTTCACAGAAGATACTTCAAAGCCCACTGAAATGTTGCCTGTCCAGTACGGGTTGCCGTCTTTGTCGTTGTATGTACCCGTGTCAGCTACGACTGGTGGGTCCCATACACTAGGTATACCGTCCACAACAGTGAATTCCTGAGAGAGCTGGAAGGGTAGCTGCGTCAACTTCAAGGTGCCAGCAAGGTCGTCCACCACGTATTCGTGCCAGAAATCGCTAGTTGTATAGTCTAGCCTAATTTTGTCTCCTGCGCTTAGCTCATAATCAACATCGACGTCTACCCAAGAAGTCAGCTCAACATTTGTACCATAATCATCAGGGTTAACCATAGTCCACAGCTCGCTTACAGGACTACCAAGGTCGATTAGCCCTGAATCAGCGTCAATCATTGCCCGATGTGTGAAGGTGAGAGGATTCTTCAATTTTAGCTCAACTGCCGGTGGCGGGTACGTGTCTGACTCGTAAAGTGCATTGAATGTCACACTGAACACACGGAAGACACCATAAGGCGCATCATGCCCTAAGACTTCGTCTGGAACTCCAAGGAAGACAACATGCACTGTTCCAGCAACGTTGTCGATTGACTTTTCAACCTCAAGTACTGGGGGCGAACTATAGAAGAAACTGCCAAAGTCTCCGTCAGGGTCGATATCTACATCAACTGCTTCCAAAAGCAACTGCGGAGGATTAGCACGCTTAAAGTTCATAACTATGTCAAAGCCAGCGACATCCCAGAACGGATCAAGATCGTGTTCTGTATCGTCGGTCGTGTTGATTCCCATAATGTACACGCTTACTTCGAAAGTGGTGCCCATCGGCAAACCTGAAACTTCAGGCGGATCTACCTTAAGGTAGGGCAGATTCGGATACTCGAAAGGCTTGGTTTTGATCACCACGAGTCCTGGGAATTCATCCCATGTTGGAAGGGGATCACCAGGTTTGTCAGACAGGCCAGTGTATGTAAAGGCTATATCGATGTTAGCATCTGGTTCAGGAACTGATGGTTGATATTTTATCCTGAACGTCATGTTGAAGACTGTGCCATCGCCGCTCCATTCGAGTGCTGGATCCATACACGCGTATGCAACCGCATAAGTGCCCGCTATTGGATCTACGTTATCCGTAACGAACATTCCTGGTTTGTGTAGCACGCCGCCGGGGAAATCTTCTACTGGAATAGTTGCTGTGTGGTCTAGATATTCCAGATAGTAAGGATCCCATGAGATTTGTATGTCAAGACCGTAAAGCATCGGGTCGTTAATGTTTCTAATCCAGCATTCAATGGTGAACACTGTACCTACACAAGGCGCAGGTCCAAACTCTAGATATGAAGGCTCGATTGAAACTGATGGGTCGACTTGCGAGTATGCCATCGGTATCGCAATCGCTAAGGCGCTAAAGGTAAGCATTGCAGCAAAAAGTATAGCTACTAGTCTCTTTACTTTAATGTTCATATTGTACTTTCTCCTTTCTCTTTCAGCAATAAAGAAAAAAGACTTCATAGATTAAAAAGGTTTCTGGAGAAATGTTCTAGTTGCTTACAACGAGGTCAAAAAAGACCCATTACACGCCAAGTTAACAAATTCAAGACTTCCAACATTAAGCCTCACACACCACACAATTCCAAATAAAGAAACAAACAGTAAGACTTCCCCTTTCTTTTGCATGCAATACAAGCTGTTTCATTTCTGCAAAGCCTAAAAACTAAAACAATCACCTTTCTAAGCCCACAATAGCCTAACTACTCAAGACGCACTTACACACATAAGTTAATCCTCAAGTAAAAAAGAGATAGCCTTAAAAACTAAAACTTAAATCAGTAAACTAAACAGTAGTAACCAAATATCGGTGATGAAGTTGAATTCACAGAAAACACTTAAAATCTGCATTGCAATAGTTCTCTTCTTAACATCAAGCATCCTGACCACACCCAAACTAGCGTTTTCCCAAAACGCATCCACTGATCAAACAAGCCTACAACCGTTGTCTGATGGTCTTCCTGTGCTATACGTCAGCCCAGAAAGCAACACTGGACAAATTAACGACTACTTTACCATCAACATCATTGTTGCAAATGTTACGGATCTTTACGCTGTTGACATCCAATTTGCATGGGACCCCGCAATTCTAGAATACGTAAACCACACGGCGATGGTTCCAGTGGAAGACTTCCCCGGCGGCATCCTACATGAAGGAATATTAGTTATGGACAAAGTCGACACGACAGCTAGCATGCCAGGCACAGAGGAAGGAACCATGTATTGGCTAGCATACGCGTCTATGGAGCCAGCACCAGTGTTCGACGGCACAGGAACAGCATTCAACATGACATTCAAAGTGATCAAAAGTGGCGGTTGTGCCTTGGAATTCACTAATCTCTCCTTAAAGGAACTTTCCGACAAGCCCGGAAATCCAATTAACCACGAAAGATACGATGGCTATTTCGAGTCTGCTGGAACTCCAACCGCCCGTTTCAGCTGGTCGCCCACCGTGGGCGTCGTTAACGAACCAGTGACCTTCAACGCCTCTGAAAGCTCCGACCCAGAAGGCCCCATTGTAAATTACTTCTGGGACTTTGACGACGGAAACACGGCAGCAACACCTAACCCTGTGATCAACCACAACTTCAACCATACAAAAGACAAAGAAATCTACTACGTTTCGCTCATCGTCGAGGACAACACTGGCATAAACAGCAGCAAAACGATAGCTGACCCTCCCCTCACCGTCGTCCAATTTAGAAACATAGGACTAACTAGGATTTCACTCTCGACATATCATACTCTTATTAACACAACCATCTACGTTAATGTCACAATCAAGAACTACGGAATTGTTCCGGAGAACTTTACCCTGACAGCTTATTGCAACATTTCATCCACAGACTGGGCACTAATCAACACAACCACCGTGGACGGCAACCCATACAACATGACTATCGCTCCAAGCGGTCTTCCAGGCTCTGAAGTGCCGCACTCCTTCGCTTGGAACACCACAACACTGCCAAACCCAGAAGCATACTACAAGGTGCAAGTCAATGTAACAGGAGTCCCATACGACGACGAAACTGACAACACCATTACTTCAAAACCAGTGCATATCACAGAAGATTTGATATACGATCTAACCATTGAAACACTAAGTTTCCGCGCCTCACATGGAGTACTAACATTTCCGCTTCCAATCATTCTGGGAGAAAAAGCAGAAATCACAACAACAGTTAAGAACCTCGGAACTGTTCCAGAAGAAGCTTTCAACGTGACTCTGTACATTAATGGTACTGCATTGAAACAATGGATATTAAGCGAAACATTGACATCTGGCGCTGTAAAAACTTTAACGTGGACTTGGGAGGAAATCTTAGAACGCGGGTATTACAACATAACCGCGAAAGTTACCGTTGCCATCGAAAATGTAACAGAAAACAATATTCTTCAAGACTTTCTACGTGTCATTGAAACTCCTCAACTAGAGATAATCTACACACCCGACACACCTGTGGTAAATGAAACTGTTACGTTAAATGCCTCAAGCAGCATTCATAGAGAACCTGGAGGTCAGATAACAGGATACGCTTGGGAAATATGGTCTCCCGACCAAATTCTTGATGTAGGATCCCCTATATCCGACCTCACTGGAGTCAGTGTATCCTACACCTTTAGACATTTGGGCAATTGGACAATAGTTTTGAAAGTAACCGACAACTTTGGCTATACATACGAAACAAGAAGAACCTTAACTTCAGATTACAGGTTGGATTTGGAAATACCTATTGAATTAGCTGAAGACGGTGGCGGCGGAGAGGGCATACCTATTGAATACATTGTGGTCATAATAGTAGTGGTCATCGTTATTATAGCAGCTTTGGTTATATTCTACCGTCGACGACAACAATCACCGGCAGCAGCTTAGCTGCTACCTCCTTTTTCTAAAATCTATTCATATACAAATTATCCCAAGTTTGAATTGGCGCACGCGGAAAAGCCTTCACAGACTTGCGTGTGCGTTTTCTGGTTTTACGCTTTTTGACTTTCTTCTGATTTAGGATGAACACGGCTGCAACCGAAATTAAAAGAAGAATTACAATTGTACTGGCAATAAGCCAAGTAAAGTCTGCAGGCTCCGACTTTGATTCGGTCCACAATGTCGTCTCAACAATTTCAATGTCGGTTTTTATGTAAAGATACACGTCTGGGAGAAAAGGGACTTCTTCGAATGTAGCTGTTGATATCATGCCGCAAAGGATTCCGGTTTCTCTATCCCAAAAGGCTCCAATATAAATGGGGATGTAATACTCGCCTACAGGTTCATGTTTGGTAAAGGATGCGTATACCACATCTCTTGTTGTATTCGCAAACGGGTACTCTGTGCTCGAAGATATAATAGGTATATTTGCTGACTCATCTCCTTCATATATCGCATCATCATCGTTGAGGCTACTCTGAATTATCCACATGCCCAATTCTTTATATCCAGTTATAATACTACCTTCGTGGTTTTCAGTCAATGTTGTTTCATCACTAAATGCCTTCTCAATTGAAAACTTGATTTGAGGAAAATGAAATTCTTCAACTCGGAGCGTCCATTTTGTATCGTTGATGTTTCTAAAATCTTCGATAAGCCATTCGACATCCTCTTCTGTTGCGTTAGTAGTGTACCACGTATCAACTGAGTATACTGCCCAATCTCCTTCCCGGGGAACGCTCAAACATATGGAACAATACGACGTTTCAACGAATATAGTCGCCACAATTATGAAACATAAGATTGTTCGCAAGTCCTAAACCTCTAGTTTATAGTATATCCTATGACAAAACAAAAAAGTTATTTTATAACCTTTCTGAAATTGCCGAACAAAAATTAGGAGTCTTTCTGTTTTCTTGGTTTCTTTTGCAATAACTTTTCATATTCTTTAACCATGCTTTCAACTTCTGCCTTGAAAGGTTTCATTTCGGGTCCCGCGCCAAGTGGGTGGGAAGCTGACAAATATTTTATCTCACTAAATCTGACCTTATAGTTTTTCCTCCTTTCATCGAGCCAAACAGCATATACAGAAAGGATTAGAGGTAGAATAAAAATTGTTATTGGATGCACAAGAAATATCCACATTTGAAAGAAAAAATAAACTGCGTATAGCACTGGAACCCAGAACCAGAGAGTAGTTAAACAAGCCTTAATGATGAATAGAACTTCGGCTAAGGACTCCTTAAAGTTCTGCAATCTTTTCAAGAGAAATCCTCAGTTCAAATTAATTTGAATCTTCCGTGTATTTAACTTTTAACGTGTCTGGAAACATAAACTAAACTACACAACCCTTCTTACTTTCATATATATTTGCTTTGATAACATTCACAAAGAGCGCAAAATGACCGCAAAGTTTTGTAAGAACTTAAGAAGCAGTTTTCCTAGTGATAATATGCTTAAACATTGATGGTACAGTTGCAATGAAATCAAAAGAAGTTCTGGGTCTATTCTTTTCTGTTTTGTTAATTATGTTACTCGCAATCAGTGTATTGCCCCTAAAAACATCTGGGCAAGAAAACCCACGAGTTCACAATCTAAGAACAGGCAAGAGTTATGAAGCAATACAAGAAGCCATTGATGAATCGAAATCTGGGGACACTCTCTACGTAGGAATTGGGACATACCGAGAAAATGTTGTAGTGAACAAGACTATTTCACTTGTAGGAGAAAACAAATCCAACACGATTATTGATGGAGCAGGTATCGGAAACGTGATTTATGTAACCGCAGATAACGTGGAAATAAGAGGCTTCACTATAGAAAACAGCGGATCGATTCTTATATACGGTGGTGTGTATGCAGATCACTCAAGTGGCCATAAAATAATTGACAACATCATAAAGGACAACGAATATGGAATTTATCTCTCATATTCAAGCGAAAACTCTGTTTTGAATAATACCGTTCTAAATAACAGTTATGGGTTCGGTTCTCTCTATACCACTAATAACGTTTTTTCCAAAAATAATTTTTTGGATAACCACCAAGACGGAATCAAGCTTTACTATTCGACAAACAACGTTTTCTCAGAAAACAATGTGTCCTCACACACCAGATACGGGGCTTATTTATTAGCTTGCACCGGAAATGTGTTTTCAAATAATAGAGTTGTTGACAACTATCATGGGTTTTACGTAAGCGCTTCGACCAGCAACAAGTTCTTCGGAAACAGTGTTTTGAATAACAGTCGAGGTTTTTCCGTTGGTACCTCGCTAGATAGTACATTTTCAGGAAACAATATTTCCTCGAACAAAGATTATGGAGTCTGGCTTGTAACTTCTAGAACCAATGTTTTCTCAAATAATTATTTAGTAGATAACGGCATTAGCCTCCGTCTCGCAACATCTGATAATAACCTCATTTATCACAACAACTTTATCAACACCATAACCAACACCACACAGCAACCAATCAGTATTGAATCACAAAATTCTTGGAACAATGGTATCGAAGGGAACTATTGGAGCAGTTATAATGGGTCAGATAAGATCGAGAATGGAATCGGTGATACAGCATATATTATCAATGAAAACACCAACGACAGTTACCCTTTAATGAGTATCTTCATGCAGTTCAACCTCTCGGTAAGAAATAAAGCTTATACCCTTAACGTAGTCTCAAATTCCACAATTTCAAGTTTAAGACATCTTTACCATCAAGCTAACAATACTGCTAAAGTGAGTTTTCAGGTTAATAATAGTGAAGGCAAAGGTTTCTGCCGCATTTGCATTCCTCATGACTTAGTTGGGCCTCCTTACAAGGTGATTGCAAATTACAACATCTCCTTAACGGCTAGTACCGTTCACAGAAACAAGACACATACTTGGCTGTACTTCACCTATGATTATTCAGAGCATGAGCCGACTACCATCATCTTGTTATCCCAAGAGCAACCTGTATGGTATCAATTGTGGTTCTGGGTAACGATTTTCTTGGCAGCGGTTGTGACTGTTCTTTTTTTGCTTGTCATAAGATATCACAGGATGTCCATTAAGCAGAAAAAACTTATTCAAGTTTACGAGTTTGAACTGCAAATGCGTGCACATAAATATTTAGACACTGCACGGGCATTCTTTGAGGCTGATGTAAAAAGAAGGAAAGCCAAAATCAAGAAATTCGAAAAGAAATATAAAATAAAAGTACGACCTCGCGAAAATTTTGAAGATATTGTCAAGTTGGAGTTTGAGAAAAAAGAGAAAGAAAGAGTCACAGACTAGTCTGTTTTTATTTAACCTCTGGGTTAAGAACAGATTAAGATTTTAAGCGTTGATTATGAAAGTTTTTTGAAATAATATGAAATCTATTACGTTTGCAGTTTCAAAGGGTGGGGTAGGCAAGTCCCTTATGAGTGCAAACGTAGGTGCTGCTCTAGCTGGTAAAGACAAAAAGGTGATTTTAATTGAGGGAGATCCGAACCATCCTCTGCAAAAAATCCTCGACGTCAATATATCTACTAGTGACTGTAAGCTTGATGAAGTTGTAAAAGATGATTTGAAGATTGAGAAGGCAGTATATTCCACGAAAGTCGACAATCTGTTTTTGATTCCTTCGGGAATCTCCCTTCAAGGGTATCTTGACATAGATCCTGTGAGTTTTGCAAAGAAAATCTCTGACTTGACAGCAGATTTTATGCTTATAGATGTTCCGTTTCCCTTGGGTAAAGCAGCTTTCTTGTCGTTAGGAGTATGTGAATACTTTATCCTTCTCCTAACCGAAGACGAGTTTGTACTATGTGTTGAGTCAGCCATAGACACCATTCGTTTGGGTAGGTATTTTCTCCAGTGTGTACCACTTGGTTTTGTGTTAAATAGAATCAAAACACCTGAGAGGTTCAATGATGAATTTGTTAAAGACCTTGAAAATCTTCTTGAAATTTCTTGTATAGCACGAATAAAGGAAGATCAGAGGGTGCTAAAGTCATATGGCGGAGTAAGGCATCAGAAAGCTTTTTTGGCGTATAAAAAATTCGCTGATAGCGAGTTTTCGAAGGGTATTTTTCAAGTGGCAGCGCATCTTCTCGGTGATCTTCCGAGTCCTGAAAAGAAGAACGTGGTAGAGTTGATTTGGAATTTGGTCAAACCTTAAGAAGATTTTCGTCTCTAAACCTATTTTTCTTCTAGCAGTCTTATCATAATTCTCCAAAGCTTTACTTTTTTCTTTTCATCTCCTGTTAGGTAACTGTTTACTTTTTCTGATTCGCATTGGGTAAGTAATGATTTGAGGCAGCCTATTTCTTCTTTAGAAACATTGTTTCGCATCCCTTGAATTCTACGTGCCATTTTAGCAGTTTTGCTGAATATTATCCCTGTTTGTAGTAGATTTCCAACGTTGTCCTCTAGATGTTGAAGAAGTTTTTCAACTCTTTCTCTCCCTTCTAGCAAATATACAGTCTTTCTTGCATCAGGCTTCTTTGCAAAAATGCCTGATTCATGTCGTATCAGTCCTATTTCTTCTAATTGTTTCATATGCTTGAGTAGTCCTGGCAGTGTTATTTTCAGGTTATAGTCATTTTCTAGTTTTTTGGCAATATCTGATAAGGATCTCCATTCCAATTCTAATAGTAATCTTAAGATATATCTTCTTACTTTACTTTCGAAGATGTTTAGGCGATTCCAGAAGTCAGCTTCCAAACGTTGAACCACTCGATTAGAATAGTATTAGGATATCTGATAAGTTTAACGCATTCTTGTGGCTTTAAACTTAACTTGTAGGTTAAATTTTTGACCTAGAACATTTTTCCAAAAACTTTAATTATCCGTTGGGATATCGATAACTTGCTGAAAGAGGAAGGAGAAAAAATCAATGAAAAAAGCAAGCATTTTAGCATTTGTGTTCTTGGCAGCTTTGATGCTAATATCTATCGGCGTAGTGTTTCCAGTACGCGCAGCACCGAGGGCTGATGCTGACATTAGATTTTACGGTAGTCCAGAGGCTGGTTTCGCTGCTCTAATGGCTGATGACATCGACTTTTATCAGTGGTCGTTGACTCATGAGCAGAGAGTGAGCTCGGAAGCTGATCCAAACATCGCCATTGCAGAGTATGTTGAAAACGGAATGTCTGAGTTTGACCTAAACAACAACTACACCGTAGCTGGTACCTATCCTGGAATCAGAAACCCTCTAACCGTTAAAGAGTTCAGACAGGCTCTAACATGCGCGGTGGACAAGCAATACATCGTGGATGAAATCTTGCTGGGCGCTGGAGGAATACTCAACGTTCCAATTCCACTGAACTCCATCACCTGGTGGAACGAAACCCTACTCCAAGCGAACTACGAGTGGAAGTACGACATAACTAAGGCTGCAACGTTACTAGACGCTGCAGGATTCGTTGACACTGAACCTGATGGCACTCGAAACTATCCTGTTGGTTGGGATGGCGCAGAAGCCGGAGGCAACATGGACCCGCTTATCTTCTACATAAGAACTGAAGACAAAAGGCACGATGCCGGCATACACCTTACATACCAGTTGGACACCTTAGATGTCCCATACACCGCAATCGAAGGTACTTCAGACGTTTGCTTCCCGCCTGTTATGGGAGACCTAAACTACCACATTTACACAGGCGGCTGGAGCCTAGGAAGATACCCAACGTTCCTTTACTTCGGATACCACAGTGACTACTGGTTCTCATATGGATCAAACTACGTAACAGGCATGAACAGTTCAAACCTCCCCAACTATCCGCTGCTTGACGAATATGTTCGCGCTGTATATTTCACACCAAGTATTGCTGCAGCTAACATTTCTGCTCTAGCGGCAGGCGGATTAGGCTGGGCTGATTTGTGTGTCAACATTCCTCTATGGTCCTACACAAGCTACGTCGGCTGGCGTAAGACCATGTGCGGAGTTATCAACCAGTTCGGCTACGGATACGACAACGCGTACCAGTTCTGGAATGCATACCAAAGTGCTGGCGGCCCAATTAGGATGGGAACAGTAAACGGACCTAAGGCACTTAACCCATTGTACTCAACATGGTACTATGACTACGCAACGATGGACAGGATATTCAATGCCTTATTGATGGTGAACCCATACGATCTTACAATAGATCAAGCTGGAGCGGCTCAAGACTGGGAAGTTGGAACGTGGATCGATCCATACCCAGGTCCAAACGAGCCTTCTGAGAAATCCACAGTTACGTACTATCTGAGGTCAGACTGTGGGATAGCTGAACCAGGAACAGGCAACTATGTACGAAATCTAAACACGCATGACTTAGAGTTCTCGGCATGGTACACTTACTGCTTCCCTGATGCTTGGAACTATCCAAGCTACGAAGACCTGCACCACAGCGAAATAATCGACGACTACACGATTAAGTACTACTTCGACGACGCAAGCTACTGGTTCTACACCGCACCGCAATACCCGATACTCGCCAAAGACGAGCTGATCGACCCACTATGCAATCCAAGCTCTGCAAGTTTCACAAGTGACGGCTCAAACTGCAGTACAGGAACCCACTTCAAATTGACAGCAGAAAACATAGTACAGGTGACTTCTGACGACGTGCCAGTCGACTACTACATTTACGGTGGCTACGAAGACAGAGAGCATAACTGGATTATGCTTGAAGGCGACGTAGGAGCTGGAACATACACGATCAACTTCTACACAGACGATCTTGACCCCCACGGCTACTACCTTGCAGGCCTAGACTGGGAACTCACGTGGTACGGCTTCGGTCCCTTCTACGCCCTAGGCATAACGGAAGGCGTAGGCGGATATGCTACGCTGAACAAAAACCCATACTACTGGCTTGAAGATCCACCTTTGGGTGAGACTGACTGGCGCTGGTGGTGGAACACTCCAGGAGGACAACCCGGATGGGAGATTCCTGGACGCGACAGCGGCTACTTCCAAATCAACATCTACGACGTAGTAAAAGCCACAGGAAGCTACTGCCACAGCGGCGACAAGGTATATGACCCTGGCTACTTCCCAGGTGCAGACCTAGACAAAACCGACCTTGCACACATAGGCATCTACGACATAGTAAGCATCACAGGCAAATACGGACTAAAATGGGCAATACCCCCATAAAATCCATAGCCAAAACCAATAAGCTCAACATCTCCTCTTTTTTTTACTTTCATGCACCAAAACTTAAATATGCTGCACGTGATCTTCTAACACGAAAGATTATCTGAGATGGGATACATGGGGCTCAAAGGATACATTGGAAAAAGAATTTTTTATTCAATTATCTTAATCTGGGCTGTAATAACAGTCAACTTTATGATATTCTCGATGATGCCTGGAGATCCACTTGCGCAGTTTGTAGCAGGTCAAAGGGGAAGGATAGATGAAGACAGATATAACGAGTTGAGACACGCTTTTGGGCTTGACAGCCCCTTACACGAAAGATATCTCCTAACAATTTCTAACATGTTGACTTTTAACTTTGGCAGAGAAACCGGCAGTGGAGAACCTGTTTGGAACACTGTGCTGACACCATTGTTTAACACGATTATACTTATGGGAAGCTCAGTGATTATCTCCATCCTTATTGGAATTATTATTGGAGTAATAGTGGCTAATAAGAGAGGAGGACTTTTTGATACGTTCGTGGTAACGGGCTCATTGGTGGGCTATTCAGTTCCTATATTTTTTATAGGCTGGATAATGATATTCCTTTTTGCCATTCAGCTCGACTGGTTCCCTGCTGGAGGAACCTTTCCAGTGGAGTGGGGGCGTAATCCTCCAGCAAACATTCTAGAATTTATAGCTGGACGAGGAATTATGATAGTGTTACCAGTGATTACTTTGTTTATGTTCTCCGTTGGAGGTTGGATCCTTCTAACAAGAGCATGTGTTCTTGAAACAATCAACGAAGACTATGTGCTAACTGCAAGAGCTAAAGGTCTTAAAGAAAGAACTGTTCTATTCAAACATATTTTGAAAAATGCTTCATTACCTCTCATAACTAACGTTGCAATAGCGTTCGCCTTTCTAATAAGCGGTGCAATAATAACTGAAACACTCTTCTCATACAACGGTATGGGATTGCTAACATGGCACTCAATTTATCCTTTCCCAAATCTTCCTGTCTTGAGTGCCATTTTCTATGTAACAGGGTTACTCGTAATTGTCGCGAACTTCATCGCAGATTTGTTATACGGCATAATAGATCCTCGTGTTAGATATGGGTGAGAAAAATGGCAACAAGAAAAGCTAGAACAGCCTTCATGATAACAAGATTCCGACGAACCCTAAGTCAGATCAGTCGAAGCAAACGCGGAACTATTGGAATAGTCATTATAGTTTTTTTCGTACTCGTAGGAATCTTAGCACCAGTGATTGCTCCTTACGATCCCATAAGCCCGTGGCGTGGTGTAGGGGAATATCCAGCGTATGGCGAAGAACTCGGCCCTAAACTCACTGATACACTATGCTACCCAGCATGGTATAAATATCTGCCTTGGGTCTACAAAGGCCCTATTGAAAATATAGAAACATTCTACAATTCATATCTCAATGTCCCTGAAATTAATGAAACCTTTCAACTATTTGGTCTCGTAGGAGAAAATACTTCTAAGAACTACCTTCCTTTATCCTTATATGCTGCAGAGCCCAAAAGAGTTAGCGCAACTTTCCCGAATAACACCGTGAGAGACCTAACGTTTGAAGAAGAATGGAGCTGGGACCTAGCATATCGGGACCAAATAAAAATATTGAAAGATCTCCCAGGGGGAACATTCTTTGAAGCAACGTACTTGACTGGTTCAGATATCGTGGAAACCATAGAAGTAGTGCCAGATCACATGTTTTCTTCAGAGCAAATATTTAAAAATGACTGGCAATGGAAAGCAAGTTCTCCTGATCTCATAAACACACAATACAACAGCCAAAAAGGGTTTAAAAACGATGGATGTGTGGAAATATCATACAGCCCAAAGCCGGAGGAACCCGTTCCTGAAGGAGAAGTCAATGTAGTAATGTCTAAGTCGTTTGAATATCAATACTGGGAATCGCCAAAATCCTTCCTCTTGCATATGTCCATACATGTAGAAGCTTCTACATTAAGAAACGTCAATATAACTATAATGGTACGAAATAACAGCAAAAATCAAACTTTTCTGATTACAAGTTTCCTAGCTACAAATATAAAAGAGGGACGTATATTAGATTATGTTCATACAAAAGAGGTGTCTACGAGTGCACAGACTAGGCAAAATGTTGGATTCGCTTTTCCCGAACAAGTAATCTTTTCAATGCCAGCTAACATGTCGCTTGTTATCGGTGTAGACTTTCTTGACAAAGAGAAAGATACAACTGTGTACATTGACCATTTAAATATGATAATATATGGAAACGCCTTTGGGCTTTTGGGTACAGATAATGGTAATCCAATACCCCCTCGAGACATCTTCTCAACGTTGGTTCATGGAACAAGAGTGTCCCTGATCGTAGGTGTTCTTTCCGCCCTGTTTTCTACGATTATCGGTTTATTCTTGGGGTTAACTGCAGGATACATCGGTGGAATCGTTGACGAGGGCATAATGAGATTTGCTGACTTACTTTTGGTCCTTCCAACATTGCCACTATTCATAGTTTTAATTGCAGTTATGAAAGCAACATATGGTCTAGTCAGCATGTGGAATATCATAATACTCATAACTTTCTTTGGCTGGATGAGTTTTAGCCGTTCTGTAAGATCTATGGTGCTAAGCATCCGCGAAAGACCATTCATCGAAGCTGCAAAAGCGGCTGGCGCCGGAAAATTCTACATAATAACAAAACATATTATTCCCAACGTATTTACTCTAGTCTACGTTACACTAGCCACTTCAGTTCCAGGCGCCATAATATATGAAGCCTCACTAAGCTGGTTGGGATTAGGCGACCGCACGATTCCCTCTTGGGGAAAAGTACTGTATGACTTCAACGCATCCGGAATAGCAGTCACAAAAGGGCTTACAGAATATTGGTTCTGGATATTTCCACCTTGTATTGCGATTGCTCTCCTTGCAACAGCTTTCATCCTTTTGGGATTTTCTTTGGACGAAATATTGAACCCAAGGCTTAGAGAAAGACGCTGAAACAAAGCATCAACTGTCAAGGCGTCTCACGCTCCGAACATACCAACTGGCTAACTTTCTCAGTTACGTAAATCCAAAACTTTCGTTCCAACTTTTCCAAAGCCTCCTGAGATTTTATACCTTTTAAACTTAAGAATCCCCCTCCAAAAAGCTGCAAAATAGTACCAGACCTAACAAGCATCCGCGACCGAGATCCAGCAATAAATTTCACGGTGAAATCGTTTGGATTGCCGCTAAGAGAAACATGAACATCTTCGGCAATCGAATGATCACTCTTTGGTTGCGCCGTGATACGATAGTCTCCATTAAATCCATTAAGTGAGACAGAAAAGCCGCTCTGTTTAAAAAATTGCCCGATGTAGTCAGATAGGATAGGCAATTGAATGTTTTTGTTCTGCCATCGATCCTCCATAGATTTCGCCAAGATTTGAACAGTGACTGAAAAATAAAAAGCTTCTTATCCATTGGTCAAAGCTTATATATATATGCACGCTTGCATGTATTTACAAGCTTAATGAAGCTGGGTGTGCATATATGTCTGTGCTTGACGTAAAAAACTTGACAACTTATTATAAGACTATGAGAGGTCATGTGAAGGCTGTTGAAAACGTCAGTTTTTCATTGGAAAAAGGAGAAGCAATGGGACTAGCTGGCGAGTCAGGTTGCGGAAAAACTACTGTAGCCTTATCTCTCTTGAGGATTCTGCCGTCAAACGGCAAAATATTAAAAGGTAAGATGCTTTTCAGGAATGTGGACATCACCAAATTATCCGAAGAAGAGTTAAGAAACAAAATACGATGGAAAGGTATTTCCCTTATATTCCAAGGCGCCATGAACGCTATGAATCCAATGTACAAAATAGAAGACCAGATAATCGAAGTAATTAAGCAGCACGAGCCGAAAGTAACCAAACAAGAAGCAAGGGAACGAATTGCTAAACTATTTGAAATGGTGGGCTTGGAACCTGAGAGGGCAAAAAATTATCCTCACGAATTTAGTGGGGGGATGAGACAACGTGCAATGATCGCTATGGCTCTTGCGTGTAACCCAGACATTGTAATTGCAGACGAACCAGGAACAGCCTTGGACGTCATTGTCCAAGCTCAAGTTCTGAAACTGATGAGCGAGTTAAGGGATAAGTTAAACTTGGCAATAATAATGATTACACATGACCTGTCGATCATTTCAGAAACATGCGAAAGACTCGCCATTATGTATGCGGGAAAGATAGTAGAGCTTGGAGATGTAGTAACAATGTTTAAGAAACCAGCACACCCTTATACGCAGGGGTTAATTTCAGCTTTTCCAAACATTAATGCTCCGAGACAAAAAATCGTGTCAATACATGGTTCGCCACCAGATCTCTTAGATCCGCCAGTAGGCTGCAGGTTCAACCCTCGTTGCGATTATGCGATGGACATCTGCAGAAAAGAGGAGCCCAAGTTCAAAGAAGTGTCTAAAGGCCATTTTGTAGCTTGCCATCTTGTCACTAGGTGATACTAATGGAAGAAACTATAATAAAAGTTGAAAACTTGAAAAAATGGTTTCCCGTAAAGCTAGGTTTCGTTAAAACTTTACTTACCAAACAGCAACTTTTTGTTCACGCTGTAGACGGAATCGATTTAGAATTAAAGAAGGGCGAAATATTAGGACTTGCTGGAGAAAGTGGAAGTGGAAAGACAACTGTAGGTAGACTAATTATGCGACTTATTGAGCCAACCTCTGGGAAAATATATTTCAAAGGAAAGGATATCTCCCATCTGAAGGAAGCCGCAATGAAACCGTTGCGACGACAGATGCAAATAGTATTTCAAGATCCATATGAGTCATTAAACCCAAGGATGACTGTGGGGGATATTATAGCAGAGCCGATGAGGGTGCTCGGCATTGCAGATGAGAAGGAGTTAGAGAAAAAGGTTTACAATGTTCTTGAAGATGCTGAGTTGGCTCCTCCTGAAGAGTTCGTTTTTAGATATCCTCACGAGTTAAGTGGAGGTCAGAGACAAAGAGTCGCAACAGCTAGAGCCTTCGTTATTAACCCTGAATTCATAGTTGCAGATGAACCAGTTTCTATGTTGGATGTTTCAATTAGAGCTGAAATTCTTCAATTCATGCTTTCACTGCTAGAAAAGCATCAAACTTCGTTCATATACATCACACATGACTTGGCACTATCTAGACATATGTGTGATCGCATCGTCATAATGTACCTTGGCAAAGTTATGGAACAAGGCACTAATGAACAAGTCATTTTTGAATCCTTACATCCTTACACAAAAGCCTTGATCATGGCTGTGCCAGTTCCTGACCCTACTGCTAAACGCATTGAAGTAGTGATTAAAGGTGAGATTCCAAGCCCGGTGAATCCTCCTTCTGGCTGTCGATTTCATACACGTTGTCCTTCATACATTGGTGATATTTGCCGTACAGTGGAACCACAACTTGTGGACATGGGTAAAGGACATTTAGTGGCATGTCACCTATACACAGGAAAGGAAGCAAAATCCTAACTAACTTTTTTTTCTTGGCGCATTTGGTATTTCAATACAGCATCAAATTGTTAGTGTTTCGGGTGTTTGGTCACCCATATAGATAAAGACACCCCGGCAATCATGAGCGCAATACCTATTGGGATAACAAACCAGTAAGGATACTCATTCTCTATCAGTAAACTCTGAAGTAAAAGTATTGAAGGTGGGCTCCAAACACCTATGTTACGATTGACTGTTGCATTGTAAACACCATCTATGGTAACGATTGCACTTATCTCTTGATAATAAGTAATTCCTACCATTTGGAATTCGTTGGACTTCTCAAAAATTAGTCCCCCATCATTCGATGTAAGGTTAACGCCCCAAAACCGAACAACATCCGATTGAGTGCTTTTAGGATCTGTTCCAAATATTGCAAAAAGTCTAGTCTCTTCTCCATGTGGATCAGTAATCGTAACAGGAACTTTTAGAAGATACATTTCGTACACCGAAGGCGGTTCGGCAGTCCAACCGGGACCAGGCTGCATACTTAGGTATAATCTTCTTCCTTTGCTGAAGTTACCTGCAATCCACCAAAAAGTAGCGTTCGTAAGAAGGTCCAACTTTTTATCTACGTCATCTCGAGACACTACTTTCTCCTGTTGAGAGCTAACCGCTGCAGATGTCACAATTAGACCAACAAACAGTAGAATTATTCCAAAAACCAACCATTCGTTTCTCACGATAGGCACCTTTGCTAGCTTTTTAAAATGTTAAAACATCTCGATTTTAATTAACCTTTCTAGCCATGAAACAACTTGCTTATCTTCCAAAGACTACAGAAGATTAATATTTCCCCCTTGAAGAACTGAACAAGTTAGAGACATTAACGTCGCTTCTTCAGTATAAAGTACACAGAAAAAGCTAAGGCAATAACTATCACCGTTACTACAATTACGTAGGGAATTATGTTTACAGGAGGGGCTTCAGCCTCGACCTCAACCGCTTTTGTCTCAGTTTCTGCCGACAACGTGTTTCGGTCGCCATCCCAACGGGCTTCAATCTCATATGTACCTACTTCCGACGTTTTCCACGTATAACTGTAGAAGCCATCTGTATCAGTTTTAACCACTACAACCACAGGATTAAGCTCGCCCACAGCGTAGAATTGGATGGAAACATTTACATTCTCACGTGTAGGATCTATAGAGCCTTTTATGGTAACGTTTGAGCCTACTTTAACTGTTTCCGGTTCAACGTCAATTGTGATTTTGCTTGTAGCTTTGTTTATCCCAAGCAACACAATCCCTTCGGCTCCTAAAGTTTTATCATCACCTAACCAACTGGCATTGAGGAGGACATAAGTTCCTGCTTCGGTAGTTGTCCAAACAAAGTTGTAGCTACTGTCATGCTGTGTCTTCACGGTGGCAAGCATAGTCCATGTTCCAAAAGGGTAAAACAGGTAACGAATCGTGATGTTCTCCCATGGTCTGGGGTTTTCGTGCTGATCTGTAATGATTCCGCTTATCGTTACATTGGAGCCAACTTCTACTATTTGAGGGTAAATGTTTATTGTTATGTTGCTACTCATTTTTTGTATAGTGATGGTTTTTGTTATGTTGCTTGTTAGCCCGTTTGGGTCCTTTTTAACTGTTAAGGTCACGTTGTAGTTGCCTGTGGCGTTGTAGGCATGTGTCGTTATGTTTCCTTTTGGTGAATATTCTGGGTCGTATGCACCGTCGCCGAAATCCCATCTATAGCTAAGGCTGGATCCATAGGGATCGTAGCTGGTTGAAGCATCAAAAGTTACAGTTTCTTCTACGACTGGTGACTCTGGCGAGTAGCTGAAACGAGCTACAGGCGGTATTGGCGGAAGTGGTCCCCAAGGTTCCATAAGCGGATAATTATCAACTCCCAGCCAAGGAATTTCAGTGTCGCCTATGCCATCACCAGCGACTCGTCCTCCACTTCCATCGTCTTCACCTGTATAGTCACTCCAGTAATTTCCTTCAGTTCCATTGTCCCACGATGTATTTGGACCAGCCCAAAGTACCTCTATTTGAATCGTGTTATTGACAAAATTGTTATGGTAAAAAGTGTTGTTCTGGCATGTAGGCGCTTGAATAAGCAGTCCTTTAGTGTTTAAAATTATCGAATTGCTAACAATGCTGTTGTTGCTGCTTCCAGAAGGTAAATCAATCCCGTTAAAAGTGTTGTTCACAATTATGTTGTTGAGCATTTCGCAATGTGAAGCATTGTAAAGCCATATGCCTGTGTAACAGTTCTTTACTATAACATTATTTAGAGTAACGTTTTGGCTGTCTTTAATAGAGACTCCGTAAGCTGGCAGGTCTACTCTTGTGTTTTGGATGGTAAAATTGCTTATGACAACGTCTGACGCTACTACACCTAAAATACGGGGGCTTTCAACTTTACCATCAAGAATAGTTGTTTCTGGGTCCTCTCCGATTAGTAGTATGGTTTGGTTGACAACAACATCTTCGTAATATGTTGCTGCTCTTACATAGACAGTGTCTCCGAAACTTGCTGCGTTAATAGCCTCCTGTATCATTGTGTAGTTATCTGGAACCCAAATAGTGCTGTTGGAACTGCTAAGACCGAATAGCCCACCTTCATAAGCGTTGATGTTACTAGTGTTAGCAGTTGCCTCTAAGTCAGTTAATGCCCAAAACGTCATCGGCAATGCTAGCAAACACAAAAGAATCACTAGAATAACTGTTTTGTTAAACATTGCAACAACCTTTGCCTTTGCTTTTTATATAAATATTATTGCCATGAGCTATAAAGTTAGCTAGTCTCACTGGTCTTTTCTGTCCCAGTGCAAATTATTCCTTAAGATCCAACTAACATAATATATATAAGATGATCATATGCATGCTTTTGAAAAGGAGAAGGCTTTTGAAAAAGTTATCCGATGCCCACGGAGAAAGTTCCAAGTTCAAGACATTCCATCTCATTCAGCAAGTTTTGGCAAAAATTCACTTAAAGAAAGTGCAAACCTCTTTGGCTATTTTCTTCTCGTTTGGTGTACCTATCGCTATTCTTTTCTTTTTAGATCCAAACTCGTTTCAAGCAACGTGGAAAGGCAGAACGTTCTACTTTTTCTTCTTATGGTTTATCATTCTAGAGTTGCTGCTTGATTGGGAAAAATTTCAGTCAAAAACATTCAATATCTTAAAACCTACAAGAATTGTTGTGCTTGCGGTAGCTTTGTTACTTCCATCAGTGTACGTTACTGCTGCCAACTATTTTGGACTCAACGAAGCAATTTTAGACTTAGCCAGACATTTCAATGTGCAGTGGGCGGATTGGATGCCTCTTTCCGTTGAATACTTAGTTTTTACGGCACTATTTGTTGCGATCACAATGCTCGCGCAAGGATTTGATGGCTTGAAAGATTTTTCTATTTCAGCATTTTTCTTAGGCGCCATTGGAACAGTGTACTTTATAGACAATTTGTATCCTTATGGAAGTTTCACTCCATTCCAAATTTTTGTTCCCACCACAGCTGTGCTTGCAGCGAGTGTTCTAAACTTCGTGGGCTACCAGACAAGCTTTTATTCTTCAATGGAGGGAATGCCCGTTCTGAAGGCTTGGAACTCCCAAGGCGAGCGAACGTTTAGTATAGCTTGGCCATGCTCAGGTGTGCAGAGCCTTCTCATCTACACTTTCACAATTCTGTTTTTTCTCAAGAAGACAAGCATTCCATGGGGACAAAGGATAATCTATTTCGTTTTCGGCGCGCTTGTAACTTATTTTATTAATATTCTAAGAATAGTTTCCATTTATGTTATTGCAATAAATGGTGGTGATTGGATGTTGTTTCACAACTACTATGGCGAATTGTATGCAATGGCTTGGATAATTGCCTACCCGCTTATAATAATTTGTAGCCGTATGTTCTGGGCGAAGATAAAACTGAGATTAGGCGACAAAAATGTAATGCGCAACCTTTCTCGATAAGTTATTTGCGAAGGTTACATATACCGTTAAGGTGAAGTAACCAGCAGAATACAAATTCAGTTATTATGTTAAGCGAAATGAGAGAAAACAAGCGATTCTAAAAATTAGTTCGACTGAAATAACATAAATCCCAATTTTTATAATGCCCCTCTTCAATTAAACTATGAATAAAAATCGGTGAAAAATTGAGTGAACTTTACTAATCTGGTTAAGAATGCGGTGAGAGTTGTCATCTGGAGTGTCTTTATTTTTTTGCTCATACTAGGACTAAATATGCTCTTATTTAGGTTCGTTCTGCGAGAAGTCTTTTACTACTACTACGCGATTATTGCGTTGGAAGGTTGTATTTTGGTCGTGGTAGGAGTCTCTTTTATGGAGAAAAGGAAGACGCGAGTTTTACATGATTACATTTTCACTAAGTTCACTACGACTGTAAAATATCCTGCGAGACCTGTTCTGGGTGTAGCCTTAATTGTTGTAGGATTCTCTCTGATGTTACTGTGCATTTTTACGCCATTTCTAGAGTTTCTGAAGAACTTAGCAATAAGCTAACATACTCCTATCCTTGTTCTGCTCATTAAAAAACCTTAGAATTAAATCCATTTTCCGAAAAGCGATAGTGCGGGGGGCTAGGTTTAAACATCGGTTTAAATTCTCGGGATTTTTGTAGCTTTTGTTGAGCGAGTGACTTGGTTCATTCCGTCTCCCTTGGTTTGACGGAACTTAAACGGGAGTTCAAAGCTCCCCAGGGCTACATCAACCTTAGCGCGATAGAAAAAAGGGGGATATTTATGCATTTTCACAGTGTCAAGTAGCTAATATGCTGCGTGTTAAAGGTGAAGATTCAAATTCCTCTATCAGTTCCAATCCTCTTTCTCCAGTTTTATACAAGTCACCACTCTTTTCGAGAAAACCATTGGCCTTCAAAAATTCAAGATACCTGCTAAGCTGTCCGTAACTCATGGATACCGAGCTAAGTAGATGCGTTTTCCTGATACCCTTCCTTGATGCTTTCAAAATGGCGATTGTAATGCTTAGAGATTCCCTTCTCCTTGATAGAAAACACGAACTCATGAGTCATCCAGATATATTATAAATGCATTTTCTAGAACATAAATCTATTTGCTTGTACTCAATCGTGGATGTAGACACTCAGAAAAATAGTACGAAAATCGGTAGTGCGGGGTTGGGATTCGAACCCACTCCACAGTAGAGATGTCACCCGCAACTCCCCTTTTTTCCATAAGTTCAAGATTAATTTTGATTTGTGATGGTTTTGTTTACAACGCACGCGCATCGAGCAGGCATTCTGATTCTTGTCGCTGCCTTCTTACGTTTTCCAGAAAGGAAGAAATTGACGAAGGATATGCACGCGCGGAGCAGTTGTCATATAATGAATTTTCCATTCTTCAGAATTGGTTTCTTGTTGATTGTGACTGTTGGTTTATCAATGAGGAAGTCCCAGTGCAGAGAAGATTCATTACTGCCGCCAAGCCAAGTGTTTTCCCCCAGAGCCACGTGGCATGTGCCGTATGCTTTTTCCGTTGCTAGGAGCATGTTGCCACAGGGATTAGTGCCAATGGCAAACTCAGCAATTGAGTAGGGGTTGCCAGTCGCGCTTTCAAGGCGAGGCTTAGCCAGCTCAAACATTCTCTCTGCAGAGACTTTCGCCTTCTCTTCACCGTTGAACTCGAGCCGGAAGCCCGTGGTTGTATCTCCTGGAAGATCTCTAGGATACACTACTCCAAATGCGCTTGTTTCCAAAGGTGCTACGAAGACTTCTCCTACCGGCAAGTTGTGGAGATAAGGTATGACTGACGATTTCCCATCGTCATTAATCCAAGAGCGCCCATCAGCTCTAAGTGTCAGATCAGTGCCTCTCGGACATTTCACGTGAATTTCTCCGCCTCTTTCCATTATTGCAATTAATCGTTGACCCAATTCTGTTAATTTCTCATAGTCAATATCCAGTGATGCAAGGAACAGTCGACGAGTTTCCTCGAAAGATTTACCTAGAGCTTGAGCCTGCTGCAAACAAGGATCCAGAAATCCTACCAAGTGCGTCTTCTTCTCCAAACACAATTGCTGAAGCTTACAAGCATTCCATTTTGAGATATTTTGGATTTCTACTAGTCTCTCTTTAAGTTCTGATCTTTGATAGATTGAGTTATCGAAACGGCTTCCGTTCATATAGATAAACCAGTCAGCGACATCGATCAATGCCTGAGGAATCTTCGGAAACCCTGCGAAGGTTTCAATTGGAGCTTCTAGAAGCCTAGCATCTGAGATATAATCCCCTTGGCTTCGAACTAGAACTTCTATCCCTCTTACTGCGCATTCCGCTGCAAAGGCGTATGCCAAATCTAGATTTTCGAGACCAGCATAGAAAACCGCAACCTGTTCTCGCTCAATAGGTAGTGCCCAATCCATGACTTTCTGAGCAATGTCTCGTAGTTGTTGTGATACTTGGAACATCGTCAAATCCTCAGCTTTGTGATCTGGATTTTTTATGTGCGCGCGCTATATAGGTTTACTATCCCTCTTGATTTACAGATATGCAATGTGAATTTCTGAGTGATGTAAATCGGCGCGTGCGCGGCATAACCAGCTTTTCAACAAGTTCGTTTAAACCAGAATTGATAAAACCTTTTCGCGTGCTAATATAGAGCTTTTTATTGTCGTTTTTCAGTTAAGTTTAGAGAAATGAAAAGACTAGTCAAAGTTATGGACTATAACCCTCAATGGTCTGAATTGTTTGAGAATGAGAAGCGTCTGATCCTTAAGGTCATAGGACGCTTTGTTGTTGGAATTGAACATGTAGGAAGCACTGCCGTCATTGGTTTAGGTGCCAAACCGATTATTGACATCACTGTCGCTATCAAGAATCTCAAAGACGCTAACAAGTGTATTGAACCTCTTGAAAGTATTGGCTACGAGTATGCTCCAGAGTATGAAGAATCAATGCCTGAAAGACGATATTTCCACAAGGGCAGACCACCAAGGGAACGACATTATGACCTACACATGGTTGAATTGTTAAGCGATTTCTGTAAAAGACATCTATTGTTCCATAACTATCTTCGAGCTCATCCAGAAGTCGCTCAAGATTATCACGAATTGAAGAAAAGACTTGCAGTAGAATATGGTTCGGATCATGAATGCTACACTGAAGCAAAAACATCATTCATTGAATCTGTAGTTGCCAAAGCAAGAACTGAAACAGACGCGCGTGCAATCACATACGAGTAAAGATTTGGATCGTCGAATAATGCGACCGATTGGCCTTATTTCTGTCATTGACCCACATCAGCCTTCGGCTGCGAAGATTTCGGTACAGCACCCTCACTCTAAACGAATGCAGAGTCCCTGCAAATCTTTACACATAGCTAGTTAAGGCTCACAGTGCAGTTTTGTCTGCTGGAATAGACAACAAACTGGGGAAAAATCGAAATCCGAAAAGCTTAGCATAGGACACACCCTTGTTCTAATCTCTAAATATAGATTTCGCTTTCTTGCACGCGCCTCATTTTTCAGCGCCAGTACTTCCTTCAGGAAATTGATTTGAGAAATCAAGTCTTGTGTCATGATAAATGCGCGAATCTGTTGCTGTGGTATCACAGTCACACAATTTTAAATAATGACTCAACAATGTACTTCAAAGTTAGGTAAAAGATAAAAGGAGCAAAGAAAATGAAAACGAAGATAATACTTCCTTCCTTGTTGACAATCCTATTAGTACTTGCAAGCATATTTGCTTCAGGGATCATGAGTTCTTATGCTGCAAAGCCAGTGCCAGCAGATTTTCCAACACTGAATCCCCTGATGATACCGAAGTTCGTCAATCAATTGGTTAAACCTCCAGTCTACGTGCCGACAACTGTCGGTGGAGTTGACTATTACACAGTTGACATGACTAATTTCACGCAGCAAATATTACCACCGCCCTTTCCAGAGACAGAGGTGTGGGGTTACGGAGGTATAGTGGATTATAACCCACTCACTGGATTATACAATGACTGCTTCAGATTTGCGCCTGGCGCGACATTTGAAGCCATGAAAGGGACTCCCGTCAACGTAACGTGGCAGAACAAGATAACATCCTTACACATGTTTGCTGTTGATCCAACCCTTCATTGGGCAAATCCCAACGCAATCAATATGACACGAGTAATGGAACTAGCGATGCAGGGAATCTATCCGATGTTTCCTCCCGGATACAATGGCAGTATAATCTCTGGAAACCCAGAAGGATACAACGCTCAAAGCCCTGTTCCGTTGATTCCACACTTGCACGGTGGTGAAGTCCATTCTACGTCTGATGGACATCCCGAAGCATGGTTTACCTACAATGGAATGCGAGGCGATGCTTTCAACGTAACTGCCGTTGGAACTGGAAATTCTGATGAAGCAAGATTCTATTATCCCAACCAGCAGCCTCCTACAACCCTATGGTACCACGACCATGCTCTGGGCATAACCCGAATCAACGTGATGTCGGGCCTAGCAGGGTTCTATCTGCTCAGAGATCCTGCTGACACTACACCATTGCCTTTTGGCAATTATGAGTATCCCATAGTGATCCAGGATCGATCGTTCAACGGTGACGGCTCAATGTGGTTCCCAAAAATTGGCCTCGACCCCATGGTTCACCCTTACTGGCAACCAGAGTTCTTCGGCAACACAATCATGGTTAACGGCAAAGTCTGGCCCAACCTCAACGTGGAACGGGCTCTATACCGCTTCCGCCTACTTGACGGCTCAAACGCTCGTTTCTACGACCTATGGTTCCAAGTCAAACCCGGACCTTTGAATCCAATGCTGAATCCTCCACCCTTGACGTTCTATCAGATCGGAACGGATGGCGGCTACCTGCCAGCACCAGTTCCACTGACACGCTTGACCATCGCACCAGGCGAGAGGGCGGACATAATTGTCGACTTTTCGACCCTTTTCCCGGGTGACAGGGTTATCGTCCGGAATAGAGCCAAGGCTCCATTTCCGAATGGTGTATCACCCGACCCAAGAACAGTAGGCACAATAATGCAATTCACTATCAACGGCCCGCTCAGTGACGCAAATCAGCCCACAACTATTCCACTGACACTCCCCAGCACAATACCAGTACTAACTCCTGATGCGCCAAGCAGAACCTTGACTCTCATTGAGAAAATGGGAATGCTAGGACCAACAGAGATATTCCTTGATGGACAAAAGTGGGCAGGAAACTCAATCCAAGCAATTTCAGAAACCCCACAACTTGGGTCGACTGAGGACTGGATTATTGTCAATCCGACAGCAGACACCCATCCTATCCACCTGCATCTCGTACAGTTCCAGCTTGTTAGTCGCCAGAATTTCGATATCAACAAATACCTCGCTGACTGGTACGCGGCGAATGGCGTTGTAAATCCAATGACAGACTTGCCTTTCACTATGCCGACAGTAAACGTAGGCGCGCCTGCCACAGGTCTTGCTGCCTTGGCTACCTATTTGAAGGGAAAACCTGTCCTTCCTGCTGCCAACGAAATGGGCTGGAAAGACACCATCCAAGTCAACCCAGGCGAGGTAACTGTCATCAGAGTCCGCTTTGCGCCCATTGATGGATCAGCTACATATCCATTCGACCCTACGACAGGACCTGGATACGTCTGGCACTGCCACATTTTGGATCATGAAGACAACGAAATGATGCGCCCCTACAAAGTAGCACCAATACCACCACCATAACCCAGCAAGGGCACATCTCGAAAGTCTACCTCCCCCTCTTTTTTTCTATGTTGGTTGATCTTTTAGAACTAAGCAGTATTATTCGAACTCTGGTAGTATAGTCCGGTTAGAACTGCCCAAGATGGAAATATCTCCCGAATTCCCCCTACATTCCTTCCTTTTTGTTCAAGTAATTAGCGCGCGCGAGTTTGAGGCATATCTTTAACCCCACACAGACTCATTACCAACCGCTGATATTTTTACAACCTTTATTTTAAGCTCTTATCGTTTGCTTCTGACATATGCTGTTGACATATCTTCCAGCTCCCACCGCGTTTCTCCAGAACTCCCGTCCATCGAATGTCTTTCGTGCCCCAAGGCTTCCCATTATATTCTCCTTCATCGTCCACTATAGCTGAAAACCAGGCTACCTCTCCCGTCTTTGAAATTACAATTCTTAGGTTTCTGATATCAAATCCTTTAGCTTTGTTTCGTGGGTTCATCCACATATCCAGGAATGTTTCAAACTGGTTCCATCCTACGACGGTGCTCTTAGAGTCTGGATAATATGTAAAGAAGTCATCATCTTTTGCAAAGAGGCTTTCAAAGAGTGCTCGATCTTTGGTTAGAGCCCATCCGAAGGAATCGTGGATTATTTTAGCAATTTCGTTCTCATCGTTCGTCTTATCGGAACTGGGCAAATCTAGTCAACATGGAAACATTTTTTTTACTAATAAATTTTTCGCAGGAAAGGACTGTAAGCGCATATGCATGCATGCGTGCGCGTGAGGAGGGTGGGATTTGAACCCAACCAACCAACCAACAAATTTATCAACGGCTGGGTGGCCCTGCTCACTGACTTGCAGGAAGTGGGTAAGCATGTGTGGCTTTTTTCATTGTATGCATGGATAACAGGGTACAAAGTCCTGTCGGTCTAACACCAATCCGAAATGCGAAATTGTAAATCAGATGTCGTATACTTGCGCGCGCATGTGTATTTCTAGACATAGTATCGTTTGTCATCTGTCTTCTTTATTTCGCCAAGGAAAGCTCCAGCAAAATAAGGTAACCATTGTTGTTCCTGCGAGTTTAACTCAGCCTCTTCAACAGTCACAGCTTTTTCTTTTGAAGTGGCTCCCACGTTCTTTAATTTTAAGCTAATTCTGTAACGCATTACAAAATTAAACCCCGAAAGCCCAGAACGAGACAAATTACAAATCCCTCTGTACATCTACATATATGCATGCTGTATTGAGATCCTTTAGAAGGCTTGGAAATTGATCTTTCTTCTTGAAGCTTTTGTTCTTTTCTGCTCTGGTGATCCAAGATTGCGCTGATCTGCTAATCTGTTTGTTTTCTATTTTCACAGTTCCAACCCTACGTTTTTTAGTAGAATGATCTGAAAGATGAATGACAAAATTGGAAGGTTTCTTGTCAGTATTTTTTAGAGAATTCTACGTAGTAATACAATACGCTTGGGCACATATTAAGATATGTGTGTACTCAATAGTCAAGAACCTATATGTGCTCGCGCATTTTCCCTTTTTACACAGCATTCATGGAGCTAATACCCTACCGCGTGGAAGTGTGCATACAAGGGTTAATAAGGAGGGCTGGTGCAATTAGGGATAAGCAGTTAGAGCTTTCCGAAAAGGGTAGAACGCTTACCAAGGTTTTTGCTTTTTTTGGGGTGTATCAAAGCAATTCTAGCTGACAAATCAAATGAGGTGATAGAATGTCGTATTCATATATCCAAGAAAAAAAATGGCAAAGCAGTGGACGACCTAGATTCAACATGAAGGCACCAGTTGAAGTTGACAAAGAATATGAAGCCGAAATTGAGGACATAAGCAGAAGAGGCGACGGAATCGCAAAAATCGAAGGATTCGTCATATTTGTGTCAAACACTGAACAAGGAGAACACGTCAAGTTCAAAATAGCGAGAGTTGGAAACAGGTTCGCAATCGGCGAGTTAGTGTAAGACTGACAACAGCTTCTAGAGTTTAGTATAAGGCTAATAGAGGTGATTTTTCTTGTCCCAAAGAAAGATGTTTGAGATCAAATGCACTGACTGTGGTAAAGCTGCCACGGTGCCTTTCAAGCCTACAATAGGCAAGCCAGCTTACTGTCGTACATGTTTCTCGAAACGCACGTCTAAACATCAAAAAGGTTTAAGTACGAACTTTAAATTTGCGCGGCCAAAAGCATGGGTGAGACGGTGAGGTAATTGGCAAGGAAGAAAGGAGAACCCGCTAGAATGCGCACGTAACGCGCGCGCACCATTCAATTCTTTCCAAGAAGTTTTTCTTGATAATCTCTCCACTGTGTTTTGACATAGGGTCCTAGGCTTTCAATATCAGACACACCTACAAAAATCCCGCAAGGCAAAGGGTGTGTTGAAAACATATTTTCCATAATAACTCTCTGCTTGACTCCTAAACCAGTGACACCACTGTCCTGTTACATGGTTGACTATTTGCCAAGCCCGGTGACGCTTAAACTTAAACAGTCTCTCTTTGGGTTCACCTATTAATTCTAAATAACCTTGGACAAGCTTGGTAAACTTGGATAATGGGCCTTTAAGTGGAAGAGGAACTTCGTTACGAATAGGAGCATTCCTATGATTAACCGATTTGCCTTTCTAGTCTTCAGCCTCTTAACAAGAATCATGTTCCGTATGACAATGAAGTTCCTGTCAGCTTGAAAGTCAAACTGCTCCTTAGTCAAAGACAACACTTCAGAAATTCTGCCAGCAGTTAGAAAGAGTAAAGACATTAAAGCTCTGTCCCGTTTGTAGTAGAACTCTCTCTTCTCCTTGTAAATCCAAGTTTTTGAAGTAATCAAACTGTATATCTGTTCAACACCTAAACGCTTCTTTATATCCTCATTAGTCCTGCGACGTACACCGACAAGCTAAGGCCTAGGCAATAGTAATCACTGAAGTCAAATAATGCTGTTTGTCTATTTAAAAGACGTTATTGTTACTATAACATCTATTTTGGAAGCACAACATGCAAAAATAGATTTGTAGTATTACTCTTAAGTTCATAATCCTTTTCTTTTATCTTCTTGAGTAAACACTTGAGGATACAATCTTGCGTACTGAACAAGCTCTTGCCTTGATTGCTTTGATATTAGGAATAATCGGTGGTGTTCTTCTTATAGGCGGCGGTGTTGGGATTCTATTAAGATTGCTCGAAGGCAATGTAACTATCAAAGCGGAAACTCTCTTGATTACAAGCATAGGAATTGTGGCCATAGTTGCCAGCGTGATAATCTGGACAGGTCGTTATGTAGCTGGGGGTTCTATAAACATTGCTTTGGGAGTCCTAATGGTTTTGTATGGAGAAGTTCAGCAAGGGCTAATAATTCTGATAAGTGGGATCTTAGGTATTATAGCCCCGAAAATCGAAGATTGAAGACAACTTCTGTTTCTATAAAACACATTCAGTATACATCTGTTAAAAGCAGGATATGCAACTCCTTCCTCCTCTATTGAAAGTGTAATACGTAATACACAACGAGGAGCAGAAGGAGAAGCTGCCATCAAAACCCTCACGTTCTCTTATGAAGCATCCGTATGCTGCATATCTATTCTTTGTGTTTGGTACGTGTTCTTTTCCATTCATTCTCAAGCATGGCATACAACAGAGAGTCACGCCATTCACCTTTTGCCCATTTGTGTTCTCGAAGGTGACCCTCATATAGCATGCCTATTTTCTCCAAAACATTTCTTGAGGCGATGTTATCTGGGTCAACTTTAGCGAAAATACGATGCAAAGCAAGCTGCTTAAAGCCAAACTCAAGCAATGCCTTGGCTGTTTCGGCTGCGTAACCTTTACGCCAGAAATGGCGGTTGAGACAGTATCCAAGCCATCCTTCTTTGTTTTCTGAACTCGCTACGCAAACATCACAGCTACCAATGAGTTTGTTTTCTCCTTTTAGTGTTATAGCAAGTGTGTATTTTCTACGAGGTTTCTCCTTCTGAGAGGAGATGGATCGACTGATGAAAGCCTTAGTCTCATCTTCAGCGTTTGGCCCCCAATCCATGAAGCGAACAACTTCTGGATCAGAGGCATAGCTATGAACTGCCTGCCAATCGGTCTCCTCAAACTCTCGCAGTAAAAGACGTTCAGACTGTATGACAACCATCAAGTTCACTTTAATTACGTGTGGATCTCTGCAAGTTATGGCTCGTCTTCCGCTCCTATAAAATGTATGCATACTGCATACGCTTTAGATGATGGAGAAGTAGCCATCATGATCACTTCCTTTTTCGGAAGAATGTCGATCTGTCCTTTTGACATACGTATTCGAATCTGCTTCTATTAGTTGTTGAATTTCTTTTGGTGTTTGAGCTACTTTGCTGATGAACTCTTCTTCAGTGTCAAAATCTGCCAGGTCTATGTAGATCAGTGTGTTTTTCAGAGATCTGTGTCCCATTTTTCTCTGAACGTGAACTATGTCTCTGGTTTTGTGATATAGCATGGTTCCATAGAAGTGTCTGAGATCGTAGAGTCTTACCTGCTTTAATTCTTGTTTGTTATAGGTTTCTGCTATTCTTTTTCTTAGCTTGAACCAGTTGCTTTGAAGCGTTTTTGAGCTTGGAAATATCTCTTTGTTGACTGATTGCATGTTAGAGACTAACTGCTTTAGTAGTGCCAGGGTTTCCTTTTTGATTCGTAAAACTCTTGCTTCTCCACCTTTGGCTGTCTCTGGATAAACTAAACCTTTGTGCAAGTCGATTTGTTTCAAAGTTAATCTTGAAACTTCGATAGGTCTTAGTCCACATTCCTTTACCAGTTTAAACGCTACTCGGTTTCTTGTTCTTGTATAGCTGATTATCAGGTCTATGTCAGATTCTAAGGGCAATTTCTTAATGCTGAAGGCTCTTTGATGCCTGGGCTTCCTCCACTCTAAACAGTGAAAAACAGCATAGTGATTGTAAGCATTAACGATGTTTTCTTTGTAACCGTTTGACCAGTCCACCCTAACTATGAACTCCTTCACTTTCTCAGGATTATCTAAATCAGCGTGTTTTCCCAGATTTCTTAATCTTCTTCCTATCGGTTTTATTGTGTTTTCTGAGTATCCATCCTTTCTCATTTGCCATAAAACTTGGAAAATACGTTGTGCAGTGGGTTCGTTTAAAGTGCGGGGGGTGGGACCCCCACCCAACTTTACCGGCAAAAAAGCATACCAAATATGCTTGGCGAGAGTTCGAAACTCCCGGGCTACCACGAAACCCAAATCCAGACGGCGTTCGAACTCTTGGTTCAGTGGTTATTGAGGTCAAGTTTTATCCAACCAACCACGCCTAAATGTCACTTCTTTCGCATTCTAGTTAAATAGTGAGATTCATCACTAGAGACAGCCCAACAAGAACCCCTCTACAAAATCCGTAATCGAGAAACCTGAATATTCAAAGTGTAAAAAGCAACCTATTCGAATCCCCAAAGCAATAGATATCATGCCCATTGCCAATATGCTCTCGTCTTTGAGCCGCATTCCACTTCACCTTGTCCGTAAAGATGTTAGCACGGTTTGGGAATAAACTTTACCATCTACCCCACTTGCGCTGCCTATATAGATTTGCGCGTATGAATGCGGTTCACATGAGGTTGTTGGCGAAATATCTGCTCTTTAACTGAAACGTTTCTGAAGCGAAGATAGCAACTGTTCTATGCTTAGATCTCTGTATCCTAACATTCTAGCAAGTTCGACAGCGTCGTATTTTTGTCCATAAGCCCACAAATTCTTCAGAAATGCTCCGGCCTCTTTGTTGTTAAACCATTCTTCTCCGAATCTTTCCTTAAGCGTTGCTCTCAATTGCTCTTCGAAAATCCAAGCCCGTAAATACTGCGTGCAGTAGAAGCCGTCATCCCAATCAGTGAGGAAACGGTTCTTAGGATGCTTGAATTTTAGAATTTCTTCAAGGGTTTCCTTGTATACTTCATCCATTCCTTCTAGTGTGTCGGCTCTGTGTAGTTTGAGTTCATAAGAAAGTTTTGCTCCGTATCTTCTCAAGAAATAGAGCTTGCTTAAAGAGAAAAAGTCCAAGTATTCATCTGTTTCTCTCAAGGGCGTATTCTGCTTCAGCCAATTCTCGTCAGTTAACAAATATTCCAGAAGATAGGCAAAGGCTTCAGATACAGAATCATCGCCTAGCCGCTTGTACTCCACAGCTAGTTCTGGATTCGTACAGGCACAATGCTCGGCGTGTCCCGCTTCATGGAACAAGCTTGCATAGTCATCCTGTCCACCTTGAGGCAAGATAACTAATTTGATTTCTTGGGGAATCCTTATCGCGCTACAGAAAGCCCTTGGAGATTTTGTTGGTCTTTCCTCCATATCGATCATGATATTCTTCTGCCCTTCTAAGCAGAAACCGAGCCTTGCTAGCATCTTGCTTAAAGCTCTCACAGCGCCTTCTTTCGGAAAGTATTCGTCGCATTCTCTTGCCCTGAGGAGGAAGGCCATATCGTGGAGTTCCGCGTCATCCAGTCCAACACCAACCTTATCAAGTAGTGCGTTTTCCATTCTGTTGACATAAGTAGACTCGGTTTTGGCGATGAAGTCTTGCATCAGTTTTTCTAGCTGATGAAAGTCAATGCCCCTGACGGTCTCGAATAGCGCCGCATAGTTCGAATAACCCAACTCTTTTGAAGTTTCGTGTAGTTTTTCCGTTCTGGCCAGACTAAGGACATTGATTCTTTCTACTACTTCGTTTCTCGCTTCATAGAGTCGGCTTCTCTTTTCTCGGTTTGGTTCACTTGCCGCTCTCGCAAACGCTTGTCTGAAAGGGATAGTTTCTCCATCTAATCTGACAGTTTCTTTCGATTCCATTGTATCTGCTTTTTCAGTAACCTCTTTTACCGTGTTGACCAGGTATCTACTGGCGAAGAATCGTTGCAGGTGTCTAAGTTTTCTTTCATCTTCTCCTTTTGCATGTTCCCTCTTTTCTTTGAGTGCTAGAATTAGTTCCTTCGTGAACAAATGCCCATACTTGTTATAAATAGGTGAGAGGTTCACTTCCTGCTTTAGACCGGACAAGTTGAGATACCATTCTTTTTCCAATTCGCTGCTGAAGTTCTCCACATCTTGCCTAATCTTATTCCAGTCATACATTCATTAATCAAACCTTTTTTCGACAGAAAAACAACAAATACGTAAGATTTAAAGCTTTCTGGTCAAAATACGGAAGAGAATACCTTCTTTTCAGTAATCAACCAAGAAAGAACGCCTACCACCTGGCATTGCAGAGGCCTTGAACAGACATATTTTCACCTTTCATTTTCAACACAACCTCCACGAACCCCTTTTCTGCTGAACCTGCATAAAAATATTTGGTGCACTGATACTGTTAACTTATTCATGCTAATGGTTTGCGTAAAAGTTGTGGTGACCATGTTGTAGATGTCACAAGGCTTCCGCAACGTTCTGAATTGGGTTTATTTGGCTGAAACAAGCTCAGAATGTGCCTACATTTCAGATGCGGGGGGTGGGATTTGAACCCACGAACCCCTACGGGATAGCCGCCTCAGGGCTACGCCTTTGGCCATGCTTGGCAACCCCCGCTCGCAAGTGGGAATATTGATATCGTTTAGGTTAAATTAAATCTTGTTCCAAATAGTTTTGCTGTTTTTGAACGCGCTTTCTTCTTCATAGGAAGCTCTCGAAATATCTAAGCCTTCGTACTTGAATTCCATAAATATTGGAAATAATCTTTCGCGAACTTCACTAAGCCCACATGATTACTCCAAATAACTAAGCTAGGCTTGTCCTCTTCTCCCAAAAACAGCAAAGCCTCCTCCCCGTCTACAATCACTCCACCTCCAAACATATCGTCGCGTCCTCTCAATTCTACAACACTCATCAGTCCCTCTAACCCCCAATCTTTGGGCTCACCAGCAACCATAACCAAAACCTTCACATCACTCAATCTTAAACTAGCCAACAACGGCATCGCCTTCTCAGCCAAACCTCGTGCAAACAATGGCGCTGCAATCATCACCTGACTACGCGCCTTACCCAACATCTCTCGCAACTTCGCCAACACACTAGTCTCACCTCGCAAAATCCAAATATCAGGCTTCTCTCGCAACTCACGTTTTTCATAAAGAGGCTGCAACTCCCCAACCACTGCTCGCTCCCAAGCTTGCATTTTTCCTTCAAGCTTATGCTTAGCTGCCTCAAATGCCTCTAAAGGCGACTTCGCAAAATACCGGCTCGGTCTACCCCGCTCAATATCTACCCACCCCTTCCGTTCCAAGTTGTTCAAAACCTCGTAAACCTTTGAAAAGGGCACGTTAGCACTCTCACTCACTTCACTAGCTGTCATCACTCCCCTCTCCACGAGGCTTAGATAAACAGCTGACTCGTAAGTCGTCAACCCTAAATCACGCAAAACTCTCCTTGCTCCCTCTCCAACAACTTGATCCAACCCATCTTTCACCTTCTGAAACTTCGGAAAAACTTCAAATACTCGCCTTACTTAAAAACGTTTTACAACCACCAGTGGTGAAAAAGACGCTAATAATAAAACAAACCAAAAGCCTGTGTCCCGAATGTCTCGCACTTCTAGACGCTACCATATATGAAAAAGATAACAAGGTCTACATAGAAAAAACCTGCCCAGAACATGGCGAATACACCGCGCTTTACTGGAGCGACTACAAGCAATACAAGCGTGCAGAAAAATACCGAAAAGAAGGAGAAGGTCTAAACAACCCACATACTCAGGCAATCAAAGGCTGTCCTCTGGACTGCGGTATTTGCCCACAACATAAAAGTCATACAGGTCTTGCCATAATCGACGTTACCAACCGTTGCAACCTTCGATGTCCCGTCTGTTTTGCTAACGCAGCTGCAGCAGGATATGTGTACGAACCCACAAAACAGCAAATTCAAGACATGCTCCAAAACCTACGCCAAAACAGCCCAGTTCCAGCCACCGCATTACAATTCAGTGGCGGCGAACCCACGATACGCGAGGACTTGCCTGAATTAGTTAAGATGGCGAAAGATTTAGGATTTAGCCACGTGGAAGTCAACACTAATGGCATTCGCCTTGCCCAAAGCGTAGAGTACTGTAAAACCCTTAAGGAAGCTGGCGTGAGTACCGTCTACTTACAATTCGACGGCTTGACCAGTGACATTTACAACTTCACTCGTGGCGTCGACCTTTTAGAAACAAAAATGAAAGCTATTGACAACTGTAGAGAAGCAGGTCTTGACAGTATCGTATTAGTGATGACGCTCGTCAAAGGAGTAAACGACCATCAACTCGGCGACATAATACGCTTTACAGTCGAAAACTTCGATGTAGTACGTTGCATAAACGTTCAGCCAGTGAGCTTATGCGGGCGTTTGCCAGAAGAAGAAAGAGAGAAGATGCGCATAACCATACCCGACTTCATGCGTCTCTGTGAGGAACAAACAGACGGGAAAATAAAGGTAGACGACTTCTATCCGGTCCCTACAGTAGTGCCAATCTCTCAAGCCATCGGTGCAATAAAACACAAACGTTACGTCGAATTCACCGCTCACCCTCACTGTGGCATGGCAACCTACCTTTTCGTTGAGAACGGAGAAATAACGCCAATTACACGTTATGGAAACGTAGATAAGTTTATCGAAACAATGGAAAAAGTTTACGAAGAAGCACAAAAGGGGCATGAAACCCGAGCAAAAATGCGCCTAGTCGGAGCGTTGAGGCATGTAGGGTTTGGCATGTTGAGAAAATACCTTCTACCTGTCTTGAAAACCGCAAGCTATGAAGCCCTAGGTGACCTTCAAAGGAAAGCCATACTGCTCTCTTCAATGCATTTTATGGACTCTTACAACTTCGACTTAGAAAGAGTGCAAAGATGCTGCATTCACTACGCCGTGCCTGACGGACGCATAATCCCTTTCTGTACAATGAATAACATTCATAGAGCAGAAATAGAAAAAAAGCTAGGCATTCCGCTATCCCAGTGGCAGAAAAAACACAAACAAGAAATTGCTGCGGTTGCGTGACAGAAAAAGACTATAAGGACGCATCACCTCTTTTCTCAAGTAGTTGAGGAGACAATTATGGGCGGAAAGAAGAAGCAATCTATAAGGCAAATGACGAAAGCGCAGAAAAAGGAAAGTGGTAAAAAGGAAAAATCTGCGGCAGCACCAAGCGAAAAAAAGTCTATTCCAGGAATTACACCACCAAGCTTGAAAAGTGACAAGTTTGCAAATGAGCTGAAGAAGATGAAGGTTATAACACCCTATTCTGTTGCATCCCGCTTTGACGTACGTTTGAGCGTTGCTAGAGGCTTTCTGAACGAATTAGAGCGCAAAGGCATGATCGAGTTTATTTCCAAGAGTCGAAATCTCAAAATCTACAAACCCATAGACTAGCTTTTTATTAATTCTCTATAAGAGAAGAGACACTGATGGTTTCTGGTTTTCCCAAACGAGTCTACACTGTGGATGAATTGGAAAAAGCCAGAGAACTTGTAGAATCTGGATATAAACATCGACTAATTGTAAAGGGGCACCCTCGCTTCAAAAAAAGAGTAAAGGAAGCTTTGAATCATGTTAAGACTGCTGGATTCTACGGCTTTTTAAGAAGCTACATCAGGCAAATTGTTGAGATTGAAGGTTTCAGCCAACTACGTGAAGCAGAAGCAGCCATTTGGGCAAACATGCAGCTGTTGGAAAATCCTATTGATGCAGCAGGATTTTTTGTACAGAAAGCGTCGCAGATGAAAGAGTTCTTAGAAGGGAAATTGTATTATGGTGGAGCTGCCGAGGCGAGAAGCGTTGAGAAAAGAATCGAGTTTTTGAGGATTTTAAGAATTAAATCAAAAAGCCGTGCTGTGAAAGATGAATGCGGAAAGATTTTAAAAAAGTGGGCTGAAAGCACGTTTGTTTTTTAAAGTTAGACTTTATTTTCTCTCAACCTTAATTCTAGTCCCGCTTTTTGTCTCAGCAAAAATCTCCAAGTTCTTCGTTACTGTCCCAATTATGTTAACAGGGCTATAAGGCTGAGTATCCCCGTAAAATATGCAGAGAGAGTTTCCCATAGGCCAATAGGCAATCGTGCCTTTCTCAACTTTTGGTTTAGCTTTCTCGTCACCCATCTTAATTGGAATTTCAAAGTAGACCTCTTCTTTCCACAAAGCCGCCCTGCCTTCAATTGGAAGAGTCTTCGTTATGGCATCAACTGTTCTTGGTGCTAAGTGGCGAATTAATTCGCCTTCAGCTTCGCCGATATCTTCTATATAGAATTTAATTAGTACGCGCGTTATACTTTCCTCAGTCATCTGCTTCACTTTTGGAAGTGTTTCTTTAGCACGTCTTCTAGGGTTGGAGAGCTTAGTTCTTTAAGGTTGTATTTCGCTCTTATAGCAGGTTTGTTAATGCGCAAAACCCGTCTCAAGTCTATGGGAGTACCGATTACCACGATATCGCATGGCGTGTTGTTTATCGTTTTCTCTAGTTCTTTTATTTGTTCCTTGCCATACCCAACGGCGGGAAGCAACGTTCCAAGATGCGTATATTTCTTGAAAGTTTCCATTATTGAGCCCACAGCATAAGGCCTTGGGTCGACGATTTCGCTTGCACCTAATCTCCTAGCCACAATAACTCCTGCGCCATAAGCCATGTTGCCATGCGTCAATGTAGGACCATCTTCCACCACTAGAACTCGCTTTCCTTTAATCAAATCAGAGTTGTCTACAGTAATGGGAGAAGATGCTTCGATGATTAAAGCGTCGGGGTTCACTGTTTTAATGTTTTTCCGCACGGTTTCTATACCCTCTGGGCTGGCAGTGTCCACTTTGTTGATAATTATAACGTCTGCCATCCTCAAGTTTGTTTCTCCGGGATAGTACGCGAGTTCGTGACCTGGTCTGTGGGGGTCCGCAACCACTATGAGAAGATCGGAACAATAGAATGGGACGTCGTTGTTTCCGCCATCCCAGACAACTATGTCCGCTTCTTTCTCTGCTTCTCTCAAGATTTTTTCATAATCTACACCTGCAAAAACCAATATTCCGTTGGCAATGTGGGGTTCGTATTCCTCTCGCTCTTCAATTGTACATTCATGCTTGTCAAGGTCTTCGTAAGACGCAAACCGTTGCCAAATCTGCTTTGCCAAATCTCCGTAGGGCATCGGATGCCTAATAACCGCTATGCGGAAGCCCATTTTCTTCAAGAGGATAGCTACTTTTCGCGAAGTTTGGCTTTTTCCAGAGCCAGTTCTAACTGCGCAAACAGAAACTACTGGAACTTTGGCTTTCAACATTGTCGTGGACGGTCCCATTAGCCTAAAGTCTGCTCCACAAGACAGTACTAGTGATGCTTGGTGCATGACATATTCGTGAGGTACGTCGCTGTAAGCGAAAACAACCTCGCTAACATCATGTTTTTTGATAAGCTCGGGCAATTTTTCTTCGGGGTATATGGGGATTCCCTGTGGATATTTTGGTCCTGCGAGTTCTGGAGGGTAATTTCGTTTTTCGATTCCAGGTATTTGCGTGGCAGTGAAGGCTACTACCTCGTATGAATCGTTGTTTCGGAAGTAGACGTTAAAGTTGTGGAAGTCTCTGCCTGCTGCTCCCATAATTATTACCTTGGTTTTTTTCATGTAAGAACCTCTGTTTTTTCATTAATGATGTAGAGTCGAGAGTGGTGAGATAGTATCCTTTTTTTTCATTCCATATAAATCTTTATCAACTATGATTTTCGCCTTAACACTATTATTTTCGCTTACGGAACACCTGCACTCCTTCTATTGTAGTGAAGTATTCGAAACCTACTTCAGCTAACTCGCAAGCTTATTGAAATGTCTTAGCGGTTTTTACGTGGTAATCGTCGGATTCGAAGCTGATGAGCTGGGTGTAGATTAGGGTGTTGTTGATGTTTTTGTGTCCTAATAGTTGTTTGATGTGGAGGGCGTCTTTAGTTTTGTGGTATTCCATTGTTGCTTTCGTTGACTATAATAAAGTTCAGAACAAATCGAGTTTTGTGAGCTGAAAACTCCTGACCGAATCGTGAATATCTCTGGTTGAATAGCCGAAAGGACTTAGGATGTTTGAAGCTGCTGAGTACAGGAGCAAAAGGTATTTTCTAACATCAGAATTAGTCTTAGCTTCAATCAAGTCTTCTGCTTTAACTCTTCTCTCATACCGTTTGTTTTCTGCACTAGTAAAAAGAAACCTAACGCTTTTTCCAGCAGAAATCTCGACTCCCTCTTTCAAAAGTTGTTCGGCAGCAATCACCTGACTAACCTTCTGCTTGTAATTTTCTACATTCTTAGAGAGACGCTTAGTAATTATCAAATCCCAAAAAGAAACCTCTCCTTCTAACAATTTCCTTCGAAACTCTCTAACAACTTTCAAAGCCTCAGGTATTTTCTCCATGAAAGCTTCAGAGTTATTGGCTGTTGCCAGCACTCTAATCATTTCCATCTGAGCATCATAAACAAACTTCGGCGTATCCCTTCTTCTAATTTCTAACCCTCTAACCTTGATCTTGCCATCTTCCTTTGCCCCATAATAACGGTTTAACACAGGGACATTTTGATGTCTTTTAGAGGGAAGGAAAACAATCCATTTATAACGACCCTCAAAATTTAATGGCACTCCAATCTTTTCACTTATTTCTTCACATAAGCTGATGTATTCTTGCGCTGTTGCATCTGTCTTCTTAAGCCATAATGAATCAACAATACCATGAATTACAGTGAACCTCTTTCTTTCAGCCATACGAGCAGCTTTCAGGAAAGCCTGTCTGCCAAAAGCGCAAACACCAATGTGCCCGTCAACAGTGCCAAACTTGGCATTCCTGTACCCCAAATAGCCAAAACAAGTCACCAAAATCCACTTCAAAGCACCTTGACGCCTATCATAAATTTCCTTTAGCCTAGCATCCTTTACTTCTCTCATCAACCTTCTGTAACGTAACCTTTTCCCAAGTGCCAACCTCAAAGCCTTAGGCACAATTCCAACACGTTTTTCACAAATATGGTAACTAAGCTCAGGAATACGTAGTTTTGAGTCTGAGCAACACTTGCAAAGAACAGTTTCAGCAGATATGTTGTACTTCGCCATCAAGGAAGGATACATAGAAGAAAAATCTACTTCACCAACATGGTCATGAATCCCCATTCTAGGCTCGTAAACAAAGCCTCCTCGATCTCCAACTAGAAGCTCATAAGCCGACTTGAAAGCTTCTGGAATACGCTTATTCCTAGGAATCAAAACATCATCTTTCACAGCCTGATAAAACTGAAGAGACGACATACTAGACCCTATTGAAGAACGAGAAGCTCTATGCAATGGCACTCTGCAAGTTCTAGCAATCTCAATTAACCCGTCAAGCCCACTATCCCTTTGAATAAACGAGTTATATTCATCAATGTGAACTCTACCGTAAAGTCTCCTCGTAGGAGCACGATAATATGTTCTACCATAGGAAAAATAGGTTGTTCCACGTCTACGTTTGGCTATAAGAGGTATATTTTCCCTACTCAAGACAAAATTATCCAAAACGTCATTTAGCGATGCTCTTCTAGCAAGATAAGGAAGAACATGTGCATCACCACCTCTAGTGAATAAAATATCTGGATCAAGTCTCTTAACCACACTAATGAACCGTAGCAGCTTATTTTTCTCGCTGCCAGAATCAATAACTATCTTTTCACCATCTTGAGAAATGACCAACTGCTCTATTGGATCGTCAAAGCTGGCTATTTTTCCTTTCTTAGCGATGTCAACATAAATTCTCATAACTTTCAAAGGCGGGATTTCATAATCAACACTCTCCACCGAATCAAGAAGACGGTATTTCAACCTGTGCCTTTCAACTTTAATTTCAACAAAAGCAAGAGGAAAAATGTCACGATCATAAAGATATGCTTGAGCGCTTTTCAAGTCACAATTATGCAACTGATAACGCAAGTATCTGCCCGCCTCTAAAACTCTACGAACAAAAAAAGGGACCCTCCTACAATCTTTTAACGCAGCTTCTAAAACCTTGGTTTTTTCAGTATCAGTTGGATTGGCATATTTGTAGACGAAACTGCACGACGCTATGGATCTGTTTGCATAGAATCGGGTGAATAATCTCTCTAAATCTTCTTTTTTGCCAGAAATGTAGATTTTCGGCTTAAACACATCTACAAGGCATATTCTTTCGCCATTCTCAGTGATTATCCAGATGCTCATTTGTCCAAACGCAGAAGGATAAAGGTCTAGTATCCAACCTTTCACACGTTTAAGATCGGTTGCATTGTTTTCTAATTGCATCTAGCTCTTTCTCTAATCTGTTCAGCATTTTCTGTTGGTTTAGAAGGATCGACATGACCATAGATTCGAATACAACAGGACGTGTAGCATTACTTCCTGCTGAAGCATAGTTTCTGCAAGCATCTGTCATCTGCTCAAAAGCCGCTCTGTCTTCGTTGCGCAAAGCCCTCGTAAATCCACTCCATCTCTGTAATTCTCTGTCCAAGGCCATGCGATAGGATGCTATGGTTTTTCCCATATTCATGCCTCCATAAACTGTGTGAGTGTGAGATTCTCTGAAGGAAAATCGATGCTTCCTAATTTGAAGAAAGGATGTTTTTCCAAAACAAACTGTTGACCATGTCTAGAGGGTTTTACTAAGGCTACAACATTTGCACGCCCACAAGCTATGGCTTTAAAAAAAATGTTCCGATCTGATGGATAATGTGGAAGATAAGTTGCAACTACTATCACATGGTTTTCTTTGGCGAACTTTGAAAGATGAACAGTTAACTGATTGAAAACGTCTCTAGTCTCTCTCTTAGGGACGTCTTTATCAAGATACAACTCTGCAATGTCCGATATGACCACAAGTTTCGAGTCATATTTCTCAACTGTAGCCTGCAATTTATCGAGGATTAGAGAAGTCATTTGATACGCTGTGAACGCTCTCGAAATGAAGATCTTTTCCAAGACGTTTCTAGGATCGAGCTCCTGAATTTGAGCAATATAAGAAACATCGTACAATCTGAAAGTGTTACCGCCATCTACAAATACCACGTTTGTTTCTAAGCCTCCAAGCTGGTATGGAAGCTGAGCCCTAACGCAAAGAAGCATTGACAAAGGCATGACAGCAGAAGAGCCACGTAGGACGGCAAAGTTACCTAAGGTGAAGCCTGGAAACAAATTATCTATTTTTTCTATGTTGAAAGACAAGCGTAATTGAGATGGGATACTCTCTACTAATGTCTTTGTTGACAAGGTGAACCTCCTTTCTCCTCAGCGTTGGGGTTAGATACAAGGGATTCTGAGGCTCTTAAGGATTAAGCATTAAGACATTCTAGGAAAGGAGGGACACAGTAGAGTGAAAGTAAAAGCGTTAATGAAGCTTAATCTGTCAGAATGTGAAAGTAAACGAGAGGGTGAAGATTGACAGAATATCTTATTGGCACTGGTGGGTGGGCTTATTTTAAAATCCCAAACAAATCCTCTTTGAAAGCCTATTCTGAAGTTTTTGATTTTGTTGAAGTTAATTATACCTTCTATGAATACCCAAGTGTCAAAATGGTTGAAAGATGGCGACGTACAGTGCCTAGCGACTTCACGTTCACTGTGAGGTGCCATCGAGATTTAACTCATAGAATTGGTTTGAAACCGGTTGACGAAGCTTACGCTGTTTTCAGTCGAATGATAAGTATATGTAAAATATTAGAAGCTCCTTTCCTTCATCTGCTAACACCCGCAAGCTATGTTTTCGACGACGAAAAGATAAGCCAAGTAAAAGACCTCTTCTCGTCAATTGACCTGAAAGGAGTTCGCCTCGCTTGGGAAATTAGAAGCCAAAAAGAAACAAAACTAGCAAATATAATGAGAGACTTTGAAATAGTCCATTCGATCGATTTATCAAGAGAAAACCCTTCAAGCGAATCCGATACCATCTATAGCCGAGTATTTGGTAAAGGAAAACACAACATTTACCAATTTACAGACGATGAACTAAAAAAAATCGATAGAAAAGCAATTGACGCCTCAGTTAAAATGGCGATCATTACATGGCATGGAGTAAAAATGACTAGCGATGCAGCAAGGTTCAAAAAATACAAAGAAACCGGCAATTTTCTTCCAGTAACCGCCTATACCGGCGTTGATTCTGCAAGAGCAGTTCTCAAAGAAGATGCTAGATTTCCCTCAACAAAAGCAGAACTAATTGAGAATCAAGGCTGGAAAGTGATCGATTTGACAGCTGAAAAGAGAGTTCACTTATCCGAATTGCTTAATAAAATACATGAAAAGACCTACAGTGATGTTAAAGAAGTAACCAAGGAACTGAAGGCTATCCTATGAGCATAAACAATATTTTACTAGGCACTTCAGGGTGGAGCTACAAAGAATGGGAGGGAGCTTTCTATAGAAAGGGCGAGAAGAGCAAGCTTCGAGCATATGCACGAGTTTTTCAAATCGTCGAGATTGACTCTACTTGGTATCGGTATCCTTCAAGAGGAACAGTCATGGGATGGCTGCGCTATTCACCTTCAAACTTCATCTTCACCGCAAAGCTTCCTAAACTCATCACTCACGAAAAAAAATTAGGTCTTAAAGACGATGTGAAATCCGACCTAGAAAACTTCTTAGAGATTATGCAGCCACTTCAATTAAATGGAAAACTCGGATGTCTCCTTATACAACTTCCACCCAGTTACGATTACAACCCTGAAAATTTGGAGGCTTTCTTTGAAATGCTCTCTCCTCAGTTTAAATTTGCTGTTGAGTTCCGAAACCTTTCTTGGATGAGAAGGGAGACTTGGCAACTGTTGAAGAAACACAATGTTGCTTATGCAAACGTTGACGAGCCTCTTCTACCCCCAGAGGTTCACATTACAGCAGATTTTGCTTACTTCCGTTGGCATGGAAGAGGAGAAAAGCCGTGGTTTGACTATCTCTATAAGGAAGAAGAACTCGAGCCTTGGATTCCGAAGGTGTTGGAGACCTCAAGGCAAGTTAAACAAGTTCTTGGCTTCTTCAACAATCACTTTCATGGTTATGCCCCTGAAAACTGCTTAAGCTTAATCGAAAAGATTCTCGGACTGACACCACAACAGCAGGAAGCCAAAAAGAGAATAAAGAAAAAACAAGTTGGTCTTGCTAGCTTCTTTCAAAATAACTGAAACCGAAAAATGGGAAGCGAAGAATTATTTTAATAATCTGGACGTTCTGTAGTTTAGTTGTGGTTTCATAGAGATGTCGCCCTATGGTAGTTGTTGGTAAAGTTGACAGTGCAAAGGATTTTCGTCATTTTCTGAAGGAACTTGATGTTAAAGGCGTTGTTTTTGTGGTAAAACCTAATTGGAGCAATGCCAACACCTTTACTTCAGCTGAGACGCTTGATTGGCTTTTTTCTGCTCTGAAAGGCAGAATCAAAGTGATTGAGGGTTATACTGCGTGGCGTAATGAGCTTAATACTGGACCCGAACCGCAAGAAGTAATAACTCCGAGTAACGCCAAAGCGAAGTGGCAGTGGATTAAAGAGCAAGACAAATGGTTTCTAAGGTTCAGCGGTATTGATAAAATCTTGTCAAAATATGACGTTGAATACATAAATGTCACAGAAGAAGTTTGGTCCAATAGAACCCTTAACCCTGATGAAGTTAGAGATTTTGTTGACAACAAATACGGGATATTAGTTAGGCAAGAGGTGTACAGTTTTGTGCCTACGAAAGTCTACGAGCTTAGAGACAGTACTTTTATTAGTCTCAATAACAGCCGCCGAATCCGCGAACATGTATCTCTCTCAACCAAAAACTTGTTTGGCTTAATCCCTGACCCCGCACGATATGGAAAATGGCATGGCAAGAACGACAGCTACCTGTCTCGAAGTATTGTAGACATCAACAAAATCTACCGCAGTCTCTTCTCACCATGCTACTGGATTAACGAGATGAAAGAATTAGGCGTTTTTGTGGGAAGCAAAAATTCGGTGGAAGCTGATGCAGTCACAGCTAAATTAATGGGTATAGATCCTGGAAAAATTGATTATTTAAGGAAAGTTGCCAACATCTTCGGTGGATACGACGAAAAAGTTTTGACTAAGATTCCTAAATCGCTTTAACTCACTATCCTACATGCTTTTAGCTAAAAAAGTGGAGATTGTTGAGAGTGAAATTTTGTCTTAAGGTGCTTCCCATTCTTCAAGTGCTTTCTTCATGTGTCTGATTGCTTCTTCCTCGAAGGACTTGACTTTTCTCAGTATTTCTGCTCCTTTCTTTCGGCGTGCGCGCGAGAAAACTACGTAACAAAGTTAAACAGACAGTACAGCTCTTTCAACAGGAAGAGCTGAAGCAAAATCAACTTGCTAAGACAGACTTGAGAGAGGTCATTATAGTTTGTGTAGCAGAGGCATTTCCCAAAGTCGCAGAAATGTCTTTACAGGAGTTTAAACTGAAAGTTGGCAAACTGAAAGGCAAAGGCTAAGCTCAAAAAAGCGTTCGAAGCATGTATCGTCTGTGAGCGTATGCTTTTCGACTTGAAATGCAAACAGCGACTTTTTCAGCTTTTCACAAGCTCTTTGAGGTCCTCCACGGCGGGAACGCTGTAAACTATATTATCTCCGTAGTTAATCGAAGGTGGCTTCAAACACGCTCACAACTGCCTCCGCTTCAAATGCTGCACCAACTCAGACGCTTCCCTAGCAGTCTCTGCACTTCCCACCCGCTTCGCCTTAGCCAATCGCATTCTAGCCCCACAATAAGGACACCTCCGGCTCTTCTTACCAGCATCCGCTACTAACAACCTTCCACAACCCCCACAAACCACAATCAAATACATAGTGAAACCTACAAAACCTTTTTCACCCGAACAAGTATTTAATACATAATAAAAGGACAAAAACAAAATGACCCCCGCCACTCTCAACGAACTTACAACAAAATACTTCCGCAAAAAAGGCTACAAAATAGAGCGTAATATTACACTTGAAGGTGCCTCTGGCATTCTCCGCAAATTTGGCTTGATAATAACAAAGTCAAAAGAACAACGTGTAGTCAAAATACTTAACTGGAAACGCACAGTCGGCGTCAACATAGTCATAAACCTCGACAAAGCATCAGAAGACGTCGGCTTCAAAAAACCCATCGTAATATCAGAAATTTTCAGCAGCCACGCAAAAGCCTACGCAAACCGAAAAGGCGTAATCCTTCTAACCAAACGTGAACTAAACACTTACTAGAACGAAGACGAACATTCGTCAACAAGAATTTTTTGTGGTAACAGGCTTCACACTTGCTTAAGAAACTACTCATTATGCAGCTTCACAGGATGGAGTCTTAGATCTATGTCTGCTCAGATGGGAGTAAATGTAAGTAGCAATATTGATGTCTATCTTCACTTGGCATAGAGAGACTTTGAAAAACTGCTGACTCCAATCCAATAAGTCATGAAGTCGAAGCAAAAAGATGATGAATAATGAGAGGACATGGGCGGTACAATTTTTACGGGTTCTCTCATAGGAACAAACGTGAAGCTTGATTTTGGCTACTAATTGATCGCTCACAAAAATTTTCTTACTATTTGCATATTGGAACTACAGTGACCTTTAAACCCAAAAGGCAAAGAATGGGAGACGTACGATCATGGTTTCTCTAGTTACAGGAGGATTGAAGAAAGAGGACATTAGCGTTAGTGAAACTATTCCTGACAACAGCGAAACGACTCGATTTAGCTTCAGAAGTATGTTTAAGGGGAACTTGGTCGTCTTGGGGGCAAGCAATATTGCGAGGGGTTTTGGCAGCGGACTGATAAGTGCCTACATGTCGCTCTATTTTGTCGGACTTGGCGGAAGTCCCCTGATGTTGGGTGTGATGATTGCATCATCATCAATCATCGGTGCTTTTATGTTTCTTTTTGGAGGGGTTGTAGCTGATTATTATGGTAGAAGGGCAATTGTTGTCACATCAGCATTCTATGCTGGGTTTTTTCCCTTGCTTTATGTCTTCACACTGAATTGGCGTCTATTTGTAGTTCTAAGCTTAGGTGCTGCTATTGGATCAATCTCGACTCCAGCTTCGCGAGCGCTAGTAGTTGATTCGATTTCTCCTGAAAGGCGAACCACTGGAATAGCGGTCTTGCAAGTTGTCTCTTCTCTTCCGGCAACGTTTTCCCCTTTGGTGGGGGGTTGGCTGATTCAGAATTATGGTTTGATTGATGGCTTCAAGCTAGCGTGTGTGTATACTGGAGCTACGGCGTTCATTTCAGCTTTTATCCTCCTTTTATTTTTGAGGGAAACGTTATGGTATAGACAGGACTCGGATATGGAAACTTCTCATCTTGGGAAGCTCAAAAATGTGATTAGGCTTAGAGGTCTGTTCCCAACGGGTCTTAAGGCGTTAATGCTCTCATACGCTCTAATAGCGTTTGCAAACGCAGCTGTAGGACCATACTACATTCTCTACGCATCTAGTATAATAGGGCTCACGCCATTACAGTGGGCTCCAATTGCCTGCATTCAATCCCTCTCAATAACACTGAAAATTCCGGGCGGATGGTTGAGCGACAAGTTTGGGAAAAGAAACGTAATGATATTCTCATTACTAGCTTGTGCGCCTTGTACAATATTGTTTTCGTTGGCACGGTCTTTCTTCCAAACCTTGGTTGTGGCAGTGCTCCTTATAATCACAGGAATCTATTATGCTCCAGCTCACGAAGCGTTGCAGGCTGATTTTACGCCCAGAAGAATGAGGGGGCGAATAACAGCTCTTTGGCAACTTAGTGGTGCAATTTTTTCAGCATTTGGGACACTTACAGGAGGCTTTCTATTTCAGGTTGACCCAACCACACCCTTCTACCTTTTTACAGCCGCTGAACTCGTATCAGCTGTCCTGTTGGTGAGTCTTGTAAGAGAACCCAAGCGAAGAGAAATCTAACATGCGAGAGCGTTTGTGCGACTATCAAAGTGGAATACGTCTGATTCGAATCCTCCCACAGTGGCGATATCACCATGGCGAGCGCAAATCAGCTAATAAACGAAGCTTTCGACAACATGTTCTTTGACAAAAGCGACATCATTGAACAGTATGGTTTGAAGCCTTATCTAGAAAAGATAGAAGGCTAGGCGGTTTTCCATCTATATCCCCTTCTTTTTTCTATGTGTCCAAGAAAATGCTTATAGTCTATGATTCGTTAAATCAAACCAAGAACTCGTCAAGCCGCCCCTCTGACTCCAACTTTGTTAACCAGTCTACAACGCCAACACGACACTTGCTGCGACCATTAACAACACACATTATTTCGTCAACAACTTCCTCAACAGTTCTACCTGAAACATCAACTTCACAAACCTTCTTCTCCCCATAAGCCTTCACAGCGTCAAACAGACAAACATCCAAAATCTCAGCCGCAACATTCTCTGCAATCTTTCCCTCCTTAAAACCTCGCTCCTTCAAAATCTCCCGCAACTCGTCTGGGTTACGTCTCAAAACAAAAGCCAAGAAAACGTCCTCAGCCGCCACTACATCCATAGCGAAGTGACCGTCAACAATAACATAACCCTTAGTTTGCTCAATAATTCCTCTAACACGCTTAGAAACTCTTTCTGAGTCAGCAATTAAAGTTCCACGATTCTTGTCTAAGCCACAGCTTAATCCCTCATGTCTAACCAAATTACCCAAGCTGACAAGTATACCGCATAGGCGAGAAGTCAAGAGACTAGATACTGAGGACTTGCCAACGCCAGGCGTACCAGCCAATACCAAAACTCGCTTCATCCAGTAACGCTCCAACCATATATGAAATGTCGATCCTAGCTAAAATGCTAACGCTCAAATAAAAGCAGAGCACCTCCCAAGAAAGCTAGAAAGCGTGTTGTTTCCAATGCTGCGTTAGATAAACAGCGTTACATCTGCTTTAGTAGCTATTTCAAGAAAAGCTGCGGCACCAGCTATTTCGTCCACTTCAGGAATCAAGTTTTCTCTTTTTACTCCGAACATTTCCATGGATGGACTGCAAGCATAAATCTTAAGCATACCAGACTGTTTCAAACGTTTAAGCATCTCATAAGGCGTCGGATACTTCATGCTCTCCAGATTCTTCCTCATTTGTTCCTCCAAATGCTTATACGTTGTTGGCAAACTCGCTTTTTCCATTTTTCCTTTCTCAAGCATATTCAAGCCCCAGAAAGTAAAGTACAAATGCGCTTCCATGTCCATAGCCACGGCAGTAGAGGACAAGATAAACGCGCAATAAAGTTTATCTAAAGTGCCTCCTTGAACGACAATAGCTAGTTTTCTTCTATTAATTTCACCCATAACGATGTACCTTCTAGTTTTAAAGTGAACTATGATTGTATTAAAAACTTCCGAAAAAATACAAAATTTCTGCCAAAGAACACAGAAATGGGTATAAGCCAAAAAAAGTTCAAGCTAAATTGTGTCAAGAAGGCTTAGATCGTTATTCGAAAGAGAAGGCAGAAGGACACAGTCTGTTCATAACGCAGTCTATGCAGTTAGGCTTCTTGGCGGTACAAACTCGTCGACCGTGAAAGATAAGCGAATCAGTAAGCTTCGGCCACTGTTCTTTCGGAACCAACTCCATCAAATCTTTCTCTATCTTGTTTGGGTCTTTATTCTTACTTAATCCTAATCTTTGAGCAAGCCTTCGAACATGCGTATCAACAGCAATTCCTTCAACAACTCCAAAAGCATTCGACAATACAATATTTGCAGTTTTTCTCGCCACCCCAGGCAATGTAGTTAATTCGTCCATCGTCTTCGGCACTTTCGACTCAAACTTTTCCACCAACATCTGAGCCGTTTCCTTCAAGTGCTTAGCTTTGTTTCGATAAAAACCTGTAGATCTGATGTCTTTTTCTAATTCTTTAAGATCTGCATTTGCATAGTCTTCGGCTTTCCGGTATTTCTTAAACAGGTTCTTCGTAACTTCGTTGACTGTTCTGTCGGTTGATTGGGCTGAAAGCATTGTTGCAGCCAGAAGCTCTAAGGGGTTGCGGTAGTGAAGCGCTATTTTCGCATCTGGATGCTCCCTTGCAAGAAATTTGATGATTTTTTGAACTCGTTCTTTATCTTCCATTTTTTGAACGGTCTTTTTTTTAAGATAGCGGATAGAAGCGACGGGAGTGAACAACTAAGGCTCTGTTATTTTAATTGCTTGAGTGGGACAGTTGACTTCACAAGCTTTGCAGAAGATGCATTCAGGCTCGTTAACCGGGTCTGATTTTTGTTCCGAAACAGGATGCCCAGGCGTGTCAATCATTTCGAAAACTGATACGGGGCAAACTGAGACGCAGATAGCATCTCCATTACATATGTCTTGGTCCACAGCTACCTGAGTTCCGTGAATACCAAGTTTCTTAGGCGGATCTATTTCTCCTCTTACATCATGACCATTGTGGGTACCAGCTACCGGCTTTTTCATAAAGTCCGGATCGATAGACATTTCTTACGGTTCCTCCTCATGTTTTTGACTACTAACAGTATCTCTATATATTTGCTTTTTTACCAAGCGCCACAGAAAACCTTAATCATGGTTCGATGCTACCTAGGCAGTATTGGTGGAGAAATTGAGAGGATACGCAGGTAAAATATTAAGAGTAGACTTATCGAACAACTCTTTCAAAGCAGAGACACTGCCACCCGAATGGCCACACAAATTTTTAGGTGGAATGGGCTTTGCAAGCATGTTACTCTTCAAAGAAACAAAAAAGGGCTTAAACGCTCTCGGCGCAGATAACAAGCTTATTGTTGCACCGGGGCTTCTGACAGGAACTGGCATCCCAACTGCTTCAAAAACGATTTTCATAGCGAAGTCTCCTCTTACTGGTGGATTTGGAAAAGCAGCCGCAGGCGCTTCGGTTGGGCCTGCATTGAAGAAAGCTGGATATGATATTCTAGTAATAGAAGGGAAAAGTTCGAAACCTGTTGTCTTGGTTGTCGCTGATCACGTGGTGAAAATAGATAGTGCTGATGAGCTTTGGGGCAAAAACGTGCGGGAAACTGCTGCGATGTTGAAGAAACGGTATGAAGGTTTTTCAACTGCTGTGATTGGGCCAGCTGGTGAAAATCTTTCAAAAATAGCTGGAATTGACTCCGGTGAACGGCAGGCTGCGAGAACGGGTGTTGGCGCTGTTATGGGTTCTAAAAAACTTAAGGCAATTGCTGTGAAAGGCACTTCTAAAATTGAATACGCCGACTCACAGGCTTTGCATGATTTGGTAATTAAATGGACGAAGAGTATTAGAGAAAATCCTGGCTCGCAGCTGGATATGAAGTATGGAACAGGAGAGTTTTACGTTTGGATGAATAAGGACAAGGGTGTTCATCCGAGTCGCAACTGGCAACAAGGCTACTTCCAAAAATCTTTCGACGATTTAAAAGAGGGGGAGTTAACCCAATTAGATCCTTATTATTGGGCGCCAAAATACACTGTTAGAAACAAACCTTGCCCAAATTGCACTAAACCGTGTGGCAGAATTGTTCGAATTGATGAAGGCAAATATGCAGGCACTGAACTTGACGGCCCAGAGTATGAAACAATGTATTCTCTTGGTGCAAATCTTGAAATTGACAATTTTGAAGCGCTATGCCACATTCAGATGATGTGCGACCTTTATGGATTGGACGCTATCTCTGCGGGGTGTACTGTTTCGTGGGCTATGGAAGCTTTTGAGAAGGGATTGCTTACTAGGGAAGATTTGGATGGTGTGGAGTTAAAGTTCGGAGACGTTGACGCGACGTTGGAAGTTTTGCGGAAGATGGCTTATAGAGAAGGAAAAGTCGGTGCACTTTTGTCAGACGGCGTAAAGGCAGCCAGTGAAAAGCTGGGTAGAGGCTCTAGTCACTTCGCTATTCACTCTAAGGGACTTGAGTTGCCAGCTTATGATGTTAGAGGAATTAAGGGAATGGGACTTGCAGTGGCTGTTGCTGTTCGCGGCGGTGACCACTTGACAGCAGTGGTTTATGGAACGGAGCTTGTTGGAAAATGGTGGAAGTTCTCGGGTATAGACAGGTTTTCGGCTGAGAATAAGGGTTATGAAATTAAGGCTCATGAAGACTTGATGACGTTATACGACATTGTAGGTGTGTGCAAGTTTACTCGGCATATGTTCTTCGCCGAAGCTTATCCGGAAATGATTGAAGCGGTTATTGGGATGGAGCCTAGTGTTGCTGACCTTTTCACAATTGGTGAGAGGGTGTACAATCTGCAACGAGCTTTTAACGCTAGAGAGGGGCTTGATAGAAAGGCTGACTCTTTGCCTGGCCGAGTGTTTGAAGACGCTATTCCTAAGGGAGTGTCAAAAGGCAGCAGAATTAGGAGAAGTGAGTTTGAGCGGATGCTTGATGACTACTATCAGGCTCGTGGATGGTCGTGGAATGGTGTTCCTACCAGAGTCAAGCTGATTTCGCTTGATTTATTTGAAGTTGCAGAGAGTGTGGGTGTTTAACAGGAAGGTGATTGTGCCTAGGCGGCTTGAGAAGTATAGGCAGCTAAGAGATTTTGATAAAACGAGTGAACCGGAGGGTAGGGAGAAAATGGGTGAAGGAAGCATTTACGTGATTCAGAAGCATGATGCAACTCATCTTCACTATGACTTGAGGTTGGAAATGAACGGTGTCTTGAAGAGTTGGGCTGTTCCTAAGACTCCTCCGACTGAGCCGGGGATTAAGAGGCTTGCTGTTGAGGTAGAAGATCATCCTGTGGAATATGCTAGTTTTGAAGGCCTAATACCAGAAGGTGAATATGGTGCTGGAACGGTGGAGATTTGGGATAGAGGTAGCTATACGCTTTTAGAGAGGAAGGAGAACAAAATAACTGTTGATATTCATGGCGAGAAGTTGAGGGGAATCTACTATCTAATTAGATTTAAGGATAGAAAGAATTGGTTGGTTTTTAAAA